>Ga0207721_100009_pt1 | contig 487497 bp, 444 predicted proteins | sample TtaePargueraPR_3_FD_187756 | JGI IMG/M metagenome (GOLD analysis project Ga0207721, IMG submission 187756) | Aerobic enrichment media microbial communities from Bioluminiscent Bay, La Parguera, Puerto Rico - Tt and P2 (1) (SPAdes) | ecosystem: Environmental > Aquatic > Marine > Unclassified ... | reverse complement strand
CAAACTCTCAAATTAAAAGTTTTTTATCCTCGCTTAAACACTAGCTGTTCGCTATTACTGTTACTTGATCTCTCAAGAATTGTTTGGTATAACTTGGTTTACTTCACTATTCAATTATCAAATGTTCGTTTGGTATTTTTTACTTTTTCGCTGTTTTTGTCAGCGAAGATTATAATATCATATCTCACCGACCGTGTCAACAACTTTTTTGAAGAAGTTTTTAATTTCTTAAAAACTAACGGAGAAGGAGGGATTTGAACCCTCGCGCCGCTATTAACGACCTACTCACTTTCCAGGCGAGCCCCTTCAGCCGCTTGGGTACTTCTCCAAACGCGCTAATTTGTCAATGAGACAACAAAACCACCATGCATTGGTGGTTTTGATAACGGAGAAGGTGGGATTCGAACCCACGGCCCCTTTCGGAGTCACTGGTTTTCAAGACCAGCTCCTTAAACCACTCGGACACCTCTCCATATCAATGAATCACTTGTTATTTAACGCCTAATTAAGATATCATACACATCATATAATGTCAAGCTATTTCTTAATTATTTGTTTCTTTTCTAAAGTTCTTGTTCAGCAACGAAAGATATAATATCATATACGTTAAGCTCTTGTCAACAGTTTTTGTTATATTTTTCTCATTTTTTTAACAAAGTCTTCATAATCTCCAAATCTTCAGGTGTTGTGACCTTGATATTACGGTATTCTCCCTCAATTACAATAACTTTATAATCTGTAAATTGTTCTACCATCATACCATCATCGGTAATTTTATTAAAGCTATCTCCTGCATTTTTATAGGCTTCAAGAATAACATGTTTTTTAAAACCTTGAGGTGTCTGTATTTGAAATAGTTCATCCCGACATACTGTACGTTTAACTTCCATTGTTGGTCCGACAATTTTATATGTATCTTTTGCTTTGACCCCCACTAGACATCCATCATGTTTCTTAAGTGTTTGGATTGTCTTTTCAATAACTGCTCGAGAAATTAACGGTCTTGCTCCATCATGAATCAATACAGCCTCACACTGTTCATCTAATGCTATTAGCCCATTATATACCGAGTTATATCGTTCTTTTCCTCCATAGGCAATACGTATTCTATTTTTTCTTTCTCCCTCTATGTGAGCAAGTACCTTTGTTTCAATCATCTTTTCTTCTAAAGGATTAATAACTAATACAATCTCATCAATCCCCTCTTGGGCAACAAATGCTTCTATTGTATAACTTAGAATCGGCTTTCCATTAACTTCTAAAAATTGTTTGTTTATATTTTGTTCCATGCGGCGACCTTTCCCTGCTGCAAGGATAATTACACTTATATGCATATGTTTTCTCCTTTGTCTTCTTTACTTTTCTATTTTAACGAATCTATGCTATAATACTCTATGTAAGTATAAATAAAATATTAAATTAAATGGAGGTATTAATATGTTAAGCCAAAAATTAATTGACGAAATTAATGAACAAATAAAATATGAGTTCTATTCATCTCATCTTTATCTTGCCGCTGCATCTTATGCGTACACACAAGATTTAGACGGATTTGCAAACTTTTTCATCGTTCAAGCCGAAGAAGAAAAATTCCATGCAATGAAATTTTTTAATTTTCTCAATGAAATGGACGCAACAATCGTTATGAAAGGTTTTGAAACCCCACCAGTTGACTATGATAATATTGTTGACTTGTTCGAACATTCTTTGGAACACGAAAAATTTGTCACTGATCGTATCTATCATTTGATGAATATTGCCATGGACGAAAAGGAACATGCAACGATTAGTTTTCTTAAATGGTTTATAGATGAACAAGTTGAAGAAATGGCTACATTTAAAAACTATGTTCAAAAGTTAAAAAGAGCAGACAATAATCCAGCAGTTCTATTCAACCTTGATGGTGAACTAGCAAAACGTACATTTACTGCTCCTGCAGCAGAATAATCTATATATCCTATAGAATAAAAAGCGACCTAGTCGCTTTTTTTATTTGTTAATTTTAAGTTGGGTATTGCATTAAGGTCCATTCCATCTTCTCGTCCATTGATAAAATCATAATATGCTGCTGCTCCAATCATTGCCGCATTATCTGTACAAAGAATTGGCGAAGGATATTGCAATTGAATATTACGCGCAGCACACTCTTGCCTCATGCGCTCACGTAGCTTCGAATTCGCTGCAACCCCTCCAGCGATAGCAACTTTTTCTATATTTAATGCATCAGCTGCTAAAAAGGTTTTTTCAACGACGGCTTCAACAACCGCATGTTGAAAAGATGCAGCAATATGCTTTGGGATAATTTCTTCATTTTTCATCTTACATTGATTCAGGTAATTTAATACGGCAGACTTAACTCCACTAAAGCTAAAGTCATATCCTTCGACTTTTGCTTTTGGAAAATCAATATATGTTGCATCACCTTCAGGAGCTAGCCGATCAATTTTGGGACCTCCAGGATAGCCCAGACCAATAGAACGCGCCACTTTGTCAAAGGCTTCACCAATGGCATCATCTCGCGTTTTCCCTATGATCGTGAATTCATCATATTTTTTCACATGAACCAAGTGCGTATGACCTCCTGATACGACAAGGCACAAAAAGGGCGGTTCAAATGTTTTATTCTCAATATAATTTGCTGCTATGTGTCCTTCTATATGATGGACACCAATTAAAGGTTTATCCAACGCAAACGCTAATGCTTTTGCTTGGGCCACTCCTACTAATAACGCACCAACTAACCCCGGACCATAAGTCACTGCTATTGCATCTATATCTTCAAATGTACAGTTTGCTTCTTCAAGGGCTTCATCGATAACGATATCTATTTTTTCAATATGCTTTCTTGAAGCGACCTCCGGAACAACTCCACCAAATTTTTTGTGTGTGTCGATTTGTGATGAAATTACATTCGATAATACTTTGCGTCCATTAACAACGACTGCTGCTGCCGTCTCATCACACGATGTTTCTATTGCTAGTATCGTAACGTCTTTCATATAGTCTCCTTATTTCACAATTTCAAAAGGTTCTGCACCCATCCATCCTTTAATTTCCCATTGATCAAGTGCATTTTTCACTAACACGTACTGCGCATAGATATCTCTGTTGGGATCATTGGTATAAAAAATCACTTTTACAATGGCTGTATCATCTGACTGATACTTTGCAGGCAAATACTCCGAACCTATAATCTTTAATTCTGCTTTTTCCCACTGCTCTAGTTCCGAGCGAATCATTATATGATGAAATTCTTTGGGGTTATGTTCCAATAATTCTTCTTGAAACAACATACGCTGCATATTTACCAGGCTTTCAACTTCCGCCTCATTATATTCACCACTGTATGTCATTTTTCGAATAATCGAATTGGTACGAACCACCTGCTCAGGTGTTTCTTTAACTGAACTTATAAAGTTGGCTAATTCTGTTGTTGATTGGGATAGTTCAAGGATTCTCTCATCTGTTAATATCCCCGAACTTTCATTGTCTTGATTTTCTCGTCCTTGCAATCCATAATAATATACAATTCCACCAATAACCAAAACTAATATTAAAATAGGTAGCACTTTACGCATCTTGATTCCCCCATTCTCTTCGGTGGTTACATGTCAAACAGTTATAGCTTCTTTCTTTATATATCGGTACAAATACGATTCTCTTGAATATCATTCTTGAAACTTTAATGTCTTTGTCATTCGATCTTTACCAATTTTTGTATTTTTAAATATTTTTTTTGCCTCAGGTAAAAATTCTTTTGGATATACCAGTGCCGGACTAAAATGCGTCAACCATAATTCATTGACTTTGGCTTTTTGAGCTAATGTTGCTGCCTCTTCAAATGTCATATGTTTATATTGTACAGCGTTCGTCTGCTCCGCTTTTTCTCCATACATACCTTCGCAAATAAACAAATCCGCATCTTTAGCACTGTCTATAATGTTTTGTACCGGTCGGGTATCTGTACAATATGTCACTTTTAATCCTTTACGTTCTTCTCCCATAACCAAATCTGGAGTATAGGTTTTTTCTCCATCTAAAATCGTCTCTCCATTTTGTAAGCGTGACCAAAAATGTAGAGGAATATCTAACGCTTTTGCTTTTTGCGCATCAAACTTTCCTTTGCGGGGAATTTCTAAAGTATATCCATAGCACGTAATTTTATGATTTACTTTATATGCCTGAATGATATAACCATTGCTTTGAATGGTTTGTACGTCTTCCGTTAATTCAATAAATTCTATCTCAAAGGGTAGTTCAGGTGCTATAACTCTTAAACCATTAACAACACGCTTGAGTCCTTTCGGTCCAATGAGTCGCAAGGGTTTTTTTCGCTCTGAGTTACCGATTGTCAGCAACAAGCCGGGCAAACCACTGATATGATCTCCGTGATAATGGGTAAAACAAATCTGATCGATATCTTTAAAGCTCCACCCTTGAAGCTTCATCGTAATTTGGGTTCCTTCTCCACAATCAATTAATAGGTTACTTCCATTGTACCTTGTCATTAAAGAAGTTAACCATCTATAAGGTAAAGGCATCATACCTCCTGTACCTAACAAACACACATCTAACATGAAAACGCCTCATTTCTAAATCCATTTTATATCAAATCATCTTAATTATAAAGCTCTCAAAAAAAAAGTCAAGTCATCCCTTCGTTCTCTTTAGCAGAAAACACCGTGGAAAAAGAGCATCCAAATGGATGCTCTTGATACGTTTGACTCTTTATATATTTTGCCTATTCCTTCAGCTTATAGAGCTTTTACTGCATCTACAACAGCTTGTGTTGTTATGCCTAATTCTTCATAAACTTTGGCTCCTGGCGCAGATGCTCCAAAGCGATCAAGTCCTATGACTTTTCCTTCTAGACCCACATATTGATACCAGCCAAATGTTCTTGCCGCTTCCATCGCCACACGTTTTGTAACGCTTTTTGGCAGAACGCTTTCTTTATATTCAGCTGACTGTGCATTAAACAACTCCATTGATGGCATACTAACAACGCGAGCATCAATACCTTCTTTTTTAAGAATCTCAGCCGCTTCAACAACTTGTCCTACTTCTGAACCACTCGCCATTAAAATCACGTCTGGTGTTGCTTTTTCTGAATCAATAAGGATATATCCACCTTTGAGAGCTTCTTTTCCTGATTTTTCATAGAAGCCAACATTTTGTCGTGTTAATACAAGAGCTGTTGGTTGCTTTTTGTTAGTTACTGCAAAGTACCATCCTGCTGCCACTTCTTTTGCATCTGCCGGTCTAAATGTTACTAGGTTTGGTATTGTTCGTAATGACGCCAATTGTTCAATTGGTTGGTGTGTAGGTCCATCTTCTCCTACCCCTATGCTATCGTGTGTCAAAACAAATGTATGTGGTAAGCCCATAAGTGCAGCTAAACGAATCATTGGTTTCATATAATCACTAAACACAAAGAATGTACTTGTAAAGGAAACGAGTCCACCATGAAGTACTAAACCATTTCCCATAGCTGTCATCGCTAACTCTCGAACACCAAAATGGATGTTTTTACCTGCATAATTCTCTTTTGAAAACTCACCTTGATCATCCATCCATGTTTTTGTCGATGGAGCTAAGTCTGCAGATCCTCCAAAAAGGTTTGGAATGATTTTAACTAATTTTTGAATAACTTGGCCTGATGATGCACGTGTTGCGTTTGGTTTTTCATCAAATGACCAAAAATCTTCTGCATCAAGAGCATCCACATCAATAAATCCTGACATGTCTTTTTCATATTGTGCCGCTAATTCTGGATAGCTTTTTTTGTACTCAGCAAAAAGCGCGTTCCATGCAGCTTCTTTTTTATCGCCTTGGGCTGCCAGCTCATCAATATAGGTTTGAACCGCTTCTGATACATAGAATTCCTTATCTAGTGGCATGCCAAGATTTTCTTTAGCCGCATTTAAATTTTCTTGACCTAACGGTTCTCCATGTGCACTGGCTTTTCCTTCTTTCGCCGGACATCCATGACCGATTTTTGTCTTTACAATAATTAATGAAGGTTGTGTTTTATTTGCTTTTGCTTGTTCAATTGCTTTTCCGATAGCAACTGGGTCATTACCATCTTCCACTTCCAATACTTGCCAATGATACGCTTCAAAACGCTTTCCAACGTCTTCAGTAAAGGCTAAGTCAGTACTTCCTTCAATAGAAATTTTATTGGAGTCATAAAGAGCAATAAATTTATCTAAACCTAATGTTCCTGCTAAAGATGCCGCTTCTGCAGTTACACCTTCCATTAAACACCCATCACCCACAATTGAATAAATATAGTGATCTACAATTGGGTAATTTTCTTTATTAAATTTTGATGCTAAATGCGCCTCAGCCATAGCCATTCCTATACCTGTTGCAAATCCAGCCCCTAAAGGTCCTGTTGTTGTCTCAACACCAACTGTATGACCAAACTCAGGGTGTCCTGGTGTTAATGAATCCCATTGTCTAAAGTTCTTTAAATCTTCTATTTTTAATCCATATCCAAATAAGTGCAATAAAGAATACACAAGCATTGAGCCATGTCCTGCTGAAAGAATAAAACGATCGCGGTTATCCCATTGTGGGTTTTTCGGATTGTGGTTCATATGATTTGCCCATAACTCAAACGCCATAGGAGCTGCTCCCATAGGTAAGCCCGGATGACCTGAATTTGCTTTTTGCACACCCTCAGCGGACAAAATGCGTATCGTGTTAATTGCTTGTTCTTGAATAGTACTCATGAATAAATCCTCCTTGTTATAAAGATAACCACATAATCATAGCATCTTCTATTGGTTTAGTGTAGTAGCGGCGTCTCTTGCCTTCTATTGTAAAGCCAAGTTGTTCATAGGCTTTGATAGCACGTAAATTGCTCTCTCTAACTTCCAGTGTTAACTGATGTATCTTTAACTTCTTTGCTTCTTGTAGTAATGCTTTGATAAGCATTGTTCCATAGCCCAATCCTCTATACGCCGAAGTAATAGCAACATTGGTTATATGTCCTTCATCCAATATTTTCCAAAAACCTCCATACCCAATAAGATGGTCATCACATTTTAAAACAATATAGTGTGCATGAGGATTGGCCAACTCTTGTATAAAGCTTTCATAGGTCCAGGGAATGCTGAATGTGGTTTTTTCAATATCAACGATATCTTGAATATCTTCTTGCGACATTGATTCAACTTTAATTTTTCGCATGATTTTTACTCTCATATTCGCGTTCAGCTTGAGATTTTTTATGATAATAGGGACGGTGCTCTTGATATGTCATTACATCATTATCATCATACCTTGATTGACCTAATATTGCAACATTTTTTGCCATGAGATTCGTATATACCGGCAAGAAGCTTATAATTTTTTCTCCAAGCCCTTCTAGATCTTGTTCAAATCTAAAGACTGCATCACCAACAAGATACACATGATGTGTTTCTTTTTTTAATTTTTCCGCCACTTCTTCTATTTCACATGTGACTAAGGGTGTCTGGGGCTCCACCAAAAAATGCCGTTCCTTGACACTTATCATAAATGTTTGATAGTACACTTCTCTTGCCCTGGCATACATGATGGCATGCACTTTTGCTCCTGGGATTAATACCGTACTTGCCAACACTTGCATTGTAGGTATGCTCACAATCGGAATATTCAATCCCTGCGCCAATCCTTTTGCCGTTGCACTTCCAATCCTTAAGCCCGTAAAGGAGCCTGGACCTTCTGAAACAGCAATTAAGCCAATATCTTTGGGTTTTAATTCAAGTTTATTGAGCATTTCTTGAATCATTGGCATCAATGTTTTTGAATGCTTTAGCGTATGATTAATAGTATATTCACCTAATAGCTGTCCATCCTCAACAACTGCAACCGATGCAATTGTCGACGAGCTTTCAATTCCTAATATTTTCATATGATCTCCTGAATTTTCCGGTATTCAAACCCTTGCTCTAAATCCTTTTCAATAATAATCGTTCGCGTACCTTTTGGCAAGAGGGATTTTATTTTATTTGCCCATTCAACAAGTGTGACCCCATGGCCGTAAAAATATTCTTCATAACCTATGTCTTCAATTTCAGATATGTCTTCAATGCGGTACACATCAAAATGATAAAAAGGTAGCCGTCCTTGTTCATATTCATTAACTAAAGTAAAGGTTGGACTTGTAATATCCTCGTCAATGCCAAGTCCTTCTGCAAATCCTTTTGTAAAAACAGTTTTTCCTACACCTAGATCTCCAATCAGCGAGTATACTTCGCCTTCTTTTGCTTTTTCTCCAATTTCTTTTCCTATTGCATATGTCTGTTCAGGTGAATAACTATGCCTTATCATCTTCTTTTTCCTCTTTATCTACAGTGTGTACCTTGATCTGTTCTTCCTTAACCGGATTAGCTACGGAAGTTGTCTGTCCACGTAATCGCTCTATTAAAGTGGGTTGCTTGGGTAGTTGGTCACCGATTTTTTCAATGATTTGATTAAGGGTAATGTTATCCGCTTCGCTCATTGCTTTTTTGGGAATAACAAATGCCTGCTGTTCATTTACATAAAATAAAAAATCAAAGGGTGTCTTCTTAATGCGAAATAGTTGATTCCAAAACAAGCGAACCGTTCCGGTATATTGCTGTACTTCAAATATTTCATCACTGATATGATATGTAATCGGGTTTTTAAATACCGGATTGGAAATAACTTGACGCTTGGATTGGGAGAGCATGTTTAAAGGTGTCACAATAACGTAAATGATGACAACCATGAGTAATATCAAAGAGACAAATGCATCCTTCCACACAAAGTAGGTCACCGGTAACATGATCAATGATCCTAAACCAAAGATCATTGTAATTACACCACTCAAACTCGAGTATGCATGAAATAGCATAAATCTAAATAAATCCATTGTTTTTGTTTTAACTGTAATTTGTACAAGTTCTTTCATCTTATCTCCTAGTTTTAATCTTCATTTACCATTGATAGGCCTATACGTTTTTTTGCAACGTCCACTGAAATAACTTCCACTTCAACAATATCTCCAATGGCTACCACCTCAAGGGGGTGCTTAATATATTTTTTACTCAATTTTGAGATATGTACTAAACCATCTTGATGGACACCAATGTCTACAAAGGCCCCAAAATCAATGACATTTCTGACGGTTCCACTTAAACGCATTCCGATTTTTAAATCATCCATTTCTAACACATCACTGCGTAAGATTGGCTTTGGCATTTCATCACGAGGGTCTCTACCCGGTTTCTTCAACTCCAAAATAATGTCTTGAAGGGTCGGTTCTCCCACACCGATTTTTTCTGCTACCTCGCCTACATGTTGGATACTTCCAACCTTTGTTAACATTTCTTTGACTTCATAATGTAGATCTAAATCCAATAATTTCATGAATTTTTCTGTTGCTGCATACGATTCAGGATGGACTCCTGTATTATCCAATGGGTTTTTTCCATTACGTATACGTAAAAATCCTGCCGATTGCTCAAATGCCTTAGGACCAAGTTTTGCGACCTTAAGCAACTCTTTTCGTGTCTTAAACTCGCCATTTTCTTCACGATAACTAACAATGTTTTTAGCTACCGCTTTGCTGATTCCTGAAATATATTGTAGTAAGGAAACACTTGCCGTATTCAAATCGATTCCTACTCGGTTAACAGAATCTTCAACCACTCCAGATAGGGTTTCTGCTAATTTTTTTTGATTCATATCGTGCTGATACTGACCTACTCCAATCGATTGGGGATCAATCTTTACTAGTTCTGCCAGCGGGTCTTGTAGTCGTCTTCCAATAGAAACTGCGCTTCGAAGCGCTACATCATATTCCGGAAATTCTTCTGTCCCAAGCTTGGACGCTGAATATACCGAAGCTCCGGCTTCATTGACTATAACATACTGTATGTTACTTTTCATTTCTTTAAGCATCTCAACAGTAAAGCTTTCTGTCTCTCTTGACGCCGTTCCATTTCCAATCGCAATAAGATTCACTTGATGTTGATTGATCATTTTCCCGAGGATTTTCTTTGCTTCGGCTATTTTATTAACCGGAGGTGTTGGGTATACAACTCCTGTGTCAAGCACTTGTCCATACTTATCAATAACTGCAACTTTACAGCCGGTTCGAAAAGCAGGGTCTAACGCCAAAATGATTTTTCCAGCAATAGGTGGTTGAAGAAGAAGCTGCTCTAGATTTTTTCCGAAAACTTTAATCGCACCATCTTCAGCATTTTCTGTCATATAGCTACGCAGTTCACGCTCTATCGAAGGAAAAATCAAACGTTTGTAGGCATCTTCAATAGCTTCTTTAATATAAGAAGTTCCAGAAAAAGCTTCATTACGAATCACTTGTTTTTCAATATATCCAATGCCTCTTTCTTCGTCCCCATCAATTTTGACGGAAAGAATTTTTTCCTTTTCACCACGATTGATGGCTAGAATACGATGCCCCGGTATCTTTTTTATAGGTTCCTCATATTCATAATACATTTCATATACTGAGGTCTCTTTGGTTTTTGTTTTTGTAACGATCTTACCCACATTCCATGTATGGTCTCGCAGGTATTTACGTATATCTGCATCATCAGAGATCATCTCTGCAATAATATCTTTGGCTCCATCAAAGACTTGCTTAATATCGGTTATTCCTTTTTCTTCATTCAAATACCCCTGGGCACATTGATTTAAATCATCATGTGTCTGTTGCATATAAAGAATAAGTGCAAAGGGTTCTAATCCATTTTCTTTTGCGATTGTTGCACGCGTTCGTTTCTTTTGCTTATAGGGTCGATAGATATCTTCGACTTCAACGAGTGTCTGCGCCTGAACTAACGCTTTTTCAATTTCTGACGTCATTTTTTCCTGTTCAATAATCGTTGCACGCACTTGCTCTTTTCTTGCCTCTAAATTGGTTAGATATGTTAAGCGTTCGGATAATTCACGTAACACTTCGTCTGAGAGTGACCCTGTTTGTTCTTTTCTATATCTAGAAATAAATGGAATGGTATTACCCGCATCAATTAATGCCAGCGTATTTTCCACCTGCCATGCTTGTAACCCGAATTCTTGTTGTAACTGTTTTTTGATTTCCATATAAGACCCCTTTGTTTTTTCTAAAAGTGCATACTCATTATAATATCAATTCCAAGAAATTTCAAGAAAGGGAGTACAATAGGACAAAAAAAGATGGACGTTAGGCATTTTTCTAACGTCCATCGATATCGGTCTACTTATCGAACTCCTAATTTGAAGTGGTCATGAATCGCAACAAGCGCATCATCAGCATCTTTTTCTGATACTAATACGGAGATTTTGATTTCTGATGTTGAAATCATGTGAATGTTAATATCCGCATCGTATAGCGCCTCAAACATTTTAGTTGCAACCCCTGCATTTGAAGCCATTCCTGCTCCAACAACAGATACTTTGGCCACATCATCATCAAAGAGGAAGCTACTTGCTTCTAGATGATCCAAGTTCGATTCAATCAATTGTGTAGCTTCTTTCAAATCGCTTTTTGCAACTGTAAACGTGATGTCCTTTGTTCCGTCGCGTCCGATGGATTGTAAAATGATATCAACACTGATATTATTTTTTGAAAGTAAGCTAAATAAATCAAACGCTTTACCCGGTCTATCTTGAATCCCTATCACTGCTATACGTGCTACGTCTTTATCTGCTGCAACACCACTGACCAACATTTTTTCCATTTTACATTCCTCCTTAACTATCGTTCCTTCTGCTTGTGTTAAACTTGATCGAACCACTAATTCAACCTTATATTTTTTTGCAAGTTCGACCGAACGGTTGTGCAATACTTTCGCTCCCAATGAAGCTAATTCTAGCATTTCATCATAGGTTATCTCATCTAGCTTTCTTGCATCTTTGACAACACGTGGATCTGCTGTATATACCCCATCAACATCTGTATATATCTCACAGCGGTCGGCATTTAATGCAGCTGCAAGTGCAACCGCCGTAGTATCCGAGCCCCCACGTCCAAGTGTCGTTACATCTTCATATCGGTTAATCCCTTGAAATCCTGTAACAAGAACAATATTGTTAAGTTCTAATTCCATTTCCATACGTTCTTTATCAATACCTTTTAATCGCGCATTTCCATATGTTCTTGACGTATTCATGCCTACTTGAAATGCATTCAGCGATATCGCCGGATAACCTAATTCATGTAGCGCTAACGACATCAGCGCAACAGATTGCTGCTCTCCTGTTGCAAGTAGCATATCCATTTCTCGTTTTGAAGGATTCGCCGTAATCTCTGCAGCCTTTGCTAAGAGCTCATCTGTCGTATCTCCTTGGGCCGATAAAACAACTACTACTTGATGTCCTGCTTTATAATCTTCTAGAATTCGATTTGCAACATTAAATACACGTTCTTTGTTGGCGACAGAACTGCCACCGAATTTTTTAACTACAAGCATATATTTCCTCCGTCTTCATTTATAATCATTTGCCTAAAAAGTATGGCATAAATTGATAACCTTGCTTTATTATCTTGCCACTCGCTTTTGCACCAGCTTCAGAAAAAAAGAAATGGTTGTGTTTTTCTTGTTCACTTGTATAGATTAGATAAGGCACCGGATCATTAGTATGTGTTCGAATATGTAGCGGCGTAGGATGATCCGGTAAAATCCCAATCTTAAACGCTTCTTCTTTTTCTTTGAAATAATTGTAAATAGGAGCGACAACCTTTTCATCAATGAGCTCGATCGCTTTTATTTTATTGTCCAGTTCTCCGCGATGCCCACATTCATCTGGCGCTTCCACATGTAAATACACAAAATCATATCCATCTTCAAAAGCCCTTATTGCTGCATCTACTTTTCCTTGATAATTGGTATGAATATTTCCAGTCGCTCCTTCAACATCGATACTTTTCATATTCGCTGCAATGGCAATACCTTTTAATAAATCAACGGCTGAAATCATAGCACCCTTTTTGTTAAACATTTTTTCAAAATCAGGAAGCTCCGGTCTTACCCCTTCTCCCCATGGCCATATACTGTTTGCCGGACGCAAACCTTTTTGACGTCGTGCTTCATTGACTGGATGATGATTTAAGATTTCAAAACTTCGTTCCATCATTTGACGTATCTGTTCACTATTGTCTCCGGTAGGCTGATATGGTGCTATTTGTTTGCCCAAAATATTGTGCGGCGGTTCTAAATTTACGTCCATTGAACCATGATCCCAGATAAGTGCATGTCGATAACTAACACCTTGATAAAATGTTAGCTCTGCATCTTCAAACGCTTCTTTGACTGCCTCCAAAAGTATCGCAGCCTCTTGTGTAGTAATCTCATCCGCACTATGGTCTTCAATCGTCTTATTCCAGTAGGTTTCCTCTTCTGTTAATGTTACAAAATTAACGCGAAAGCATATATCACTCTCTTGCATCTCAACCCCAATACTTACTGCCTCTAAAGGAGAACGACCAGTATAATACTTCCTCGGATCATACCCCATAACTGAAAGATTTGCAGTGTCGCTTCCCGGATTCATGCCTTGGGGTATAGTATCGACCAATCCTACTTCACCAACATTTGCCAATCTATCAAACATTGGTGTTTTCGCCACTTCTAATGGTGTCTTATTGTTTAACGCTTCGATGGGCTCATCTGCCATTCCATCGGCTAATACAATTATATATTTCATGACCTAATCCTTTTCTATACGAATTGTTGATGTCACCTCGAGTTGATACTGCTCTTGCAAACGATGAACTTTATCCGACAGCTCACCTTCTGTTGATCTTTGAGTAATAAATACCGTTTCATCATCACTATGGATGTATGATACTTTTCCAAAGACTTCTTCAAGAACATCTTGATATCCATGTCCATTAATTGCAATAAATAGTTGGCTTGGCACTTCTTCTAAAGACATCAGATTCATTTCTTTTGAGTACCAATGCGTAATGATGTTCTTATCTAGATGCTTCGCAGCATCTACCACATCGGCAACAACAGCAGAAGCCGTTGGTAATTTTCCAGCACCACTTCCATAAAACATTACGTCCCCAATAACATTTCCTTTAATAAAAATCGCATTGAACACATCATGTACATTGGATAAAGGATGATTGTCAGAAATCATCATGGGTGCTACCATGGCATATGCTTTTTCTTCAATCTTTTTGCTAATACCTAAAAGTTTTATCTGATATCCAAGTTCCTTTGCATATTCTAAATCTTTGAGTCGAATCTTTGAGATGCCTTCTGTATATATCTCTTCAAAGTTTACATGCATTCCGTAAGCTAATGAGGATAATATTGCAATTTTACGACAAGCGTCATAGCCTTCAATATCCGCTTCAGGGTCACGCTCTGCAAAGCCTAATTCCTGTGCCTCTTTTAGCACTTCTTCAAAATTCAAACCTTCACGGGCCATCTTGCTTAGGATATAGTTTGTTGTTCCATTTAATATCCCTGTGATTTCATAAATCTCATCTGCCGTTAATGATTTGTTCAATGGGCGAATAATTGGAATCCCCCCACCTACACTGGCTTCAAATAAAAAGTTGATATTTTTTCGTCGTGCAATCTCAAGTAGCTCAGGACCATATCTAGCAACCAATTCTTTATTGGATGTAACCACACTTTTTCCTTTTAGTAAAGCCTTTTTCACAAAGTCATAGGCTGGCTTTAATCCTCCCATTACTTCAACGACGATTTGTACAGAATCATCCTCCAAGATATCTTCAAAGTTCTTTGTTAACTTTGTCTCAATCGATGTTCCAGGAAATTCTTTTAAATCAAGAACATATTTTATATAAAGCTCGTCTCCTGCTTTATTATCAATACTTGCCTTATTTTTTTCGAGTACTTCTACAACACCTGATCCTACCGTTCCATATCCCAATATCGCTATGTTAACCATCTTTTTACTCCCTTGCTAATATTTTGACGTGATGTATACCTTCAAACATTTCAATTGAATCAATCAGTGCTTCAACATCTAATGTCTCTGGTAATATCTCGATGCTTATTGTCAAGTTTGCCACTCCGTTAATCGGTATCGACTGATTAATTGTTAATATGTTGGCTTTTGCCTCAGCAATTTTTTCAATAACCGTAGATAACAACCCAGGTTCATCATCTACTTTAACGGCAAATGTTACGACGCTTCCTCGTCCATTGTCAAAGAAGGGAAAAATACAATCCTTATATTTGTAGAAAGAACTACGACTAATACCAACAAGGTCTACTGCCTCTTGTACTGTTATTGCTTTTTCTCTTTCGATTAAAGCTTTTGCTTCAACAACTTTTAAAAACACTTCTGGTAGCGCTTTCTTCTTTAAAATATAGTATTTTGCATTATCCGGCATAACTTTCACCTCGTTTTGTATTTTTGTCAGAAACATTTGTATTTACTAGAAAGATAATATCACATCTATAAATTTATTGCAAGAAAAAAAGGATAACAGTTTAGCATTATCCTTTTATCACTTATTGAACGATTAAGCTTCCACTATAACTTCTTCGAGTTCTGCTTTTTCTTCATCCGAAACAATAAGATCAATGTCAATTAATATAATCATGCGTTCTTCTTGTTTTGCAACGCTTTTGATATATTTACGATTGACTCCTGTTACAATTTTAGGCGCCTGTTCAATACTATCTTCTTCAATCTGTAAAATCTCGGAAACAGAGTCCACAACAAATCCTATCATCATGTCATTGGTATTAACAACGATGATTTTTGTGTCTTCATTAATCTCTTTTTCTTCAAGATTAAATTTTTTTCTTAAACTATAGATTGGTAATACCTCGCCTCTAAGGTTGATAATCCCTTCAATATATTTAGGTGAGTTTGGTACCTTAACAACTTCTTGATACTTCTCAATACCATTAACCTGCATAATATTCAAACCATATTCCTCATGATCAAGTTTGAAAATTACTTGCTGTAATGAAGCCATTGTTTTTTCCTCCTTTAAATTTGAGATATAATTTATTATTGATCTGTTGTTAGCCAAATTAAATATCCATTGATAAATGCATCAATATCACCATCCATAACGGCATTAACATTGCCGGTCTCCACACTCGTTCTATGATCTTTGACCATATTATACGGATGCATGACATATGAACGGATTTGACTTCCCCAACCGATTTCTTTGACTTCGCCGCGAATTTCTTTCATTTCTTCTTGCTGCTCAATTTGCTTAAGTTCTAATAGCTTTGCTTTAAGCATGGACATTGCTTTATCTTTATTTTTATGTTGTGAACGTTCATTTTGACATTGTACTACCGTATTGGTTGGAATATGGGTTATACGTATTGCTGAATCCGTTTTATTAATGTGCTGGCCTCCGGCACCACTTGCCCGATAGGTATCTATACGTAGTTCATCATCGGGAATGTCTAGTTCAATAGAATCATCTATCTCCGGGAGAACATCACAGGATGCAAATGACGTATGGCGTCTTCCCGAGGAGTCAAAGGGAGAGATTCGCACCAAGCGGTGAACCCCTTTTTCCGCTTTTAGATATCCATAGGCATTTTCACCGGATATCTGAAAGGTCACCGATTTAATCCCTGCTTCATCTCCGTCTAAATAGTCCAGAACTTCTGTTTTATATTCTTTTTTATCTGCCCACTTTAAATACATACGATAGAGCATACTCACCCAATCACAGGACTCTGTTCCACCTGCACCTGCATGAAGAGACACAATTGCATTGTTACGGTCATACGGACCTGAGAGCAACGTATCAATGCGAAGGGTTTCATATTGCTTAAAAAAGCGTTCTGCCATAGACTTAATTTCTTCAACCAAGCCTTCGTCATCCTCTTCTTCTGCGATGCTAATCATTGTTTGTGCATCGTCATAGGCCTCTGAAAGTTGTTCAAAGGACGCCACCTTATCTTTAAGCCCCTTCAACGCCTTCATCTCTTCTTGTGACTTTTCAGGATCATCCCAAAAATCTTCACGAGCCATCTCATTTTCTATCGTTTCTATTTTTATTTTAACATTAAATAAGTCAAAGTGAAACACTCATTTCATCTAATTTCACTTCATACTTTTGCAATTCTTGCTTGAGTTGTTCTAAAGCTAACATTAAATCACCTCTTTCAATGGTTATTCTTCTATACGGTAATTATAATTTTCTGAAGGACCATGACACTGCTTATATTTTTTACCGCTACCACAATGGCACAGTTCATTTCTTCCTAGTTTTCTACCTGTGTGCTTTACTGTTTTTTTCGCAGCTTCTTCACCACGATTAGTGGATATGTTCTTAGCAACACGTTCACGTTCAATTTTGTTACGTGGTGCAATACGATAAAGTATACGCACAGTATCTTCTTGAATACTTTCAATCATATCATCAAACATATCAAAGCCAACAAGTTTATATTCAACTAGTGGATCTCTTTGTCCAAATGCCACTAAATTGATTCCTTGGCGCATTTGATCCATATTATCAATATGGTCCATCCACTTTTGATCGATTGCACGAAGTAGTATTACCCGTTCAGGTTCACGCATCATCTCCGGTTCATCGAATTCTTTTTCTTTGGCTTCATACATTTTATGTGCAAGCTCTTGCAATAACTCGATGAATTTTTCTTTTGTCATGGTATCTCGGGTTTTTTCATCAAAGTTAAAATTTGGGAACGGAATGATTTTTGTCAAGGATTCTCGAAGTCCCATTAAATCCCACTCATCCATATGATCCATACCATTCGAATGGGCATTAACATTACGTTCTATAATATCATCAACCATTTTTAAAATGATTGAACGCATACTTTCGCCTTTAAGAACTTTTAACCGTTCTTCATAGATAATCTCACGTTGCTCATTCATGACTTGGTCATAGTCTAATAAACGTTTACGTATACCAAAGTTATTGCCCTCCACTTTACGTTGAGCATCTTCAATACGGTTAGATAGAATTCCCGCTGATATTGGTTCATCATCCGGTAATCCTAAACGTTCGACTGTATTTTTCATTTTGTCTGAACCAAATAGGCGCATCAATTCATCTTCCAAAGAAATGAAGAAGCGTGATTCACCTGGATCCCCTTGACGTCCTGCACGTCCTCGAAGCTGATTATCAATACGTCGTGACTCATGACGCTCTGTACCAATAATTTTAAGGCCTCCTGCTTCTTTAACCCCTTCTCCAAGCTTGATGTCGGTACCACGTCCCGCCATATTTGTCGCAATGGTTACCGCACCGAGCTGTCCTGCTTGTGCAACAATTTCAGCCTCTCGCTCATGAAACTTTGCGTTTAATACTTTATGTGGAACACCTTCGCGTTTTAGGGTTTTACTTAAATCTTCTGATGACTCTATACTGACCGTTCCCACAAGAACAGGTTGCCCTTTTTGATGGCTTGCAACCACTTCTTTTGCAATGGCACGATATTTTTCTGCAACACTTTTATATACCACATCATTGTGGTCTTTTCTTGCAATCGGACGGTTCGTTGGTATGACGATAACATCCATACCATAGATGGAACGGAACTCTTCTTCTTCCGTTAACGCCGTACCTGTCATACCTGATTTTTTTTCATAACGGTTGAAGTAATTTTGGAATGTAATCGTTGCTAGTGTCTTACTTTCCCGTTTAACCTTCACATTTTCCTTGGCTTCAATCGCTTGATGCAGACCATTGGAGTAACGTCGCCCCGGCATTAAACGCCCTGTAAATTCATCAACGATGACTATTTCATCGTCTTTGATGACATAGTCTTTATCTCGGTGCATTAATTTTAATGCCTTTAATGCAAGATTAATATGGTGCTGTATCTCCATATTTTCCGGATCCGCTAAGTTATCAATTTGAAAATACTCTTCAACCCGCTTCACACCATCTGCTGTCAGCGTAGCATTTTTCGTTTTCTCATCGATAACGTAGTCGCCTTCTTCTTCAATGTCTTCATTAAGAAGTGCGCTTAATTTGGTTACTTCTCCTAATACTCGCCCTTCTTTTAAACGCTGAGCAAGCATGTGTGCTTGTTGATATAGGTGTGTTGACTTGCTACTGCTTCCAGATATTATCAACGGTGTTCTTGCTTCATCAATTAATACGGAGTCAACCTCATCGATGATTGCATAGTTTAACGGTCTTTGAACCATCTCTCGTTCAAATATAACCATATTATCCCGTAAGTAGTCAAAACCAAATTCATTATTCGTTCCATAGGTAATGTCGCAACGGTACGCAGCTTGTCGTTCTTCGTGATTTAATCCGTTGACAATAACACCAACTGTTAACCCTAGAAAATTAAATACTTCTCCCATCCATTCAGCATCACGTGTAGCAAGATAATCATTGACGGTTACAACATGTACACCTTTTCCTTCGAGTGCATTTAAATATGCCGCGATAGGCGCAACTAATGTTTTACCTTCACCTGTTTTCATCTCTGCAATACGCCCTTGATGTAAGACAACAGCTCCGACCAACTGTACTCTGTATGGTCGTAATCCTAAAACTCTCTTTGCCGCTTCTCGAACAACCGCAAATGCTTCAACCATAATAGAATCCAGTGCTTCTCCTTCATGGATACGTCCACGGAATTCTTCTGTTTTTGCCTTTAACTCTTCATCGGTCAAATCAATCATTTTCGGCTCTAACGCTTCTATCTGATCAACTATTGGGTAAATTCGCTTTAATTCTCTTTCACTATGGGTTCCGAAGATTTTCTCAATAATCCCCATCTTGTCCACCTTCCAATTTAACTATTTTTACATTACTCTATTGTATCATTTTACAGTAGGTCCTTCAAGACACTTTCTTGAAATCATGTATTGCTTGTATTTTAACACAAAAGTCCGCAACATCCTATAAAAATGGTATTAATTTTCTACTTTCTTCCCTAAGTTTCTGTGGATAAGTTTCTAGGTTTACATAATTTTCTCATATTATTTCTGTGGATAGTGTGTCTAAGTCTGTGCATAACCCTATTTTCGGCACTTTTTTTACTCTTTTATCTGTGGATTTATTGAATTGATAGAATTATGTCAATCAATATTCTGACTAAAAAAAGATGGTTGCAAGCAACCATCTTCTCTATATCTTAATCACATATTTTGCTTATGCTTCTGGCTCAATCAAACCAAAATCACCATTTTTACGTTTGTATACGACATTAACTTCTTCTGTATCTGCATTTCTAAATACAAAGAAATCATGTCCTAATAATTCAAGTTCCATACACGCTTCTTCTGCATCCATTGGTTTAACTGCAAATCGCTTTGTACGAACAATTTTTGGACCTTCTTCTTCTTGAAGATCTGGCTCAGCATCTAGGAATGCACTTCTAAATGAACCACTATGTCGATGACGATCGATTAACTTGTGTCGGTGCTTTACAAGCTGACGTTCTAGCTTGTCTACAACAAGATCAATAGCTGCATACATATTCTCTGCATTTTCTTCTGCACGAATAACAGTACCTTTCAATGGAATCGTTACCTCGATTCGATGTTGCTTTCTTACGACACTCATCGTTATATTTGCTGTCGTTTCCGACGTAAAATACTTCTCTAACTTGCTAATCTTTTCTTCTGAAATATTTCGAAGTGGTTCGGTTACCTCAAAGTTTTTCCCTGTAATTACATAACGCATAAATAACAACTCCTTCCGGAATATTTTTCATTATACTTTTCGAAAAATATTCTATATTATCTAATACATACATATTCTCCATAACTTTCAAAATTCCTTTTTTTTATATAGAAAAGTTGCATCTGTCATTTTCTACAGATGCAACTTCAATATACATAGACTACTTTACATTATAATTAAATTATACTTTTTCTTTAATAGAATATGCCGTATGGAGTAAATGATGTGCTTTTTCACTCATCGGTTTATCTAAATAAGTCTCATACAACTCAATAATTGCAGGGTTTTCATGAGATTTACGTAATGGCATGTTCTTGTCAATTTCATAGATAGCATCTTGACGTGCTTTAATGATTTCTGCATTTCCATGGTGATAGGGTTGTCCTGCTCCACCGATACATCCACCTGGACATGCCATAACTTCAATCGCATGAATATCTCTTGGATTACCATCACGGATTTCTTCAAGTAAAGCACGTGCATTACCAAGACCATGGGCAATTCCGATATTTAACGTAACATCATCCATAGCGACAGAAGCTACACGTACACCATCAAACCCTCTAAGTTGTTCAAAATCTACACGCTCTAATGTTTTACCTGTGCGAAGCTCATATGCAGTTCTTACCGCCGCTTCAATAACTCCACCTGTTGAACCAAAGATAACTCCAGCACCTGTTGACATTCCTAACGGATTATCAAACTCACTTGCTTCAAGTTCGTCTGGGTCAATGTTTAATTTTTTAATAAGATCCGCTAATTCACGTGTTGATAATACCAAGTCAACATCTGGATTTCCATCCACTGCAAACTCATCACGACTCGCTTCATATTTTTTCGCTAAACACGGCATAATAGATACAACCACAAGGTCTTCACGTTTAACTTCAAGCTTCTCAGCAAAATAACTTTTCGCCACAGCACCAAACATTTGCATTGGTGATTTAGCTGATGATGGAATATCAATAAGCTCTGGGAATTGGCTCTCTACAAAGTTAACCCATGCAGGGCAACATGATGTTAAGATAGGCAATGTCTGCTCTGCTTTTCCATCTAAGTAATTTTGTAGACGTCCAAGTAACTCCGTTCCTTCTTCCATAATCGTAAGGTCCGCTGCAAAATCAGTGTCAAATACGTAGTTGAATCCGATTTGACGCAATGCAGTAACCATTTGATTTGTAAAGATTGTACCTGGTTCATGTCCAAACTCTTCACCTAATGCTACACGAACAGCGGGCGCTGTTTGTACAACTACAGTTTTAGTTGGGTCCGCTAATGCTTCTACTACTTTCCATGTCTGGTTGTTTTCTGTTAATGCACCTGTTGGACAGACCGCTACACATTGACCGCAATGTGTACAAACTGTTTCTTCCATTGGTAATTCAAATGCAGCTGAAACAACAGCATCAAATCCACGGTTGATTGCCGAAAGTGCTCCTACTGTTTGAACATTATTACACATTGTCTCACATCGACGACACATAACACATTTATCCATATCACGTATAAGTGATGGAGAATAATCTTTTTTATATGTTGACATAGCCGTTCCTGAAATAGAGTCTGCACTTAATCCACATAACTCTGATAGATCTTGTAGCTCACAATCGCCAGCTTTTGCACATGCCAAGCAATCTTTTGGATGATCCGAAACTAAAAGTTCAAGTACAGTTTTTCTAGCTTCCATTACACGAATCGTATTTGTTCGAATATCCATCCCTTCAACAGCAGGGGTTGCACAAGATGGTGCCAAGTTTCTTCTTCCATCAATTTCAACCACACATACACGACATGATGCGGATTGATTGACCATTTTTGTATCATGTAAATCTAAATGACATAAAGTAGGGATATGAATTCCAAGCTTTTTAGCCCCATCAAGTACTGTGCTACCAGCCGGAACAGTAACCTCTTTACCATCAATAGTAATTTTAATATCTGACATTGGGTACACTCCTTTATCTTTTATTTCTATTGCTTAAAAATAGCATCGAATTTACATTTATCGTAACATGCGCCACACTTAATACACTCATCTTGATTAATCACATGTGGTTTCTTCACTTCTCCGGATATACATCCAACTGGACAGACACGTGCACATGCTGTACATCCAATACATTTTTCTTCATCGATGATGTATTTTACTAGACTGCTACATTGGCCTGCTGGACATGTTTTTTCTTGAACGTGTGCAACATATTCATCCCAAAATGCATCTAATGTTGATAAAACAGGGTTTGGAGCTGTTTGTCCCAATCCACATAAAGCAGTATCTTTAATAACACGACTTAAACGCTTCATTTCATCTAAGTGGCGAAGTTCAGCTTTTCCTGCACACGTAAGTTCAAGAAGCTCCGATAAACGCTTAGTTCCTACGCGACAAGGTGTACATTTTCCACAAGACTCCTCTTCTGTAAATTCAAGATAGAATTTAGCCACTGCCGGCATACAATCGTCTTCGTCCATAACAATCATACCGCCTGATCCCATCATGGATCCTTTTGCAATAAGGTTATCAAAGTCAATTGGTGTATCTAAGTCTTTTTCTGTTAAACATCCACCTGATGGTCCACCGGTTTGAACGGCTTTAAATTTCTTACCGTCTTTTATGCCACCACCGATGTCATAAATAACTTCACGAAGTGTTGTACCCATTGGCACTTCTATAAGTCCAACGTTATTGATTTTTCCAGCTAACGCAAATACTTTTGTACCTTTTGATTTTTCTGTACCAATTTTATTAAACCAATCTGCACCTTTTAGTAAGATAACAGGTACGTTAGCAAATGTCTCCACGTTATTTACATTGGTCGGTTTGCCCCAATATCCTGATTCTGCAGGGAATGGTGGTTTTGTTGTTGGTTCTCCACGTTCACCTTCCATAGAATGGATAAGCGCCGTTTCTTCACCACATACAAAAGCTCCTGCTCCTAATGTAAGTTCAATATCAAAATCAAAACCAGATTCTAAAATATTGTCTCCAAGTAGGCCATATTCACGAGCAACGTCAATTGCTGCTTGTAAACGTTTAATCGCTAATGGGTACTCAGCACGGATATATACACGACCTTTGGACGCACCAATAGCATATCCGCAAATTGCCATTGCTTCAATAATCGTATGTGGGTCACCTTCAAGAATGGATCGGTCCATAAATGCACCTGGGTCACCTTCATCCGCATTACAGATAACATATTTTTGATCCGCATCGTATCCACGTGCAAATTCCCATTTCAATCCAGTTGGGAATCCACCACCACCTCGGCCACGAAGACCTGAATCTTTGATTTCTTGGATAACGGTCTCAGGTGTCATATCTGTTATAGCTTTTCCAAGTGCCATATATCCATCACGAGCAATATACTCATCAATATTTCCTGGATCAACAAATCCACAGTTTCTCAATGCTATACGCATTTGCTTTTTGTAGAAGTCCATATGCTTTGAATCGGAAATAATCACTTTTTTATCTGGGTCAACATATAGTAAACGTTCTACTTTTCTTCCCTTTACTAGGTGTTCTTTTACAATTTCTTCTGCATCTTCTGGTTTAACTTGTACATAAAATGTATTGTCTGGTAATATTTTTACAATCGGTCCTTTTTCACAAAATCCAAAACATCCAGTCTTAAGAACTTGAACATCTGCATCTAAGTTTTCAGCTGTTATAGAACTTCTAAGATTTGTGATAATTCCTTCTGCTTCAGCCGAAAGACATCCCGTTCCTCCACAGACCAATACATGCATTTTTTCGTTTGCCATTATTACGCCTCCTAACCTTTCTATTCTACTGTCTTATGCGTTGCTGGAATGATTCCGTCAACAAGTTCTCCAGCTTTTAAGTATTTTTCAATAATCTCTTTTGCCTTCGCTTCATTAACGTCTCCGAATACAACGGGTTCTTGATTGGGTAGAGTTACTTCAATAGTAGGTTCTGCATAACAATAGCTCATGCATCCTGTTTGTGTAACAACAACGTTATCAATGCCTTGTCGATGCGTTTCTTGAATTAGATAATCCATAACCTCACGCGCGCCTGCTGCAATTCCACATGTTGCCATTGCTACTTTAATCTGAATCAGAGAATCGACATTATCGCCTTTTTCTCTAAGGGCCACTTTATTTTTAACATCATTTTTAATCTTCATTAATTCATCAAGTGATTTAATTTTTGCCATTATTTTTCCCTCCTATTTGTATTCAGCTAAAATATCTTTAACCATGTCAGCCGTTAAACGTCCATAAGTTTTTTCACCGATTGTTACAACAGGAGCCAAACCACATGCGCCTATACATCGTAATCCAGTAATTGAAAACTTACCATCAGGAGTTGTTTCTCCAACACCTATACCGAGTTCTTTTGAGAATGCATCAACTATTTTTTCTGCACCTCGAACATAACATGCTGTTCCCAAACAAATGGAAATATCATGTTCCCCTTTAGGTTCCATAGTAAAAAATGAGTAGAAACTTACGACTCCAAATACCTTTGCTGTAGAAACTTTTAATTTTTTTGCTACAAATTTTTGTACATCAGCCGGAAGGTATCCGAAAATCCCCTGTGCTTTATGCAAAACTTTGATGAGTTCGCCTTTTGTATCTGGCAATGCATCAATAAAGTCTGCAAGTTCTTGGTATTTTTCTTGAGTTAAATCGTGATTAGCAGCCATCATTAACCTCCTTAAAATTGTATTACATAGCCTTAACCTTTATATAAGAAGAGATTATTCATCTCTAACTAACATTTTTTTGTTTATGATTTGTCAATCTTTTTTAAAAAATCAAGCACAACTTTTACGTTCAGTTGAGACTTTGATACTTTAGGAATCTGAAGTTCTTTCATGCAAATGCCTATAAAGCCAAGTTCATGCGCGTCTGATGATTGTAACAGCGTGTGCTTTTTATATTTATCTTTATATGTATTGTACTCTGCGTATTGTGAAATTTCAAGACATTGAACGGGCAGATTGGGTGGGATAAATCCCAAGTTAGAAACAACACTATAACTTGGGCGGTCAATATGTGCCGGAATGGCAACACCACCTAGATTAATTGTCTGTTGAATGAGGTCTTCAAGAGGAATTGTCGTTGCAAAAGACAACAGTCTTTCTTCTTCTGCAATAATATTATCTTGTACATCAAAAATGAGTTGTCGTCCTAAAACAGAAGGTTTATTTTTCCTTTTAGGTAAACTGGCATAAACATATGCCTGCATTTTATTGCAGGCTTGAACCGTTTCAAATAAACAGACAACATGAATCTCTTCTCGAGTTTCGACTTCCATCCCCGGAATGACGACAAGACCATGTTCCTTAGCGACTGTCATGACTGCGTCTACATTTTGGCAGCTATTGTGATCTGTAATGGCAATAGCATCTAATTCACTAATAATCGCCATGTTCACAATATTATTTGGTGACATTTCTTCTAAGGCACACGATGATAATGCGGTATGGATGTGAAAGTCATATTTTACATTCATTGCAATCCCCATTTGTTAAATTATTGTCATTACACCTTGTACAATTCAGACCTCATTATAACAGATTTCCACATTATTGTAAACGAATGATTAGAGCATTTTTTTTATGTAAGCCCCAGTATAAGACTTTTTATTTTGAGCTATTTCTTCCGGCGTTCCCTTTCCTATTACCGTTCCACCACGATGTCCACCCTCAGGTCCCATATCAATAATGTAATCTGCTGTTTTAATTACATCAAGATTGTGCTCAATGACTAACACTGAATTGCCCTGTTCTACAAGCGTCTGCAATATTGTAATCAATTTGCTTACATCATCAAAATGTAGCCCCGTTGTCGGTTCATCTAATATATACATTGTCTTTCCTGTACTTCGCTTACTCAGTTCTGTTGCCAATTTTACCCTTTGGGCTTCTCCTCCTGATAAAGTTGTGGATGGCTGTCCCAACTTAATATAACCTAGACCTACGTCATAGAGTGTTTGCATTTTATTTTTTATTCGAGGCACATTTTCAAAAAAAGTCAAAGCATCTTCGACGGTCATATCTAAAACCTCTGAAATATTCTTCCCTTTATACTTTATCTCTAATGTTTCACGATTATAGCGTTCACCATGGCATACTTCACACGGAACATAAATATCCGGTAAAAAGTGCATCTCTATCTTCAGTATTCCATCTCCGCGGCATGCTTCACACCGTCCCCCTTTAACATTAAAGCTAAAGCGTCCCTTAGCATATCCGCGAACTTTGGCATCTTGCGTCGCCGAAAAAATATCACGAATATGATCAAATACGCCTGTATATGTTGCTGGATTAGATCGCGGCGTACGTCCAATAGGAGATTGGTCTATATCAATTACTTTATCTAAATGTTCCAATCCTTCAATATCTTTGTGTGCTCCCGGTTTTAATTTTGCACGATTAAGATCTCTTGCCAATCGTTTATATAGGATTTCATTTACAAGGGAGCTCTTACCAGATCCTGACACTCCAGTCACGCATGTTAATACTCCCAAGGGAATGGATACATCGATATCTTTTAAGTTGTTTTCCTTTGCTCCACGTATGTTTACCCAGCGTTCATCAGGAACCCTTCTAACTTTAGGTATTGGAATCTCAAGACGCTTAGAGAGGTACTGTCCTGTTATGGAATGTTCGGCCGTTTTAATTCCTTGTACATCTCCTGCATAAACGACTTCACCCCCATGAACTCCTGCTCGAGGACCTATATCAACAATAAAGTCCGCCTCTTCCATCGTCTCTTCATCGTGTTCAACAACAATAAGGGTATTACCTAAGTCGCGAAGATGCTTTAATGTCTTTAGGAGACGCCCATTATCTCTTTGATGCAATCCAATTGAAGGTTCATCTAGAATATAAACCACACCAACTAACCCTGAACCGATTTGTGTTGCAAGTCGAATCCTTTGCGCTTCCCCTCCTGAAAGGGTTCCCGCTGTACGAGACAACGACAGATAATCTAATCCCACATCAACAAGAAAGTTAATTCGTGCTTTGATTTCTTTTAATATTTGCTCCCCAATTAACTCTTGACGCTTTGTTAATTGAAGGCTTTCCATAAATGCTTGAATATCAATAATCGCTTGTTCTGTAACTTCAACGATATTTTTTCCTCCTACAGTTACAGCTAATGATTCAGGCTTAAGGCGTGCTCCATGGCACGCTTCACACTCATCATTTGTCATCAGCGCTTCATATTCTGATCGCATGTAGTCTGATGATGTCTCTTGATATCTACGCTCCAATCCAGGGATAACCCCTTCAAATGCTGTTGCATATTCTCCAGACATATGATCATTCTCATATTTCACTTTAATTTGCTTGCCTTCATTGCCATATAAAATCAAGGTCTGAATTTTTGAGGGTAATTGACTGTAGGCTACATCCAAGCTGAATTTGTACTTTGCTGCCAGTGATTCAAAAAGACTTAGTGTATAACTTTTTTTCTTATTTGCCAAGCCCCAACCTGGTGCTTGAATTGCACCTTGTCGAATGGAAAGCGATGGATTCGGTATAATTAAATCCGGATCAAACTTCATGGTAAATCCTAGCCCATGGCACGCCGGACATGCTCCAAACGGGTTGTTAAAGGAAAACATTCTCGGTTCAATTTCTTCGATACTGATCTCACAATCTGGGCATGCAAAGTGCTGACTAAAGGTTAGGCGTTCAGCGCCAATCACATCAACTTCTAAGATACCTTCCGATAGGCGCATAACCGTCTCAATGGAGTCACTTAGGCGCTTTTGTATATCTTTTTTAACAACAAGACGATCAACAACAATAGCGATCGTATGCTTTTTATTTTTTTCAAGCTCAATCTCTTCACTTAAATCATACATATTTCCATCAATGAGCACTCGAATATAGCCACTTTTTTTTGCTTGTTCCAACAGTTTAGTGTGCTGTCCTTTACGTCCACGTACGATGGGCGCCAATAGCTGAATTTTTGTTCCTTCTTCAAGTTCTAATATATGGTCCACAATTTGGTCCACTGTTTGTTTATGAATAGGCTTTCCACATTTTGGACAATGAGGAATTCCAACCCGAGCATATAACAAGCGATAATAGTCATAAATCTCTGTAACCGTTCCCACCGTCGATCGTGGATTTTTGTGGGTTGTTTTTTGATCAATCGATATTGCCGGCGACAAGCCTTCAATGGTTTCAACATCAGGTTTTTCCATCTGACCTAAGAATTGACGTGCATAGGAAGACAACGATTCAACATATCGACGCTGTCCCTCTGCATATATCGTATCGAACGCTAAAGAGGACTTACCTGATCCACTAAGTCCTGTCATGACAATAAATTGATCTCTAGGCAACTCTAAATCAATATTTTTTAAATTATGCTCTTTGGCACCTTTTATAACAATCTTATTTTTTGACATACTTGCTCCTATCTATCTTGCATCTGCTTTTTCAACTTAAAAAGCTCATCACGTAACATGGCTGCACGTTCAAAGTCTAAATTTAAAGCAGCTTTTTTCATATCTTGGTTAAGTTTAACAATTAATTTTTCCAGTTCTTGATTATCCATAGATTCTGGATCTTTGTCTAAAGTATATGTTTTCTTAGATTCTGCTACTTTAGATATAGCTATGAGTTCGCGAACAGCCTTTTTAATTGTTTGCGGGGTAATATTATGCTCTTCATTATATTCTTGCTGAATCTGACGTCGACGATTGGTTTCTGTAATCGCCCGCTCCATAGACCCAGTAATTTTATCTGCATACATAATAACCCGACCTTCACTATTTCTGGCGGCTCGACCAACAGTCTGAATCAATGCAGTCTCTGAACGCAAGAACCCTTCTTTATCCGCATCAACAATCGCCACAAGAGAGACTTCTGGGATGTCTAACCCTTCTCGTAACAAGTTGATTCCAATAAGTACGTCAAAGACATCCATGCGTAAGTCACGTACAATCTCAATACGTTCAAGCGTATCAATATCTGAATGTAGATATCGTACACGAATCCCTATTTCTTTCATATAGTCCGTTAAATCTTCAGACATTTTTTTCGTCAATGTTGTCACCAAAACTTTTTTACCTAGTTCAACTTCATGATTGATCTCACCAATCAAGTCATCAATCTGTCCCTTAACCGGACGTACAAAAACTTCTGGATCCAGCAATCCTGTCGGGCGGATAATCTGTTCAGCATACATTTGTTCATGCTCTTTTTCATAGGGTCCCGGCGTCGCTGATACATATAAAATCTGATTGACACGTTCTTCAAACTCCGAGAAATTCAATGGTCGGTTATCCTTTGCTGAAGGCAATCGGAATCCATAATCCACGAGGTTTTGCTTTCTTGATTGGTCGCCTGCATACATGCCTCGTATTTGGGGAATCGTCATATGGGATTCATCAACAATAATCAAGAAATCTTTTGGAAAATAGTCGATTAAAGTGTGAGGGGCTTGCCCTGGTGCCAGTCCCGTTAAGTGGCGGGAGTAGTTTTCAATACCTGAGCAAAATCCAGTCTCGCGTATCATCTCCATGTCAAAATTTGTACGTTCAGCGATACGTTGAGCTTCAATAAGTTTATCATGTGCCTTAAAATAAGCTACACGTTCAATCATCTCTTCTTCAATTGCCACTAGAGCTTTTTCGATTTTTTCTTCAGGAATGACATAATGTGACGCAGGAAATATTGACGCATGTTTTAAGTCAAACAACACTTCACCTGTCAGTGTATTGATCTCCGTAATCCGCTCAATCTCATCGCCAAAGAACTCAATGCGCAAGGCATTTTCATAGGAACCTGATGGGAATATTTCAACCACATCACCACGTACACGAAAAGTAGAGCGAGCAAAATCCAAGTCATTACGCTTATACTGTATATCGACAAGCTTACGTAGGAGTTCATCACGGTCATATTCCATACCCGGTCGAAGCGAAATCACCATCTCCTTATAATCAATCGGCGATCCCAACCCATAGATACACGATACCGATGCAATAATAATAACATCACGGCGCTCAGCTAATGCTGCCGTAGCCGAATGTCGTAATTTGTCTATCTCCTCGTTGATCGATGAATCTTTTTCTATATATGTATCTGAATGCGCCACATAAGCTTCCGGTTGATAATAGTCATAATAACTAACAAAATACTCAACTGCATTGTCTGGAAAAAACTCTTTAAACTCAGAATATAATTGAGCCGCCAAAGTTTTATTATGTGCAATAATTAATGTTGGCACATTCATATCCTGAATGATATTTGCCATAGTAAATGTTTTTCCTGAGCCAGTAACTCCTAGTAAAGTCTCATGCTTGTTCCCCTCTTGAAACCCTTCCAACAATTGGCGAATTGCCTGTGGTTGATCTCCTGTTGGTTTAAACTCTGATTGTAAATTAAATCGTCCCATGCCTACACCTCTTTTTACCCAAATCATCTCAAACTTTTCTCTGCTTACTGTTAAATAATTATACCATACCCTATTCTATTTGCAAACATATGTTCTCAAAATCACAAAAAAAATCAGAACAGTTCCATGACTATTACATGAAACGTCTGATTCTCTATATGTCTATTTATAATTTCCTTTTAAAAAATCAAGCAATCCAATATGATTATAGTTTTCCATTGAATAGGTGATTAGTGGTTTCTCCGGAATAAATCTTACCCCCATGCGGGACAGATCCTTCGTTTTATGAATTTCATATCGAATCATTCGCCCCGAAATAGTTCTAGATTCAATGACAATTTGCTCTTTGGCATCTTTAATCATACGCAAAAAATGTTTAAAATCATGAATCAACGTATCGTTGACTTTTTCAATGACTTCCCCCATTTCCATACCAAGTTCATCAGCTACACCGCCATCAATGACTTCCATGATTCGTAGCCCACTTTCAGGATGTGAATAGATGGGCGGAGTTTTTCGTTCCTTTTGAAGACGCATCCAGTGAATGGCTTCTGGCAATATAATCATCATCAACGTACCGGCAACTTGAAGTATAAGACTATGTAGTGCAAAAAAACCGATCACGATCATGATGCTTCCGATTATCAAATTACTCCATACATATTGCTTTTTATGATTTTTCAGTGTTTGTGTATAGCTAATTGAATTATGACTTAACATCGCTACAAATGGAAGCATTGAAAAAAATACACTTTGACTATAGCCATAATCAAGTATCGGCCACCATGGTGGCATTTGAATTCCATTTGTTAACAATTCGCCTATTTGCAGCAGCAAGATACCCATGGGTAAAATCCAACTTTTATGAATGATATGTCCCATGACGATTTGATTATTTTTACGACTCAATACCGGGATAACACTTTGGTCTTGGGTCAACCATATCATCAATCCTTTGATAACATTTAACATGCCTACAAGAAGCATAAGTGAAGGAATGTGTGTTTCAATATTGGGCAACACATATTCACCTATATGTTGTCCATTTAAAACTAAGGTCATCACAGAAATTAGCGCTGCACTATAATGGATGTCTAAAAATCTTATGCGAATCATCGAAAGCAGGAGTGAAATTGGAATAAGAAAAACCAAAAACGCATTAAAAAATAGCGGTACCCCAACAAAAACAATTATAAAGCTCATGATGCTTCCAATGATAATACTTTGTACAAGTATGTCAGCCATTACGTGAAAAATTGATTTTTTTTTGATAATTCGATAAATATCAATATGATACAAACGACGATTAACTAAAAAAACAATCCACACACCAAATATAAAAACAATATTAAAAATTGAATGACCAACACTCTCTAAAGTTACTCTTACTATCTCCAACATATTTTTCTCATCTTTCATTAAGGGTTCAAGCGCCAAAGCTTTGTTTTAGTTTTGGCGCTTGAATCATTTGTGTATTCTCATGGTGTTCTATGGATTAATGTGTTCTTTGATAACTTCGATTGCTTTTTCTAATTGATCATCTACATCATTTTCATAATCTTCTTCCACAAAGATATCCGGTTCTATTCCAACCCCTTGTATGTAATTTCCATCGGGTGTATAGTACCTTGAAACCGTCACCTTAACGGCTGAGTCATCATCAAGGTCAATGGTTTGTTGCACTAACCCTTTGCCAAATGTCGTCTCGCCGACAATGGTTCCTAAATCATGATCTTTTATCGCTCCCGACATAATTTCAGATGCACTGGCACTGCTTCCATTGACCAATATGACCAGTGGTTTATCAAAAGATTGCTTTGTCTCTGTAATAAGTTCAGAACGATTCCCTTGTTTATCCACAGTATATACGACTAACATATCTTCTTTTAACAATTCATCAATCATATTATACGCAATGTGTAAGTATCCTCCAGGGTTAAACCGCAGGTCAATAATCATTCCCTCTTGTCCTTGATTATTTAGCTGTTCTATTGCATTTTCAAACTGATCTTCAGTAACAAGGTCAAAACTACTTATCGCTATATATCCTATGTCATCTTCCAGTATTTTATACTCCACTGTAGGAATCTCAATCTCTGCACGTTCTATTGAAATATCCATCGTCTCTCCGTTTCGTATTACCGTTAAGATAACTTCTGTCCCTTTGGGCCCTTTAATACGTTCAACTAATTTATCCAGCGCAATGCCCTTAATCTCTTCATGGTCAACAGCGATGATTTGATCATTTGGCTTTATGCCTGCTTTTTCTCCAGGCGAACCTTTAAATGGAGCGACAACAACCACTTCATCTTCTGTCTCCCCATAGGAAATAACAACACCGATTCCGTCATAACTGCCTTCCATGGTTTCCATAAATGAGGCGTACTCTTCCTTGGTAAAATATGTTGTATATGGATCGCCTACACTATCGACCATTTCACGTATAGCTTCCTCATACCCACGTATAGCTTCTTCATATAACAATTCCTCATCAATGTCTTCATAATAGTATGTATTTAGTTTTCCAATGACATCCTCAACCTTTGTTTCAAAACTCTCATACTCTTGATTTGTATACTCCGGAACAACTTCCTGTAGCACATATCGTAAAGGATAAAATGCATTAAAAACAAATTGAAGAGCTAAGATTAAAATCATACCACTGGCTAAACCTATAAAAAAACTACTTTTTTTCATGCATTCCCTCTATTCTAGCTTTAGTTTGCTGATGCTTTTTTCATTGGGTCCACCCATTCGCCCCCGATTTGAACACCAAAGTGTAAATGGTTCCCTGTTGACCATCCCGTACTACCAACCTTTGCAATGGTCTCTCCGCGAACAACGACATCTCCTTCTGAAACCAACAATTCGGAATTATGCGCATATTGGGTAACGACATGTCGTTTTTGCGGGTCTACCCCGTGGTCAATCAAAATGAAGTTACCATAAGCTGTTCCCCAACCGGCAAAAATAACACGACCGCTTCCTGCGGCTTTTACTGAAGTTCCATAGGACGCCGGAATGTCAATTCCCGTATGTGTGCTTCGATATCCATGCACGGGATGTATTCTTGGACCAAATTCTGAAGAGATACGACTCCATCCAGGTACAGGCCAATCCAGATCCCCACCGAATAATATTGTACTATCTGCATATAGCTTTATCAGCTCTTCAATCATTTTATCGCGTTCTTCTTGCTCTTTTTCCATCATTTGAATCTCTTGAAGGATAAGTTCTTTATCTTCTTGAATAGACACAATTTCTTTTTCTTTTTTTACGCGCAATGCCTCAACATCATTTTTTTGAACCATGTTTTCAGCCTGCAACTCTTCCAGTTCAATTTTTTCAACTGTCAACTGGTTTTCATGACGCTTAATTTCTTCTTCAATTTCTTGAATCTTTTCGAGCATTTCTTGATCATATGCTACTAATTTATTCAAATATTCTAAACGATTAAAAAAATCACTGGTGTCTTTAGATTCTAGAAGTACCTCAAGATACTCTGTTGATCCAAATTCATACATGACCTTTATACGTTCTTTTGTCTGCTCATAATATACATCTTGTTCTTCGCGGATTAAGTCTAACTGCTCAAGCGTTAGACCAATTTCTTCTTCCTTAGTGGCAATCTCAGAATTTGTCTTTGCAATCGCATTGTTGATACGGTTCGTTTCCTCCTCCAACTCTAAAATCTGGTAGGAGCGCTCTGCAATACCTGCATTTTTTTGCGCAAATTCTTCTTTTGCATCTTCAATCGCTTGTTCTGTCTCTTTTTTTTGCTGTTCTAAATCTTCAATTGACGTTCTTGCGTTGACGCTTAAAGCGACAACTGGAATCAACACCGCTAAAAGCAGAGTTAATAAGAACCGCTGACGTATTAATTTTTTGCCCACATCATCACCCTCCTATTAGTACAGGTATCGTAACTCCTCGTTAAACCTTTAAATATCTTCCAATGGTAAATCGACTTCCAATAATGCCAAGTGCAGCTCCTGATATAAGCATAATTGGCGTTAATTGAACCATCAATTGCTCTACCGGAATAAATACAAGAAAATCATTCAAAAGGTAAAATTGCGTCATAATACTTTGTATGACTCGATCATAAAAATTGGATATCGCAATAAGTGGTATAGCCGCACCTATGACTCCAATAAGCGCCCCTTCAACAATAAAAGGACCACGAATCATCATCGACTTTGCTCCGATATAACGCATAACATTAATTTCGCGCTTTCTAAGAGCAATACCTAAACGAATCGTGTTGGAAATAATAAATAGCGAAATAATTGATAGGATGACAATAAGCGCTAAGCTGATATATGCAACCAAATCATTAAAGTTCTCAACTATAGCCGCCACTTCTCTAGCTTCCTTAACGTGTCGAACAATGCTTTCCGATTCTAGGAGACGAATAAGATGGTCTTGCTTTGATATATCATCAAACAGAACCTGCAAAGAAGCCGATCCAACCAAAGGATTATCTTCATCAAATCCTTCAAGTAAATCTTCTCTTCCTGCAAAATAGTCTCCTTTGAAATCCTCCCATGCCTGTTTTTCACTGACATAGGTCACTTCATACACTTCTTCACGCGCTTCCAATTGGGTCTTAAGTGTTAATATTTCGTTTTCTGTTACATTTTCTTCAAAGAATATTGCAATTCCAATATTATGCTCAAACTCATCTAGTGTATGGTTTAAATTTACTGTTATGGAGTAAAAAATACTAACAATGAATAAGCTTGCTACAATGGTCAATATGGATGCAAGTGACATCAATCTATTCTTAAAAAGGTTTTTTATGCCTTCTATCAAGCAATACCATAGAGTTTTAATTCTCATAACCATAGTCTCCTCTTTGAATGTCCTTAATTACACGTCCATGTTTTAACGTAATCACACGTTTTTTCATTGCATCAACGATTTCTCGATCATGAGTTACTACAACGACTGTCGTTCCTCTCATGTTAATGTCTTGAAGCAACCGCATGATTTCCCAGGAGATTTTTGGATCCAAGTTACCTGTGGGTTCATCTGCAATAAGAATAGGCGGATTATTTGCAAGAGCCCTGGCTAATGCTGTTCTCTGCTGTTCTCCACCTGATAATTGATAAGGTTTCATTTTTGCTTTGTGCGTTAGTCCGACCATAGATAATAACGTCGGAACGGTTTTTCGTATAATGCGTGTAGGTGTCTCTGTTACCCGCAGTGCAAACGCGATATTTTGATAAACAGACATATTTTGTAGCAATCGAAAATCCTGAAAAACTACACCTAAATTACGACGTAGCTTTGGAACTTTTCGATTGCTTAGTTTCGTTATGTCTACACCCTCAACATATATCTGCCCGGAGGATACTTTTATCTCACGCATCAAGCTTTTGATTATCGAAGTTTTTCCCGAGCCACTTCCTCCGACAATAAATACAAACTCTCCTTTTTCTATGGAAAATGACACATCGTCAAGGGCTTTGACGCCATTGGGATATGTCTTTGAAACATTTTCTAATCGTATCATTTTAAGCCTCCCTTATCCTATCGGATAAGACCATTGTTAATATACATCTGACTGGCTCATATAACGCATGTATTTTACAACCATCAATGCAATTTTAAATGTAATTGCGTCTTCAAATGTTCTTAAGTCCAATCCTGTGTTTTTTTGAAGTTTATCTAAGCGGTATACCAGTGTATTACGATGGATATATAATTGTCTTGAAGTTTCCGACACATTTAAGCTGTTTTCAAAAAATTTATTAATCGTTGCCAATGTTTCATCATCAAATTCATCCGGTGATTGTCCTTGGAAAATTTCACTGATAAACATTTTACATAGTGGAATTGGTAATTGATAAATTAATCGTCCAATACCTAGGTTTTCATATGCCATAACATGCGCCTCTGTATAGAAGATTTTTCCAACTTCCAATGCCATCTTTGCTTCTTTGTAGGATCTTGATACATCTTTAATGTCATTAACCACAGTTCCAATAGCAACATAAACGGAGCTCATCGCCTCTGCATTTAATGTATCTACAATCATACGTGCCAATTTTTCAATATCTTCAATGGTATCTGTTTCTTTAAGCTCTTTAACTAAAATAATATTTTTTTCATCCACAGCTGTAATAAAGTCTTTCGTTTTAGCTGGGAAAATACTACGTACGATTTCAAGAGCATTTGTGTCTTTTTCGAATTTGGTTTCTACGATCATTGATACACGACGTACATCCGTTTCAATGTGTAATTTTTTTGAACGATTATAGATATCGACAAGCAATAGATTATCTAACAATAAGTTTTTGATAAAGTTGTCCTTATCAAAACGTTCTTTGTAAGCAACCAACAGATTTTGAATTTGGAAGGATGCTATCTTTCCGATTTTATATACATCTTCTGCTTCACCTTGGGCAGAAATAACATACTCCACTGTACGGTCATCAAATACTTTGAAAAATTGATAGCCTTGTACAAGTTGACTCTCTGCTTGTGAATTAATAAAATCAGGGACTGCATAATTGTATTCCCCTAGTTTTTCTTCTTCTGTTGTTGCTAATATTTTTCCATCGGGATCCATAACGCTAAGTTCAATGCGAGTAATTGTTTTTAATCCTTCAATTGTGTTTTGAATTATTTGATTCGAAATCATATAACTTTCTCCTACTTTCTAGATGCTTTGCATCTTTGGATTCTGTTTCCATTTTATAGCATAATTTACAAAATTGAAAGAGGGAATGCACAATTTTGTGCATTCCCTCCAATTATTTTTGTTTTACTCTTACAATTCTATTACTTTTTCTGTCTCTTTATCGAATAAATGTAAGCGATTAAGGTCAAATGCCATTTTTACTGTTTGACCTGATTCAACTTTGTATCGTGGATCAGTCTTAGCAGTAACATCAAAAGCATCTACACTACCGATAACATTAAGCTCAGCACCTAACATTTCGACAACGTTAACATCAAAATCAATAACAGCTTCTGGATGTGCATCCATATAAGCTTGATCTTCATGAATGTCTTCTGGACGGATACCAAATACGATTTCTTTATCTACATAGCCACCATCAATCATAGATTGTGCTTGCTTTCCTTTTAATAAAATCGAGTTTGTTCCAAATAATAAAGTGATATCATCACCTGTTCTTGAAACTTTTGCATCCAAGAAGTTCATTTGAGGTGAACCAATGAATCCAGCAACGAAAAGGTTTGTTGGGTGATCATAAAGGTTTGAAGGTGTATCCACTTGTTGGATAATACCATCTTTCATAACAACGATTCTTGTTCCAAGTGTCATCGCCTCTACCTGGTCATGAGTTACATAGATAATTGTTGTTTGAAGTCTTTGATGTAAGCGAGAAATCTCAATACGCATTTGAACTCTAAGCTTAGCATCAAGGTTTGATAAAGGCTCATCCATTAAGAATACTTTTGGCTCACGAACAATCGCACGACCCATAGCAACACGTTGACGTTGTCCACCAGATAATGCTTTTGGTCGACGATCAAGCAATACTTCAATACCAAGAATCTTAGCCGCTTCTTGTACACGACGATCAATTTCAGCTTTTGGAGTCTTACGTAATTTAAGACCAAATGCCATGTTATCGTATACGGTCATATGTGGATACAATGCATAGTTTTGGAAAACCATCGCAATATCACGATCTTTTGGCTCTACATCGTTTACTAAACGATCGCCAATGTATAATTCACCTTCTGAAATTTCTTCAAGACCAGCAATCATACGAAGTGTCGTAGATTTACCACATCCTGATGGTCCAACGAAGATGATAAATTCTTTGTCTGCAATTTCAAGGTTGAAATCTTGAACTGCTGTTACATTTCCTGCATATACTTTTTTGATGTTCTTAAGAGATAAACTTGCCATATGGGCCCCCTTGTGGAATATTGGTTAATGTCTGTTACGTTATGTATTACTATACTATACTTAACCAATGAAAACTATGGCTTAAATATACAAAAGGTGCTTTTTGAATTTGTGTACATTGCTATTTACAGCTATTTTGCAATATATTCAAAGGTTTTTTCCTTTTTTTCCTATCAACATTGAACAACACATTCTGTTATCACACCAAAACAGCCTCTAATTTATGGGCACATTGTCTATTTTATCGCTTCATTTTTAGGGACTTCATATTCCACAAACCCTTCTCCAACCACTTCTCGCACGTCTGCAACAATAACAAATGCATTTTTATCGATATCTCGAACAATTTCTTTTAGGGTTACGATTTCTCTTTTAGACACAACACACAAGAGAAGCTCCTTTTTATTGTGCGTATATTTTCCTTCCGCACTGAGTCCAGTCACGCCACGATCCAAAGTTTCCATTAGCTGTTCAGAAATAGCTTCGCTAAAATCCGAAATAATAAAGGCCGCCTTTGAAAAATGGAGTCCTTCCAATATGCCATCAATAACTTTCATGGATATATATATAGAAATAATGGCATACATCGTCTTTTCGGGTCCAAAAATATACAATCCTAAAAGTACAATCAACGCATCTAAAAAAAGCATAATCTGCGCTACGGAAATATGTTTAGCAAAGTGTTGAATAATACTTGCCGCTAAATCTGTACCTCCTGTTGTCGAAAAAGCACTAAAAACAAGTCCAAGTCCTACGCCTGCAAGCACACCTCCAAAGACGCCTCCTAACAAATTATCAAAGGTCAAGGGTTGTAATCCATCCGTATATAACAAGGCAAAAGATAGATAAAATGTTGCAAACAGGCTTCGTACGCCAAAGTTTTTCCCCTTTAAAATAACTGCAATAATAAATAGCGGAACGTTAATTAGCAAGTTTGTCAGATAAATTGGTACCCCACCTTCTATCAGGTGCTCAGTAACCGCTTTAATAATAATCGCTAATCCGGTAACGCCTCCTGTAACCATCTCCAGTGGATCAAAGAACATGTTAATCGAAATGGCTAAAATTGTTGTACCAATGATAATAAGTAAATAGTCAATAATCGGGTGTCGCTTGATTCGTATTTCCATAATTCACCTCTACGTGTAATTTCGTCCTTCAATAATCACTTTTATTAAAAATAATGGTAGTTTTAACATACGCTTAAATCGTGTCGGCTGCTTAAGTAAGCGATAAAACCACTCAAGATTTAACCGTATAAAAATATCCGGCGCCCGTTTAACAACGCCTGCCATACCATCAAACGATCCTCCGATGCCCGCAAATACTTTTGCGTCAATGCGCTCCTTGTTTTGTGAAATCCATTGTTCCTGCCTTGGCGCACCCAAACCGACTAATAACAAGTCCGGCTTTACTCGATTAATATCTGCAATAACTTTCTCGGTATCTTTTTCATATCCATGCCATGTTCCAGCTATGGAAAGCCCCGGATATTTCTTTTTCATTTTTTCTGCCGCTAATTCTGCAACGCCCTCTTTTGAGCCAAAAAAATATACGGTATAGTCCGTATCTTTTAATGCTGCGAATAGTTGTTGGATAAAATCAAATCCTGCAACTCTCTCTTTTAAAGGTCTGCCTATGAGCTTTGACCCAATAACCACTCCGATTCCATCCGGCAATACTAAATCAGCTTGATTAAGGTTGTTCTTAAGGTCATCATCCTCATAAGCCGCCATAACAATCTCCGGATTCGGAGTGTAAATAACTGACTTGGTTTGTCGTGAAAACAAACCAAGTCCATAGTTAAACGCTTCTTGCATCGTGACATTGTCAAAAATCACACCTAAAATATTCTCTCTAGTTTTCATATTTCCTCGCTCTATTGATCACTGTCATTGGCACCAACGGCAATAATCACTTGAATTTCTTTGTCCATCAACGATTCATCAATTGTAATTTTCGGATTATTAAAATGCGTCTCTAACGCTTCACCCACTTCTTGAACCGGTGCTATGATAATGGTTTGCTTTAGGGATTTATCCTTATAATTACTCGCATCCACTACATCAAACCCTATGGTTTTAAGTCGCTCTTTTGTACGTCCTGCTAATCCGCTGATGTTCGTTGCATTTTGTACAGAAATGGCAAACTCTGTTGGATCTAGTATTTCAATTGGGTCCACTTCAATTTCAACTTCTGGTTCTTGTGTCCCTTCATCATTGGTTGCTTCTTGACCATCTGCATTTTGATTTTCCGGTACCGGAACAACCTCTTTTTTATTGATAATGCCTTCGATTAATTCTTTTGATGCCGCCTGATCATATTCATAAGATCCATCTGTCTTACTTCCAGCTCCAGGAAGTGTTGTCATGCTTATCTTATCTGCAGAAATATCATCAATATAGATTAAATAGTCCACTGCATCAGTAAAATTTGTTGTCACATGGTTAAAAATCGTTTCTAAAATCGTTACCATATTAAACTTTTTGTCAGGCTCTAGCACCTGTTCCATAAATGCTTTCATAAATTCATGCTGCATATCGATTCGCCCGATATCTGCGTTGGCATACCCTTTACGATAACGTACTAATTGCTCGGCCTGAGCACCATTAAGGGGCTGATATCCGGCATCAAGATTAATATACAAATTCTGTAGCGGGTCACTATATTTCAAAGGCTTTGGAATATCCATATAAATAGGACCTACTGCATCAACAATATATTTAAATCCTTCCAAGTTCATATTAACATAGTAGTCAATTTTTACGCCAAACACTTGCTCTAGCACTTCAACCGAAGTATCATTACGCTTTTTACTACTGACATATGCCGGTATCGCGTTGATACGTGAATATTGTTTTACGTCACTACGTACCTTTGTTATCTCCGAATAAATATCATCCGGAATGCGGACCTTTGTATCTCTTGGGATAGATATAATATCAATATCTCCAAGCTTATGGTTAAAAAAGGCAATCATATTCACATCGGTACGATAACCATCTTCGTCTACACCAAAAATCGCTACTGTTGTTAATTCCTTGGCCACAATATGAGATGCATCTTCTTCGCTTAGTACCTCGTCAATACCATCATCGGTTCCATTCACTGTAATCGGATTATTTTTTAATGCTTCTAAAATCTTGTTGCTTGTTATTTGAACATATCCATACGTTCCCAAAGATGCTACTATAATTAGCAATACAAAGGATACAAAAAATATTTTTATGAATTTATTGATCAAATATATATGCCTGTTTTTTCTCTTTTTAGCCATGATAACTCCTTAATTCCTATGTCATCGATTCATTAATTCTTCTACTACTTCATGATGCTCTTCTAATGACCACATCTGATACCAAATTCCATTAATTTTTTCTCCATAGGATGGTAAAATCACCATATTCTCTGAAGATAATATATCCTGGTCTTTCATGTCGAAAAAATACTGCGCATAGTCTAATACAAAGGCCAGTCCGAAATCCGAGTCAAATATATTATATCCGATAGTTACCAATTCAGCAACCTTATTGAAGTCTCTAATCTGACTAATCTTCGTATATAAGGCAACCATAAAATCTTGTTGTACTTGAATACGTTGCAAGTCACCCATTTTATACTTTCGGTAACGTACCAGCTGTTCTGCTTTGTCCCCATCCAGTAGCTGTAACCCTTCTTGTAAATCAATATATAAATCTTGTAGCGGGTCAGGATAGTACATACGCTGAGGAACATAAAATTCAACCCCACCAACCGCATCAACAACTTCTTTAAATCCTCCGACATCAATCGTTGCCATATAATCTATTTCTAATCCTACAATAACACTAATAATCTTTTTTAATTGCTTTAGTGCATCATGATCTTTCCCTAGATTGTAATAGACTTCGCCTAACTTACAATAAGCAATTCGATTGTTGGGATCATTTTCTTTAATCGTCTTAAACGGCTCTTTTCGAAAGTCAATATGCAAGTCACGGGGAACGGAGATAACTTTAAACTCACTCGTTGTCGCATCAAAATATCCTACCATAATAACATCCGTTAACCCTCGAGACTTATCAAATCCTATTAAAAGCCCTGTAAACGAGTCTGGATGAAAGGATTCCTCCTCAACTTCTTCCTCTTCCACTTGAACTTCTTCAATGCCTTTATCCGTTTGAACTGTCTCTTCTATCTCTTGTTGATTGTCTTTATGGGTTCCTACCACTAAAAATGAACTAAAAAATATAATCGCTATTGTTAACGATAACATTAATAATTCTCGTAAGTCTTTATCCATGTCGCCCTCCATGCAAAATAATTTCAACCTCTATATTACCATATATACCTCTATCCTGCATATAAAAAATTGAATAAGTTTTAAAAATAGTATATATTATTCGTATATACTTCTCTAGAAAGGAATGGAAATATATGAACGGTTTATCATTAGTTCTTGTCACCGGAGCTTCCAAAGGAATTGGTCAAGCCATTGCTATTCGACTTGCAAATAAAGACTCTCTTGTGGTTTGTATTTCAAAAAGCGACCAAGACGGACTGCTTCAAACAGTTCACACCATCGAGGAAAAGGGATTTAAAGCTTATCCTATATTATGTGACGTCTCAAACTATGAAAATGTTGCAAAAATGTTTGACGAAATTCACCAATTAAACCATCCCATACGTATTCTTGTAAATAATGCAGGCGTCAGCCATATCAAGTTATTCACAGAAACATCCTATGAAGATTGGCAACATGTTATAAATACAAACCTTACCTCTGTCTATAACATGTGTTCTTTTGTCGTTCCCGAAATGGTTCGCAATCATAATGGACACATTCTTAACATTAGCTCCATCTGGGGCAATGACGGAGCTTCAATGGAAGTCGCATATTCTGCCTCTAAGGGAGGTCTCAATAGTTTTTCAAAGGCTCTAGCTAAAGAACTTGGTCCTTCAAATATTCGTGTGAATGCTCTTGCGTGTGGCGTCATTGACACAGGCATGAATGCATTTTTATCTGAGCAAGAGCACGAAGCTCTAAGCGCTTCAATCTCTATGTCACGTTATGGAACACCAGAAGAAGTCGCTGAATTTGCATATGCTATTATTCGCCACGGCTTATATCTTAATGGGCAAGTCATTACCTATGATGGTGGCATGCAATAGGTCATGGTGGCATGCAATGGTGATGGTGGCACACAATAGGCACACGCTCACCATAAAAAAACAGATGCAACGCTATCTTACGTTACATCTGTTTGTTATTCTTAAATTATACATTTAGATTATCACTTAGCTCTAGCCGTTGCCACATGTTGCAACCATCACTGCCTTAATTGTATGCATACGGTTTTCAGCTTCATCAAAAATTATTTTGCTATGCTTTTCGAACACTTCTTCCGTAATTTCATAGCCTTTCACTGCAGGAAGGCAATGCATGGCAACTGCTTGTGGTAATGCTTTCTCCATTAAGTTTGCATTCACTTGATAAGGTCTTAATTGTTCAACGCGTTCTTTGCTTTTTCCTTCTTCGCCCATCGAAACCCATACATCGGTATAGACGATATGACTGTCCTTGACTTCATTGACATCATCAATAATCGTTATCTTTGCTCCGGATGCTTTTGCATACTCTTGACATTCTTCCACCAAGTTCTTTTCCGGCCACAAAAACGCCGGTGCGATGATGGAAAAATGAATACCTACTTTTGCACATCCAATCATTAAGGAGTTACCCATATTGTTGCGTCCATCACCTATATACGTCAGTTTAATTCCTTTAAATGTCCCAAAATTTTCTTTGATTGTCATTAAATCGGCAAGAATCTGAGTCGGATGATATGCATCTGTCAGTCCATTCCATACAGGAACTTTACTGTATGCAGCCAATGTCTCTACAGTTTTTTGACTAAAGCCTCTAAACTCTATGGCGTCAAATAACCGTCCTAAAACACGGGCTGTATCTTCTACTGATTCCTTATGACCTAATTGAATGTCATTTTTTCCCAAGTACTCCGGATGTCCACCTTCATCAACACACCCTACTGTAAATGCACATCGTGTACGTGTTGAAGGTTTTTCAAAGATAAGGGCAATATTCTTTCCTGCGAGCAATTCGCCCTTGATGCCCATTGCTTTCTTTTTCTTAAGCGTAATTGCTAAATCGACTAGATACTCTATCTCTTCTGACGTATAATCCTTAAGCGTTAATAAACTTCGTCCTTTTAAATTGATTGCCATTGTTCCACCCCTTCTTTTTGAATATATATTCATTTATTTTTATAATTATACTCAAATATTTCTTTTTTGTCAAATGATATCCTCTGTATCATGGGACATAATGGGTGTAAATGTTTCTTCAATCTCTTTTCGATAATATTTCTTTTCAACCTCTATTGCCTCGTCTTCAAAATAATCTTGTGAATTAATGACAGGCTTTCCTCGTCGGTCGATACGATTATAATTTTTATCCCGATCTTTTATCTTGGCTTTAACAACATCTTTAAGTTGTATCTCCAACATATCCATAACTCGCGTTTTAATATGTTTTGCCTCCAAAGGAAAAAGCAACTCTACTCGACGGTTAAGGTTTCTGGGCATCCAATCGGCACTTGACAAATAGATGTTTTCTTTTCCGTCATTGTAGAAATAATATATACGGCTATGTTCCAAGTATTTTCCAACAATACTACGCACAGTAATATTGTCACTGACACCTTCCACATTAGGAATCAAGCAGCAAATCCCTCGTACAATGAGTTCAATCTTAACTCCAGCCATGGAAGCCTTATATAGCTCCTGCATCACTTCAAAATCACATAATGAATTCATCTTACAGATAATCTGCGCTTTCTTTCCTTCACTTGCATATGTCGCTTCACGACGAATCATATAAATAAACCTGTCACGTAATTGAGTTGGTGCCATGGTTATCTTATGCAAACGGGGAGGTTCAGAGTATCCGGACAACGTATTAAAGATTGCTGAAACATCCCGCCCCACTTGCTCATTAACAGTCAGTAGCCCCATGTCTGTATAGAACCTTGCCGTGATGTCATTGTAATTTCCTGTTCCCAAGTGGACATAGCGGCGAATGCCATCATCTTCTTTTCTTACAATGAGTGTGACCTTTGAATGGGTCTTTAAACCAACAAGTCCGTAAATAACATGGCAACCTGCTTTTTCTAAGCGTCTTGCCCATTGGATATTGTTTTCTTCATCAAACCTTGCTTTTAGCTCTACCAATACAGTGACTTGCTTACCGGCTTCTGCCGCTTCTGCCAGTGCTTGTATAATGGGTGAGCGACCAGATACACGATATAAGGTCTGCTTGATTGCAAGAACAAAAGGATCTTTTGCCGCATCTTGAATCCATTCCACAACAGGTTCAAAACTTTCAAACGGATGGTTCAAGAAAATATCTTTTTTCTTGATTGCCTCAAAAATATCCTCTTCGCCTAATAAATCTTTAGGTCGTTTGGGCGAGTAGTCTTTAAATTTCAAATCTTTTGTATTGCTCATCCCATAGACTTTCATTAAGAAAGTGAGATCAATCGGTCCATTGATTTTATAAATCGAACGATTTTTGAGTTTTAAAGCTTCTTTTAAAAAACTTAATATCCGTTCATCCACCTTTTGATCAATTTCAAGGCGAATCGCTTCTCCCCATTTTCGCTTTTTAATGGATTTTTCTATTTCAAGCAATAAATCTTCTGCTTCTTCTTCATCAATAGTTAAGTCAGCATTACGTGTAATCCGATAGGCTGATGAACAAAGCACACTATATCCCATAAACAGCGTTGATATATGATGCGTAATAATGTCTTTTAGCATAACAAATTGACGTTCGCCTTCATGTGCTGCCGGTATTTCCAAATAACGATTGATCATTGCCGGCACTTGAACTGTTGCAAAAAATTCCTGACCATCTTTTTCTAAAATTGTTGCTATGTTTAAACTTTTATTCAAAATCAAAGGGAAGGGACGGGATGAATCCACTGCCATCGGCGTCAATATCGGGTACAAATTGTTTTCAAAATAGTGGTCAATATACTCTATCTGTTGTTCACTAAGCTGACTAAAGTCAAGCGTAAAAATAATATTCTCTTTTTTTAATCCTTGCAAAATAGAGCGTTTGAACACATTGCATTGATCTTCAACCATTGTGTGTGCTCGAATAGAAATCTGTTCAATCTGCTCTTTTGGTGACAATCCTGAAAAGTCAGGCTTATCATAACCTGCATGGATTTGTTCCATTAACGAGGCAACACGAACCATAAAAAATTCATCCAAATTACTACTGACTATGGATAAGAATTTTACACGTTCAAATAATGGATTCTCTATATTTTCTGCTTCCCAAAGAACACGCTGATTAAATTCCAACCAACTTAGTTCTCGATTTTCATATAATGCCGGATGATTTAAATCAATGTTCTTATTTTTTTTCATTCTCAAACTCCCTCTTGATTTTTAGTCGTGGCGTAATTCCAAACACTTCCATAAAATAATCCGCCTTCTGATTAAAGGTCCATTCTTCTAATGTTGTATCTACATTTACAGCACTCGTACAATGAATCACCAGCTCTTTTTCATGGAGGCGAACTGATTGAATCTGAATCTTGCCTTTGTGGGATCGGTCTAAGGCATCTGCCAAGCGAATAATTGAAATAAGCTTCCCAACTTTTGTTCGCGACTCTCTAGGTAAGCCATTAAAGTTTTGGTCAGTAACTGTTGGTTTGACCATGCTATGATAGCATGCAATATTAGCTACCATTTCAACATGTTCTTCTGAAAGACCAAAAATCTCCAATGACCGAATTAAATTATACGAATGCAAATAATGCTGATCGAGTGCAACAACTTTACCTATATCATGCAAAATTGCTGCTACCTGGAGTAAAACACGTTCTTGCTTTAGTCCATGTATTTTTTTTAAACGATCAAACAAGATAAGTGCATTTTCTTCTACTTTTTTTGCATGTGGTTCATTATACTGAAACTTTCTGGCTAATGCTTTTGCATTTGCAATAATATCATCATTATTTTCATCACTTTTCTTTTTTAAGTAAAGCTCTTCATGAATCAATCGTATAATACCATCTGTTAACGATATAATTGGCGTAATGATTTGATTACTCTCTACTTTTTCTAAAAACATTTTAAAGAGCATCATTGACGGTAATATAATCTCTGCACGTTCTCTTTTCACGCCATAGGTTTCTTCAATTTCTTCAATGGTCATATCAACTATATGATCAAATAGTTTTAAAAACTCTTTTTCTGATAGCTGTCCAATGTGAGTATTTTCTTGATTCTCAATTAACTTGCTTATGATGCTTAATTCTCCGCCGACAGCAATCAAATGCTTATATGTATCTGTGTCTTTAAAGTAATCTACACCTTCTAAATTTGTTGATATATATTCGTCCAATATATTATGATAATTAATTGCTTTACGTTCGATATCCTCAAATACTTCTTTTATTCTTAGCGACCCCATCTTTACATTTTGCGAAGATCGAAGGCGTCCATCTTTATAGGTTGTAATCTGAACACTACCAGCACCTACAACAACGACGACGGCTCCTTCTTGAATTAATTGCTCATAGTCGCTCAACTGATGCTTAATGGCTTTATGGGTCAAATACTGTTCTTCTGAGTTACTGATGACCTTGATTTCAAGTCCGGTCTTTAGCCGGATCTGGTCAACAATATAATCTCTGTTCTCAGCTTCTCTAAGGGCACTTGTTGCCATAGCCAAGTATTGATCCACTCCATATTCTACAAAAGATTTTTTGAACAATTTAAGCTCATCACAAATTTTGTCTACCGTCTCAAACGAAACTTTTCCTGTTGTAAACGTATCATGACCTACTCCGTTGATTTTTCTATAATTCTCAAGCTCATGAAAAAGTCCGGATCGATTGATTTCTCCAACTTTCATTCGAAGGGCATGTGAGCCCAAGTCTATTGCTGCCACCACTTTTTTACTCATTTTTTTGCCTCCTCAATAATCATTATTATACCATACTCCCTTAGCATTTCGCCTATGATTCAAATAAGTTTACAAAAATATCATATAGAGGATGGTCAAATAATATCGCCTGTTGTCCTGTTTGCATCTCTTGACTTACGCAAGTTCTTAATTCTTTAAGACTATAGTGTTTAAACCGCTCAATATTTAGAGCAAGCGCTACCATCTCAAGTAATGCAATATATATCTGTTCATAGGATGCATCTTTTTTTAACTTAACTTCTTTGGCTATTAAAGGTAACAAGACTTCACAAATCAGACGTTCCTTATGTTTATATCCTCGCATAGAACTTTTGCCTGCAATAGCGAGTAATCCACGTACAACACTTCGCTTACTTAATCTTAAAAACTGCTTTAGATAATATGCTTCACTATGGTAATCGGATATATAATACTTTTGCCCTCGCCCATTTTCAAATATCCTTCGTGTATCAAAATAGCCTAACTGTATGTTTTTTTTAATCCGTTCAATATCAAATTCTAGAACGCCACCTAAATCTTCCTGAGTTTTTATTTCAATTACATTCACATCTGTATCATCATAGGTTTGTTCTATCCCCACACCATGAATACGTACAACAATGATATCCTTATATCCTTTTTTCACCAGCATACTTATTGGCGCCACATTATGGAAGGCGCCATCAAGAAAGCGTTTTCCAAAAATACGCTCCGAACGAAACGCTGGCAAATAGGCACTGGCTAAGACATAACCTGCCAAACGATTCGGTTCAATATCATCCACCATCAATTCTTCCGGGCGCATATCCGATAGGTTAAATGTTGTTAATCCATAGTTGATCTTCGATTCTCGAATCGCTTTTTCATCAATAACCTCTTCAAGAAGCTTTTTTAAGGGGCTAATATCTAAGCCTCGGTTCTTAATGATGTCTCCAAACGCCTTTAAGGCCTCTGAAAAATTCAGGTTACGAAGCTGGTTATTTTCTAGGCTCAACATCAGTCGATCTTCAATATTGATGACTTTTGAATAGCGGATATTATTCCATATCTCTAAGGCTTTGTCCAAATCATTTTGCACAAACAAGGCTCCATTAATTGCACCGATTGACGTCCCAACAACTGCATCAATTTGTATATCCAATTCTTTTAACGCTTTCCACACACCGACTTCATATGCCCCACGTGTGCCGCCACCTTCAAAGACTAAACCATAACGTTTATGTTGATACTCTTCCATAAAATACACCTCCAAATACTCACCTTGTCTATATTAAAAATAGCATACTCATAAAAACTAATCAATATTTTTGCTCTAAATCATCTTGTTGATTAATACTCCATCCCATGGTATCATCTTTATAAAACAACGCTCAGGAGGTTCATATGGATTTTATCAAAAAAAAATGGCGTATTATTACCTTAGGATATTTATTAATCAGTTACCTTACTTTTATCGTGTATATGGATAAACGTACGGACTATCTAACCTATGCAGGTATCGCCTTTCTTGTTGTTACACTAATTTTATTTATCGGGACATTTATTGGGTTATTTGGAATCATCTTACATACCTTATTTAAAAAAGAGCATGCTGCGATGCCTTTTTATCGTATGGCCTATACACTTGGTACAACAAACATCAATATTTTAGCAGCATATGGTGTGTTACTAATAAAAACCTTTAAGCCGGATGAAGCCTTAGGTGTCTTTGAAAAAGCACTCAAGTTGACGACCAATTATCTATACACCAAAACTTTAACCGGCAATATCGCTCTTTGTCATTGGAAAATGGGTAATGAACAGAAAGCTCTTACCACATATGAAGAGTTGTTCTATTTTCCGGATTTGGAAACCATTACTGATTTTTCCGAAGAAAACCTTGAAGAAGGGAAAAGCAAAAATGGTAATTTCTATGCTCAAGATTTTGTTACTATGGGATACTTGGCACTTATCAACAACCAGCTTGACAAAGCCAGCTATTATACACAGGTTGCACTTGAGTTATCCGAATCCTATGGTCCAGCATATGATAACCTAGGACAAATTGCATATGCCCACGGCAACCTTGAACAAGCAAAAGAGCATTTTATGCATGCACTCGAGTTAAAACCCGGAATGATTGACAGTATGTTCTTTTTAGCTCAGATTGCATGGGATGAGGGAAATAAAGACGCAGCACAAAACCAGCTTAACGCTATGGATATCTCCCGTGTTAATGGATTAAGTACGGTTTCCATTGATCGAATCAATGAATTGAAAACAAAAAGTGCCTCTTAAAGGGCACTTTTTTTTATACGCTGACATAGCGCTTCATACAGTAATACTGAAGCAGCAACTGCTGCATTAAGGGATTCCGCTTTTCCAATAATCGGAATCTTAACACGTGCATCCACACAATTAATAACTTCATCCGATATTCCACTGCCTTCATTTCCTATTACAAATGCAGTTCCTCGCTGATACTCTTTTGAAAAATGATATGCACTATCATCCAAATAGGCACCAAAGACTTGAATATCTGCGGATTTTAAAACATGTATTGCCTCTATCAAATCTTCCACTTGATAGCACGCCACACGCTCCAAAGACCCGACTGTACTCTTGACCACCTTCGGATGATAAATATCTACTGAAGCCTTATTATAAATAATTCCGTCAGCTTTTACAGCATCACATACCCGAATCATCGTCCCCATGTTTCCCGGATCTTGAATCGTTTCAAGGACAAGATATAATCCATTTTTATTTAATGTGGCCGTAGAGAGTATGTTTTTTTGCATTTTCACGACCGCCATATAGCCTTGAGGTGTTTTATCTAGCGAAATAGTACGAAAAATATCTTGGGGCAAAATAAGTATCTGCCCCTGATAATCCTCAAATGCCTTGCGATCCACATGTTCCTCAAGAATCAATGTATCAATCGTCTCCGGCGAAAGTTCAAGAACCTGCTTCATACCTTCAACAACATACACGCCTTCTTGATAACGCAGCTTCGACTGAGATTGAAGTTTTTTTATCCATTTTAGCTGCTTATTATTTGTACTGGTAATCTGTTTTATCTTCATTCATCTCCACTAACCTTTGATAGATTTTTATTGTTTCCGATAACAATCAAAATCTCACCCATTTCCAACAGCTTATCTGCTCCTGGCGTAATCGTAATGTGATCGCCTTGTCGCATACCGATAACGTTAATTCCATATTTGTTACGCATGTCCAGCTCACGAAGGGTTTTTCCTCGCCATTTTTTCTGTACTTCAATCTCAACAATTGAAAAATCATCCGACAGTTCCATAAAATCAACAAAACTATCTTGGGTTAATTGATTAGCAATTCTAACCCCAATCTCACGCTCCGGAAAGACAACTCTATCTGCGCCCACTTTTTCTAAAACCCGTTTATGGATATCGCTTTGGGCCTTTGCAACCACATAACGTACACCCATTTCTTTGGCTAATATGGTCGCCATAATGGAAGATTGCATATCGTCACTAATCGCCACAACAGCAACATCGAAGTTACGCATTCCAAGTGCTGCCAATGCATCTGCATCTGTCACATCTGCTTGTACAGCATGTGTTACCACATCCGAGACTTCCTGTATGATGTCTTCATTATTATCAATTGCAAGGACGTCATAATCATGTGCTGCTAAAGTTTCTGCAACGCTACGTCCAAATTTTCCCATACCTAAAACTACAAAATCTTTTTTATCTGCCATAACTCATTCTCTCTTTCTTATCCTACCATAACACGTTCTGATGGCTTTCGAACAGATATTTTCTTACGATCATAACGAATAGCCATAGCTACTGCAAATGTCATCGGTCCAAGTCGGCCGATAAACATGGTAATTGCAATAACGATTTTCCCGATAACTGAAAGTTCTCCTGTAATCCCTAGTGACAAACCAACCGTTGCAAATGCCGAGACCGCTTCAAATGCAGCGTCCAAAAATGTTTGGTTTTCTGTTATTGTTAAAATAATGGTTACGCTAATAATAACACCCAAACTCATCATAATAATTGCTAAGCTTCGTTTAATAATGTCATCTGGAATTCGTCGATGAAAAACTTCCGTCTCTTCTCTTGAACGTATTGTTGACATAACAGAAAAAAACACTACACCAAGTGTGACCGTTTTAATTCCTCCTGCAGTCCCTGCTGGTGATCCTCCAATAAACATAAGAATAATGGTGATAAATTTTGATCCATCTGTCATTTGATCAAGAGCAATTGTATTAAATCCTGCTGTTCGCGTCGTTACCGACTGAAAAAAGGACGCCAGTACTTTTTGTGGCCATGAAAAATCTTGCATGGTCCCTGGATTATTCATCTCAAGTAAGAAAAACAAAATAAATCCAACCGATAAAAGTGTCGTTGTCAGCACCAAAACCAATTTGGTATGTAACGCTAGACTGTGAAACCAATATCCATGGTGGCGCTTCTTACGAATCGTTTCACGAGTGGTATCAATCAAATCATGCCAAACTGTAAAGCCTAATCCACCAAGAATGATCAACCCACTAATCGTTAGGTTAACCGTCCAATCATGAACATATGGCGATAAGCTATTAAAACTTAATACATCAAATCCGGCATTACAAAATGCGCTGATGCTATGAAAGATGCCTAATCCCAAAGACTCAATAAATGTGTAGTCCGGTAAAAACCGAAACATAAGTATAAGGGCTCCGATTCCTTCAATAACCAACGTTCCAAAAATAATATTCCGTGTTAAGCGTACAACTCCGGAAATCTTATTTTGGTTAAGCGCTTCTTGAATGACCAAACGTTCTTTTAACCCTATTTTTTTCCCTAATAGTAAAAAAAACGTTGTAGCCAATGTCATCACACCCAATCCTCCAATTTGAATTAGAATAATGATGACAATCTTTCCAAATAATGTCCACTGTTCCATAGAGTTTGCTACAACCAATCCGGTTACACATACCGCTGATGTTGATGTAAAAAAAGCATTAACCAACCCTATGCTTTGTCCATCGTTGGAAGCAATAGGTAAATTTAATAACAATGCTCCAAATATAATCAATCCAAAAAAACCTAATGCCAAAATTTGGGCAGGTTTAATCTGTAATTTTTTTAATAATTCTTTCATACTATTCCTCTTTGCCTTCTCGCATTTCAATCATTATGGTAGAAAAAACGAACCAAAGCCCGCACACGACAGCCGCTATGTAAAAACCTATCTGTTCTGTCATCATATATGCATAGAATTGATCGTTTACCTGTATCCCATCAAGATTCATCTTAACGGCGCTTAACATATCTTCACTGCGCAAAATATTCTGCGCGCGAGTTGTAAACATGCTAAAAAAAGGAATTTTGAACGTGGAATAAATGAGTCCAATAATCAATGCACTAATCACTGAAAATCCTCGAACCCATTCTCCTGTTTTCATTTTTCTATCCAATGCAATGAGAATAATTGATAGCCCACCTAAAAGTATAATGCCCAGAATTCCATGCAGGTAATAGAGTTGAAGTTGGCTAGACCATACGTGTTTTTCTTCCTCGGTTCCTTTATTGAACACATTATAGTAGTCACCGTAATTCTTTGCGTATTGTCTAAGTTCAAATGCAGAAAACTCTATGGATGTATCTAGAGTTTCTGCACTTTCGCGTCCTTGCGAAATATACCCTTTAGCAAAACCTTCGCCTTCGAAAACAAACCATGGCAAAAACAAGGACCCAATTAATAATACAATAATTAGGATGTTAATTCCTTTTGTAATAAGCATTCCCATACTATATGGATGTTTATCTTGCTCTGAATTGTTTTTTTTCGCTTCCTTTTTCTTTGAGGCTTTCGCCTTAGGTTGTAGTTTATCTTCATCTTCATTTAACATGGTTTGAATCAATTGATCGATGGAATATTTTTCCAAATCTTCCCCACAGTTAAAACAAACCTTCGATGACTCTTTGATAGCTACGCCACACTTCGGACAGTTCATAAGAATACCCCTAACTTAATGTTATCGTGTTTCTAATAATTTACTCACTTCAACATGATAATCATCAATATTTTTTTCCATTTTTAATGCTTCATTAATATCTAAATCAATGTATTTTCCATCTTTATAAGCCACAACGCGATTTGACTTGCCTTCTGCCAATAATTCTACCGCTACAGCTCCCATCATTGATCCATGCATTCTATCAACTGCTGTTGGACTACCACCACGTTGTAAATGTCCAAGAATTGTTGCACGTGTTGATATTCCTGTTACTTTTTCGATACGTTTTGCCAATTCTGCCGAACCGCCAACACCTTCTGCCACAATAATAAGATTATGTTTTTTACCTTTTTGACGATTTTCAAGGATTCGGCGAATAAGATCATTTTCTGATATGTTTTCTTTTTCTGGAAGGAAAATATCTTCTGCACCATTGACAATTCCACACCAAAGGGCAATATATCCTGCATTACGTCCCATAACTTCTACAATAGAACAACGTTCATGGGATGTTGATGTGTCACGAATTTTATCAATCGCTTCCATGGCTGTATTGACAGCTGTATCAAATCCAATCGTATAGTCAGTACATGCAATGTCTAAATCAATAGTTCCTGGAATTCCAATAGTGTTGATGCCAAGATTTGCTAATTTTTCAGCACCTTGGAAAGACCCGTCACCGCCAATAACAACAATTCCGTCAATACCAAATACACGGCACATCTCTGCGCCACGTTCTTGAACCTCTTTATTGACAAACTCTGGGCACCGTGCCGTATGTAAGATTGTACCTCCACGCTGAATGGTATCAGAAACACTTCGCGCATCCATCTCAAAAATATCGCCTGTAATTAATCCGGCAAATCCTTTACGAATTCCCATGACACGCATGCCTTTTGCTAACGCTGTTCGAACAACAGCTCGTGTAACTGCATTCATTCCTGGCGCATCTCCACCACTTGTCAGTACACCAATCGTTTTAATTTCTTTAGCCATTTCATAACCTCCATAGTCATTTCTTCTTATGTGAATTTATAGATAATTGTATTATATATCCATTGAAATTTCAACTTTTTTTCACAACTTTAACTCGCTGCTCTCCAACAACTTTCCTCATAGATTCAACATCTTGCTGAGATATACGTAGTTGCTGATTGTATTTTTGTTTTTTCCCCGTTTCCTCAAGGTAAAAAGCAACGATATTCGTTCCCTCCTGACATTGATTGAAAATATTAAGCAACGGCTGAATCAAAAGATTGTATTCATCGTTATTTTTGATTTTGACCCATACAATAGCTGAGTCATCTATCCCATCATTGTCGAGCAACTGGATACGATCCGCAATAATTTTGGCAATTTGATCTTCTTGTATGGTCACCCGTCCACGGACAATAATCGGTTGGTCTTCTACCAAAAGCTCCTTGCACTGCTCAAAAACTTTTGGAAAAACGATGACTTCCACACTTCCGTACAAATCTTCAATTTCGACAAAAGCCATCATTGCATTATTTCTCGTTGTTTTTTTTGTAATACTGCGTATCAGCCCACCCATTATCGTACGCTGTCCATCATATATACGTTGTTCATTTAACTTAATAGAACCTTCTGTCTGCGGTATTGAAAAGTCACTTTCCATCTCTTCTTGGTCTTGAGATTGAAAGTCAAGGCTTTGATGGGTTGCAATATTTTTTAAATACGCATCAAATTTTTGAAGTGGATGACCACTGACATAGATACCTAAGACATCTTTTTCATATGATAGCAATTGTTCTTCATCAAATTCACCTACATCCGGCAAGATCTCATCCAAACTTTCGTCTTCCTGAGACATGCCAAACAAATCAAGTTGACCTTCCAATCGATTCTTGCGTCCATGAAGCACGGAATCTAAGATGGGTTTGTATCCTTGAAGATACTGTTTACGTGTTCCTCCTAGCGAATCAAAAGCCCCTGCTTTTATTAGGCTTTCTATAATCCGTTTATTTAGGTCCCGACTTTCCATACGCATACAATAGTCTGTAAGTGAAGCAAACACTCCATTTTCTTTTCGTTCTTTGACAATATTTTGCACAATCCCTTTTCCGACGTTCTTGATTGCCGCTAGTCCGAAGCGAATTTGGTTGTCTTTGACTGAAAAATCGGCAAAACCTTCATTAATGTCTGGAGGAAGTAATTCAATGTCTAAATCTCTAAGATGCATGATATATTCCGATGTCTTGGTCGGATGACCAAGTACCGATGTAATCAAAGCCGCCATAAACTCAACTGGATAATATCGCTTTAACCACGCCGTTTGATAGGCAATAATTGCGTACGCTGCTGCATGGGATTTGTTGAATGCATATTTTGCAAAATCTTCCATATCTTCAAAGATTTTTTTTGCTGCTTCTTCTGAAATTCCTCGTCGAATACATCCTTCAATCCCTTCTTGTTCATTACCATAGATGAAGTTTTGACGTTCGGTATTCATAACATCCAACTTCTTTTTTGACATCGCTCGTCGAACCAAATCGCTTCGACCAAGAGTATATCCCGCCAAATCACGCACAATTTGCATCACTTGTTCTTGATACACAATACATCCATAGGTCGGCTTTAGTATTGGCTCTAATTCTTTGGTAATATAATGTACTTGTTCCGGATGATGGCGTCCAAGCACATAGTCCGGGATTGAGCTCATAGGTCCTGGTCTATATAAAGAAATACCCGCAATAATATCTTCAATGTTTTGCGGCTTCAACTCTTTCATGAAGTTTTTCATGCCTTCACTTTCAAGTTGAAATATCCCTTCTGTTTTTCCTGATGCAATTAAGTCAAATACTTGTGGATCATCATAGGTAAAATCATCAATGATTATCCGTTCATCTTGGCTTCGCTGAAAATTAATCTGATCCATAGCATTTTGGATCACGGTAAGCGTTCGAAGTCCCAAAAAGTCCATCTTTAACAAGCCTAACTCTTCCAGTGTCCCCATAGGAAACTGCGTCGTTACAGCATCGTCACTGGCATTTAACGGAACATATTCATATACCGGTCGATCACAAATAACAACTCCCGCTGCGTGAATCGAGCTATGACGCACAAGTCCCTCTAGACGTTTAGATGTATCAATCAAAGTTTTTACTTGTCGATCTTCATCATACAACGCTTTTAGGTCTTTATTCATCGATAGTGCTTTTGTAATGGTCATATTAAGCTCTTGAGGGACCATCTTAGCAATCTTATCCACCTCAGAATAAGGCAAGTCATACGCCCGTCCTACATCGCGTATAACGGCTTTTGCAGCCATCGTTCCAAACGTAATAATCTGAGCAACTTTTTCTGCTCCGTACTTTTGAATAACATAATCAATAACTTCTCCGCGCCGTTCATAGCAAAAATCAATATCTATATCAGGCATGCTCACACGTTCAGGGTTTAAAAAACGCTCAAAAATAAGGCTATACTTTATCGGATCAATATCTGTGATTCTTAGGGCATAGGCAACAATACTTCCTGCCGCCGATCCTCGTCCCGGTCCGACAATTATATGGTTTTGTCTTGCATAACGAATAAAATCCCATACAATCAAAAAATAATCGATATACCCCATATTTTCAATAACACTCAGCTCATAATCCAAACGTTCCTGATGTTTTGTTGCTTCTTGCTTATAACGCTCGACTAAACCTTCATGGCATATCTTACGTAAATACTCCTTAGGAGTATATCCATCCGGTACGTCATACTGAGGCAGTTTGGTCACACCAAATTCAAATTCCACTTGACAACGATGTGCGATTTGATAACTATTATTTAAAGCCTCTTCATAGCCTTCAAATAATTGGTACATCTCCTCTGGGCTTTTCACATAAAACTGACCTCCCAAATAACGCATTCGATCTTGGTCTGTCACCTTCTTATTGGTTTGAATACACAATAAGACATCATGTGATTTAACATCATCTTCATAGGTATAATGACTATCATTCGTCACAACCAAAGGAATATCTAATTCTTGGCTCATCTCAACTAATGTTGTATTAACACGTTTTTCTTCTTCATAACCATGTTGCTGCAATTCAAGATAATAGTTCTTCGCTCCAAAAATTGTCTTATATTTTAACGCGGTTTCTTTGGCTTCTTCAAGTTGATTGGAGATAATCAATTGGGAGATATGCCCTCCAAGACAAGCACTAAGGGCAATAATTCCTTCACTATATTTCTCCATAAGTTCAAAATCTATTCTTGGCTTATAATAAAATCCTTCCGTAAATCCAAAAGAGACGAGTTTGATGAGATTCTCATATCCCTTTTGATTTTCAGCTAGAAGAACTAAGTGATAATTATTGGCATCGAATTTGTTTTCTTTATACTTTCGCCCTCGAGGCGCAACATAGACTTCACAACCAATAACGGGGTGAATGCCTTCTTTTTTACACGCTTTATAAAAATCAATGGCACCATACATAACACCATGGTCTGTTATAGCAACACTATCCATTCCCAACTCTTTAACTCGAGACACTAGCTCCGTAATTTTACTGGAGCCATCCAACATACTGTACTCCGTATGTAAGTGAAGATGTGTAAATAATTTGTCCACTCTTGTTCCTCCTTCCATCTCACAAACACCATTTTACCACAAATAAAACAAAGAGGCTATGCCTCGTTATCTCCTTAAGATATTGTTGGCGTATTTCGTCTTTCTTTGACGTTATCTGCTATGCTTTTATGCAGATAACTCATATCAAGAAGACGAATGGAGCCCAAAACAAAGAGGCTATGCCTCGTTATCTCCTTGAGATATTGTTGGCAAAAACATAAAGAGTGTATGTCTTTATATCGACATACACTCTTTATCACACTATTACCTTTTATTCATTCTCTTCGAGTTTAAAACGTTCTACATTTTTATTCATCACAACGATGATTTCCGCTAATTTATTAGCCATTTCACTCATATGATCTGCAGCCGCCGTTTGTTCTTCTCCTGTTGCCAATACTTCTTCAATCGCTGACGCGGATTCTTGAGCAATTGCAGCAATACTTGTAATGGAGTCTGTTGCTTCCACTTGAATACCGTCCAACTCACTTAACAAAATATACACTTTATCGACTTCTTGAATGATGCTATCCATATCCTGTGCAATTTCTTTAAATGTTTTTTCCGTATTTTTAACCGCAATTTCTTGTCGACTATAAATCTCGCTACCTTCTTCAATCATTGTACCTGTTTTTTTCGTTGCGTTATAGATATTTGTTACGATATCACTAATATCTTTCGCCGCATCACTGGATTGACTTGCCAATTTTCGAACTTCATCGGCAACCACTGCAAAACCTTTTCCTGCATCTCCCGCTCTTGCTGCTTCAATAGCTGCATTTAATGCCAGTAAGTTGGTTTGTGAGCTAATCGCATTAATCATATCAATAATACCTAAAATGTCTTTGAATCGCTTAGATAAATCGTCCATATCCGTCTTGATATTATTGGATAATTGTATGGTCTCACTTGTCGTTTCATTTAATTCTTCAATCGTAACCGCCGCTTCTGCACTGGCTTTTTTCGTTCGGTTTGTCACTCCAACCACTTGATTAAATGTTTCTTCTGTTTTATTCATTTGGTTTACTAACTCTTTGATAACTCCCGCCGTGTTATCTGCATCATTGGCTTGTTCTGTTGCACCTTCTGATAAAGACTCAACCGCAAGAATAACTTCTTTAGATGCAAGCGCTGATTGTTCTGAAATTTTCTTTAATTCGTCAGAATCTGATTCAACCGCCTTTGTAATTCGTTTTGTCTCATTAATCAGTTGCGCCATATTCTCTGTCATACTGTTAAAACTATGAGATAATTGTCCGAACTCAAATCTACCTTTAAAGTCACTTCGTACAAATAGATTACCTTTTTCAACTTCTTGCATCTTATTTCGGATATAGTAAATTGGTTTTACAATATTAAATGCTAATAATATTCCAATGATAATAGCGCCAATCATACTAAGCCCAACAATAAGGATGGCTGCATCACGCATCATATTAACTCCGGTAAATATCGCCGCTGTTGGTATCTCAGCTACATACGTCCATCCTGCATTGGTGGTTTCATAAACAACCATTGTCTCATGATCAACATTATTTTCTGTGATAAATGATCCACTATAGGATTTTGCAGCAGGGTCATTATCCACTTGCTTTGCCAAATCTACTAATAGTTCATCACTTATATTCGCTTTATCTGAAACGTTGCGCTCTTCGTCCGTTGACAGTACAACACGCCCTTCACTGTCAATCAAGCTCATCTTCGCCCCTTCACCTAATTGTTCTGGGTCGAATAGGCTCTCAATATAAGAAGGATCAATAGCAAATGTCAATACAGATACGGAAGCCGCTGAGTATATATTACGTACTTGTCGCATAAAGAACAAATCTTCTGTTCCAAATAATCCATAAAACCAAACCGGTCTCGACTTTGCTTTATCTACAGCTTGATATTCAGGACTTGCAAAATAATCTTTTGTGAAATTCTCTGCTGTATAATAGGTTTGTTTTGTTTGTTCTATAACTTCATCTTCTTTGATGAATGCAATGGATTTTATGCTTTTTTCTGAAGACTGTAAGGACGTAACCAGTGTATAAATATTATCTTCTCGTTCTTTAAGCATATAATATAGGTTTTCATAATTCTCAATATTTTTGCTAACCGTTGCTAAAACTTCTTGGCTAGCAATCAATACCATTGAGTTGGAATCAATTGCATTTGTTTTAAAGTCAATAATATTTGTCACCTGATTGGCAACAGCAAGGTTGGCTTTTTCAACTTCTTCGAGTATGGACCCCTTTCCTGTATTATATAAAAGCACAGCAATAAGAATCATCGGCAACACAGCAATGAGCACATGGGATAAGATTAACTTCAGCTTTAATGAAATCACCTCATTATGCTTACGCTTTGTGTTGATACTCTTTGATGTTGTTTGTTCTACGGATTTTTTCTTAGATTTAAAACGATTTTTTACTTTAGGAAAACTAAGATTTTTTTTACTTGCCCTTTTTAATTTGTTTCTTTTTTCTTTACCTTTTCGCATAGTTTTATTCTCCATATCCTCTGTAATGTCTAGACGATTCTTGTCCTGTTGCTGCTCATTTTGGTCCTCTCTCATTGCACCACCCCAATTTATTATATTAGCTCTATTATACCTTGACTTAATCCAGCATTCAACCAGACTTCACTTATTAAACCCTCTTTAAGATGTTTTTGTATAATTTGCTTATTCTTTTCCTATTTTTTTAGGACTATTGACCTATAAAAAACAGGCTAGGTCCTTTAAAAGAATATCACAAAATCCACATCACTTCAAACAACGTACGCAAAAAAAGTATGAGAAAAAAACTGATTATCTTTTTGAGAACTGTGACCATGAACTACATATTTTATAACATGCAATATATTGTGCCTTACCACAATTGCTCACGCTATATATTGTATTTTTATAAATCAAAAGACTTTTGTTCTCTCAAACCATGTGTAAAAAGTGTATAAATTACAAACGTGATTGCTCTATTGAAATTACTCAATTATTTATTTCAGAATTTTATATATAATCTTGGCTTACAATATTATATTCTAATACCATGTCTTTATAACGGTTTATGACATCAGCTATGCTATACTTGTCCGCATTTAGAATATACCACTCAAAAATACCTGCAGTTGCCGAAATTAAAAATTGTTGTTGAATTTCCTTTTTCAATATGTCATCCGTTGATAGGTTATAAACACTTTGATTACGTATATTTTCTAAAAGTACCATGTGAAATAAGCCAGTGTAATTTTCTTTTAAAAATAGCTGAAAAACAGCCTTATTCTGTTTGATATAAGAAAAGGTATTAAGAAGCAAATCTTCTGGAGAAGCATTGCTACATCCAATAAATATTTTTTCTAAATGCATTTCAATACACTTTTTAAATAGGTCATATTTATCAGCATAATGCGCATAAACGGTACTTCGATTGACGTCAGCTCTATCTGCGACTTCATTGATTGTGATTCGATCAAAACCTTTTTCCTCTAGCAATTCAAGAAATACTTCTATCAGAGATTGCTGTGTTTTTCTAACTCTTCTATCCATGAATAAACACCTTTCCAACATTTTCATTAGAGTGTTGGATAAGCAACACATCCTGAATTTTAATGATTGATGAGCTGATTACCACTTAATATAATATTATCATACAGCTGTTGGAAGAACAACAAGTCAATTGAAAGGAGTATTATATGAATAATCTATCAGATGTCATCACTTATTTAGAAAATGCAGGGATCATGTTCTTATCGAGTTACGATGGGGAACACCCTCGTGTAAGACCCGTAGGTTTTATCATGGAATATGATAATCGTCTTTATCTATCTACTAGTATTAACGGTAGTATTTACAATGATTTGCATGTCAACTCATTTTTAGAACTTGCAGCCGTACACCCATCGCTTCCAATGAACCGCTTAAGAGTTGGTGCTAAAGCAGACTTTAATGTCTCTCAAGGTGCTATCGATAAATACTATGAACTGAATCCATCTATGAAAGATGTCCCCGGTATTTGCATATTTGAACTATCCAATTGGAATGCCATTTTTTATGATGGTATATCAGAGAAAAAGGAGATAAATGCATAATGAAAATAGAAATTTGGTCAGACTTTACTTGTCCTTGGTGCTATGTAGCAAAAGCGACCTTAGAACAAGCTCTAAATGAAAGCAACATACAAGCTGAATATATTTATCATAGTTATCAAACTCTACCACAAGGATATTATCCTAAGGGCATGTCATTCTCAATTTATGAAATTGCAAATAAATCTGGCATGGACAATAATCAAGCAGTTCAAAAGGCTGAGTTAATTGAAACAATGGGAAAAGAAGCTGGTATTTCACTAAATATGAATGATGTCAAAATGACAGATACAACAAACGCACATAGATTGCTAAAACTGGCACATCAGTTTAATTTGCAAGATGCGTTTATGATGGCGAGTTATCGAATGGTTTTCACAGAAGGTGGTGATCTTAGCAATAAAGAACAATTAATAACGTTAGCAGTGAGTGTAGGTATGCCTAAAATAGAAATTGTCTCTCTACTTGATTCAGATTTATATACTCAAGATGTTATTAGTGACATTCACACTACAAGAAGGAAAAGAATTTCAGGCGTTCCGTATTTTCTGTTCAGTGGAAATCAATGTCTTTATGGTGCTCAACCTATTGAAGCATTTCGAAATGTTTTAGCTAAAATTGACTATCCAAAACAAGCATATGGTATGTGTGGTTTAGAAGGACAATGTTAATTAATCAAGTATTTTATGTAAAAAACCCGCAATTCCAATGGATTGCGGGTTTAATGTCTTGTATGATATTATCTTTTTGAGAACTGAGGTGCACGACGCGCGCCTTTAAGTCCGTATTTTTTACGTTCTTTCATACGAGGGTCACGTGTTAAGTACCCTGCTTTTTTAAGGGCTGGACGTAATTCAATATCTGCTTCAAGTAAAGCTCTTGCAATACCGTGTCGGATTGCGCCTGCTTGACCTGTATATCCGCCACCTTTAACTGTAACTAATACATCAAATTTTGATAATGTATCTGTAAGTACAAGTGGTTGTTTTACGATTACTTTTAATGTTTCAAGACCGAAAAATTCATCAAGGTCTCTTTTATTTACTGTAATATTACCATTTCCAGGTACTAAATATACTCTAGCTACACTACTTTTTCTACGGCCTGTACCATAATATTTAACTTGTGCCACGATTTTTCCTCCTTCCGAATCCTAATTAATTATTGAATGTAAGAACTTCTGGTTTTTGAGCTTCATGTTTGTGGTCTGTACCTTTGTATACACGTAATTTTGTTAACATCTTACGTCCAAGTGTATTTTTAGGTAACATTCCTTTTACAGCGTGCATAACAACTTCTTCAGGTTTTTTGTTCATCATGTCGCGATACTTCACTTCACGAAGACCACCTGGATGTCCTGTATGCCATCTGTAAAGTTTTTGATCAAGTTTTTTACCAGTAAGTACTACTTTATCTGCATTAATTACGATTACGAAATCGCCTGTGTCCACGTGTGGTGTATAAATCGGTTTGTTTTTACCCGTTAATACTTTTGCTATTTCTGAAGCTAAACGTCCAAGAGTTTGGCCTTCAGCGTCGACAACATACCATTTTCTTTCAACTGTTTCAGCATTTGGCATGAATGTTTTCATGGAATTTCCTCCTTAAATTATCAAACTATAGAATCTATGTTATAAAATCCGGGGCTTTGGATTTTATTAGTAAACTCACGCTTCCATATTATAGTACATCTATCCGTGTGTGTCAAATGTTTTTTTCTAATTTAACACCTTTTTTTCCAAGGTTGATGAAACAAAAGCGGTTAGCGGAATAGCACAGATTAATCCGATTGTTCCCGAAACAGCTCGCACAACTTCAGTGGCTACTAAGTCCATATTAATGATATCTACATAGCTAATATCATTGACCATAAAAATCAAAATCAAAAAGACCGACGTTCCAACATAGGCTAAGATCAAGGTATTTACCATCGTTCCCATGACATCCCGTCCAATATTCATTCCAGATTTAAACAAATCCATGGCGCTCATCAAAGGATTGGCTTCAGTCACCTCGTTGATGGCTGAGGCAATCGACATACAGACATCCATGACCGCCCCAAGGGTTCCTAGCAAAATACTGGCAAAGAGAATCCCATGAATATTAAAGGCCACCGGATGATCACTATACACAAGCATTTGAGCTTCTTGTGTCCCAAGACCTGTCAAATTCGAAGTATTACTTACTAATAGTGCAATAAGTCCGGCGATAATAACACCACCTATGGTCCCGATAATGGCGGATATAGCTTTCAAATTAAATCCTGCTACTAAAAACATTGTCATTATAGTTAAAACCAAGCTAACAACAATCGAGAGGAAAATAGGGTTTCCTCCGGATACAATACCATTGAGTAGATAATATATACCTACAACTGTTAACCCTAGTGTAATCAAACTTTTTATACCTTTTATGCCACCAACAATAATCATTAGTACCACAAAAACTCCTGCTAATACATAGATATCCTTATCGCGGCGAAATTCATGAATATGCGCTGCCAATTCATTGCCTTCTTCGTCATATTCAAAAAACACATAGATATCATCGCCTTCTTCTACCTCGAGAGTATAGGCCATAATTTCATCGATATTATTCTTAATCTCGATAATTTCACCCTTTTTTTCTTTATCTAATAACTCAACCTTTAATAATTGGGTCCGTCGATAATATTCTCCGCCTGATGTCTGAATACTGCTGTCTTCCTCGGATATTATTTCAATAATTTCCCCTTTATATAAAGTTGGCTCTTGATATTCACTCTGCGCTTGCAAAGCAACATTAAAAAAACTTAAACATAATATCACAAAAATTATTAGCCTCTTATGCATGTCTTTACTCTCCTAACTATAGTATATTTCCATAAGCGTCAACCCATTGGCAGGCGCTGTTTTTGTTGCCTTCATCCTATCTTTTTCTTCCAATATTTTTTTGATTGCTCTCGGTTCTATTTTGCCTCGTCCCACTTCAATAAGCATGCCAGCAATAATTCTTACCATGTTATACAAGAAACCATCGCCTTTGACATCGATATGAATATATTTATGTTCTCGCGTGACGCAACATTCATATAATGTGCGCACAGTATCTTCGACAGAGGTTTTTTTTGAACTGTACGCCATAAAATCGTGTCTACCAACAAGCCATTGGGCCGCTTCTTGCATTTTCTGCGCATCAAGTTCTCTGGCATGATAGTAATATGCGTAATGCATATATTGAGGAAGTGCATATTCATCATTATATATCGTATAGCGATAGTGTTTTCCTTTGGCGCTATATCTTGGATGAAAATCTTTTGCTACTTCTTGGCTTTCATAGACAACAACATCTTTGGGTAAGTATGCATTAAATGCACGGCAAATTCTATATGCTTGCTTATCATAGGTCGTCTTTAGCAAAGCTACATATCCCAATGCATGAACACCTGAGTCCGTCCGGCTTCCTCCTGTAATAGAAAAATCATCGGGTAAAAATGCTCGACCTGCTTTCATTAAGACTTCGTGGATCGATACACTGTTTTTTTGCAACTGCCATCCACAGTAATTTGTCCCTTCATAAGCTATGGTTAATTTGTAATACTTTTGCTCACTCATAAAACAATCCCTATTCCAACCATAATTAGCAAATATCCAATAATCAAGCCATACATAATCGCATCTTGTCGCTGATATGCTAAGGATTTCATACGTGTGCGTCCTTTGCCACCTCGATAACATCTTGCTTCCATGGCTAATGCAAGTTCATCTGCACGTCGAAAAGCCGAGATAAACAACGGAACTAACAGGGGAACCAAGCTTTTTGCTTTTTTTATTAGTCCTCCAGTTTCAAAGTCCGCACCTCTTGCCATTTGCGCTTTCATAATTTTATCAGTCTCTTCAAGTAAGATTGGTATAAAACGTAGTGCAATGGTCATCATCATGGCAATCTCATGGGCCGGAACCCGAATACGTTCAAACGGCTTTAAAAGCCGCTCAATTGCATCTGTCAAATCAATAGGGGATGTTGTCAATGTCAAAATTGATGACCCGATAATCAGCAAAATCAAACGTACTGCCATAGAAAAAGCCAACACTAGTCCTTCGCGTGTTATCGTTAAAAAGCGCCATGTAAAAATCGGATCGCCTTGGGTCATAAAAATATTGATAATAACCGTAAACACAATTAAAATCATAATGGATTTTAACCCTTTAACCATATACTTAAAGGGAACTTTACTTACTTTTATCACAATTGCAAGGGCTGTTGCCGCAATTAAATAGATGAGTAAATTCGTTCCAAAAAATAAGGAAATAATAAATCCAAAGGTCATTGCAAGTTTGGTTCTTGGGTCTAATGTATGAATTTTTGATTCTATGGGATAATATTGTCCTATTGTTATATCTCTTATCATATCTTCACCTATTGTTTCTTGACTAGCTGAGGTTTGAGTGCTTTAACCGCCTCATCTAGTGTCGTTATTGTCTGGTCAAATATAAACCCTTTCTTTGCTAACTCATTGCATATCTTTGCGACTTGCGGAACCCCAAGACCTATACGTTCAAGTAACTCAACTTCTTTAAACACCTTATATTTATCGCCTTGTAAGATGACGCTGCCCCCATCCATAACAATAATACGTTCAACATAATTCGCTATATCTTCCATGCTGTGGGATACAAGAATAATGGTCATGTTTTCTTGTAAATGCATACGTTTAATCTCATTAAGGATCTCATCTCGTCCATAAGGATCAAGACCGGCTGTTGGCTCGTCTAGAATCAATATGTGCGGTTTCATAGCTAATACTCCTGCAATAGCTACACGGCGTTTTTGTCCACCCGATAATTCAAAAGGTGATTTTTCATAAATTTCTTCTTCAAGTCCTACTTTTTTGAGTGCTTCTATAACTCTTTCGTGAATCTCATCATCTTCAAGTCCCATATTCTTAGGTCCAAAGGCTACATCCTTATACACCGTCAATTCAAATAATTGATGCTCCGGATACTGAAATACCAGCCCAACCTGTTGTCGAATTGCTTTTTTAGATGTTTTTTCCTCAAAAATTGAAAGGCCATCAATCACAACGCTTCCTGACGTTGGCTTGAGCAAAGCATTTAAATGCTGTATAAGCGTCGATTTACCTGAGCCTGTATGTCCGATAAGTCCAATAAACTCTCCTTGTTCTATGGTTAAATTAACGCCATTTAGAGCATGCTTTTCATAAGGGGTCCCTTGAGAGTAGATGTAACTTAATTCTTTGATTTCAATTGCCATAACGTTTCCACCATCTCCTCTACATTTAATATATCTAAGGGAATCTCCACCCCTTCTTGTTGCAGCATATATGCAAGTTCAACTGTTTGTGGCACATCTAAGTGCATTTTCTTCATTGCTTCTACATCTGAAAAAATCTCCTTAGGTTTGCCTTGACACGCTATTTTTCCTTCTTCCATGACATAGATATAGTCTGCATCAATAGCCTCTTCCATATAATGGGTAATTAAAATAATGGTCATATTTTCAGATTGGTTCAGATACTTGATCGTATCCACCACTTCTTTTCGTCCTGAAGGGTCCAACATTGCTGTAGGCTCGTCTAAGATAATGCACTCTGGATGCATCGCAACAACGCCTGCAATAGCAATACGCTGCTTTTGTCCTCCTGATAGCTTATTCGGTGAATGCATAGCATATTCTTTCATATCAACGGTGCTCAATGCCTGATCTACTCGAAAAACAATTTCTTCTGAGGCAACCCCTAAATTTTCTGGGCCAAAAGCGACTTCTTCCTCAACAATGGTGGCAATCATTTGGTTATCAGGGTTTTGAAAGACCATCCCTGCACTTTTTCTAAGTTCCCAAATACGCTCGGCATCAGTGGTATCAATGTCGTTCACATATAGTGTTCCCTCTGTTGGTAATAATAATGCATTCAAATGCTTTGCAAAAGTCGATTTTCCAGAACCATTGTGTCCCAAAATAACAATAAAATCTCCTTTTTTGATTTCCAAATCAATGGAAGACAAAGCTCTATATGTCGTTTCTATATCGCCCACATCGTTATGGACGTTATAATCATAACTGACTTGTTTTGATTTAATAAACATAAGTTCACCCAATCTTTCGTAAAATATCACTCTTACTATACACATAAAAAACAAAAAATGCAACAAAAAAGCCACTTGTATTCACAAGCAGCTTTTTGTAAGCTTATTTATACCAACTCAAGAATAACTTCTTCAGCTGCGTCGCCTTTACGAGGACCGATCTTGATGATACGTGTGTATCCACCGTTACGATCTGTGTACTTAGGAGCGATGTCGTCGAACAATTTGTCAACAAGACTCACTTCTTTAGTATTTTTCTTACGTCCTGCATTTGTTTCAGGAACTTCTGTTACAGGGTAGAGTATGCTAAGCATTGTACGACGAGCATTCAATCTTGAAGCATTATCCTTCTTAATTGTTTTCTCAATCTCTTCAAATTGAGTTACTTTTTTACCGTCAACTACCTCTTTAACACGTTTTCCGTCCGCCGTTTTCTTTGGAACTTTTTGTGTTACTGTAACTTCTGTATAATTGTCTTTTTCTTTAATCGCTAATGTAATAAGCTTTTCTGCAATTTTACGAACTTCTTTTGCTTTTGCATCCGTTGTTTTAATCTTACCATTGTAGATTAAATTCGTTACTTGGTTACGAAGCAATGCTTTTCTTTGAGATGAAGTTCTTCCAAGCTTTCTGTATCCAGCCATCTATAGACCTCCTTTACCTGTAATTTCATTCATCGTTAGGTTTTAATTGTAAACCTAACTCATTCAATTTTTGTAAAACTTCTTCTAATGATTTACGACCTAAATTTCGAACTTTCATCATATCTTCTGATGTACGATTAGTCAATTCTTCAACTGTATTGATACCTGCTCGCTTTAAGCAGTTATATGATCGTACTGAAAGTTCCAATTCATCTATACTCATTTCAAGAACTTTTTCTTTTTCATCGTCTTCTTTTTCAACCATAACTTCTGCATTCTTTGCATTTTCAGATAAATCAATGAACAAGTTCAAGTGTTCATTAAGAACCTTCGCTGCCAAAGAAACTGCTTCATCCGGTGATAAAGAGCCGTTCGTCCATACTTCTAATGTTAACTTATCGTAGTCAGTGATTTGTCCGACACGTGTATTCTCAACAATTAGATTAACACGTTCAACAGGTGTAAAGATAGAGTCTACAGGTATTACACCAATAGGTTGATCTTCTGTTTTATTTTTATCAGCACCAACATATCCTCTACCTTTTGTAATCGTAAGTTCCATGAATAATTTACTGTCAGGGCCCCCACTTAAGGTTGCTATCGGTAAATCTTTATTCACGATTACAATATCAGGATCTGCTTGTATATCAGCTCCGGTAACAACACCTTCGCCTTCAAATTCAATATACGCCACTTTCGGTTCATTACCGTCACTGTTGTTTTGAATCGCTAAATGTTTAATGTTTAAGATAACTTCAGTAACGTCTTCTTTAACGCCTGGAATCGTACTAAACTCATGCAAAACGCCTTCAATTTTAACACTACTTACAGCAGCACCAGGTAATGAGGACAACATAATTCTTCTGAGCGAATTTCCTAAAGTCGTACCATAGCCTCTCTCAAGAGGTTCTATGACAAAACGTCCATATCGATTATCTTCTGATATCTCAGCAATATCAATTCTTGGTTTTTCAAAATCAAACACCTTATAGGACCCTCCTTTGATTTTTGGGTTCACTTATTATTTAGAGTATAACTCGACGATAAGTGTTTCATTAACAGGTACGTCAATTGTTTCACGTGTTGGAACATCGTTAATTTTGATTGAACGATTCTCAAGATCTGCTTCCATCCATTCAGGAGCTGTTCTTGAACCTGTTGTTTCGATAATATCCTTAAATCTTTGAAGGTTAAGGGATTTTTCTTTTAAAGTAATCACATCACCAGCTTTAACTAAGTATGATGGAATGTTTACTTTTTTACCATTAACTAATATATGATTGTGTCGTACAACTTGACGAGCCTCTGTTCTTGAACGTCCAAGTCCTGCACGATATACTACGTTATCAAGTCTTGTCTCAAGAATGATAAGTAAGTTATCACCGGCAATACCGTTACGACGCTCTGCTTCAAGATAGTAGTTATAGAATTGAGTTTCTAACACACCATAAATACGTTTTGCCTTTTGCTTTTCACGTAACTGTAGTCCGTACTCAGATACTTTACTTCTTCTTCTTCCATGTTGCCCTGGAGCAAATGGACGACGATCCATTGCACATTTTCCTGTGTAGCATCTTTCGCCTTTAAGGAATAATTTATCCCCTTCTCGACGGCAAAGTCTACATACTGCACCTCTATATCTTGCCATTTATTCTAACACCTCCTACTGATTAGACTCTTCTTCGTTTTGGTGGACGACATCCGTTATGTGGAACCGGAGTAACATCCTTAATACTAGTAACATCCAAACCAGCTGCTTGTAATGCTCTAATTGCAGCTTCACGACCTGAACCTGGACCTTTAACCATTACATCAACAGTTTTTAATCCATGAATCATAGCTGCTTTAGCTGCTGTGTCTGCTGCCATTTGAGCTGCATAAGGAGTTGATTTACGAGACCCTCTAAATCCAAGTCCACCTGCACTAGCCCATGATAATGCATTACCTTCGGTATCAGTTAATGTAACAATTGTATTATTAAACGTTGATTGAATATGAGCTTGCCCACGTTCAACATGCTTTTTAACGCGTCGTTTACCGCTTCTTTTGGCTACTTTTGCCATTGGTCAAACCTCCTTACACCTATTTCTTCTTGTTCGCAACAGTTCTACGAGGACCTTTGCGTGTTCTAGCATTTGTCTTCGTTTTTTGACCTCTTACAGGAAGTCCGCGACGATGACGAATACCTCTATAACATCCGATTTCCATCAAACGCTTGATATTTAAAGCGATTTCACGTCGTAAATCACCTTCTACTTGTTGTGTTGCATCAATGACTTCACGGATTTTAGCTACTTCATCATCCGTCAAATCTCTAATTCTTGTATCCGGATTGATTCCGGCTTCTTTTAAAATACGTAGTGAACTTGGACGTCCTATACCATAAATATAAGTAAGACCAATCTCAACACGTTTCTCTCTTGGTAAATCTACACCAGCAATACGTGCCATGTACTTTTGCACCTCCATATCGATTCGTTCATATATTTCATTTTCATTATCGTTGTGTATAAGTCTGTTTTTCGTATTGAAATCACTTCTGTTTATCTAAGGCGGTGAAACTCGAATAAACTTCCATTCAATCAACACATCCGACCACGAACGCTCAGCAACTCTATTGAGGTTATTATGGTCCGATTCAATATATAGGAATACAGTCTGAATGAGCAAGAAGCCAGTTACAACTTACCCACGTGAATCATGACTGTAATTCTAACTACAACATCACAAATAGATATTATAATCTATTTGCTCTTTGGTTTCAAGCACTTTTTTTAAAATATCTATTAACCTTGACGTTGCTTATGTTTTTTGTTCTCACAGATGATACGAACTTGACCATTTCTTTTGATGACTTGGCATTTTTCACAAATTGGTTTTACAGATGCTCTTACCTTCATCTCGTTCGCTCCTTTCTTGGAATCCTGCTTTATGTTAATCGTTGTTTTATTTATCTCTCCAAATGATACGACCTTTTGTTAAATCGTATGGTGACATTTCAACTGTCACTTTATCACCTGGTAGTATACGTATATAGTGCATTCTTAGCTTACCACTAATATGGGCTAAGATTTGATGTCCGTTTTCTAGTTCAACTTGGAACATAGCATTTGGCAATTTTTCAACAACTTTTCCTTCAACTTCTATTACGTCTTTCTTTGACATACGTGCCTCCTAAAATTCTTGGTCATCCATGTGGATGAATTGATCTATACTTTTTCGAATTTCCGCATTGGTAATTCGTTTTCCGTTTTCAAGTAACTCATTAATGGTCATATCAACATAGTGAGTAATCTGTATATGAAGCTCTTTTTTCTTTTTTGGATTTTCCAAACGTCTACTTTTTCCATCGACTAAGTAAACAAATGGATGATCATGTTCAAGAATAACAAAGCATTTTCCTTTATCTCGTCCGGCCTTCGAATATACGATTTGACCTTTCTTTATATCACACACATTCTCACCTGCCTAACAGTCCGTCAGTAATTCGTGACCGTTGTCAGTTATCACTATTGTATGTTCATAATGAGCTGATAATGAGCCGTCACGTGTTACGACAGTCCATTCATCATCAAGTACTCGAACAGCATAATCACCTAAATTCACCATCGGTTCAATCGCTAGTACCATACCGACTTGTAATTTAGGCCCACGACCAATTGGTTTATAGTTCGGAATCTGAGGTTCTTCATGTAACTCAGTACCTACACCGTGACCAACCAAATCTCTTACCACAGAAAAGCCGTTTTTTTCAACATATTTTTGAATTGCCGCTGAAATCTCATGTAAGTGATTTCCTGGCTTGGCATATTTTACACCTTCAAAAAAGCTTTCTTTTGTGATTTGAATTAATCGGAGTGCTTCGTCATCAACCTGGCCCACTGCATGTGTACGCGCAGCATCACCATGATATCCGTTCAAATAAGCACCAATGTCTAAGCTAATAATATCGCCGTCTTTAAGTATTCGTGAACGACTAGGAATTCCATGGACAACTTCGTCATTAATTGAAGCGCAAATTGTTCCGGGAAATCCTCCGTAACCTTTAAATGAAGGAGTTGCTCCTTTACTCAAAATAAACTTTTCAGCAATTTCATCAAGCTCTTGTGTTGTAATCCCCGGTTTGATATGTTGCTCTAGTAGTTTATGTGTTTGGGCAACAACTGCTCCTGCTGCACGTAATTTTTCAATTTCCGTGTTGCTTCGAATATTTATTGCCATTATCGTTCTCCTAAGATTTTGACAATGATCTCAAAAGTTTCTTCAATAGGAAGCTTTCCATCAACAGATACTAAAACACCTTTGGCTTCATAGTAATCAATTAACGGTTGCGTTTGCTCATGATAAATTTCAAGTCGTCGTAAAACGGTCTCTGGTTTATCATCATCACGCAATACTAATTCACTTCCACATACATCACATATGCCTTCAACTTCTGGTTTAAGATGTTCTGTATGGTAGGTTGCCCCACATTTAATACATGCACGTCGTCCAGATAATCGCTTAACGATATTTTCGTCTGGACAATCAACATCAATAACTTGATCGATCTTTGTCCCCATTTCATCTAGGGTCTTATCTAAATGCTCAGCTTGTGGAATTGTTCTTGGAAATCCATCCAATATAAATCCTTTTTGAGCATCATCTTCTTGCAATCGGTCTGCTACAAGGGCTACAACAAGTTCGTCCGGAACAAGTAATCCTTGATCCATATAGCCTTTTGCTTTTTTACCGAGCTCTGTTTCATTTTTTATGTTTGCTCTAAAGATATCACCTGTTGAAATATGAGGAATCTCATACTTCTTAGCCAACATCTTTGCTTGTGTACCTTTTCCTGCTCCCGGTGCTCCCAACAAAATCAGTTTCATTTTATGGCCTCCTTACTTATACACTTCAAACCCGATCAAGTGTCAAAGTCTCCTTTGACACTTAATCACTGACTTGAATTGTAATGACATTTTAAGAGTTCAAAAATCCTTTGTAATGACGCATAACTAACTGTGATTCAATTTGCTTCATAGTTTCAATAATTACACCAACAACGATGATTAATGAAGTACCACCAAAGTTTATCTGAACATCTATAATAAATGATAGAATAATTGGCGTTAAAGCGATTAAACCTAAAATTGTTCCTCCGATAAATACCATTCTGTTAAGTATTGTAGTCAAATAGTCCACTGTAGGGCGACCCGGTCTGATTCCTAGTACAAAGCCACCATTTTTCTTCAAATTATTTGCAACTTCAAACGGATTGAAAATAATCGCTGTATAGAAGTATGCAAACAGTATAATTAAAATAAAATATATTAACGCACCAACACCGTAATTAGTCTTTATGCTATAATAATTAATCCAATTAAGTACAGTTCCCCACCAACCTGTAGGGTTTGTAACAAAAAAGTTTGTTATAATACTTGGAAATTGTAGTAATGATGAAGCAAAGATTACAGGAATAACTCCTGCCATATTTACTTTAAGCGGAATATGTGTTGCTTGTCCGCCATATACTTTTCTTCCTTGTACACGTTTTGCATATTGTACATTGATACGTCGTTCTCCTAATTGTATTAAGATGACAACAACAATCATCAATAAGAAAACAAGTAAAATTGCAATTACATTTAAATAGCTTCCTGATCGAACTTGATCAAAAATCAGACGTACGCCACTGGGTAGTCTTGATAAAATGTTAATTGCGATAATTAATGAAATACCATTCCCAATACCATTTTCTGTAATTCTTTCCCCAATCCACATTAGGAACGCTGTTCCTGCAGTCATAGCGATTACAGCAACAATAACTGAAAAAGCATTATATGTGTAGAAAATATTTTGCAAACTAATTGAGATAGCTGTTGCTTGGATTACTGCAAATAGGATTGTTCCATATCGCGTAATCTTTGCAATTTTTTTACGACCGTCTTCTCCTTCTTTTTGCATTTCCTCTAATGCAGGAATTGCAATAGTTAAAAGGTTCATGATGATCGATGAGTTGATGTATGGAATAATACCTAGAGCAAACAAGGTCATGTTTTGAAAAGCTCCACCTGAAAAGGCATCAAGCATACCAACTAAGTCAAGATTATTTGCAGCAAAAACTTCTTTTAAATATGCATTGTTGATTCCTGGAATTGGTACAGAAGCACCAATTCGAATAACCACCAACATTAATAATGTGAAAATAAGTCTTTTTCTTAAATCCTCAACCTTAAACGCATCCCTAAGTGTTCCAAACACCTAAATCACCTCGGCTTTCCCGCCAGCAGCTTCAATCTTCTCAATAGCAGTTTTACTGAAAGCATTTGCTTTAACAGTAAGTTTTATTGTTATATCGCCATTACCTAAGATTTTTACGCCGTCCTTTGGATTACTAACTAAGCCATTTGTTACCATTGTTTCTATATCAACAACTGTTCCAGCTTCAAATCTATTTAGAGCGTCTACATTAATACCCACGATTTCTTTACTATTTCTGTTAGTAAATCCACGCTTTGGTAAACGTCTATATAAAGGCATTTGTCCACCTTCAAAGCCCGGTCTTACTCCGCCGCCTGAACGAGACTTTTGTCCGCCTTGTCCACGACCGGAAGTTTTACCGTTCCCTGAACCATGACCTCTACCTTTTCTGAATTTTTTTCCTGTTGATCCTTCTGCAGGCTTTAATTCTGATAAATTCATGTGTCTTACACCTCCTTGAGAAAGTTTATGCTTCTTCTACTTTTACTAAGTGACTGATTTGATTAACCATTCCTCTTATAGCATCATTGTCTTTTTGAACAACCGTTTTATGAAGCTTAGTTAAGCCTAAAGCTTCAGCTGTTAATCTATGCTTAGGTTTGGCACCAATGGTTGATTTTACTAAAGTAATCTTTAATTCTGCCATTATTGCTTCCTCCTAACCTAAAATTTCACTAACGGTTTTGCCTCTTAATTGACTTACCTTCTCAGGAGTCTTTAATTCTGACAAACCTTTAATTGTTGCTGTCACAACATTGTTCTTGTTATTTGATCCCAAAGATTTTGTACGAATATTTCTTACACCGGCAAGTTCTAATACGGCACGCACTGGACCACCCGCGATAACTCCTGTACCTTCTGGAGCTCTCTTAAGTAATACGTTAGCACTTCCGAATTTTCCTAACCAGTCATGAGGAATACTTGCATTCTCATCTAATGGAACTTCGATTAATTTTTTCTTCGCATCTTGGATTCCTTTACGAATCGCTTCAGGAATCTCAGTTGCTTTTCCTACACCAGCGCCTACATGACCATTCTTATCACCAACAACGACTAAAGCTGCAAATCTGAAGTTACGTCCACCTTTTACAACTTTTGTTACACGTCGGATGGTAACAACTGTTTCTTCTAGGTCTAAATTGCTGGCATCTATTAAATTCTTTCGCATAGTTTTGCCTCCTTTAGAATTTTAATCCTGCTTCTCTTGCAGCATCAGCTAATGATTTGATTTTACCATGATATATGTAACCGCCACGATCGAATACAACTGCTTCAATGTTTGCCTCAAGAGCTTTTTTAGCAATTGCTTCACCAACAGAAACGGCAGCTGCTACGTCATTTGTTTTTTCAAGACCAAGATTCTTTGAGGATGCACTAACAAGTGTATGACCTTTTGTATCATCAATAATTTGTGCATATATGTGATTGTTACTTCTATATACAGATAAGCGTGGTCTTTCAGCTGTTCCAGAAAACTTATTACGTAGTTTTTTGTGCTTTTTAACACGTACGCTTGTTCTTGACACTTTTTTTATCATTGTGGATTCACCCCTTTTCTATTATTTACCAGTTTTTCCTTCTTTACGACGGATAACTTCATCAGCATACTTAACACCTTTACCTTTATAAGGCTCTGGTGGTCTCTTGAATCTGATTTCGGCTGCATATTGACCAACATCTTCTTTGCTCATACCTTTAACGATAATCACGTTTTGGCCTTCTACAACTGATTCAATACCTTCTGGGTCTTCCATCTCAACTGGATGTGAGTATCCTAATGATAACACAAGCTTGTTACCTTGTTTTGCAGCTCTGTAACCAACACCATTGATTTCTAATTTCTTTTCATAACCGGATGTTACACCAACAATCATATTATATACCAAAGTTCGTGTTAAGCCATGTAAAGATTTCATTTTCTTAAGATCGTTAGGTCGTGTAACAACAACTTCTGCACCGTTAACTTCAACTTTCATTTCAGGTACTAGTGTTCTTTCAAGAGTTCCTTTTGGACCTTTTACGGTAATCACATTACCATCTGCTACTTTAACTTCAACACCTGCTGGAATTTCAACAGGTTGTCTTCCGATTCTTGACATTTGTTTTCCTCCTATCGGTTATATTATGATTCATTTTTGAATGACGTTATCATTCTCTATGAATCTTTTCACCTTAATCTACCATACAAAGGCGATTACTTCGCCACCAACATTAAGTTCACGTGCTTCTTTATCTGTAATAACACCTTTATTTGTTGAAATAATAGCTGTTCCAAGACCACCTAATACTTTAGGAAGCTCTTCTCTATTTGCATATACACGTAAACCTGGCTTAGAAATTCGTTTGATTCCTGAAATGACTTTGTCATTTTTAGTCTCTCCATATTTAAGTTCAACACGAAGGTTTACGAATTCTCCAGCTTTTACTTCTTTATATCCTTTGATATATCCTTCTTTTGCCAAAATGTCTGCAATAGCAAGTTTCATTTTTGAGTTTGGCACTTCTATAAAATCATGCTTAGCTACATTACCATTTCTGATTCTTGTAAGCATATCTGCGATTGGATCACTCATTGCCATAGTTTGTTTCCTCCTTCCTAAAATTTACCAACTAGCTTTTCTTACGCCAGGGATTTGTCCTTTATATGCTAATTCACGGAAACATACTCTACAAATTCCGTATTTTTTCAAAACTGAATGTGGACGTCCACATATTCTACAACGTGTATAAGCTCTTGAAGAGAACTTAGGTTTACGTTGTTGCTTTACTTTCATGGATGTTTTTGCCATGCTAGCTCCTCCTTATTACTTTCTAAACGGCATTCCGAATAAAGTTAACAATTCACGTGCTTCCTCGTCAGTATTTGCAGTTGTTACAAAAATGACGTCCATTCCTCGAATTTTATCAATTTTATCGTACTCGATTTCTGGGAAAATGATTTGTTCTTTAAGTCCTAAAGCATAATTACCTCTACCGTCAAAAGCGTTTGGATTTACACCTCTAAAGTCACGTACACGAGGTAACGCAAGATTTACCAATCGATCTAAGAATTCATACATACGCTTACCGCGTAATGTTACTTTACATCCAATATTCATTCCTTCACGTACTTTGAAGACAGCTACAGATTTCTTAGCTTTTGTGATCAATGGTTTTTGACCTGCGATCTTTGTTAAATCTCCCACTGCGTTGTCAAGAATCTTTGCATTTTCCTTAGCTTCTCCAACACCCATGTTAATAACGATTTTTTCGATCTTTGGCACTTCCATGATACTTTTATATTCAAATTTTTTCATCATTGCATCTTTGATTTCATCATTATAAGTTTCAATAAGTCTACTCACTTAGGTAACCTCCTTTCGATTAAATTATTTATCAATAACTTCGCCAGTTGTCTTTGCTACACGTTTACGAACGTTTTTAGTTTTTCCGTTACGCTCTTCTTGTTCAACTTTGATGCCAAGTTTTGTAGGTTTACCTTTGTGTACATACATAACATTTGATGCATCAATAAATGCTTCTTGGTGCATAATTCCACCTTGTTGATTCGCTGCGCTAGGCTTCGCATGTTTTGTTACTTTGTTGACACCTTGCACTAACACTTTGTTGTTCTTACGATCAACATCAACAATTTTACCTTCTTTACCTTTATCTTTACCAGCTCTTACAATAACTGTATCACCGGTTCTTAATTTTGTATTTCCCAATGGGTACACCTCCTTATAGTACTTCTGGTGCTAATGATAATATTTTCATGTATTTCTTTTCTCTTAATTCTCTAGCAACCGGTCCAAATATACGCGTTCCTCTTGGGCTCATATCTTCTTTAAGAATAACTGCTGCATTTTGATCAAATTTTATATATGAACCGTCTTTACGGCGTGCACCTTTTACTGTTCTAACAACTACGGCTTTAACCACATCACCTTTTTTTACAACGCCACCTGGTGTTGCATCTTTAACAGAAGCGACAATGACATCTCCGATAGCTGCATATCTTCTAGTTGAGCCACCTAACACACGAATACAAAGAAGTTCTTTTGCTCCTGTGTTATCAGCAACTTTAAGTCTTGACTCTTGTTGAATCATACTTAAACCTCCTTCTGCTATCTACTTAGCTTTCTCTACGATTTGAACCAAACGCCATCTTTTGTCTTTAGAGATAGGCTTTGTCTCCATAACCTTTACACGATCTCCGATTTGGCATTCGTTGTTCTCATCATGAGCTTTCAATTTATAAGTTCTTTTAATAACTTTACCATATAAAGGATGTTTTACACTGTTTACAACCTCTACAACGATAGTTTTGTCCATTTTATCACTAGATACTCGTCCTACACGAGTTCTTCTAAGATTTCTTTCTGACATTGTATTGCCTCCCTTCGCGATTGTTACTTGGCAGCTTTCAATTGTTCAGTCATAACCGTTTGAATTCTTGCAATAGTTTTACGAACCTCTGTTATACGACTTGTATTATCAAGTTGATTCGTAGCATTTTGAAATCTAAGGTTGAACAATTCTTTCTTTGCCGTTACTAATTCCTCTTGCAGCTCAGCTGCGGATTTATTTCTTAAGTCTTCTAATATTTTTGTAGATTTCACTATTGTTCACCGCCTTCTAAATCTGCTCTAGAAACGATTTTACACTTAACTGGCAACTTGTGCATTGCAAGTCTAAGGGCTTCTCGAGCTACTTCTTCAGGTACCCCAGCAACTTCGAACATTACGCGTCCTGGTTTAACTACAGCTACCCAGTACTCAGGTGATCCTTTACCGGAACCCATACGTGTCTCAGCAGGTTTTGATGTTACAGGTTTGTCTGGAAAAATTTTGATCCAAACTTTACCACCACGCTTCATATAACGAGTCATCGCTATACGAGCTGCTTCTATTTGATTTGACTTGATCCATACTGGCTCAGTCGCAACTAAACCGTATTCACCAAGTACTAATTTATTGCCGCGTAACGCTTTTCCTTTCATACGACCACGGAATTGCTTACGACGTTTTACTCTTTTTGGCATTAACATTACGCATTTCTCCCTTCTTTACTAGCTTTTGCTGGAAGAACTTCACCATGATAAATCCAAACTTTAACACCGATTTTTCCATATGTTGTATTTGCTTCTGCAAATCCATAATCAATGTCAGCTCTTAAAGTTTGAAGTGGAATTGTACCTTCACTGTAACTTTCAACTCTTGCCATCTCAGCTCCGCCTAAACGACCTGAACAAGTCACTTTGATACCTTTCGCTCCAGATTTTAATGCACGTCCCATAACTTGCTTCATAGCACGTCTGAAAGCTACACGATTTTCAAGTTGTAATGCAACGTTTTCAGAAACTAATTGAGAATCTTTTTCTGGACGTTTTACTTCTTGAATATTGATGATAACTTTGCTTGCTGTCATTTCTTGCACTTCTTTACGTAGTGCATCAATTGCTGAACCACCTTTACCAATTACGATACCTGGTTTAGCTGTGTGAATATCGATCTTCAATCGTTCTGAAGCTCTTTCTATTTCAATTCTTGAAACTCCCGCTTGATAAAGCTTTTTTTTCAAGAATTTTCTTATTTCATAATCTTCAACTAAGAAATCTGCATAGTCCTTCTCAGCGTACCATTTTGAATCCCAGTCTTTGATAACGCCGACACGTAAACCGTGAGGATTAACTTTTTGACCCATGCTTTACCTCCTTTACCTATCTTTCATTTAAGATGATTGTTATATGACTAGTTTTCTTTTCTATTCTAAACGCTCGACCTTGCGCTCTTGGTCGAATACGCTTCATTGTTGGTCCTTTGTTTGCAAAACACTCAGCAACGTAAAGCGTTGATGGATCAAGACTGTTATTATTTTCTGCGTTTGCAATTGCAGATTTTAATAATTTCTCGATTACACGAGCACCTTTTCTTGGAGTATAAGCCAAAATTCCAAGTGCTGTAGCAACGTCTTTACCTTTGATTGTATCTAAAACTTGTTTAGCTTTAGTTGGTGATACGCGAGCGAATGAAACTTTAGCTTTAGGTCTTGTATCTTTGTTCGCATTTCTTTCTCGTTTTATCTGACTTCTATGTCCTTTAGCCATTGTTTATAGCCTCCTTTCGCTTATCGTTTTGTTTTCTTTTCGTCTTTTCCGTGACCTTTGTAGGTACGTGTTAAAACGAATTCACCAAGTTTATGTCCAACCATGTCTTCACTAATATATACCGGAACATGTTTTCTGCCGTCATGAACAGCGATTGTATGTCCAACCATTTCAGGGAAGATCGTAGAACGTCTTGACCAAGTTTTAATTACTTGTTTATTTCCACTTTCGTTTGCTTCTCTTACTTTTTTTAGTAAGTGATCATCAGCGAAAGGTCCTTTTTTCAATGAACGTGCCATTTACGAAAACCTCCTTCTATTTGTTTCCACCGCGTTTTCTTACAATATATTTGTTCGAATGTTTTTTCTTCTTACGAGTCTTAAGACCAAGTGCTGGTTTACCCCATGGTGTCATTGGACTTGGACGTCCGATTGGAGCTCTACCTTCACCACCACCATGTGGATGGTCATTCGGGTTCATTACAGAACCACGTACAGTTGGACGGAATCCCATGTGACGCTTACGACCTGCTTTACCAACAGTGATAAGCTCATGATCAATATTACCAACTTGTCCTAATGTCGCTTTACAATCGATTGGAACCATTCGCATTTCACCTGATGGTAAACGAAGTGTTGCATATTTTCCTTCTTTCGCCATTAACTGAGCTACGTTTCCTGCTGAACGAACTAATTGTCCACCTTTACCTGGTTTCATCTCAATGTTATGAATTTGAGAACCTACTGGAATATTCGCTAATGGTAACGCATTACCGATACGAACTTCTGCTGTTGGTCCACTCATTAATGTATCTCCAACAACTAATTTGTTTGGTGCTAAGATATATCGTTTTTCACCATCTGCATAGACGATTAATGCAATATTAGCTGTACGGTTTGGATCGTATTCAATTGCTGTAACTTTTGCTGGAATACCATCTTTGTTACGTTTGAAGTCGATCATTCTATATTTAATCTTATGTCCGCCACCACGATGTCTTACTGTTATTTTACCTTGATTATTACGTCCAGAATTCTTTTTAAGACTTACTACAAGTGATTTTTCTGGGCTCTTCTTTGTTACCTCGGAAAAATCTGATGAAGTCATGTGTCTTCTGGAAGGTGTATATGGGTTGTACTTTTTGATACCCATTATGCCACTCCTTTCCTATTACATATATTACCACACTACCGTGTGTGTCATTTACTTGATGGATTGATTACATTCCATCAAAGAATTCGATTTCTTCGCTCTCTTCTGTTAAAGTCACAATTGCTTTTTTAACTTTAGCTGTTTTACCCACTGTTGTTCCACGACGTTTTTTCTTTCCGCCTTGGTTCATAGTGTTAACTTTTAATACTTTTGTTCCTTTGAACATTTTTTCAACTGCTTCTCGTATTTGTACTTTAGTCGCTTCTGGGTGAACTTTGAAAGTATATTTCTTTTCGCCCATAGCTTCCATACTTTTTTCTGTAATTACAGGTTTAAGCAGTACGTCATAGTAAGAAAGGTTTGCCATTATGCGTACACCTCCTCGATTGTTGCCACTGCATCTTTCGTCACAACACATACATCATATTTTAACAAGTCATATACATTAATTGTATTTGTTGTAGCCGTTTTTACAGTAGGAATGTTTCTCGCTGATAAAACTACATTTTTTTCATCATTGTTAAGTACGATAAGGGCTTTTTGAGCTTTAAGATTCTCTAATACGTTAACCATATTTTTCGTCTTAACTTCATCAAGCTTTAACTCATCAACAACAATAAATTTTTGATCCATTACTTTTGCAGATAACGCAGATTTTAATGCAATTCTACGCTCTTTTTTATTCATTTTCTTTGAGTAATCACGTGGTTTTGGTGCGAATACAACACCGCCGCCTTTCCATTGTGGAGAACGAATTGAACCTTGTCGCGCACGACCTGTTCCTTTTTGTCTCCATGGTTTAGCTCCGCCACCTCTTACTTCTGCTCTTGTCAATGAACTTTGTGTCCCTTGACGCTTGTTCGCAAGTTGTGTTACGACAGCTCTATGTAATAAATTCTTATTGACATCTACGCCAAACACTGCATCATTTAATTCAAGTTCTTCTACTTGTTGTCCTTGCATATTATAAACAGCAACTTTAGCCATTAGTTTTCCTCCTTCCTGAAAGCTTAGGCCTTAACGGCATCTCTCAATGTAACGATAGATTTTTTAGGGCCTGGTACCGCGCCTTTAACAAGAATAAGGTTTTTATCTGCGTCAACTCTAACTATTTCCAAGTTTTGAATTGTAACCGCTTCAGATCCCATATGTCCTGCTAGTTTCTTACCTTTAAATACACGTCCCGGATAAGATGCATTACCCATAGAACCTGCTGATCTATGATACTTGGAACCATGAGCCATAGGGCCTCTTGATTGATTGTGACGCTTAATCGCACCTTGGTATCCTTTACCTTTTGATGTACCAGATACATCAATTGTATCTCCGGCAGCGAAGATATCTGCTGAAATCTCTTGTCCTACAGCATATTCTTCTGAGTTTTCTAAACGGAACTCTTTTACAAAACGTTTAAATGTAACGCCTGCTTTATTGAAGTGTCCTTGTTCCGGTTGTGTTGTGTGCTTTTCTTTTTTGTCCATAAATCCTACTTGAACTGCACTGTAACCATCATTTTCAACTGTTTTAACTTGAGTTACTGTACATGGGCCTGCTTGAAGCACTGTTACAGGCACTAATGAACCGTCTTCCGCAAATATTTGCGTCATACCGATTTTCTTAGCAATTATTGCTTTTTTCATTCTTGCACCTCCTGATTTTTCTACAGCGGAATACAGAGTTCTGCATTCATCCTAGACGGGTGTGCTACCTTCGTCTATTTTTACTGTGTTCATTATTTTACATCTACTTTGATATCCACACCAGCTGGTAACTCTAAACGCATTAACGCGTCAACCGTTTTTGCTGTTGGCAAGTTGATATCGATTAATCTTTTGTGAGTTCTTCTTTCGAATTGCTCTCTGGAATCTTTGTACTTATGTACAGCTCGAAGAATTGTTACTACTTCCTTCTTTGTAGGTAGTGGAATTGGTCCGCTAACCTTAGCTCCAGTTTTTTTAGCTGTTTCAATAATCTTTTGTGATGATTGATCAATTAATTGGTGATCGTATGCCTTTAAGCTGATTCGCATTTTTTGTGTTGCCATAAAAAAAGCCGCCTCCTTTTCGTACTTGTTGTACGACAAGTGGTGACTGTACATCTGTCCACGTGTATCATCCGATTCACATAGCTAAATCCTCTTAAGATATTTGTACAGTGATCTTGTCGTCAGTTTCTTGAACTAGACATCGCTCCATAAGAAAACCTACGTTTTATTTATCGTAGCAACCTCTTATTTCATCGCTCTCATGTCACAGCATTTGCAATTATACACTACTTTTTCTCATAATGCAAGTGATTTTATTGGTTTTTTTTATTTTTTTTATATTTGAAAATCACGTATGTTATCATTTAATTTTCCTGAAATTGTATGCATCTTTTTCGACTCATCTAAAATCTTTCCTAATAGTTCATCTTGTTCTTTGACACCACTAAGTGTTTGCTCAATACTTGCAGATGTCTCCTCTGCAATAGATGAAATCTGATCAATTGCTTGAGCTACGCTGGTTGAGTTAACTTCAATTTCATCAAGGTTTTTATCAATGGCTACAGCACGTTTTTCAACACGTACAGCTTCTTCATGAATACGTACAAATGTGTCTGCTGATTGATTGATTTGCACCATGCCATTTTCTACTTCTTTATAACCTTCTGATAATGCTGCTGTAACTTTTTGAGTTTCCAATTGAACTTTTTTAATAATTTCTTCTATATCTAATGCGGATTTATTCACTTGAGTCGCTAAGGTTCCAATCTCCCCTGCGACAACACCAAAGCCTTTTCCTGCTTCACCGGCTCTAGCTGCTTCAATTGACGCATTAAGCGATAACAGATTGGTTTGCGCTGAAATATTGTTAATCACATCGGTGAGTGATGTTATACCGCTTGCATGTATTTCTAATTGTTTCATCATATTAACGGCATTATTCACAACCTCATCTATTTTTTTCATACTGATTATCGAATCATCCATGAGTTCATTACCTGTTGTTGATAAATCACTTAAAGCTTCGGATGCCTTTGAAAGCTTTCTACTTTCATTGTTCGTACTTACAATTTCATCTTTCAACGTGTTTATATTCTCAACAATTTGGTAGAGTACGTCTGCTTGATTATTCATCGCTAATGAAAGCTCATCCATTGTGGTGTGAATATATCCACTGGCACTTTTGGCTTCATTGGTCGATGTTTTTACATTTTCCCCTTGTTGCTCAAGATTTTTTGCAACGGAGTGCATCTCACTTATGATTTCATTTAGTGTATCTACCATCGTATTTGAAGACGCTGCCAACAGACCAATCTCATCTTTACAATCTTCTGAAACTCGATTAACCCTAAGATTTTTATTATTAATTTCATTATTGGTTTCTACTAATTGCTTCAAGCGCTTACTAATATTTCGTGTTAGTAAATCTACAAGTACATAACTTACTACTCCAACAATAATTAATAATATCAAAAATACAACTTGTGTTGTTTGTAAGCTACTTGTGAGGTTCGTGTTTGCCGTTATTTTTGATTGATTATATTCATCAATAATTAAATCTAAGGTTGATAATATTTCTTTATTTGTGTCAATATAATTATTTTTTCCTATGACATATCGACTTTTTAAACCTCTGTCTGTACCATAGATAATCTCTTCATTAAAAAGAACGGTAAGATGATCTGTTTTTTCAAGTATTGATGCATAGGCTTGCTTTTCTTCTTCATCTTCACTATTATTCATAAGTTCTGTTACCTCTGTCTTAATCGACGCAATCACAGTTTCATACTCTGTAATAGTCTCTGGTATCACTAAAGAAATATATTCTGAAACTAAGCTATCTCCATGTAGATACAATTTTTGAATATCTTTTAATTCCTGTACTCGAACATCTTCTTGATTTAATATTTCTATTTCATTTTCTACGACGTTAATTTGTCTGGTTATAAGTAACATAAATACAACAAAGAAAATGCCTAATAACAAAAGAATTGATTGATATTTTCGCATTAATTTCAAATTTTTAAACATATGCTCTCCTTATACTATATCTTTTCCCATCACCTGAATTTGTGATAACGCTGAAAACGCTGATGATTTTTCACGTTGTAAATGGTTCAGCTTTATCCATTCGATCTCTTTTGCTTCAAATTTAAAACTTTGCGGTTCAGTCGTTTTGATCATCTTTATCGGTAATCGATCACTGTCTGAAAATTCAATGACTGCACTTTCCCAATGAATGTCATGATCATCCACATAGTCAGCTCTTAAAGTTATGATAACTTCATCAGCAACCACTGTTCGTCCAAAATATAATTCAAATTCCAGATCATCACGTAATCCTCCACCCCATGATTGATATGGGAAAGCTCCATGACCTTTATTATCTAAATATCCATCGATAGCATTACGTGATTCAAAAACAGCTTCATCTCTTGTCATCACGTTGGCATCTGAATGAGGATAGTATCCTTTTGCATTTCGGATGTCATAGCCATTGAGGGCTATATTACGCCTTTCTTTAAGTTCCTGTTTTGTCACAGCTAAAATATGTACGTGATGGTAACTTCCTTTAAATGCCTCTGGGTGATAAGCAGTTAACTTTTCTCCTTCTGGGATTTTATATACCATACGACCATCTGGAATATAGATAATCGAAGGGTGGATATGTTCATCTATGTCAACTTTTAAATATTTTTCCTTTGTTTCAATGACATAATACGCCCCTTCTGGATATTCCTTTTCATAAATTAATTCACAACTTTCATGTCCTTTAGATTGCTTTAATATTTGATCGTTTGATCCGCATAGCATAATATGAATATTTTTCATAATATACCTCCTTTTTTCTTTATGTCCGACATCAGTCTATTATAGCATTTCAAGATTACAAAAACAAGAATCGAAATGCGTATAAAAAAAGACTATATAAAGTCATATATGACTTTATATAGTCTTTTGTAAACGTCTTAATTATTCAATGATCTCAACAACAGATCCTGAACCAACTGTACGTCCACCTTCACGAATCGCGAATTTTTGACCTTTTTCCATAGCGATTGGAGCGATCAATTCGATATTCATTTCGATGTTGTCACCAGGCATACACATTTCAACACCTTCTGGTAAAGTGATTACGCCTGTTACGTCAGTTGTTGTAAAGTAAAATTGTGGTCTGTAGTTAGCGAAGAATGGTGTATGACGGCCACCTTCATCTTTTTTAAGTACATAAACTTGAGCCATGAACTTTGTATGAGGAGTGATTGTACCTGGTTTAGCAAGTACTTGACCACGCTCGATCTCATCACGTTGAACACCACGAAGTAATGCACCGATGTTGTCACCAGCTTGAGCTTCGTCAAGAAGTTTACGGAACATCTCGATACCAGTACAAACAACTTTACGTTTTTCTTCTGATAAACCAACGATTTCAACTTCATCTTGAACATGAAGAACACCACGATCAACTTTACCAGTTGCAACTGTTCCACGTCCTGTAATTGAGAATACGTCCTCAACAGCCATCAAGAAAGGCTTATCTGTATCACGAATTGGTTCTGGAATAAATTCATCACAAGCTTCCATTAACTCAAGAATCTTGTCTCCCCATTCGCTGCTTGGATCTTCAAGAGCTTTAAGAGCTGAACCTTGGATAACTGGAAGGTCATCACCTGGGAATTCATACTCGTTTAATAACTCACGAATTTCCATTTCTACTAATTCAAGTAACTCTTCATCGTCTACCATATCACATTTGTTCATGAATACTACGATGTAAGGTACTCCAACCTGACGAGATAAAAGGATATGCTCTCTAGTTTGAGCCATAACACCATCAGTAGCAGCAACAACAAGGATTGAACCATCCATTTGAGCAGCTCCTGTGATCATGTTTTTAACGTAGTCGGCATGCCCTGGGCAGTCAACGTGCGCATAGTGACGTGCATTTGACTCATATTCAACGTGAGATGTTGAGATTGTGATTCCACGTTCTCTCTCTTCAGGAGCTTTGTCAATGTTATCAAATGCAACAGCTTCACCTGTTCCTAATCTTTCATGTAATGTTCTAGTGATTGCCGCTGTTAATGTTGTTTTACCATGGTCAACGTGACCAATAGTACCAATGTTAACATGTGGTTTGCTTCTTTCAAATTTAGCTTTAGACATTTGTATATTTCCTCCTTTATTATCGGGGTACTATCCCCATTCTTTCGTTTTATGTAGCTTATGCTTACAAAAAAGCCATCAATCAAATTATAGTATGTAGCATCATACTTTGCAAGGGTTTATTCGTATTATTCTCCTTGCTTGCTGATAACCTTTTCTTGAATACTTCTTGGTAGTGGCTCATAATGATGGAATTCCATTGAGTATGTTCCACGACCTTGTGATTTTGAACGTAAGTCCGTTGCATATCCAAACATTTCAGATAATGGTACATAAGCATTGATAACTTGAGCGCCACTTCGTGCTTCCATTCCTTCCATTTGTCCACGTCGTGAGTTAATGTCACCAATAACGTCACCCATGTATTCTTCCGGAACAGTTACAACAACTTTGAATATCGGTTCAAGTAATTGTGCATCACCTTTTCGCATCGCATCTTTAAACGCCATAGAACCAGCAATTTTAAACGCCATCTCCGAGGAGTCAACATCATGATATGAACCATCATAACATTCAGCTTTAATACCAACAACTTCGTATCCAGCTAACGCACCTGCTTGCATTGCTTCTTTAATACCATTATCAACTGCAGGAATGTATTCACGAGGAATCGCACCACCAACAATTGAGTTAACAAATTCATAACTATTATCGCCGTTAACATCCATCGGGCTGAAACGTACTTTACAGTGACCATATTGTCCACGTCCACCAGATTGGCGAGCAAACTTACTGTCGATTTCAACTTCTTTGGTAATCGTCTCTTTATATGCAACTTGAGGCGCACCAACATTGGCTTCTACTTTGAATTCTCTTAACAAACGATCAACGATAATCTCAAGGTGAAGTTCACCCATACCTGAGATGATTGTTTGTCCAGTTTCTTCATCTGTATATGTCTTGAATGTTGGGTCTTCTTCTGCAAGCTTAGATAATGCGATACCCATTTTTTCTTGACCAGCTTTTGTTTTTGGCTCAATTGCAACCGAGATAACCGGCTCAGGGAATACCATGGACTCAAGGATAACTTGATCTTTTTCGTCACATAGTGTATCACCTGTTGTTGTAAATTTAAGACCAACAGCTGCTGCGATATCTCCTGCATACACCTTGTCAATCTCTTCACGTTTGTTCGCATGCATTTGAAGTATACGTCCTAAACGTTCTTTCTTTTGTTTTGTTGAGTTATATACATAAGATCCTGCATTTGTTACTCCAGAATAAACTCTGAAAAAGGCTAACTTACCTACAAATGGGTCTGTCATAATTTTGAATGCTAGTGCTGAGAAAGGTTCTTCATCCGATGAATGTCTTTCTACTTCTTCTTCGCTATCAACTAAAGTACCTTTGATTGCTGGTACATCAAGTGGTGATGGCGCAAATTCTACAACTGCATCAAGAAGTTTTTGTACTCCTCTGTTTTTGTAAGCTGAACCACAAAAAACTGGGATGATTTGAACGTTGCATACTGCTTTACGCATAGCTTTTTTCAAATCTTCCATAGGAATTTCTTCCCCTTCAAGATACATCATCATAAGATCTTCGTCTGTATCACAAATAGCTTCAACCATAGCTTCTCTATATTCTGTAGCAATATCTTCAAGTTCACTTGGAATGTCTAACTCATCGATGTCATTTCCTAAGTCATCATTGTATACATATGCTTTCATCTTGAATAAGTCGACCATTCCTTTGAAATCTTCTTCGGATCCAATTGGAACTTGAACTGGTATTGCATTTGCACCTAGGCGTTCGCGCATCATTTCAACTACATTGAAGAAATCCGCACCGCTACGGTCCATTTTGTTAACAAAAGCCATACGTGGTACTCTGTACTTATCAGCTTGACGCCATACTGTTTCTGATTGTGGCTCAACACCACCTTTTGCACAGAAAACACCTACAGCACTGTCAAGTACACGTAAGGAACGCTCAACCTCAACTGTGAAGTCAACGTGACCTGGTGTATCTATAATATTGACGCGATTATCTAACCATGAACATGTCGTTGCAGCAGAAGTAATGGTGATACCTCTTTCCTGCTCTTGTTCCATCCAGTCCATCTGCGCTCCACCTTCATGTGTTTCTCCAAGTTTATGCGTCTTTCCTGAATAAAATAAAATACGTTCTGTTAGAGTTGTTTTACCGGCATCAATATGAGCCATGATACCTATATTTCTGGTATCACTTAACGCAAATTCTCTTCCTGCCAAAGTAATAACCTCCTCTGGTTATGGATTGTTGTGTATAGTTTAAATAAATGGTAAAACTCCTACCATCTGTAGCTTGCAAATGCTTTGTTGGCATCCGCCATTTTGTGTACGTCTTCTTTTTTCTTAACTGAAGCGCCTGTATTATTGGACGCATCGATAAGTTCTGCTGCTAAACGGTCTACCATTGTCTTTTCTCCTCTTTTACGAGTATACAATGCTAACCATCTTAGACCTAAAGCTTGCTTTCGGTCTGGTCGTACTTCAATCGGAACTTGATATGTTGCTCCACCTACACGACGTGCTTTAACTTCAAGAACTGGCATGATATTGTTTAATGCTTCATAGAAAACATCAATTGCATCTTTACCTGTTTTTTCCGCTACTTTTTCAAAAGCACCGTATACGATTCTTTGAGCTGTTCCTCTTTTACCATCTAACATGATATTGTTGATTAACTTTGTAACCACTTTATCCTTGTAGATTGGATCTGCTAAAACTTCTCTTTTCGCAATATGACCTTTACGTGGCACGGTTCTTCCCTCCTTAACATGAATTAAATCTTAGGTACTCAGATAGAATCTGTTCGCGCACGGTTAATTCTTTATCTATATAATCCTAACAATAGGTAATCGACATTCATTGACCGGCACTAATCTTATTCTATTTCTTTGGTCGCTTCGCTCCATACTTAGAACGAGATTGTTTACGGTCTGCAACACCTGCTGTGTCAAGAGTTCCTCTGACAATGTGGTATCGTGTACCTGGTAAGTCTTTTACTCTACCACCTCTTAAAAGAACAACACTATGTTCTTGTAAGTTGTGACCTTCTCCCGGAATATATCCTGTTACTTCTATTCCGTTTGTAAGACGTACTCTGGCAATCTTTCGAAGCGCTGAGTTAGGTTTTTTAGGTGTCGCTGTTTTTACTGCTGTACATACTCCACGCTTTTGTGGCGCCGAAATATCTGTAGTCTTCTTTTTTAGAGAGTTAAACCCTTTTTGAAAAGCTGGGGAGTTTGACTTTTTCTCTGACGTAGCTCTACCTTTTCTAACTAACTGGTTAAAAGTTGGCATCCATTTCACCTCCGTTTATGATTGTTTAATTAGTGCAGCAGTCGCTGTTCCAACTCGTATTTTACAAGCTTTCCCAAGTTCTTCCATCGTATCATAATATACAATAGGAACTTTTCGTGAATTTGCAAGTTGAATCGCCTGTTGTTTGATATCTTTATCTGCATCATTAGCAATATAAAGTGTCAAAACGTCTTGATCTTCAAGGGCTTTCAACGTTTGCTTGGTCCCAACAACCAGCGGACCATTCATGGTATCGTGCACATTCATCATTCCTTTCATAAGTGCATTGACATGCTGAAAAACATGTTGAAAATGCACACTGATGAATAATACCACTTCTATATTAATATGTCAAGTAAAATTTTATTTTATCTATTGACAAAAATCTACGTTATAGTCGCTATTGATGAGGGAAATGACCGTTCTATCAAAAAACAGATGACCATGTAATCATGGGTATCCCGGCCACTGGCGTGTGTAGGGTTTACTGCCTAAAACAAGGTTTTAGGTGGTAAGTCCTACATGCTTGTGTGTCCGGCACTTCCATTTACATGGTCATCTGCTTATATATTAATAGTGCCTTACATTTAATCTAAAAATACATCTGTTTCATTTATTGGTTCTTCTACAGGTACTTTTTTTTCTATATCAACATTACGGTATAGGTTCATTCCTGTTCCTGCCGGAATCAGTTTACCTAAGATAACGTTTTCTTTAAGACCAATCAATGGATCAACTTTTCCATGGATTGCTGCTTCTGTTAATACTTTTGTTGTCTCTTGGAATGACGCCGCAGATAAGAATGAATTCGTTGCAAGTGATGCTTTTGTAATCCCTAGAAGAACTTGCGTTCCTTCAGCTGGTTCTAAGCCATCTTGCTCCAATTGTTTATTCACTTTATCAAATTCCAATTTATCCACTAAGCTACCTGGTAGGAAGGTCGTGTCGCCACTTTCTTCAATCCGTATTTTTTTAAGCATCTGACGGCAAATAACTTCAACGTGTTTATCATTGATTTCAACACCCTGTAGTCGATATACGTTTTGAACTTCTTGCAACATATAATCTTGTAGTGCGCGTCGGCCTTTAATTTTTAGGATATCGTGCGGGTTAACGCTACCTTCTGTGAGTTCATCTCCAGCTTCTACAACTTGGTTATCTTCAATTTTGATACGAGATCCATATGGAATCAAGTATGTTTTTGTATTTTCACCTGTCTCGTCCGTTAAGACAACTTCTCGTTTTTTCTTCGTTTCATTGATACGTACAACACCAGCAAAATCTGCAATAATTGCAAGACCTTTTGGCTTTCTAGCTTCAAACAGCTCCTCGATTCTTGGAAGACCTTGAGTGATGTCATCAGCTGTTGCGATACCACCTGTATGGAAGGTACGCATTGTAAGCTGTGTTCCTGGCTCTCCGATTGATTGTGCTGCAATAATTCCTGCAGATTCACCAACTTGTACCGGTAAACCAGTAGCCATATCTGCTCCATAACATTTAGCACATACACCAACATCTGACTTACACGTTAATGCCGTTCGAATTCGAACCGATGTGATTCCTGCTTTGACAATTTTACGTGCTTGTCTTGGGTTAATCATGGTGTCTGCTTTTGCAAGGACTTTTCCAGTCTCTGGATGAACAATTTCCTCAACAGACCAACGTCCTGTAATACGTTCTTCAAGACTTTCAACAACTTCTTTTCCATCCATGAACGCTTTGACTGTTTGTCCAACAACTTCATCTTCACCTGCACAACAATCTTGCTCACGAATGATTAAGTCTTGAGATACGTCAACCAAACGACGGGTCAAGTATCCTGAGTCCGCTGTACGAAGTGCCGTATCGGCAAGTCCTTTTCTCGCTCCATGGGCTGAGATAAAGTACTCGAGAACGTCAAGACCCTCTCTAAAGTTTGACTTGATCGGTAACTCAATCGTATGTCCTTGGGTATCGGCCATCAAACCACGCATACCAGCCAACTGCTTGATCTGGCTTTCTGAACCACGGGCTCCTGAATCAGCCATCATAAAGATGTTGTTATATCGGTCAAGATTTCCTAGAAGCTGACGAGTAATACGTTCATCGGCTGAACGCCATGTTTCAACAACATTTTTATAGCGTTCTTCTTCAGTCATCATACCACGCTTATATTGCTTCATGATTGTCTCTAATGTATCTTCAGCTTCTTTGATGATTGCCGGTTTTGTTTCTGGTACTTCCATGTCAGATACAGATACGGTCAAAGCACCTTTGGTTGAATATTTGAATCCAAGTTTTTTAATTGCATCTAAAATCTCAGAAGTTCGTGTTGATCCATGAATATCAATACAACGGTGTAAAATTTGTTGCAATTGTTTTTTTCCAACTAAGAAATCAACTTCATATTCAAACTCATGTCCAGGTTCTTCGCGATCGACAAAACCTAAGTCTTGAGGAATAGCTTCGTTAAAGATAATACGACCAACAGATGTCTCAATGAGTTTCTTTTGTTTTACTCCATCGATTTCTGCTTCACGAAGCACTTGTACTCTAGCATGAAGTGTAACTACATTGTTCTCATATGCAAGTACTGCTTCATTTTCACTTCTAAATTTCATACCTTCACCCTTTTCACCATCTTTATCAAGGGTTAAATAGTATGTTCCTAAAACCATATCCTGTGAAGGAACCGTTACGGGTCCACCATCTGAAGGCTTAAGTAAGTTATTCGGTGACAATAACAAGAATCGACACTCAGCTTGCGCTTCTACAGACAAAGGTAAGTGAACCGCCATCTGGTCACCATCAAAGTCGGCGTTATACGCAGTACATACCAATGGATGTAAGCGAATTGCTTTACCTTCAACAAGAACCGGTTCAAAGGCTTGAATTCCAAGTCTATGCAATGTAGGCGCACGGTTTAACATAACCGGATGTTCACGGATAACTTCTTCAAGAACATCAAACACGCCATCTTCTAAACGTTCAACCATCTTTTTCGCTGACTTAATATTATGTGCAACACCATCAGCTACAAGACGTTTCATGATAAATGGCTTAAATAATTCAATCGCCATCTTTTTAGGAAGACCACACTGATATATTTTAAGTTCCGGTCCAACAACAATAACTGAACGACCTGAATAGTCAACACGTTTTCCAAGAAGGTTTTGACGGAATCGACCTTGCTTTCCTTTAAGCATATCGGACAAAGATTTTAATGGACGGTTTCCTGGTCCTGTAACTGGACGACCACGGCGACCATTATCAATCAATGCATCAACTGCTTCTTGTAACATACGCTTTTCATTTCGAACAATAATTTCAGGTGCTCCTAAATCAAGAAGTCTTTGTAAACGGTTGTTTCTATTGATGACACGACGATATAAATCATTTAAGTCTGACGTAGCAAATCGTCCACCATCAAGTTGTACCATCGGACGTAAATCCGGTGGAATAACAGGAACAACAGAAAGTATCATCCATTCAGGTTTGTTTCCTGATTCTCTAAAGGCTTCAACAACTTCCATACGTTTTATAATACGAGCTTTTTTCTGACCAGTTGCATCTTTAAGTGCTTTTCGTAGTTCAACAGACTCTTTTTCAAGATCAATCTCAGATAAGATTTCCCGAATTGCATCTGCGCCCATCGCAGCTCTAAATGAATTGCCATATTTGTCATAGGCATCTCTAAATTCTTTTTCAGTTAAAACTTGTTTGTACTGAAGGTTTGTATTTCCTTTATCAATAACGATATAAGAAGCAAAATACAGTACTTTTTCCAATGTACGAGGAGACATATCTAAGATAAGTCCCATACGGCTTGGAATACCTTTGAAGTACCAAATATGTGATACCGGGGCTGCCAATTCGATATGCCCCATACGTTCACGACGTACTTTTGATTTTGTTATCTCAACACCACATCGGTCACAGACAACACCTTTATAACGAATTTTTTTGTACTTTCCACAATGACATTCCCAGTCTTTGCTTGGTCCAAAAATCTTCTCACAGAACAAACCATCACGTTCAGGTTTTAATGTTCTGTAGTTAATCGTCTCGGGCTTTTTAACTTCGCCACGAGACCACTCACGAATTCGTTCCGGTGATGCTAAACCAATCTTAATGGCATCAAAATTCACTGATTGCTCCATAGCTTCATTTGGCATTAACTACACGCTCCTTTAAGATCATTTACTGGTCATCATCTTCAAGAATAAAACTTGAATCTAATAGTTCTTCATCACTTTCATCTACATCATCTTCTTCTGCATCAAGATCTGGGACATCTTCACTTTTACCGACAGCTATGTTTTGATTTACAAATTCATCATCTGTCAAGTGTAGTTCCATATCTGCATCATCGTCATAATCATCTTTTAAACTAATCTCACCTTTTTCATTTGAAAGAATCTTAATGTCTAAGGAGAGTGATTGTAATTCTTTAAGTAATACTTTAAAGGATTCTGGAATTCCTGGTTCCGGAATGTTTTCTCCTTTAATAATTGCTTCATATGTTTTAACACGACCAACGACATCATCGGACTTAACTGTCAAGATTTCTTGCAATGTATATGCTGCACCATAAGCTTCAAGTGCCCAAACTTCCATCTCTCCAAAACGCTGTCCACCAAATTGTGCTTTACCACCAAGTGGTTGTTGGGTTACAAGTGAATAAGGTCCTGTTGAACGTGCATGTATCTTATCATCAACCAAGTGATGTAGTTTCAGGTAATGCATATATCCAACCGTAACCGGATTATCAAAATACTCTCCAGTACGTCCATCACGAAGATTAATCTTACCGTCTTCACGGATTGGAACATTCTTCCACTCTTCTCGATGATTCACATTCGTTAATAAGAATTCTTTTATTTCAGGGTTTAATATTTCGCCCCATTTTTCTTCAAATTCATCCCATGGTGTATTCACATAATCATTGGCCATATCCAGCGTTTCCATGATATCAATCTCGTTAGCACCATCAAATACAGGTGTTGCAATTTTAATACCTAACGCTTTGGCAGCTAGTCCTAAATGGACTTCAAGTACCTGTCCAATATTCATACGTGAAGGTACCCCTAGCGGGTTTAGTACGATGTCAAGCGGTCGACCATTTGGTAAAAACGGCATGTCTTCTGCCGGTAATATACGTGAGATTACACCTTTATTACCATGACGTCCTGCCATCTTATCTCCAACCGAGATCTTACGTTTTTGCGCAATGTAGACACGTACAGACTGATTCACTCCCGGTGGCAGTTCATCCCCATTTTCACGTGTAAAGACATGAACATCAACAATGATTCCTTCTTCGCCATGTGGCACTCGAAGGGAAGTGTCGCGCACTTCTCTTGCTTTTTCACCAAAGATTGCACGTAGCAAACGTTCTTCTGCTGTCAGTTCAGTCTCACCTTTAGGTGTGACTTTCCCAACAAGAATATCGCCTGAGCGGATTTCCGCACCAATACGAATGATACCACGTTCATCTAAGTCTTTAAGCGCATCTTCTCCAACTCCTGGAACGTCTCGAGTAATCTCTTCCGGTCCAAGCTTTGTATCTCTGGCTTCTGCTTCATATTCTTCTATATGTATTGATGTATATACATCTTCTTTAACTAGATTTTCACTTAACAAAATCGCATCCTCGAAGTTATAACCTTCCCAAGTCATAAATCCGATTAATGGGTTCTTACCTAAAGCAATCTCTCCATTTTGTGTGGATGGACCATCAGCAATCACCGCACCTTTTTGAACTTTTTGTCCTTTAGTGACTAACGGCCGCTGATTAATACACGTTCCTTGGTTACTACGTGAAAACTTTTGTAGCTTGTATGTATCTCTAGCACCTTCCGGTGTTCGAATAACGATCTCAGCTGCTGTTACACGGTCAACAACCCCTGCATTTTTAGCAACCTTAACAATTCCTGAGTCAACCGCCGCTTTGTTTTCCATTCCTGTTCCTACAAGGGATGAATCTGTAATAAGCAGTGGTACTGCCTGACGCTGCATGTTTGATCCCATAAGCGCACGGTTGGCATCATCATTCTCAAGGAAAGGAATCATTGATGTCGCCACAGAAAAGACCTGCTTAGGTGATACGTCCATCAAGTCGATTGTTCTAGCTTCCATCTCTATAATATGTTCGCGGTCACGCCCGGTAACATATTTATGGATAAAGTGTCCACTTTCATCTAGCGGCTCATTTGCCTGTGCAACACGATATTTTTCTTCTTCATCTGCAGTAACATAGATTACTTCATCAGTTACTACAGGCGCATCTCCTGATTGATCAATCACACGGTATGGCGCTTCAATAAAGCCATACTCATTAATTCGCGCATAGGAAGCCAATGAGTTGATTAGTCCAATGTTTGGCCCCTCTGGCGTTTCAATTGGACACATACGGCCATAATGGGAATAATGAACGTCACGAACCTCAAAACCTGCACGCTCTCGACTAAGACCTCCAGGTCCTAATGCTGACAAACGTCGCTTATGTGTTAATTCTGCTAGCGGATTCGTCTGATCCATAAACTGTGATAACTGAGAACTACCAAAGAACTCTTTAATTGACGCCGTTACCGGACGGATATTAATAAGTGATTGTGGTGTAATACCATCTGGATCTTGAATTGTCATTCGCTCACGAACTACACGCTCCATTCGAGACAAACCAATTCTAAATTGATTTTGAAGTAATTCTCCAACTGCACGAATACGTCGATTTCCTAGATGGTCAATATCATCAACATTGCCCACACCATATTCAACATGAATATTATAGTTCATTGAAGCAAAGATATCTTCTTTTGTAATATGCTTTGGAATTAACCGATGCATATTACGTCCAATTTGTTCAACCAATTCTTCTTCATTCGTATATTCGTCCATTAATTCTTTTAACACTGGATAATATACACGTTCATGAATTCTAAGCGCTTCAATATCTGCATGAACATAATTTTTTATATTCACGACCATATTACTTAACACTTTAACTTTTCTATCTTCAACCGTCACAAAAACATGAGGTATCGCCGCATCTTGAATTAGATTGGCTAATTCTTGATCAACAACGGTTCCCGCTTCTGCTAGTATTTCTCCTGTTGATTTATCAACTACATCCTCGGATAAAACATGTCCTGTAATTCGGTTAGAAAACGCTAATTTTTTATTGAATTTATATCTACCAACTTTGGCTAAATCATAACGTCTTGGGTCAAAAAACATGGAGTTTAATAGAGATTCTGCACTTTCAACGGTTGGTGGCTCTCCTGGACGTATGCGTTTATATATTTCAATGAGCCCTTCTTCATATGAAGATGAGCTATCTTTATCTAAACTCGCAAGGATTTTAGGTTCTTCACCAAAAAGTTCAATAATCTCTGCGTTTGTCCCGATGCCAAATGAACGCATTAACACTGTTACCGGCACTTTACGTGTTCGGTCTACTCGCACATAAAAAATGTCATTTGAATCTGTCTCATATTCAAGCCATGCCCCGCGATTCGGAATCACTGTTGCCGAAAAAAGTTCTTTACCGATTTTATCATGCTTTTGTGCATAATAAATCCCCGGAGAACGTACTAACTGACTTACAATAACACGCTCCGCTCCATTAATGATAAACGTTCCTGTGTCTGTCATTAACGGCAAGTCACCCATGAATATCTCATGTTCACTAATCTCATCCTTTTCCTTGTTAATTAGACGCACACGAACTTTAAGAGGTGCAGCATACGTTGCATCTCTTTCTTTACATTCATCCATTGTGTACTTTGCATCTTCATTAAAAGAAAAACCGACAAATTCTAACATTAAATTCCCTGTGTAATCCGAAATTGGGGATATGTCTCGAAATACTTCCTTTAATCCTTCATCAAGGAACCAATTATAAGAATCTTTTTGAACTTCGATTAGATTTGGCATGTCAAGGACTTCTTTTTGCTTGGAGTAGCTCATTCGAACTGATACTCCACTTTCGATAGGATTGATCCTATTTTTTTCCATAGTTATGATTCACCCCTTGGCTATAATAATCTTCATCTAGTATACCTTAAAAATAAGCATACAATTCCATACTGACGCATTAACAGATAATATCATATCTTGTCAAGTATGTCAACACTATTTTTAAAAAGTATATGTGTTACCCTATAGTGTAAAAAAAGCCTCGATTCATAATGAATCGAGACTTTTGAAATTTTAAGTATTTCAGACTACTTAACTGTAGCTGTTGCTCCAACTTCTGCAAGTTTAGCTTTGATTTCTTCTGCTTCTTCTTTGCTAGCGCCTTCTTTAACCATTTTAGGAGCTTCGTCTACAAGAGCTTTTGCTTCTTTAAGTCCTAATCCAGTAATTTCACGAACAACTTTGATAACTTTAACTTTAGAAGCACCTACTTCTGTAAGTTCTACGTCAAATTCAGTTTTTTCTTCTGCTGCGCCACCTTCAGCTCCACCAGCTGCTGCCATAACAACACCTGCTGCTGCAGATACACCAAATTCTTCTTCACAAGCTGTTACTAATTCGTTAAGTTCTAAAACTGATAATTCTTTAATTGCATCAATTAATTCTTGAGTAGTTAATTTTGCCATTATTTGCACCTCCGAAATATTTTATATTATTCTTCTACTGTTTCTGTTGTTTCTTCTGCTACTTCTTCTGTTTTTTCTACAGTGGCTGCAAGATCAGCTGCTGTAGCAACGCCTGTTTCTTCCATTTTGTCTGCAATCGCTTTAACTGTACGAGCAAATGATGACATTGGAGACTTGAAGCTTCCAAATAGTTTTGCAAGTAATTCGTCTCTTGATGGTACCGAAGCCACTTTAATGATTCCGTCAACATCAAACAACTCACCATCAACAACACCGGCTTTAAATTCAAGCTTAGGCATGTCTTTAGACATTTTCTTAAGCACGCGTGGACCTGCAGTTGCATCGTCATAACTAATTGCAATCGCACTAGGACCTGCTAATTGATCGTTAAGTTGATCAAACGCTGTTCCTTCAAAAGCAAACTTCATCATTGTGTTTTTGTAAACCTTATATGTTACATTCGCTTCACGTAAAGCTTTACGAAGATTCGTATCTTGCTCTACTGTCAATCCACGATAGTCAACAAGAACGACTGAACTTGCATTTTCAAGATTATCTTTTATCGCTTGTACTACTGTTTGTTTTTGTTCAACTTTTGGCACTGTTACACCTCCTTAAGTATTGTGTAAATAAAAAAAGCTCTTACTACACACGCAGAAAGAGTCTAACCATATCGTTATTATCTCCTCGGTAGGTTGTGTACGTTATGCTCTTAAGCACCTACTGTCTGCGGTAGTCATTTTTTTCACTTGACAAAGTATATCAGAGATATTACTCGCTGTCAACTAATATTTTGTGGAGAATGATGGGAGTCATTCTCCACATTAAAGTCATATTATATTAAGTACTATTTATCTTCAATTTTACCTGTATTAATTTTAATACCAGGTCCCATTGTTGAAGCAACGTTAACACTTCGAAGGTATTTACCTTTTGCTGCCGCTGGCTTCGCTTTAATAATCGCACTCATTAATGTGTGGAAGTTGTCCATTAATTTTTCTTTACCAAATGACACTTTACCGATTGGTACGTGTATAATATTGGCTTTATCAAGTCGGTACTCAATTTTACCGGCTTTAATATCATTAACAGCTTTCGCAACATCCATAGTAACTGTACCCGCTTTTGGGTTAGGCATTAATCCCTTTGGACCAAGGACACGTCCTAAACGACCAACAACACCCATCATGTTAGGTGTAGCAACGATTACATCAAAATCCAACCATCCATCATTTTGGATTCTAGGAATAAGTTCTTCTGCACCAACAAAGTCAGCTCCTGCTTCTTCTGCTTGTGTCGCTTGTTCGCCTTTAGCAAATACTAAAACACGAACTGTTTTACCTGTACCGTGAGGTAATACTACCGCACCACGTACTTGTTGGTCTGCATGACGACTGTCTACTCCCAATCGAATATGTGCTTCTACAGTTTCATCGAATTTTGCTTTACCTGTTTCTGTCGCTAAACTCAAAGCTTCTTCAGGATCATACAGTTTGGTTCTATCAACTAGTTTGGCAATTTCTGCATATCTTTTACCTTTTTTCATTCCATTTCCTCCTTGTGGTAATATCGGGAGTATCCCTCCCACACAAATCTAACTATTCTTCGACAACAACACCCATGCTTCGGCATGTACCAGCGATCATGCTCATTGCTGATTCAATGTTTGCAGCATTAAGGTCTTGCATCTTGATTTCTGCAATCTTTTTAAGACTCTCTTTTGTGATTGTAGCCACTTTATCTTTTTGTGGTACACCTGAACCAGATTTGATTCCACATTCTTTTTTGATAAGAACGGCTGCAGGTGGAGTCTTTGTGATGAAGCTAAAGCTTCTATCTTGATATACTGTGATTACAACCGGAATAATCATACCGGCATCTTTTTCCGTTTTTGCGTTGAACTCTTTTGTAAACTGCACGATGTTCACACCATGTTGACCTAACGCCGGTCCAACTGGTGGTGCTGGAGTTGCTTTTCCAGCAGGAATCTGCAATTTAATAAGTCCTGTAACTTTTTTCGCCATTTAGCGCACCTCCTGAATTTCTTCCATAAAAAGCTTTGTTCGTTTAATTCATTTTTTGAATCTTTGCATAATCTAATTCTACCGGTGTTTCTCGTCCAAAAATAGATAGATTAACAATAACTGTTCGTTTATGATCATGGATCTCTTTAATCACTCCAACAGAACCTTCAAATGGTCCGTCAACAACAGTAACAGTGTCACCTATTTCGACAAACAACTCAACAACAGATAAGTCAATACCCATCGCAGAAATTTCTGCTTCCGAAAGCGGAACCGGTTTAGAACCCGGACCTACAAATCCTGTTACACCTCGTGTATTTCGAACTACGTACCACGTCTCATCGTTCATAAACATTTTCAACAAGACATAGCCTGGAAAAAGTTTTTTGTCGACTTCTTTTCGTGTACCGTTTTTGTCTTCATATACTTTATGCAACGGAACGATGACTTCTAGAATCTGATCTTGAATCTTACGATTTTCAATCAACTTCTCAATATTTGCTTTTACTTTGTTTTCATACCCAGAATAGGTATGAACTACGTACCACTTAGCTTCTTCTGCCATAAGTAACCACCTTTATAGATTTCCTAAAATCAGATCAAAAATAACGAACTGAAAACCTGCATCGATGGCCGCAATAAGTCCACCAAGGATGAGGGCAAGAATGACAACAACATACGTTTGTTTCATTATTGTCTTTTTGTTGGGCCACACAATCTTTTTAAATTCAGATCGGACCCCTTTGAAAAAACCAACTTTCTTAGCGTCTGCTTCTCCCATTGATTCACTTCCTTTTCTTCCATAAAAAACGGAATCAAGAATTACTTCGTTTCTTTGTGATTCGTATGCTTTTTACAGAACTTGCAATATTTTTTTGTTTCTAAGCGCTCTGGGTGTGCTTTTTTATCCTTGGTCATGTTATAGTTTCTGTTTTTGCACTCCGTACACTCTAAAGTAATTTTTACACGCACAACTTCCACCTCCACTTAGTCTAATAAGGTTGTTTTTCGGACATTTTCTTACAAAAAAAAAGAGCCCTCTAAACGTGCAACTAATAATTTATCACACTTAGGGGCTTTTGTCAATAGGATTACTCGCATTTATTTTTGCGAATCAAAAAATCGGTCGCGCACACTTTCTTGCTGCTTATTATAATTTTTATAATAATTAACAACAGACTTCTTGTTCGTTCTAAAGGAACGAATATACTCTTTTGTTTTTTTTGATACATTTTTAAAGGTCATATTGTTTTTTTCTTCTAAAACACTTATCTCTGTACTTAATTCTGATATCTCTTTTAAATTTTCTTGTATTAATCGTATGTAATCCGCATACATTGCTGGGTGTTTTTCCACTTGATTGCGAATGCGTTTGTAACTTTGCGCAAACCCATCATCAATTTGAACAATATTGTTAATATCTTGTTGTTTCTTTTTAATAAGCGTATTAAAAGCTTTCATATCAAACAATTCTTCAGCTAACAATTGTTGCTGTTCTTTTGTGTATATTAATAAAGCCTCAAGGCTTTTCTTCTTTGATAAAAGACCATGATTCAACAATTCCAATGTTGTAATGACTTCTTGCACAACTTCACCGCCTGACTTATTGTACTTGTACAGATTGCGTCCCTTGCTTTGATAGTTCCATCGCCTGTTTCCATGTATCTCGAAAATCTCTTAGAAAACCAAGTACTTCTTCTATGATCTCCACATTTTTCCGCGCATTTGCTTGAACTAGTCGCTGATATAGATAATCATACAATCGACGCATATCCGTTGAAATCTCGTAATTAGGATCAAGGGTCACGATAAATTCTTGTATTATGTCTTGGACTCGCATGATTTTGGCATGAGCCACGTCATATTGCTTATGCTCAATTGCAACAATTGCTTGATTAGCATATTTTATAGCTCCATCATATAACATGAGTGTCAAGTCTTGTGCTGAAGCTGTCATCACTGAATTTTGTTTGATTTTCGCATATGGATTACTTGTCATTTAATTCCTCCTGAATACTCTTACAACTTAAAATGATGCAAATTGTTGCGATAGCCACTGACCTGTCGACTGGCTTTTTTGCATAGCTTGTTCCATAGCCGCAAATTGATTATAATATCTTTCCTCAATTGCAGCAAGTCGATCTTCCAGTTTTGCAATCTCTTCTTCTTTATCTTCAATTTGATCACTCATATATTTATCATTGTAAAAAGTTAACGAACTGCTCATTGTTGATGATTTCATCTTATCGCGCATCTCATCATATAGCTGTCCACCTAATGCAGATAAAAATTCCATTACATCATCAGGATTCTCCTCTATGGCTTGACGAAGTTTGTTTTCTTTTTCAGAAAAAAGTGTATCATCATCGTCGCCTTCAATATGTAGCAATCCTTTTTCAGTATATGCCCCTGTAACAATGCCTAGGTCTGCCAAGTAATTATACTCCATACCGCTTGTATCCACGCCGATAGATGCTGTCAACGTACTTCGCATGAGGTTATCTACATCTTCCAGTTTACTATCACGTCGAAGAAGTGCGTCCTTAATTTTTGTCTCCCATGCTTCAATTTCATCATCCGACATTGCACTTTTTTCTTCTGATGATAACGGATCATAACCTCTGGCTGAATCCGCATTTAATTTTGTGTTAAACAAATCTTTTAGTTCATTATATTTTAAGACAAACTCTTTGACTTTTTCATAAATAGCATCTGTATCTTGCGTTGCCGCAATATTAACCGAACCGCTATCTGCACGAATAGATAGAGATAATCCATTGACATTAACATCATTTGTCGCACTTGTCAACTCTGTTCCATTATATGTAAAGACTGCGTCTTGTCCAGCTGTTCCCACAAGATTCCCTGCTTGGAAACCAAGTTTTTCTAATGCTTGGCTATCCCCTGATAATTCAAGTTGAAGATTTTCTCCTGTGTCTTTTGTGGATAAGAAGATACGGTTATAGTTTGAATCATAAGTTGCATTAATATCGAGTCCTGTATCTTTGAACTTTTTCATGATACTATCTAGTGTATCAGTTTCTTCAATGGTAATCGACTTACTGGTCACACCATCCGCTTCAATCGTGATCGTCTTATCGGTCCAAGCATCACCTGCTGCTAAGCCCATTAAGTCTCGAGCCGTCGTTGACCCCGTCGTTGTATCCGCAAGCTCTGTCCCTGTTAAAAACGATCCTTTAGCCATCTGCTGAACATCCACTGTATGACTGCCAATTAATGCACTATTCGTATTCTTAACTGAGACAATCGCATCATTTGAACTCGTTACTTTTTTCTGTTGATATGTTCCTTGAGATTTAAAATCAAACAATTCTTCTTTATAAAAAGAATATAGCTTTGAATTCATCTCACTCCACGCGTCTTTTCTCCACTCAATCATTGTTTTTTGATTTTTGACACGCTGTACTTTTAAATTTTCAACTTTCATCATGTCACTAATAATGGATTGTGTATCTAATCCTGATGCCAATCCAGTAAATTGTATACCCATGGTTATTGCCTCCTTAAAAAGATACTATCGCTTTTCATCAACTAAAATTCCTGCTACATCCCAAATGCGTCCGACCATATCAAGAATCTTTTCTGAAGGGATTTCGCGAATGATCTTATCATCTTCCGCATCAATGACCTTGACCATAATATGGTTTGTCGCTTCATGGATTTCATATTCCAAACGACGATTATATATACGTAAATGTTTGTTTGCTTGTTCAATTGCTTCTAATGTTTTGTCTTTTTCTTCTTTTCCGGTTTCCTTTGTATTGTGGGGCTCTGCATGAGCAGCCGCACTGTTATCGTTGTTTTGTTTTGTCTTTTTGGCTTCAGCCTGCGATACTCCCATATTTTTTGATTGCATTCCATTCATATAGGATGCTCTTGCCTGATATTCACTATTGATTGTTTCAACTCTCATTGCATTACCTCCTCAAATTCACTACCTCTGATATAATTATCGGATCGTTCTTTAAAAAAATTAACCTCTAATCTTAATTATTCTTTTCGTCTCTTGATTGAATAGCCTTTTTTATTTTTGTCGAACTCGTTTGCTCTGTATATGGTAGGAAAACAAGGGTTGCCCCCTTTTTTTCTAAGAACAATTGATTGGCCTTCCAATCCGGATCTTGTGTATAATCACTTCCTGAAAATTGGCAATCAAACTGATACTTCTCATAAGCTTCCCGTGATCCAGCAAAATCCAAAGGAATCTCGACCGCTCTGTCTACATATCGGCAGGAACGAACAATCTCTATACGCTCCTCAAAAGGAATATAGGGTTCAACTTTTTTGTTTCGCTTAACCCCCTCATCTGAGACCACACCAACAATAAGGTAATTACATTGCTCTTTTGCACGCTTTAATAGATTCAAGTGCCCAATATGGAACAAATCAAAGACCCCGGCGATATACCCAACATTATATTTTTTTATTGCCTGATCTTCATCCTTTGATACGATCATCTTTGGTGCCTGGCTATGTTTATATTCGATATTCCGGTCATACACATAGTAGGTATCAATCTGCATTGCCTTTAGCTGATGTACAATCGGTAAAAACGCTTTAATACAGATAATAATTCGGTATGCCTCTAGGTTTAGATTGACTAAGCGCTCTGGCGAACAAATTTCTATTCCATTTAGTTTTTTTCCCCATTGTGCTGGGTTGTTATCCACAATAAACGCAATCGCATAATCTTCTCCATACAGACTCAAAAAACGCTTTGTAAAATTCCCTGAACCAAAAAGAATAATCTTTTGATTTTGAATTCCCTTAAATATATTAACAAAAATTTTCTGATATTCATCTTTTGAATAATTCATTCGCTGACGATTCGTATGAACAGTCTGATGATTGATTTCATGTTGTTCAAGAAATGGTTTTAACTGTTTTTGATTGCGAAGTTTCTGTGTGAACTCTCCTGATTTTTTTCTCCACAGCTCAACATCATTTTGAAGATTATAACGGTGCCAAAAAAAATCTTTAGGAAGTATAGATTCAATTTTTGCATCTTGCATATAGATAATTTCAATAGCCCTAAATATAATTGCATTGGCCGGATAATTTTCCACATAAAATTCTTGATCGAAAAACATATATTCTCCATCAACATAGAAACAATTTAAGGGTACTAAATCAATAAACCCTTTTTCCAATATAACACTTTGGTGATTTGTTTCCTCTATGGAGTCAACATGGTTTGAAGAATTTAATATTACCTCTCGAAAGCGATCAATCGCTCGAACAAACTCCTCTTTGTCCATAAATGCTAACTTTCGAATATAGTCTATAGCCATTGGAGCCTCTACAAATGGCATGATGTATGTATTATTGACTAATTTTCCTTCAACCATCTTTATATTACAGCTTTTTAATACCGTTTGGTTGTTCACAATTTGTTGTAATCTCTGATTTCCTTCAGGATAAACGGCTTTTTTTTCTACAGTATGCGTGTCTCTGATGAGTGTCATGAGTGCATTTTCTCTTCCACGGTCCATGGAAATAGTTACATGTTCGACGTTGTCAAATCGTTTGCTTTGACTACATTCAAACAAATACGTATTGGCCATACTATGAAACATACCATTATTTATAAGATCACTATAGACGTATTTTTCATCTAAAAAAACCGAATCCGGATGATTATACTTTGGAAACAAGCGAATCCCTAATTCTTCATTTGGCAACATTGTCTGTGCATAAATCACTTGCGGCATTTCCAAATTGGGAAGAACTGAATAACTTTTGTAATGCTTCCATCCGGCACGGTTTAGAAAGCCTTTGATTTCTGCTTTTGAATAATTTCTCCCTTGGATATATGCTTTGCCATAGGATACAATCTGTCGATAGTTTTCAATCCCATCAAAGCTTCTTCCGGTATAGGGATCCCTATCTCCACAGAAGTAACGTATACCTAAGCGATTATCCGTTCCTAGAAGAAGGGTTCCTGTACTTTTTAGCATTTGCTGCCATCCTATAAGCGCCTCTACCGGATCCTTTGCTTTCTCAAGTTGATAAAGAGCAACAATATAATCGTATGTGGCTGTTCTATCACTAATGAATGCTTTATCAATGCTTCGGTCACTTTTTACAGCCTCAACAACCTCTGCTTTTTTTAAAAGCAGTTCATAGACGGTATCCTTTTCATCACCAATATATAAAATTGTACATTTATCACTAAAACTATACCAGTTTAACAGTCCTTTCGGAAGTTCTCTTAACATTTCCTGTGCATTCATTCTATACTCCTAACCACAACTTTAATTCTACACTAAATTATCGATAAAATATTTGTAGATTTTTTCTCCACTCGTTCCGTCCAAATTATCTGCCATCGTCTGGGCAGCTTTTAATTGCCGTTCTTTTACACCTTCAAGTTGTTCATGAATAATATCATCAAGAAATCCTTGTAACGTAAAGTAACGGCTTTCCTTTCGGCAAAAAACATGATATGCATCACTTTGTTCAAATCCATCTTCGCTTTTAAACAATTGCATATACACCTCTTCAGACAAGGTTGGATAAAAAGTCTCTATTTGATCACTTGCCAACTGAATAATTGCAACTTTTCCATCAAATCGACGCTGAATTAATAGGGTATTATCCGCAATTTGTTTTGCCATCATCGTTGAAAAAACTCTTTTCGGGTGATATCCGTTGGCAATCTGATCTGCCCCTTCCCAAAATTCTGGAGAAAGTATACTGGTCGCACCTGTTTTTTTGTTAACTTTAACGCCATATTTTGCAAACCCCGGAACTGTGACAATATAGTCTTTCAAGTTTAGCAGTTGCAGATGCGTTAAGGGAACATTCAAATTATTTGTCCATAGTTTAAATGCTTTTGGCATACTATATAATTGCGTTTTAAGTGTTTGATGATTCCACTGCACTATATACCCACTATGCACTTCTGCCAGCCACAGATCATTCCCGTCGCATGTAATCGCACTATAACCATAATTAGCCTCTCCTAATGCATGGTATTGATACTTTCTTGTGTCCATATCAAACTCAATAATGCAGTGAGAATTTTCCAGCGTTATCCACAAACGCTGCTCATCAACCGCATAGCCTCCCACCTTATTGATGGTGTTGCGTTGTGTCTTTGGAACTTTTTCCAAACACGCACTATGTGTCTTCCATGCATTGTCCTTCAAGTCATATTCAAACATATTCCCATGGGTCATCGGAATATAGAAGATTGACTGCTTGTATTTTACAACACCTTTACATCCTATGCTTTCCTGCCCTTGTCTTAAAGGCAGTTCAGATAGCTGTTGTGTTGATATTGAGTATTTTGCCGGACCGGTTGCTAAGTACGGTGCAAAGTAAATTGTATCCTGCTCAGTGTCTTGATCCATTCCTATATATGTGTTAACCCATTTCGGCTGATTTTTTAGGCGATCTATAAAGTTTATCTGCTTTGAATTTAAATCCATATGAAACAATCCACTAACAGCACCTGCCGTAAAGTATAGGTCATCGTTGTTCACCGTCGCATCCAACATCAGAAGACGTCGTTGCTCTATTCCGACAAAATCCTGACTTATGATGCTATCTAATGTAAACACAGGTTTTCCAACAACTTCAAATAAGTTGATAACGGATGTCCCCTCTTCACCTACATAGCCTTCTGAAAGCGCTATTGTACGCGAAAGATTTGGGGATGTATCATAGACCCCCACATTATTCGATACAAAATAGTTGACCAATTCTTCATAACGGTGTGTCAGTTCAGGACGCATCGACCTAACCGTTCCCTCCAACAGAGGATGCGGGCGCCAAATAAGACAGAGCGAGTTAAGCTTTTGCACATGTTTAAATAATTGTAATAATTTGTTTATATAGATTTCTCCATCTGTTAAAAAAGATGTAATACTTGTATTAAGCATAATCGCTTTTCGCCCCTTAAGCATAGGTTCCCACGCTTTAGGTATTGATGGCTTTTTTCTGCAGGTATTTATTATATGGTCTAATTTAGGCGAGCCAAATACAACAACTTTTTCATAGTATGGCGTAGCTATAAATTTGCTTCGCACATGCTCTGACTGTACAACGATATTGTCTACATGATCATATGCCGATAACCCTAAATGTTCTGTTGGAAAAAAACCACTCGTTACATAATATGGTACATAGATAAGCCGTCCGACATTTTGTTTGAGCTTTTCAGAGTAATAGTCTGGATGTACGCTTGTAATTCGATTTCTATTATCATAGGGGTTGTGTATATAAACGATATCCGGCTGCATCATCTCAATCGAGTACTGTTGATAATGTGTCACGGGGACATCTGCCGGAAAAAGATCGCCTTCATAACGTGCTTCCCATGATTCATTTTTACTATTATATTCAAAAAATGGAATCGCAATCACATGGGCTACACAGTTTTTATCCGCCTGGGCTGCTTTCCATATGCTTTCTAAGCTATCCCACATCGCTGCCTTATACGGCAAAAAAACCACATGATATGTTGTTGGGGTTGTCTCTATTAGGTTCTTCAAAAAATCCGGGTATACATTCAGCACCTTTAAGTCCACATCATCTAAGCTTTCTTTTTCTTCACACACTCCCAAAGCCTGCACATAATTTTCATAAGCTAAGGTCGTCTTAGTTGCATCGGTTGTATTTTCATCAATAACCTCTTTGATTGCACGACCTGCTTCTTGACAATCTTGAATAAACACCTTTTTTTGCTCTATACTGTCTATCCCTATAATTACTTGATGTAGCTCAAACATTGAGTCTAAAATCGGCAAAATCTGATTTTTTACAAATTGTCGCATTGGGTTCTCTCCTTCTAATTATTCGTATTGATTAGCGTATCTTTAAGTAATACCGGCAGTTCTTTGATTTGATATTTTTGCTTGCTTAACCACACTGTTAATAGACGTTCTGCAAAAAAACCTACTGCTCTTTGACTATATGAATCATATCCCGAATTATCAAACGCCTCGACCGCCGGAATGATAATCGAAAACAACCATTCACAATATTGATTAAATATATATCTAGGCATGACAAACATATTAAACGGAAAAAAAACCACGCCATGCATTACATTGTAAAAAGGCTCCAAATATGTTGGTTGATTTTTTTCGATACTTTTTTCTATAAGCATATATGCATTTGAAAAAGCCTCTTCATCAATACTCTCCCGAATATTTTCCGCATTGCTGACCTTTCCTGATGTTACCGCGCCAGCTACCAGAATATCATATTGCTTTAGGTGCTTGTCCATCTGTTCTCTCGTAATAATGTCATGCGTCTTGTCATCCAAGAAATAACGACGGTAATGATTGATACCCACGTATTTTGTAGAAGTATTTTTCCATATCCAATATATTCCGGTACATTCATTAATCTTTCCATTGAGCCTTCGAATATTATCTCCATTTTCTACATAGGCCTCAATCCATCGCGAATGGTCATCACCAACCCATAATGGCGAAAAAAACTCTTGTTCAGGCACCATAAAATTCACATGGGTTATAACATACATTGTGACATCAGTTTTTCGAACAAAGCATATGCAATTTAAATCCAATCTAGAGACTTCTTCTCTTTCATGGGATTTAAGAGACTCAATAACCTGAGTTGAACCTGCCTCTACAGATTTAGGCATAAAAATATATGCATATTTATGAGTATCTTTTAATGCTAATACATTTTTTCCAAGAATAATAGCTTGGTTGCTTTCACGTTCATATGACAGTTGAATATGCGCATAGGATTTACCTTTAACATTTGTCATCGTTAATACGCCGTGTTGCGCCAAGTATCGTTGTGGATCACTAAGCGAATGAATCTGGTATTGGCAAATCACTTCAATCAATGACCTCGCTTCCCACGAGACTTCACCAAAGTACTTTTTATCACTTATAATTTTCTCAGGTTGAATCTCACAGCTATTGCATAACTGTTCAAATATCTCCGACGCCGCTCCATAGCCCGCACAAATCACGACATAATCGTACTCCCATTGACAAATCTTAGAAGGTTGAATGTATTGAATCTCTGGATGCTCCTTTAAAGGATGTTGTATGTGGTTATCAGATACACCGACTACATTGTCCCACTGAAATTGATTTTGTCGATTTTTAAATATTTGTCCTAAGCCAAAAATAATGATTTTCTTATTCTTCATAAAAATAGCCTCACATTTCAGTTGCTGTCATTGGGGTTTCCCTGACATACGTAGAATTTCTTCAGATAACTCATATTGATTGATACCCATACTTTGCAGTTGAATAATTATCTCTTCATAATATGCACTACAGATAATGACCACATTATTTTTTTGCTCGCTCTGAGCTAACATCTTTGGATCACAAATCAATATTCCGTATTTTTGTGTCCCCCAAAGCTTCGCATTATTATCCACAATATAATGGGGTCTATATTCTTCTCCAAAAAACTTCATATAAACATCTAACATTTTCCCTGCGCCAAAAACAACTCTAGTATGCTCTTTATATTTTTTTAGACGCTCTTCATATAAAATAACCGTTGAGAAATGCACACCTATTTTATATAGGAATTTTAGAAGTTCCGTCTGTAATATTCCAGGCATTGAAGTAAATAGCTTATACGTCTCAAAACTTAATACACCGCTATATTTTATCTGACGCAACGCAACTAAGAAACCACTCCAATCCGTATTGGAAAAATTTTGCTCTTGGTGGGTAAAACAATATGGCATCTGATGTAAATCACGAGCCCCATCATTATCATGTATATGAACAACTTTTAAGTAGTCTCCTAACTTAAGAATCTCTTGCTCAAAATTATGCTTAAGTATATTGGCATGTCCAATATCAAAGCAAGCACCAAAGCAAGCATGTCCCAATTTTTGGTTAAGACGTTCGATATAGTTTACAATATCTTGCGCCCTTGAACAGGCACCCTCTTGTAAGATGTTTTCTTTTCTATATGGAACGTTTTCTATACATATCGTTACGTCATGTTCCATCGCATAAGCACCTACACGTGTGAACAACTCCATATTTAACGCAAACTCTTCATCTTTTGTTGTCTTATCCGCTGTATTGAGGGCATGGACAACCAAAAAAGGACTTTCAAGAACTTTACAAATATCGACGCTTTGTTTGAGCACATCCACAATATACTCTAATGTGTACCCCTGTTGATGGCTTCGTACATATTCCTGTTCATGCTTTAATACAGGTGCATGAACTTGAGCAAACGTAATCTCATGTCTTTTTGCACATGCTATATGTTTCTGATAATACTGTGTATTTGTCAGTGCGCCTTTTTGATGTAGTATATCATAATCTACACATGTTATACCGCTTGATTTGATGGTTTTATAACCTTCTTCTATGGCATTTTCTTTTATAATTCCTCGAGATTGAATTCCAATTTTTAGCATATTTCTCCTTCATAATCCTTTGTTTTTAACGCATCAATGAACATAATATGCTTAAACTTTAACTGTATCAAATACTTTTCAATTTCAGGATACAATTTTTTTGATGTTGCTACAAGAATCAACGCGTCTTCATTATATTCTATATACTTTGTAATTTCTTTGACACGATACGTATACATTCTTTCATTCACTTTTGCCTTTGATACAGCTATCCCCAATATGGGAACAGAATGCTTCATCGCTTCCAAAAACACTTTTTGAGCGACCATGCCAGCACCATATATTATAATCTCTTGGTTATCCGCAAGTTTGTCAAATGCATATGTATCTGCACAAGTATATATATTAAAATGCTCCCATTGAAATTGGACAATCGGATCTTCAAAATTCAACGTTGGCATCCCAAGTGACTTCATCCGTATTCGCATGTGATGTAAATATTTATTTTCAAGGTATTTTTCAATATATGGATTCATATCATGCTTATGATCTCGGATATATCTTTTCCAAAATTCCAGTGAATCTAGATAGCCATAAAATATACTCTTTATATGGTTCTGGCTATGCTTTCCATGCATGATAGAACCCTCTCGGATACGATAATAATAAAAAGCCTGGTCTAGGAACATAATAGCCTCTGCCTGTAGCAGTGTTTTGAAGCAAAATGGTACATCTTCATGTAAGATTCCCTCCATGAAGGTTATCCCCTTCTCCAACAAAAAACTACGACGGTATATTTTATTCCAAACCGCAACCATCAGTTCACTGTCTTTAAGCAATTGTTTAAATGCCTCTTCTGCCCCAAGCACCCTTTCATCAGGAGATTTAACAGATGCTTTTAGGTGTGTTATAATCTCTTTTTTTGACCCTTTATCTTCAAACCTACATGTATTAAAAGCTATAATATCAACCTTTGTCTGTTCGAGTGATGCTTTAATCTGTTCGACAAACGTCGGTCCCATATAATCATCGGAATCTAAGAAGACAAGGAATCTTCCTTTCGCTTGCTTTATTCCTTGATTTCTCGAATAAGATAACCCTCTATTTTTTGCATTACGTATAATATTCATCTTAGGAAACTGCTGCTTATATTCTAATAAAATCGAATAGGACTCATCTGTTGACTGATCCTCAACACAGATGATCTCACATTGATCATCTATTTGATTCAAAACGCTTTCTAGACATTGTGCTAGATAGTCTTTAACATTATATACTGGAATAATAAAGGATAGTAGCACTTCCTGATTTAGCTTCATGGGATATACCTCGATCTCTTATGCTTTGATGTAATTGAAAAATCCATATTGATGGATATGTTTTATAATATCTTGATGATATTTTTTGCTTGTAGCAATCACCACAAGTGATGTAGCGGCCAATTCTTTTATCTGTCGGCATGTATGTATTTGATGCCCGTAAAAATACCGTTTTTCATTTGTCTTTGCTGAAACCACAACTTTTGATACTGAAATATCATGTCGGTTAAATAGATGAAGAATCTCTTCAGCCATTTGTCCCGTTCCATATAAGATAATCTGTTCATATGCTTGACATTGCTTTTTCACTTGGTATAGAAGGCGCTCATATGCATGTTCATCAATACCATTTAATGATATTAATGTGTGCATATGCTGTAAAATCACTTCATCCTTTAAAAGTTCTGTATGCATGGACAATCGCTTAATCTGTCCAGCTAACTTCATCAAATACTTATGAATAGCTTCATTGGTTTTTTCCATAAAGTGATGTGTAAGCCAATACTCTAATACCTGCCGATAAACAACAAGTATCGATTCCAGTCGATATGCTTCTTGCTTCATCGTCATTGTAGAACCTTCACGCAAACGTCTTATAAAGTATCGTTGCTTAATGCATGCAGTTTTTTTAGCTTCAAGTATTCCTATAAATGAAAACAATTCATCTTCATGTATAATTCCTTCCCAAAAGCTTAGTTCAATACTGTCAATAAAGTTTTTGCTCCAAAATTGCCTAGGCGGACTTGCCGACCATTCATTATTTTCAATAAATTTTTGGAACAGTTTCTCACCGCTTCCTTCTTCATATGTATGGGAACGTTCGCTTTGATATGTCATAAATTTTTTTTCCAACGTTTCACTTTCAAAAATTAACTGTGCATCAAAGAAAATCACTTCAAGAGAACGGCTTTTTGCATAAGAATATAGCTTTTCCATGGCATCATGTTCAATAAAATCATCTGAATCAAGAAAGTAGATATACTCTCCTGTAGCTTTTTGTATTCCAACATTTCTAGAATAGGACTGCCCTAAGTTCTTGGCGTTTTCAATGACAATAATGCGCTGATCGTCTATTTGATGGCGACGAAGTACTTCAAGGCTTTGGTCCGTTGAATAATCATCAATACAAATAATTTCAAGATCTTCTAATGATTGATTTCTGACACTTTCAATACATGTATCTAAATATTTATCAACATTGTATATTGGTATGATTATACTTACTTTTGCCATTTTTATCTCCTTGTTATCATTGTTTCAATATTGGATTTATACATCAATAAGTATATTCCAAAATTCCATTTTCTCAGGATGAATAATCATATAATTATTCAATCCCCTCTCCTTTAAAGCATCAATAACTTCTGATATGTTAGATTTAAACAATGCAATGAGAACTATTGTATTATTGATTTCTTCTCGTTTTGTCTCCAAAGCTCTAACTTTAATACCATTAATAATTGGAAGGTTATCACTTATATTTGTAACGATATATTCCTTTAACGTATTACATCCAGATTTTTTTATAAATTCAGCAGTTCTCATTCCAACTTTTCCTGCTCCAAAAATATATACTGCTTCAAACGCATCAATTGTTTTCAAAAAATCATCCGCTTCTTTTTTGATGGATTCAATATATTCTTTTGCTTGATTTCCAAATGCAAACATTTTTTTTTCTTCGTGTGACATAAGAATATTTAGTTCATGCGCTAGTTCAATAGCTTCTATATCTTCTTGATATATCAATTTATATAAATACGGTTTTAATGCACCTTCTAATGAAAACTTTACATTTTCATATAATTTTGAAAAATCATTCTTTAACGCTATTTCCAAAACATCTCGTATTCCTCTTCCATAATCAACAACCATTTTTTTATCCATTGATAAGCGTTTATGTCCTACACGATATGTATAAATGATCTCAGAAACAGCATAAAATTTCTCTGCTGCTATCATTGTATTTACAAAAAAAGGTGGATCTTGGTAACGTACGTAATTTGGGAACTTTAAATTATGCTTTAATAAAAACTCTCTCTGATATATAAACCGAGTAAATCCGGACTGAAACTGATAATCTTCGTAATTCACCCAACCAGATTTCTCAAACGCCATATCTTTCAACCATCCATAATATTTTTTGATAATTTTACCATTATCAAATTTACACATTCCTCCTCCACAAACATATGCTTTGTGCGACTTCGCCGTCTTGTAAAGTGTTTTAAGCGCTTCATTTGAATAGAAAAAATCATCACTGTCCATGAAGAAGATAAACTCGCCTAATGCTTGTGCTATCCCTATATTTCTTGCAACTCCAACACCTTTGTGTTCTTGTTCAATCAATTTTATATTGCTATGTTTACATATAAATTCTTTTACAATATGTACCGTGCAATCTGTCGACCCATCATCTATGCATACAATTTCTACCTCTTTAAGCGTTTGTTCTAGAACGCTAGTTAAAGACGCACTAATGTACTCCTGTCGATTGTGCATTGGAAGAATAACACTAATTTTATATGTTGTATTATTATTCATGTACACTCCTATATTCTTTTTCTAATATTTTTGCTTGTTGACGAATATCATATCCAGCTTCTGCAATAATTTTATCTGCATCTATTCTTCTATTATTTCCTTGATGATTTAGTATTTCTTTAACCCACATGTGCTCTTTAAGCGGAAGAAACTTCATATTGTTCATAAGATCAACCTCTTTTGTGACCAAATCACTTACTATAGTCTCTAGCCCATTGGCTTGAGCTTCAACAAGTGTTAACGGAAGTCCTTCAAAGCGTGAAGGCAAGACAAACAAATCCATTGCAGATAAATAATGTTGTATATTCTCTGTCCAATCAACTAAGATAATCTGCGAACTCAAATTTCTCTCTTCAATCATATCCACAATTATATTATATGTTGTTCCTGATCCAATCATAAAAAGTACAATATCTTTTCGTAATTGAAATATTTCCTCGAATATTTCAATTAGAAACTCTTGATTTTTTTGATATGAAAATCGACCTATATGTCCAATAACAAATTTGTTGTCTATATTATATTTGCTTCTAATATATTCTCTATTTTCTTTACAGTATTTATATTTATCTGTATCAATGGCATTTTTCATAATCTTTATTCTGCTAGGTTCAATTTGCTCGCCAAACATCCATTGACTCGCTTTCTTTGAACACGCCCAAAAATCTGTAGCATCTTGCATTGAAAACTTTTTTTTATTTTCTTCGTGCAATAATTTCAAGTCTTCATCTGCTTGTTTACCAAAAAGCTCCATACCACTGCTATGGGAATGTAAAATTACTTTTTTTACTTTTTTTTTCATTGCCAGTTGCTCAATTCTATATCCTAGTAGATATGAACTATGTAGGTGTATAACATCATAGTCCTTGTCAAGTATCTCTAGGATTTCTTGATCAAATAATGCTTTGTTTTCTCTCTCAGTTGTTGAAAATAATCTAACACCGTAGTTGTTTTCTATTATTTGATTATGGTCAATTAACTTTTTATTTCTTGTTAAAAAGTCAATTTCCATATCTTCTTTATTCATGTAATTTAAATGGCTAAAAATATATTGATATATTCCACCTTCGATTCCAAATGCAGGTACTTCAAGAATTTTAAGCATAATATTCTCCTATTAAGACACTTTTTGGTTAATTACTATTCTTTCATGATGCATCTCGAAAACTCTCCTATTGTCTCTGCTTCTAATGCTTCACCAATATCGATGCTTATATTGAATTCATTTTCTACGGTCACTAAAAAGGTCATCTGAACAACGCTGTCCCATTCAGGTAGATCACTAAACTTTGTTTGATTATTGATGACTACATTGGTCTCAAGGATTGAGTTGATAATGTCATTTAATTTTTCTACTATATTCATCATTATTGCCCTTTCACTATTGTCTGAACTGTTTGATTCATGTTCTTATATTTGGACACTTCAATTTCCCATGTTATTGGTCCATTATTTAAATCCTTTGATGTAAAGCCCATGCTCTTATATATATCTTTTACCAAAGCATTTCTTGCCGTGGGTATATAAGTTCCAACAATTTTTTTACAACCTTTTTCTTTAGCAACTTGATAGATATAATCCATTATAGCAAACTCCACATTTTTCTTAATGGCACGGCAACTCATCACAAAATCTTCAACATACAGTATGCGCTTATCAACAGATACCATGATGATAACTATTAGACCATAATCTCCGAACCGATCTTTTAGCTCGCCAAAATAGCACCTTCGATTATTCTCTTGAACATGGAGTATAAATTCTTGTTGCGTGTAGCGTTGAGTTAACAAATTAAATTGATTACTTTTATTAAGTAATTGGACAATTCTATCTATATTGGTTCCATCAAAAGTTTGGATGTTGAGTGTCAGTTCCAAATCCCGAAGGAAATCGTGATAGTGAATATGTTGTCGCTGCTGCTTTTGACGATCGGCATTCGCCTTATAGGACTGTTTGCGAACTACATCTTCTTTGGTCAGCTGGGTCACTTCAAAGTAATGCCCATTATTGATATACTTAATAAACTCTTCCGGCTTATTCCCATCAATCACAGTTACATCTGTATGCATGACAAGAGCTCTCTCTGTAGGATTATCATCTACAAATAAAAAGTGTTCCTTGCCTAATTGAAGCTCTTGAGCGATCTTTTCAATGTTTTCATCTTTTCGATTCCAATTGGCGTAGATGCACTCAAAGTCTTTGGCTTCTAGTGCATTTGATGTATTTGCCAATCCCTCAAAAAAATCGCATTCATTGTTTTTTGATGCCACGGATAAGACGATTCCATATTGGGATAATTTTTTCAAATAATGCTGCCACTCATAAAAACTATAGCCAATTCCTGTATCTGTACTCATCTTAAGGTTATTCGCACCATCTTCTCCCACAATGCCTTTCCACAGCGTATTATCTGCATCAAGAATGATGCCTCGCTTATTTTTTCCGTAAAGAGATTTTATGATTGAAACTAAACTATAACAAAATTCCGGAATTGCATTAATATTTAATGCATATTTATAGTAATACCAATATTTAGGTTCTTGCCAACGTTCCAATCCATATCTTGCAGAAAGTCCGTCAACATCATGTATATAGAAATGCCCATTATCTTGACTATATTTATACATCAATCCATTTAACCTATAAATAAAATTTGACTCACCATGGATGTTGGATATATCACTATTGCCCATTATTTGATACATTGGACGTTCAAAGTTATTCTGAATAATTATACAATTAAACATTTCTTTTAGTTTCGTCCACATTGCCGTGTATCGCTCAAACTCCATATCTAGTTTTTCTTCTATATGTTCTTTTGTATCCTTTATGGTAGGTTTTGAAAGGATATTTCGTGAAGAAGTATGTATAAAGACAATATCCGGCTTAAATTGTTCTAGTCGTTGACTCTCAAACATAACTTCTTCATAGTATTGATTAAAACCTGATATGTAAAATTCAGGCTTTAATCCACAATCAAGTAAAAATAATTCAATGAAATCCACAATGTGGTTGACGGTACTCCCAGCTAAAACCGCAACCTTAATGAAGGTATATGTTTTATTTTCACATATAAGTTCTTGTCGGATTTTTGTCTTATGCTTGATTAAATATTGGCTGTCAAACGGATAGTTCAAACTTTTCATATTAATTCACCCTTGTTAGTTTTGCATAATCTCCACAGTACGTTGCACCTAAACTTTCTAAAAGTTTTGCACGTTTTTTATCAAAAACTTGTGTAAATACCTTTTTCCCTTCGCCCAATAAGTCATTGACAATATAGCTCTCTAGGTAAAAGCTATATCCTTTATTGACATATGCTTTATCGACAATCATTCCACTGGTTACGGCTACATGTTCACTTTCTGCATATGTAGCAATATGCGCGATGACTTTCTGTGCATCTTTGATTACATAACTTCGTCCTTTAGCTGACGCAATCCGCTCCGATAACTGTTGTTCTAATGTTTTGATTTCATAATTGTTCTTAAAGGTTTGGTCTGAAAGAATCAACTCCGCTATTGCTCTTGCATCTGCTTTTGTGGCTCGTTCTATCTTCACCGGTGATTTTGCAATACGATAACTTTCATATTGATAATTCATACCTTCTACATATTCATGTGTGCCATTACTCATCATTTTATTGTGAAGCATCGTAAGGGTATTCTTCGTTCCCGTAATCATCTTGACATCTTCATTCTTTAAAAAGGATAGTAAGTTCGCCTCATCCTCTGAATGCACTTCACCTGCAATTTGAATACTATCATAATATTTCATTATCACACATTTAAATTCATCGCCGATCCTATAAAAAGAAACATTCGGATCTGTATTTCCATATGTAATGGCATCAATGTAAATATAAAAGCAATTGGAATAATTTTGGCCAAGGTGTTGTAAAAGTTGATCAAATTCATTATCTACAATTCTATTTATCATTTTTTTCCTCATTTACATTTTTATAGCTTCTTAATGCATCAATAAGTTTCTGGTTATCCACTTCTTCTCTTACTGCAAGGCGAATATACTGATTCCCAGTTATCCCTTCTTTCCCTGATAAGTCTTTAATAAGAATCGATTTTTCTTTAACCAGGTAATTGGCAAGCTCTTTTGCAATAACACCTTCACTTAATCTACACATGATATAATTGGCCTGTGATGGGAACGTCTCAATGTAATCAATCGTTTCAAGCTGAGTAGCAAACATTTTTCTTAAGCGACTGATTTGGGTACATGAATGTACATATTCTGTTTGATATAAATCCATGATTTGCATAAAGTATTCTGCAAATGAGTTAATATTCCAAATTGATAATTCCTCTTTGATACTATTTAATACCGCTTGGTTTGATGTTAAAAGAACTCCCAGTCTTAATCCAGGTACACCATAAGATTTTGAGATACTTTTGATAACAATTAAGTTCGAGTAACGTTGTATAATCTCATCATCAATAAGCGTATACTTTATCTCTTCTTCTGCAAAATCGACAAACGATTCATCCACAATACATACTACGCCCTGTTTTTGACACGCTTCAACGATTTCAAGTAGATCTTGCTGATGTAAAAAACTTCCTGTCGGATTATCTGGATTTACAATCACCAAATAATCTGTCTTTGGAATGGCTTCCATGATTTTTTGCTTGTCCATTTTAAAATTATTTTCGTGGGTAAGCAGCGCATGAACTTTACAATGTTTAAAGCATCGTATATATTCATGGAAAACAGGTGTACATAATGCGACGGTTCCTTTCGCCTCTTGTCCCAGATAATTAATCAACTCAGCAGCCCCATTACCTACAATAATGGTGTCTTCATCCACGCCAAAAATTTTGGCTGCAAGTGCATTTTGAATATTTAATCCTGAAGGGTATGTTCGAATAAGCGTATCAAAAAAATATTTTATTTGATCATTCATTTTATTGGTTGGAAAATACGGATTAACCAAATAGCAAAAATCAATTAGTTTTGGGAATCTCCAAAATCCACCATATCGATGATCATAAGCCTCAAATTCCTGTCCTTCTTTTCCAAATAGCGCATTAGCAACAGCTAAGTCTTGTGGATCGTCAATTTCATACCACCGCACATCGTCAAGTAAAAAGGCTTTGAGTTTTGTACGTTTAACATGTGCTATAATTCTTAATACTGATTCATAGTATTGATTTTTTCCATAGGCTAGAATGTAGGTCGATAAAAAGGGAAGATATTGCTGACTTACGAATTCTTTCGAGAATTTATATATATTGACTGTTTTATAATAACCGTCTGCAACATCGAACTGAAAATCTTTCTTTTCAATAAATTCTACAATATTACATTCTGCATCAATTCGTGTCACTGTTCCATCCATCCAATGCTCATATTTTGCAACAGCAACTAAATCCGACTCCGGTTGTTCGACCATATCTTTAATAACATTCTTATCAAATACTAAATCAGACTCTAATAAAATCGTATCATCCTTTTTCAACTCTTCACTAGCTAGATGAAGTGAGTATATATTATTCGTATGCGCATAATCTATATTTTCAATAAAAACAAATTCTATATCTGTATAAGTTGTTTGCAAATATTCTTTTAGAGATTTTCCTTGGTATCCAAGCACAATGATAAACTTATATATCCCTGCTAGTCGTAGCGAATCAATAATACGATCAACAATTTTTTTATCACCGACCTCCATCATACACTTGGTTTGATCTTGGGTGTGTTTTCCCATACGCCGGCCAAATCCAGCGGCTAACATCATTGCTTGCATTCTCGTTCCTCCTACAATTGTATTTCTGATACCGGATGTACTTTTCGCTCCTTAACGGGTGGTTGTTGCATATAGTCTCCATATGTAAATGTGAGATAGGCATCCGCCTCTTTTATGCCATATAATTTGTGTCCTTCAAAATTATATGCTGCTAACTGTTGATACCATTCACGCTTATATCCATAGACTTTATTCGGAGAAGGAAACATAAGCATCCGAACATATTTTGTCTTTTTAGCATTACTCTTTTTCTCAAACGCATATAAAGCCTTCTTAATAGATTGTTCAGGAATCCGATTTAATCCCTTAAAAACCATTCGATTCAACCATTTTTTATCCGTTTTCTTTCCAACCTCTGACCAAAGTATCTTGCGTATAGAAAAGCATAACTTATCATGAATCCATCGAACCCAATATTTGTCCGGTATATTATCCATGGGAAATATATCAATAAACACACCTTGCTCATAGGGCATGTGTTCTTGTCCGTCTCGCATAAACACAGTATCTTTTCTTCGAATTTTACCATAGCCCCATCGATAGCCTTTAGTATTTCTATAATCTTGAAAATAATAGTAGTTTGTGTTTAATTCTGTTTTGCATATTTCTCTAAAGCGTTCATATTCTTCACGCAACATACCGATGTCAGCGTCGTCATCCCAAGGTATAAAACCTCCATGGCGAACGGCTCCTAACATCGTTCCGGCAATCATTGTATATTTTATTGAATGTTTTTTACATATACGATCCACTTCAAGAAGCATCTCTAATTCTATCTGCTGAAGTTTCTTTAATTGTTCTTGTGTCAATGCAATCATTCTATATCCTCCAAGCTACGATGTTCTAAAAACTTTTCCATCAATGTTGCCATTGCAATGGATTCTTCTTGTGTCAACCGATCCTTTATGTGCTTAGAGCGTCCATTAATCCGCTTCACTAAATCGCTAATTTCGTAGCGTAAGCCATCACCTAAAAATTTTGTCTTGATGTATTCATTTTGGGATGTATCTTCAAAGCATATTTCAAACCCTTTTGTTAACCACCATGGCGATTTGACTAAAATATATCCTTTGGTCCCCGATATTAGCAACTGCCCTTCGGACTTAATGCCTAATCCGGTTTTAGATGTAGCCAACGCATTTTTATAATAAAAATAAGCTTTTGTGTATATATCCAGTCCATTTTCCGACTTCAAACTCTCAAAATGTACATTCTCATAATTGCAGCCCATCAGTTTAATAATCGGCAACAAGGTATATGATGCTAATTCTGTAAATGATCCACCATATTTTTGATCTGTCAGTTCACGACAATCTGTCGGCACTAGTTTGGTAAAGCAGGCTTCAACATCACGAATATTTCCAATAATACCACTTCTGGCAACACCAATAAGCTGTACAAATCCAGGCGCATAAGCCGTTTTTATACCTTCCATCAAGACCAAATTCTTCTCTTTAGCCAATGCATAGGCGTTAATGGCCTGCTGTGAAGATAAACACAATGGTTTTTCACATAGGACATGCTTACCATGGTTTAATGCATCAAGAATATATGTATAGTGTGTTTCATGGGGAGATGCTATATTAACCGCATCAACATTTTCATAAAATTCCTCTAACTGATCCGTTGCCAAATCGAGTTCAAACATTTTCTTATAGGCTTTGGCACTGTTCAAATTTGGATTATACACAGCATTCAAATTAATACCACTAACATATTTTAACTCATCGGGAAAACGCTTTGCAATTCTTCCCGTTCCAATCATCCCCAACTTGATAATTGGAAAACGTGAATCTCTTAACATAGTACTTGATACATATTTCGTTCGCTCCAAATAAATAACTTCACAATATTCTCTCAAAAAATCAAATGTTCCAATCCAGTCAGAACCAACGGTAAAGATATCTATTTTATATTTAATGATGTCTTCAAGTTTTTGTCCGTCATGATCTTCAATAATGATTTCATCTGCAAATCCTGAATTCTTGACATTTTCAATCCGATCAAGCAAGGAATCGATAACATTCATTTTACCGCGCTGCATATCATAGTATTCTGTTGTAATCCCCACAATCAAATAATCGCCCAACTCTTTAGCTCGTTTTAAAAGATTATAATGCCCTTCGTGGAATAGATCAAACGAACCATATGTAATTACTTTTTTCATCCTCTATTCCTTTCTTTTAACTTTGATTAAAAATAGTCGTTGCCCGTATCACACTATTTGTAATGACCCCTTCAACACCTAATGTTTTAACCCAGCGAAGATCATCTTCTGTATTAATATTCCACACCTGCACTTTAATCTTACTCTTATGGCAAGCTTCTAAGAATCCGTGATGCTTTAAATGCATCGGCAATACATGTAGGATTATTTCACTTTGCTCTTCATTAAAGTCACATGCCGGAATAATATCTTTTGTATATAAATAGGCTACCTTCGCTTTTTTATCCAGTGCTTTTATTTTATTCATCGATTGATGATTGAACGACGAATAAAGTACACGCTCTTGCATTCCCATTGCCTGAGTTAGTTGGATAACTTTTTCTTCTAAGCCTTGATATGGGATGTGATTGTTCTTTAATTCTACATTTATATACATGTGTGTGTGTTTTATAAATGCATATACCTGCTCAAGGGTCAAAATCGACACCTTTCCATATTCTGGAAATCGTTGATTGAAATTAAACTTTTTCAACGCATTAAGCGTATAGTCCTTGACGTATCCACTTCCATTACTTACGCGGTCAATCGTCTCATCATGAATAATAACAATCTCACCATCTTTTGTCAATTGAACGTCTAGTTCTATCCCATCAGCGCCGTGTTCATAGGCCAATTCAAAAGCCGGCATTGTATTTTCCGGTGCATAGGACATAAGCCCTCGATGCGCCCATATTTTTGTTTGATGGTATTGACTTTTTTGTAGTTTTTCTTCTCCTAGCGTCTGCTTGTAGACTTTTTTCTTGACACAATCAATCATTCGGCTTTCTCCAGCTCCAAAACGAACTAGATGCAACTTTTTTTGATCAACATCTACAATCATCGTCTCCCATAAGTCTTGAGATACATGGTTCATCATGCGCTTGGGAACATGCACCCCTTCTGGTTTTTTATCATTGAAGGCTTCACATTTATTACATGCAATAGATACTATAGGAAAACTACAGCCCTCATAGATATAATCTGCGTGAGTATGTCCATAAAAAAGTCCAAGAATATGATAGGTATCACGCATATTATATTGTTCAAGAATTTCTATTAATTTGTCCCCATTACGAATACACTCACTCCAATAATCCAATTGGGCTATCGGTGCGTCATGGGAAAAAATCAAAATATTCCCTCCATTTTCCATGCTCTCTAAAGATGCTTGTAGCCACTGAAGTTCTTCTTCAAAATACCCATAGCGAACGGGTTGTGAAGCATTAAATGACGACAAAAAAAAGCATCTTAAGTGTTGCATTTCAAAGTCAACATAATAATAAGGCTTGGTTGTTTCTATATTTTTTAAGTATAGGTCAATCTGTTCTTGTTCATTCAAAATATCTGGATTTCCATGGAAGTAATTTGTATCATGATTTCCGATGACAACATACAAAGGAACTTGACATTGTTCCATATCATCGATAACTTTACTTGCATAGTAGCTTGTGACTTTGGCTGAGGTCAATCCATCGGTCAAGTCTCCCAAATGAACAACTGCATCAAACCCACTTTTTTGGTGAACCGCTAACAGATTGTGTGCTGTGTCTTCCCATGTTCCGCCAACACAATAGTGGGTATCCGTAATCAAAGCTAAACTCAGTGGACGTCTTATCTGTCCAATCTGCTGATTTATTCTTTGAGCCACACGTATGCATTCTTGCTCAAAGTATTTTTTTTCTTGGTATGCTGGCTTGACATATACAAACTGCAAACTCTGTGTTGCCTGAATAACATCCAAATAGTTCAGGCGACGCCCCTCTTTATGTTTAATGCATATTCGAAAGTAATATTCCTTATCAAAGACAAAGGAACGCGTTCCATACGATTGGGGCGATAGATTTTTTGTATATGTCGTCCAATTGCTTTCATTTTGATATTTGTATTCAACCATGTATTCTTGATTCAACCGTTTTGAATACAGTGCAATGGCATATACATACTGATCGGAATCAAATAAGATTTTTGACCCTTTAGCACCATGATAGATAACTTCTGTTGCCATATGATACGGGGAATTTGGTAGAAGTTGCCCTTCTATTAGCGTTGTCCGTAAACCAAGGGTAAACTCCAAGGTCTGTCTCTCATCCATTTTATCGCTCCAATTCGCTTAGCATATTCTGTGCTAATCTATAATCTCCACACTTTTTGTAATATATTTTCGCATTTTTTATATCGCCTAAACATTGATAAATCACGCCCATGTTGTAGTATGCCTTATAGGAGGTGATTCCTTCCGTATCGGCATAATCATATTGAGCCGTTTTATCAAATTCCTTGATGGCTTGATTAAACTCGCCATTGTTCATATATATCAATCCCATTAAAAACTTAAACTCTGGGCGCCCTCCAAATTCTTGATAAATATTCTCAAACTGAAGTGCTTGCGCATATTGTTCTGAGTTAAGCAATGCATACCCATAAGTTTCAACTAAGTCAATCACAAACTCTGCCTCCGGATTTAAATCATGCTCCAACGCTCGTGAAAAAAATTGGCATGCTTTCAAGTAATCCGCCTGCATATAATAGGATTTACCTAGTTGATAAAGAACATATGGATCATCGCCTATTTCCTCTAAGTCTAAAAGCAATAAGCGAATGTTTCTTGACGTTTTTTCTTTTATGAACGTCACATCACCATCATAGCCCGTATGCTCTAAGACAACAGGAACAATGTATGTCGAATAATCTTCTCCATCTTTGCGAACAATTTGTTCATGTATTCTTCCTTGATATTTAAAGAACTTCCGATTAAAAATTCGGCTAACCCGTTCTTGAATACGGTTCTTTTCCGAATTTCTCCAGAACGTATTGACACGCGTAATTCTTCCTACTTCATTTTTAGGTTCCCCAATAAGAGCAACCAATTGATCATACTGTAACTGTTTTACATATTCATCACAGTCAATCATCAAAATATAATCATTTGTCGCTTGTTCAATAGCAAAGTTACGCGCGTCGCTAAAGTCATCCGCCCATTCATAGTCAAATACACCGTTGGTGTATTGAAGGGCAATTTCTTTTGTGCGGTCTGTCGAACCTGTATCCACAACAATAATTTCAAAATTATAGGATTCCAGGCTTTTTAAGCATCGTTCAATATTTGTTTCTTCATTTTTTGCAATAATGCATACTGATATCATCGTCTACTCAACCTTCTCTATCTACTTAATTCCTCAATTTTTTTAAGGATCTCGCGATCTTCTGATTGCCCAGGCAATGCAAGCAGTGCCTGATAATACTTTAGCGCCTTCGCTTTATTGCCAGACACTTCCCATGCATAAGCAAGATTATATATTAGATCATCATTGGTGCTATCTAATGTATATCCGATCTCTAAGCGTTCGATAGCCTTTGGATAATTTTTTTCCAATATATAAATCACACCGTTAAGGGAATATATATCCGCATCCTCTGTATCTAGCTTTAGATACTCATCAATAAGCATCTTCGCATCTGCTATAGAATTCGTGTTAATCAGTGCTTTTATTTTTTCTTTTATTTGTGTCTTAAACGTTTCATCGATAACCGGTTTATTATTTTTACCGTTTTCAAGACTTTTTACAAACGCATTGTATTGTTCTTCTTTATTCATCTTTTGCATCAGTTGTAAAAATTCTTCCTGTCCATTGTGGTTATGGTTGTTGGGATTTTTAAGAGCTTGCTTATACTTTTCGATGGCTTCATCCATACGCGACTGATCTGCAAGGGTTCTTGCCCACTCTAACAAGGACAAATAACTTCCGGCTCCATATAGCGAAAGCCCTTTATCTGTATCACCAATATATATTGCTTTTTCCAAATTTTTGATAGCCAAATCATAACGCTTAAGTTGTCTAAAGGCCATGCCTAAAAAATAATATATATCTGGTAATTCTTTAAAAAAAGGATCATTCATTAATGGTTTAATAAAATCAATGACTTTTTGATATTTGTTTTGCAATATCAAGCACTTAATCATATTAATCATCATATCATTATGAAATCCTTTGCGTACACCATGACTTAATTCATGTGCCTTTACAAAATCCTTCATCGCCGTTTTATAATTCTTGGCCATTAATTCCATAACCCCTTTGTTATAGCGATGGAAAGGGTCATAAGGTTCTTCTTGAATCTGTTTTTTTATGATTTGCATATTACGCTTTTGTTTTTCTTTTTCTTCAAATACAGATTCACTATATCCATAATGATATATTTTAGCTACGTCACTATCAATGACATCACCCATCTGAGTGTTTCCATCAATATGAATTTGTTCATGGATTGCACCTTTATAGTGCGGATTTATATTTTTATATAAACGTATCATCGACCGTGATACGGACATTTCCTTATTTTCATAGATACTATATATCGGAACAAAAAAAACATCCTTGTCCGATTGCTTTAGTTTTTTCTCTAAGTTTTCGCGTTGGCAAAACAGACGTTCATCTGCATCCAACACAAGAATATAGTCTCCAGTTGCCTCTTTGATAGAGATATTTCTTGCTTTACTAAAATCATCTTCCCATATTGCGTCGATGACTTTGATTTTTTCGTCGTGTTCAAATCGGCTTAACACTTCTCGTGTCCCATCTGTCGAACCTGTATCGACAATAATAGTCTCATCGACATTGGGTAAGGCATATTCTAAACACTTTTCAATATTTTCGATTTCGTCTTTAACAATCATACATAAACTTATTCTCATCTATTTTTACCTACTTCCTTATAAAAGAGTAGAGAGTCATAAAGACTCTCTACTTTTACGTTAAATTTAACGGTAAATATTATGATTATCCTAATAATTGTAATACACTTTGTGGAGCTTGGTTTGCTTGAGCTAACATAGCAGTAGAAGCTTGTTGAAGAATATTTTGTTTTGTCATCTCCATCATTTCTTTCGCCATATCAACGTCACGAACACGAGATTCTGCTGCTTGAATATTTTCAGCTGCATTGTCTAAGTTCTTAATTGTATGCTCAAGTCTGTTTTGGTTTGCACCAAGTTTTGATCTTTCAGCAGATACTGTTTCAATTGCATCGTTGATTGTATCAATCGCTGCAGTTGCATCAGCATGTGTGCTAACACTTCCAGAAATAGCATCAACGCCTAAAGCTGCTGCTTGCATATCACCAATAGTAACTGTCATGCTTACGCCACAGTTAGCACCGATTTGAAGAGTAGCTCCTGTAGCTGATAAACTACCATCAAGCAAGTTCTTTTCGTTGAATGTTGTAGACGTTGCAATACGATCAATCTCAGCACTAAGTTCTGACAACTCATCACTAATCGCTGTTCTATCTGCAGATACGTTTGTATCGTTAGCTGCTTGAACTGCTAATTCACGCATTCTTTGAAGAATAGCTTGTGTTTCGTTAAGAGCACCTTCAGCTGTTTGAATCATAGAAATACCGTCTTGTGCGTTTCGTGATGCTTGAGTTAAACCACGAACTTGAGCACGCATTTTTTCACTGATTGATAAACCAGCTGCGTCGTCGCCTGCACGGTTAATTCTATAACCTGAAGATAATTTTTCCATTGATTTAGAAATATTGTTGTTAGCTGATCCCAATGCTCTGTGAGTGTTCATTGCCATTAAGTTATTATTAATTCTCATGTTAAATTCCTCCTTGAATTTGTATAAGTTTTATTCGGCATCCTTGCCGTATGCAGTTGGCCAACTGTCATTTTTGATTTACACTGTATTTATCGGATAGGATTTCAAGTTCCTTAACCCCTATTTCAACTTTTTTTTAGAAATTCATATTGATTATGATTTTTTCTTTATAAAGTCCTTAAACGCAAGTGCTCCCGCCTCTGATGTGGCTGCTGCAGCTTGGTTTTCTTCTTGGATTTGCAGATACACTTCTTTCCGATGAATAGCTACACTTCGCGGTGCATCAATACCTATTTTTATCTGATCGCCATGTACTGCCAAAACCGTTATTTCAACATCATCACCAATAATTATTGATTCTCCAACTTTTCTCGTTAAGGCTAACATAACTATTCACCACCCTTTGACATCAACTTCATCTGCTGATACAAATTGTGACGTATATCGTACGTTTCATCATTTGCAATGACCTGGCGCCCTTTTTTTGTCTCACGATTAATCAGTATTGGCGCTTTTAGATTTGTTGTCATCTGCTCAATCTTATCCGGAATAACCACCACTGTAAAAATATCGAGTACCTTCGGGTCTAGTTGGCCTATAGAAGCAATCAAGTCATCCTCTACCTCTGGTGCATAATCTGGAAACCACATCATCGGATTAATTAATGGAAGACACGTCTTGGGGTCTTTAACTGCTTGAAGCCAAACAAGGGCTCCCCCTTCTTCACCTTGATCATACAGCAAAATAAAGTCTTTCATCTCTTTAAATCCAAATATTCCATCTTCAAAGGTAATCACTTTTGTTTCATCAATGTCCACATTTCCAAAATGCTTTGTCATTATTTCCATAAGTATCTCCTTTTCCCTCTTAAACTGTTATCGAATAAAATCCAACAGCGATGGTTGAATAATTCTTGCGCTAGCAGATAAAGATGCATTATAAACGACTTCCATCGATGAAAAGCGTATTAAAACTTCTGCCATATCCACATCTTCATTTTCAGACATCAAATCTGTAAAATTCAACGAATCCGATTCTAATCGGTCTTTTGTCAGTTCAAGACGATTGACTTTTCCTCCGATTTCCGCTGTAATGTTTAAGTTGTTCTGAATATGTCCATCCATCTTTCCAATAAGCTTTGTAAAGGTTTCCCCAAGTAAATCTTCCTTTAGCTCATCATCCAAAGCGCCATTTCCTTCTATATTCTGTACTTCTTTAATGATTTCTTCTAGATCACGAATCAAATCCTTCGTGATGACATTATTTCCCATTTCATTAACTTGAAGCGTCTGGCTATAGGAAACCTGATAATTCATCGCCTCATTTTCTGGAGAAAATGTATCTCCGGTTGTTAAATTTGTTGATTCAAAATAATGATCCGGCTTAATATCACCTTTCGTAAAACCTGACTTTTGATAGGTCATTGAAAAATCCGGTAAAGTCTCTGCATCTGTTGTGTTAAATACTAATTCACCTGTATCTTCTATGAAATGGACTGTATTAGCCCCTACATTATATGCATCAGCATCTGTTGAATTTTTATTGACAATCGTAAATCCTGCTGCACTAAGCTCGGCCGAACTTACTCCGGCTGCGTCTAGCTCACTGTATCCTAAGCGGATTCGCTTAACTTCGTGAATTGCAGGATGTCCTGATCCATCGTCAAAGACACGCTTGACGGTTTCAACATTCTCTTGAGAAAAGTTTTCTGTAATTTCATACGTATCTGTTGAAGCTTCATTAAAGACTAATGAACTGTCTGTTTGATATCCCGTAAACATATAGCGTCCTGCATAAGATACATTTCCTTCATTTTCAAGTTGTTCCTTAAGCTCTTTAAGTTCTGAGATAATACTTTCTCGATTTTGCGTGGTCAGCGGATCATTCGATCCTTGAACAGATAGATAGCGTACGCGCTTAAGAATATCTGTCGTATTGGCAATGGACTGTTCTGTCACTTCAAGCCAGCTCATAGCATCTTCAGAGTTTGTTTTGTATTGACTAATCTGACTAATAGTTGTTCGAAATTTCAATGCACGCGATGCAATAATAGGGTTTTCAGATGCCTTTTGTATTTTTTTCCCACTAGCCATCTGCTGTTCTAACAACGACATTGTTTTTCTATTTCGATTGACATTTGTCAAAATATTATTTGTCATCATTGTATTAGTTATGCGCATATGTCGGTCCTCCTAATTATACACCCATTTGATTTATGGTTACATTATATATTTCATCAAAAATGCTAATTACCTGAGCGGACATACTATATGCCTGCTGATATTTTAACAGATTCACTGTCTCTTCTTCCAAATCAACATCAGAAACTGACAGTCGCTGATTTGTAATCATCTTTGTTAATTGCTCTTGTCCGTTTTTAAAGCTTGTCATTTGACTGACGTCGATGGCCAACTCACTTAGCACACTTTGCATATAGTTATCAGGAACACCTTTAGCAAACATGTTTGTATCTTGACGCTTATCAATCATTGCCAAAATAATATCATTGGCACTCTCCCCATCCGCTGCATTAGCTTTTGCAGAAAAGAGAGAGACATCTTCCATCATATCTGGATTGACAATAAAATTATCAATTGTCATCTGTGTGTAGGTTGACATATCTGAACTATCTAGCGCCGTTGTTCCATCGTATCCTTCATATACAAACAAAGGAACTCCGGTCCCATCATTGCCTGATTGTTGAAGCGCATTGAACTCACTCGCAAAGGTTCGAACGAACGTATTTAATTGTTGCTGATAATAAGGTATTCCTTTAAATGTATTTTGCCGTCCAATAGATCCCTCTTGTCCAACCATTGTCGCCGAAGGTGGATTCACCATTTCAAAAGTTACTTCACCACTGACTTCATCATATGTATATGAACTATATTCATATCCTACACCGTCGATAATGAGTTTTCCAGATGCCTGTAGGTCAAATCGATTCACATCGGTAAATACAATAGTATTGGTACCCACATCTACACTATCAATCGTACCTTTAAAATTATTACCGTTATTTCCGTCACGCACATCTAGATATCCTTTTAATTCTCCTGTTAAGTTATCTGTATACAGATTTTTCCCGGAGTTCCATTGTATATCATAAATATCCGTATTATCTTCTGGATTCTGTAAATGTTCTCTATTAACTACCTTTAGTGTATTAAATGCATTACCATTGACAAGTTGCTGCCCATTTATGGTTATATTGACCGTTTCCATGCCATAGCTATCTGTATTCACTTGATAATCAATACCGACAACTTTTGATAAGTTATCCACTAAAACCATGCGTTGGTCACGTAAATCATTCGCTCGATTACCATTTAATTCAAGGCTACGAATTTGTTGATTTAAGGTGGCAATTTGTTCTGCGTAACTATTAATTTGGTTAACACTATTTTTCACACCAAAGTTTGCATCGTTTTGGGTCTCACGTAACTGTTCCCCAATATCTGTCATATACTGAGCAAAGCTTTGTGCCGAGGCAAGAAAATTCGCTCGATTGGCTTCATCTGATGCATCTTTGGATAAACTTTGCAGCGCATCAAACATACCATCAAAATGGGATGTAAAACCAACGCTTGAGGGTTCATTAAAAATCAACTCCATCTGCTGTAGCATGGTTGACTTTACTTCATATGTTCCATAGTCTTTGTTCATACTCCAAAATTTATAATCAAGGTATTCGTTTCGATGCTGACTGATTTGCTCAATCGTTGTTCCTGTACCTACCATACCGCGTTGTGCATTTGGCAACGGGCGTGTAGCGATTTGTACGCCGTATTGACGTGTATATCCTAACGTCTCAGCATTACTAATATTATGATTCGTAATGTCTAGCATTGTTCTTGATGTATATAAACCTTGTTGAGCTACATTAAGCCCAAAAAAAGATGACCGCATATTAGTTACTCCTTCCTATCGTCCTACAACTCCTGTCTGATTAACAACACGTTCTATCATCTCATCAACTACATTTACTACACGGGTCGCCGCATTGTATGCATGTTGATATTTCATCATATTGGATAGTTCCTCATCTGAAGAGACGCCCATTAATTGGCTACGTTGATTATCAATCTGTACGGTTAAAAGCAATTGATTCGACACTTGATTGTTGATCGAGCTTCCCATCGTTCCAACATTTGAGACAAAACTATTATAATAGTCTACATAATTTAGTTCACCGTTAAGGGTTGGGTCAATGTTGGAAAAAGGCTCTTTCCACTTTGCAAGTAATTCCTCAACAACAGAGCTATCGCCATCAACGCCTTCTTCTCGACTCAAACAGATTTTATTGTAGTCTAAGACAACTTCCTCATTCATTTTAAGATTTCCTGCGGAATACAAGGAATACTCATTATTCTCATCTTCTGCGACACTTCGGTCTACATAAAGTCTTGAAAAAATTTCGATACCTTGTTCTCCATTAAGACCATAGGGTCCATCTGTACTTCCGGGTGGTGCCACTGTATCATTAATCATCGTTACGATACCATGGATTAAATTATCAAACTGCGCTTGAACCGTCATGATTTCAGAAGGTTTAATATCTTTTGTAAACTCACCTGCATCATTAAGATCTGTATAATTAGCCGTACGTGATCCTCTCGCTAACAAAAGACCTTTTAACGAGCCTTTATCATTATTGGCGGCTGTCGTTGTTGGAACATCAAAGTTATACAGCTTGTGATACTGAGGTGGGTCAGTACTTAAATCGCTTAAATGCGGCCAGTACGGGTCAACCAATAGACTTTTATCTTCTGCATAGGTTAAGTCCAACTCATTGACATTTCCAACCGTTACAAAGGGGACATTTTCAATACTGACAATCAAATTATTATTCACATCTTCACGATAAGAGATATCGACCATTGTTGATAGCTCATCAATAAGCAGATTACGTTGGTCACGATAGTCATTGGCTTTTGCCCCATGTACTTCATTTTTCGCAATAATTTCATTCAACGACTGGATTTCATTGCCGATCTCATTGATTCGCTTTACATTATTCATAACCTCTGTATTAAGGTTTTTCTGATAATCTTGTAGCTGGCCCATAATCAGATTTGACTTTTCAATAAAGATTGTAGCATTTTGAATAAATGTCCCTCGAGTTTCAAGCCCTTCAGGACTTTTTACTAATTCAGACATCGACTCCCACAAATTGTTAAGAATCTTTGAAAAGGATTCACCTTCAATTTCACCTAAAATATTTTCTACTTCTTCAATTGCTGAACTTTTGCTTCCGTAAAATCCCAGACGACTATTTTCTTCCCGAAATGCTGAATCCAAAAATTGATCACGCACTTGTCGAATCACTTGTACATCTGTTCCCAAACCAACTTGCATCCCTGAATTTCTTGATGTTCCTATGGTTAAATATCTAGAATCTGACATGATAACTTGTTGGCGCACATACCCTCTTGTGTTTGCATTCGTTATATTATGTGCTGTTGTATTTAAGGCCGATTGGCTTGTCAGTAACGCGGAAACCGCTCTGGATAAACTACTAATTGAGCCCATATTCTCATCCTTTCTGTCTCATCTTATGTATCATGCTATTGCTTCGCATCAAAAAAATTGTTATCGGTATTTCCTTCATACCTCTGTCCTTTTTTTTCGTATCCATTGCCCGAATTTTGCGAAGCCGAACTTTGAATTGCATTCATTGTAAAATTAAGAAATTCAAGAGATTCTTCAAGCAACTGTCGATTAATATCATTGATTTTTTTTACTTCACCAATGACAAGTACCATTCGGTGTGTCACTTCTTTAAGTCGGTCATGTTCCGGCTTATCTGACGGGATAAGTTCAATAAGACTTGATACAGTCATATCTTTTGCACTTTTATTGGTTACCAAACAAATATCTTCAATGAGCCCTATACGATTTTTCTCTAAACGCAAAAGGCGCCCAGCTACACTCTGTTCCTCGTCAGTGAGTGATTGTAGGCTGGGCACATCCCCTTTGATAATAACATCCGTTTTATTATTCGCCATCTTTAAGAGGTTCTCATAACATCCTGTCGTGTCCTCTAATACTTCAATTAATTCTTCAACAATACTTGCCATTTCAACACCTCATATCTTACAATCCCCGGGATTGTTCTAGCATTTTATCCGCAATCTGAGATGCGCTTACATTATATTCGCCAGCTTCTATTTGTGCTTTCAACTGTTTCACACGATCCATTCGAACATCAGGTGCCTGCTTAACTTCTTTTTTCGCAACGGCAAGATCTTTTGCAAAAGTCGATAATGTCACAACATCTTTGCTTGATTGGGTACCATGTGCATTATAAATCTTATTTGCCTTTTTAGCTTTATACACTGGGTCAACATTATTAACTCCGTTGATTCTCATAATTGTCACCATCCTTTAAATTCTAACACTTATTCATTCACATTATGTATCGGTCAGGTTCCTTCAAAAGTTTAGGTTTCTACAAAAAAAAACACAATATTTTTTCACATGCGACTGCAAGCAAAAAAACATCATGTTTTTTTAGATATCTTATTCATTAAATTCTTGTTTAACTGTCTCTAAAGCATGGTAAATTATTTGATGCATATCATAATACTTATAATCAGCTAATCGCCCACCAAAGATTACTTTATCTTCTCCCATTGCTGCATCTTTATATTTTTGAAATACCTCAGAATTTTTTTGGTCATTTATCGGGTAATAAGGTTCATCGCCCTTTTGCCATTCACGAGGATATTCTTTTGTTATAACCGTTTTTGGTTGCGTTCCAAACTCAAAATGCTTGTGTTCAATAATTCTCGTGTAGGGTGTCTTTGCATCTGTATAATTTACCACTGCATTCCCTTGATAATTATCGGTGTCAAGTACTTCATTGTCAAAACGCAAGCTTCTATACTCTAACGGTCCATATTTGTAGCCATAAAACTCATCAATCATACCAGTAAAAACGACTTTTTCACAAAGGTTGTCATATCTTTCTTTGTCATCAAAATAGTCGGCATTAAGTTTGACTTCTATATTCTCAAGCATCTTTTCAACAATACCATTGTATCCTTTTAACGGGATTCCCTGATATCTGTCATTAAAATAATTATTGTCATATGTAAAGCGAACCGGCAAACGTTTGATGATAAATGCCGGAAGTTTTGTTGCATCTCTACCCCATTGCTTTTCAGTATATCCTTTGATCAATTTTTCATAAATATCACGTCCAACTAGAGATATCGCTTGTTCTTCTAAGTTTTTCGGTTCATTTACATGTGCACTTTTTTGTTCTGCAATTTTTTGTTTGGCCTGTTCAGGTGTAATGACGCCCCACAATTTATTGAACGTATTCATATTGAAAGGTAAGTTATATATTTCCCCATGATAATTGGCAATTGGCGCATTAACAAACCTATTAAACTCTGTAAACTGATTGACATATTCCCATATCTGACGATTATTTGTATGGAAAATATGTGCTCCATATGTGTGTACATTGATGTCTTCTATTTTTTCACAGTAGACATTTCCTCCAATGTGATGACGTCGTTCAATAATCATGCATTTTTTTCCACGCTTATTTGCCTCATATGCAAATGTTGCACCAAAAAGGCCTGCCCCCACAATCAAATAATCTATTTTTTCCACTATGTGCCTCCTACAAGTGTATTAATTTCTATGTTCTTTATCCAGGAATCTCATACGACTTTTTACAACTTTTTTCGAAGGGGTGTCCTCTTCAACCTTGTGACTTTGATAAGCTCCGCTTAATTCGTTAGCTGTATCTCTCTTGCAATCATCACAAAAGCGTCCTGTCCGAATAGACTTTCCACACTTTTCGCATTCTATTCCCATCGCACTATCAGCAGAAAATATCAATCGTTCTTCTCGAACCCATTGACGAATTTGACGTGTATCCACATCACACTCTTCGGCCACTTGCCCGATATTTGCTGTTGGATTTCGACGAATATAGGTTTTAACCTCTGTGAATTTGTTTTCCAATTCTGATTTACATTGTGCACAGATTGGTTGTCCTCCGACATAGTTGAAAATACGTCCGCATTTTTTACAATTTCTAACATCCATACCCATTACCTCCTAAAAATTATAGTCCATTTCCGATGGCCGCTGTTAAAAAAAACACTTTGCCAACATGCGCTTTTTTTAGCTGTATTGTGCAAGCATCCACCGTTGCTCCCGTTGTATATATGTCATCAATAATTAATATATTACTATGCGTAATTGTATTGTTGACCTTCTTATGAACCTCAAACGCATTCTCAAGATTCTTATATCGCGTCTCCGGCGATAAATCTTTTTGAGGCGTCGTCCATTTTTTACGTTTTAATCCATGTTTAAGCAATTGTACTGGTGTCCCTTGATATTTTTTCATCTGGTCATTATAGGCTTTGACAAAATAAATTGCTAATAATTCAGCCTGGTTATAACCACGTGCAACAAACTTTGTATAATGAATAGGAACCGGTATCACATAATCCACTTGCCAACCAACATGCTCTAAATAAAACTGTGCCATAATTCGCCCCATCTTACGTGCGATCCATGTATGATGGTAGAATTTTAAACCCAGTAAAGCTTTTTTCACATGTTCATCATATACAAACACACCTCGTCCTGCCTCAAACTGATGCAGGCGTGTCAAGCAATCCATGCACAAGTCATCTTCTTGTTCACGTACTTTTCCACATTGACGACAATGCGCTTGTTCGATGAGACTAATTTTATTATAACATATATCGCAAACGTCCGTCCCATTTTCTTGCAACTCTTTCATGCAAAACATACATTTATTAGGGAACAAAAAATTCATGATGCTACGCATCTATCTCAACTCCTTAACCTCAAACAAAGGAGCAGCTTCCATAATCCGAAGAAACAAGGTTGAGTTTCTATTAATCTCGCGATTGTTGTCAATCATATGCTTTAAAATATCAATGTCTCCTACAAGAACAACTAATTCGCGTGCTCTTGTCACCGCAGTATATAGTAGGTTACGACTTAACAACATATTTGGTCCTTTAAAAAGAGGAATAATAACCACAGGATATTCGCTTCCTTGTGATTTATGAATCGTTATGCTATAGGCAAGTTCTAACTCATCGAGTTGGCTAAATTCATATATCACTTCCTTTAAATCGTCGAACGTTACAACCAATGTCTCGGAATAGTGATTGATCTGTTTGACCGTTCCCAAATCTCCGTTAAAAATTCCAACCCCTTCATCAATAACAATATCAAATTGGCTTTTTATCGTCCAATGAATATTATAGTTATTGCGAATTTGCATAACTTTATCACCCTCGCGAAATGTCATCTGTCGAAATGTTTTTTCAGCACGTTTTGGGGATGAAGGATTTAACGCTTTTTGGAGTTCAACATTTAATTGATCTACCCCAAGCAGTCCTTTTCGCATCGGAGTGAGTACTTGAATACCTTCTTGATAATCGATGCCTGTAAATTTAGGCAGTCTTGATTTGACCAACGAGATAATTTCCTTAAGAATCTGCTGACTTTGCTTTCTTTGAATAAAGAAAAAGTCATTCTTGTTTTTATACTCTACCATATTTCCTTGATGAATTTTATGAGCATTAAGTACGATTGCACTTTTTTCCGCTTGTCGATAGATCTTTTGGAGGGTTACTGTCGGCACAAAATGTTTAACATGAATAAGATCCCTTAATACATTTCCCGGTCCAACTGACGGAAGCTGGTCTTTGTCACCTACAAGGATAACACGGCATCCTAGCGGGATAGCTTTTAGTAGATGATAGAACAAATTAATATCTAACATCGAAATCTCATCAACAATTAACACATCACATTCAAGAGGATACTCTTCGCCTCGTTCAAAAGATTGGCGCTGATCATCGGAAGAAAAATTAATCTCTAACAAACGATGAATCGTTTTTGCCTCATGGCCTGTTGTCTCGGTCATTCGCTTAGCGGCTCGTCCTGTTGGTGCCGCTAAAAAAATAACTAAATCCTCTTCTTCAAACATTTGAATTAAAGTGTTAATCGTTGTTGTCTTTCCTGTTCCCGGCCCTCCTGTGAGTACAAAAAAAGGATACTTAGCGCTGTCAAGGACGGCTTCTTTTTGTACCCCATCCAGCGAAATATTATTACGCATCTCTATAGAAGCAATTCGCTTTTCCACTTTGTCTATCTGTTGAATCTCATGGGCTAGACATTGACAAATCTTATGTGCACACGCTTCTTCCATTAGATAATATTGACTCAAATAAATCCGGGTCATCTTTTCATCTTCCTGCACTTTAATTTGCTGCCTTAATTGAAGTTCCATAATCTCTCGGTCAATTTGTTCTATGGATATCCCAAGAAGTTCTTGGGTTCGTTCAACAAGCATGTTCTTTTCGAGATATACATGCCCATCTAACGTTCCTTGATTAAGAACATATGTAATGGCCGACATAATTCGATGAGGATGATTTTCTTCAATCCCAATTCGTTTTGCAATTTCATCTGCAAGTTTAAATCCGATTCCGTAGATATCTTCCGCTAGGCGATAGGGATTTTCTCTAACAATTTGATATGTTTTTTCTTTATAGTATTCATATATTTTTAATCCATAGGTTAGGGAAATCTGATATTCTTGTAGGAATAAAATCGCTTGACGCATGCTACGTTGTTCATAAAACACTTCGGCAATCTGTTGTGCTTTTTGCATACTAATGCCTTTAACTTCCTCAAGTCGCTCTGGCTCCTGTTCAATAATTCGAAAGGTGTCATCACCAAAGCTCTCAACAATTTTCCCAGCCAAAACAGGTCCGATTCCTTTTATGGCACCGGACCCTAAATATTTTTCAAATGCATGTTTATCTTTTGGTACTGATGTGGAAAATGTCTCTACGTTAAACTGCTTTCCATAAATTGGATGGGTGGTATATTCCCCTTCAACGCTGATTTCTTCACCGATGGATAGTTTAAACATTGTTCCCACACAAGTTATTTCACCCTCTTGTGCGGAAACAACAATAATTGTATATCCGTTTTGTTCATTTCGATATATTATTTCTTCAACAATACCTGTTATCTTCTCCATAAACCCTCAAATCATTTATCCATTGACTTTTGCCTTAAGCTCTTCCACTTTATCTGTTCGCTCCCATGGAAGATCAATATCTGTACGACCGAAGTGGCCATATGCAGCTGTCTGACGATAAATAGGTCGGCGCAAATCTAAATCATGGATAATTGCGGATGGACGAAGGTCAAAGACTTCATTGACAATTTCTGTAATGCGTTCATCACTCATAATTCCGGTTCCATCCGTATCGATAAAAACAGATACCGGATGCGCAACACCAATCGCATAAGCTAACTCAATCTCGCATCGCTTCGCAAGACCTGCAGCAACAATATTTTTTGCAACATAACGCGCTGCATACGCTGCTGAACGGTCCACTTTTGTCGGATCTTTTCCTGAAAAAGCTCCACCACCATGGCTGGCATATCCACCATAAGTATCTACAATAATTTTACGACCTGTTAGTCCTGCATCCCCTTGTGGTCCACCAATAACAAAACGTCCCGTAGGATTAATGTAGTATTTTGTCTTATCATCTAATAATTCTTGAGGAATCACTTCATCGATAACATACTTTTTCAAATCTTCTCGAATCGTCTCTTGAGATACATGTTCGTCATGTTGGGTTGAAATCACAACCGCATCAACACGTTTAGCCAAATTATCCTCATATTCAACTGTAACCTGTGACTTTCCATCCGGTCTTAAGTATTTGAGTGTTCCATCTTTACGTACTGCGGACAAGCGTTTTGATAATTTGTGCGCAAGTGAAATAGGTAGTGGCATCAACTCTGCTGTTTCATCACAAGCATAGCCGATCATCATTCCCTGGTCTCCGGCACCTGCTTCTTCTTCGCTATGTTCTTGTCCGTCACGAACTTCAAGGGCTACATCTACACCCATCGCAATATCTGGCGATTGTTCATCAATCGTTACCATGACCGCACATGTCTCCGCATCAAATCCAGCTTTTGCATCGTGATATCCAATCTCGTCTACTGTTGCACGAACAACTTTAGGAATATCAACATAGCATTCTGTAGATATCTCGCCCATAACCATGACCATACCTGTCGTCACGGCTGTTTCACATGCCACTCTTGCTTTAGGATCTTGCGCTAATATAGCATCAAGTACTGCATCTGAAATTTGGTCACATACTTTATCTGGATGTCCTTCAGTCACTGACTCTGAAGTAAATAATCTTTTTGACATAATTGTCCTCCTAATTTAATCTAATTTTATTATACTGCATATTCTTATTTTTGCAACTCTTTTGGTAGTGTCCTATGAAAGTATATTCCATGGGCTACAGGCTTTTCTTCTCCCGTACTTGGCTGATTAATCACCTGAGCTTGATGGGTAATAACTGAAGAGGAGCCTCCATCTAGATAAGCCGCATACATACAACCGGCTTCTTGCATAAGGGTTGCAAGTTGCTTGCCTGTAACTCCTCGACTTATTTCTGGTTGTCGACCATCAATGACTTTTATGATGATTTTTTTTTGTGCAGTAATTCCAATAGCCGTTCTGGGTTGTAACGATGTCGTATAACCAATAAATGCTTCATAATCCTTTGCTACATTGTCCCCATCATAAACTAGCCAACCACCTGTCTGAAATGCATCTTTAACATTTTCTATATCCACATTACTCTCAATATCCACATGGATAGAGTCGCCGACATTATATACTGGTTCTTTAGAAAAAATCTTTCTTGATACATAGTAGCGTTCTTGGTTCAGTGTATTACCTTCTAATACAATACGTTCTTGATGTGTGACAATTTCGGATACTTCATTATTATCTATACGATAGATTCGTATATTTTCCTGAGGATAGAGATATTTGCCAAACCACTGTGTATAGACACCTACACCTCGATTATAATAGTCATCATTAATCTCGTATATAGGCTGTCGAACTTCGTTGTGTACAAGATAGGCGCGAAGTTCTATATCTCTTAAAGCAATATCTCCGTCAGAATAAACAAGAACGGTTGGCGTTTGCACAGACCGAAGAGAAATCAACTCATAATTCTTAATCACGATACCTTGGGGACGACCATAGCCGTTATAAAACATGCCATTAACACCAAGAGGATAGCTATATTCCTGTTGCACTGCCATTGCCGAAATATGGTCATACCCCAGCAAACTATTATGGGCTAATTCCTGAATAAGTTGCGCCCCTTGGTTTAAGCTCGCTTCAATCGTATAAACTTGTTGTTCATAACCATCAATCATGACCTGCTCGTGTGTCAATCCCAAGCTCATGATGAGCTCAATAAGTATAAACATTGTTCGAAATGATGTTGAAAAATCTATCATAATCCCAACCTCTTGAAATGAAAAAACCATCAATGATTGATGGTTTTGATCAACTTATTTATCCAAGGATGACAGTTGCTTATATAATGCAGTTGCAATTCCCATGCCTTGACCTTCTGAGATAATCTTTGAATATTCTTCATCCAGCATTTGTGTATAAATCTCACTGGCATTGTTTTTTTCAAACATTCCACCATCTGGAACTGTCTTTCGCATTTCTTTAAATAATTGTTGTACGTAATAAGCTTCAAAAGACTCACATGCTTGCTTTAATTCCTGATCATTTTTTTCCTGATCTGTCTGTTGTTGCACAGTGCGATCCAATAGCTTTTGAAACTCTTGCTCAACTGAGGTTCCTTTTTGAGCGCTTCCATAAATATTTGACAACTCTTGTCCGATCCCATTAATTTCCATATCTACCACCTACTATCGCTTCAAATTATTAGCCATGCCAAGCATATCATCGGATGTCTGAATAGCTTTTGAACTTAGTTCATAGGCACGTTGTGCAATAATCATGCCTACCATTTCTTCAACCGCTTGGACATTGGACGCTTCAAGTGCCCCTTGAATAATAGATGATTTTTTTAGGTCTTCATTGTCATGCTCAGATATAGCTTCACCCGACGCCGCCGTTGTATCAAATAGACCATTGCCCAATGTCTTTAAGCCTGCTACATTGGGGAATTGAACAATTTCAAATTGAATGCCTAGGTCTACCGGCTCACCGTCAACCACTGTTGAAAAATTACCCATCTCGTCTACAACAACGTTTTCCATAGCCACGCCTTCTTCAAAGGTAATGGGATCTCCATCTGCATTTAAGATTCGATATCCATTGACATCCGTCAATGTTAATTCTCCATCTTCCTGACTCACCTTAAAGGCTCCGGCTTTTGCATATTTTACACTTCCATCAAATGTCTCTACTGCAAAAAAACCATTACCAGCCATCGCAAAGTCTAGGGGTGCTTCTGTCACTTCAATATTACCTTGAGTAAAGGTCTTGACTGATCCCGCTGCTCGAACGCCATGACCAACTTGCAAATTGACCGGTGATCCTTGCTCATTAGGACTTCCCGCCTCTCGCATCGTCTCATATAATAAGGATTTGAACTCTAAACGTTCTTTCTTGAAGCCAATTGTATTTGCATTTGCTAAATTATTTGCAATCGTATCTACGGTTAACTGCTGTGTTTTCATTCCGGACGCCGCCGTCCATAACGAACGCATCATATACTATTCCTCCTCTTATACTCGACCGACATTATTGACCACTTTATCCAAGGTGTCATCATATGTGGTTAATACTTTTTGGTTTGCCTCATAGCTTCGCATAACACTAATCATATCAATCATTTCTTTGACTGAATTTACATTTGAAGCTTCTTCATAGCCTTGACGAACCATACCTTTAAACTCAGCCTCTACACTTTGATCTGTTGTGTCATAAAGGTTATCGCCAATTTTTTTAAGCGTTCTGTAATCTTCAAATCCCACGATTTTTATTGTATCTACCAAGGTCCCATTAGCATAGACTGCTCCATTTTCTTTAACGGAAAAATCTCCTGCATCTACTGTTATAATACCATTTTGCCCTACAACATAATTCCCCTCTTTGGTAACAAGTTCTTTGTTAGCATTTAAGGTGAACGATCCATCTCGTGTATACTTTTGCTCCATAGTGCCGTCAGCATTTTTTTGTCCTACAACAAACATTCCTTGTCCTTCTAATGCGACTGAAAGCGGATCATCATTACGCTTTAATGCACCTTGTTCAAAGTTTGTATATATATTGTCTACAGATACACCTAAGCTCATTGATCCAATGCGTGCATTGGATTTATTCGCTGGATCATTAATTTTTATTGCCAAAACTTCTTTAAATGCTTCCATTGTCACGTCATCTTTTTTAAATCCTGTAGTATTGGCATTGGCAAGATTATTTGAGACAATATCCATCTTCTGTTGTTGAGCTTCCATTCCTGTATAAGCGGTATACAATCCTCTTAACATAATTAACTCCTTCATGTAGGTTATTCTTTATTATATATCGTAATAACCTTTGACTTTCTTAACCCTTAATAATTATTATGTGCAAGATATTCAACATATTGTCCCGTACCTATAGCCACACATGTTAACGGATCATCAGCTTGAATCACATTAATTCCTGTTTTTGTTTCAATAAGTTGATCCAATCCTTGCAGCATACCGCCTCCACCTGTTAGTACAATACCTCGATCAGCAATATCCGATGCTAGTTCTGGTGGTGTTTTTTCAAGCACACTATGGACAGCATCAACAATTGCCGACGTTGTCTCTCTTAACGCTTCTTCCGTTTCTTCCGATGTTACTGTAATTGTTTTTGGCAAACCAGTAATCAAGTTACGCCCTCGTACATCCATTTGCAATACTTCCGGCCGTTTATACGCTGTTCCAATCTTGACCTTAATCTCTTCTGCCGTACGCTCTCCAATAAGAAGATTATGCTTCTTACGCATATAGCGCACTAGTGCTTCATCAAAATTATCGCCAGCTATCTTAATTGAGGTGCTAACAACTGTTCCGCCTAATGAGATGACCGCAATATCTGATGTTCCGCCACCGATGTCAACGACCATACTACCACAGGCTTTAGAGATATCAATTCCTGCACCGATTGCTGCGGCAATAGGTTCTTCTATAATTTCAACTTTACGTGCTCCCGCCTCATACGTCGCATCTTCGACGGCTCTTTTTTCAACTTCGGTTACACCGCTTGGCACACATACTGTGATTCTTGGCTTACGCAAACGTCGACCTACCGCTTTTCCGATAAAGTACTTCAACATCTTTTCTGTAACGGTATAATCTGAAATTACACCTTGACGCAAAGGACGAATCGCCACAATATTTCCAGGTGTTCTTCCTAGCATGCGTCTTGCTTCACTTCCTACTGCAAGAATCTTGTTTGTATTACGATCAAAGGCTACAACGGATGGTTCTCGTAGAACAACCCCCTTGCCTTTAATATATACTAGTACATTTGCTGTTCCTAAGTCTATTCCGATGTCTGATGAAAATCCTAACATAATTTACCCCTTTCAATTTATGCCTTTTCTTCAGGGAGTAACACTTTGATTTTATCCAACTTCCATATTTCATTGGCATATTCTTCAATGGTTCGATCCGAAGAAAACTTTCCTGCATTTGCCATGTTTAGCATCGCTTTTCGTGCCCATTCACTCTGATTGCGATAGGCAATATCTACTTTTCTCTGCGCATCAACATACGCATCAAAATCTTTCAAAATAAAATACTGATCAGCGGGTTCCCCGCCGCCATTTAATAGAGAATCATAGATTTCTCTAAATAGGTCTGGATCTTGTGGTGAATAGAAACCGTTAATCAATTGAGTAACAACTCGTCGTATCGCTTGATTGTTGTTGTATATGTCCCAAGGATCATATGTACGACTATGCTGTAATGCAATAACTTCATCTGCTGTCATTCCAAAGATAAAACAGTTATCCTCGCCGACTTCTTCAGCGATTTCAATATTTGCACCATCAAGTGTTCCTATAGTTAATGCACCATTAAGCATAAATTTCATATTTCCTGTTCCAGAAGCTTCTTTGGACGCTGTTGAAATCTGTTCTGACACATCTGCTGCCGCAAAAATCAACTCTGCATTCGAAACACTATAGTTTTCAATAAATACAACTTTAATCTTATTGTTAATGGTTACATCATTATTGATCACATTAGCTACATTGTTAATCAATTTAATGATTTTTTTTGCACGTGTATATCCCGGTGCTGCTTTTGCTCCAAAAATAAACGTTCTTGGCAACATATCCAAATCCGGATTTTCACGAAGCTCATTATACAAATGCATTACATATAAGATAAGCATAAGCTGACGTTTGTACTCATGCAAACGCTTAACCTGTATATCAAAAATAGATCTTGGATCTACATCAATACCATTATGTTTTTTTATGTATTCTGCCAAACGTACTTTGTTTTGGTATTTTATCTGCATAAAATCACGGCGTTCTTTTTCATCATCAATAAACGCTTCCATTTTCTTGATTTCATCCAGTTTCACCGCCCACTCTTTTCCAATCTTTTTCGTGACCCATGAGGATAACTTTGGATTGGCATGGAGTAAAAAGCGTCGCTGTGTAATACCGTTGGTTTTATTGTTGAATTTTTTGGGATACATTTCATAGAAATCCTTTAATTCTTCATTTTTAAGAATTTCTGTATGCAGTCTTGCTACACCATTAACAGAATAGCTACCAACAATACATAGCCATGCCATCTTAATCTGTCCATCTGAAACAATAGCCATACGACGAATACGGTCATTGTCAAAGCCAAATCGGTCTGTAATTTCAGCACAAAAGCGTCGATTGATCTCTTCAACAATTTGATAAATTCTTGGAAGCAATCGGCTAAACAGTTCAATCGGCCATTTTTCAAGAGCCTCTGACATGATAGTATGATTCGTATATGCGCATGTACGATTAGTAATCGACCACGCTTCTGCCCATTCCAAATGGTAATCATCCATCAGCACACGCATCAGCTCAGGAATTGTCAATGATGGGTGCGTGTCGTTAATATGGAAGACAACTTTTTCCGGCAGTTTACGTATATCATCATGGTTTTCCATAAACTGTTTGACCACTTGCTGAATTGTTGCCGAAATAAAGAAATATTGTTGTTTTAAGCGAAGTTCCTTGCCCTTGTAGTGATTATCATTAGGATAAAGCACTTCTACAATCGTCTTTGCAAGGTTTTGTTGTTCAACCGCTTTATGGTAATCTCCTCGATCAAACATCTCAAGGTTAAAGCTTTGAATCGCTTCTGCATCCCATAACCTTAGTGTATTAATTGTACTATTGTTATAACCTACAATAGGTACATCATAAGGAATTGCACGTACAGATTGATAATTCTCATGAACATATTGCTCACGTCCGTCATCGTTTTTCACAACGCGTACGTTTCCGCCAAACTTAATTTCGACACCGTATTCAGGTTGGCGAATTTCAAATGGATTGCCGTTTTTGAGCCATTCATCCGGTTTTTCTACTTGATAGCCATCAATAATTTTTTGCTCAAAAATTCCATAACGATAGCGAATTCCACATCCATAGGCAGGATATTCTAGCGTTGCAAGTGAATCTAAGAAGCAGGCTGCAAGTCGACCTAAACCGCCATTGCCCAACCCTGCATCCGGCTCTTGATTCTCAATTGTATTAAGATCAAATCCCAGTTCACGAAGGACTTCTTCAACTACTTGATTCACCTGTAAGTTAATTAGGTTGTTACCTAAGGCTCTTCCCATCAAAAATTCCATAGAAAGGTAGTAGACAGTTTTCGCATCTTCTTCTTGAAAGGTTTTTTGAGTTTCAATCCATTCGTCCACAATAATATCTTTGACTGCAAAGGCTACAGCTTGAAATAGCTGTTCCTCTGTCACTTGATCAATGGTCTTTCGAAATTGATTTTTAATGTTTTCAAATATCGCTTCTTTAAAAGCTTCTTTTGTGACATTCAAGCGATTCATACAATTCCTCCATTCTTGGTTTTAGCGTTTAGCTACTACAAAGTCAACGGTTTCCCCATTAATGTTCCAATTTTTTGTATATCCTTCTATTAAGCTATTATGAATGGTATCTGTTAATGTCTCTTCTTGAATAATTGCTTGATTCTTCTGAACAAGTTCTTGAATTTTTTCATTACCCGCCAGACCAAATTCAATATGGTCAACGACTTCAAAACCTGCTTCTTTTCGCATTGTTTGAATTTTGCTGATGATTTCTCTAACGAAGCCTTCTTCAATCAAGCTTTCTGTCAAGTTGGTGTCTAATACAACGGTTACATTGCCATCCACATCGGATGCATAACCTTCTTTTTTAGCTGATTCAATAAGTAAGTCTTCTTCTGTTAAGCTCACTTCAACTCCATCAAAATCAAAAGATAAGTGCCCTTGATTTTTTAATTCTTCCATTGCATGGTTGCCATCAATGTTAGCTAAAGCTTCACGAATTTGGTTTAACTGTTTTCCATACTTTGGACCTACCGTACGAAGTTGTGGTTTAAACTCATAGGTTGTAAATGCACTCACATCATCAACCAATTGGACTTCTTTAACATTAAGCTCATCGCGAATAATCGCTGCAAATTGTTCATCCAAGTCACCTTCTGCCTTAACAAACATGGTTGGAAGGGGTTGACGGTTCTTAATATTTGCACCATTACGGCAAGAACGTCCTGAGACAACAATTTTTAACAACAGTTCCATTTGTTCTTCAACTTTAGGTTTAATCATAGCTGTCTCTGCAACTGGGAAGTCACAAAAATGAATGCTTTCTGGTGCTTGCGCATCAAAATTAACCACAAGGTTTTGATAAATATCTTCTGCCATAAAAGGAATAAATGGCGCCGTTACCTTTGCCAATGTTACCAATGTCGTGTATAGCGTCATATACGCATTAATTTTATCTTGATTCATATCTTTTTGCCAGAAACGTTCACGACTTCGTCGAACATACCAGTTACTTAGTTCATCAACGAATTCTGCAATCGCTCGCGTCGATTCTGTAATTCGGTATTCTGATAAGTTAGAATCCACCGTTTGAATTAATGAATTTAATTTGGATAAACACCATTGGTCCATTAAATTCAGATTTTCTTTGTCCAATGTATATTTTGTCGGGTCAAATTGGTCAATATCCGCATAAAGTACATAAAACGCATATGTATTCCATAATGTTCCCATAAATTTACGCTGCCCTTCAATGACCGCTTCATCGGAAAAACGATTCGGTAACCAAGGCGCTGAATTGTTATAAAAATACCATCGAATGGCATCTGCACCATATTTATCTAAGGCATCAAATGGATCGACTGCATTTCCTTTTGACTTGGACATCTTTTGACCATTTTCATCTTGAACATGACCTAGGACAATAACATTTTTATATGCCGGTTCATCAAATAGAAGCGTTGATATTGCTAGCAATGAATAGAACCAACCTCGTGTTTGGTCAACCGCTTCACTAATAAAGTCTGCCGGGAAATTATCTTCAAACTTCTCTTTATTTTCAAAAGGATAGTGCCATTGCGCAAAAGGCATTGCACCTGAATCAAACCAGCAGTCAATTACAGGTTCAACTCGCGTCATCGAACCGCCACATTGATCACATTTTATATGCACATTGTCAATAAAGGGGCGATGTAGTTCAATATCTTCAGGGCAATCATCACTCATTGATTTTAGCTCTTCAATACTTCCAATGGCATGGCGATGTCCACATGAGCATTCCCAGATATTTAAAGGTGTTCCCCAGAAACGGTCACGACTTAGCCCCCAATCCAGAACATTTTCAATCCAATCGCCAAAGCGCTTTTCACCAATGTTTTTGGGTAACCAATTAATTTTTTTATTGTTAGCGATTAATTGATCTTTGACTTTTGTCATCTCAATAAACCAAGTATCTTTTGCATAGTAAATAAGCGGAGTATCACAGCGCCAACAGTGTGGATAGCTATGTTCGTACTCCAACGCTTTAAATAATTTGTTGTGCTTATCTAAGTAATCAATAATCAATGGGTCTGCACTCTTTACAAACATACCCTTCCAAGGCTCAACTTGATCTGTAAATTCCCCTTTGTCATTAACGAGTTGAACAAACGGCAATCCATATGCACGACCTACATTCGCATCATCTTCACCAAATGCCGGTGCAATATGTACGATTCCTGTACCATCTGATAGCGTTACATAATCTGCACATGTCACAAAATACGCTTTTTCATTTGGCGTCTCAAAATCAAACAAAGGTTCATAATGGATATGTTCTAAATCTTTTCCTGTATATGTTTCAAGGATGCTATAGTCTGCATCGGCTCCAAGCACTTGATCCAATAATGCTTCTGCCAGTATAAACTGTTCCTGATCAACCTGTACCTTTACATAACGTTCCACAGGATTGACCGCTAATGCCACGTTACTTGGTAACGTCCAAGGTGTTGTCGTCCATGCTAAGAAATACTGATTTTCTTGGTCGACAAGCTTAAACTTTCCGATAACAGATTGTTCTTTAACATCTTTGTACCCTTGAGCGACTTCATGAGTCGAAAGGGACGTACCACAACGAGGGCAATAAGGAACGATTTTATGACCTTTGTATAAAAGACCCTTGTCCCAAATCGTTTTTAATGCCCACCATACGGATTCAATATATTCATTGTGATAGGTTACATAAGGATCTTCCATGTCTGCCCAAAAACCAACAGTTCCACTAAAGTCTTCCCACATACCTTTATATTTCCAAACGCTTTCCTTACATTTATTGATAAAAGGTTCTAAACCATAGTCAAGGATCTGATCTTTTCCATCAATACCTTCTGAACGTTCCACTTCAAGTTCTACCGGTAGTCCGTGGGTATCCCATCCCGCTTTACGTAACACCTTATTCCCTTTCATCGTCTGGTAACGAGGAATTAAGTCTTTGATGACACGAGTAAGTACGTGACCAATATGCGGCTTACCATTTGCTGTTGGTGGGCCATCATAAAATGTATATGTCGGACCGTCACTTCTTAGTTCAATGCTCTTTTCAAAAATCTTATTTTCATTCCAAAAATCCAGAATTTTCTTTTCGCGTTCAACGAAATTCAGTTTTGTCGATACTTTTTCGTACACTTTAATTCCTCCTAAGGTCCATTTTGATAATCAATTCCTTATTATACGTATCTTTACGCTTTTTGTAAAGACTTACGAAAAACTTCCTTAATGTATTATAACCTTATATCTAAATAATATCTAGTTATTCTTGATTGTTTTCTTCGATTAGGATAATATTAAGGAAGATTATACACGAAAGAAGGGATTGCATTCTCATGCCTAACTTAAACTTAACTTTACTCACAGATTTTTACGAACTGACCATGATGCAAGGATATTTTAATCATAAAGATCGCGACAAAGTCGTTGTGTTTGATTTGTTTTATCGCTCCAATCCAAGCGGCAACAGTTTTTCAATTGCAGCCGGTCTAGAACAGGTCATTGATTACATCAATAATTTAGATTTTACTGATGAAGACATTGCATACTTAGAAGCACAGCATGTTTTTTCTCAAGACTTTTTAGAATATTTGAAAAACTTCGAATTTACCGGAGATATCTATGCCGTTGCTGAAGGGACCGTTGTCTTTCCCCAAGAACCTATCTTAAAGGTCGTTGCTCCTATTTGTCAGGCACAACTTATTGAAACGGCTTTACTAAATATTATTAACCACCAAAGCCTCATTGCAACCAAGGCCGCTCGCGTTAAATGGGCCGCTGAAGACCAAGCCGTACTTGAGTTTGGCTTACGTCGTGCCCAAGGTCCTGATGCAGGTATCTACGGCGCTCGTGCTGCTATGATTGGTGGCTGTGATGCAACCTCTAATGTTCTTGCCGGAAAAATGTTTGACGTTCCTGTTAAGGGAACCCATGCCCATAGTTGGGTTATGAGCTTTGATACTGAATTAGAAGCTTTTCGCGCCTATGCCAATCTGTTCCCTGATTCATGTCTGTTGCTTGTTGACACCTATGATACATTGCGCTCCGGTGTTCCAAATGCCATTACCATTTTCAAGGAGTTATATGCCAAAGGATTGTCCCCTAAAATAGGCATTCGTCTTGATAGCGGTGACCTTTCCTATTTATCAAAAAAGGCTCGAAAGATGTTGGATGATGCCGGATTCCCTGAAGCCATTATTAGTGCTTCATCGGATTTGGATGAATTTTTAATTCGTGACCTTCGTCTTCAAGGTGCACGTATCGACTTATGGGGTGTTGGAACCAACTTAATTACCTCCAGCGACTGCCCTGCTTTTGGCGGCGTCTATAAGCTTGCGGCAATTAACCAAGATGGTCAATACGAACCCAAGATTAAGCTTTCCAATAATCCGGTAAAAGTAACCAATCCGGGCAACAAAAAAATTCTACGCGTCTATAATAAAGAGTCCGGGAAAATTATCGCCGATCTTATTACTTTAGTTGACGAAACCTATGATGAAGCCGACAATCTGTTACTTTTTAGTCCAGATGCTCCTTGGAAAAAAACGCTTTTGACTGGAGGCACTTACACATTACGGGAAATACTTCAACCTATCTATATTAATGGAAAGCAAGTATACCATTCTCCAAAAACAATGGAAATAAAAATGTATTGCAATCAAGAATTAAGCACACTATGGGATGAATCCAGACGACTTGTAAATCCACAGCCTGTCTATGTAGACCTTTCAGAAAAACTGTATGCATTAAAACAAAAAATGATGATGGAAAGCAATTAACCCGCACCTGAATTAGGAGGTATTCATATGATGGAAACTTTAAAAAACCCACGTCAAAGTGGTGTTTTACTTCACCCCACCTCATTTCCCGGACCTTTTGGTATCGGCGACCTAGGTACATCAGCTTACCGATTTATCGACTTTTTATACGCTAGCGGACAAGAATTATGGCAAATTCTCCCCTTAGGCCCAACAGGTTATGGAGATTCTCCCTATCAAGCTTTTTCCTCTTATGCAGGTCAACCTTTGCTCATTAGCATAGAAAAACTTATGGAAGAAGGTCTGTTAGCTCCTTCTGATATTGACTATAGAGATTGGGACCCTCACGCTATCGACTTTGGTGCGGTCATTGACTACAAACACAATCTATTTAAAAAAGCTTATGATCAGTTTATCGCAAATGAAAATACCGAACTTTTTTATGCATATAAAGGGTTTATCCACAAGGAAAAGGACTGGCTTTCTTCTTATGCACTATTTATGGCCGTTAAAGATGCACATGATGGACAAGTGTGGACAAGTTGGGATCCAGAAATTGCATTTCCGGATAAGAAGACAATCAAAAAATGGAAAAGCGAATTAGAATATACATATAACTATTATCGTTTTTTACAATTCATTTTCTTTCGTCAGTGGTTTGAACTCAAAAACTATGCCGAACAAAAAAACGTCTCTATCATCGGTGATATCCCTATATTTGTTGCTTTTGATAGTGCTGATGTTTGGGCAAACAAAGAGTTGTTTTATCTAGATGAGAAGGGTTTTCCAACCATCGTTGCAGGTGTGCCTCCAGATTACTTTAGTGCTACAGGACAACTTTGGGGAAATCCTCTATATCACTGGAAAATCCATAAAAAGGAACATTATGCTTGGTGGATTAAGCGTATTGAATATAATTTGAAGTTTGTTGATTATTTGCGCATCGACCATTTTAGAGGCTTTGAGTCTTATTGGGCTGTTCCCTACGGTTCCCCAAATGCTATTCATGGGGAGTGGCAAGACGGTCCCGGAAAAGATCTGTTTTATGCCATGGAAAAAGTACTTGGCAAAGACTTGCCAATTATTGCTGAAGACTTAGGGCTTATTACACCTGCCGTTCGCGAGCTTCGAGACGCTTTTAATTTTCCAGGTATGAAAATTTTGCAGTTTGCTTTTGAAGACCTTGGCAACAACGAATTTCTTCCTTTTAACTATACCTTTAATTCTATTGCTTATACCGGAACACATGATAATGATACGACCCTCGGATGGTATCAACAAGCATCTGAAGCATCTCAGGATAAAGTTCGACGCTTTATGAATACTGATGCCAATGATATTTGCTGGGATTTTATTCGTACATGCTTTTTATCCCCTTCCAATCAAGCTGTTGTTCCACTGCAAGACATCTTATGCTTAGGTAGCCACGCGCGTATGAACCGTCCGGGTATACCTGCCGGCAATTGGCAATGGCGCTATACCCAAGATATGCTCTCTGACTTTGTCATCCATCGATTAAGCCAATTATCAGCGCTTAGCGGACGTGGACAGCATAACGCCATCTTAGCAGAATCTGAACTTGATTAATTGTTCGAGCCTTGCTATAATAGTAAAACTGGTGTGATACCACAAACATTAAAGAAGGTGACTTATGCGAAGAATACTATTTTTTATTGTAATTCCAACATACTATCTACTTGGATTGCCTTTACTATTGGCAACATATATTATCGGGACCTTTAACATGCCTATGCGACGAACCATCGCCTATCATTATAATCGAATCACCGGCTGGCTCATCTTCACCGTCGCAGGTGCAAAATTCATCACCACCGGCCTAGAGAACATTCCTAAGGATTCAAATGCGGTCTTTGTGAGCAATCATAAAAGTATGCTTGATATTCCAGCCATTATGCGTTTTTCCAACCGCCCGATCAACTTCATCGGGAAAAAAAGCATTATGAGATGGCCATTTGTCGGATGGTGGATGGCGGCTATGGATGGTTTGTTTTTAGATAGAACCAGTCCAAGAGAAGGTTTAAAAACTATTTTAACGGCAATTGAACGTATTAAAAGCGGAGAATCTTTTGCTATTTTTCCAGAGGGAACACGAAGTAAAACCGAAGATTTTCTCCCTTTCAAACAAGGTAGTCTAAAGCTTGCTTCTAAAAGCGATACGGTGGTTATACCTATTGCTATTCGAGGCACTGTCGATGTCTTTGAGAATAACGGTTTAAACCTTAAGCCGGCTACAGTATATTTTTCTGTGGGAGATCCTATTGACTTATCCACCCTGTCTAAGGAAGATCAACTTAAGAGTGCACTTTATGTTAGCAAAATCATTGAAAAAATGTATGTTGAATCCTTAACCAATATGGTTTCGTCGAAGCTATAAATAGTTTTGACACCTAAACCAAATAATGATAGAATAAATTAAATTATTAACAACAGGAGGTAGCAACCATGACATGGTGGCAAATTTTATTAATTGTAATAGCAGTGCTTGCTATTGTTTTCGGAATTCTCTACGTTGTAGGAACTCGACTACAAAAAAAAGCAGATTCACAGCAAGGACTCATTGACGCATCCAAACAAACTGTTTCTATTCTGGTTATTGATAAAAAGAAGCAAAAACTCAAAGATTCAAACTTACCTAAGATGGTCCAAGATCAAATCCCTGTTTATCTTAAATGGAGAAAAATGCCTTTAGTGAAAGCTAAAATCGGTCCAAAGATTACAACACTTATGTGTGATGAACGTGTTTATAAAGAGCTTCCCGTAAAGAAAATGATTAAAGTTGAACTTGCCGGTATGTATATCGTTGACATCAAATCATTGCCAAAGGTTAAAAAATCTGCAAATGCACAACCTGTAAAACAAAGCTTTATGGATAAAGTCAAAGCAAAAGCAAATAGCCTTAAGAAAAAAGCATAGGTATGTCCTGACAGATAACGTAAAGTCCCGAATCAGAAAATGATTCGGGACTTTTTTATATCTATTGTTCTCTTCGTCTATTTAATTTATGCTAATGTCGCTCCAATAAAGTCTCTAAATAACGGATGCGAACGATTCGGTCTAGACTTAAACTCAGGATGGAATTGAACCCCTACAAACCAAGGATGATCTTCAATTTCGACCATTTCAACCAAACGTTCATCCGGAGATACCCCGCTGATTTTCAATCCTGCCTGTGTTAACTGTTCACGATATACATTATTGTACTCATAACGGTGTCGGTGACGTTCATAAATCAAAACTTCACCGTAAGCTTCATACGCCTTTGATCCTTCACTCACTTTACATGGATATGCACCTAATCGCATAGTGCCACCTAGTTCGTCAATATCCTTTTGTTCCGGCATTAAATCAATTACCGGATATCGCGTATCAGGATTTAATTCTGAACTGTGGGCGCCTTCAAGGCCTAATACATTGCGTGCATATTCGATTACAACGCATTGCATCCCAAGACAAATCCCAAAAAACGGCTTTTTATTAATGCGTGCATATTCTACGGCTTTGATTTTTCCTTCGATACCTCGATCACCAAATCCGCCTGGGACTAATATTCCATCAACACCGCCTAATTCTTGAGCAATGTTTTCATCCGTAAGATGTTCCGAGTTCACCCATTGAATCTCAACATTTGCCTCATGATGTATCCCTGCATGCTTTAATGACTCTACGATAGAGATATATGCATCATGAAGTTCAACATATTTTCCGACAAGTGCAATACGTGTGTTTTTCTGACCAATTCCCTTTTCCCGCTCAACCATTGCTGTCCATTCAGTTAAGTCCGGAGTACGGTTTTCTAAGTTCAGCTTTCTGCAGGTGATATCAGCCAATCCTTCGGCTTCAAGCATCAACGGAACTTCATATAATGTTGGTGCATCTAAATTTTGAATTACACAATCTTTATCTACATTGCAAAACAGTGCCATTTTTTCAGCCATCTCTGTGGTAAGCTCTTCTTCTGTTCGACACACCAAGATATCCGGTTGAATACCAATTGAACGCAACTCTTTAACTGAATGCTGTGTCGGTTTCGTTTTCATTTCTTTTGAAACACGTAAATACGGAACCAATGTCACATGAATATAGAGAACATTTTCTCGTCCAACTTCTGAAGCAACTTGGCGAATCGCCTCTAAAAACGGAAGACTTTCAATATCTCCAACCGTTCCCCCAATTTCTGTAAACACAACATCCGACTGATTTGCTTTTCCAACACGATACACACGCTCTTTTATTGTATTCGTGATATGGGGAATAACCTGAACTGTGGCTCCTAAATATTCACCTTTACGTTCTTTATTCAATACGGACCAATAAATCTTTCCTGTTGTAATGTTGCTATACTGGGTCAGGTTTTCATCAATAAATCGTTCATAATGACCTAGGTCAAGATCTGTCTCTGCTCCATCTTCTGTTACAAACACTTCACCGTGTTGATATGGACTCATAGTTCCAGGATCAATATTAATATAAGGATCAAACTTTTGGATCGTTACTTTATATCCTCTCGCCTTTAATAGGCGCCCTAATGAAGCTGCTGTAATTCCTTTTCCAAGACCGGAGACAACACCACCTGTGACAAAAATGTATTTCGTTTGCATATTTCACCTCTTCACACACATACAATGACTAAGTTTCTTCCAATTTTTTTACAACTGTTATATTTTATGTGTTTTGCGTAGTATTGTCAAGAACTACTTTGCATCTTCTACTATCCAATCAATTGCACGCTGCATTTGCGGGTCTCTTGTCTGCTTGGATTGTATATAAACTGTATTTAGTGCAATCTGAGTCGTATAATCACAAACACCATATGAATATAATCCTGCATCTGTTTGGAATTTTTTGACCGCCTCAAATGTCGCTCGTTCAAAGGTTTCATCAGGCGCCTCATTCAAGTAACCTAAGTAGGATAACAGTTCTTCAACCACTTTGACTTGCGGGCTATTATCACCTATATATAGTCGATCTTGTGCAAAAATATATTCAGGCATATCCACAACAATGTCCGGTTTAACCCCTATACCATGAATTGTGTTACCATCTCTAGATAAAAATTCTTCTGTCGTCAGCTTCACTATTTGTCCGCTATTTGTCTGATAAAAGGTCTGTGCCACACCTTTTCCAAAGGTTTGTTCTCCGATAACTACACCTACGCCAGATTCTTTGACCGCCGCCGCAAAAATTTCCGTTGCCGAAGCACTATTGCCGTTAACCAAGAGCACAATTTTAAATGGAGGTTCTTCTATATAACTGCGATAAACAAAAGATTCACCTTCTTTATTCACCAAAGATGTAATGATTCCTTCAGGAAGCAGCACTTTACCCATATTGACTGCCGTCTCTAAATACCCTCCGGTATTATCACGCATATCTAAAAGAAGGTATTTTACTCCGGCTTCTTTCTTGACTTTAATAATATCAAATAATTGCTCATCTGTTCCTTCTGAAAATGTATCAATCGTATAGGCCGCAACTTGACTTTGTATTGCCGAATCAATCGAGCTGTCTATTTGTTTTAAATCTAGGGGTTCAACAGAAGAAATCATAATATGGCGACGTTCCACAGTCAATGCAATTGTTTGTTCACCACGTAACAGCTCAATATCAACCGTCGTATCTTCTGGTCCTTGTATTTTTGACACTACACTATCAAGGTCTTGTCCCTTTACTTCTTCACCATTAACGCGAATTAATTGGTCATTAATCATCACACCTTTGTCTTTGGCATCTCCGCCATCAAATACTTGTGTAATATAAACCTCACCATCGATCATCTGAACACCAACGCCTATTCCTACATAGTCGCTATTAAGCGTAGATACCAACTCCATCGCTTCTTCTTGTGTATAGATTCCCGAATAGGCATCAAGCATCGACTCTATCCCCTTAATTGCGCTTTCATAGAGTTCATCTTTTGTCACTTCATCCCCTACATACAGCTCGTTAATAAGGTTCACCGTTTCTTGAATCTCTATCAAATACTCCTCGTCTGTCTTCGCCTCAATAGGATGCCCAAACATGGTAAGCATCATCGCTACCGTTAACACACTTATTAATTTTTTCATAGATATCTCCTTTATTGTCACACTCAATTAATAGTCTTTTCCAATATCTTCCCGTAAATAATCAATTAAACGATTAATAATAGCTGCCGCTTCGGTCTTTGCAATCCATTGCTTAGGCGCTACTTTTCCCGCTTCGTTCCCTTGTATGATTCCTAAATGATATCCCGCCATTATTTCTTTTTTAGCCCATGGTGAAATCTGATCATCATCAACAAATGGCGTACGCGGGGCATTGGTTACACCCAACCGCTCGAGTCCGATGACACGTATATAGATTACGAAGGCTTCTTCACGTGTAATCGGCTTACTGATGTCAAAATTTTCTCCAGTTCCATTGATAAGCTTTGCATCAAAGGCTCCCATAATATAAGGATACAGGCGATGGCTTGGAGGTACATCACCAAAAATCTGTTGACTTTCTTTTTGAATCTTTTGATACTTGCTGATATCAATATCCATAGCAAGGCATAAAGCCTTTACAAATTCTCCTCGTGTCATCGCTTGAAATTGCATACCCTCTTGAGGTGTCGATGTGAAAATTTCCATACTGTACATTTTTTTCACATCTTCTTCTGCCCAATGCCCTTCAATAAAATCTAGTCCTTCCGGAATTGGAAGTTTTTCGATTTGATTGGCTGTAGTCAATATAAATCTTCCTTGACGCTTAGATGCTCTAAGTTCAGGATGATATGAATTAATCTGATAACTCAATGTCCCTTGGCGTTCCATACGTTGATTGTAGGTTCCGCCAAAACTAATAGGATATGGAGTATTATCATTATAGTACATCGTCTTTTTGGCCTCTAATCGCGGATTAACTGTAATATCCATATGAAGGTCAAGATCTTCTGCTTGAGAATTAATAGCCACATTCATATATTGAGTCTCTACCTTTGACCATGGTTGCTTATATCCATAGACATCACTGTCCACTACGTATTCAATTCTACGATCTTCCTGGTCCAAATATTCAATAGCATATGAAATGGATGTATTATAATAGGTAATTCCCGGTGTTATATCTTCAATAGTCGTCTTTGAAAAAATTGCTGTGTCTTCATCAAGGGTATATGTTCCTGCTTCGGATTCAATCGTCTCTTCCCAAGCCACTAGCTCAGAACTTTTATTTAATTGTCGCTTAAATGTACCTTCATTAAGACGATATCTAGTTTCTAATTCAACTTCACGACTTAGGGTTACACCTTCCGCTGCATTTGAAGCCTCAATGACATAAGCTTCTTCAATAGTTCCACTCGGATCTTTTACCAAATCAATATGTTCAATAGTCACCTCAATGGTTCCCGTCACTTCAATCGGTTCTCCTGTAATAAAGACCACTTCTTTATACACATATGTGTTGGTTTCATCTGCATCCATCGGAACATATTTTTCGATAAGTTTAGGCAAATAACTTCCTTCAGAGACTCCCCCAAAAAAACCCATTTCTCCTTCTGCTGCATAAACCGGGCTGTTCAATAGACCTATAAAAAGACCAAGTACAACAAGCCACCGTCTCCATTTCATTTTTTTATTCATGCTTTCCTCCGCGTTCTATTTTGTCTAGTCATCTACTTAATCTTCTACCATTAAAATATATCCTGGTGCTGTACGAAGATTATCCTCAGTTAGTGCATCTTTCATGTCTACGTCAGTCATAACTCTTAGTCGATCGCCTATACGTAGTTGCTCTACATCAATGACTTCACTGTTTTTTATAATAAGTGTATCTGGGTATAATTCGATGTATCCATAATTATTCGTATGACTTAACATCGACCATCGCTCATCTTTTACATCATATACCGAAATATCTTTTAAAGATATTTTTTCGTTATCCATTGCATATATTTCTCCCAGAACACTTTCTTTTGCATATGGCATTTTTACAACATGGGTTGCCTTCGTGCCTTCTGCAATGATCGTATAGACTTCATCAACTTTGTTAATCTCTGAATAGCTTTTGAATTCGTCAAAGTCGATAAACTTGCCATCTTCTTTGATCAGTGTTCTATAGTCCATCGTATAGGAACGTTCAATCGGAGAATATATCCATTCGCTTTCACGTAAGTTTGCATGCGATTGAACCGTAAAGTCTTCATATTCATTAATTTTCGCAATACGTCCACGCATTATGGATATTCCGCTATTATTTGAATCCGGCTTGACAATAACAACGGCTGCTTGTTGCTGTCCGTTGAGTACAACTTGTGCATAATCTGGCACCATGATACCATTCGCAGAAATATGCTTCCCATTTTTCACAACAATGGTTCCTTCATCAAGGGTAATTCTTCCCATATGATTTTGCAATTGAATAGAATTCAACCCATTTGATGCAATAACATTATCAAATGCGAGTACGCTATCTCGTCCATTTCGGAAGGTGATTTTCTTTATTTTTTCATTTGAATAGTAGTTTTCTGTCACCACATACATATCCATATTTGATTGTTTGAGATAATGCTCAGCATAACCTAAGCTAATACGCTCTCCATTGTAGTAATATTCAATATCTTTGTTAGAAGCATCAAGTGTCAGCGCTGAACTATAACCTCGCCATCCGGTCTGTTGAAGCTCATATCCATTTAACATGGTGATGGTTTCTTGGTTTGTATTTATCGTTCCTAATTGACCTTTATATAGATTTTCTATGATATTCCCATATGGATCCACACGAACTTCTTTAACTGTCTCAACAATATTTCCTAGCCCAACCACTGCTTGATTAACCAACATTCGAATTTGATCTCCAGCTTCTAAACCGTAGATATTCATGTTCGTATTGTTCTTGATAACAGGAACAAGCGAATGAATATCGTATGTTGCCACCATTCCATCATCCGTTCGGATGGTTAATGTTCTACCTGCGTCTCCGCGCTCTCCAACCATAACAATCTCGCCAAACTTGACTGTATAATTTGTTTTTGCCCTTGCCAAAACGATAAAGTCCGTTTCTTTGGGATCAACGCGTACGTGGATAATATCTCCAGCTTCAATCGCATTAATCGTTGCATCGTCCGGGTCAAATGCATATGATGGAAACAGTTCATCAATATAGCCGATTTCATCTTCATCATTATAATACGCTTGTCGCTCAACAATAATATTATTTTCTCGATAACGCTTGATAACTTCTTGTCCATCCCAATCTATAATACGTAGGTAATTAAATTCCTGATTATGTTCTGCCACCATTCCGCTAAGTTCGGTTTGATTGTTCATATTTTGCACCAAATCAATGGACACGACCAGCTGATTTAAAATCTTAAGGGAGACTTCCTGGGTAATCGGTGCTTCAGTAATCGGAATAAAAATCTCTCCAATACGGATTTGTTCTCGATTAGCGCGATACAAACCACTTGAAACATTATAGCTTGCTTCTTGATTTCCAACTTTTATCCGAAGTCGCCCTTCACCATTATCATTAATCGCTTCCAGTGTTCCACGAACTTCAGTGATTTGGCTTGTCCCTTGAACATGTATGTAGATGACTTTATTTGTTGTCTCATCTACAAGATAGACCAAACTATCTGCTTCACGTAATGCATCAAATCCAACCGACCGTCCATTTTTATGCACGATAACTTCTTCTGACAGTGTTTTTCCAAATGCATCCCGGTTCAAAGCCATAGTAATCTGATTAACCCGACCATTATTGTCACGAACCCATGCCGTCTTAGCCTGTTGATTATTATCGCTTCCCAATAAGTATTCTTGACTAATATGTCCAATATATCCCGTCTTTACTGTTAAATTCATTGTATTGTATAACAGTTGCCCCATGTTGCGAATGGTTTGAACAAGTTCTGCACGTGTTAATAATCCTTTAGGATTAAAATTATTACCTGTCCCTTGCATCAAATCAGCCTTTAAGACGGCTTCCACATAAGGTGCAAACTCTAAATCAATTGATTGCCAATCATTAAAGCGCAGTATTTCTTGATTCTCATACTGTGGATTTAAAACATTTGGGTTTTGGCTATTAATCGCTTGTGCTAGCCAGGCTGCCATCTGTTCACGTGTAACATATGCACCGCGTATAAAATTGAACTCCGGATCAAGAATTTCTTGCTCAGCAACCAAACTATCTGCCAGTTCTCTGTTATTTATAAGCCCTAATTGATTTGCAACTGTCATATATCCTTTGGACCATATTTCTCCCAGACTTTCATCCTGCTGTCCGATATTTTGCGCTGCTGTTTTTGCTCTTTCTTCTAACCCAACACTTCTTAAAATAATAGCTATTGCTTCTTCATTCGTCACATTTCGATTCGGCCGAAATTGAAAAACACCATTATTACGATAACCTTGTACAATTTCTAAAGCTGCCATCTGAGAAATCGCTTCGGTTCCCCAAAAACTTGTCGCCACATCTGAAAATTGGTTATTATTTAATATGGCACTAGCCTCTTGACGTCCATGATAAACTTTATCAATCTCCGCCGACAAAATAGCCTGATCGCTTTCTATAACTCCATATACTGTTACATTTGATGCCAAAAGCATGACAATCAAACTCCATATAACTATTTTTACCTTCATAGAATCCTCCAACGTATTATTCTTTATATATTAACACTAAAACATTATATCATATTATTTCGACATATACTGCCACTTTATTAAGTTATACCCGTTGAGTTTTCAAATAAAATGTGTATAATTAAAGAACAAAGCGACTACGATGCGTTATTTAAAATAGTTATTGGAGGATTTTATGAAAGACAATGTGCGTATAACCGTTCGAGGCACTCAAGATAACTCACCTGAAGATGAATTAATTGAAATGCAGACAACCGGAAAGTGGTACACCAAAAACAATAAAGATTATATTTTATACAATGATACTCAGTTAATTGAATCTTCAGAGACAAAAACCCGTGTAACTATTGATGAGAATACCGTCTCTATAATACGCACCGGTGCAACAAACACACATCTTGTTTTTGAAAAAGGCATTACCCACATCATCCCTTATGAAACGCCCTTTGGGATACTCGATATGGTTTCTTCCACAAAGGATATCCAAATCACACAAAGCCTTAATTCTATCGAACTTATGGTGACTTATTCTCTTGAAGTAAACCAACATGATATGGGTCCTTCTTCATTTTATATCTGTGCAAAAAAATTATAAACACATAAAAAACAGTTCGAAGCTGGGAGGATATCCCTATTGCGTCGAACTGTTTTTATTTTGTCTTATGTCAATTATATACCATAAATTTTATTTTTGTTTTTTTTTAGCTTTTTGCCACTTCAACATTGACAATACGCCCTTTAATGCGTTTATCTTTTAATTGTTTAAGCACTTGGTTAACGTAGCGATCTTCAACATCAACAAAAGAAAACTTATCGTACATATCAATGGCGCCAATGCTACGACCGTTAACTTGGCATTCACCTGTAATAGCTCCCAGCAAATCTGAGACCGTTGCTTTATGCGCTTTTCCTACGCTGATAAACATCCGTGTTTGTCCGCTATTTTTTGTGCTGCGACGCTTACCTGCTTGTCGTTCTCCACGAGGACCTCGATCACCTCTTGCTCCACGATCATCTCTAGAGTCTCGGCGTCCGCCTCGGTCATTTCCGCGCCCTTGCTTGTTGAAGTTATAGTCATTTAAATCGCTTTCTTCAACCATGTCATGTAAAGTCAGTGCATCTTTTAACAGTGATGCAGCCAACGTATCCATGCTGTAGCCTTTTGCAACAATTTTTTGAACAATCGGCTCATAATGGTCAAGAACATCTTGATCCATACTTTCCATCAAGTTATCAATGAATTTTTCCATTTTTGTGTCATTAACTTCCTTAACGGAAGGAACATTAATTTTTTCGATTTTTTTCTTAATGTACTGCTCAACTGCATGTAATTGGAAGCGATCTTTAAATGAAGCCAATGTGATTGATTCACCTGGTTTTCCTGCACGCCCACTTCGTCCGATTCGATGTACATAATAATCCGCTTTTTCCGGAATATCATAATTAATAACCAAATCAACATTTTGAATATCCAAGCCTCGTGCTGCAACGTCCGTTGCCACAAGAACATTAATCACACCGGAGTTGAATTTTTGTAAAACAGTCAATCGCAACTCTTGTTTTAAGTCTCCATGGATTTTATCTGCCCAGTAGTCTTTGGCATGAAGTTCATCGGTAATCTGATCCACCATACGTTTTGTATTGCAAAAAACAATACAACGTTCTGGTGCTTTCGCATCCAAAAGTCTAAAAAGAGCTTCTGTTTTGTACTTGCTTTTTACTGCACAATACTGTTGAATCACCGTGCTTGTTGTCAACCCTTTTGACTTAATTTTGATATTCTTAGGATGATCTAGGTACTTCTCAGCAATTTCATGAATTGCTCTTGGCATTGTTGCTGAGAACATGATTTTTTGAGGTTCTGTATGAACACTACTTAAAATCAACTCAATATCTTCTCTAAAGCCCATCTTAAGCATTTCATCTGCTTCATCCATAATCACTGTGTGCAAAGAATCAAATTTAATCGTTTTTCGGTTAATGTGGTCGATTAATCGACCTGGAGTTCCTACAATAACGTGAGCTCCTTTTTTTAATGCGCTAATCTGTTTATATATGGGTTCACCGCCATAAACAGCCACTGTTTTTATACCTGCCATATACTTTGCAAGTTTTCTGAATTCGCCAGCAACCTGTACTGACAATTCACGCGTTGGACATAGTATAAGCACCTGTGGCTTTCTTACGTCCGGATCGATTTTTTCTAACACTGGGATAGCAAATGCTGCTGTTTTCCCTGTTCCTGTCTGTGATTGGCCAATAACATCATGACCTTCACCAATGAGTGCAATACCTTTTTGTTGGATTTCTGTCGCTTTTTCAAATCCCATATCCGTTATTGCTTTTAAGATGTTACCGCTTGTTACTAATTTTTCAAAGTTCATTCTTTACTTCCTATTCTTAAATCAAATTAATACTGTTACTTTTAGACAGCAATCATATTATTATACCACACTGACCATGCAACTACAATAGGCTTATTTAAACTTTTCTGAGAATCGGATTTTGATTTCAACAAATTCGATCAAGTCACTTAAATAGCGAAATAGAATCGCTCGATTTTCAAACTCTTCACGACTGGTAGGAAGTGCAGAGTCTCTGTAATATTCCAACAGTTGCTCTCCTCTTTTCTTCAAGGCTTTCCCCGTATTTTTTTCATTAAATTCCATTCCGATTTGCCCGGTAAATTCACTCAGCGGCTCTGCCTGAGAAACAGCTATAAACATCCGCTCTAAGTACTTATCCATATGCCTTAAGAGTAACAATTGTTGCTTACGCATCTGAAAATAATAGATGTAATAGCTATTATCCTTAAACAGGGAATTATTGTTATATGCAATCGCTAATGTTTGCCCCTCTTCGATACATTGACTTAAATAATCCAGTCCTCGTTCTTTATCCTCTATAGAACACTGGTTGATGAGTTTTAATCGCATAATATTAAGCACACGCTTCATCTCCTGCTCAACATCCAATTGGTATTTTTTGATTTTGTCTATCTGGTTGGGCATATGCAGATTCAATACCCATGCAACCGCTACCCCAATCAACACCAACCCTAGTTCATTGGCAACAATGCGAACACTTAGTTCTTCAAGAGTATATATATGACTGACTAACACTGTACTAATCGCCCATGCCTCAAGACTATCCAAACGTGTCAGGATCAACGTAAAGACCAATAAAAAAACGCCCAACATAAGTAATGTATGACTTCCAAACCAAAATATTATATATGCAAATATAATGGCGATGGAAGCAAACAAGAGGCGTTTTAATCCAATAATATAGGTTTGTTTGCGTGTCTCAAAAATACTAAGCATCGTAATAACACCTGCCGTTGTTGCATAAGCAAGCCCTAAAAGCTCTGCCAATACAATGGCGAGCATGACGCCTAGAGTAATTTTTATCGACCTATATAACACAATAACTCTCCATTTCTTGACTTTTACATCGTTTAGGCTCTTCTTTTAAAAACTGAATCAGTTTTTCACCATATTCATATCCCAACGCATAGTCTTGTTCCAATATCGTCAGGTCTCTTGTTAGTCGTTTTGTCTGGAATTCTTCTGGCGGGCATACTTCAATCATGCGAATTCCTTCATGTTGCGAGCGAATAAATTCCAGCTGTTGATTATATACTTTGCTACGCGCAGAAACCGCTTCCTTTATCTTGGGAAGTTTTCTTAGCATAAATTTAGTAAACAATTTGTTGGAATCATCCATGCGATAATCATATTTTTTTGACCGCAAGACAACAATATGGGTTGCACCTAATTGCACAGCCTTCTCCACAGGTATCGGGTCCGCCACGCCACCATCAACATAATCCGTTCCGTCAACATTAACCGGATGCTTATACATAACCGGAACAGCTGAGGATGCTTTGATAGTCTCTTCCAATGTATCTTCCGTAGGTTTTATAAATTCAATGCGCCCTGTCTCTACATTAGTAACACCCACATAAAATTTACTAGGCGCATTCATAATACATTCAATATCCAAACGCAATTCATCAATGGTTTTGTTCCACAACCAATCTAAATCCATTAAATGATGTCCACTAAAAAATCTTTTTAGATTAATGAACTCCGATTTTGTCGAATAATCGATATAGACCTGCTTGTTTCTTCCATGCATTTGCGCTAAATACGCTGCAATGTTGGTTGCCCCTGCTGATACGCCTATACACCATTCAAAAGGATTATATTGTTGCTCAATAAACGCATCAAGTACTCCTGTAGAAAAGATACCTCGCATAGCTCCACCTTCTACAACTAGCGCCCATTTTGTTTCATTAACTTCTTGCTGATTAGATTTCATTTTCATTCTCCGTATTTCAACTTTTTTCTTTTTAGGGATGAAAAAATAACCGAATTAACTTTTTAATCCCTAATAATTATTATATACATTAATGGGATAAAAACAAGGGTCAATAATGTAGCAACCAAAAGTCCAAAAACAAGAGCTACCGCCATAGGTTTAAATAACTCACTATTTGACAGCAACAGAGGCATCAAGCCGGATATAGTTGTCACCGTTGAAATCAAAATCGGACGCAGTCGAATCCCCGCTGCTTCCTTTGCTGCCTCTTCAATCGATTTGCCTTCTTTTCTTTTCATATTAATATAATCAATAAGAACAATCGCATTATTCACCACAATACCAATTAAGCTTATAATTCCAATCAATCCTGTAAATGAAATCGGTTGATTCATCACAAACAATCCAAATAAGGCTCCTGCTGAAGAAAGTGGTACGCTAATTAATACAATCAAAGGTTGCCTTAAATCTTTAAATTGGATTAGCAGAATAATATAAATAAGAAACACTGCAAAAATTGCAGATATACCGGCGCTTCCAAAATTTTCTGCAATGCGTTCTGCTTCTCCATCAAACGTGTAGGTTATTGGATACATATCCATAGTATCTAATTCTTGTTTAAGTTGTTCTAGTATTTTACTACGTTGATAACCTAGATATATATCACTATAAAGCGTAACCGAATACTTCCCTTTGTATTTTTTTATCGTTGGCTGTTGTTCTGTCAATCCAATCTCACCAATATCTTTGAGCAAAAACTTATGTCCGCTAACACTTGATTTAATCCTTAAATTTTCAATACTATCTAGTGTTTTTTCTTTTCCTTCCAACTGAATACTATATTCTTTTGCCTGCGCTCGATAGGTGGAGGCTTCCCTTCCTCTTAAGGCAATACTCACTTCATTAAGCACATCATACTTCGTCAATCCCAGATAAGAAAGTTCGCTTGGATTTAAGTCAATGACGTATTCGAGTTTTTTTCCATCATAGTCTGTTCGTACATTTTTACTGCCTTCAATCGATTCCAGAAACTGTTTTACTTGACTTACTTGGGCGTTAATCTCATCAAAGTCCTCTCCCGAAAACCTTATGGCAATTGGCGCTTCACTTGGAAAAGCATTTTCCAGCTCTTTTATGGTTACCTTACCTCCTAAAACCTGACGATTCATCTGGTTTTGCAAGTATTGGGCATAAGGGGTGTTCTTCTTGTATGTGGTCTTATCCAAATCAACTCGAACGAAGATTTGAGCGTTTTGGGGCAATTGATTATACACATTCAACGCCGTAAAAAATTTGGGCATTCCACCTCCAATAGCGGTTGTATAACTGACGACACCTGCTTCATTTTCCAAAATCGCTTCCACTTGATCAGAAACTTTTTGCGTTGTCTCGAGGTCAATGACATCATCCGCTACAATATCAACGTAGAGAATATTTTCATCTGCCTTTGGGAAAAAAATAACTTCCAACCATAAAAATGTGCTTCCTAAAAGCGCAATAACTCCAAGGACTGTGAGTACACTAAAGATTTTATGGTGTACCATTTTATCCAAAAGTCTGTACCCATACCTTGACGTCGCATGATGATTATGGTTTGAACTGGGCTTAAAAAAGATATAGGCTAAAACCGGGGTTACGAAGATGGCAATTAAAAACGATGCAACCAGTGCAAGAATAACCACAAGAGGAAGACCTATAATGTAATCGCCTACAATGGAATTTAAAAACAATAATGGTGATAGCGTGGCAATGGTTGTTAACGTTGAAGAAAATATTGGAACCAACACTTCCTTTGCTCCTGTGGAACAAGCTTCAAGTTGATCCATCCCTTCATCTATTTTATTTTGTATGGAATCACTTACCACAATCGCATTATCAACAAGCATGCCCAACGCAACAATGAGCGCTATGATTGATACTTGATGAATGGGAACATCGACCATTGGCATAGCAATAAACGTCATTAAAATAGCCAAAGGTATAGCCGTAGATACAATAATTGCGTTACGAAGCCCCATTCCAATGAAAACCACCAATATAACCAGTCCCATACCTTGCAATAAATTCATCATAAATCCTCGAATGGATTCCTGGACATCTTCCGGCTGGAATAGCACTTCATTAATGACTAAATCTTTTGGCAGTTCTTTCTCAAGCTGTTTAATCGTTTGACGTACTTGCTTGCCAATCAAAAGAACATTTTTATCCGTCTCAAAGTAGCCACTAAGAAGGATTGCTTTGTTGCCATTATCTTTATAATGTAAACCTGCATCACCATCCACAAAGGACACCGTTGCGATATCTTTAAGTCGAAGCGCTGTACCCGCTTGTTCTCCCATTCCGATAATCATATTTTCAATTTCTTCTAACGATGTAAAAGAGCCGGTAATATTTAATGCCACTTTTCCCTGACTACTTTCAATGACGCCAGAAGGTATCTCCAGATTTTGACTCGCTAATAAAGTTAGCAGTTCATTAAATGATAAATCTAAGCGATTTATTTTGGCTTGATCGACGCTTACATGTACTTCTTTTTCAAGTTCACCACTTACTTCAACGCGAGTTACACCTTCTATTTCAGTTAATGCATCCATAATCGTTTGCCCATAATTTGAGAGCATTTCATAAGAATACCCATCGCCGGACAACGCAAGGATGATTCCCGCAGTTTCTGCCAAATTAGTTTCAATGCGTATATCGTGGCATTCTTTTGGCAGTTCTCCTTGCAGCTGTTGCATTTTTGTTCTTAAGTCCTGCCACGTCTTATCGATATCCACATCGTATTGGACTTGAAGCACAACTGTTGACACACTATTATTGGAATACGATACGCTAAAGTCATATCCTTTGAGTGTCTTTAATTCATTTTCTATTTTTGTTGTTACTAAGTTATCTACATTTTCTTGAGATGCTCCGGGATAAATCACTGTAATCATTGCCACAGGTGGTGAAATATCCGGCGACTCTTGTTTCGGAAGATAGTAGTAACTATAGATTCCCACAAACATTATCAGCGCTACAAATAAAAGGAGTATCTTACGATTATGAATAATAGATTTAATCATAATCTTCCCCCTCTCGAACAAGTGCGACATTTTTTCCATCGCTCATATGTTTTACATTTTGAACAATCAACTTTTCTCCTTCAGACAATCCTTTAATTACCACATAATTATCCTTAAACCCTTCTACCTGAACGGTTCGCCTACGTGCCTGTCCCGATTCATACACATAAACATAACTTTCATCTTGAACGACAATGGCTTGCATCGGTATCTTAATTGCTTCTTCTGTACCAATCGTAATGTCACATTCAACGATTTCTCCGATAAGCGTATCTTTTTCTTCAAGATAGATTTCCACAGTATATAGATGGGTCGATGGGTCAGGAATATTTTTTTTACGCAAAACTTTCCCTTCCATCATTCGATTGTTTCCATGAACATACACTTCTTGATTAACCTCTATTTTCCCAAAGTCGCTATCTGTCACACCAATAACAACATTGGACCCTTCTTGACGTATATGAATCACAGGAGTCCCTGATGCAATACGGGTATTTTCTTCAAAAGGTATCTCAACAACGGTTCCACGAATCGTCGATACCAGCGTTGCATCATTTATGATCGTTTCTACATATTCATATTGTGTCTTCGCTTGCTCATACTGACGATAATATATCTCAATTAATTCTTTGTCCGCTCCGTTTGTCGCCGTCTCATATATTTGTGTTGCCATTTCAAAATCTTTTTGTGCAATCTCCGCCTCTAACTCTATTTGATCATATTCTTTTGCTGAAATGACACCTTCTTCATATAAACTTTTATATTCTTGAAAAGTTGCTTCTGCAAATGCCTGAACTTGGCTCGCTTTTTCTACATTTAATCTTGCTTGTTCGATTTCTTGGCTACTCGCACCTTTTTTTCCCAACTGATACTGGGCATGCGCCGCCTCCATCGCCTTTTTTGCCAACTCAAGTTCATAGGATACATCACGAGTGTCCATAGTCGCTAACACTGTTTTTTCTTCAACATCATCCCCTTCTTCGACAAATATTTGTTGAAGCTTACCGGGATTTTTAAAGCTTAAGGATTGAATTTGCTTTGGTGAAACGACACCAATATAACGCAGGGTTTTATTTTCAATTGTTGTTCTAACTTCCATGATGTCAACAGGTATGCTCGCTTGTTGTTTTTGATCTTGTTCCTCAATAGGTGTTTCCCATCGAACAGCTACAATCAACGCTATAAGACCTATAAGCAAAAAAATCCCAATGCTTGTCTTTACAACTTTTCTCATTATAATGAGCACCTCCTCATTCCATTAAGGTTTGCACAAAATACCATGTAATAGATATTCATAAATTATCCGACTTTTTTGAACAAAAATATCATCGGTGTAGCCCAGGCGTATAAATTCCGTGCTGATTCCACGTATGCAGTCAAATAATAGGTTAATGTCTAAGTCTTCTCTTAATTTTCGTTCGGTTTTTATGGTTTCAAATAATTGTATAAGGAGCTTACGAATCTCTTCCACTGCTTTCTCGATTTTTAATCCACTAGCTGGAAACTCTAATGTCACATCGGTTAAATAGTGAATATGAAGATGGGAAAATGTCATTAAGAATCCCTCAATGAAATCATCTAAAGTAATCGTCCCTGCTTTTTTTGCCATCAAGTATTCTAGTTTTAAGCGCACCTTCTCAATATCACGAAAAACCACCGCCGAAACAGCTTCTCGTTTGGAGCCCACAATTTTATAGAGGGTATTTTTAGCAACTGACGAGTCTCTAGCCAGTTCATCCATACTCCATCCCTTCACTCCACGCTCGTTTAACAACCGTTTTGTATTATCAAGTATCAATTCGTATACATATTCATCATTATATTTCATAGTAATATTTTCTCCTCCTTTTATACTAATATAGTATATTTAGTATAAGTTTGTCAATAGAATCTTCATCAATCTTTCTAAGTTTTCGCTAAATATCTTGCGTTTTTTTGAACTATATGCTATTTTATAAGAGATTATTCATTTGGCGTGAGCTACCAAATGAACAGATTTTTATCCACTTATATTAATTGTTAATTACTTGACAATGCATATAAAATGTTGTACCTTAATTGTATGAAAATGGGGAAAATTTCGTATTCACTTTACAACGATGACACAGCAATTTTACCTAGGAGGAAAATGATGAAAGAACTTTGGAATGGTTTATTTGATGTCAACGACGAAATCAGAGATATTTTAGACACTGCACCTTCCGTAGTAATCCCAGAAAGTCGTAAGCAAATATTGGATTTAGCTACAGGTCAAGGTCAAGATGTTTTTAAGGTTAACTATGATATTGAAGGCATTGGCGTTGTTGAAGAAGTTACCGTAACAAAATGCAAAAACGGCGTCTCTGTAAATTACAACGAACCTTATATGCGACGTCGAGATCCTGAATGTACATCTATTGGAGATGACTTACCTACAGATAAGAAAACATTTAAAGAAAAGTATGACCGAGATTTTGGTACTGTTCGAAAAGAAACATTTGAATGGTTGAGAAAGCAAGAGCTTGTTTTATTACCATTTATCTCAGGAGATAAAGATCACGGAGGTTATGAGTCCATACTTATCGCACCTCGAAATGCATCTTTCTTCGTAGGTGGACTCGCTGACTTACAAGGTTTTATCCCCTTAAACGAGATTAGAGAAGGTTACAAGCCAAGAGCCGTTATCTATCTTGCTCCTACATTTAGACATACACATTTTGACGGCAAACAAGCTGTCGTGCATAATCGTTTAGATAATATTCATGAAGTATTTTCATTTAACTTATATCCAGGTCCTAGTGCAAAAAAAGGAGTTTACGGTATATTATTAAGCATTGGCGAAAAAGAAGGTTGGGTTACTGCCCATGCTGCAACTGCACATATAACAACTCCTTATGATAACGAAGTTGTTATCATGCATGAAGGTGCTAGTGGCGGTGGAAAATCTGAAATGATTGAAGAGCTGCACCGTGAACCTAACGGAACGATTGCATTATGCCGAGATACTGTCACTGACGAAGTCACACGTATGGAATTAAGTTATACGTGTAGCCTTCATCCTGTCACTGATGATATGGCCTTATGTCATCCTTCTTATCAAACAGGTAAAAAACTTGTTGTTTCTGATGCTGAAGCTGGTTGGTTTTTACGTTTTGACCACATTAAGCAATATGGTTCTTCACCAGAGCACGAAAAGTTAACTATACATCCACCAGAGCCATTAATTTTCTTAAATATGGATGCTACACCTAAATCAACGATTTTAATTTGGGAACATATTCAAGACGCTCCGGGTAAACCTTGTCCAAACCCTCGTGCAATTATGCCTCGAAACTTTGTAAAAGACGTTATCAAAAAACCTGTTGAAGTTGATATTCGCTCCTTTGGTGTTCGTATGCCATTATGTACGAAAGACAACCCAACTTACGGTATCGTCGGAATGGTTCACGTTCTTCCACCAGCACTTGCTTGGATTTGGCGACTTGTATCACCAAGAGGCCATGCAAACCCAAGTATTGTTGATACAGAAGGAATGAGCGGCGAAGGTGTAGGCTCCTACTGGCCATTTGCTACCGGTAAAATGGTAACACAAGCCAACTTATTACTTGACCAAATCGTCAACACACCTGAAACCAAATTTGTCCTTATTCCAAACCAACACATCGGTTCTTATGAAGTAGGTTTTAAAGCTGAATGGATTGACCGCGAATATTTTGCACGTAAAGGAAATGCAAGTTTTAGAGAAGACCAACTTGTTGAATCACGTTGTTCAACATTAGGTTATGCTGTTAAAAGCCTAAAAATTGACGGATTTGATATTCCAAAAGGCTTGTTACAAACTAATCTTCAATTATCTATTGGAAATGAAGCTTATGATCAAGGTGCTAAAATCTTGGTTGACTTCTTCAAGCAAGAGCTTAAAAAATATCTTGTCGACGAGTTAAATCCACTTGGTCGTCAAATTATTGAAGCTTACTTAAATGATGCTTCTGTAAAAGATTTTGAAGATCTTATTCCAATGAACGATTAATAAAAATAGACTTATATACAAAGGGATGTTGCACTAACCCAGGTTAGAGCAACATCCCTTTTTTACTTGACATTCTTCAAAAATCACGTCAAAATAATGACATACAAAAGTTGACACTCTAGAAAGCGAGGAAAATATGATGCATATAGAAACACAATGTTTACATGAAGGTTATACCCCACAAAATGGAGATCCACGCGTCGTTCCAATAGTACAAAGCACAACCTACACTTATGATTCTACCGAACATATTGGAAAACTCTTTGACTTAAGCGCCGCTGGACATATGTACTCACGCATTTCAAATCCTACCGTTGCTGCTGTTGAGAGTAAGATTGCAGCTCTTGAAGGTGGTGTTGGGGCCCTTTGTACAACCTCCGGCCAAGCAGCAACGATGATTAGCTTGCTGAATATCTTAAAATCCGGCGACCATTTTATAAGTACAACCACTATCTATGGTGGAACTGTCAACTTGTTTGCTGTGACAATGAAACGCTATGGCATTGAATGTTCATTTGTTGACCCTGAAGCAAGTGATGAAGATATTCAAAAAGAATTTCGTCCAAACACACGTGCTGTCTTTGGTGAGACTTTAGCTAATCCAGCACTTGCCGTCCTTGATATTGAGCGCTTCGCAACAATTGCACACAACAATAATGTTCCATTAATCATTGATAATACTTTTGCCACACCTATACTATGTCGTCCTTTTGAATTTGGCGCTGATATTGTCGTTCATTCGACTTCAAAATACATGGATGGTCACGCTGTTCAACTTGGCGGAGTTATAATTGACAGCGGCAAATTTAATTGGGCTAATGGAAACTTTCCAGAGTTTACAGAACCCGACTCTTCGTATCATGGCGTTATCTATACAAAAGATTTTAAAGAAGCCGCATATATTACAAAAGCTCGTGTACAATTAATGCGTGATATCGGCGCCTATCCTTCAGCAAATGCTGCTTTTTTATTGAATTTGGGCCTTGAAACCCTTCCTATACGCATGGAACGCCATTGCGAAAATGCTGAAAAAGTCGCTTCATACCTTGAAGCATCTATACATGTTGAATCAATTAATTATCCTCAATTAGCCAGTGATCCACAGCATCATCGAGCAAAAAAATACTTATCCAAAGGTTCCAGTGGTGTAATTACTTTTTCAATCAAAGGAGGAAAAGAAAAAGCCATCCGTTTTATGGATAGCTTAAAACTTGCATCAAATGTTGTTCATGTCGCTGATATTCGAACCTGCGTCTTACATCCTGCAAGTGCAACTCATCGCCAGCTGTCTGACGAACAATTAATTGCTGCCGGAATCACACCAAGTATGATTCGTCTTTCTGTGGGACTAGAAAATGTGCAAGATATCATCGATGACTTGGAACAAGCATTTAATGCATAAACACATGCACTGTCTAAGTTTGCTAAGAGGTCATATAACCTCTTAGCGACTAAAAGACAAAAAACGCTTTACTCACTATATTCACTAATCGTACTTTCACTAAGATTAATCTCATATTCACGTACTGCATCACTCTCCAAGCTGATGCGCATTGTTGCATCATCTACTGCGATAATTTTTAAAATCGCATCATTAATACTCTCAGGCAAGGTTGTTACACTATCATATTTTCCTGTTCCAAGACTAAGTTCTAAGAGTTTATCGTCTGCAAAAAAGTAAAAAGTATCTTCACGTAGACTTCCCTCAATAATCGGTCCGTTATAAAGAACTTTATACGTATTATCCGATAAATCTAAAAACCCTATTCCCGCAGAAAATTCTTCGCTAAAAGGTTCCCAACCATTTGCTTTTAAATACACACGTTGTCCAAATTGTACCAAAGTCTCATAATAACTATTTCGACCACCTTTATGAATCAACTGACGTTTTCCACTTCCATCTTCCGAATATATATTGGTCATATATTCGTATACATCTGTTCCTTGGGTTAAATTTGATTGTGGCAAAAGTTCATGCTCTTGATAATAGGTCACATTGTCATTATCATAAAGACCTTCCCGGCGAATCCCTTCACTTTCATATGCTGACGCATCATCTGTAGCCTCTGTCGCTTCGCTGTTGTTTTCATCCGTTGCTTCATTTGTATTGTCAACTTTTCCATTCATATTGATATGACTTGCCGATGGCATGATCCATGTATCCTCATACCCATACAGTGTATATTGAAATGTTGTCTTTTCTCCATTTTCTAATGTTACATCCATTGAATACCGCTTAATACCACTTCCAATTGTTTCTAAGACCTTAATAGAATCCAATGATTTTCCCAAATCATACTGCATAAATAAAGTGTCGCCAACAGCTTTTCCCGCTTTATCCGCGCTCTTTTGATGAATAAGTGAATCTTCATAAGATACATAACTGGATGTTAATTCAACAAAACGTTCACCTTCGTCATCAATTGATACGTTGTTGTCTTTTATAACCATACCCGGTTTTAATTGCGCCGAAGTGCTAATACGATAGACATATCCTTTACGATCAACCGCTCTCCAATAATCTTGCTCTTTTTTAATAATCACTAATCCGGATGTATACTCTTGTTCATCCTCTGGCGCAGTTAAGTCAAGAATTTCTCCTTCATAGGATATCGTCGTTGATCCCCCTTCGCTTATCTGCCCCTCTTCATCCTCCGGCATCACTTCCTCTATGCCTTCGTCCTCTGGCTCATCGATATTCACATCTTCTTGTCCTATTGAATCTTCCGTATTATCTACAGCATCTTCTGGATTATTAGCAACATCGTCTGATCCATTGTCAGCAACATTGACCTCAACTTCATCTTGTCCTTCTTCATGCGTAATATTTTTATCGTCTGAATTACATCCTACAAGCAGCAATAATAAAATAAAACTATACAAATAAATTTTAATTGTTTTCATGGTTATCCCTCCATCTTTCTATTTAAACTATCATTACTATTGTAACGTATCTTAAGGAAAAATACATTAGAATCATATAAAAAAAACACCAGATGAGCAATCATCTGATGTCTTTGAATACTTAATTAAGTACTGATTAAAGGATGTTGATGTTTTCAGCTTGAGGACCTTTAGGACCTTGAGCTAATTCAAATGTAACTTTTTGACCTTCATCTAAAGTTTTGAATCCGTCTTTGTTGATTTGTGAGTAGTGTGCAAACACGTCCACTCCGTCATCACCAGTAATAAAACCAAAACCTTTGTCTCCATTAAACCATTTTACTGTACCATTCATCATTTTCGTTTCCTCCGAAATTTAATTTCCTTAATATGTGATTCTAAAAAAAGCTTTACAAAATTTCGGTGATTCGAAGTACAAAGTGTATAATCTATCATCTAATCTTTCATGAAAATTCTTTTTATCCCTCAACTAAGGTTCTGGATAACTATAGCACACTTTTTTGCTAAAAGCAAATAAATTTAAAAATATTTTTCTAGCCATTAAGCGCATCTAAGAATGCACGTCCATATTTTTCGAGCTTAACATTCCCTACACCATTAATTCGGCGAAACTCTTCCGCCGTTGAAGGCATTTTTCTAACCATCTCTTTTAATGTAGTATCTGGAAAAATAATATATGCTGGAACCTTCTCTTTTTTTGCAATAGTGTTGCGTAATTGCTTGACCTTAGCAAAAAGCTCTTGATCTAATGGACGATTAATCGTCTTATCCTTAGAATGCAAAGGACTAAATGATAATGCCTCTTCATTTTTAACCGGCATTTTAAGTTTTGTTTTTCCCTTAAGTAGTGCTTTAGATTTATTTTTTACTTTTAAAATAGCATATTGGCTATGAATATTATCGATAAACCCTTGGGCGATTAAATGTTCAATTCGATCGTTCACCTCTTTGACCGACATATCTTCCAACAATCCATAGGTGGATATTTGATCGAGTTGATTCTCCAATATTTTTTGGTTACGGCTCGCACGCAAAATATTAACAATCATCGTTGTTCCATACTTTTGCTCTGTCCGTAAAATACATGAGATGATTTTTTGAGCATCCACCGTAATGTCGACTTCCTTAGAAATCGCTTTACAGTTACTACAATTTCCACAATAACTCTCCGATTTCTCTCCAAAGTAATTTAGAAGATTTTGTCGAAGGCAGTATTTTGTAAAGCAAAAAAAAGTCATTTTCTTAAGCAATTCAAGCTCTTTTTCTTTGAGTGCTTTTATTGTTTTTGCATCCAGCTCTATACCTTCTTCTGTAGGAATTTCTGATTTTTCAATAATAAATTGGTTTGTTCGAACATCTTGCCCACTGTAAAAAAGCAAGCACTCTGCCGGCTCTCCATCGCGTCCCGCACGACCGGCCTCTTGATAGTAACTTTCCAAATTTTTTGGCATGTTATAGTGAATCACATAGGCTACATTGGATTTATCAATCCCCATACCAAATGCATTTGTTGCTACAATAACCGGACATCGGTCATAGATAAAGTCATCTTGGTTCCTATGGCGTTCGACTTCTGATAATCCTGCATGATAGCGTGTTGATCGAATGCCTTCCGCTTGGAGGCGTTCATTGACATCCTCAACATTTTTTCGCGTAGAGCAATAGATAACTCCTGATTTATCTAAATTTTGTGTTACATAATTTATGGTCGCTTTGAATTTGTCATGAGGCTGTTCTACATGAAAGTATAGATTCTTCCGATTAAATCCTGTTATCATTAAAAAAGGCGTGTCTAATTCCAACTTCTCTATGATATCTTCCTTTACCTGGGTCGTTGCGGTCGCTGTAAATGCTGATATAATCGGACGATTGTTTAAGCGTTTGACAAACTCCGGAATCCTTAAATAACTTGGCCTAAAATTATGCCCCCACTGAGAAACACAGTGCGCCTCATCTACGGTAATCATAGTAATATGCATTTGATTAGCGACCGTAATAAATTGTTCATTGAGCAAGCGTTCCGGTGCAACATAGATCATTTTGTATTCGCCCGCTTTCGCCCCTTCAAGAATATATTCATACTCTTGATAGGACAAAGAGCTGTTAATATAGGCAGCTTTTATGCCTGATTGGACTAAGGATGCAACTTGATCTTTCATCAAAGAGATTAATGGCGATACAACAATTGTCGTGCCTTCAAGCATCATTGAGGGCAATTGATAACATAGTGATTTACCTCCACCTGTCGGCATGATTCCAAGAACATCGTTACCTGCCAGAATATGATCAATAAGATTTTCTTGTCCTTCGCGAAAAGACGACAACCCAAATATATCCTTCAATACTTCTGTTTTTTGCATAAAAACTCCACTTCTTTATTGTAAACTAAGCCATTCGATAAGTAATTGCACTGTATTTTGCAATCCCTCTTCATGGGTTCTCTCCATGGTATGTGATGCATGTACCCCCGGTCCAATAAGCGCTGCCTTAATATCATGACCACCTGCAAGTGCTGCTGATGCATCTGAACTATAGTAAGGATATACATCCAATGCATATGATAGATTATTGGTTTTTGCCACCTCAATCAATTGATTAACCATGCCATAGTCATAGGGTCCACGACCGTCTTTTACACATATGGAGACATCTTTTTCTGTACAGCTTAAGTCATCCCCTATCGCTCCCATGTCAATAGCCAGCAATGTGTCTATGTCTTTAGGAATATAGGAAGAACCATGCCCTACTTCTTCATATGTAGATAGCATAATCGTCACATCACGATATAGCTGCACATTATGTTGATGTAAATAATGCATTAATCCTAACAAAATGGCAACCCCTGCTTTATCATCAAGATGTCGCGACTTAATATAGCCACTCTTAGATTCTGAATATCTTGGATCAAAGCTAATGTAATCTCCAACTGTAATTCCTAGCGCTTCTACCTCTTCTTTTGTCGTGACCGCTTCATCTAAGCGTATCTCCATACATTCTTCTTTTCGTTCCATGGACCTAGCATCTTGATAGACATGCACTGAAGGTTTCGTACTAAGTATAGTTCCTGTAACAGTTTTTTTATTGCGCATATGAATTGTGCAATATTCTCCTTCAACCGATTGCATCATAAAACCGCCCACACTCGTCATGCGAATTTTTCCATCCGGCTTTATACTGCGCACCATGGCCCCTAATGTATCTACATGCGCTGTTAACAGCACACCTTTTTTATTCTTCTTATTATCTGGATGACATGGAATATGAATAATGCCATTACCTTTTGCCGTCATCGAGCAATCAAATCCTAGTCCCTTTGCCTGTTCAAAAATATATTCAAGGACCTCTTGACAATATCCGCTTGGACTTGGGATATTAATGATGTTTTTTAGTATTTCTTTTGTATAGTTTAATGTAGTATTCACAGTATTTCCTCTCTATTTCGCCCATTTTTCACGACTGACTTTTTTTAGTTTTAATCGTTTATTTGATTTTTCTTTAAGCAAAGTATATACAACTGAAAATAACGGAATAAAAATGAGTATTCCCGTAATTCCCATAAGACTACCTCCGATAGTTACCGCCATTAACACCCACATCGAAGGAATCCCTATTTTATTGCCTACCACAAATGGATAAATAAGATTACCTTCAATCTGTTGCAAGATGATAAAGACAATCAAAAACCACAATGCTAACATCGGATCGATAACCACCATTAAAAAAGCTCCGATAGCGCATCCAATAAAAGCTCCTACAATTGGAATCAATGCCGTTACAGATATTAAAACACCAATCAATAACGCGTAGGGAAATTTAAACACGCCAAGCGTTATCCAAAAAAGAGTTCCTAAAATAATAGCTTCAAGTACCTGACCTGAAATAAAATTAGAAAACGTTCGACTAGATACCTCCATCACATGAACGATTTCATCGGCTTTGTCTTCTTTGAAAAAACCATAGACAATTTTCTTGCCTTGTCGTTTGAGGTTTTCTTGTTCAAAAAGTACATAAATCGCAAAAACCACTCCGATAAAAATACTTAAAGTTCTTGCTGCAACACTTGAAATAATTCCCACTGTTGAGTTAAAAATACTGCCGGCTCCATAAGACAAAAACTCCAAACTATTTTTTAGCATCTCTTGCCAATTGATATTACTTAAGTTTGCATTAATCCATTCTTCCAATAGGGGCACATAATGAAAATAAGGCTCAATCCATGCTTGTAAACGTCTAAATTGAGCGGGTGCCCTGGATATTAATGTATTAACCGCTTCCACCATTTCCGGTATGACAAGAATGATAATAGCAAAAATGATACCTGTCAATAAAATAAGGGTCATCAAACAGCTAATAATTCGTTGCACTTTAATGGATTTAATCCAGCGACTCAATAATTTTTTTTCAAAAAAGCGCATTGGCACGTGGAGCACAAAAGCGATGGCCGCTCCTAGGGTAAACGGATAGAAAATCCTAACAATGTATCCTCCTATTTGTAGCACAATCTCAATATTTAAGACAGCTACAAGCACGATACCAAAAAATAAAATAAGTTCCATAATTTGCTTTTTACTTAATGATTCTCTCTCCATATTTTCCTCCGTAAATTTACTCATGTATGTATTGTTTTAGAATTTGATCGTGTGGTAATGGTTTTTCAAAATAGTATCCTTGAATCTCATCACACCCTAATTCTTGAATCACATCTTTTTGCGTTTTTGTTTCCACACCTTCCGCAATGACTTTTATATTTTTAATCTTTGCCAATCGCACAACTGAAGCCACAATGGTGCGATCAAACGCATTGATATCAATATTGTCTATCAACTCTTTAGCTATTTTCAGTCGATCCATCGGAACATTTTTCAAATAAAACAGCGAAGAATATCCGGTTCCAAAATCATCAATTGCGATTTGAACGCCAAACTCCTGAAGTATTTTTAACACATTAATGATCTCTGTGTTTTGTTCTAATTGAATACTCTCTGTAATTTCGATTTCTATTTGATGTGGGTTTACATGATACTTCCCAATAATTTTTTGAAATTCTTTAATAAAGCTTTTTTCAATCAGTTGTTTAGCCGAAACATTAATCGATATCTTATAAGCTGCCGTTGATTTTTTGTCCCATTTTGCTAATTGGCTAATTGCCTCTTCCATTACCCAATAGCCTATAGGTATAATCAGCCCCGTCTCTTCAGCAATCGGAATAAATTCTGCTGGAGAAATAAATTGCCCATCGTCATGCTTCCAACGTAGCAAAGCTTCAAATCCATTAAATGCCTCTGTTCTTATATCATACTGTGGCTGATAATGAAGGCTGAATTCATTTTCATAATCTGCTTTTTTCATCCACATTTCAAGCATATGTTTACGATATACTTCTTTGGCTAAGCGTTGATCAAAAGCCATTATTTTGTTGACCCCGTGAAGATGTGATTGACTAATCGCAATATCCGCATGCTTTAACAGTTCTTCTTGGGTTTTGGCGTCAAAGGGGTACATCGCAATTCCAATGTTTAATGTGATATGAAAATCGAAACTGTCAATATAATAATTACCCTGGCACCATTTTAATAAACTCTCTGCCATTTGAATATTACTCTTATACGTATAGGTTCCACTACGGTATATTATGAAGGAGCTATTCTCAAAAACTGCCACGGCGTCATACTTTTCATGCGGATAACTTTTTATCCTTTGTCCAATACTTTTAAGCAATTTCTTACTTAAATCTACACCAAAAAGGGTTTGATAGTTTTTGAATTTATTGACTTCAACAAGAAAAACACCTACACTTTTTCCTTCTTCACACACATCCATCGCTTTTTCAAGTTTTTGCGTAAAATGTCGTTGGCTTGGTAGCCCTGTGTCAGCATCTTCATTTAACAAACGATTCAATTCTTCTGTTCTTTTTTTCACTCTGGCTTCAAGTGTTTGATTAACTTCTTTTTCTTTTTCTAAGAGTTGTTCCCGATACATATTGCGCTGAATGTATATCGAAAAAACTAAAAAAAGCAAGTCAATAAGTAGAAGGATTAAAATATACTCAAGGACGAAGCCTTGATAAATAATCAAGATGAATGAAGCAAAAAGCAAAAATATACCTTTTATCTTTATCCCTTTGATATCCGAGTACTCTTCCTCAACAACCTGTGGGTTAAGCATTATTTCGTTCGTATCGGATGTCTTAAATGTTGCGCCTAAGATGATGAGGGTAAAGGATAAAACATATAGCCCATCCAAAAGTGAGTTGGGCCTATACAATCCATTATAATATTGATAAAAAAAAACTAAATCGGAAAAGATAAATAAGACAATACCAGAAAGAACGACACGTAAATAGGTCGGAACTACCTTTTGACCAATGGAGAAAAACCAAAGACTAATCCAAATGACACTAATCAAGTCAACAATCATAAGACCTAACATGACTCCGTCATTTAAAATCATTGTAATATTTAATTGTTCATGCGCAAAAATGACCCACACCACAATCGTAAATGTCGACGAAATAGCCAATGCATCGATAAGTACCTGAAAACCATGCCACTTTTTTAGTTCATGAACTTCAAAAAAAGCAATGGCAATAAAAAAGCAAATATTCGTTAATCCATAACCATTTTCTATCCACGTATTTAAGGGGTCTAATTTAAATATAAACGAATAAATAGCCCATAATATATCAACAATTCCCCAGCTAAAAATGCCGAGCGCAATACAAAGCATCCCTTCACGTATAAGAAGATGTCGATTTTTTCGATATAAAAACTTATACACAAACAACGCCGCCATAAACGTTACAATAGGTGAAAGTATATTCCCTAGTATGTCTATTTCCAAAAATACAACTATAAAATACGTTAAAAAAATAATAATTGTTGCTGTCCACGTAATTTTTAATTTCGCTTTTGTCATATCTTCTCCTATATTTTCTCCCATTCAAATATATCACAAAAAAGACCAATTGCATAGACATCTCCCCGCTATACTGTGCTATACTATAGAAAACCAAAGGTTAGGAGGATACGCTATGCTATATACAATTCTTGCTTATCTTAAACGATTAGCTAAAAAAATAAAGTCTGATGATTTAACTGGATTGGCTGCAGAATGCTCTTACTATCTCATTTTATCTATTTTTCCTTTTTTAATTTTTTTGTTGAGTGTCATTGGGCTGACCTCCATTGATGAAAGCATGTTGATTAATCAAATCGAAGCGCTCTTGCCTTCTGAATCTGCTTCAATTGTTCTAAATACCATTGAGTCCATAATGGAAAGCGGAAATATAACTTTATTGTCTTTTGGTATGGTCACCACGTTATGGAGTGCATTAAAAGGTATTCGCGCACTGATAAAGGGTGTAAATATTGCTTACAATACCATTGAAAACCGTCCTTTTTGGGAAACATTACTTTTAGCTCTTTTCTCAACCTTAGGCATTCCAATGCTCATTATTCTGTCCTTCTTTTTCCTTGTTTTTGGCGAAAAAATCGGCGAATTCCTATTTGGCTTTTTAGGTATCACCGGTATTTTTCAAGCACTATGGTATCAACTACGCTTTGTCTTTCCTGTATTAATGCTGATTTTTTCATTTTCTCTTTTTTATAAATTTGTTCCCAATCAAAAATTACGTTTTAGACAAGTTCTTCCCGGAGCTTTATTTGCCTCACTAGGCTGGATTAGTATTTCACTTTTATATTCCACTTATATCAATCGTTTTGGCAATTATTCTATGATCTATGGCAGCTTAGGCGGCATTATTATTCTTCTGATTTGGCTATATATTAGCAGTATCATCATTCTTATCGGCGGAGAACTTAATGCCACTATTTATCAATCGAAGTTAGAAAACTTCACTTGATGGTGATATTTTGCAAATTCTATAGCTTCCTCTAATGGCATGGGTTTAGCAAAGTAATACCCTTGAATAACGTCACATCCCATGGTTTGCAATAATTGTAGCTGTTCCTGGGTTTCAACTCCTTCTGCAACCACTGTTTTACCTAGGTTATGAATTATATTAATTAGGCTTTGGGTCAAATCCGCCTGTTTTTCATTTATGGTGATATCTTGAATAAAATCCCTGTCTATTTTAACGACATCAACTGGCAATAATCGCAAATAGTTTAGTGACGAATAACCTGTCCCAAAATCATCCAAGTGGATTTCAACCCCAATATTTTGAAGCCCTTTTAGGGTGTCAATGTGGCGCTCTGCCGCTTCTAAAAATACCGATTCGGTTAACTCGATAATCAATTTGTTCGGTTGCATATGGTGGGATTGAATGAGTTCAAAAAACTCTCGGGCAAAGTGTGGTCGAGTAATTTCCATGGCTGAAACATTCATCGCTACTTTCACTGTTATGCCAAGTTCTTGTTCAAGACGCTCAATACTGTAAAATGCTCGCTGATACACCCAGCGACCAATACGATGTATAAGCCCTAGTTGTTCTGCCACAGGAATAAACTCTCCCGGACTAATCACGCCTTCTCCAGGCATATTCCACCGAATTAAACCTTCAAAACTGACAAGCCCTAAGTCTGTCGCTTCAATTTGTGGCTGCAAATATAACTCAAACTGATTACGTTCAATAGCAAAGCGGATATTATTTTGAATGCCCATAAGATTCGTCACATTCTTATCCATAAACTTGCTATAATACATTGCCTGACCTTTTCCATTCTCTTTTGCTTCATACATCGCAATATCTGCTTTTCGTATAAGTTCTTCAGCCGTTTTGCCATGTTCCGGAAAAGCAACAACTCCTATACTACCTGTTACATATATTTCCTTTTCCCCTATGATAAGCATGTCCTCTAGACAATCATTAATCTGCGCTAACAAGTTTTGATGGTCAATAGGTTCCTCTGAAGAAAACCGCGCCAATACAAACTCATCACCGCCAATACGGATAACCACCGTTTCATCATCCATAAGGTTTTGCAGACGATATCCAATCGCTCTTAACACTTTATCGCCAAGGATATGTCCAAAAGAATCGTTAATATATTTAAAATTATCTAAATCAATGAAAAAAAGATAACCTGCTTTGGTATCTTTTTGGAATTCTCGCTCTAATACTTCATATAAGTATGCACGATTATTAAGCCCGGTCAACATATCTGTGTATGCCAGCTCTTTATATTTTTTTCGACTTCGCATTAATGCTTGACGGTGGTCTTCAAGTTCTTCATATTGAGCTCTTAATTCTTCTTCTTGAGCAGTTAATTCTTCATAAAGTCCGGTCAACTCATCATTTTTTTCTTGCAAATCAATGGCAGCCAAGTGTTTTCTCCGGTTATCTACAAACATTAACGCAGAGAGCATCATCATCACAAAGCCGACCACAAGTGCCGGAATTAAAAGCCAACGAATCGATTCGATAAATGGCTCAGGTGCATGAATTAGTACGGTTTCTTTGGGTAAGAGTTCTAGATCTAACCCATGCCTAACCAATACATTATAATCAATAATATACTGATTTGGGCTTTCTTTAATTATCGCTATATCTTCTACTTTTTTTCCGCCAATAATATCCATGGCCATTTGAGCCGCCAAACGTCCATGTTCAAAATAGGATACCGAGTATCCCCCAAGAAGTCCTTTGCCTTCGCCTCCAATCGTTGGAGTATAAACGACTGCATCGGTTGCAGATAGAATATTATGCACTGCTTCATCCACAGTAATGACTTGCTTCATATAATTTTCCATCATGGATAAATACATTAATGCTTGGGTGTCTTCTAGCGAACTTAATCGTTGCTCAAACTCTGTTTCCGATAATTCACTATAATTTATTCCGCTAAATATAAGTTCTGGATATTTATCACTTACTGCCATAAAATCATTATATTCGCCAATACCTGTGCGCGTATTATCATAGATGGCTATGATTTCTCTTAAATTCGGCTGTAGTCTTTTAGCCAGTTCAACATTTTCTTCGATTGACATTTGTTCATAAATACCTGTGTAATTATCCCTTTTTTCCGCCTCTAAAAGTCGATTCATATCATTGATTCCTAAGAAAATTACAGGCACATCCTTCACAAGATGTTCTTCATTGTCCATTAAGAATTGGAGGGCATTGTCATCACCGACAATAATAACATCATATGGTTTTATACTTGATAAACGATGATATAAAAAATTATAATAATTTTCATAATTAATCGAGCTGTTAAAACGCTTTGTATCCATAAACTCAAGATCATAATTAACATATTCTTCATCCAGAATACTTTTTATCCCATTGACCTGACCCGGTACCGAATCAAAGCTATAAGAATACGAACTGATATAAAGAACACGTGCGGGTGCCTGTGCCTTAACATGAATATTAAACCCAGAAGTCAGAATAAAAAAACACACAAAAACCCCTATTGTTTTGCCTGCTATTTTGCTAAACAACTCTCGCTTCATCATATAATTAACCCTCCCACAGGTGTAGAAACTAGTTGCTATATTATACCATAGCTTCTAGCACTTTTCCATGGAGAGGGTCAAAATAATCTGCGATAAAATTTTTACTGCAATTCAAACGTTCCTGTATATAGTTGGTAATACTTGCCTTTTTTCTCAAGCAATTGTTCATGATTGCCTCGTTCAATAATACGCCCTTGTTCCAAAACCATAATCATATCTGCATTTTTAATGGTCGATAGACGATGGGCAATAACAAAGACCGTTCTACCATGCATAAGCGAATCCATTCCTGCTTGTACAATTGATTCTGTCCGTGTATCAATGCTGGATGTTGCCTCATCAAGAATCATGACTGGAGGATCTGCTACTGCCGCCCTTGCAATCGAAATTAACTGGCGTTGCCCTTGGGATAAACCATTACCATCACCAGATAGCACGGTGTCATAACCATGAGGCAACATGCGAATAAAGTGATCTGCATTTGCAAGCTTTGCAGCTTGAATGCACTCTTGATCCGTTGCATCCAAGCGTCCATAGCGAATATTATCCATTACCGTACCTGTAAAAAGATTAACTTCTTGTAACACAACACCTAGAGAACGACGTAAATCACTTTTTTTGATTTTATTGATATTGATTCCGTCATAACGAATTTTTCCATCTGCAATATCATAAAATCGGTTGATGAGATTTGTTATTGTTGTTTTTCCTGCTCCCGTCGCTCCAACTAAAGCAATTTTTTCTCCTGGCTTTGCATGTAAAGATATGTCATGTAAAACCAGCTCCTCTGCATTATATCCAAAATCCACATCATAAAAATTCACTTCACCTTTTAGTTCTTCAAATGTAACCGTCCCATCTTGATGTGGATGTCTCCATGCCCAGTGCTCTGTACGTTCCTGTGTCTGACTAATCTCTCCATCGACTATTTTAGCATTCACTAACGTCACATAGCCTTCGTCTTGCTCGCTCTCTTGGTCCATAAGCTCAAAAATGCGTTCTGCGCCTGCTAGCGCCATAATGACTGCATTCATCTGCTGAGATACTTGGGCCAGTGGATGAATAAAGCTTCTTGATAACTGTAAGAATGAAGCAATCATACCTAAGGTAATAACATCGCGTCCGGTTAAACTAAAGTTTGGCAATGCCGAGATTGCCATTGCGCCACCGACAATTCCTAACAATACATACAAAATATACCCGAAGTTATTCATAATCGGCATAAGTATATTGGCATACTTATTCGCCGAGGTTGCATTTTCACAAAGCTGTTGATTTTTTACATCAAAGGCTTCTTTTGCCTTAGCTTCATAGTTAAATACTTTGACCACCTTAAGACCATTGACCATTTCTTCAATATATCCGTTAACATCGCCTAACGATTGCTGCTGTTTTACAAAATAGCTGCCGCTGCGTCCTGCAATTACACGAATTACACGCATAATTAACACCACTGTAATGAGTACAAAAATCGTTAACCAAAGACTTAAGTACATCATCGCAAAGAAAACCGAAACAATGGTAACTACCGAGGAAAACAGTTGCGGCAGGGATTGCGTAATCATCTGACGCAGGGTATCGATATCATTAGTATAATGACTCATAATATCTCCATGACTTCGTGAATCAAAATATCGAACAGGTAATTTTTGCATTTTTGCAAAAAGCTCATCCCGTATTGTCTTTAGAACGCCCTGAGCTACTCCTACCATTACCCGATTATAAATTAAGGTTGCAATGACTCCGACCATATATACACTCGCCATTAAGAGAAGTATACGAAATAGTCCTGAAAAGTTTGGTACACTTTCAATAAGCAACGGAGTAATATAATCATCAATGAGGGTCTGAATAAATAGCGCTGAACTTGCATTAGCTAATGCCCCTAAAATAATAGCTATTACAACAACGCTTAACTGAAGTTTATACTGACCAATATAGGCAAGTAAACGCTTAATGGTATCACGATTGACTTTTTTATTCATGGTCATGACCTCCTTTCACTTGTGATTCATATACTTCCTTATAGATTGCATTTGTTTCCATTAGGGATGCATGGGTTCCAATACCCGCAATCGCTCCATCGTCCATGACAATGATTTTATCTGCTTCTTTAACTGATGCTACACGTTGAGCAATGATGATTTTGGTTGTGTCTGGAATCTGCTTAGCAAATGCCTGTCGAATAAGTGCATCTGTTTTTGTATCCACAGCACTCGTCGAATCATCTAGAATCAAAATCTTAGGTTTTTTTAGTAAGGCTCTTGCAATACTCAAGCGTTGTTTTTGTCCACCGGAAACATTGGATCCACCTTGTTCAATGTAGGTATCATAGCCATTTTTAAACTCTTGAATGAAATCATGTGCCTGAGCTAGTTTACACACTTCGATGAGTTCTTCATCTGTTGCCATCGCATTTCCCCAACGCAGGTTTTCTTTTATTGTTCCAGAAAAGAGAATATTTTTTTGTAGCACAACCGCCACTTGGTCACGTAAAACTTTTAGATCATAGTTTTTGACATCGATTCCACCAACGCTTACCGTTCCTTGTGTGGCATCGTATAATCTTGGAATAAGCTGTATAAGCGTTGTCTTTGACGATCCTGTTCCACCCAAGATTCCAACTGTCTCTCCAGATGCAATCGACAAATTAATACCATCTAGGCATAACTTATCTGCATCCTTTGAATAACTAAACTTAACATTTTCAAAGTCAATCGACCCTTCTTTCACTTCTTGTATCGGCGCGTCTTTATCTTTTAAGTCACTCTCTTCTTCAAGAAGCTCAGAAATACGTTCAACAGATGCTCGTGAAATTGTAATCATCACAAGAACAAACGACAGCATCATCAAGCTCATAAGAATTTGCATGGTATAGGTAATTAGACTCATCAACTGTCCTGTACTAAGTCCAACTGCCGGATTATTACCGCTGGCAATAATCGCTCTCGCTCCAAACCATGAAAGAAGAATCATAGAAGCATACATCAAAAATTGAACTAACGGCATATTAAATGCCAATGTTTTTTCCGCAACTGAAAAGTCATCATAGATTTCTTTTGAAACTTTTTTAAACTTTTCTTCTTCATAATCCTCACGGATATATGATTTCACTACTCGCATTCCTGCAAGATTTTCTTGAACTATGTTGTTTAATCGGTCATACTTTTTAAACACCCGTTGAAACACTGGATAGGCTCTTGTAATAATCAAAAAAAGTCCTAAACTTAAAATCGGAATCGCCCCTAAAAAAATCAGCGATAATTTCGGATCTATACTAAAAGCGGCAATCAGTGAAAATACAAGCATAACAGGGCTTCTTGCTGCCATACGTAACACCATCTGAAACGCATTTTGTACATTAGTAACATCCGTTGTTAAGCGAGTGATAATACTTGATGTAGAAAACTTATCGATATTGGAAAACGAAAAAGTCTGTACATTATAAAACATATCCTCACGTAGATTTTTTGCAAAACCCGCGGATGAAATTGCGGCACTTCTTCCTGCCAGTGCTCCAAAAACCAAGGAAATAAACGCCGCAATTAACAGTGCCACACCCATTTTAACAACAACAGACATCTGCCCTGCATCAATACCATAGTCAATCAAATCTGCCATTAAAAAAGGGATAACTACTTCCATTATAACTTCAAACATAACGTATATCGGTGTTTTGATTGCGTCTTTTTTGTATTCTCGAATACTTTTTAATAATCTTTTATGCATATACACTTTCCTCCCTTACTACGAACTGATATTTTTTTTCATGCGTTCAATATATTGATACATCTGCTGTAGTTCTTCTTCTGAAAATCCTTGAACCATGGCATTTTCCATATTCTGTATCTCTCGTTCAATTGCTTCATGCATCAAAATTGCCTTCTTCGTCAGAACAATCTTCTTAAGTCGTGCATCCGAAGGCACACTTTTGCGTTCAATAAGTTCTTTTTGTTCCATTAAACTAAGTACTTTAGATGCTGTTGAGCGAGTTATCGTAAATCGTTCTTGAATATCTTTTTGAAAAATATCTTTATCTTGATGTTTTGCTAAAAAAGAAATAATCCAGCTGTTCATCCCTGTCATCTCTTGTGCATGTCGAAAATATTGTGAACGTTCTACCCGCCGTTTAATAAGGTTATGCAATGCATGAAGCTCAAACCCTAACCGTCTATCCACCATCATTGCCTCCATTTTCATATTGTTTGATTTCTAACTGTTTGATATCAAACATTATAGCGAACTTTCTCCTTGCCGTCAATATTTTTTTCTTTGTTGACAAATATTTTTTTTTCAGCAATACTAACCTTAAGGAGGAGATAAATTATGAATAAGATTCTATCTAAGCGAATGCTTATACTGCTTTGCATTGTCCTAAGCATTGCACTGGTGTATATGCTGTTTCGCACAAATACTTTAACGCACAAATTAATGACCAACGCTTCTGAGGTAACCAAAGTTCAAAGCCAGTTGCAGAAACTGATCAATGAAAACACTGCCTTAAAGACGTCCAATGATACTTTAACCAGCACTTTATCAACACTCAATAACACTCCCACCAACTTTCACATCAAAAAACTCACTCCCAACCAGTATACAGACATGAACGTATACTCTATAAAGGGCAATGTTTACCAAGCCCCCTTTGATTTTTCTCAATCGATAGAAAATATTGAGCTTAATTGTTTTGTCCTTGGTCATGTCGTTAATGAACTCAATGAAGAGTGGGTATATATTGAGCTACTAAACGTTATGGATGCTACGTTTAAATATGGCTATACCAAGCCAACAAATCTACATTATGATGCTACACAACATTATCCTCTAGATATTGACAGCATCCGTGTTAATGATATTAGCTTTTTGGATACTCTTGATACGCTTCAAGCAAAATTTGGAGAAGATACACTCCCAGTTATTGATGGGGAGGATTGGTCGGTTCATACCGATGATACCTATGTACTTATTCATCCGCACAGTTCAATTGTTGAGGGGATTTTACTTCGAGAAGAAGGGCAAAGTTTTGATGGAATAATTCATGTTGGCGACAACGCCTTAGATGGGATAAAATATTATACGTCCATGTATCCAACCTACTTCGATGAATCCACCTTCTTAGAGCCACCTATGAATTGGTTTGCCCTTTCAGAAGATGGATTGGTTCTTGTTCTGGATTACGATACATCGCTCCCGATAGAAGATAGCCATTTAACCGAAATAAAGATTATAAAAATGCTTGATAGTTAACTATCAAGCATTTTAAATGGACTAAAAATTGGTTTGATCTGGATCAGTTGCTGTTCCACATACGCCTACAAGATTTGTCATCATATCAACATCTTCTTTACTTAATTCAAAATCAAAAATTTGGGCATTTTCTTCAATTCGACTTGGCGTTACAGATTTTGGCAACGGCAAATATCCGCATTGAAGACTCCAACGAAGGCATATTTGCGCAATTGATTTGTCATATTTTCGAGCAAGCTCTTGCATCTGCTCAACTTCAAACACTTGTCCTGTTCCCAACGGGCTATATGCTTCGAGAAGGATTTTGTGCTTATTACAAAACTCCAGTGTTGCTTGGTGGACATCCCCTGGACATAATCGGATTTGGTTGACCATAGGTGTTATCTTTGCCGTTTCTAGCAAAGCTTCTAAATGATGTGGTCTAAAGTTACTTACACCGATTGCCTTAATCTTTCCTGCCGCATAAAATTCTTCAAAGGCTTTCCAACTTCCTGCATTGGCTTCTTTCCAATTATCTCGAAAATGAATAGGATTAGGCCAATGGATAAGGTATAGATCTAGGTAATGTGTATCAAGTTCTTCCAAAGTTTTATTAAACGCTTTTACCGTCGCTTCATAACCATGATCCGTATTTTTTAGCTTAGACGTAACAAAAATCTCTTCCCGCTCGATTCCACTTTCCTTAATCGCTATCCCTACACTACGCTCATTGTCATAGCCTGCTGCCGTATCGATATGTCGATATCCCACCTCAAGCGCATGCTTTACTGCTGTGACCCCCGTTGCATCATCTGGCGTTTGCCACGTTCCAAATCCCACACATGGGATTTTAATGCCATTATGTAATGTATACGTATCTGTTAAAGCTTTCATCAAAGTCACTCCTTTATAAATACTCTTATGTTTATATTTCTTCCTTTACATTATACCCCTTTGAGTTAACTATAAGTCAAATTTTAATTCAATTTTCCCAACACTTATGGTATATTGGAACAAAGCGACTATGTCGCGTTATCTCACAGAGATATTGTTCGCGGTAGGAAAGTTTCCTTGGCGCATTCTGCTATGTTTCAAGGCAGAATGCTAATGTAGGACTTTCCGAGAGCGGAACAAAGCGACTATGTCGCGTTATCTCACAGAGATATTGTTCGCGGTAGGAAAGTTTCCTTGGCGCATTCTGCTATGTTTCAAGGCAGAATGCTAATGTAGGACTTTCCGAGAGCGGAACAAAGCGACTATGTCGCGTTATCTCACAGAGATATTGTTCGTGACGGGAAAGGAGACTCTATGGAACAAGATACTATTCGTCAAGTTTTAGAAATTGCCATATATTCTGGACGCGTTATGCTTGAAAATGGCGCTGAAACTTATCGTGTTGAAGAAACGATTAATCGTATATGTGCTTCTCAAAATATTCATGTTGAAAGCTTTGTTATTCCTACAGGTATTTTTGTTTCATATAACCATGAGGCAAAGGATTATTCCTATGTTCGGCGTATTCGAAACATACACATTGATTTAGAAGCTATTGGGATGGTCAATGATTTTTCCAGAAATTTTGTTGCCGGAAAAATCCCCCTTGATGATGCAAAAGCAAAACTAGATCAAATTCGCTATGCACCTCGTTTTAGTGCACCACTGGTCATTTTATTTGGTGGATTATCCGGTGGATTTTTCACACTATTATTTGGAGGAACCTTCTTCGAATTTATTGCTGCATTTCTCGTCAGTCTTGGTGTTATGACCGCTTCAACGATTATGACAAAAAAATCCAAGTCTTCTTTTATGCGCAATCTTGTTGGCGGTATTGTCAATGGTATGTTGGCACTTTTTTCTGTCGCCACTTTAGTTTTTTTTGGCATTACCGCAAATATTGATATGATAATTATTGGAAGTATTATGCCTCTAGTTCCTGGGGTTGCCATTACAAATGCTATTCGTGACCTTATATATGGTGACTATGTCGCCGGCATGTCAAAACTTAGCGAAGCTTTGCTTGTTGCTGCAGCTATTGCTATCGGTGTTGGTATTGTCTTACAGCTTAATTTGTTAATCTCAGGAGGTCTCTATGTATATTAAAGCCTTTATTATTGCCACCATGTGTGTCATCGGTTTTAGCTTTATTTTTAATCTTCCAAGGCGTGTATTACTTCACTCTGGAATAGCCGGTGCCTTTGGGTGGGTTGCCTATACTTATTTTTTAAATACGTTTAGCTCAACCATTGCCGCTGCTCTTATCGGTGCGCTCGTTGTCGGTCTTTTAGGTGAAATTCTTGCCAGAATCATGAAAATGCCGGCAACGACCTTTGTCATTCCCGGCATCATCCCTTTGGTTCCTGGTTATGGACTCTATTATTCTATGTTAAAAATTATTGAAAGAAATTACCAACAAGCTTTAAATGTTGGTTTTGAATCCTTGCTTATTGCCCTTGGTATCGCTGCTGGTGTTATTATTTCAACATCCATGGGAAAGCTTATTAATCGCCGCCGCAAGGTTATCCCTCAAACCGATCGTCATTAGCGTACTTTTCTAAAAAACAATTCTGTTAAGAAGACTAACATCCCTAGAACCAAAAGGTATGTAGAAATATCTTGGCTCGAATTGACCGGAGGTAATTCACCTTCAAAAACATTTGAAGGGCTTGTGATTATACGTCCTCCTGATTGCTGTATAATACTTTCCGGGGTTAAGCGTCTTTGTGCAAAAAAGTCAAACTCCGGAGAATAAGGAACAATGACTCCGGCAAGAATCTGCTCTGCTCCTTGTTCATCTTCCAGACCAATATTCGCTAAATATACGCCCTCTCCTTGAGGTTTAAATATACCTTCATATACGCCCGGTGCTGTCGCCTTTAAGGTAATCTGTTCTGTCTTCCCACTGGGATTTGTTAATTCTCCTTTTAGCTCTGTCGTTTGGTTTATTCCACCATCTGTCTGTTCCACAACAATTTTCCCTTCGCCATTTACATACTCCGTTTGAACGCTGTAGTCTTGATTGATTTGTTGTTGAACAAGCCATGCCATACTATTTGCCCATAGCGTTTTATTTTGTGGCCAATTTAACCACTGGCTTGTCCACATTCCGTTCATATCCGATGTCCATGCCATTGTACGGCCAAGCCCATATTGCCAGGTTGCAAGAATCGGATCATTATCAGGGCTAGACAAAACTACTTTTGCCATGTTTTTTTCTCGCGTCGCTACATAACCATCTAACATAGGTAACCCACTGATTCCATCCAGTATCGATGAATAGTTGGTTACTTCCGGATAAAACGACACATTATTCAGATATTTTTTCCCCGCCATAAAAGCTTCTTTTGTAAAGATAGAAGGTATATCCGTAAACACATCGGTGGCATAATATCTTCCGCCACCTGCTTCTGCCAAATTATAGAGTAATCGATTATCTGCTCCTGAACCGACAGCCACTGTAGATAATGTAATCTCTTCTTCACTGATATTATCAAGAATCGTTTCATATCCTGTGTTTTCTGCTTGTCCATCAGTTAATAATATAATATGCTTTAACGCCGTATCTAATGGCATAAGCGCATCAACTGCAGCGTTTAATGCCGGACGAATGGATGTACCTCCACCGGGAACCAACGTAGCTATTGCATCTTGCATCTTTTCTTTTTCTTCCATCAGCGCAGGCTTAACTACCCACTTGAACTCTCCATCAAAAGCGATAACACCAAGATAATCTTGTTCTTCCAAAATCTCTGTTGAACGAATAGCCGCTTCTTTGGCAAGTTCCATCTGCGAGACACCATATTGCCCCGCTGACATACTTCCTGATTTATCAATAACTAGAACCATCCCTAGATTTGGCTTTTCTTCTTTTGATTTGACATCCATCTGAACGGGGAGCATCTCTTCTAGTACCGTATTATAATAGCCACCAAGTCCATAACTATTATCTCCTCCCGACACCAAAAGTCCTTTTCCTTGATTACGTACAAGCAACTCTAGATGTTCAATAAATGTTGGTGATAAAGTTTCAAGGGAGATATCTGCCAAGATGAATGCATCATACTTTAAGAGATTGTCTAGTTCTAAAGGCACTTCCATTGGCATTACAGATTCAATATGCGCACTTTCATTCAAAAGTCTTATATAATTTTCGCCTTCTTTGTGTTCATCTTGTACGAGAAGAATATTGGCCAAGTCATTGACAATAACATATGCTGAACGTTTATTGTTTTCAATGTATGTATCTTCTTTTGGAACCACTTCAACTGTATAGTCAACTAATCCGCTGGCATCCATTTCATCAAAGAACGTGTATTTATTTTCTCCTGGTTTTAGGTCAACACTTTGGGTAGATGAGAGCTTACCGTTGACATACACCTGCATATCTACTGTCATTGTATCTGTACTTAATATGCTGACTTCCACCTGTATTTGTTGGTTTTTTTCTGCATTTTTAGGTAGCAAAATCTCATCGACTTGTACCTCTTTTTGCCCTACGCGCTCATAGCTTACAACATCTACTTGTATCCCAGCCTCTGCAAGAGCACGTAGTTGCTTGTCGGCTTGATTATTGTTCTCATAGCCATCACTCATGAGTACGATACGTTTACGGATATTAGGATCAAACACCACCTGACTTTGTATCAGTCCTTGATAAATATTGGTAAATGTATCATCCACTTGTACTTGAAATCCATTAAATTCAATACGATCACGTAATGTATTTTCAATTTTACTCTCATTTCCAAAAGCTACTATACCCACAAGATCCTCGTCCGGTTTTTCTTTTAGGGCTTCATGAATGAACGTCTCCATGGTATGTGCATGTTGCGTCATACTCTGAGAACGATCCACTAAAAAAATAGTCCCTTCTTGCTTCGCGGAACGTACAATGGTCATTCCACACAAACTCATGACAATCAAAAGTAAACTGATGACCCGCATCCACCATAAAGTTTTTAATCGTTTGGTATACTTATGCCTTTTATAATAGGTCATTGCCATTACACCGCCAATAGGAATAAGTAAAAGTAGCGGTGCAAGTGTCGTTATATTAACGTGCATAGCGTTTCCTCCTAATATAGATGAGCCATTCGATCAATAAGACAAGAATCGTAGCCGTACCAAGCCAAAGACTTAAATCTTTGCCTGTCGCATATTTTTTTTCTTCATCCTGCCCAGAAGATATTGTCCCTTCATCTATGCCTCTTTGGGGTGTATTGACTGCAAAGTACTCCCTTTTTTCTTCATCGCCTGATTGCTGAATTAAAGAATAAATTCCGGGTTGACTTGCTTCTCTATATGTAATATATTGCTCCTCATTTAAGAGGGTATGCTTATATCCACTCGGTGTTAAAATCCATGCATTTTCCGTATTTGGAAACAAACGAATCTCAACGGCTTCACCAACAGACACCTGATTGTTCTCTAATGCCGACTGATTCATCAGATAATCAAATGTATTGGTCATGAGAATAGGGAATTCTATCCCAAGAGGTAGGTCTGAATAACGAAAATCAAACCCGAAAACAACCCCACGATTCCGACCATCTTCCCAAGAATATGCAATGGATCCATGTTCTGTTTCATATATGCTATCTTTCCTTTCTTCGGATGTATCCTTAATATCAAAAACTTGAGTAACTGCAATATTAAATTCCGGCTTATCAATTAAATATGTAATCGGATGTTGTACCGTTTTAAACTTCGGATTTTCAATATATCCTTTCGATTGTATCGTTGTTGAAGTGTTGTTTTGCGGATCAATCATCAAGATATTTCCATCCGTTGGTAAATCCGCCGGCACAAAACTATCAAAGAGATAGATATCATATCCAGTTAGTATCTCATTGCGTGATGCATCAACCTCGTATACATCCAGCTGTTCGTGAAGTGCCATCACTTTTTCTAAAAACAGGTTCCCTTCACTATAATAAGCCACTTTTGCCTTTGTCTTTTCCTGAACAACCGCATAAGCCGTATTATCTATATTCAACCGATCCTCTGTATCAACAACGACTTTTATGATTTTCGTTTCCTTCGGAATCTGATCAAAAAGTACTTGTGTTGACCCGAGGGGGTCAATAGGTATTGATTTTGTTGTTAAATATAAGTCATCGACATAGAGACTGACCATAACTTCTTCCACGTCATTGCCATGATTAAAAACCTCTGTCAATGCAGACAAACCTTTAGCATAAGCTGTTACTGAGACATCATGTATGGAAAGATTGCGTTCATCCTTTCCAATTGGATATATACGTGCCCCTTTAAAACTTTGGTCGCCAAAGTAAGCTAAATCATAGGCATACTCCCCAGCTAATGCTTGAATCGTCTCATAGGCAAGACTTGGATCCACATAATTCATGCTTGGCTGAATTTGACGAAGTCCATCACGAACCATAGCAATATCTTCTTCTTCGCGAAATAAAATCTCCGGTGTCTCTTTAAGAACCACCACGGAAACAATAACATCATCATCTAATTGCTTCAAGTAGTCTATGGCTGTCTTCTTCGCTTCATCAAAACGTGTCGGCTTTATATCCGTCGACTGCATAGAAATCGATCCATCCAAAACTAAAATATGATGCTGACTTGATCCAACGTTTTTCAAGAAAACACCTGCTAAAATGGCCGTTATCAGCAAAATAGCAAGAATTTCCAGTAAAAGCAAGATACTTTTTCGCAGTCGATGGAGTGTTGAAGCGGATTCAATTTCATCAAACACTTGCTGCCACAAATATGTACTGGCAACTTCTCTGTTTTGATGCTTTGGTTTTAACATATATAAAATAATAATAAACGGAATGCCAAGTAAGGCTGTTAATCCCATTATCTGACTGATTCCCATATAATTTCCTCATTTCACAACATCTTAGTTTTTGATCTGAATCATTTGACGGATAAGCGGTTCGATACCTTCCTCTGCAACTAACTGAAAATAATGCACCCGATATCGACTACATAATCGCTGAATCTCATGCATATACTTTTCAAAGGCTTTTTCATATAACTGGCTGCTTTCAAGCCCAGCATCAATATTATAAGCTTGCTGGGATTCGCTATCAATTAATCGCTGATTACTCTCAAGCACAGGGCGTATCTCGTCTTGTGACAACACATGGCATAAGACGACTTTTTGCTTACGAAAATGTAACATCGGTAAAATCCGTTCTAAGTGATGATCATACATCAAGTCTGTAACAATCACAGTAATGCCTTTTCGAAAACGCGGTTGCCATGTAAAGATCGCCTCTTCTAAGTGACTTTTACCGGTATATGTTTTTTTCTCAAGTTGTTCTACAATATTATTAAACCCTTTGGTTCCCCGGACATTTGTCAAATAGTGATCAACTTTATCATTAAATGTAATCGAAGAAACCGTATCATATTCAGCCAAGGCCGCATATGCAAAGGTAGCTGCCGTTTTTATCCCAACGTCACGTTTTTTTCCAAATCCCATTGACTTGCTTTGATCACTAAAAATCGTTACAGGTGATTCTTGTTCTTCCATAAATAGCTTAATAAAAACTTTCTCAAAACGTGCAAGTGCATTCCAGTCAATTCGACGAAAATCATCTCCCGGAACATATTCCCGATAATCTGAAAATTCGACCGAACTTCCTTTTGCCGAAGAACGCTTGAACCCAAATTGGTTGTTTTTAAGCTTTAATTCAATATGCATAGGCACATGTTGTACGAGCTTCATAAATTCGCTGTCAATTATTTTGGACATTACTCTTTAATCACTCCTATAAGTTCACTTACTAAGTGTTCAACCGTTACTCCATCACTCATAGCTTCAAAATTAAGTACCAGGCGGTGTCGCAAAACCGGCTCTGCCATGGCATTAATATCCTCAAAAGCCACATTATAACGCCCTTTGATTAATGCACGTACTCTTGAAGCATTGATAATTCCCTGTGCCGCCCGAGGACTTGCACCTGCAAGGACATATTTACGAATGATGTCCGGAGCACTTTCTTGTTCAGGGTGTGTAGCTACAATCAAGCGCATAGCATAATCAAGTACCGGCTGTGCTACAGGCACTGTTTTTACCAATTCTTGTATTTCCAATAGCTCTTCACTTGAGGTTACTGTATGAACTTTTGGCTCATGGGTTCCTGTTGTCAGCTGAACAATCGCTGCTAAGTCTTTCGCCTTTGGAAACAAAACATTTAGCTTAAACATAAATCTATCCATCTGTGCTTCCGGTAGGGGATAGGTCCCCTCTTGCTCAATAGGGTTCTGTGTTGCCATGACAAGATAAGGGCGAGGGAGCGGATAGGTTTGACCTGCCACTGTGACCGTTTTTTCTTGCATGGCTTCAAGCATGGCCGCCTGTGTTTTTGGTGTTGCTCGATTGATTTCATCTGCTAATACAATATTTGAAAACACAGGTCCTTGTTGAAATTCAAATACATTACGATCTCGGTTATAAATATTGGTTCCTGTAATATCTGCCGGCATTAAGTCCGGTGTAAATTGAATCCGTTTAAATGCCAATCCAAGCACTTCCCCTAATACAGATACAAGTCTTGTTTTCCCTAAACCTGGAACACCTTCCAACAAAAGGTTACCTCCAGCCATTAAGCAAATAATTGTATCTTCAATTAATTCTTCTTGTCCGATAATGTGCGCAGACACTTCGGTTATAACCCGCTCGCTCCATTCACTTACATGTTCTAACTCCATCATCTTCGTCTCCTTTTATCAATCCGATGTCTCTAAACTCGAAAAATATTCTTTAACAACTGTTCGCATCATCGGAGGGACCTGCGCTTGATCTATACGCCGAGTCGCCTCACTACTATATTCACTCAGTATGGTGTCGTAACGCACAAACTCTCCAGCTTCTGTTGGAACGCCTTGTACCTCACTATACGTACGTTCTCCTTCTTTTTGACTATCTCCTTGAATAAAACTAGGGTCAGCCTCCCCACCAAGACGTTCTGGTGGATATAAGGACTCATAAATCCCTTCTTTTGATTCACCACCTTGATGATGACCTCCCTGAGGCTCTGTGGTTTCTTGCATCGGCGTCTCTTCATTGGTTGAACCTGTTGCAGATGCGCCTTGACCTTCGCCTTCTTGTGCTCCTGCACCGCCTTGACCTTCACCTTCGCCTTCTTGGGGATTTTCACCGCTTCCGGCCATGGCTCCTGAACTTTGACTAGGTTCACTCCCATTCGATGGTTCTCCTGAAAATGCCATCTGACTAATGCTTGCCTTTGTCGCTAGGTTTTGACCACTCGCATTGATGGCCGCTTGCATTTCATGAAGTTCGCTTCCCATGGCTTCTAATGCTTTTTCCATAGCCAAGGCTGTCTCTTCTCCCATAGCTTCTTGACTTTGAGCCTTGAGTTGCTCTGCGATTTCTTTTTCTATTTCGCTCAACGCATTTTTAGCTATAGCCAGTTCTTTTAAGGCTTCTTCTTCAGATTTTGCCTTTTCAATATTCTCTTTTAATGCCTCTAGGGCTTCTTCAATGGCTTTCTCTTTTTCTTCTATATCCGCAGCATCTGCTATTTTTTCTTCGAGCAAGTCTTGATCTAGCTTTTCTTCAATCCAAGCCATTTCTTCAATGATTTTTTCCTGTAACTCTTCAATCTGTGCTGCTTGTTTAGATGAGCTCGTTGGAACCATTAAAACACCCATGGTACCCACGAATAATATCCCCGCAATGAGCCAAGGGCGTCTCCAAATTTTTATCGAATAGCTTGGACGCTTTGTAATATCTTCTATATGTAACAAGGTATCTTCACGTTGAGATGTGATGGCCGCCTCTTGACTATCTTCAAACTCCAGTGCGGTCATTAAGCGCTCCTGCATCCCTAGATGATCTGTCAGCTTTACGCCATCTTGTACTGATGGATATAAAAAAGCACTGACCATAATTGAGGTTGCCATTGCGACTAACCCAACATATCCCATCCACATTGTTACATGTACAACCATGATAAATCGACTTACGATAGCCAGTAAACATGTTAGACCAAATCCTATAACCAAAATCCAGCTTAACACTTTAAGGCTACGCTCAATATAAAGTTTTTGTCGAATGGGTCGAATATATCTATATATTTTTTTTCGAAGCATTATTTATCACCTCTTTGATAGTTTATGCTTAGATAAAAGTAAAAATACGCTACTTATAATGGTAAAATAAATCAATGATATTGTCCATGTTGGTACCTTGGATAAAAGGGATTGATAATTGATCATATAGCTAATATCCATAAAATCATTATTCAATAACGACAGCAACCCAAATCCAGGATTCGCTCCAAAAAGTATTGCAGAAATATCATAAATATATATTTCAACAAAATCACTTAACCATTGCATATTTTCAAGTTGAGTAACAATCGCTAATATAATCATCAGAATTAGTGGCACAAAATATATAACTCCCAAAATCACATAACTCATCATAATCGCTGTGATATTACGCTTAAAATGTGTCGTCGCAAATATCCCAACTGTCGAGAGCATAAATGCTGCCGCCATGTAGTATAAAACAGTTTTAAATATATCCCACATCGATACCCCACCAAAAAGCATAATAATGCTTATAAATGGTATCGATGCAAAAATAATCAAAAGAATAAACGTTAATGCTGCACTGATTTTTCCAAACAAGATTTTCCATGTCGATATATCTGTGCAAAGCATAAGATCTAAGGTTTGACGTTCTCGTTCTCCCGAAATCGCCGTTGCTGTAAACACCGGGATAATCAACATCAAGAGTGCCATTTGAAAGATGACTAACACATCATACACAGTGGCAATAACACTTGGATCAAATCCATATCCATCATAGCCAAAAACTGTACCTGATGCCAGTAAAACCAATGTTAATATGAGACCGATTAACCCAAGATATACCGTTAAAAGTATGGGCGTCTTCCATGTACGCATCCGCGTCTTTAGTTCACGTTCTAATATTGGATTAAGCATTTTCACCCTCCTGTGTTAACTGCATAAAAATGGATTCTAAGCTTCCGCCAGCTTCTTCAAAATGGTATATGGGCAATTTTTCTTCAATCAATCGGCGAAGTAGCACATGCTTATCTTCATCACTTCCACTATATGAAAATTCAATACTTCCATTTACCACATTCATATTACTGATGTTTGGATATTCTTTTAGCCGAAGTAGCGTAGTATCTAAGTCACTGACAACCTTAAGTTTGATTCGATTAAGGTGGGATAACTGCTTTTGAATCTCAGAAACACTCCCTTTAACCACCATCTTACCACGGTTAATAATCCCGATGGTCGTACATATTTCTGCAAGCTCCAGCAAAATATGTGAACTAATTAGCACGGTCTTATTCATTTCTCGAAGTTTATATAGAATCTGTCGAAATTCTACACGTGCTCTTGGATCAAGTCCCGATGCGGGTTCATCCAAAATAAGTACTTTGGGGTCATGGATAAGTGCCCGTGCTAAACACAAGCGCTGCTTCATACCTCGCGATAAGTCATCCACATAAAATTCCGTTTTATCTTCTAGATTGACCAGTTCAATAAGTGGCTGGATAATCTCATCGCGTTCCTTTGGCAAAATACCATGAATGCCGCAATAGAAGTTCATATACTCACTCACTTTAAGATCATCATACACACCAAAAAAGTCTGGCATATATCCCAACATTTTTTTTGCAGCATTACGTTCTTTTGTAATATCCAAACCATCAATATAGATGGTTCCTGCCGTGGGTTCCATTAAGCCTGCTGCAATTTTCATTGTTGTCGTTTTACCTGCTCCGTTAGAACCTACGAATCCAAAGATTTCTCCTTTTTCAATATGAAAAGATAAGTCATCCACTGCCGTAAAGCTTCCATAACGTTTTTTCAAATTCTCCACTTTAATCATTAACAGCACCTCCTTCAAAACGAATTGCCGGAACAATCATCGTGTAATCCATATTCATTATTTTTAATTCTGTCAAATCGTAGCTAATTGCCAATGTATTTTCCTCGGACACGTATCTCTCTAAGTCGATATCAATTTCATCTTGTGTCATATCTATTTGCTCCCATTGCTCTGTTTGCACATTTTGAATATAAATAGCTACAGGTTCTTCATTAGACGTATTTTGTGAAGAATTGTTCCGATATTTTTCATAATACGCTTCACTCGTATACAGTTTTTCTAATTTAAGCATCAACTTATTAATGGCAATCTCTTCCGGTATTTTCCATGTGAAAAAGGCTTTTTCCGTCTCATATAAATCAATGGTTTGAGCATCGCCATCAAAATACGAATAGCCTTCTTCCATATAACCATAACGCTCTAACATAATTGATGGTTGAATAAATCCATAGGGCAATGTCATGTCTTGTGCAAACTCAAAACGATAATCCATCGACAAAGTGACAAGATTGCGGGAATATTCCTCAACCTCTTTATCATTGATCTCAATGGCATAGCCAACATCATCTTTGTTAATCCCTATAAGCATAACTTGGTCAGATGTTCTGTTCCTATTGCGATCATAGGATCGATATAAGTTGTCTTCTAAAAAAGAAACATCATTTCGAAGCTGTTCGGAAAACTTCCCTGGATTTTGATAATGTTGACTCATTTGATAAGTTTTTTCAAGATAATCATTGACATCTGCTACACCTTCAACCGATACTGTTTTTTGACCATAAGCTTCTAATGTTCCTACTTCAAACATTTGACCACCCCAAATTGCAACTGTATATTCAAGTTCTATCGGCGTCGGATTAAACACTGTCAATTCTACTTTTTCATCGATTACATTGACACGTACCGTTTCATCTTCCACTTGTTTTTCAATCGGAATCACCTTTTTACCTATGGCAAATGTCGGTTCCCATAAAGTAGTATCATAAGATTCATAGTAGCCGCGGCTTCCCATAAATAATTTTCCCTTTGTCTTTTTACTCTCTCGGTTTTCACCGTAATAGCGCGAAGTATTTAATGAAGAAATTCTAAAGTTTTCTTCTGAATCCCACGAAACTGTCATCTGGTTATTTTTATTGTTAAACAGAGCAATCTCACTGTTAATTTCTAAAAAGCGTTCGCCTTGGTGATAGTTAATCTCTGAAACACTATTACTAATAGGCTTATCATAACGTGTCATAAATCCAAACAGGTAAATAATTACAACACATACAATCGCCATAGTCGGTACAATAATCCACATCAAGTCACGACGGTCCTTCTTTTTTAATACAAAGTAAGTAATGGGACCTACGAGTATACTATAAATACCTAAAATCAACGCCATGAGTCCATAGGGCGGCTTTTTTTCCATAGGGATGTAGCGTAGGCGATAGGAATTATTTCCATAATACTCTTCATATTCAACAGGGTTCATTTGTTGTTCTACATCAAGAACTTGCATAAGATGCGATAAAAAGATACCACCTGTATTCCACTGTGCTAGGGGATCTGCTGTCAAGTCCATAGAAAGCGTGATAAGTTTCCCTGCGCCTATGCGTTCTCCATAGCCTAAGATGCTCTCTTGCTGCTCAATAAAGACAACATCCTCATTCAATGGATTGCCTGTGGCTAAAACCACCTCGCCTACAAATGGAAGATTCGCTTCACTAAAATCTAGGTTAACCTCTTTCGCCTCATCAAATGCAACGTGTTTTAGTCCTTCTGGTAATTGATTCATCATGCGTTGATAATTCGCACCGGTTTCAACAAAAAGCGTATTGCCTTGTTGCATCCAATGAATAATATTTTTTTCAACACCTGCATTAAATCCTAGATTACTGGTATTTCCAAGATAAATATAATCAAAAAAATCCAGTGCTTGTCGTTCATTAAACGCTTCTACAGAATCAAAAAAGATAACATGGGGCGACTTCACCTCAGCTATTTCATTGGATTCTTCTCGGGTTACACGATCATATGTATAAAGTTCTTCTTCTTTGACCATCGCGCTTAAATGCATTTGGTTAAAAAAACGATAATGGTCCGGTTGCTCACTTATGACGGCAATAACTGCACGTTCAGGAGAAAGAAACTGTCTAGCCTTCACTTTTTGCTCATATACCGTTGTATTGTCAACAATAATTCGAACCGGAAACTCTTTTTGTACTGTGTAAACCGGTATATATACATCGAGAACTTTCTCTGCACCTTGACTTATATCAAAAGGCACCGCAAAGACGATTTGCGATTGTCCATCTGTTGCTATATCAATTTGAATCTCTCCACTAACAGCCTCTCCCGCATTACGCATCGTAACATTTAATGGATTTCCCTCTGATATTTTTACGACTTGATCATATCCAACCTCAAGATCAACTTCAAGATTGGTATCTTGCTTTTGGCATCCTGCAAGCAATGCGACAAGCATCAATAAAAATATCCCTTGAAAAATAATTTTCTTTTGCATACCCTGCTCCTTTTTTCATTTCTACTATATAATTAACACAATTCTTATTATAACGAAAAAAAGCCCTTTGTTTCTTAATATTCGGTTAAATTTTTTTAATCGTTTCACATTTTACGCCCTTTGTTTTTGGGTCATCTTATTTTTTTACATAAAAACAGATGCACTACAAAAGGAAAATGTAGTGCATCTGATTAATGTTCGTGTATGTATATATTATACGTACCTATTATATGTTTATACTAAATATTTTTTTAAAGTACTGTAAACAGCTCCAGGTCCCGCAAGCATTTCTATGAAAAACGCTTCAACTTTTTCACCGAGTCCTACGCTATATAAATCTAGACCAAAAATGCTTTCTTTTTCCAGTAATGGTCGAATATCAGCCGATGTATCGCCTAGCTTGATATCTGCTACATACTTCATTAATTCATCCATCAGTGGATCTGAACTTAAGTTAAAACGCTCTCCTTTATCATCTATAGCAAGAAGATAGCGTACCCACGCCGCAAGCGCTAAAGGAATCGCAGTTAATTGTTTAGGATCTAGATCCTTCGATGCTTCATATGCTTTGATTGTCTCTCCAAAGCGTATGGCCACTTTTTGAGAAGTATCGGTTGCGATACGTTGAGGTGTATCCGGAATAAACGGATTTGCAAAGCGCTCATTAACAACTTCATCAATAAAAGCTTTTGGATCAATAATTCCAGGGTTAACCACAACTTTAAGTCCTTCTTCATATCCAATCGTATGAATTAACTTGGACAAAACCGGATCTTTAACTTCGTCGGCAATAAGTGTATAACCTAGCAAGCATCCTGTAACGGCTAAAGCTGTGTGAAGCGGGTTAAGGCATGTTGTTACTTTCATCGTCTCAACGCGATTTACCGTTTCACGATCTGTAAAAATAACTCCGGCTTCTTCAAGTTTTGGACGTCCATTAACAAACTTATCTTCAATGACAAGATACTCACTAATCTCTGCATTGACAAAAGGTGCCATATAGGAGTTTTTGCTTGTTATGATAACATCCATATCTGCTAATCCATCTTTTTCAAGACTTGCTTTTACATCGTCTGACGGACGGGGAGTAATTTTATCAATCATGGAAAGTGGGAAAGTGATTTTTTCTTCATCTTTTATATAATCGATAAACGCTTGCTCTACATATCCGCGTCTTAGCCATTCTTCTGCTATGGTATGCACAGCCGCTTTCACTTTATCTCCATTATGGGAACAGTTATCCATGGATACAAATGTCAATGGATATGCTCCTTTTTTAAAACGCTTGTATGCAAGTGCCGTGATAATACTCATGGTATGTATCGGATGCTCTAGCCCTTGTTCAAGATCTTTTTGAATAATACCTAAGTACTCTCCATCTGGTGTTGTAATTGCATAGCCCTTTTCTGTTATGGTAAAGCTAGCCATTTGAAGGGATGGATTTTCAAAGATTTCTGTTAGTCGCGCATAGTCATTCGGACGCTTTTGATCTGTTGTAACACTCTCAACAATAGAGCCTACAACTGTCTTCTCAAATTCGCCTGTTGCTTTCATCAGTACTAACATTGTCAGATTATCAAAGGGTGTATAGACTTTGTCAATGACTTCAAAGTCAAAAGACTCTGCCGCAACAATTCCTGTATCTGCCAATCCTTGATTAAGGACTTTTTGGTAGGCATTCGCCACAAATCCTCTAAAGATATTTCCAGCACCAAAATGCACCCATGTCGGACGTTCTTGTGTGTTTTTTCGAACTAGTTCTATGTCAAATTCAGGTAATGCCACATCGACTTTCGCCCATGCATCAGCTTTTTTTAACGCGCTTTGATTTAACTCTAACATCTAGCAGCCTCCTCTTTGTTTGTCTAGGCTATCCCAAACACCCAGCATATACATTACACCTAGCGCACGGTCATATAGACCATATCCAGGACGGCAATCTTTTTCTTCACCCCACAAGTGACGACCATGGTCCGGTCGAATATACCCTGTAAAGTTGTTGTCATGATATGCTTTTAACACTTCATACACATCGACATTTCCATCTTTTCCACGATGTGAGACTTCACTAAAGTCTCCATTTTCATAAACTTTAACGTTACGAATGTGGGCAAAGTAAATGCGATCATGAAACTCACGTATGATTGCAGGTATATCATTTAACAAATTGGGACCAAGTGAACCTGTACATAGTGTTAATCCACTGTATGGATTATCGACTTGATCTAAAAAGCGTTGGATATGATCTCGGCTTCGAATGATTCTTGGAAGACCAAAAATAGGCCATGGTGGATCATCCGGATGTATCGCCATTTTTACATCGTATTGCTCACAAGCTGGCATAATACGTTCTAAGAAGTACTTTAAGTTTTCAAAGAGCTTATCTTCGTCGATATCTGCATATGCATTAAATAGTTCATCAAGTTTTGCCATGCGTTCCGGTTCCCAGCCTGGCATCGTATATTTGCCTGCACCCTTTAGGATACGTTCTGCCATAACATTAGGATCATTAACAATGGCATCTTTTTCATAAAATAGCGAGTTTGAGCCATCTGGCAATTCTTTATACAAGTCTGTTCGTGTCCAGTCAAATACAGGCATAAAGTTATAGCAGATTACTTTTACTCCACGTTCCCCAAGCTTTTTAATGGTATCAATGTAGATATCAATATACTTGTCACGCGTAGGCAATCCGATTTTAATATCATCATGTACGTTCACACTTTCAACCACATCTGCATTAAAACCTTTGCTCTTTATTAAGTTCATTACTTTGTCAATCTCATCTTCTTCCCATACTTCACCAGCCACTTTGTCATGCAGTGACCAAACGATACCGGTAACACCTGGAATTTGACGAATGTGATCTAAGGTAATAGAGTCGTTGCCTTCTCCATACCATCTCCACGTCATTTGCATAATATACCTCCTTTTGTCAACTTGTATACAAGTTATATATTCCACTATAAATCACTTTACCCCTTTTGTCAATAGGATATCTCTCAAAAAAAATTACATACATCTTTACTTTTTTATCAATTCCTGTATACTAGATACTAGCAAGAGAAAGGATGAATGTATAAATCATGGCAAGTAAAAAAGAAACCATAATCCAAACGCTAAAAGAAGAAATCCTCACATTAGAACTAAAACCCGGAACAATTATCAGCGAAACCATGCTAAGTGAGCGTTTTTCCCTTTCGCGCACCCCCATTCGCGATGTTCTAAAACAGCTTTCCTTAGCCGGATATATTGATATTTATCCCCAACGCGGAAGTATTGTTTCCTATATTAATCTAGAATCTGTCGAACAAGTTATCTTCATGCGAAGTATTCTAGAAAACGAAATTCTAAAAAAATTGTGCGGACATCTTTCTTTGCAAGGTGAACATCGCCTATTATATATATTAAATCAGCAGATGGAATGCGTCTCTCCAGAGATTGATTTAAAATCCTTCATAAAATTTGACGACCTTTTTCACAAAACCATATATGAACTTGCAGGGCATGCAATGGTCTGGGACTTCATCCAATCATCAACCGTTCACTATACTCGATTTCGACACTTACATATGCTAAGAAAAGAAAAACTTCTATCCATTATTAATGAACATAAGCAGATTATTGCACACCTCAAAAAGAACGAATCTTATGAGATTGATACGATTATTCATGAGCATCTACGCTCCGATATCAAGTCCCATTATATGCAAAAAAATTTTGGTGAATACATAAAAAATTAACATATCACCATCTAGAAAAACTTCACACTATGTGATATGATGATGAGACACTATAAAAAATAGTACGAATGTACTATTTTTTTTAAACATTTCAAACTATACTATTATGAATGGATTGAAACTATGTCTTCTATTTATGAAAAACATTATGAATTTAATATTAATGACTGTACCCTTGCAATCATACATTCACAAATTGAACAGATGCTTGCCCCACTGCCTGAATCTGTCTATGCTGATTTGTTGATTGCTTTGCATGAGCTCATTATTAATAGCTGTAAAGAAATGGAGTTGCAAAATACCCCTACGAATGTTATACGCATTCACATTTACCAATACACCGAGGTTGTTATTGTACAAGTTAATGATTCCGGTCGAGGACTGGATGACTACACCCCGGTAAAATACCTTTGTCCGTTTAGAGAAAATGGTCGAGGTTTATCCATGGTTATGTTACTTTCGGATTGGTTTTTGACCTATCCAGATATAAACAACCACTATTCATATTATATTATCAAAAAACTATACTAGAACATCTAAGGAGAGTATCTTATGAACACATTAAAGAAAACCGATTCATTACGCTTTAAGTTTTTTATTTCTTTTACAATAATTATTCTTTTATTATTAACCGAAACCGGTCTGACCATGTACTTTGAAAATCAATATGACAGCGCCACCCAAGAGGCTATGGAAGCTCTTGAATTTAGTCAGTTTTTACATGACCGCATCATTGACCATGAAGAATATGTACTGAACATGTCTCTATATTTATTAGGTGAAGTCAGCACTATGGATACCTCGGACTTTACGGCATGCCAATTAGGTCAATGGTACTATTCTTTTACCCCAGATTCAAGAATCCTTGAACCTTTTACAGCGATGGAAATCCCCCATGAAATAATCCACAATTCATCCCATCAAATCATCGAGTATATGGAAAGTGGCAATACTACATCCGCCTACAAGCTTTTTCGCGATGAAATGTTGCCCAATATCAAACATGTTAAAGACAATTTATTTTTAATTGCTGAGATTGAAGATACCCGTTCACAAGAACTACGCTCAAATATGGAAACACTACAAACCATTTTAAATGCAGTAAGCTTTATCACAAGTGGACTTGTTATTGTTGCAGCACTTATTATTTCAATTCTTCTTTCTAAAATGATTATTGAACCTATTTATAAGGTCGTCGAAGCAATGAATAATGTAGCTGCCGGTAATCTTGACACACGTGTCAATCACCAATCACGTGATGAACTTGGGTCTCTTGCAACCTCTGTAAATGATACAATTGATAAGCTGACACTCATTATCAGCAATATCCGTTCAAAATCTGACCATGTTGAAGATCATTCTCTTTCCATTCGTGACTCTTTAAAAGAGATTAGCATTGCATCTGAAGAAGTCACAACGACAACCGTTCAGATTGCCAACAACTCGGATATAATGGCTGGAGAACTTAGTTCAATCAATGATTCTACAGATGAACTGGCAAAAATGGGTCAACACTTAAATCAAGTGGTCCAAAATACCGGACAAGCAATTGAGCAAAGCTTTAACGCTTCATTAGATGGACAAAACGCTATTCAAGAAGTTGTAAAAAGTATGGATGAAGTTAACCGAACCGTTGATTTTGCTTCAAGTGCTGTCAACAAACTTATTGAACGTAGTCGACAAATTGGTGAAATGGTCAAAGTGATTGAAGGCATTGCTGCACAAACCAATCTTCTTGCCTTAAACGCTTCTATAGAATCTGCACGTGCAGGTGAAGCCGGCAAAGGATTTGCTGTGGTTGCAGATGAGATTCGTAAACTTGCTGAAAATTCAAGTGATGCCGCTTCTCAAATTATTAGCCTTATCGAAAACATTGAATCCGAGACCAAAGCGACTGTAAATTCCATGGAGTTTAATCAGGAGTTAGTCAATACTCAGATTTCTCAAATTAATAAAGCTGAAAGCGCACTTGCAAATCTATATGCATTTAATAAAACGACCCAAGATGCAGGTCGTTCATTGGATGAAGTCTCTGACTTAATGTTAGGCAAAACAAAATCCATACTCGATTCTATAAACGCAGTGAACGATTCCATTCAAAATAATGCTGCAAGTACTGAAGAAGTGACGGCTGCCACTGAAGAGCAAAATGCGACCATTGTCACTGTAAATGAAATGAATCAAGCATTAACTCAAGAAGTCATTGAGCTGAACGATTTAATCAAAGAATTCAAATTAAAGGCTGGTGTATAATATGTTACATACATTTGAAAATAATCAACTCATTCTTAAACCACAAGGCAAAATCATGATGGATCGATCCGACACGATTAAAAACGAAATGAAGGCGTTAATCGAAAAAACCAAAGAACAATCACCTCAAGATTTTTCAAAGGTCATTGTTGATTTGTCTTCCGTTGATTTTATTGATAGTACCGGCGTTGGAGTTTTTATCTCCATCTATAAGTTTTCTACCGAAAAAGAGTTTCACTTAACCTTAGTCAACCCCATGCCCATGGTTGAAAAAGTATTTACTATTACCAAACTTGAGCAAATCATCGATATTCAATCGAATGGAGCTTAAACACTATGATTATGAAACAATTCACTGATTTTAATTTATCGATTTATATCGCTTCAAAAGATGCCACTGTAGGCACACGAATAAATGCGTCTCTTAAACAGGCTAACAACTGTAACATTGTTGCTACGCCTGAGGACGCAAATTTTTGTATTGTTGATGCTTCAATCTACTTGGCATCCTCTTCTTTTTATGACAAGCATTTCGATGCTTGTCTTAAATTATTATTGCCAGAGCATTATGAACAATTAGATCAGCTTTTGAGCTCAAAAAATCCGTTTTATCTACGACATGATTTTACCGCTTATGAACTAACCTATCAATTAAAGCTCATTCAAGAACATTTACAATATAAATTTCAAAACCAAGTGCTAAGTACACTTTATAATGCAGCACAAAATTCAATTGTTATTACAAATACCGAGGGACAAATCGTCTTTGCCAACACTTATTTTTTAAAGGCTACAGGCTATAGCTCGGACGAAGTCCTTGGCAACTTACCTAAACTGATTAAAAGCAATGTCCACGAAGCCTCTTTTTATCAAAAACTATGGACTACCATTCAAAGTGGTTCGATATGGAATGGTTTTTTTATCAACCGAAGAAAAAACGGACGTTTTTTTTATGAAGAAGCAACCATTTCTCCAATTTTTAACACTTCAGGCACCATCACCAACTATATCAAAATAGGAAAACTTGTAAATAGAGAGCGGTTACTTTCTGATCAACTAAGTCAGGAATTTAAGACGGCAAAAAATATCATGGCATACATGTTGCCTCCTGACTACAAGGACGCCAATGTCCACTTTGAAGCAAAGGCCAAGGCTTACAACTATCTTGGCGGCGATTTTATATGCTTCGAACAACTCTCCCCAACAAAATACGCCATGGCTCTACTCGATGTCATGGGACATGGTACTTCTGCCACACTAATTGGATTAAAAGCCATCTCTACTTTTCAATCATCCATCCATTATGACACCCTTGAAAATGCTGTAGCCAAGACAAATGCATCCATCTGCCAAGTCAATCAAAACGATATTTCATCGCTACGTTATCTTTCTGGAATATTCTTGGAAATAGATTTATCCAACCAAACCGTTAACTATGTCAATGCTGGACATCCTGATTTTTACATTCAAAAAAGGAAACAGTTGAAAACTGTTTCCTCGAATAACATCATCTTAGGTGTTAATTGCAACATGTCCTATGTAATTGATACGTTCTCAACCACTGACCTTGAATATATCTTTTTATATTCTGACGGTTTGGTCGAGCATCCTAACGAAAAAGGTGATACGCTTAATGCTCAATTAGAACAAGCCCTCCTGCAAATACCTACTGGTGATATGACCTTCACCCAGCATATATTAAACGCATTGCTTGGTGATAGAACCATCGATGACGACATTACTTTGTGCCGCTTAAGCTTTTTTGACCATTCGACAACATAGCAACTGGCGCCACAAACTATATCGTCCACTCCCCATGGATAATGGCGACTAGTTTCCACTGTCCTGCATTATCCAAAAAAACTAAACGAAGAGAGCGCCAGTCTAGACCTTCATATTCTTCCTCAAATCCTGAAAAATGAAACTCGACAAACTCTCCATTCGGATAAACTTCATCATGATTATCATACATATTTCCCACTTGAATTGCTGTATTATTGCCAACAATTTCCGGATTCGCAAAATCCTGATCATAAATAAACCGATCATAATACTCGGCAAATGTTAAATCGATTGGGTCGCCTATTCCATCATAGGTTCCCCAATTATAGATTGACGTATCTTGGGCTAAATTAGCCACTTCATTGGCAGTCATGACAATATCTGTCCCCGGATTCACATAAAAATACGGTGAAAAACGGACCCCTTCTTCGTCATGAACCCATGTGCTTAATGCTTCAAAGTCTTGCTCTTTAAGTAAATGCATTACTTCAAACGCTGTCTGGATTAATTGTCCCGATTCTGATACCTTAAGCGTTCCATTTTGGATATTTTCAAGTGTCGTTGTCAGTTCATCTACTTGTTGAGTCATTTGAGCAACATCTTCTTCCGCTTTACTTAGTTCTTCTTGTAAAACAGTGTTCTCAGTTTCTACTTCCGTAAGATGTCTTTCCAGCACATCCCGCTCTTCACGAACTCTATCAAGCTCTGTTGAGTTTGATTGGCATCCTGTCAACACTAATAAAAGTACAATTATCCCTATTATTTTTTTCATATCTCCTATTCATCCTTTCTTTGAATCACTTCAGATAATGCCTTCGCTACTGCTTGCGGATTCGGAACTAAAAACCGCGCCTTTTTTTTACTATGAACATCTTCAATCTCCAGCACATCTGTTTCTCCCCACAAAATTTTTGCCAATAAATTCTTTGGTTCTTTTTGAACACATATCTGTATATTTTCTCGGTCAGCCTTAAACTTTACCGGCTCTTTTGATACGCGATTTGCATTAAACCAGACGGTTTGCTCATCAATTAATATATTTCCAAACCAAGAATTATATATACCTGTGTTAAAGACACAAGGTAAAAACCAATATCTTTCTTCAATGCCATCATTATCATAAAAGTGGTCAATTGTTTTTGTTATCCACAGGCGCTTGGCAAAATAAAAAATTGCCCACACAAGGATGACTTTAAAAAAATAATCTGCTAATACTTCCGGTGTAAAAAAAGTCGCTTGAATTCCCTGAAAGAATAAAACCATATATTTGTATATCCCAACACCAATAATCGCCAAGACAACAACTCCTAGATGTAATCCGTATAAGATTTTTTTTAGATATTCCTGATATACTCCATATTCAATAACCGCTTTCATTGTGATGTCCTCCTCGTTTGATTGTGTATCCTTATTGTACCAAATCCCACATCAAATAGCTACGAAAACATTATTTTACTTTGATTATCAAAGTTTTTTTGTTATAATGAATGCATTACAATCAATACATTCTAGGATAAACGAGGTGCTTTATGGGAAAAATAGGAATAATAACATGTAGTACGAGTGGGCTTGATTATTTAGAAGGTTATGAAGATATTGAAATTGCCAGAACAACTATTCACATGAATGATACAGAATATTATGATGGAAAAGATATTCATCCCAAAGAATTCTATGCACAATTAGACACATTAGACACAATTCCTTCCACAGCTCAACCATCAACAGGTCAGCTTCTAGATCTCTATGAAAAAATGTATTTAGCAGGCTATAGCGATATTATCTATATATCCATCTCAAGCCATTTAAGCGGAACATATCAAGGTGTATGTGTATCAAAAACCTATGTTGATAATCTAAGCATCCATCCATTCGACTCAAAAAGCGCAAGTTTTTTAACCGGTTTTATGGCTATCGAAGCGCATAAAATGGCTAATGACGGCGCTAGTGTTCAAGAAATATTAGCTCATCTTGAGACGCTTAGAAACCATGACCATATATATTTTATGGTTGATGACTTAAGTTATCTTGTTAAAAACGGACGTCTGTCAAACGCTTCTGCCTTTATTGCTTCCATGCTAAAAATCAAGCCGTTACTCGAAGTCAACGCTGAAGGCAAAATTGTTGCATGGGAAAAAATCCGAACAACAAAAAAAGCTATGGATCGTGTTGTAGATTCGTTCTTAAACGATACGGACAATGGAAAAAATGCCCGATTTATGTTCTTATTCAATACGGACGCCCCTGAAAAAGTAGCCTACGTCAAATCCCGTCTAAAGACACATGGAATTGATACAGATAAACTTATCGATTCACCTATATCGCCAGCTATCGGATGTCATGTAGGCAAAGGAATCATTGGAATTGGCTACATAAAAAGTGTATAATAAGATTAACTCAATCATTGTTTCAGATTATGGAGGTAGTATATGAATACGAAAGCATTACCTGAACAGTACATTATCTATGGCGCACTGGGTCTAGGAGGTCCTTGGGAGGAAACCTTTAAACTAACCGATACACACTATGACGAAGCCGAGTTAGCTATTCAAACAGCCCTTGATGAAGGCATCACTTTTTTTGATTTAGCTGACATCTATAAAAATGGTCGTTCTGAGCTTGTCTTTGGGCACTATCTCAAAAAAAATCCACAGATTCGCGAAAAGATCATACTTCAATCCAAAGTCGGCATTCACCTTTGGGGGTCAGATTTTGGGTCTAGGTTTGATTTTTCATATGACCATATTATTACATCTGTCGATCAAATATTAGAACGTTTAAACACGAACTATCTTGATGTCCTTTTACTCCATCGTCCCGATCCCCTTTGCGATCGCGATGCACTAAAAAAAGCTATAGATGAACTCTTTACCTCTGGAAAAATACGCAATCTTGGTGTGTCGAATATGGACTACCATCAAATCAAACTTATTGAAGCCTACACCGGCAGAAAAATAATTGCCAACCAACTTGAACTTAGCCTTAAGAAAACCGATTTTGTTGATAGCGCCATCGGATTTAACAATCCACATGGCAAAGGACTCGATTTTCAGTTAGGCACATTGGAGCACTGTATACTTAACAATATCAGTTTGCAATCCTGGAGCCCTCTTGCTCGAGGTATATACTCCGGTGCAAAGCTAGATAAAGATACGCATCAGACAATACTTGATACAAAAAATCTCGTTACGCGCCTTGCCAAGAAATACGCTGTATCCTCAGACGCTGTTGTCCTGGCTTGGCTCATGAAGCATCCTGCAAAAATAAATCCCGTCATCGGAACCACCAACCCTGAACGCATAAAAAATGCCATGCAGGCTTTTCATGTCTCTTTAACACGTGATGAATGGTATGAACTTTTGGTCAAATCCAAAGGCATACCGATGCCATAAAGGAGCTTACACATGTTAATACACGGAGATATGCTGCAAAAACTCGTCAACAAAATTATCGATGACATCGGATATAATATTAACATTATCGATACCAATGGGATGATTATTGCCAGTGGAAATCAGCAACGTATCGGAACTTTCCATAAGATTGGCAAGCAAGCTTCTGATGAAGAGCGACGTGTAGACATTTTACCCAGTGACGAAAATCACTACGAAGGTGTAAAAGCCGGTATCAATCAGCCCTTTTATCATAACGGCACATTAATCGGCATCATTGGAATCACAGGAATTCCCAGTGAAATCAACGAATTATCTAATATTGTTAAATCGATGATTGAGCTGATGTATGAGCAAGAAGTCTTAAAGCAGAAGATGTATTATCGCCAAAGTGATAAAACCTATTTTTTAAACGAATTACTGAATCTGACCAATCCCGAATCCATTGTCACCACAATGAACTGGGGAGAAAAACTTGGTTATGATATGAATGCACGACGTAATGTGATTGTATTAGAGTTTAATCATATAGGATCTAATGCTGGCTCCTTTACTCCCCAAGAAAAAATACAAGAGATATATCAGCAGATTAAATCCAATAAGCATCATCATAAAAATGATATCTCAACCGTTGTCTCTTCAAATCGAATTGTGATTTTAAAAGCTTCGTATTTTGCCGATACACACCTTGAAACAAAAAATCTGCAAGAATACATTCAAGAGATTCTTGCTCTATTCCAAAAAGATACCTCTTTGTCTTATCATATCGCCTGTGGAAGTTATTATAATGATCTTTATCATATTAAGGACAGTTATTATGAAGCTGAATTTGTATTATCCCAGCTAAAAACGTCTTCTCTCGAATGCTATGGTTTTATTCACGAGCATCTTCTTGCTTTTTTTATATCGAAGATACCTGAACATATGATGCATCACTTTTTTGAAGAAGACTATGATAAACTCATGGCTGTTAATGGCATGGCAGAGACGTTAGTTGCCATGTATCAAAACAACATGAATATGAGCCAATGTGCTAAGAACATGTTTTTACACCGTAATACAATTCTATTTCGATTAAACCGTATAAAAGAGCTTCTAGACCTTGACCCTGCCGAGCAGATTGGGGATCGTATATATTGGTATCTATTTGCCGAATATATTAAAGCCCAAAAATAATGCTCACCAACACACCTTATTGTGCACACTGCATAGTAAAGGTGTGTTTTTTTGTATTTTTCAATAATGTTTTTTCCTCACTACTCATGTATGCTTATATGTATAGTAACTCTTACACAAAAAGAATTTTAAAAAACATGCTTTTTAGTTAATTATGACTCATCAAGTTTGCGAGAGGAGAAAATAATGAAAATACTGATAGCTTCAGATTCTTTTAAGGGAAGCCTATCCTCAAAAGACATTTGTGATATTGCTACTGATGCATTGACATCAGTATTGCCCCAAGCTAAGATTCATGCTATTGCCCTTGCTGACGGCGGAGAAGGGACTGTTGAAGCTTTGGTTGAATCCACTGACGGAGTCTATCGAAATCTTAATGTTATCGGTCCCCTTGGCGAAAAAGTATCCGCAACCTATGGCATCTTAGGTGATGGGCAGACAGCGGTCATTGAGATGTCCAGCGCTTCTGGTATCATGCTTGTTCCCCAAGAAAAATTAAATCCTTTGCTCACAACAAGCTTTGGAACAGGTGAGCTGATCCTTGATGCTATCGGCCAAGGCTGTACAAAGATTATTATGGGCATTGGCGGCAGTGCAACTAACGACGGTGGTGTCGGCATGCTACAAGCACTCGGTTATCATTTTTTAGATCATCAAGGCAAGGAAATCGAATATGGCGGTCAATCCCTTCATCAGATTGCTTCCATTACCTTTGAAGATGTTTGTACAGATTTAAAAGACATTGAGTTTGTTGTTGCATGCGATGTGGATAATCCACTAACAGGACCTACTGGCGCCACCTATGTTTATGGTCCGCAAAAAGGAGGCACTCCTGATAAGCTTAAGCGTCTTGAAGAAGGCATGCTTATTTATCGCCAACGTATGATCGACTTTTTAGGTAAAGATGTCAATGACCTTCCCGGTTCAGGCGCTGCTGGCGGAATGGGTGCCGGACTCATGGCATTTTTAGATGCTACCACAGGGTCAGGTTTTCAAATTATCAGCGAAACCATTGCCTTAGAAAACATTATTAAGCAAGAAGCATTTGATTATATTTTCACCGGAGAAGGGCAATTAAACTACCAAACCCTACATGGAAAATTACCTCACGGAATCGCTCGCTTGGGTAAAAAATATGGTGTTCCCGTGATTGCCGTTGTCGGCTCCTTAAATAGCGGCTATGAACAAATGTATGATGAAGGTTTAACCGCAGCTTTTAGCATTATGAGTTATCCGATGAGCCTAGATGAGGCCATTATAAACGCTAGAGAGCTCGCCTATCAAACCTATCAGAATATAGCAAAACTACTATAAACTATATGTTAGAGGAGGATTTATTATGGTACAAGGACCTATGCTACTCGTTATTTTAGTTTTATCCATTGTTTTTATCGTGGTCGCAACAGCAAAGTTAAAGCTTCACCCATTTTTAGCCCTGCTGATAGCTTCATACGGTGTCGCCTTCGCTTCGGGAATGGATGTTCTTGAAATCGGCGCAACAATACGTTCAGGATTTGGAGGTATTCTTACCTACATAGGGATTGTGATTATTCTAGGAACCATCATTGGAAAAATACTCGAAAAATCCGGTGCAGCAATTGTTATGGCAGATACAGTACTAAAAATCGTTGGCGAAAAGCGTCCCGGGCTTGCGATGAGCATCATTGGCTATATTGTATCCATCCCAGTATTTTGCGACTCTGGTTTTGTTATTTTGAACTCTCTCAAAAAATCATTAGTCCAAAAATCCAAAGTCTCCGGCGTTATGATGTCTGTATCTCTTGCAACAGGGCTATATGCAACACACACACTTGTTCCTCCTACTCCGGGTCCAATTGCCGCTGCAGGTAACCTCGGATTAGACGATCAACTTGGTCTAGTTATTCTCGTTGGTATTGGCGTCTCTATCGTTACAATGCTTGCCGGACATATGTGGGCAAAAATTGCCGGAAAAAAATATACCTCTGCTGAAGACCATGAGACACTTGAAATGGATTATGATGTTATCCATAAAGAATTTGGTAAACTTCCTAGTGCATTTAAAGCTTTTGCTCCTATACTCGTTCCTATCTTGTTAATTACCTTAGGATCTATTGCTAACTTCCCAACCCTTCCTTTTGGTGAAGGTGGTGTGTTTACTCTTTTTGCTTTCCTTGGAAAACCGATTAATGCTCTTATGATTGGCTTATTTTTCGCCTTTGCTCTACTTCCATACTTTAATAAAGAAACATTATCCGGTTGGATTGGCGAAGGATTAAAAGATGCCGCAATCATAATTATGATTACCGGTGCCGGCGGTGCTTTTGGTACTGTATTAAAAGCTACCCCCATTGGCGATTATCTAGGTTCTTCTCTAGCTACTTTAAATATCGGTATCTTCGTTCCATTTATCATCGCAGCGTCTCTTAAGACAGCCCAAGGTTCCTCAACCGTTGCACTCGTAACCACTTCAGCACTTGTTGCTCCATTGCTTCCTGCTCTTGGATTGGCAACCGTTTTAGGAAAAGTACTGACGGTTATGGCAATTGGTGCAGGTGCCATGACAGTGTCTCATGCCAATGACAGCTTCTTCTGGGTTGTTGCAGAGTTTAGTGGCATGGACGTTTCAACCGCTTATAAGTCTCAGACCGTTGCTACATTTATCCAAGGAATCGCAACAATTATCGTTGTCTTCATCTTAGCCCTTATCTTTATATAACCCATGACTAAAGCGAGCATTGTCAAAATGCTCGCTTTTTTCTATCCTTCTATCATGGTAAAACACACTATTCTCCGGAAAATCCTGCCAAAAAGCGCTGAAGGGTTTCATCCTTGGGATTATCAAATACCTCTTCTGGTGTTCCTACTTCAGCTATGACACCTTCATATAGATAGACAATTTTATCCGATACTTCTTTTGCAAAGGCCATCTCATGTGTAACTATAACCATGGTCATTCCCTCATCTGCCAGCTGTTTAATAACTTGTAGAACCTCACCTACAAGCTCCGGGTCAAGGGCTGATGTCGGTTCATCAAAGAGCATCACATCCGGCTCCATCGCTAAAGCTCTAGCAATAGCTACCCGCTGCTGCTGACCTCCTGATAACATGGCCGGATAGACATCTGCCTTATCGTCCAATCCGACTTTATGTAATAAGGCCATCGCTTTTTCTTTGGCCTGTGCCTTCTCTTCTTTTTTTATCACTCGTGGTCCCATCATAACATTTTGCAATGCCGTTTTATGTGGAAAAAGATTAAAACGTTGAAAGACCATACCTACCCGTTCTCTTAGTTGATTTACATCATGTTTTTCCGATACAATTTTTTTTGCTCCGATGTAGATATCCCCTTTATTTTTCTTTTCCAAAAAATTGATGCAACGAAGTAAGGTACTCTTTCCTGAACCGCTACCTCCAATAATACTTACCACTTCTCCTGGGTAGACACTTAAGTCCACACCTTTTAATACTTCTAAATCATCAAAATATTTATGTAATCCGGCAACGCGAATCATTGGTTTATCTTTCATTGACTTTGAGCCTCCCTTCTAGTCGTCTCAAAAGGTAACTTAATATTGCAATAATCACATAATAATATATTCCCGCCGTTAGCAAAATCGGAAACGGATCATAGGTTGCTGCAACTAACTGACGTGCCATAAGAATGGTTTCCGTAATTGTTATAACACTGGCAAGCGAGGAATCTTTAACTGCTATAATAAACTGGTTACCTAAAGATGGGACCGAACGCTTAAATGCTTGCGGAAGCACCACATAGCGAAAAGCCTGTATCTTTGTCATTCCAAGCGCTCTTGCCGCCTCATTTTGACCAAAATCAATCGATTCAATTGCTCCTCTAAAGATTTCACTGATATAAGCACCACTATGAAAGGCTAATCCAATAACTGCCGATGTAAAGGCATCAAACTCAAGCCCCAGTTTTGGCAATCCATAAAAGATAAAATACAACTGGAGCAATAAAGGTGTCCCTCGTACAATCGATACATATACATTGGCAATCACTTGAAGAATTTTTAGTTTAACAAGCTTTAACGAGGTGACCACGAGTCCAAATAACGTTCCTAATAAAATAGAAAAAAAGGACAACTGCAATGTTAAACCGACTGCCGGTAAAAATTTTGGCGCATATTGAATCATGGTTCCAAAAAAGTTTTGTATTGATTCTAAAATTAATTCCAAAGGTTATGCCTCCTATTTTTCAAGTATATTGACGCCAAACCACTTATGGCTTATCTCTTCATAAGTTCCATTTTCCACAAGCGTTGCCAATGCTTCATTGACTTCTTTTAATAGCGCTTCATCTTCTTTTCGAATGGCAATAGCTATCTTTTCATCGTAGAGCAGACTACCTGCTGGTTCAATTTGGACATCATATTTTTCCGGTGCTAAGAGCCCAACGAACTTTCCTGTAACAAGTCCTTCCATACGTCCTTGTTCCAACGCCATAAAGTTATCGACATCCGATTCAAACTGCATGATTTCACCTATATTATCCATAGAACTTAAGGCATCATGAAATGTTGTCCCTGTGACAACTCCAACCGTTCCGGCTTCAACTTGCTCGATGCTTTGAATATCTGATCCTACCGGTACAAAAAACTGTGCTCCATCATAGTAATATGGATCGGTAAAGTTAACTTTTTCAAGACGTTCTTCCGTAACAGCCATACTTCCGATAATCATATCAAAGCGCTTACTTTCAAGTCCGCCAATAATACCATCCCATGCTGTTGTTACCGGTTCTGCTTCAACACCCATTTCCTTTGCAATCGCTTTGGCAATCTCTATATCAAAACCATCAAGTTCACCGTCCTCATTAATAAAGTTAAACGGCGGATATGCGCCTGTCATTGCAAAGGTCATCGTTGAATCTTCTTGAATTTTTTCTAGGGTTGTCTGTGAGGACTTTGCACACCCAGCTATCAAAACCAAAGAAAGTACTAGGATCATTGATAAAATTATATTTACTTGATTTTTTTTCATAATAATTCTCCTTTTTTTAATCATCTATTTAATTGATACATCTTCGATATGCTTATACCAAACATTCATCGTTTCTATTTGTCCGCCAATATTTGTGTTATTGATGAGTCGTCCACCGTAAGTGTAGCCCATCTTGGAAAATGTAATATTCATACCATACGACACTGCTCGTGCGATAGTGTAAAATGTAAGGTAGCCCTTTTCCTCTAACACTTTCTCAAGAACTTCTAAAAGCGCCTGTCCGTATCCACGACCTCGATATTCAGCTAATGTTGCAAAATCTGTCATCTCGACGTTACGATGTGCATAATCTGTCTCTCCGGACGCAATAGCCACAAGTTTTCCTTTGCAAAAAACGCCATAGTAAATAATATGCTCATCCATGGTTTGTTCTATGTAGCCAGCATCAAAAATCGGGAATGGATACGTTGCAAACACTTGTTTATAGACCTTAGCCATTTCTTGGCTATCTTCTTTTTCCAACAGGCGAATCTCCTCTTCAGCCCTTAGATGTGGCTTTCTTAAAGATGCCGTGGTCTTTTGCTTTGCTATGTTGAGCACATCATCTATCTGCTGACGATCTCTAAGTATGCCTCGTTTTGTATTTGAATAATAGGCCATAAAATATCCATCGGTTCTTCCATGAAAAAATTTCGGAATCCAAGCTTCTGCTTGGTAGTCTTTTTTCTCCAACTCTTTTTTCATCTCCTGTGGAACTTTGGCAATAATTTTTGAATAGCCGCACTGATCTAATAATTGGTGCGCCCTTAAAAACACTGCATCACTATCGTCTCTAGCGCATTGCATTATATATACACGGTCACTACTTTTCCCGTGATTGATAGCAGATTTTCCAATAGCTTCAGATGCGTTATAGATAAGCGTTTTCTTGATTTGCTCTTTCATCTGCCTCTTCCATTCCTTGATTGCGTCGGTCTCTCTCTAGGTTTTCTGGTGTCAATGTAATCTCTTCTTCATAGTCGCACAACAATTTGGAAATTCCTACAACAACCTCATCTTCGTCTTCGTTGTTAAGCTTCAAATGCAAGTCGCATTGTTCACATTGTCGATCACATTCAATCGCCTCATAATTATCCGGCATCGTATATGTAGTAATCACACCTTCATAGTTTCTAAGCACCACTTTATTAACCGACCAAGAAATCAGGTAATTTGGCATCACAGGAATTTTTCCTCCACCGCCCGGTGCATCAATAACATATGTCGGAACAGCAAATCCACTGGTATGTCCACGGAGACTTTCCATGATTTCAATTCCTTTACCGACATTGGTTCTAAAGTGTTCAAGCCCTTGTGAAAGATCACATTGATATATGTAGTATGGGCGCACCCGATTAGCCACCAATGTATGCACAAGTTTTTTCATAATTCGCGGACAATCATTAATTCCTCGTAAAAGAACCGATTGATTCCCTAAAGGAATACCTGCTTTTGCAAGCTTTTTTAAGGCAGTTTTTGAAGAACTTGTTAACTCTCTGGAATGATTAAAATGTGTGTTAACCCAGATATTATCATATTTTTCTAGGACATTAATCAATCCGTCGGTAATTCGAAAAGGAAGAACCACAGGCGTTCTTGTTCCGATACGAATGACTTCTACATGCTCGATAGCCGAAATCTCATCAAGGATCCATTCTAGATAACTATCCGAGAGCATAAAAGGATCACCACCTGAAAGCAGAACATCTCTGACTTTTGGAGTATTTTTGATATACTCTATCCCCATACGTATTTGTTCTTTCGAAGGGATGGAGTCTTGATCCCCCACTTTTCTTTTACGTGTACAGTGACGGCAATACATGGCACATACATTGCTTGTATGGAATAAAACGCGATCTGGATATCGATGGGTGATTCCCGGCACAGGACTATCCTTATCTTCGTGCAAAGGATCTTGCATATCACAACTAGTAAGCTGTAACTCCTGGGGATCAGGAAAACACTGTTTAAACACCGGATCATTTTCATAATCCTCCCTATCCACAAGGGATAGATAGTAAGGTGTTATAGCCATGGGAAACTTATCTATCGTCTCCTGAATGACTTGGCGTCTCTTCCCATCAAAATGTACCCCAAGAATCGTTTCAACCGTTTCAACTTTACGAATCGTGTTCTTAATTTGCCATTTCCAATCTCGCCACTTGGCATAATAATCCTTGGTCACCTTTTTTTTATCCATCTTAAACTGTGTCATTTGTATTGTTTCTTGCATGAACTCTCCTTCCAACTAAGGTCAATCAATAATCGTTTAGATGTGAATTTAAAAAAACTTAGGCACTCTAACTCTGGATTTCCAGAGTTAGAGTGCCTAAGTTTCGCTAAATACATTTATTTAACTCACTTTATACCATGTCAACACACATAGTATAGTATATGACCACTTGATCCTATACAAGCCCCAGCTCAATACGAAGTTTTTCCATTATGCCTTTCAACTCTACAGATGGGTTAATCCCCCTCCACATCACTTCGTTAATTAAAACGATACGTAAATGAACTCACCAATCTATCTACTCAACATATGTACTTCACTTTTGCATTTTTATAAGCTATATAAAAAAAACTTTTCATACATAATTCTATATTTTCAATAATTTTTTGTCTTAAAAACGTTCTAATAACTTTGAACCTCTACTATTATATCAACCAAATGCCGTTTTGTCAAGGTTTGTGATAACCCTTCATATTTATTACTCTTGTCTATTTGTTGTCATTATATATCCTTAAAGTTTCTTCTCAAAAAAAACAAAGAATTATTATTCATATTTTTGAATATTATTTCATTTTGCTAACATTAACTACTTTGTTTTTTATTGTCATTCCATTCAATTGTTTTACTACTTTATCCCCTTTATGGTTAAAAATCTCAACATACGTAAATCGGTCACGTATATCAATCACGCCAATATCTTGCTGATCGATACCATCCAAATTGCAAAGAGCACCGACGACATCACCTGCCCGTATTTTCTTTTGCTTGCCGGCTGAAATACGAAGTAGTGTAATATCTTTAAATCCCTCATCACGTTTTTGTGTATCTCTCTCTTTTTTTGCTCTCGTTGGCAAAGCATAGCTTGTTGGCAATTCGTTAAAAGTTGTCCGTAAATACCCTTCAATATCTTGCACTTTATATTCGTCAGCCGGACCGATAATACTGATTGCAACCCCTTTATTGCCCTCACGTCCTGTTCGTCCGATCCGGTGGGTATAGTTTTGCACATCCACAGGTAAGTCATAGTTAATAACCAAAGGTAACTGATGTATATGCAGACCGCGCGCTGCCAAGTCAGTGGCTACCAGATAGGTCGTTTTTCCTTCTTTAAACCACTGGATCTGCTTAAGCCTTTGTTTTTGAGGCATATCTCCATGAAGCATGTGAACATTTTTATACTTTCTGCACATGGATTGATACACCCGTTCTACATCTAGCTTGGTATTACAAAAAACCAGACACTGGTCTGGTTCTAACTGCTTAATAATCTCAAAGAGTGTCTTTGTCTTATCCACGGACTGGGTTGTTTTAGAAAAGGATTCAATAAGCTCTTTTTCATCAATAATAGAATCCACTTCAATATGCGTCGGATCGTTCATATACTCTTTTGCCAATGTCACCACGCGCTCTGGCATCGTCGCGGAAAAAAGCAAAGTCTGTCGATTAGAAGGTAATTGGTTCATAAGACCTGTGACACTATCTAAAAACCCTCGTCGTAAAAGCTCATCCGCCTCATCTAAGACTAATACCTTAAGCTGATCTAATACCAAGTGCCCCTTATCAAACAGGTCGATTACACGACCTGGTGTCCCTACAACAATATGTACTCTTTGTTTTAATTGATGTATTTGAATGTCAATATTTTGTCTTCCATAAACAGGCAATGTTCGTATACGTTTATATTTTCCTATCTTTTGTATTTCTTCACTCACTTGAACAGCTAATTCTCGGGTAGGGGTCAATATTAACACTTGAACACAGTTATTTAGAACCTGAACATTTTCAACAATAGGAATGCCAAATCCTGCTGTTTTCCCACTTCCTGTATCCGCTTGAACTACAAGGTCTTGTCCATCTAAGGCATCAACAATTACTCGTTTTTGAACTTCTGTTGGTTGATAATAGCCTAGCATATTCAAACTTTTGATAATCGAAGCATTCAAGTCATATCTATCTTTAAAACGCTCACCCATTGGAACCGCCTTTTAATTTCCCTTTCATTCCAAGACTGTTTGAAGCAAATAAATTATTTTCAAAAGAATAATTAAATTCATTATTACGCTGATGGCGCTTAATCCCAAGACGAATCAACTCATCGAGTAATTGCTTGTATTTTAACCCGCTAGGTTCCCATAAATAAAAGGATAAGGAGCCTGGGATCGGATTAATCTCATTAAAATAGACTTGGTTTTTATCGGTATCAATAATATAGTCAATTCTAACAACACCTGAACACCCGTACTTTTGAAAAATAGCAATTGAATAGTCTTCAATATCCTTTTGCATCTTAGCATCAATATCGGCGGGAATTTGTCGTTTTGCACTACTCATTCCTTTTGTACTGTTTTGCATATACTTATCATTAAAGGATAAAATCTCATCTGCTGTACTTGGTTCTTCAATAACAGATGCTTTTGCCTGTTCAATATCTCCAAGCACTGAACAGTTGACTTCCCGTATATTGTCTACCTTGTTTTCAATAATAAGTTTTACATCGTAGTTAAAGGCTTGCTCTATGGCAGCTCTTAATTGTTGCGAGTTTTTGGCAACTTCAATTCCAATACTTGATCCACCACCTGCAGGCTTTATAATCATTGGAAAAACTAACTTTTGCAAAATCTGCGTCAATACATCTTCGCTTTTTTTATAATATGCGTATTTATCCACTGCGACAAAATCAATCACTGGAATACCTACTGATGCCGCAACAATTTTGGATATATCTTTATCCATACTAATTCCGGATGCTAAAACATTGGAGCCTACATAAGGGATTGAAAGCATTTCTAACAATCCTTGTACACCTCCATTTTCCCCTTTATTCCCATGTAAAATTGGAAAAGCCAGCTCAAAATACCCCAGTTTTTTACTAAAGAGCTTACTAGGAACCTTTAAAAGTTCCACCTTTTCTTCACCCTTACATTTTTCAAATCCACATTGTGAACAGCTATTTAATAGCGCTGTCATATCTTTATAATTTTTAATGTCTAATAAGGCATCGCCTGTATAGAACGTCTCATCCTTAGCTATATATATTGGAATAATTTCATATTTATCCTTATCCATATTTTCTATTGCTTGTATTGCTGAAATCACCGACACTTCATGTTCTGTCGCTTTACCACCGAAAAAAACACCCACATGTAGTTTCATGCTTTCTCCTTCCTTTTCTAATGAACTTATGAATTGGCATCCATAGGAATGCTTAACATTTGAATTATATCATAGCCCAGATTTCATAACAATAGTCAAGCTATTAAGAATTAAATATTTCATCAAGGGATTGTATGACTTTTAATCTTCCTTCATTTTCTTGTATCTGCTTGTCTAAAGATGCTAGCGAGTCGTGACGATTAATCCCGATAACATCCATCTGAGCATCCAGCGCTCCATAAATACCTACAATAGAGTCTTCAATGACAACAACCTCTTTTGGGTCTAACCCCAACAGATGCTGTGCTTTTTCAAAAATTTGTGGACTGGGTTTATTCTTGGCAACATCCGCTCCGGTGACTATATGCATAAACATATGCGCATATTTTGTCTTTTCAATGACCATACGAGCACTTTTCGATGATGACGCAATGGCAAGTTTAATATCCTGCTTTTTTAATCGCTCCAATAGTCTTTGTGCATCTTTAAAAAGCGTCACTCCTTGAGTATTAATTATTTGTTCATATGCCTCTTTTTTTTCCATGGAAATCTGATCAATCGTTGATGCACTTACCGTTCCCAAGATATTTTTTATTGCTTGTTCACGCCCTTGCGATTGGCACTTATCTTGATATTGTTCAAGGGTTAAAGACACATCATAATGACTAAATACTTGGCGCCAAGCTTCTAGGTGATACTGTTCCGTCTCAAGTAAGACCCCATCCATATCAAATATTATTCCTTTATACATTGACTTTTCTCCTCTTTGTTCAAATCTTTTTTCGCCTCCTTCAATAATATGATATAATGGAGAGTAAAGCAAAGAGTAAATGTAAAAACATACTTTAGGAGGAAAAAAATGTCAGAAATTAAACTAACCGAATACAGTCATGGTGCAGGTTGTGGCTGCAAAATTGCTCCGGCAATATTAGATAAAATCTTAAAAACCGAAATGGAAACCAGCCACTTTCCACAGCTTTTAGTCGGAAACAGTTCAAAGGATGATGCTGCTGCATTTGACCTTGGAAATGGTACATCTATTTTAAGCACTACCGATTTTTTCATGCCGATTGTTGATGATCCTTTTACCTTTGGGCAAATTGCCGCAACCAATGCTATTAGTGATGTCTATGCTATGGGCGGAAAACCACTCATGGCTATTGCGATTTTAGGATGGCCTATTCATACCATTGACCCGGATATTGCAAAAAAAGTAATCGATGGTGGCCGTAATATTTGTGAAGCTGCAGGTATCCCTTTGGCCGGAGGGCATTCTATTGACTCACCTGAACCCATCTTTGGGCTCGCTGTTACTGGCTTAGTTGAAAATCAATACCTAAAACAAAATAACACGGCAACTCCCGACTGCGAGATATTTTTAACAAAACCTTTGGGTATCGGAATCCTATCGACAGCTCAAAAACGCAAAAAAATCGAAGAAGGCCATATCGATCCTGCTATCGAAGCAATGCGTACTCTAAATAAAATCGGCTATGAAATCGCACAACTTGATGGAGTCGTTGCCTTAACGGATGTTACCGGATTTGGATTAATGGGTCATCTTACTGAGATTTGTGAAGGTAGCCATATATCAGCAACTATTCTCTACGATCAAGTCCCTCTTTTACCTAACACCTTAAAATACTATCACCTAGACTGTATTCCTGGAGGTACGCGCAACAACTTTAAGAGCTATGGTCACCATCTTGCACCGATGACAAAAGAGCAAGAAATCATCCTCTGTGATGCACAGACATCCGGCGGCTTACTGACAATTGTACGCAAAGACGCTGTAGCTGCATTTAAAGAACTTACGCAAAAACATGGTCTTGACTTAAATCCTATCGGATATACACACGAAGCCAAAGACAAGCTCGTATATGTCAAGTAGAAAGGTCCACTATGAATTTTCAAACAACAAAAGATTTTAAACAGATTGTCCTCAATGAGACTCCGTTAATTGATGTACGGGCACCGATAGAATACGAAAAAGGCGCTTTTTTAGGCGCTACAAACCTTCCGCTTATGGATAATCAGGAGCGGCATGTTATTGGAATAGAGTACAAGAAAAAAGGTCACGACGAAGCCGTTGACCTTGGTTATCAATTGGTTTCAGGTGAAAATAAAGCAAAAAAAATAAAAGCTTGGAGCGAGTTTATTCATGCACATCCTACCGCGATGCTTTATTGCTTTCGCGGTGGTCAACGCTCGCGCATCAGTCAGGAATGGATACAGGAAGCTACAGGAAAGCCTATTGTTCGTCTTGAAGGAGGCTATAAAGCTTTTCGAAACTATCTCATTGATGCCTTAAATCCTGACACACATACGTATAGCCCCATACGCCTTGGGGGGCATACAGGCTCCGGAAAAACCATCCTCCTCAAAGAGCTTGACCAGCGTTTTCCTCAAACCGTTCGCTTTTTAGATTTAGAGGGCATCGCTCACCACAGAGGAAGCTCCTTTGGCAACCATATTGAACCTCAACCCACACAAATCAATTTTGAAAACCACTTAGCCTATCAGCTTATTCAAATGCAAGAACGTGGGCTTAACCATCTTATACTAGAAGATGAAGGGCGCAACGTCGGACGATGTTTTTTGCCAAAGCCACTTGTCACATTTTGGAATCAAAAAAACCTGGTTATCTTGGAAGCCCCACTGGAAGAACGTGTAAACATAACCTATCAAGAGTATGTTATCGAAGCTCAATCACACTATATTCAAGCCTTTGGTCAAGACGTCGGGCTTCAAAAATGGTTTGAATATGTAATCACTAGTCTAACTAAAATGAAAAAACGCCTTGGAGGACTCGCCTATCAAAACTTAGTCGATTTGGTCCAACAAGCATATGATGAACAACTGCATAGCGGTTTTACACAGGCTCATACTGCATGGATTCATATCCTACTGGCTGATTATTATGATCCTATGTACAATTATCAAATGGATAATAATGCAGATAAAATCATCTTTAGAGGCAATGCTTCTGAAGTCAAAGAGTATTTACTAAAAAGCTTACATTAATCGGAGGAAAGGACACATGCATTCATCGACAACCCCACACACAAAATCTTCGCAAACTATGATTACCATCTTCGCCTTATCAACCGGTTTTTTTTGGTTTTCTCTCTATGCATATGTGCCGGAGTTATCCACCTACGCCGACGCACTCGGTGCTTCCTATAAGTTTATCGGAATCATTACCGGTTCTTATGGTTTAACTCAACTTTTGCTGCGTATTCCTTTGGGCATTTTTTCTGACCTATTGGGGCGCCGTAAGCCCTTTATCCTCTTGGGATTACTTGTCGCTATCATAAGCTCACTTATCACCTTTATCCATCCTAGTGCCATGAGCCTACTTATCACACGACTACTTGCCGGCGTCTCCGCTGCAACATGGGTGGTGTTCACTGTACTTTTTTCCAGCTATTTTCACGAAAAGGAAGCCACAAAATCTGTAGGATATATTAATTCCTATAATGCCTTGGGACAAATGGTTTCCATGATCATCGGTGGATTTATCTCCTGGCGTTTTGGTCCAAGATACTTGTTCTTACTTGCACTTATTGGAGCATGTATTGGTTTTTTGATTGCCTTATTCATTACTGAAGTTAATCATACAAAGCGTGCTTTTCACTTGAAGGATTATCTTGATGTTGCTAAAAATCCAACACTTGTACGTGTGTCTAGCTTAGCCATTCTTTCTCAACTTATCACCTTCGCTTCTGCTTTTGGCTTTGTTCCGGTACTTGCCAAAAAAATGGGTGCTGTTAATCTTCAACTAAGCTTTTTAACCATTCTCGCTATTATTCCGGCGATTTTTATATCTCGCCTAGCCGGCGATTTGTTTCCTCGACTTTGGGGCATAAAAAAAACACTCACGATTGGTTCTCTCATCAGTGCTTTTTTATGTATTCTTATGCCTTTTATTCCTACGCTCACCGGGCTATACATTGCCCAGTTTATCAGCGGAATCGGGCGAAGCATGGTCTTTCCTCTACTTATGGGGCTCGGCATCCAAAATGTAGCTAGTGATCATCGCGCCAGTGCCATGGGCCTATTTCAGGCTATCTATGGTATCGGTATGGTTTTAGGACCTGTTCTCTTAGGTTTTATAGGCGATACCTTTGGTCTTGTTACTGGATTCATCTTTACAGGTGGAATTGGACTAATGTCCATTTTTATTATTGCCCAACTTGACGAATAAACGCTTTGGTTCGAACCGCTTTGGTATTTTCAAAGACTTCTTCGGGAGTTCCCTCTTCCACAATAACGCCTTCATCCATAAAGATAATCCGATCGGCGACTTCTTTTGCAAAATTCATTTCATGGGTTACAATGACCATGGTCATCTTGTCTTTGGCCAAATCCTTAATAACACGCAACACTTCACCTGTAAGTTCTGGGTCAAGTGCTGAGGTTGGCTCATCAAAAAAAAGAATTTTGGGATTTAGTGCCAGTGCTCTTGAGATACTTACACGTTGTTGCTGACCTCCTGATAATTGATACGGATATGCATCTTCCTTATCTTTTAAGCCCATCTTATCAAGAACTTGCCCAGCAATTGCATGGGCTTTTGTTTTTTCTATTTTTTGTACATGAATCAAAGGGTCCACTACATTTTTTAATACCGAAAAATGTGGAAATAGGTTAAAGTTCTGAAACACAAGTCCAAAATATTGATGAATGCTTCTTAGCTTTTCCTGGTTCGAATAATCAACCTGCTCACCAAGATAAGTAATCGTTCCATCATCCACCGTTTCCAGTAATGTCGCACATCGTAATAACGTTGACTTTCCAGATCCCGATGGACCGATAATTGCAACAACTTCTCCTTCATTTACGGTCAAAGAAATATCTTGAATAACACGAAGGTCACCAAACTGCTTTTTTATATTCTTCATTTCAAGTAAAATCATTTTGTCAACCTCCTATCGATAGTAGCTTAATTTCTTTTCGATTTTTTCCATTGTTGTCGCTACGACAAAATTAAAGATATAGTAGAAAATTCCTGCTGCCACATAGGGCATCATATTCGCCTGGGCCGATGCGATAGCTTTTGCCACTGTAAACATCTCTGTTACTGAGATGACAAAGGCAAGGGATGTATCCTTGACCAAGGTAATCACCTCATTAGTAATTGCAGGGATGATACGCTTAATCACTTGTGGAAGGATAATACGAAAGAAAGTCTGCGCCTTGCCGTAGCCAAGAAGCTTCGCCGCTTCATATTGTCCAATGGGCATGGACTCGATTCCTCCTCTGTATATCTCCGCAAAGTATGCTGCATAGTTTAATCCAAAACCAATAATTACAGCCCAAAACCTATAGTCTCTTGATAAGGAGATACCAAACAAATAATAGGGTCCAAAGTATACAACCATCAACTGAAGCATAAGTGGTGTCCCACGCATAATCGATATATATATTTTAAAGAAAATTCGTAGAACAGGTTGTTTTGCCATCCGTCCAAAGGCAATCACTAAACCTAATGGTAACGAAATAATCAAAGTTAATACGAATATCTCAATTGATATTAGCATTCCACGTCCGAGCTCGGACAATAATACATATAAATTCACAGCGTTCTCCTTATCTTGAAACTAGTATCTGAAGTTCAACCATTATTTAATGGTTGTAACGTCACTTCCAAACCATTTTTCAGATATTGTTTTTAGTGTTCCATCTTTTGCCATAGCAACAAGCTGTTCTTGAACTTCATCACGTAAACTTTCATTGCCTAACAAAAATCCTACTCCGTATTCTTCAGCCGAGATGTCTTCATCCATCACTTCAAATACGCCTTCTCTTTTTCCTAATTGATATCTTGCAACAATTTCATCCATGGCAACAGCATCGACTGCACCGGATTCTAAATCCATTAAAGCCATGTTATAATCTGCTGCTTTAATAAGTTCGCCAAATGTTTCAAGCAATAAGGTATTGTCTTGAATTGCTTTTTCCGCACTTGAATCTTTTTGGACAACCACTGTTTTGTCTTTTAGATCAGCCATGCTTTTGATTCCTGAATCGTTTCTTACAACAAACACTTGGGCATTTTCCATATAGGGATCTGTCCATGTATATAACTCTTCACGTCCATTAATGGTAAATCCATTCCATACACAGTCTATATTCTCTGACTTAAGCTCCATATCTTTAGCATCCCATGAGATTGGTTGCAAAACAAGTTCTCTATCCAATCGCGTTGCAACCTCTGCTGCTAATTCCAAGTCAAAGCCTGTAAACTCTCCATCATCACCAACAAATCCCATCGGTGGAAAGTTCTGATCAAACCCAACAGTAAAGGTATCTGCCTCTTTTTCTCCACAACCTGCAACAAGTACTACCATTAAAATTAATACACTAATTAACCCACCTATTTTTTTCATGTTCTTACCTCACTTTATCTTTTAATGTTTTATGGTCATCAACCATTCTCTCTTCACTCGGCTATGATACCACATTAGCAAGATAAAGTAAAATAGATTTTAAGATTTTTTTACACGGATTCCTGGTTTTAAGCCTTTGGCATCTAAATCCGTAATGACTACATCTTTTTCACGGAGTCCTTGGGTAACAATTTGCTCTCCAGTAAGTTCATACCCTAGAACGACTTCTTGTTCAACGGCGATACCATCACGAATAACCATCACCATATCTTTGTCTCCCACTTGATAAATTGAACTCATGGGTACAATCAGCTGGTTACCCTCGCTAAACAAAATAAATTTGACATCCACTTCAAAACCTGATTTTAGGTAATTATTGGCTTCCGGCTGAACTTTGACAAGAACTTTTCTCTCCTCAATACCTAAGGGTGAACGTTCAACCGTCGCACTATCACCTATATATGCAATCGTTGCGTTAATCTCTACATCCCCTGAGCGTAGATGGTGCTTAAGACGCACTTGGTCCCCTACATGAATAGACTCTATATCACGTGTGTTAACTGTTACTTCAACATGATTATCCGCTTCTCCAAGAATTAAAAACAAGTAGTCCATCCCTTGCACTCGGTTAACATCTTCAATCATAACCTCACTAATCACCCCATCAAAAGGTGCTTTAATTGTATGCTTTTCCAGCTGTGTAGTGATTGTTTCAAGGGCTGTCTTGGTACTGTCAATCATAGACTGATAGTACTTTTTTGTTGGTGTAAGCATATCTCTGCCAAGGGTTTGATCAATGCTATCGATTTGTCCATAAAGGGCGTTACGCATACTTGTATAGTAATCATCCGAAGACTGATTAGCCGCCTTCGCTTCTTTATAAGCCGCTTCATAACCTTCCACAACATCTTCAAATGCTTCCAATTCACTTTGTGAAATATATCCTTCTTCGTAAAGCTGCTGATGCTTTTTAAGATCCTCTATACTTTGTTCATACTGCGATTGGCTTTGATTTACTAGCAAGTCTTCAAGTTCTTTTTGCTCCTTTGTGTTCATCTGTGCTGTCAATGAGTTAATCTGACCCACTAAGTTTTGACGCGTTCCGCGTAATGTATCCATCTGCATCTGTATCTCAACTTCTGCATTGGCCATCTGGGCTTCGTAGCCAGCTAGCATGATTTGCTGGGCTAGACGTTCTTGTTCTACTGCTGTTGTGTCAAAGGTCATTAAGACATCGCCCTGTTTGACATGCATCCCTTCTTCAACCATAATCTCATCAATCTCTCCTGTAACAGATGGGTAGATATATTGCTGTTGTTTATTGACAACAACGCCTGTTTCTAAAAAATATATCTCTGACTCTCTCGGTTCTATTACTTTAGCTTCTATAGCCATCGGCTGAAAATACGCATAAATTCCATAAGCTACCCCTAACAAAACAACAATAAGAATTCCAATGATTTTTACTTTTTTCTTCATTATTCTCTCTCCTTTAAGACTTCAACCAGGTCTAGTTTTTTTATGGATTTTACTGAAGTAAAATTTGCAATGGCAACGGCTATTACGCAACCTATCCCCCCAATAATATAGGCGTCCATCGATATCGTTGTTGGCCATGAGAATGCATCCACATTAATTGAGTTGACCAATCCATAATTTAACAGTTTTGTAAAAGGAATACCTAGTAAAATACCAATAAAGCATAGCATCCAATATTCAAAACTCATGATTTCCTTGACTTCCTTGATATGTAGTCCTAATACCCTTAATGTTGCATATTCTCGACTCCGCTCTGACATAGAGATCACTGCTGTATTATAGATGATTGTAAATCCAATGGTTATGGCTACAATCTGCATAACGACAAGAAGAAAATCATAGGATCCTAGTAGTGATTCATAGAGTTCAAGCGTCTTTGCCTTATCCTCTATTTTTTGAACTTCTTCGCTATATAGAAGTGTCTCACGTATACTATCCATCGCATCTGTATTAAAAATCAGTGTGTTGACTTGTTCTTTTTGTCCCATCAACTCCGACAACAATGTTAAATCCATGTATGCACTCGACCCGATATTTTGATTGACGATATCGACAATGGGCACTTCTATATCATCTGAAAACTGTGGTCCTGAGATAACCACCAAGTCCCCCACATCTACATCCAGTGTATTGGCCAAAATACTTCCAAGGATCATCCCTTCACGTGTGATGGGTAAGTTTATTCTGCGAAAGTCATCGTATGCTTTATATAGGTAGTTTCCTTGTCGAATACCAATGATTTTTGTCCCTGTCTGCTTATACCCATTTTTAAGTAGGACAGGTAAGTCTAACACTCCCTCTGCATAATCAATACCCTCAATCTCCATAGCCGATGCGACACCGGCATTATAATCCACAGGTTCTTCTAGAACAATAGAAGCATCATACTTCATTACATGTGTAAATTGATTATAGAACATGGAGTCCATCAGGGTATTCATCATGCCAATCATTGCCATCATACTATACGAAAACATAATTCCAATCACAACAAAACTAGATCGAACTTTATTTCTTGCAATATTGCGTACTGCCATAAAGCCACGACTATTTAAAATCCAACGAAGAAAAGGAATCACTTGTGTAATATCACTTTTGACAGGTTTAGGCGCCGGCGGACGCATGGCATCAACTGGTTTTAAATGCACCATTTTTTTCGCACCAAAGTACGCACCTATAACACCACCAACAACAGCCATCACACTTCCTACATAATAATATATATAATCTGTCACTACATTTTCCATCGGCACTTTATAATATTCAAGATAAAACTGAATATAGGGTCCAATACTTAATAGGCTTGTCCCTACGCCCACAAGCATTCCCAAAAAACCTGTAACTAAACCATAGAAGATATAATGAAACAAAATCGTTCGATTGGAATATCCAAATGCTTTTAGTGTACCTATCTGTGTTCGGTCTTGCTCAATAATTCGTTTAAGCATTAAATATAACACGACGGCTGCCATAGCAATAAAAGTCATCGGCAGTGTAGTCGACATTGAACGTCCACCAGAGATTTCTTCTTCCATCATCAAATAGCTGAACAAATCATCTTTTTCATATAATTGAATGAGCCCATATTTTTCAAGGGCATCGCGTAGTTCGTCTTTGACATCATCATAAGTGACGCCTTCATCAAATAAAAAGGAGAGATCATTATATACGCCTTCCATATCTAGAATAGACATCATCATCTCTTCATCAAAGTATGCAATATTATATTTGGTGGTATCTGAGAAAAGTTCATTGATATTTTCAACAATGTATACATATTCCGGCGAATAGATTGAACCTTGAACTGTAAAGCTATGCTCCGCCTGGTTCATCACTAATGTAATTGAATCTCCCGGTGCATATCCATAGGCTTGATAAAAATCATGTCCAATTAAGATGTCGCGTCGCTCACGCAAATCATTACCTTCTTGAACATAGGCATTTAAGCGTTCATTATTTTTCCCGACGACAGTTGATATTCCTTTTAGGCGAATAACATCCGTCTGATTATTTGGCATAAGCACGCGAAAAGTCCCTACAATACGCCCGTCTACCTGCTTTATACCTTCAATCGACTCGAGGGCGTCTAACGCTGTTTTAGGAATTTGGGTCACTGTTGCAAACGCATCTCCTAACCGCTGTTGGGCGTAATATCGGTTCTTTCCTTTTTCAACTTCAAGCAACGCAGAGTTCATCGTGGCATATGTCCAAACACCAAGTGCCATTAATAATATACATGACAGATATGCTTTTTTATGATGAAGCATTGAACGAATTGCTTTTTTTAGAAGTATCACCAGTTAACCTCCTCCGGTTTCATCGGATGTGGATTTTCCACCACCTTTTCAATAAGACCATCCTTAACGTAAAAGACACGATCTGCCATATCACCAATAGATCGATTATGGGTAATTATGGCAACCGTCTTTTTATACGTCTCATTAAACGATTTAAGCACCTTAAGTGCCCCGATTCCCGTCGTCACGTCTAACGCTCCTGTAGGTTCGTCGCAAAGTAGAATATCCGGATTTTTTGCAACCGCTCTAGCAATAGCCACACGCTGTTGCTGTCCACCTGATAGTTGGGAAGGGAAGTGATCCGAACGATCGGCAAGCTCAATCTCTTCTAGCAACTTATTAATATCAAGAGCATCTTCAGAAAGCTCTGAAGCCAGCATAATATTTTCTCTCGCTGTCAAATTTGGAACAAGATTATAGAATTGAAAAATAAATCCAATCGCTTCTCTACGATATTTGGTTAGTGCCTTCTCAGATAGTTCTCCTATTTCTTTACCTTTATAGTTGACACTTCCGCTTGTGGGTGTATCAATACCGCCTACTATATTAAGGATAGTACTTTTACCCGAACCACTCGGTCCAAGTATAACTACAAACTCGCCATCATATAATTCAAGATTGACCCCTCGCAGTGCATGTACCTTAACTTCACCCATCTGGTACTCTTTTTTCAAGTCTTTGACCTCTAAAATCTTTTGGCCTCTTTCTTTCACGGACATACCACTCCTTCTCCTCTTGACCTTAGCATATATTATATTTTATCACATCACATCGTAACATTATAGCCTTCGCTATTTTTTTTTTGCATTATAGTGCATCTTCTTGTATAATGTGTTTAGCACTTTACTACACTACCTTATAGGAGGAACAGCATGACAGTTAGCATTGGAACATATATCACCTTTATTTTGTATTTTATTTTTATGTTAAGTATTGGTATTTACTATTACACGAAGTCAAAAGACTTATCGGATTATATTTTAGGCGGACGTAATCTTAACAGCTGGGTTACTGCGCTAAGTGCTCAAGCTTCTGACATGAGCGGGTGGTTACTCTTAGGGCTTCCAGGCGCCGCCTATCTTAGTGGATTTGAAGCTAGTTGGATTGCCATCGGCTTACTTATCGGTACCTATTTGAACTGGAAATTTGTCGCCAAACGATTACGTCAATACACAGAACATTCCGGTGACGCATTAACTATTCCAGACTATCTTGAACATCGATTTAAAGATACTTCGAAAGTGCTTCGAATCATTGCTGCTACAATTATTCTTGTCTTTTTCCTAATCTACACCGCCTCCGGTTTCGTCGCAAGCGCCACATTATTTGAATCCGTCTTTGGCTTCAATTATTATGCTGCCTTAACGATTGGAGCAGTCATTGTCATCTCGTATACCTTCCTCGGAGGGTTTATGGCTGTATGTTGGACTGATTTTTTCCAAGGATTACTGATGTTTATTGCTATTCTTATCGTCCCAACAATCGCCATTATTCATCTTGGAGGTTTTTCCCCAACGATAAGTCAAATCCAGGCTATTGACCCCAACATGCTCAGTTTTTTTATTGATGCATCCGGTAACCCTGTGACCGCCATTGGTGTCATTTCTCTATTAGCTTGGGGGCTTGGTTATTTTGGACAACCCCATATCCTTGTCCGTTTTATGGGAATCCGTGACGCCAATGCCATCAAGCAGTCCCGACGTATTGCCATGATATGGGTTTTTCTCTCTCTTGGTGCTTCCGTCCTTGTAGGTATTGTTGGACGTGCATATTTTGCAACAACGCTTGCAAACTCTGAGACTGTCTTTATGGAGCTTATCGCTACATTGTTTCATCCGGTAGTGGCCGGGCTATTACTCGCGGCTATCCTCGCCGCTGTTATGAGTACTGCTGACTCTCAACTTTTGGTTACGGCATCATCGATTTCGGAAGATTTTTACAAAGTCCTTTTCCGTAAAAACGCCTCCGATAAAGAGTTGCTTTGGGTTAGTCGTTGCACTGTCGTCATTGTTGCTATTATTGCATATATGATTGCCCTTAATCCCGAAAATTCAGTTATGGGACTTGTCTCTTATGCTTGGGCAGGATTTGGCGCAACTTTTGGTCCGGTTATCCTCTTTTCATTATATTGGAAACGTATGAACAAATGGGGAGCTTTTGCCGGTCTTATCTTTGGTGGATTAACAACCGTTTTATGGAAATTCGCCCATCATCCTCTGTATGAGATTGTTCCTGGATTTATTGTGGCAACCGTTGCAATTATCCTTGTTAGCCTACTAACCAAAAAACCTACATCCATGATTGAAAAAGAATTTGAACATATTTCCTTGATGAATTAAAGATTATTGTCTATGAGAAAACGCACATCTTTCAAAAGTTCTTTCGGTGTTGCATACTTTTTATATGCATTCTGAAAAGCAGAAATATAAAGGTAGTCCCTCTGCCCGACTTCACGTAAGTGTCTAAGGGCAGAGAGACTATCTCTATATTTGAACTATTGCTCCTACCTTTTATAAATAAAGCTTGCACACTAACTAAAAATTAGTGCAACAGCCTCCTTTTTTATTTTAGTTCGAGCAAATAGCGCGTTTGCTCTTGTGTTGTATCTTTTGTAAAACCCATCTTCTCCAAATACTCCACATGCTTTTCATTCGATGCAAAGCAAATCAGTTTCGTATATCCCTTCTCATGAAAATACGATTTTTTATCCCGAAAAATAAACTGTCCAATCTTAAAGTCCCGATATTCAGGAATAACAAAATCCAGATTCACTTTAAGGGTTTGCTCCGAATAATGGGATGCTAAGAAAATCCCAGCTGGAACCATGTTTCTTAAGACAAAAAAACCGACATCGATAGGCACACCTTCTTTGGAGTAACCATCCGAATATCTCTCAATCCCCTTTGCATGAAACTTCAAAAAATACTCTAAATATGTCGTCTCTTTTTCAACCGGCATTAATTGAAAATACTCTTTCAGTCGATAGATTTTAATCAGGTAATAAATATTTATTCCTGCAATAAATAAATTCATAAATCCAACTGGAAGTGCTCCAATCAAAAAACCGTACACCGAAAAAACGCTCGAACCGATTAAATTAATCCAACGCAGTTTAATAATCGATCCCATTAATAATGAAACCAAAACTAATGTTGATGCCAAATATCCGACCCATTCTACCCAAGGAATTCCTAAAAACATAAAAGCCTCCTATTCTCTTGACAATATTTGATTATGCAAATATAATAATATCCTAAAGGAGGAATATTATTATGACTACAACAATTTTTTATAGTTCTGCTGTTCTATTACTTATTATATCATTTTTTAAGGATCGTGCAAAAACCCAAAAAGCACTAAAAAAAGCATGGAACTCTTTTCTCAAACTCATTCCGGCTATTGTTCCCATGGTTCTTTTTGTTGGTATTGCATTAACCCTCGTCTCTCCCGAAATTATCAGTCGTTTACTCGGAGAAAGTTCAGGTCTACTGGGTATATTTGCTGGTGCAACCCTAGGTTCTATTGCAATGATGCCCAGCTTTGTTGCCTTTCCACTGGGTCAAAACCTACTCAATAATGGTGCTGCTTATCCACAAGTTGCCGTTTTTATTGCTACACTCATGGCCGTTGGTATTTCTACATTATCCATTGAAGTTAAATACTTTGGTCGAAAGTTTACACTACTTCGAAATATTTTCGCACTTGTTGCCTCATTTATTTTTGCTTTTTTGATTGGAGTGATATTATAATGAAGTCTTTTATTAATACGTATCGATTTTCCCTTGTTTTTTTGATGATTATACTTTTTATGGCATTGATTAACCTATCCCTGGCCACAAATGCTCTTGGCATTGCTTTTGACAATATACTTACGATGTTAGGCGTTATTCCCCCTATTTTCATACTCATTGGGCTACTTGACGTGTGGGTTCCAAAAGAAACGATGATACGCTATATGGGTGACTCTTCTGGTTTGGTCGGTCTGTTTTTCGCCTTCTTACTTGGCGCTCTGGCTGCCGGACCTTTGTATGCTGCTTTTCCTGTTGCCGCTATCTTATTAAAAAAAGGGGCACGTTTTGCCTATGTTCTTTTTTTCCTTGGAACATGGACATCCGCAAAAATCCCTCTCTTACTCTTTGAGATGACATCTCTTGGCGTTCATTTTACATTAATTCACGTCAGCTCAATGCTTGTAATGTATTTTATTGGATCTGTGCTTATTGAAAAAGCTCTTCAGCCTCATGAGAAAAAAGCTATACTCCTTCGTTTAAATACAATCTAAACGTCGACTCATCTATCGAGGTTATTGATTTGCTCAATAACCTTTTCAATCGCATCACTTGGCACAGGCTTACTATAATAATAGCCTTGAATAATATCACATCCATTGTCTTTTAAAAATTCAAGCTGTTCTTTTGTCTCTACCCCTTCAGCAACAATTTTTAAACCTAATTCATGGGCAAGTTGTGTTATAAATTTAAAGATATGTCCAACCTCTTTTTCACGCATAATATCTTTAATAAACATGCGATCAACTTTTAACACATCAATAGGTAGTCTTTGGAGATAGGTTAGGGAAGAATACCCCGTTCCAAAATCATCTAATGCAATGGTAACACCTAACGCCTTGAGTTCATGTATAACCTCAATTGCTCGCTCTATATTGTCCATAATGGCTGTCTCAGTTATCTCAAGTTCAATACAATTCCCCTTGATTTTGTGGGTTGCGATTTCATGCTTAATCTTGTCGACCACATCATCTTGAGCTAAACGCTTGCTTGAGATATTAATCGACATTTTCATTGTTCCCAATCCATGTTGTTCCCAATATAATCTCTTTGCGCATGCTGTATTAACGACCCATTCACCGATGGCATAAATTTGCCCCGTTTCTTCAGCAAAAGGGATAAATTTCATCGGAGGTATAAAGCCATTTTGAGGATGATTCCATCGAATCAACGCTTCAACACCGATGACCTTATGGGTTTTTAGATCAACTTGTGGTTGGTAATACAGCGAAAATTCATTATTTTCAATTGCCGTTCGCAATTGGCTATTCATCTTAATATAATTCCATGTTCGCTGATGCATCTTAGGGTCATAGATCCTATACCCATCTTTTCCATTTTCTTTTACGACAAACATTGCAATATCACTATTTTGTAATAATGCTGAAGCATTCACTCCAAATTCCGGATAATAGGTTATCCCTATACTGACGCCAACATAAAACTCATTATTTTGAAGTATCCATGGTTGTTTAATTCTTTCAAGAAGCCTTTGCGCCACCGTTTCGACCTCACGCTTATCTTGAAGTCGAAAAAAAGCGATACCAAACTCATCTCCACCTAGGCGAGCTACCATGGCATTTTCATTAACTTCATCTTCTAAAAAACGTGCGATTTTACAAATAAATTCATCCCCAAAGTCATGTCCAATCGTATCATTAATCTGTTTGAAATCATCAATATCCAAGTATAAAAAACCGATTTTTTGTTCTTGATAAGTATCTTTTTGGATCTCTTGCTCAATACGTTCAATAAGCATAGAACGATTGGGTAATCCTGTCAGCTGGTCATAAAAAGCCAACTGATGCAATTTTTCCTGATTCTGCATTTGCTCAGTAACATTTGTATATGAACCTGCCACACGAATTGGCTTACCAACATGATTCCATATTGCCTTACCGTGACTTAATATCCATATATAGTCCCCTTCACTATTACGTATTCGATAGGTATCTTCATATATCCCTGATTGACTTTCTAAATATTTAGCCATCCGCTCTTTTACCTGCTCCCACTCTTGGGGATGAACACGTTCTAACCAAGGTTCTAAGGCATTTTCAATATCTTGGTCTTCAATTCCCAAAATCTCAGACACTTTGGGTGAAATAAAAAAACGATCTTTTTCAATATCCCATTCCCAAATTCCGTCATTAGCCCCCTCAACTGCCAATTGATACCGTTCATCACTAACCAAAAGGGCATTTTTTTGCTGTTCGATTTCTTTGTATTGGGCTTGAATTGCCTCATCCATCGATAGAAGCTCTTCATCAGCCAGGCTAAGCATCTCATATTCTTTTACCAACTCTGTGATGGCAAGCTCAAATAGGCGCATCCGTTTAAAGATAATGCTCCCGAATAACACACCGGTTAGAACCACATAGAACCAGCCCTTAAATAACTGAACCCGTTGAAAAAATTCTTGTGTTGGAGAAAAGGCTAAAGCTAATTGGTCTGAAAATAAAATCCACAAGCATCCAACCGATAGATAAATAAAAGAAAAACGAATCGCTTCCCTTTTTGGCTGAATCGTTTTTCTAAAATCGACAAATTCTTTGTATTCCTTATCGATCTTTTGCAATTGTTCATTTATTCCTTCTAGATTTTTTGATTTTCGCATTGAATCACCCTCATTCAAACATTGCTTAAATGCAAATCTCTATCTATTACCCGCTTCCTCGTTTCCTCCTATTCGTCTTGCGACTGGAAAAATAAGTAGTCATCATAAATCGCATGACCACTTTCTAAAACCATGCCTTCTACCGTAATACGTACTTTGTCCGCATCATATGCATCTAAAAACGTATTAACAACACTGTTAATCATTATGTATTCGCCAGCTGTTCCCATCTGAAAAATCTGGGTTTGAAAAGCTTCTGAAAAATCAATATGAAGCGCATATGCGCCATTTTCTTTTTGCTCCTCAAATTTTATGACTTCCACGCCTTCTGGGAGCACTTTAACTGCAATCAATTGCTCTGTAATGATCTCTGGTGAAATACTTTCAACCTCTATTGGTTTAGAAATAATATGCTCTGCATTTTCGTCACCATAATAGACCATCAGTTCAAGCACTTTATCTGTCTCTTCATTATCCGGTGTATCTGTGTCCGGCTCTTCATCTACATCTACATCCCCTTGATCATCTGACGCCTCTTCATCTGTCTGATTATTATCTGTCGCGTCTGTAATAACCTCGTTATCTTTTCCATCATCTGGTATCTCTTCTTTGGGTTTGCATCCACTCAAAAAGCTTAAAAGCAGTACACTCATAATTATAGTATATATGATTTTTTTCTTATCTATAGTAAACATATTAGTCCTCCTAGTTTGTCTTCTTTTAATTCTATTATAATATATCTACTACGTATATACAATGATAAGATTAATCCATTGAACGGGATGCTATAATATTCACGCCTGTATCAAGGATGTTTTCAATCAATATATCCCCCATGGCTACCGGTCCTTGCACGACTGTGGTGTTGATAAGTTCCATCGCTTGAAACATTAATTTTTTGGGTATTGGGTCGTTTGACCTTACCGGTAAACGTTTTAAATGGGCATTTTCTATTTTAACCGTTGATGTCAAGATACGTACTGGATTAGTAAGCTCTGCTTTGGCATAGGTTATTCCTCTCTTGCATTTGTTTCCTGTAATCTTCCACTCACCTTCACTTGGAATCTCAATATCTAAATGACATCCCACCGGACAGCTTATACAAATCAAATTTTCTTGACGCATTATGCCTGCACCTCCTGTATTTCTACATGAATTTCATGAATATCCATTGCCTCAATATCTTTTTTAGGTATACTCATATGTTCCATCTCTCCAGGAGCCATATGTCGCTTTTTCACCTTTTTTAATATGCCCTGGTTCGTCTTAACGACAACTTCCACTTGGTTATAGACCTGCTTAACACGCATAAAAAGCTCCAACTTGTCTTCTATATTACTGATGCGGACTTTTTGTGGCACTATATAACCTATACCTTCGCCTGCAATTGTCTGTATTTCAGTTTGCTTCGTATCTAGCTGCTTTTGAATGTATTTTGCTGCAAAACGCCCGGCACGTTGACTCTCTTGGGTTACAAAGTCGACAAGGTCATGAACATGCACAACATTACCACAGGCAAATATTCCTTCCAAGTTCGTCTCCATCGCTTCGTTAACAACCGGTCCGCTTGTACGTGGGTCAATAAGGACACCTGCTTCTTCAGACAGTTCATTTTCAGGAATCAATCCCACCGATAGCAATACCGTATCACAGTCATAGACAATCTCAGTTCCAGGTATTGGTCGACGTTGGCTGTCAACTTCTGAGACGACCACCTGTTCAACTCGGTCTTTTCCTTTAATTTGTGTTAATGTATGACTTAAATATAATGGAATATCAAAGTCATTAAGGCATTGGACAATATTACGGTTTAGCCCTCCTGAAAACGGCATCAATTCAACCACGGCCAATACTTTAGCCCCTTCAAGGGTCATTCTACGGGCCATAATCAATCCAATATCTCCAGAACCTAAGATAACTACTTTTTTCCCAACCAAATAGCCTTCAATATTTAAATAACGCTGTGCAGTTCCGGCAGTAAATACACCCGATGGACGTGTTCCTGGTATATTAATCGCTCCACGTGTTCGTTCTCTACACCCCATAGCTAATATGACGGCTTCCGCTTTAATCGTCTTAAATCCATACTCTTTGCTAACGCAGTGTAAAATCCGTTCATTATTTAAGTCAACAACCATTGTATTTAGCCAATAATCAATGCCGGCTTGTTTTAATTTGTCAATAAAGCGTTCTGCATATTCAGGTCCTGTCAATTCTTCTTTAAATACATGTAATCCAAATCCGTTGTGAATACATTGTTGCAAAATCCCCCCTAATTCTTGATCTCTTTCTAAGACAAGAATTGATTCTACACCATTATCTTTTGCTTCAATTGCTGCTGCAAGTCCTGCAGGACCGCCCCCAATGACTACCAAATCATATTTTTCCATGTTTTCACCTCAATTGTTTTTTTGTTTCTTCTGTAACGATGTATGCTTTTTCTCCATTATATGAAACCGCTTCAACCGGACACTTTAGTTCTCTTGCTAAAATCTCAACTACACGTGGACCGCAAAAGCCACCTTGGCACCTTCCCATCCCCGGACGCGTTCTTTTTTTAACACCTTTTACTGTTGTTGCCCCCATATTACGGTGAATACAGTCAACAATCTCTGCTTCTGTCACTTGTTCACATCGACAAATAATATTGCCATAGTTTGGGTCTTTTTCTACATATTTTTGTTTATCCTGAAGCGATAACTCTGCAAATCGAACAACCGGACGTCGTCTAGGCTTAAACTCAGGATTCTTCGCACTTTTTAGAAGGGTTTCACCGATAAAATTAGCCACATAGGTTGCTACAGCCGGAGCTGCTGATAACCCCGGAGACTCAAATCCACCCACATGGACAAATCCCTTTGCAACCTGAGATTCTCCAATAATAAAATCTCCGGTTGTTGATGATGCGCGTAGACCTGCAAAGGTACGTATCACCTGATGAAACGGAATTTTGTCTGACGACTTTGTTGCTACACGACGTATATCTTCCAAGCTCATCGCCTCTGTTGAGACATCGTCTTTTTCTCCAACAAAGTTCGAATCCGGTCCAACAAGAACATTCCCATGAACGGTAGGTGTTATAAGCACCCCTTTTCCTTTTGCCGTTGGTGTCTGGAAAATAACATGTTCAAATAGTTTTCCAGCTTTCTTATCCAATAAGTAATATTCACCTTTTCTTGGTTGAATCGTATAGCTCCGATCTCCCACCATTCGGCTGATGTAATCTGCATAGACCCCAGCACAGTTGACAATCACTTTTGCATATAATGATCCTCTATTTGTGTGCACTGCATAACACGTATCTTCTTTGTCAATCCCTGTGACCTGAGTGTTTAACTCGTAGTGCACCCCATTGTCAATCCCATTTTCTGCAAGAGCTATCGCCAGTTCAAACGGTGAGACAATCCCTGCCGTTTTTGCATATAATGCCACTTGAACCTTTTCACTGATGTTGGGTTCCAATGCTTTAACTTGTCCTTGATCAAGTATGGACATCCCCGGTATATTATTCTTCATACCATCCGCATACATTTTTTCAATGGTTTTTCGATCTTCTTCATCAAACCCTACCACCAAAGATCCAATCCGCTTAAACGGGACATCCAGCTCCTCACATACCTGGTCAAACATTGCATTACCTTCAATATTGAATCGACTTTTTTGTGTCCCCGGCTTTGCATCATATCCGGCATGAACAATTGCACTATTGGCCATTGTTGTTGCATTAGCCACATCGCTTTCTTGATCAAGTACCACAATGTCTAGGGCATACCGTGCCAATTCTCTTGCTACATACGTTCCGGCAATTCCTGCCCCCACAACAATGACGTCCTTTATCTTCTTATCTTCCATAAAATTACCTCCTCTGGCGCGCAAAAAAGCCACACAAACCAATCGCACATGTGCGATTGGTTTGTGTGGCTCTCATCATCTCATGCCACTTTATTATTTATCAACATTGTAACATTGATTTTTCTTCTTGTAAAGCTAGTTGTGCTTCCTAAAAAGCTCAATATCCAAATTGCCATCAATAATCTCTACGATGGCTCGGTCCACCATGGCACTAAGCAACACCAGCTCATCGCCTTCATCTGTCTCTCCGGCAAGTTGCCAATAATACTCTTCAATCTCATGTTGGCGCTGTTCATTTAACAATTGATCTAATCGCTGAACTTCCCCTTCAGTATAATGGGTGTTGTAATCCACAATATGGATATAGGTTTCTTCAGCACTGGTTTTGATTTTGATATCCAACTCATTTGTATCTTCAATCAATAACGTCGTAATAAATTCATCAATAATCCGGCCTATCTTTTTCATTTCATGTCGCATGTCGCTTACTCTCCTTTTTTAAACGCATCCACAATGGGAACTAAAAACCCGGCAACAATCCCTCCGGAAAATCCGTTATTATACAAATTCATCCCACCATGAATATCCCCAACTTTTGTCACTAGAATAAAATGAAGAATTCCGGCAATAATACCGATAAAAGGTCCAAATGTACCGGCAATGGGTGCAATGGTCGTAGAAAACAGAACCGCTATAATAACAGAGGTTGATGATAAGTCCGCGCCAAATAACATCGCTGCAATAATAACGCCTAGAACAATTGGGGTTGCGTTTTTTGGATGTTTTCCGAATGCAGAAAATCCTACAATCGTTAAGATGCCTGCAAGAATCGGACCGTTAAGTACGCCTCCTAAAAGGAAAACCAGAACTAAGCTTAGCATTCCCATAATTCCCATATTCATAAACGTAATTCCATATCCATCCAATGATGTGAAATCTGTAATCGTTCGTCCCTTATGCCTTAAAATCTTTGAATACTCTAGAACCCCATTATACTTGATATGCGCACCAATAACAATCAAAGAAACAAAGCCTATGATCATAAGTATCCAAAGTGAGAGCGTCTGCTCTTCATAGAGGATATATGCCGACTGTATTTCTATGTCCATATTGCGCAATAGGCTCGTAATAACGGTTCCGATAATACCTGCAGTAAAGCCAATATTATAAAGATTAAAACCATCATGAAATCTTAGCATATGGGAAGATAAGGGAACAATAATAAAACCGATAAATACGCCAATAACAATCCCTGCTGGGATATTATACCTATCTGGAATCACTCCAGAAAACATTAACTCACTAACAATCGGCGAGAGAGCCGTACCAAACATAATCACAAGAACCACATTTTTAAATGATATCTTTTGATACCGACTATAAAGAATCCCTCCTAAAAACACAGGAGGTATATTAACCCAGTTCTTGCCAAAAAAAGAAAATCCGATTACGGTAAAAAACGCTGCGATTAATAAGCCGTTAATTCTTAACTTATAATGCCAAAAAAGCAATAGCATCATAAACCCAATAATCGCTGTATGTATAAAGGCTACGCCAAGGCCTCCAACTTTAATAAAATCCGTTAACAACACTGTTGGTGATAATAAAATATCTCTAAATCCACCTAAAAAACTTCGTAGATTCGGATATGTAAAGAGAGTAACTGCCACACCGTATATCAAAAACAGACTTGGTATGATTGCAAGTATTTTAAGCACAACGTCTTTGTGAACATCTCTTTCATATATTTTTTCTTTAATATACATCAAACACTTCCTTTTTTTAGATATTGGGAAAACCCAGCTTTTTCTATCAATTTTTCAGGTTGCTCATTAACTCCTTCTATAATAATTTTTATGTCCATTTGATTGCATAAATGTATTACGCGTTTTAGTGCATGCATTGCCGTCGCATCCATTGCAGGTACATGATGCATGCGTATAATTAGCATGTCAACGTCCGCATGGATATGGCGCATTGTATCCAAAAACTTGTCCACAGCTCCAAAGAAAAACGGTCCATTGATATCATAGATTTGAACCCGTCCCAAATTATTTGGAAAATGTTCTTCAAACTCATGTAACATCACATTGGACTCATGATCATTTTCCTCCGATGCATCTAGCTGATTAACGGAGACATTGGTCACATCTGCCATACGTTTCATAAACAAAAAAGCAGCAAGTACAATTCCAATTTCAATAGCTAAGACCAAATCAAATACTACCGTAATGATGAAGGTAAGGACAAGAACCAATACATCACTTTTAGGTGCTTTAAATAGTCCAATAAAGTCTCTCCACTCACTCATATTATATGCAACAATAATGAGTATCGCTGCAAGTGTTGACAGCGGAATAAGTTTTGCCAGCGGCATAAATAAAAGCATAATTAACAATAAGGTGATTGCATGTACCATTCCTGCAATCGGTGTTCGTCCACCATTTTTAATATTTGCCACCGTTCGCGCAATCGCGCCTGTAGCAGGAATACCACCAAATAGTCCAGACCCAATGTTTGCAATTCCCTGTGCCACAAGTTCCATATTGGACCGATGCTTACTTCCAATCATTGCATCCGATACCACTGCTGAAAGCAGGGATTCAATAGCGCCAAGCACTGCAATCGTAAACGCTGGTGCAATAAGTGCTCGCATCGTCTCATAGGAAAAATGCGGTATCTGAATCGGTGGAATTTTTCCTGAGATATTACCAAACTTGGTTCCAATCGTCGCTACATCCAATGCAAAAAATTGAACGACTGCCGCAGTGATAATAATGGCAATCAAAGCTCCCGGAACCTTTTTAGTGACTTTTGGCCAAAAGATAATGATCAGTAGTGCCAAAAGACCTATACCCAGTGTCGTTATATCCACACGATGTATATTGCTAAAATAAACATGCCATTTTTCTAGAAACTCTGCCGGCAATGCCTCAATATTTAACCCAAAAAAATCGTTCATTTGAGAGGAAAAAATTGTTACTGCAATACCTGTCGTAAAACCGGTCGTAATAGGATAGGGAATAAACTTAATAACACTTCCAAATCGCGCTAATCCAAAAATGATTAATATTACACCGGCCATTATGGTCGCCATAATTAATCCTTCAACACCATGTTCTACAACAATCCCATAGACAATGACCATAAAGGCCCCTGTCGGTCCTCCAATTTGCACACGGCTCCCACCAAAAAAAGAAATTAAAAAACCGGCAATAATCGCAGTTATCAATCCTTTTTCAGGGCTTACACCCGACGCAATTCCTAGAGCTATTGATAAGGGTAAGGCAATAATCGCAACAATAACTCCCGCAACAACATCATCAACAAGATTTTTTTTCGTATATCCTTTGATGACAGAAAATAATTTTGGTTTTAATTTTGACATTTTACTTCTTCGCTTCTTTCTATATTTATATTTTAAACCGAAATAAGTATACGCTGAAACAAGTGACAAATCAATGCTTTTTCTTGAATATTTTAAAACTTACCGATATACTAATAACGAACCATTGAAAAAATAAAATATCGAACGGAGGCATTATGTATAGTTTTAAAAATGATTATAGTGAAGGTGCCCATCCTTCAATTCTTAATGCACTTATCCATACTAACGCTGAACAAATGGATGGATACAGCGAGGATCGACTTTGTGCCCAGGCTACAGCCCATCTAAAAAAACTTTTAAAAAATGATGCTATTGATATACACTACTTTGCAGGTGGAACGGTGACAAACCTTACGGCTATTTCTGCATTTTTGCGTCCCCACGAAGCCGTTATCGCCCCTGCAACAGGACATGTATGCACCCATGAAACCGGAGCAATCGAAGCTACCGGTCATAAGGTCATCACTGTCCCGACAAAAAATGGAAAACTCACTGCTAAACAAATCGAAGAAGTAATCCACATCCATGAAGATGAACATATGGTTTATCCAAAACTTGTGTACATCTCAAATTCTACAGAGATTGGAACGATCTACACGCATCAAGAACTTCAAGCAATTCGTAGGGTATGCGACGAACATGACTTGTTCTTTTATATGGATGGCGCCCGCCTAGGTTCAGCCTGTATGGCTGTTGATAATGATGTTCCTTTTGAGGCGCTTGCCTACCTTTTTGACGCTTTTTATATCGGTGCTACCAAAAACGGCGCTTTACTTGGTGAAGCGCTTGTTATCTCCCGTCAAGAACTCAAAGCTTATTTTCGTTATCACATTAAGCAAAAAGGCGCCCTTCTCGCCAAAGGACGCCTACTTGGTATTCAATTTATCACACTGTTTGAAAACCAGTTATATTTTGATTTAGCTACACATGCAAATACCATGGCCGGCAAACTTGTACATGGAATCCAACAGTGCGGTTATGATTTTCTCATGAACTCAACTACAAACCAAATCTTTCCAATTCTTCCAAATACTATCATTGAAGCTTTAAAGAAAGATTTTGATTTTTATGTATGGGCAACTATAGATCAAAATCACTCCGCTATTCGTTTGGTCACTTCTTGGGCTACTCCCGCAGAAGCTGTAGACGCCTTTATTCAGCATTTAAACAACTTATGCCATAGGTAATCTGGTTTTTCCCTTTGCGCTTGGAGTGATAAAGATATTCATCTGCTTTGTTAAATAATCGGTCTTTATCTAAAGCTCCTGCTTCCGTTGCAAGACCAATACTTAAGGTCATCACTTCATTGTTCATTTCATCAAACTTTTGAGCTTCTAAGGAAGCTCTAATTTTTTCGAGTATATCAAGACATTCTTCTTGGGTCTTTTCAAGAAAAACAATAGCAAACTCTTCGCCTCCATAACGTGATGCGAAGTCATGATCACTAATATGTTCTAGAATGATCTGGGCTGTCGTTTCAATCACTAGATCCCCAGCTGAATGTCCATAGGTGTCATTAACCTTTTTAAAGTCATCTAAATCTAGAAGCGCTACATGTAGAGGAAAAGGTCGTCGACTAAACTGCTCCATGATTTTTTCCAAATATTCATGTAACGTTTTATGATTATATAAATTCGTTGCCAAATCAATTTTTGCCAATTTTTCCATAAATACTTTTTTATACAATAATTCTTTTTCATTTTTTACAGCTTCTAGAAGCTCATTATTTAATTCTTGGTAGTGATTGGTTAACATGATACCTAAGAAATAGGCAACAATAAGTAGAAATGTAAAAGTTATCTGATCCAGTAAGAGATAGTCAAAGTGCGGGCATAAAAGATTGAGTCCCCAAAAAGTAATCATATCCGCAGCAAAAGCAAAGAAAATCAAGCGTTTTTTCATGGTGAAGACAGCAAAGAAAATCGGAAAGACAAACAAAATAATTATGACCGACATGACTGAATCATAAAAGAACATAAACGATGCAATGATGATCATCATGCCAACTATCAACAGATAGTCATTAATGACACCTTTTTGCTTTAGATTCCATTCAAACAATAGAATGCATATCAAAAAAACTGTAATCGGTATTCCCACTTGAAGTATCAATGTATGTACAAAGTCGATGTCATTAAGCCGTATGTTAATCATCGTCACTATAATGTTAAAAATGAGAGCCATCCATAAAAAATTAATTAGCCTTCGATTCCACTTCTTTTTCCTCTCATGAACGCGCATAATTCCCCCCCTATTAACAGCATGTTAATACTTAAATTATACCATCAATAGGACTTTATGCCTAGTCTTTTTTTTCTTCTTGAAGCTTGAATTCTGTTGGTGTCAGCGCAGTATATTTTTTAAACAATTTGGAGAAATAATGGGCATCTGAAATACCTACACGTTCTGCGACTTCATAGGTTTTAAAGCCATCATCTACGAGAAGTTGCTTTGCTTGCTCAATACGTACCTCATTGAGATAATCAATGAATGTTTTTCCGAGCTCTTTGGAAAACATACGACTTAGATAATACGTACTGACATACGTATGTTCTGCCAATTCATTTAGCGTAATGGGCAAACGATAATTCTCGTTAATGTATTCTATTGCATTTTGTAGTATGACATTAATATTTTTCATATTGTACTGATTAATGCGCCCTACGATTGTTTTTGCCACTTGCTCCAGTAATTCTTGGAGTTCATTGACATTGGTACTTTTCTCAATCAAATGATACAAAGATGTCAGTTTGTCCGCCTGACTTTTTTGTTCTTTTTCTAAAAGCTTAATGGAGACACGCATATGGTTGATGCTATAAATTAAATTCCAATAAAAAAGCTTCACTTGATCGGGTTCATTACGTTTTTGTTCTACTTCAAGGCGAATCTCTTCTAGAATTTTAAAAACCTTATCTTCATTACCCGTTCGGATGCCATGAATCAGCTTCTTTTCAAATTGGTTTAACTCAGACGGATTATCACTTTTATAAAATGTGTCCAAGTCTTTATATAGAATAATTGACGATTTCCCTAAATAGAAAGTATACGAAAGACCTTCATAACACTCTTTTGCCTTTTCCTTTAAAGCTTTCGCACCTTTTCCGACACTACTGATGGCTACGGTGACAGAAAAATCAAAACAACTTTGAATCAGCTTTTGCATATCTTCCACATAGGCATTCACCTTTTGTATAAACTGCCCCTCACCTTTTAATGGTTGCACAATAAAGGCTACCTCTTTTGTATTTAGGACGACTTTGTTGACACGATATCTGTCCGAAAAAATATCTTCGACTGTATTGACGATACCAAATTGATAGAGCTGTCGCTGATAAATCTGGTCTTGGCTTTTTGCTTCGCCATCCATCTGAACAATCATGACCACGTACTCTGAAAAATCCATACCATACATCTGAAGCTGCGCCTCTAGTTCTCCTGAATTTAAAGGCGTGCCATGGATAATATCAAACAGCAACTTTTCTTTTAAGATTGGAATACTTTCTTCAAAGTTTTGCTTGAGTTTTTGACGTTCTTTTTCGCTTTCTCGAACATATCTTAACTCTATGACAGCCTTTTTTAGTACTTCGCTAATTTCTTCGATTTTAGATGGCTTTAATATATAATCAAATGCTCCCAACTTTATCGCCTCTTGCAAATAAGAAAACTCTCTATATCCTGTCAGAATGATAAACTTACTTTCAGGAAGTATTTCCTTTGCACGACGAATCATTGTAAGCCCATTGATTTCAGGCATATTAATATCCACAAAGATAATATCGGGTTGTTCCTCTTGCATTTTTTCCAGACCCTCTACACCATCTCCTGCTTCTGAACAGACTTCACAGTCATATTGTTTCCAGTTTATTATATTGGCAAGACCTTTTCTGATATAAGGTTCATCATCAACAATCAGCACCTTAAACATAATCTTTCACTCCTTTTTGAATCCCCGATACCGGCAAAGTCAGCACCACTTTCATATACTCTTCATATACGCTTTCAATACGAATCCCGTATTGGGCACCATAAAAGAGTTTAATACGTCGATTCACATTGACAAGTCCAATACCCATTCCCGACTTTTCCGAGAACAAATATGCATCATTGCGTTCACGAAGATTGGCATTTAACTCTTCCATCTCTTGTGCCGTCATTCCCTTTCCATTATCCAAAACCTCGATTTCAATGTGTTGGTCCGTTCTTCGAATAATCAATACAACCTTACCGGGTCTACGAAACTTATCCACGCCATGATAGATGGCATTTTCCACCAAGGGTTGTAGCAAAAGTTTAGGCACAAGAATACTTAACAAACTCTCATCAATTGATTTTGTAAAATCAAGCCGTTCGCCATAACGGTTTTTCATAATTAAAATATAACTATCCACAAAAGAAATCTCTTCTTCAAGGCTGACTAGCGCCTCTCCTTTGCCTATTCCCGCCTCCATTAGTGCCGATAGAGCGGTCACCATCTCACTAATCTCATCAACATGATTTAATCGAGCCATCCAGTTAATCGATTCGAGTGTATTAAAAAGAAAATGTGGATTTATTTGCGCCTGTAACGTTTTAATCTCTGCCTCTTTTCGTGTCAGTTGCTCTTTATACACACGATTGACCAAAATATCAATCTCCCGACTCATGTCATTAAAGCACTGGCTAAGATACCCCAATTCATCTTGTCGATCTATAATAATCTCATCATGTGTTTTACTCTCTTGCATGGTTTTCATCCCATGTACTAAGCGCTTAATCGGTGTAAGAATATCCATGGCAAAAAAGATGCTAAGTGCCGACAAAATAAGTAGTGTGGCAATCATAATAACAATAAAATATGTGCGAAAAGCATATAAATCCTCATTAAGTTTATCCACAGATATCTCTGCTAAAATTCGCCAATTCGGTTCTTTCATTTCTTTCACCGACAATAAAATTCCTCGCTTATCATCAACTACATGGGAAGAGTCTTTAAACTCCAATGCTGTATATGTCTGTTGCAACTCCAACGTTTCGACACCAGAACCTGTAATCCATTCCCCCGTATTAGAAACCACCGCTATACTTTGCATGAACTCCGTTGACAAATCTCCATACACTCGTTCAAGGGCTTCACGTCGAATAAGAATCGCCATAAGCCCAATTTCTTGATAATTCGAGATATCATAAATACTGCGGGTCACATATAGATTTTTCACTTCGCCCCGAGCATCTAAATCCAAAAACCATACCGCTTCGCCACCAGCTTCTAACGCAACTGCTTTCATCTTTTCGTAGGGAAGAAGCTGTTCGATGCTTGCCCGCCCAATATTAGAGTCATAGGTATAATACGTTTGATGATTCGAAATCAGTGCGATGGACTGAATCTCTTCCCTCGAAAGGCAAGCCTTTCGCAAAATATTATTCACACTATTGATTTCTTCATATTGCGTTATATCGGCTCCGTTATTTTCCCCTTGATTTGAAGCGTCTTCTGCCAAAATATTATAAATCACTCGGTCATAAAGCATATCTTGAGACGCAACTTTAACGTTGTTCGAAAAATCGTTGAGCCGAAGTTCTACCATTGTCAGCAAATCTTGGGTATAATCAATGGATTTATTCTGAATGATATTACGACTGGTTCTATAAAGCATCGTGCCCATAAACAGCAAGGGAATTAATATTTGTATTGAAAAAAGAAGTAATAAGCGCTGCTGAATTGAAAAGCTTTTTAACAATTGCATGCCTTTGGGTATGATTTTGAGCATTATGGTCTTCCTTTCATTTTCTCTTCAATACGCTTTAGGACAAATTCTGGTGAGATATTGCCTTGCAAGATATCCGGAAACTGATCAATCAAAATATTTTCCCACAGATTACGATCAATAAAGCTGTCTGTCGGTCCTATAAGCTGGGTAGCATCCTTTATCAATCGCTCACCTTTTCCATAAATCGTTGAGGAATTCATCTGTTGCTTAGGAATCTCTACATTGCTAATGAATCCACCGGAGGCACTAAATATCACTGCCGACTCCACCGATGTCAATGTATCTAGTAAGTCGATGGCATGGCCACGAAGTTGTTCATCTTCCCACGCATTTTGGCTAATATGAAAGATACCATTGCCACATCCATAGATAATCGCACTTGGATCTGCCTTGCCATGGGCAAATGCAGGAAAGGGAATAATCTCAATCGACTGGTCATCAGCATCAATTCCTTCCTCCCCAATCAGCCAAGACCCCTGTACAATCATCGCCGCCTTTTTTTGTATAAAAAGATCATTACGCGTCTTATCATCCATCAAAAATGCCTGTTCTGGAAACGCCCCTGCATCATAAAGTTCCTTCATAACATAAAGGCCCTCTAAAAAGCTGGGTTTAAGCTTTCCTTCCTTATCAAAAGGGTCTTCCACCTCTTCTTTACCACCAAGTTTCATCACAATATTTTGATAGATATAGCTGCCCTCAGGCGTCGCGTTGTAGGCGATGGGAATAATGTCATTACGACGAAATATTTCAACAGCATATAAAAGTTCTTCATATGTACTTGGAATCGGGACATTATACTCTTCGAACATATCCCGATTAAGAAATAGACCTTCATATATGATTTCAAAAGGTAATCCATATATTCGGTCATTCACGGTTACATATTTCCATGTATCTTCTCGAAAGCGATTAAACCACTCCGGATTATCTTGCATAAGTTCAGTTAAATCCGCCACTTTTCCTTGCTCGACCAAAACATCAAAATCTGACCCCGGCCACAGACCAAACACATCCGGTTCATTGCCCGATGCAAAGTCGGTCTTTAAGGTAAATAAAAAATCTTCTCCTACCATTGATTTATTGACAATTTCTATTGCCTTATTATTCTCTTCATAACGTTGCAATACTTCTTGTAACGGAAGCGCATTGGCATCATACCCCGCCCAACTGCTGGTAAAATCAAGCGTGACGGCTTCCGAAGGCTCTCCTAATGGATTGTGTGCCTCTTCAGGCTGGTATCTTGATAAAAGTAAAATAAGCATCACCATGAATAACAAAAAAATGCTGCTTACAATCATCCAATTCTTCTTATTCATCCCGTCATCCTCTCTTGATTTTTCTAAAAATATAAGATGATTCACTTATGCAAATCATCTTAATTATAGCATAACTATTATCCTTTGACACTTCCCATGGCAATCCCTTGAATAATAAATTTTGATAAAAACAGGTATACAATCGCCACCGGTATAATCGCGATGGTAATTAAAATATATACTTGTCCCATGTCAAATCTTAAAAAATCTGCACTTCGCAACTGCGAAATTAAAATCGGCAAAGTTTTTTTCTCCTTTGTCTCAATAATCAGCGCGGGTAAGAAAAAATTATTCCACGCAGTAACAAAAGCAAATATACCCTGAACCGCCATTGCCGGTTTCATAATGGGCAATACAATTTTATTAAATGTATAAAATTCATGCGCCCCATCGATTCTTGCCGCTTCAACAATCGCCACCGGCAAAATGCTTTCCATATATTGCTTCATGAAAAAAAATACTGCGGGAGCTGCAATAGTCGGAACAATCAAAGGAAAATAGGTGTCCATCAAATGAAAAGTATTCATAAGCTGAATAAAGCCTAATGTACTGACTTGGACCGGTACCATCATAATCATTAAGATAAAAGAAAATAGCGCCTTTTTAAACCGAAAATCATATGCATGAATACCAAAAGCTGTCAGTGCTGAAAAATAAGTTGAAAACAAAGCGCTCATGGATGAGATAAACAAGCTGTTTAAAACACCGCGAATGACAGGCAAATTTTCATTCGATAGCACATTGCGCAAATTATTAACAAAGGACTGGCCTATCCAAAAAGAAAACCCTTTTTGAATCTGTGGATGCGCGCGTGTAGAATTCACAATCAGAATATAAAATGGAAACAAACAAGCAAAAGTCAGTATTCCAAGAAAAATATATGCAAAGGTTTGTCGAATACGCAAATGTAAAATCGTCTCTTCTCCTATAGTTCTTGTTTTTGCCATTATTCTCTCCCCCCTTGCTTATCTTTTAGCAATACTTTAAAGACACCAAAACTTAACACTGCAGTAATGCCAAAAAGAAGCACTGACACAGCACCTGCCAATCCAAAATTCTTGCTATAAAGATGTTTGTTCAAGTACATGATTAACGTCATTGTACTTCGATTCGGACCACCTGATCCATCCGTCAAGATTTGTGGTACATCAAACATCTGAATTCCACCAATAAGTGATGTAATAATTACAAAAACAAGAATCGGCATAATTAATGGCAATGTGATTTTTGTAAAAATCTGCCATGAATTAGCCCCATCAATTTGTGCGGATTCAAACATTGCTGTATCTATACCCATAATGGCTGCCATCAATAAAATTGTTGTATTTCCAAACCACATGAGAAAATTCATCAACGCGATAAGTCCTCGAGTACTCCCTGCATAGGATAAAAACCTAAAGGGTTCATGACGCCCAAGATGCATTAAAATATCATTAATGGGTCCATTATCTGAAAACAGCGTAAAAAACAACATCGAAAAAGCCGCCGCCATAATCAGATTCGGCATATAAATAATCGTTTTGAAAAAACCTTGCGCTTTAAGTTTCAAGCGTAAATCGGTAAACCAAGACGCCAACAGCAAGGATACAACAATCTGAGGGATAAACCCCAATATCCAAATATATGCCGTATTGCCAAAATATTTTGGCAAATCACCTTCTATGAGCACTTGCTTATAATTATCCAGACCAACAAAATTCGGTCCGACATGTTCGAGCCCGATACGATAATTTTCAAAAAAACTATTATAAAAAGTCGTCATTAATGGGTACAGTTGAAAAACAGCAAATGTAAGGAAAAATGGTGCAATAAATAAATATCCCCATTTTGCGTAACTTATGGATGTTTTTCTTTTTTTTGACGTTGCCTTAATCATGTTCATATTTCACCTCTGTCCTTGTTCCTTCCTGCGATAAATATGGGGCACATATTGCGCCCCATATACCCCCATCCACACAATGCTTATCGTGTAAGGTTTGGATATTTTTCAATTGCTGCTGTATAGAAATTATCTAACGCTTCATCTTTTGTTACTGCACCGTCAAAATAATCTTTAAACGCTTCCTGAAATTCTTCATTGAGTCCTTGATCGTATTTTGAGATATTACTCATATCTATTCTTGGCGCTGCTGCGGCAAACAAGGCGATATGATTTTGTCCTCCAAGAAAATCCGATTGGAAATCGCTATTGGCAAGTTCCATCATTGCCACTTCATTATTGGTATAGTCTTGAGTGTCTTCAGTGATTTGCTTCATCGTTGCTGCATCTGCAGTTAATGTTCGCATAACCTCTCGAACCAAACTCACATTATCCGTTCCTTTGGCCGCACAAATCCATGTACCACCCCAATAATAGCTTTCCGGTCCTTCCGTCACAGCCCAGTCGCCAAAGATCCCGTTGCCCACTTCAAGCTTTCCACCTTCGGATTCAGGTGTTGCCAAAGCATTTCCTAGTAATGTAAAGTTGATACCCCATGTTGAATAAAAGAACCCAAAAACATCACCATCTGGACCTTGGTCTGCTGCCCATCCATCACTCCATAAGGATGTCTGATTATTGTAGCCTTTTTCTGTGTACTCTTTTGTCTGATCAACCCAACGCATAAGATTGTCATCAATAACAATTTTTCCATCTGTATCAACCCAAGGCGCTACAACATTGTTAGAAAAAGTACGATATGCATCATCATAGCCTGATAGCATTTTATATCCTTTTTCAGATGCCATTTGCGCCACTTCATCAAATTTATCCCAATCGCTAAGATGCTGTTGTACAGCTTGTACCTCATCTGTTCCAAGAACTTCTTTTGCTATGGAGCGTCTATAGGCAAATAACCCCGGTGTCGCCTGCCATGTTACACCTTTTAGCTTTCCGTCTGCATCGGTTGCTATATCTTGAGTATATGTATACTGATCAGCCAGCTCCTCTTTTGTTAACCCAATATCTTCAATAACATCTAATGTATATTCGCTATCTACATATTTTAGTGCATAATCGGCTTCAATCAAGAAAATATCAATGGGTTCATCTGCATTTTCCTGATTCAACAAGTCTTGATCCAGCTTGTTTTGATAGGCGTTGTCCGCATTAGGTGTAATGACCCATTCTACATTGATGTCATCTGGCACCCCACCTTGCGCTGCAAAATAGTCATTAAATCGACTCTGAAACTCTTCATTCCACGCATATATTCTTAATACATTTCCCTCACTGGCAGTCTCTGTCGCTGCATTTTCTTCTGAAGTTTCTTCATTGTCTGTCGATGCGTCTGTATTATCTGTTTGCGCACTTCCATTGTTTGTTGCTTCTTCAGTCTCCCCGTCACTTCCACATCCTGTCATAGCAATAATCATTGACATAACGAGTAATAAAGTAACAACTTTCTTCCATTTCAAACTTAACATGTTGCCCCTCCTTAAATAAATAGATTTACATGAATGATTTACATCTATTATTATAGGAAGTCAACACATTCTTTAAAATAGAGAAAGTTGTCTTCTCGGTTACAATATTGTTTAATTCGTATCGCAATATACAACAACAAAATTTTATACAAATTCTGCATGGCTCCCCGTTTGCGATGCATAGATTTCTAGACGATGTTCAATACGTTCTTTTAATTCTTGTACATGAGATATAATACCAATCAAGCGTCCACTTTTTTGCAGATCTATCAGGCAATTAATTGCGCTATCTAAGGATTCTTGGTCTAACGTTCCAAACCCTTCATCAACAAACATTGTATCAAGTTGAATCCCTCCGCTATAGGATTGCACTACATCGGATAATCCTAAGGCCATGGCTAATGACGTTTTAAAGCTTTCACCTCCGGACAACGTTTTTACATGGCGCATCTTGCCTGTATAGTTGTCAAATACTTGTAGTTCCAGACCACTTTGTCGATTTTTACGTTCTAGGTCATCTGAACGATAAAGAACATATCGTCCAAAGGTCATTTTTGCCAATCGCGTATTTGCAGCGATAAGTACATCTTCCAAAAACGCCGCCAATACATAGCGCTCAAAAGAGATACGTAATGGATTGTTACCTTGGGCTACTTGCGCCAAATCCCCCAGCACTGCATATTGTGCTTCTTGAGTTTCCATCTGTCCCTGCAACTCTATCACACCATCAATGATTTTTTGATTATGTTCATAGCGATATTTTTTTTGACTTAAGTGTTGATTGACCTTATCCCTTTGGGCTTTTAGCTCAGTCAATCGCTCTTCAAACACTGCTAAATCAATGTTTTTTATTCCTTTCATTTCCTCTTCAAGGTTATTTTTTTGCACATGTAGAGCATGTTTTTGCTGAATGTAACTATCAAGTTGGTGTTGCATCTGCTCCATCTCTTGAGCGGATAGTTTAGCCTCTTGCAAAGCATCTAGTGTCTCAAATCCTTGCGTATTCAGGGCTTCTAAAAGTTCTTCATACGTCTTATCCTGATATGAGCAGGCAGCCATAAATCGTTTTTCGTGTTCAACTATTGTTGTTTGAAGACGGTTCAATTCCTCTTTTGTCTGTTCATAGCTCTCTAGACACGTCCGTAATTGCTGTTCTTGCTTTTCTATACGTCCGGTCACTGATTCTAAGGCTTTATTTAGTTTTGCTTTATCTCGATACTCTTGAGGCAACTGTTCACAGATCCCATTAAAAATCGTTTTTCGTTCTGTATAGATTTGTCCTGCCTCAATCCACTGCTGTTGAATGCGCTCTAGCTTTTCTTCTAATTGTACTTGGCTTTGTTCAATCTCTTGGATTTTTTCTTCATGAAGAGCGCTTTGCTCAATCACTTTTTCCTGTACTTCACATTCTGCTTCCAATTGTTTTTGCTTTTTTTCCAAGCATATAAGCTCATGCTCGACTTGATTAAGCTCCATCATTTGGGTCTGCAACTCTTCTTCAAAAAGCGCCTGTAGTTTTTCTTGCCATTGTTTTAACTGCTCTTTTTTTGTTGTACATGTTTGTTCAAGCTCCTGACATTGCCCTCGTAGTTTTTCATATACCTGTTCAGCACTATTAAGCTGCTCTTGTGTTACTAGGTTTGTTGTCGCCATCACCATATTAGGATGCTCTGTCGATCCGCAGACAGGACATGGCATGCCCTCTTCAAGCTCGCTGGCAAGAAGTGCTGCTTGATTTAGCATAAATTCCATTCGGATTTTTTTATACGTATGCTGTGCATGCTTCATGTTCTTTGTTACCTGAGAAAATTGCTCCGAAACTTTAGTATAGGCCTCTTTGGCCTCTACCTTTAATAAAAGCCATTTTTTGGCCTTTGAATACCCTTTTGTATAAGTTCTTGTCTCCAAAAGCACTTCTTTATGTTCCAAAAGTTTGAGTTTTGCTTTGGCGCCATTATCTTTTTCTATATTTAATGTTTTGATGCTTTCCTTGTTCTTCGAATAGATTGCTTCACTTTCTTTTTTTTGCTTCTCCAATTGCACAAGAGCTTGTTCACTTGCACTCACTTCATTTTTGACCTTGTGATATTGATCAATGCGTTCCATGTATTCTTGCAACTGTCTTTGTTCTTGTTTAAGGAGCTCTGTTTTTTCTTTTCTTTGGTCAGACTGTAGTTCTTTTAACGCATTCTCAATCCCACTAAATGTTTTATCCACCTGCTTTTTTTGGTCCGCTAGGTTTTCTCTCATCTGCTCCAACGTCTTGACTTCATCTTTTCGCTGTTCCCAGTGATTTTTTAATGGCTCTATGCCAGCGGCTTTTTTTCCCTGCTGTAGGTCACCTTCAAGAAGACGTATCGCCTCTTGTTGCTTATCAAGGTCTTCCCACTGTTTGGATACACGCTCTAGTTGCAATAACTTTTCATTAACTTTATTCGCATGTTCTCTTTTTTGGATTGTCTGCTCTATAGTCTTATCGATGTTTTGAATACTTTGATGATCTGCGTGTATGTCTTCTTTGTCCTCTTGAATCACTTGCTGGGTTGTTTGAATAATGGTAGCTATCCCCAGTGGTTTTTGCTGCAAATATTCGTAAAGTCGGCTCTCTTTATCACATTCTATGCGTTTAAGCTCATGTTCACGAAGTTGTTGCATTGTTTTGACTTGCCCATAGAGATTTTTTGAACGTTCATCAATGTTTAACTGAAATAATCGATACATATGGGTATCAAACAGTTTACGCAGCACTTTTTCTCGTTCTTGGCTATCTGCAATGAGCAGCCGTTGAAACTCCCCTTGGGGAATCATCATAATTTGACGAAATTGTTCTGCATTAATACCGATAATGGTCTCAACCATCTCGTTAACGCTCATAACGCCTGTATATACTTTTCGCTCACCTTCCATATCGACAATTAAAGTGGCTTCTGACTTTTGCTCTGTAAAACCATCCCCACGAGTTTTCGGCTTTGGTTGCTTTGGAATCCGGTGAATATGATAGACGATCTTTTTTAGTTCAAAGACCAGTTCAACTTCTGTCATCATCCCGGAATCTGCGAACTGACTGCGCAACTGCTCCGGCGCCCGAACATTGCCACTCGTCTCGCCATATAACGCAAAGCATATGGCGTCAAAGATAGTTGTCTTACCGGATCCTGTCGGACCGGTAATAAGGAATAAACTGCTTTTCCCAATTTTCCCAAAATCAATCGTCTCTCTTTTACTATACGGACCAAACGCTTGCATTACCAATTGAATCGGTCGCATTATTTTCGCCTCTCTTTCTCAAGAACGTCATTAAATACATCCTCTATACATGCGCTCCTTTGTTCATCAAATAATTGACCGGACACATTGGTATAAAACTCTTTAAAAAGCTCGACAGGATTTTTTTGCACAAATTGATCTCCTGCAGATGTACGCTGATTTTCATCTTCTTCACGGAGTATCTCACGTTCAAGACGTAAAGTATTAGGATACACTTGTCGCAGTTTTTCCATAGCATCGATGAGTTCACCACGATCTGTCAATACCGCCATAATATAGTCGTGGGTATTGGTTCCTTCATACACACTCGGTTGAATCAGCTTTGCTAATTCTCCACGTATACAGCGCATATCCCTCAACGGTTCAAAATGAACTTCCTGGGTATTGCACTGCCCATCTGCATCCATCTCGACAAGCGTTATCGATTTGGATTGGGTGGCTTCTGAAAAAGAATACTTCATTAAGGAACCTGCATACCTTATATGGGGATACTTAACCTTTTGAGGCTGATGAAGATGGCCAAGCGCCACATAATTAAACGACTTAAAATAGTCCACCTCAACAGACTCACTTCCGCCAATACTTAATGGTCGTTCTGATTCAGAGGTATATAGCGCCTGTGTCCCTGCAACATAGCCATGGGCGATGCAGACTGTTCTTTTTTCTTCGCTTAATCCTTCTTTAATTGAATCTAATATATGATACATGGCATCATCATGTGTACGAATAGTACTATCTTGATATAGCTCGCGCACTACTGCCGGTTCTGCATAGGGTATCGGATAAAAAAAGACCTCGCCGCTTTCATCCACTAAAACAATAGGCTCAATCTCCTTGGTTAGCTTTCCACAGATATACACTCCATTTTTTTGCAACATTTTCGTGGCAAAGCTCAATCGATCCGGACTATCATGATTACCGGCAATAGCAATAACTTTTATTTGCAAAGTGACCACTAATGTACTTAGCACATCATCAAGAAGTTCCACAGCTTCTGTGGGAGGAACTGAACGATCATATAAATCACCGGATATGATAATAACATCCGGTCGTTGCTGTTTGACGTATTGTATAAATTGCTCTAGGATATGGCGTTGATCTTTTGTCATATGAACCCCGTGAACTAATTTTCCGATGTGCCAATCCCCTGTATGAATAATCCGCATAATATTTCCTCTCTTATCTACATTACTTTTACGCCTAACTTCTGTTAAGTAATCGCTTTACCGTAATCATTGCTTGTTCACGGGTGTAAGAACGGTCGGGCGCAAACATTTGATTGCCAACCCCTTCCATCACCTTTTTCCCCTGGGTTGCATCTGTGATATTTGTAACATAATCAACCGAAGCCTTTGCCCAATTTGGAATTTTATCGGCATCACTAAATTCCTGAACGTCCTGCACCGCTTCAATCTCAAGATACTGTCCAGCACGATAAAGCATGGTCGCAGCCTCTTGACGCAAAATACCGCCTGTCGGATTAAAGCGATTGTCGCCTACTCCATTGACAATGCCAAGTCTTGCTGCAAGCTGCACATCCAGATCAGTTGTATCTTTAAACTCCGTATCCACGACATCAACGGTCTCATAAAGCTCGTTATACGTCTGTCCAGTATATTGCATCAGTCCATGAATCAGTAACCGTGTAAAGTCAATGCGGCTAATATCTTCGGAATACGCCTCCATCAACATCTCTGGAATGAGATTCGCCTTATCCGCTTCAACTAGTTCTTCAAACGCCCAAACCGATGGTTGGTCATTTAACTCAAACAGTTTTACTTCATAGGATATAGGAACCTCTTCACCTTTTATGTCTATTCCAAGGACCTCTACATAAAACAGGTCTCCTGGTGCATACTTAACTTCATCCAATTTTGGTCGAAAGATAAGTGTTTTTTCAAGACCATAACGACTATTTTCTGTCGTAAAAAAATCCGTGTTGGAAGCTTCGCTTGGATCACTGTTGGTCTCTGCATCAAAACGATAGACTTTGCCGCTTTGTGCATGCGTTAGCTCTATGCGTATATTTTCTTTTATTGGTTGTTCATATTCCACTCCCAAATTAATGCTCCAAGGCGTAGACGTTTTCATGAATTCAACAGGCATATTTCCGGCTGCGGGCCATGCAATAAAAGGATAATCAATGGTTTCTTTTCTGGAGCGATCAAATACATATGTTGCAGTAAAGCCATTGTAACTTGAATCGACCAACGTATCTACGTAGCCAAACCCTATGTTTTGTAATTGAGGATTCAACAGCCATCGTCGATGGCCAACATCTGCCAAATTATATATATCATCATCTTGGAGATATCCCCAAAGAATACTATCTGAAATCGTCCGAAAACCTGCCGCAAGGTTTGATTTTGCAGACCCTTCTTTTCCAATCGCATAGGCTTCGTCCGATACCAGATTCGGTTTGGACGGGTAATGACTGATCGTTGCATTTAACATGTTAATATAGCTTGCATATTGCGCCGTTAAGTTCAGTTGTTCATCCATTTGGACATCTCCCGGCAACCCCACTAAACGTCTCGTCATTTTTATTACATTGTGCGCTTCTAAAAGCTCTTGCTGCTCAAGTTGTCCTATTGTATAGATATAACCTACCGTTGGCTCAATAACATAACGTGTCGACGCCTGACTGCGTATTTGAAATGGATTGTGATGGTACTGATACAACACTTCGATTTTGGATGGCATTATCAAATCGCCATATTCCCGGGCTTGTAATGTCAAACTATTTATACTGATGAATAACAAGAGTAAACTTGCTATAACGGTCTTTTTCTTCATAATTTTCTCCTTAAGTTGTGTCATGATATAGATTCCATTATAACATCATTCAGAAAAAAAGTCGCTTCACAGCGACTTTTTTAATATAGGTAGTTCTCAGCCTACGCCTTCAATATCCTCTAAATCGTATTGTTCATAGAGCTGATTTACATCCATAAATTCTATGTCTTTTGGTGGTGAAAAGGTGGTCTCATCTACAACAAAATCATCGGTTATAGTGGTCACATAATATGTTGAAGTCAGTGTATCTCCAAAATAAACTTCTGTTTTAAGAGGATACCAATATTTTGTTGAAATCCATTCCTTGCTTACATAATCCTCTTCCCCCATCTCCATAACAATCTCCATATATAACACTTCCATGCCGTCTAAAGTTGTCAACTCTGCTTTAGTTAGCCCTTCGATATCTTCAAAATACGAAGCCTCAAAATCAACATCAAAATTCATCTGCTCATCATCATTCCATACATCGGTATCGAATAACTCGCTATTATCATCATAATACACCATGCCTTGTCCACTTAGAGTGTTGTACATATATGTGGCGCCTTCGCTACTATTATAAATCATCAGGTTTAACCCTTGTTCATCTTCTGTTTCTACGCGCATACTCTCTTCATACAATGTCATCTTCGTAACGTACTCCATACCTTCGACCTGTGTTGTTGCTTCAATATACAATTTTTCATTCGGAGTCACATCGATGGACTGAAGTAAGTCATATCCAGAAAGCGATGCGTCAAGGCCTGAATCCATCTCTACATCTTCATCCGCTACTTCTTGGGTATTATTGTCATCCTCCATCGCCTGATCTTCTTGCTGTTGCTGCTCTTGCTGTTCTTGTGAAGCATCTGTCACCGTTTGTGTCGAATCTACATCCGGTGTCTCATCTGTCGATTTTTGCGACATGTTGCACGCAGTCAATAAAAATACTAACCCACATAACATAATTATTATATTTTTTTTCATGGTTTTTTCCCCTTCCTTATACCGCCCATTAAGCCATATCTCCTATTTTATTGTAGCACAAAGGTTTTGGGAGTATTATCCGACAATATACCCAATCCTTTGCAACCTTAAAAACTACGTTGACATCTTTGCTATAATCTGATATTATCTTACCAACCTATCTCACATATATTTTTAATATGATTTTATAGTTTAACTGTAAAATTTCTCATGAGATGCCTATCAACTATAAATTTAGATTGAGGTGATTTTTTGAATCAAAGTGCACCTATTATTCAACTCAAAGACCTTCGAAAAACTTTCGAAACCAAGGATGGTATTGTTGAAGCGTTAAACGATATTAATGTTTCTATTTCAAAAGGAGAGATTTTTGGAATTATCGGGTTAAGTGGCGCAGGAAAAAGTACACTCGTTCGATGCATTAACCTTTTAGAACAACCAACCTCCGGCTCTGTAATTTTTAATGGTCTTAACTTAGAAACCATGCCCAAGCAAAATCTACTGAAAGTTCGTCAATCCATGGGGATGATTTTCCAGCAATTCAACTTATTGATGCAGCGAAATACCATTGAAAATATTTGCTTCCCAATGGAGATTGCAGGTATTGATAGAAAGCAAGCTAAAAAGCGGGCCTTTGAACTTTTAGACATTGTCGGTCTTAGTGATAAAGCCAAAGCATATCCCGCACAATTATCCGGAGGACAAAAACAACGGGTTGCCATTGCAAGAGCACTTGCTACAAACCCAGATGTTCTGTTGTGTGATGAAGCAACAAGCGCTCTTGATCCAACGACAACAAAGTCCATCCTTGCTTTGCTTAAAAAGATTAATAAGGACTTGGGTATTACTGTCATTATTATCACGCACGAGATGAATGTTATCGAAGAAATATGTCATCGAGTTGCCATTATGGATCAAAGCCGTATTGTTGAAATGGGCGAAGTGGAAGATATTTTTATAAAGCCTAAGTCCAAAGTTGCACGCCAGCTTATTTTCTCTGATGAAACACATATTGATACATTCGTAGGTGAGCATAAGTGTCGAATTATCTTTGACGGACGCACTTCCTTTGAACCCATCATCTCAAATATGATTCTCGAATGTAAAACAAGCGTCAACATCCTTTTTGCTGATACCAAAGATATTGATGGAAAAGCTTTCGGACAAATGATTATTCAGCTTCCTGACCAGGAACGTAACCGAAACCGCATCTTTAGCTATCTCGATTCCAATAAAATATCTTATGAGGAGGTAAAAGACCATGTCCTTTGATCGCGTTGTTCTTGAAATGCTCGCTATGGGAATTTTTGAGACATTATATATGACGTTTGTCTCATCATTGATTGCTTATGCTATTGGACTACCAACGGGTATCTTACTCGTGATTACCGATACCGACGGAATTGTTCCTATGCCTTTGTTAAACAAAGTGGTCGGACTGATTGTCAACTTATTACGTTCGATTCCTTTTATTATTTTACTGATTTGGGTCATGCCTGTCACACGTTTTATCGTTGGGACCACCATCGGACCTACGGCAGTTATTGTTCCATTAACCATTGCTTCTGCACCATATATTGCTCGCCTTGTTGAAAGTTCCTTAAAAGAAGTCGACTCCGGTGTTATCGAAGCCGCTCAATCCATGGGCGCCAATACAAAGCATATTATTTTTAAAGTTTTAATTCCTGAGGCATTGCCCTCACTTGCTTTAGGCAGTGCCATTGCCGTAACAACTATTTTAGCATATTCTGCTATGGCGGGATTTGTCGGCGGTGGTGGCTTAGGTGATATCGCTATTCGCTATGGATATTATCGCTATGAAACAGAACTTATGATTATTACCGTTGTCATTCTTGTCATCATTGTTCAAGTTATTCAAGAAATTGGTGCCAAGTGGAAAAAACATATAGATCACAGTAATTAAATATTAGGAGGTTATTACATGAAAAAAACACTAAGCATTGCAGCATTTTTGTCACTATTTATCTTAATTCTAGCAGGATGTGGTCAAGGCGACAGCTCTGACAAAGTCATCAAAATCGGTGCAACTCCAAAACCCCACGCTGAAATCCTTGAGCAAGTGAAAGATCAACTTGAAGCTGATGGATATACTCTTGAAATTATAGAGTATACAGACTATGTACAGCCAAATGTTGCCCTTGATTCCGGCGATCTTGACGCTAACTTTTTCCAACATCAACCTTATCTAGATCAATACAATGCAGAAAATGAAGCACAACTCATTTCAGCAGCTATTATTCACTATGAGCCCTTTGGTCTATATCCTGGAAAAACAGATACAATTGATGCTTTAGCTGATGGTTCTCAAATCGCTGTTCCTAACGATGCAACTAACGAAGCTCGTGCTTTACTCTTACTTCAAGATCAAGGTCTTATCACCTTAACAGAAGGCGTTGGCTTAAACGCAACAATTAATAATATTGTTGATAATCCAAAAAATATTGACATTCTTGAAATTGAAGCAGCACAATTAACCCGTTCTCTCCAAGATGTTGATATGGCTGTCATTAATGGAAACTATGCTATTGATGCAGGTCTAAGCGTTGGAACGGATGCACTTGCCGTTGAGGACAAAGATTCCACTGCAGCAGAAACTTTTGGAAATATTATTGCCGTAAAAGAAGGGACTCAAGACAGCGAAAAAATTCAAGCCCTTGTTAAGGCTCTTCAAAGCGATACTGTAAAGAATTTTATTGAAACAACGTATGAAGGTGCTGTTATTCCAAAATTCTAAGTAATTTAATACCAAAATAAAATAGCGCATAAAAAAAGAGCTGATGCAAATGTATCAGCTCTTTTTATATCATTTGTTACGAAGGTAATAATGCGTTACTCTTGGATTGCTTGTCTTTTGAGACTGGAGTTCAAAACGGTTAAGTGACTGAATTAAAGGTTTTAACTTTGTATGTCCATAGTTTCGAACGTCAAAGTCCGGGTAACGTTTATTCAGCCGCGTTCCTACTTCTCCAAGATACGCCCAGCCTTCTTCATCTGAACAATCAGAGACAATCTGTCGCACAGTACGTGTCAGCCCTTTAATATCCGCAAAACCACTTTTATCTTTTGTCGAATGATTGTGCTTGTGATTATGCACCTCTGAACTAACCGGCTCCTTCGCCAAGACTTCAAGATATTTGAACTTTTCACAGGCCGATATAAACGGCTTGGGCGTTTTTCGTTCGCCCATACCGATAACATACATCGCTGCTTCTCTTAATCTTGAAGCTAATCGTGTAAAGTCACTATCGCTCGATACAATGCAAAATCCATCCACATTACCTGAATAAAGTATATCCATTGCATCAATGATAAGTGCTGCATCTGTTGAATTTTTCCCTACAGTATAACTATATTGTTGAATCGGTGTAATCGAATAGTCTAGAAGTATTGTTTTCCATGATCCAAGATTCGGTTTTGTCCAATCGCCATATATGCGTTTAATTGTCGGGGTCCCATGATTGGATATTTCGTCAAAAATGTATTTGATATATTTATCTGACACATTATCTGCGTCAATAAGCACTGCGATCTTTTGATCTTTTTCGGTCATAACTTCTCCTCTCGATACCCTTTACTTACCAATTTCAACTTCTACTGAATATCCATCATTCTTATTCGTCGTACGGATGCCTCCATAATTGACCAACTCGTCAAATGTAAGTTCATATTCATTATCTAAATCAAGAGAATCGAATTTCATAACCATTGTTAATGGATTGGAGTATGTTACATGCGTCGGAACTTTTTCAATCTTTATACCATTGTCATAATAGTATAATGTATAGTTTGTATTCAAAATATTGGGTATATCCAATGCAATCTCTTTATTGAATTCAACTTTAATGGAATCGCTTCCAATCGTTGTCGCCTTTGAGATATAGGTTGCTGTTACGTCACTTCGATTGTGTCTGAAATTATAATCATCAACACGTTTATAACTATTGCCCACCGCATCTTTAAGCGTTCCAACAATAACAAGCTCATATCGGTCTCTATCTTCAAGTGCGTCATCTTCATCTAAGAACAACTTGACTTCCTGACTACCGACTTCATGATATGCCGCAATTGGACGTCCGGTATAGTCTGTCTCCGTCGTTCCCCATATTACATAGTTATCTGGGTCAGATGCAGATTCATGTCCAAGAACACGGTCAAATTTTACTTTGATGGTATTGCCATCAATAATACTAACACTCTTGATATCAAGATCATCATCAAAATCAATATCCGCTTTAAAATCATATTCACGTTCAGTAATTGCAAATTGCTTTGTCGTGTCTGTAATATGATTAATCATCAGTGTGAATTCATCGTTATCAAACATACGCTCTTGAGTGGTTAAGTATACTACATTCCCATTTTCAACCACTTCTGCTTTTGTGATACGAATTGGATATTCATCGTCAAACATTAAGTAGTAACTAAATACTTGCTCTGCAATTACAGGATTAAGTACCTTGTTAAACTCAAGCATAATGGTATAGTCATTTAGGGTTTCGATATCTTTAAGTTCAAAGCGCTCATTTTCATCGACTTCGGATTCAAAAGTAACTGAATCGCCTTTTCCATCATTGAGTTGAACCCCATAGCTACTTGTCAAGCCACTATCAATACTTAATTTAAACATATCTTCTTCTTTAAAGATATAGTTTTTCAAGTAAATGGACACACCATTTTTAGCTCCCGCTAATTGGTTGATTTGCATTGTTGTTACGTCACCTTCAATTAAAAGCTTTGTTCCTTCATAGATGTTATAATACTTTGGCTGATAGGCATTACTATTAATCGGATGCGTAAAATACACATAAATAACATTGTTACTTACTTGCTCAACTTTACTAATTCTAAAGAAATCGGACTCTAGATTATCTGGACGATGTCCCAGGAATTCTTTTTTCAAGCTATAGTTATTACGATTACCATATGCATCAAAAACTTCTGCAATCACAAGTGTATATTCTTCTTCAATTTCTTGTAAATCTTTTAATCGAATACGATATGTGTTATCACCACGATCTGAAACCGAGTCAACTTCGAGATGCTTTTCATCATCATCCGACAGATAAATTGTAATCTGATCTTCTTCAAGATCTTTGATGGGTTCATTAAACGTCACTAAAATTTCATCATCTTCTTGAGCAACAATTTTCTCGATTTCTGTATCTACTGTATCTTTCATTAACAATAATTTTTTAGCTTGTTCTTCACTGATAAGTTCTTTTTCAATAAAGGTTTCAATCATCTGATCGCCAGTTCTTTTGTGTTCAATCTGCATAGATCTATGTAGTGTTTCAACAACATCACCACGCGTATAATTCGTATTGTCCGTTGCACGATATCGATAGTCATCATCAAGGACAACCCCTTTTGTATAGGCCATATAATAGACACTATTCCAGTCAAAGTCCTTATCATATTCATAACCTAAAACTACCAATATCATTTTCAAAAAGGCTTTTTCGCTTAAGTAAGCTTCCGGTTTAAAGCTTCCATCAGAGTACCCATTAATAATACCTTCTTCATCACAATATCCCACATATGGAGCATACCATTGAGTTGCTGCAACATCACTATAGTTGGTATTACTGTATTCTGTTCTTTCTGCAAGTACCTCTTTTTCAACACCTAAAAAACGCACAATAAACGTAGCCGCTTCACTACGTTTAAGTTTACCTTCCAGGTTATACCCCGTCCCTGTTCCTCGAAGTATTCCTAGTGTATTTAATATTTGCGCTTTTCCTTCTATACTAATGTTTGGCGTCGACGTCGCACCAAAAGAAGTTGTCAAACTTGATATAGTCAAACTAACGACAAGCAACAATGTTAATAATCGTTTTAATCCATTCATCCTTTTGTCCATTCCTTTCTGATTTGTCATTATTATCCCCATTATATCATTAGTTCAAATGCTAAACAAGGCAGAACGAAATTTGTAATCGTTTTATAATACTTTTGATAAAAACTCTTTTGCTCTAGGATGTGTTGGGTTTGAGAAGAACTGATCCGGTGGGCTTTGCTCTTTAATTTGTCCTTCATCCATGAACAGAATTTTTGTTGCTACTTCACGTGCAAATCCCATTTCATGGGTTACAATAACCATCGTCATACCACTATCTGCAAGTTTTTTTATCAATTCGAGAACTTCTCCAACCATCTCTGGATCTAGTGCAGATGTTGGCTCATCAAACAAAATCACCTTTGGGTTCATTGCCAAGGCTCTAACAATGGCAATTCTTTGCTTTTGTCCGCCTGAAAGCGTCGACGGGTATACATTCGCCTTGTCTTCAAGTCCAATAGTTTTTAATAGTTCCATAGCACGCTCACGAATTTCATTCTTAATCTGTACTTTGGTTTTTGTAATGTTATATGGTTGAATTTTCTCTTTACGGAAAATATTCTTTATGCCAATTCCAACATTTTTTATCTTCTGGCTTCGCAACTCATGATTGGCAACATATAAAGGTGCCAGCATAATATTATCAATAACTGTTTTATTATTGAATAAGTTAAATTGTTGGAACACCATACCCATATGTCGTCTATGGATATTAATATCCACCTTCATATCCGCGATATCAACACCTTCAAAAATAATCGACCCAGCTGTCGGATCCTCCATACAGTTTAAGCATCTTAAAAAAGTACTTTTTCCACTTCCCGATGGTCCGACAATAGCTATTTTTTCGCCTTCTTCAATGGTGATACTAATATCTTTTAATACTTCCAAGTTTCCATAGTTTTTCTTTAAATTAATTACGTCGATCACTTTTTCCAAGGCTCCTTTCCATAAGTTTAATTAAAAATGCAATCATCATGACTAAGGTAATATAAATCAAAGCCATAACTAGATAAGGAACCATAAATTCATAGCTATTTGTTCCAATATAGTTAAATGCAACATATAAGTCTGCTGCACCAACAAAACTTACTACAGAAGTCTCTTTAATGAGTGAAATGAACTCATTTCCAAGTGTCGGCAAAATGTTTTTAATCGCCTGGGGTACAACAATCTTAACCAATGTGACGCTGTAGCTTAGACCTACCGCTCGTCCTGCTTCCATTTGCCCTGAATCAACCGACATAATTCCGCCGCGCATGATTTCTGACACATATGCCCCACTGTTAAATCCAAACACCAAAACACATACATTAATTGAAGGAATGTTTAGACCTAGAATCGGCAGCAATACGTAATAGGACACAAGTAATTGGACAACAATCGGTGTTCCACGAAACATCGCAACATAGAACTTTCCAAGCCTTTGGAAAAACCGTGTTGTACGACTGTAACCCGGAAACACTTCGACACTGGCAATAATCGTACCGATAAGCGTACCTAATAGAAGGCCTACCACCGCAATATATACGGTGTTTTGTAAACCTTCTAAAACTTTAACATAGCCATTATTATAGTAAAATATTTCCCAAAATCTTTCAACTCTGCTACTAAAATTTCCCATAACCTGTCCTTAATTTAACTCATTTATAGATCCGACAATATATCCTGCTGGCGCTTCATCAATCACAACGTATTGAATATTACCATTAATCATATCTTGTACGGCTAAAGTTCCTGACTTATATGTCACGACTTCCACATCGTATCCGTCAAATCCCCAGTCCGCATCACCTTCAAGGTAAAATTGGGCTGTTGTACCTTGTTGCACTCCGATTTTTGTATCTGAACCAAGGGCATTAAGGGCTTCTTCCAACGCTTCAACAGTTGTTGCTTCAGCAAATGTTGCATCCGCTTCCATCGTCACTAGTGTTTGCGCCGCATTATAATATGGAATAGTAAAGTTAACATATTCTTTTCGGTCTTCATTAATCGTTAAACCTGCCATGGCAATGTCTGCCTTGCTTTCACCAACAGATAAACATACAGCATCAAAGTCCATATTGCTAATGACAAGTTCTTTTCCTAAATGCTCTGCAAGTAAAGCTGCTATTTCCATGTCGATTCCATAGTAGTTCTCACCTTTAGTATATTCAAAAGGCTCAAATGCTGCATTCGTAGCAACAATAAGTTGGTCTTTACTTGCATCCATTTGTGCTGACTTTACAGCAACCGGTTCGCCGTCACCAAAGTAGTTATTGTAAATTTCATCATAGGTTCCGTCTGTTTGAATTTGTTCAATAAAGGCATTCACTTCATCATATAGCTCTGGTTGTTCTTTATCCACACCAAATGCGTACTCTTCTTGTGTTAAAGGAATGTCTATTATCTTTACTTTATTGTTTTTTTCTTCTCCACCGCAACCTGCCATTGCAACAATTGCAAGTGCCAATACACTTATAAACATCATCATTTTCTTCATCGATTTTTTCTCCTCTTGTATTAATATTTATGCATAAATATATATTTTAATGCATAAATACATAATATAGCATATTTATGTCTTTGTCAATCAGACATTTACGCTAATTGAAAAATCGTATAATCAGAAAGGAAAGCGCTGTTGTCATACCACCCAATACCGTTCCCCAAGTCAAGTCAATCACTGTAATAAGAATCGGCCAATCTTTTAGTGTCGCCAGGTTTGTCAAGTCATATGTAGCATATGCAACAAATCCGAAAAAAGCTCCATACAAAAACGCATAGCGTATCGCCTCTTTATCCAATGCCGGATACAATGCAAAAAACATTAATCCAAGGATAAATATAATATAAAATCCGATGGCTGCTATCCAATTAGGTGGTGTGCGCATGATGTAACCTAAATGTCGACTATATAAGTCTTTTGCAATAATGCCAAGCCAAATCAAATCAATAACCATAAACACTGCAAAGGTAATAAAAAAATTACGAATCATAATTCCCCTCCATTCGCTTTGCCGACTCTAATTGTCTTGTGTTTATTGTACCTCTTTTTTTTGTTTTTCACAACCTGCTTAAACCTTAATAACCATCGCCTCAAAGGAATCTAGTTTAAGTGTTTGCTCTAATTGAGTTCGATTATAATTTGCTAGAAGAATTTCACCTTTTTCAAAGGGTTTGGGCAAGGCATATTCAAGGTTTTCTTCTGAAAAATTGCAGATTACCAATAATTCCTCGTCCTCCCACTGTCTTTTATATACATAAAGCTGTTCATGCATTTCTTCCAACAATATATATGTTCCATAGACTATAATATCATGACATTTTCTCAGCTTTAATATTTTCTTATAATAATGATACACCGAATCCTGGTTATTAGATTCTATGTCAACATTAACCGTATCTTTATTTGGGTTTACAGGTAACCATGGTTTTTTTGTAGAAAAACCACCATATTTACTTCCATCCCACTGCATAGGTGTTCGAGCATTGTCGCGACTTTTAAATCGAAGGTATGCCATCATTTGATCATGTTCAAGCAAGCCATTACCTACGATTTCCTTATATGCGTTGATACTTTCGATATCTTCAAATTGATCAATGCGGGAAAACGGATAATTTGTCATTCCTATTTCCTCACCTTGATAGATATAAGGTGTCCCTTTCATAAAATGCAAGCATGTAGCTAACATTTTGGCTGAAACTGCTCGAAATTGTGGTCTGTCATCTCCAAAGCGCGAAACCGCTCTTGGTTGATCATGATTATTCCAATATAGACTATTCCACGCCTGATTTTCTAAGGCAACTTGCCACTTTGATAATATCTGCTTTAACTTTGGAAGCGCAATTTTTTTGTCGGTCCATTTTCCAATCTCTCCACCATATTCAACATGTTCAAACTGAAAAATCATATTAAGCTCTTTCGCGGTTTCTCCCGCATATTTTTTTGCTTCTTCAACCGTTACATTCGGTGTCTCTCCAACTGTCATTATATCATAGTGCGCTAAAACATTTTCATGCATTTCTTGTAAATATTCATGCACTTTTGGTCCATTGATTGCATAAGGCGAAAAATCACCAAATAATCCCTGCTTGGTTTCTCCATCAGGAAACTCTGTATCTTTAGAAATCATATTAATCACATCCATACGAAATCCGTCAACACCTTTTTCGCACCACCAACGCATCATCTCATATATCGACTGACGCAATTGTGCATTTTCCCAATTAAGGTCCGGTTGTTTTTTAGAAAATAAATGCAAATAAAACATTTCTGTCTTTTCGTCATATTGCCACGCCGATCCACTAAAACAAGACCCCCAATTATTAGGCTCTAATCCACTGGGTTGACCTTGTCTCCAAATATAGTATTCTCGATATATATTTTCTCGACTTTCTCGGCTTTGCGTAAACCATGCATGTTCATCTGATGTATGGTTTACCACTAAATCCATCATAATTTTCAACCCTTTTTGATGCGCTTTTTCCAACAACATGTCAAAGTCATCCATGGTTCCAAACTCTTGCATGATTTTTTTATAATCACGTATATCATATCCATTATCCGCATTGGGTGAATCATATACCGGCGATAGCCAAAGGACATCAACACCTAAGTCACACAAATAATCCAGCCGATGTATAATCCCCTGTAGATCTCCAATTCCATCCCCATCACTATCCATAAAACTTCTCGGGTAAATTTGATATACCACCGCTTCTTTCCACCATGCTCTATTAATGTTCTTCATTATTATGTCTCCTTCAGTTTACTTAATAGCACCTTCTACCATTCCCTGAATAATCTGTTTTTGTGCAAATAAGAAAAGTATGATAATGGGAATCATAGCTAAAAAAGCAGCTGTCAATATAAGATCCCATTGTTTAACATATGATCCTACAAAACTTGTCACCGCGACAGGCAATGTTTTTATTTTTCCATTGAGTCCAAGCATAAGCGAAGGAAGTAAAAAGTCATTCCATATCCAAATCCCATTTAAAATAAGTACTGTCATCTGAATCGGCTTTAATAAGGGCATAATAACATGAAAAAATGTTTGCTCCGGCTTACACCCATCAATACGCGCTGCTTCTTCCAGGGAATATGGAATGCTTTTGATAAAACCATGCAAAATAAATACCGACATCGATCCACCAAACCCTAAATATGCAAATACAATCCCTTTATAACTTTGAAGTAATCGTATCCCTGTAAAATCTGAAATCTCGCGAAATGTAGATAAGAGAGGAAGCATAACCACCTGAAACGGAATAATCATCGCAGCAACGAGGATGAGGAAAATTGTATCCGACCATTTTGTTTTATTGCGCACTAAAATCCATGCTGCCATACTGGAAAATAAAGTAATGACGAATAAAGAAACCAATGTAATCAATACTGAACTAAAAAATGAATTCCAATAGTTAAAATTTTGATTGTTAATCACATTGCCCATATTCACAAAGAGTTGGCCCCATTGCGTAGGAAGGCTAATCGGACTAATAACAATTTCACTACTTTTTTTAGCTGAATTAATGACAACAAGCACAAAGGGAAACAAGAAAACCAGCATTAAGACGATGGTCAACACTTCCATGATATTTCGTTTGATTATCTGTGAACGCATTACATTTCCACCTCTCTTTTTTTACTAATCACCACTTGGGTTAACGACACTATGGCCAAAAGAATAAAAAATACAACCGCTTTGGTTTGCCCCAAGGCATATTGATTTTTAGAAATGGCTGTTTTATAAATATTGAGCGCCAAAAACTCCGTTGATAAAATCGAAAAACCATTTAATATTCGACTGGGCCCTCCATTGGTAATTGCCAGGTTCAAGTCAAACTGTTTAAACGAATTGACTAACGTTAAAAAGATAGATACAGTGAACGTATTAGCAATCATCGGAATCTTAATCTTAAATAAAGTAACCAAACTATTGGCTCCATCAACACTCGAGGCTTCTAACACATCTCGTGGAACGCCTTGAAGTCCTGTCACATAAATCATCATAATGTATCCTGCATATTGCCAACTGCTCACTAGAATAATGGCTAAAATGGCAAGATTTGGATCTGTTAACATTGACATACTTCCTTCAATTAATGATGTAAATACTTTATTGAAAATAAACTGCCAAACATAACCAAGCACAATTCCACCGATTAGATTCGGCACAAAAAATGCTGCTCGATAAAAATTTCTTCCTTTTATTTTTGAAGTACATAGCAGTGCCAATGACAACGCCACAAAATTGACCAACAATATATTAATCGTTGCAAATACGATCGTAATGAGCAAAGAATAAACATAGTCTTGAGACGTGAACATTGTAATATAGTTTTCTAATCCCACAAACTGATCAAATTTGATACCATTCCAATCTGTAAACGAATAGAACACTCCAAAAACAAACGGGATAATCACTGTAAATGCAAATGCAAATAAAAGAGGTAGGAGAAATAAAACATTGATAATTTGTCTATGTTTTCTGGTTGGCAAAACATATAATCCTCCCATACATAGCAACAGACCTCCTATAAGTAGATACCCTCGATAGCCTTCTTGCCCACCACCAAAGTTGAGAATCATTGCCACCACAACACTTACAATGCCCAAAGCAATTATTGCGATAGAACTCCGTCTTTGTATATTGATATCCATGAAAAACTTCCTTTCATTCTTTTATATAAAGGAAAATCTCCACAACATTGTTTTACAATATCATCGGAGATGTTCCTTTTATATTATAACGTTTATTTTAAAGTTCCAATGGCGCTTTCCATTAATTCTACAAAACCATCTACATCAACATCGCCTCGTGCATATGCTTCGAACACAGGTCCTAAATCATTCATAGCAAATCCTTCAGGCATTTTTGCCCATTGCCATGAATAAGTTTTTCCTTCTTGAACCCATCCCATTAAGTTAATAGCAAGCGGAGATACCGGTTCAATTGTTGTTGATTGGAATGGAGAAATCATTCCAGCATCAACGACAAGACACTGTGCACCTGCTTCTGTTGTTGCAAGGCTTTCAAGGAAATCTTTTGCTTCTTGAACATACTCACCGTTATTATAGACAGCCCACCAAGATGGAGCATCCGCCAAAATACCATCGGTATCTTCTTCCATAAATGCTAATGGTGAAATTCCCATTGCAAATTCAACACCATAATCTGGTAGAGAAGGATCAATCCAGTTCCCTTGATGTACAAAGGCTGTTTTACCTTGTGCCCACAATGCTAATTGATCATCATATGTTCCACTAAGTAATGTGCTTTTATCTGAATAGTCAAAAAGCATTTTTACGAATTTTCCATATTGAGTCATTCGCTCTGTATCAATTTCACCATTTTTCAACATATCAATATATGTTGTATCGCCTTGTTCTAATCCTGTAGATAAATAAGTTCCAAAGTTATGGTTTCCTGTTGACCAGTACATCTGACCGGCTTCAGCTGCCATCGAAACAACTGCTGTCAATCCAAGCTCGTCTTTCATCCCTTCGATTTTTTCAAAAGCTTCTTGATATGCGTTGATATTTGTCAAACTGCTTGGATCAACTCCTGCTGCTTCAAGGATATCTTTGTTGTATGTTAACCCATATCCTTCTACTGCATATGGGAATCCTACAACTTTACCATCTGGAGTTTTATAAGCAACAGCTGTATCTTCTGCCCAAGTTTCATTACTCAAATCTTCCATATGTTCTTCCCAAGTTAAAAACTCACCTTCGCCACCAAACACAAAAATGTCCGGCATATTACCTGCCGCAAAATATCCCTTAATGGTTGCACCAATATCTGCACCTCCACCAATTGACTCAATAATAACCTCTACCCCAGTTTGTTCTTCATATGCCTTCGCATATTTTTGTAGAGCACCATCAATCTCGATTTTTCCATTAATAATTCGAATCGATGCATCCTTACTACTTTGTTCATCGGTATCATTATCTTTCTCTGCTGTTTGTTCCTGTCCTGAAGTATCCTCGTTGTTTGATTGTGTTGTATCACTTCCACATCCTGCCATAACAACAAGCATAGATACAAGTAATAGTACTGACATTAATCTTTTCATGGTGAATCCTCCCTAAATAAATTGATTTCGTTATTAACTTTTGCGCATAAGTTATATCTACAGTTATGATTTTAGCACTTTTATATTAAATGCACAAGTATTTTTTCTATTTTTTTACTTTTCTATGTAACTTTTTCGCAAAAGGTTTCTTCAAAAAAAAATAAAAGCTTGGCTAAGCTTCTATTTTTTTGACAGAATCTCTTATCTGCAATGTAACTGGCAAAATAATTTTTTCTGGTTTCTCTGATGTATTTTTAATCATCTTGATGAGTTTATTGATTGCTATATCCGCCTTATCTCCAGTACTTTGTCTGACCGTCGTAAGCTTTGGGCGTACAAAAGAGGCTACTATCGCATCATCATAACCAACCACCGATATATCTTTTGGTATATTATACCCAAGGTCTGATAGTGTCCCCATTGCTGCTACTGCATAATTGTCCGAACAAAAAACCAAAGCTGTAGCTTCCGGATGTTCACTTACCGCATCCGTCACACTCTTTTTGATTGCATCTAATCTTCTTTCGACTTTATATTTATATCCTGAGTCCGCAGGGAGTCCCCCTGCTTTAATCGCATCCAAAAACCCCATATATCTGGCGTAATCTCCACCTGTATAATTGTCTGAAAAAAAAGCAAACTTCTGGTGTCCTTCTTTAATAAGATAGCTGGTCATATCAAAAGCCCCTTGATAGTCTTCTATACCGACATTGGTATATTGATGTTGATCATTTAAAAAATAGCCATCAATAAATACCAGTGGTTTTTTATAGACATCTTTGAGTATTTGCGCTTTTTCATAACTAAAACCTAGAGCAACAATTCCATCAATATTCCAAGACGATACAAAACTGCGAATCTCTTCCATATCATCCGAACTGTAAATCATCAAAAAATACCCATGTTTGCGCACACCAATCTCAAGAGCTCCAATGAGCTCCCCGGTAAAAAAGTCCTGTACCATATTGTTGTAGAGAACGGATTTTGTACTCATGACAAAACCAATAACATTTGAGTTATTTTTTGCCAAATTGATCGCTGAACGATTCGGTACATAATTGTGTTCTTCAACGACTTTTTGTATTTTTTTTGCTAATTCTGGTGACACTTCTTTCGTTTTTCCACGGATAACGTTTGAAACCGTTGTCGGGCTTACGCCAATGATTTGCGCCATTTCTTTTATTGTAATCAACCGATCACCTCATTCATTTTATCGTTAATATCATAACGTACCATTCCTTTTCAGGCAACCCGTTACAGCATTAAGGTCATACGATGTTCATTCAACCCTTTATTGATACCATAGTTTCTCACAACTTGTTGATACCGCCATGGCTCCTGCATCTAACAACTGAATAATCTCCTCTTTTTGATCAATCAAGCCGCCGGCAATGATAGGCGCCGACACAGTCTGAGCCATTCGACGAATGGCTTTTGGCATAACACCTGGCATAATTTCAACGATATCGGGTTTATTTTCTTTTATGGTACGAACCCCCATATCAATGGATTTAGAATCCAGCACAAACACGCGTTGCACCGTAATCAACGCCAAGTCTTTTGCCCGTCGAATCATGGATGCTTTAGTTGTAATGATTCCATCTGCACCGACGACTTCTTTTATATATTCTAATCCAATGCTATCATGTGCAATCCCCTTAATCAGATCCACATGTAAGCACACAATTTTACCTGCACTTTGAAGCTGGTTTACCCACTTTCCCACATTAAAAATATTGCATTCAAGTAAAAAAACCACATCACATGGCGATTGTATCGCCGCTTGTATGCCCTCACCATCTGATACTGCTGCTATAATTGGATTATCAAGGATCTTATTCACTTCGGTTGTTTTTTCCACCTATTAACCCCGGCCTTCCTTATGTTTTACATCTTTTCGCAAATATCTATTTTTGACGAATTGCTAAATGATGTTTTTGAATATATTGCTCAACAGCTTGAACATCTTTGTCTCCACGTCCTGACACATTGACAATAATAACTTGCTCTTGTCCAAGCGTTGGCGCAAATTTTATCACATGCGCAATTGCATGGGAACTTTCGATTGCAGGAATAATTCCTTCTACCTGTGATAGATACAACAAAGCCTTGACCGCTTCTTCGTCTGTGACTGAAACATACTCTGCACGCCCTTGATCTTTTAGATAGGCATGTTCCGGTCCTACGCCAGGATAGTCCAATCCTGCTGAAATCGAATACACCGGACTAATTCCACCATTTTCATCTTGAATAAATATGGTGTTCATTCCATGAATAACGCCTTCTTTTCCCTTTGCCATAGTCGCAGCATGTTTATCTGTATCTACACCTAATCCAGCAGCTTCTACCCCAATAAGTTTTACCGATGCATGTGGAACAAATGCACTAAACAACCCAATGGCATTACTTCCTCCGCCAACACATGCTATACAGTAATCCGGCAAGCGCCCTTCTTTTTGTTGAATTTGTTCCAATGCTTCTTCTCCAATTATTTTTTGGAATTCACGCACCATGGTCGGGTAGGGATGTGGGCCAACTGCTGATCCTAACAAGTAAAATGTATCTTCAACATTTTCAACCCAATATGTTATGGCAGCATCTACTGCATCACTTAACGTCTGCGTTCCCGAAGTTACCGATACAACTTTTGCACCTAAAAGCTCCATACGAAAGACGTTAAGCGCTTGTCGTTGCATATCTTCTGCGCCCATAAAAATCTCACATTCCATATCAAACAATGCCGCAGCTGTCGCCGTTGCTACTCCATGTTGTCCGGCACCGGTCTCTGCGATGACTTTTTTCTTGCCCATACGTTTGGCTAGGAGAATCTGCCCGATAGCGTTATTAATCTTATGTGCGCCTGTATGATTTAGATCTTCTCGTTTTAGATATATCTTAGCTCCACCTAAGCGCTTCGTTAGGTTTTGTGCATAATAGAGTGGGTTTTCTCGTCCAACATAGTCTTTCATATAGTACTTATATTCTTTGATGAACTCAGCATCTTGGATTGCTTCATCATATGCTACTTCCAGTTCTTTAAGTGCTTGTATAACCGGTTCAGGAACATATTGTCCTCCGAACCTTCCAAATTCATGTGGCATAAGCTGATCCTCCTACATCGTTAAATTTTTTCTTCATTTTATCACATCACCGCGTTATATTCAATAAAAGGTTCATTCCATAAACCAATCAACCTCTGCACTTTTGCCACATTTATAAATGTAGACGCCTTCGAATGACCTCTTTCATATTCTCTGTTAAGCTTCTTGTCACAATGCGTAGGATTATAGCCACGGACAAACATCCGACAGCTACAATGATCGACCATGATAAGCGAATTGTCTCGTGGATATTCATGGATACGACTGCATCAATTCCTATACATAAGATAGCAATGGTTAGAATAATAAAGGTTGGGAAAAATCCAAAATGGCGTTTATTTTTCGATTTTTTATACATATAATATGCAGAGAGAACACTGATATACGCTAAAACATTCAGGGGCAATGCATAATCTAAAAACCATGCCTGACCTCCGCTGAGTCTTGCTAATGCATAGGAAAGATATAACGTCGTCATAAAGACCCCTGTAATGTTTAAAAAGGGACGTAAATATCCAAAAAGGAAAAACACGTAAAATACCAGTGATATAGTAATAACCAACACAACCCGTAATATAGGTTCACTCACCGGATAGAAAAATTTGATCATTGACATAATGACAATTGCACTGACAAAAACAATCAATACTGCAAAAAAGATTTGGTTTTTGACTTTTAAACGATAATCTTGATATATGTTATATGCCTGAGGATATTTTTTTAGAATTTCCAAGGTTTCATCTTTTTTATAGGGACTTTGTTCATCAAAGGCATGGACATCTGGAATTGGAAACTGACACAATGGACAGCTTTTTACCGTGTCATCGACTTCCACACCACACTTTGGACAATAGGCCATATTCTCACTCCTTCACATTTTTAGTCTTGATTTGTCTCAATACGAATCGGCACACCTAGCTTACGTAATTTTCTAAAGAATATTTTTTCTATTTCTGTCGAATTGATTGTCTTGCCAAAACTAATATAGCAATGGTCTTTGTATGAACAAAGACACATCTTGATCTTATTGACCTCGCTGGGCGCCGGATAAAATTCAATCGCTTCGACATAAGGTTGAATTTCATCAGGTAAGCGCACTAAGCCAAGATTTGACACACTGGTCGTATATCCTTTTTCACCATATTTTACATAGATATATGGCATAATCAAATTTTTAAAATATAAAGGTAATGCACGGACAAATAATATCCGTTCATTTTTTACATTTCGAGTAATATATCGACTCACATTTTTTTTCGTATAATGTAATTGCATATATCCTTTTAGATAAGCAATGAGCTCTTCTAAAGTATATGTTCCCAGTCGTAAATCAATCTCCGGCGTTAAACTGACAAAAAAATTTTTCATTGATTGCGAAGGAAATAGCTGGCGCAAATCGACCGGAATATTAATCACAATCCGCTTATCTTTTTGGTGTTTTTGCAATGTTTTTGTCTGATTTACATAGTCTTGAATCGCTTCAAAATACAGTGCTGTAATAAACTGCGTAATGGTACACGAATATGCTTTGGACAATTCTTTTAATTTTTTTACCGGAACAATTCCTGTCAAAAAGATATAGCGCCCTTTTTCAACAAGCGGAAACGGAAAATGCATAGCTTTTTTATTGCTACTTGGCACCGGAATACTCGGATCATAATAGCGTTTAAACGCATCTTCACTTTCTTGAGGATGCGGCTTTTTTTGGACATCCTTGGCTCCCTCCAGCCGCTTACAATAAATTCCATAATGCACTTTCATATACTGTATCAGAAGGGTTTTCAAAAAACTCATAGCCCCGGTTCCATCAGCAACACTATGGGATATCTCAAAGTGTATATAGTGTTTATAATAAAGCACACGAAAAGGGAATGTTTTTTTCTTCGTAAACTTTAAGAACATACACGGATAGTGGGTCTCCTTTTGTATCTTTGGCACATGGCGCACTTCTTCAAAGTAATACCAAAACATTCCTTTTTTTAAATTCACCTTGTAATATGGAAAGCGTTCAATCGTGTTCTCAAGGGCTATTTGTAAACTCTCAGGAGATATATCCTCGCTTAATTTGGCTGAAAGGCGAAAAACCGTTGACCTTCGGGTCGAGGCTATTGATGGATATAATTTTCCTGCATTATCCAGTTTATACCATGCCTTTTTCTTTTTCTTTCGCATATACTCACTCATTTCCTAATCTATCGTATCCGCATGATTAAATATCTTTCTTAAATATAACACACGCTCTTTCATTAACTCTTGGATGACCGGGCTAAACTCAAAGTTATCATATCCATGAATTCCACCTTTAACTTCTTTTGTTATTACATGTATTCCTGATGCTTTCAATTTTTGTCCATATTCAACTGCTTCATCTTTTAAGCAGTCATATTGGGCAACTTCAATATACGTCTTTGGAAAATCTGCATTCACCTCATAGTCCAAGGGCGTCACAAAATACTCTCCTTTGTTCAGCGTTTTTAGATATTTTCTCCACATTTCCTTGTTTTTTTTGGCATTCCAAATCGGTGTGTCTATGTACTCCCGCATAGATTCGCTTGTCATCTTATTATCGATAACAGGATAAATCAAAAGTTGTGTTAATATCTTTGGCCCTCCATTTTTTACAGCTCTATGGGTAGTCATACTTGTTAAAAATCCACCTGCGCTGTCTCCTGCCAAAGCCAACTTATCCATATCAACCTTTAACATCTGGGCATGTTCTTCAACCCATGTTAGTGCTGAATATGCATCTTCAATGGCTTTTGGATACCTATGCAAAGGCATCACTCGATAATCAACAAGGACAACGATACATCCGGCTTCTATGGCATACTCTTCCATTCTTCGGCGCATTCTTGGCGATATCGACAACATAAACCCACCACCATGATAATAAATCAGGCACGGATTTTCTTTAACCGTAACCGGCGGCTCATAGACATGTACTTTTATTTTTTTTCCATCTGTACTGGCAATTTTATACCCTGTAACCCGGACTTCTTTATGCTTGTTATAAAAATACCATCCCAACTTATACAACATTCGAATCCAGCAGACTGCAATCCAATTTGTGGGTGTTGTCAAAAACAATGCTGAACGAAAATCCTTATGTACGTCATAAATTTTTTTCATGGTTACCCTCTAGCTTTCTGTCGTTGGAATTAGATATCCTGATACACATATTCAATAACAACACTTTGTAATCGTCGATAATGCCTTAACATGTAATTTAACTTCGTAATACTAAAAAACCATATCGTAAAGATTTCCCACAAAGCCACCCATGCTCCGATATATAATCCTTCTACAAGCGTTTTCGAGAAAAAATCCACAGGAAATCTACCTTCCAAGAAATACGCAAATACAAGTAAGGCTACACCAATAACGGTGAGCATAAGTGTATTGCGAATTTGGCGCATTTGCTCGCCTTTTAATTTTCGAATCCTGTATGAAAAATAATGATGAAACCCTTCAATACTTCGCGCTTCTTTTTTAGCGTCAATGAGTGCATAAGGCAAGTGAAACGATACCACCAGTCGACGCGATAATCCAATCTCATAGGAACATTCCATAAGATAGTCTAATAAATCATCATCTAAATCTCGATTTGTAAAAGGTGAATAATCCCACTCACTATAGACATCTCTATACAAATCAAGAGTTATATCTACATGATAACTTGACGTGGCTTCATTATATCGATATAACTCTTTTAACTCCTTCTCTTTCATCGCCATCACCTATCCTCAGAGGATATTATATTCTCCTTATATTATAGCATGACTTACAACTTAAGAAAAAGACAAAATATGGTTAAATTCCATCTGTATATCTACCTTGCGTAGTTGACAGGCTTGACCTTCGACCATCGGCGGCCAGTGCTCAAGATAGACTTTGGCATCCGCGCTTAGTGCAGTGACTTTCATAACAATCTCTCTAGGAAAACCAAAGCGTCGTAAACTTATTTCCATTGGTTCACCCATATAATAATGATCAGCTACTTTTTCACCCTCAAGATAAATGGCTGCTTGGTCCCCATCATATGTTAGTTGTAAAAAGTAGTCTTCAAGTTCTGAGCTGTTTTTTTCATATTCCAAAGTGATTTTATATTCGCATGTTTCACTTGTTTTTTCTAAATCAACTATGTTGACTAAGGGAAGCTTTGCTGATTCCAAAGTGTTTTTTTGATAGACACTATGGTTTTTTTCACTTTGTACCTCTATAAAACCTTGAGGTACTTTGGATAGCGCAGGATAGCATGTAAATTCAACGACATTTTCACCAAATAAATGTATCCCATCATCCATTGGAACAACATTCGCCTCAGTAATAATCAAATACTCCTGGTCAAGGTGAACTTTCCATGCATTAAGCGCTTCCTCTCGTGTTAATGTGACTAAATCCACCTCTGCACTTTCTTGATTCAAGCAATAATTAGGTTCTGCATCCCCATAAAATATATACATCGTTTTTGCATTATCCAACTTACTAAGTGGTGATACCGTTGCACTTTTAAGCACAATATTTTTTTCCTTATCCAGTACCATATTAAACGGATAGAAAAAATATGCTCCATCCGCAACCTGAATCTTTGGAAATTCAATGGTCTCTTGATCCAACTGAACCTTTAATCGAACGTCTTGGTGCGTAGCCATCGTATAACTTCTCTGATAATTATTTACAAAGACATAGCCTGTGTTGCCATCATGTCGATAAGAATAACGCAACGCTTCGTAATTAGTAGGATATAACGGGTTATCTTCAGGAATAACCGCTGGCAAATGACAAAACGCTTCTCCAAAATCTTTAATGAACATCGTATATAGCTTCAATTCCTTTAACGTGTCTGACATCTGCCCATACTCGCGGATCGCAGTGTGAAAATCATAGTTTAATTCCGGATAATCATTGACCTCCCCATTCGCTCTAGATTCTTGCAAGGAACTAAGCTTCCCTTTGGGATTTGTACCTCCATGATACATGTAGTATCCTAGGAGATTGACTCCACTGCCCAACTTAGTCAGCGACATCGCTCCGATGTCTTTTGCTAAGGCCACCGGGCGCCGATGGTGTGTCACTTGCAACCCTCCGCCAAGCTCCGCAGTTAGATAAGGAAACTTATGGATATCAAAGGTAATCCCTGTCCCAAACCCAAAATCGCTACCGATATTTTGATCGTTGCGTTCATGTGTAAATATATAGTTTCCACTAGGCTCTATCTTGGTTAAACGTTGATCCCATGGAGCTTCACAATAGCCACCCATCACCGGAATCAAACCTCCAGTTACCGCACCACCCCAACCTGTTGCCGTATAATAAGGCACAACAAACCCAATGTCTTTTGCCATCGTTGTCAGGGTTTTCATGTGATTTTCTCCTGCTTCTCCTGTAAGTCCATTACAGTGCCCATATTCATTTTCAATTTGTACGCCGATAATCGGTCCTCCATCTTGATGAAAAAGCCCCTGCACTTGTTCGTAAATTTTTGAATAAAAACGATGTACTTGTGCAAAATAATTCGAATCATTGGTTCTTGGCTCAAACCCTTGTTCAAGCATCCAATCAGGAAAACCACCATTACGCACTTCTCCATGACACCATGGGCCAATGCGCAAGAACAATTTTATATCGCATTCCTTACACGCTTTAACAAAGCTACGCAAGTCTTTGTTCCCCAAAAATTCATACTCTCCTTGAACTTCTTCATGATGAATCCAAAACGTATAGGTAGACACAACATCCACACCGCCAGCTTTCATCTTATATAGGGATTCTTTCCAATATTGCTTTGGATATCTTGAATAATGAAATTCCCCCATGATCGGAAACCATGGTTGATTATCTCGAGTAAAGTATTTTGATGTATATCCATAATTAATCATTAGCCTATCCTCTCTTTTTGCATTTGTCCATGTATTATTTTATAACTTAATATCAAACCTTAGTATCAAAACATCATATAAAATCTATGCAGTATTGTCAAACAACTTCAGAAAATAAAATTAACGGTCCTCTCTTTTTGTGCTATTATAAAGATATAATCTATATTATACGTTCATTATGATCTGATTGTTTGGGAAAGGATGATATCTATGAAACTATACACTATTATCAAAGAACATTTAACCGCCCTAACAGATACGGTTACAAGATATCCTATTTCAACGATATATTTAATTGCTATTGTACTCATCCGCTTTTTAGCTATCGAAAACATTAACGATCAACGCATCCTATACGACCAGCTTTTTGCAGCACTCATTATTGGTTTTTTCCTATCTATCAATATTCGTAGACTCAGCGAAACCTTTTCGCTACCGACATATTTTAAACCTTGGTTACTCTATGTCTTGGGAATGTTTCTTACCTTTGGCTACTATCTTATGATCCGTAGCCAAGATCACTTGCCATCTTCTGATTGGATTCGTACAGCTGTTTTATCCTTTGGATTATATATCTGCTTTCTTTGGATTGCAACCCTCTCAAAGCAAGCGCCCTATTTTTATCAATCCTTTATGAATGGTTTTAAAGCACTGGCAATGTCTTTGTTTTTTTCTGGCGTGTTGTTTTTAGGCCTCGCTTTAATTATCGCAGCTATTGATACTCTTCTTTTTAGCATTGACGAAAATCTCTATATGCATTTTACTACCTTTGTTTTCTTATTTTTCGCTCCACTTTTTGTCCTTTCACTGATTCCAAACTATAGCACTACTTTGCCAAAACCTCTAGAAAAAGCTATTCAAGGCACCCGTTTTTTAGAAACTTTATTATCATATATCATTATTCCTTTGACTGTTATTTTTACATTTATCTTATTCATATATATTGGCTTAAATATTCGAGGGGATTTTTGGACTGAGAACCTCCTCGAGCCTATGCTGGTAAGCTATTCTATCGTTGGCATTAGCGTATTGCTTTTAAGTGTAAGTTTTGAAAATGGCTTTGCCCGACAATTCCATCGTATTTTTCCTAAACTCCTTATCCCTTTGGTTTTACTTCAGCTTATCGCTTCTATTATGAAAATTCATGAGCTTGGCATTACACATGCCCGCTATTTTGTCATTCTCTATGGTATTTTCGCCTTAGTTACCGGAATTATCTTTAGCTTTTTTCAACCCAAGCACTTGGGAATAATTGCTATTTGCTTTATGTTATCCGCCTTGATCTCTTCCCTTCCGCCTTTTGACGCTTTTACCGTGAGCAAATATACCCAAATGAATCTATTAGAAGATATACTCCTTGAAAACGATATGCTTGTGGATGATAACGTTCTACCTAATCCAGATTTAGATGAAACTTCAAAAATGCAAATTATTGCATTATCCAGATATGCATATCGCATGGGTTTTTTGAATGAATTCTCTTGGATTGATGCAAATTTCGTATATTATAAAGATTTTGAGACGGTTTTTGGATTTAGTTCATATGAGCGTCCGTTAGTTAACAAAGCGGGTAACGGTTTTTATTATAACTACAACCGTGAATATGATAAAATTCTCGAACTCGATGGTTATAGCTATCTTACACATTTTTCTATTACATACTTTTTGGATGAGGATACATCCATAACCCCAACTTCCTTTGTTATTAATAATACCTCCTACCATTTGTCATGGTCGCCAAATGAACATCTTGGGAAGTATGACCTATACAATGACCAAAATACATTGTTAATCTCTATCGATACCGCTTCCTATGATGCACCTTCCTATGAGAGTGAAAACACATCTGCACGTCTAAAAATTATACCTAATAACATCAACCTTTATTATGAAGATGATCAGTTAAATTCTTTAACGGCAGATATGATTCTTCTTATAGATATGAAATAACTATGGTGTCTATAGCAACAATATGATAAAATAACCCATATTATTATTTACGCGTCACACACTACACTCAAAACTTATACTATAGGAGTTTCTCATGTCAAAGTATACCCGCACTACCTTTATCTTGTTTTCTTTTTGCATTAGCCTTTGGTCCTTTGTATTTGCTACACATGTCACTGCCAGCGAGCCTGTCTTAGGTTCTGAAACTGCCGTGCTTATTGACGGAGATACCGGTCAAGTCCTATTTGAAAAGCAAGCAGATAAATCCATGTACCCTGCCAGTATCACTAAGCTGATGACAGCTTTGTTAGCCATTGAAGCTTTGGACCCTGATGACACCATTACCTTTAGCGAAACCGCAATTGACAGCGTGGATAGTGGTGGAAGCCGTATTGGTATTCATCCAGGTGAAGTCTTGACAGTCAATGATGCCCTACATGGCTTATTGCTTATGTCCGCCAATGAAGTTGCCAATGGTTTAGCTGAAAAAACGAGTCAAAGCATCGATAATTTTGTTCAGGATATGAACACTCGTGCCAAGGATTTAGGTGCAATAAATACGAACTTTACCAATCCCCACGGCCTCTTTAATGTAGCCCATCAAACCACAGCTTACGACATGGCACTTATAACCAGAGAGCTTATACGTCACCCTTATTTTTTAGAAATTATGGCTGACAGCACCTATGAAATACCTATAACCAATAAATCTGACGAAACACGTTTATTATATCAACAACATAAAATGCTCAACACCAAAAATGACCTGTCTATTTATCGCGACGATGTAATTGCAGGTAAAGTCGGCTACACAAGTCAATCCAAAAATACACTCGTAACCGTTGCTCGACAGGGGTCTCGTACCCTAATCGCTGTGATTATGCGTACAGAATATAACGATCTCTATGCTGATACTGCCAAACTTTTAGATTATGGCTTTGAAGAATATAAGCACGTACCACTTCTAGCATCAGATTTTTTACAAACACAGCCTATCCAAGATAACGGCATGTCCATTGGAACTATGGATTTAATGCTTAATGAAGATATTGAACTTTGTATACCTGTCAGTGCAGAACGCGAACATCTTGTATATTCATTAGAGCTCCCCAGTTTTCCTGAATATGCATTATCAGCCAATGATTTATTTGGAAGCGTTGTTCTCTCCATTGGTGCCCAAGAGCTCATGCAAGTACCTCTTCGAATTAAGACCGTCTCCTATCAGGTTCAAGACAGTATTGACGATGCGTTATCTGACGGTGCACTATCTGAAACCGCTGATTCAGGCAGTGACTCAAACGCCACCCATGAAGCTATAGGAAAAAATCCATGGAAACCTCTTATTTTATTTGTATTTATCGGCGTATTTGCAATTATCGGTCTTGTCATAAAAATTGTTTAATGCATTTTGACATTATCGTCTCTGAGGTAAACTTTTCAATCCCATGATTAAAAAGCACATAATAAAGGGTCTATGTATCGCCAGACTTGCTGGCGGATACATAGACCCTTTGGTTTTTAATTATCTAGTTGCCGATAACATCTTCTCCAACAACATGCATTTTTATCATGTTTGTTGATCCTTGGTGTCCAGCAGGAATTCCTGCTGCAATAATGATTTGGTCGCCGTTATGAATTAAATCCGTTGCAACGGCTTCTTTAATAACATTTTCGAAAAAGTCTTTTTGATCTCCGATAAATTTATTTAAAATCGGATAGATTCCCCAAGACAGATTCAATTGACGTTGCATTGTCTCATCCAACGTACTAGCAATAATTGTACATGCCGGTCTAAAGCTTGAAATCATTCGCACTGCATTACCTGTCTTTGTGGGAACAACAATAGCTTTTGCATCTAGTTTTGCTGCAGCAATAACTGCAACTTCACTAATCGCATTGATGACATTTTTATCGATGACTTTCCATACACCTTCATCGAGTTTAGATTGATAGTCAATATCTTCTTCCGTCTCTTCAATAACCGTATTCATCATGCGTAGTGTCTCAACTGGGTATTTTCCTGCTGCCGTTTCACCAGATAGCATAACAACACTTGTTCCGTCATAGATGGCATTAGCAATATCTGATACCTCTGCACGCGTTGGCATTGGATTGTCCGTCATACTTTCAAGCATTTGTGTTGCTACAATAACAGGCTTTGAACTGCTGTAGCATTTTTTAATCATCCGCTTTTGCACAACCGGAACAGAGCGAATAGGCATTTCAATCCCTAAGTCTCCTCTTGCAATCATAATACTGTCTGCGGCTTCAATGATTTCGTCAATGTTGTCAATGGCTTCTCGGTTTTCGATTTTTGCAATCAACTTAACCTCTTCGCGCCCTTTTTTCTTTAAAATATCTCTTACAATTTGAATATCTGCTGCACTACTTACAAAGGACAATGCAAGAAAATCAATCCCTTGATCAACAGCAAACTCTATATCAGCTTGGTCTTTTTCAGTCATAAACGGTAGTCCTGTAGAACATCCCGGTACATTAACACCTTTTCGGCTGCTTAATACTCCGCCAGCAACGATTGTACAAACAATGTCTGTTCCTTCAATCGCTTCAACTGCAAGATTAATCCGCCCATCATCAATGTATATATCTTGTCCAACAGTCACGTTTTTATATAGCTCTTTGAATGTCAAGGAAACTCTTTGTGCATCACCTTCAATATCTTCCACAATAAGACGTATTGTCTCTCCATTAACAAGCTTAACTTTTTCCTTCAGTACGCCAATACGAATCTCTGGTCCTTTTGTATCTGCGATAAGCGGAATTGGTCGGTTCAGCTTTTCTCTAGCCGCTTGCATTGTTCGAATTCTGTGTCCATGTACTTCATGATTTTCGTGGGAGAAATTAAAACGTGCTGCATCCATTCCATTTTTAATCATTTCTTCATAGATACCTTCAGTTGCAGGTCCCATTGTACATATGATTTTTGTTTTTCTCATATTCATCTCCTTGTTTGTTCTTTTCCCTAAAGTTACTAACGCCCTTACATAACTGATTTTGTCAGCATTACTTATTATATAGAAAGATGCGACGTTTCGCAACATTTTTATCGAACAACTTCTGTATTGTCAAAGAAGCATAAATATTGGGGAGATGGTTTGTTATTATTCATTAAAAAGTGCTGCGTCATGAATGATAATCTCATATTCGCCTACATACGCCTCTGAAAGGTTAAGTACTTTTGTAAAATATTCCAACGGTATGTAACTTCGGTCATTGACAATCACCGGAGCTGCTGCTAATTCCATTGGCATCATCTTAGCAAAAGCATAGGCATTGACATCGATTTGAAACGAACTGACATTACCCACCAACACTTTTCGGGTTGCGTTCTCCCACTGCACTTCATATCCAAGGGCCTCTGCAATGGCTCGAATAGGAACCATTATTGTTCCATCCGGATTCTCAAACGCCTGTGGTCCTTCAATAACCGCACCTTGGACAACAATGTCCATCTCCATAATCTCTTGCTCCCGATCAAGGACAACAATACGAGTTGGATTTGTCTGTGCAGGTATACTTTTTGTTGCCATATCATAGTATACGATTAACTGACGTCCCGAAAGCTTTTTCATAAAAGGTTCTTCATTTTCATCAACAATAACCGTCTCAGACACATCATTTAATTTGAGCATATGGTCATCACTGATAAGCTCTTCATTAAATCGGTCAATCTTTATCTGCTGCTCATCATTTTCTATACGAATAACTTTGGCTGGATATTGAGGTGGATAAATCATGATCATCGGTGCATCTGCCACATAATATCCTGTGACTTCTTGGCCTACCTCCAATTCTTGTCCGCCAATCATATACGTCCCTTCCGTGACAACTAAATTAGCAATTGCCTCCTCTGCATTTTTTACCAAAACTAATTGCATACTTTGGTCCGCTCCATGAAGATTGATTTCTTGTATAACTCCGGTAAACGTTCCAAAATATGCCTTCGCCATTTTCTCCTGCGCGGCACTAACAATACTGAATTGGCTTATGATAAGTGCTGTCATTAATACAACAGCTATTCCTTTTTTCCAAAACATTGTATCCTCTCCTTTATTTAAAATTATTTTCATACACTTTTTTTGCATCTTCAAAAAAAGTCGGTAAAAAGCGAATCATAATGGGGATGAATGTAGCTATAAAGATAATTGAACTGATAATCAACATTGGCGTTCTTTTTTTTCGAGCCATTAAAACGCCGACGATTGCCCCAAAAGAAACCATACAAAACTTAAGTAATACTAGGTCAGTCCAATCTGAGTCTTTCATGTAAGCATCTGCAGTGTCCGTAATTTGTTTAACTATTTCTTTGCATAACTCCATTTAAAAACCTCCTTTTTCCTATCCTTCATCTGTTTTTTTTAAGAGAATGCATCCTAAGCATCTCTTACTTTATATTATAACATATTCCTTTTTAAAAAAAATGCAAAAAAAATAACGTTTTTTGAAAAAAGGGGTTGCTTTTTTTTAATATATATATTATTATAATTACATAGTTTGTCATCATTTCTTGGCCCAAAGCCACTTATGACAAAACTATACCCTTATTAATTATTTATACTCCCCTCATCAAAAAGACCGTTTAATAAACGGTCTTTTTACTTTCCATTATTTTCTGTTCATCTTTTTTGTACGTCCGATACGTCACCCATAGCATAAATACGATAATCGGCATCAGTGCAATCGTCCATCCGACACCTGAAAAAACTCCATACAAATAATTACGAAGCAAATTCCCTCCATCTAAAAATGATGTGATATTCCCACGAAAGTTTGGTATCTCAATCTGACTTTCCAAGGTAATCTGAGTAAAAAAACCGGATAAATGTGTCGCCAAATAAAGATGCCCAATAAGAATAGGAATAAAGCTTATGACTGAGCGAAAAATATTTCCACGCATAGCAATGACAATCAAGGCACCTGCCGGAATCAAGTTAACTAAGTCTCCCACCGGAATAAATCCTACTCCCGGCAAGATAATCGCCAAAATTAATGTTATGGGCATGACTAATATTCCCGTCGCAATGTTGGCTGGATGTCCTATAACAACGGCCAAATCCATGCCGATTCTAGCATCATGCATTGAAGGAAATTTTTTTAATAATTGTTTTTTTGTTGCTTCTGAAATCGGCATCAACCCTTCTCCAAGTATCGTTGCCATTCTTGGAAGTAAAAAAACAACGGCCATCACACTAATTCCCAGATTGGCGATCTCTTTAAACTCATAGTCTGCTGCAACCCCTAATCCCAGTCCAATCACAAGGCCTATAAACATCGGATCGCCAAAAAAGCCAAATCGCTCTCGAATATGTTCCGGATTCCCATTGATGTTTTTGACCCTCGGTATTTTATCAATAAGCCAATCCATACAAAGCGCATAAGGATAATAACACACACCTGACAATGTTGTTATCGCAATACCGGGAATCTTACTCATCATCTCCGTCCTTGGGGCACTCCAGTCCCCCAGCTTAATGACTAAAATCATACTTACAATCGCCGCTGCTGCTGCCAACCATAAATTCCCGGTTGTAAAATGCACCATCTGTCCCAGGAAAATAAAGTGCCAAAAATTCCATATATCAATATTAATGGTGTTCGTCCATTTAAATACAAGCATTAGGGCATTGATAGCGATAAACAGTACGATAAGAATAGGTACCAGTCCAAAAGTCCATGAAGCGGCTGCTAATGGCGGCCACCCCACATCAAGTATCGCTTGTTGTTGTCCATTTTTTCTTGCAATAAGTTCAATAACCGGTCCCATTTTCACCACAAATGCATCAAACACCATAAAAATCCCAAAAAATCCGATTCCCAATGTTAAGCTATGCTTTAACGCATCAAAAAAAGGCATTTTAACAATCATGCAAATGCTAAACATAAGTATAGGTAGCAATACATATACTTCAAAGCTTAAAATGTAGTCAATCACATCCATTATATGTTTCATATATCCTCCTAATAGCCTCCTAAAAAACATCATGTTCCTGATTATACACCCTTAAGCTTGCTTGAAGTCAAGGGTTTCTTTTTTCTTTTTTTTATATTTGACTATCCTGATAAAAAGCATTAGAATGTATGTGGTTCATGGTAAATTACCAGAATACCTAGGCAATAAAAAGACAGGAGCTATTATGATACGTACACATACCCGTTATGATTTTCACACCCATTCAAAATATTCCGATGGTAGCGAAAGCCCCCAATCCCTCATTTGGCAAGCCAAACAGCAGGGACTAGATGTTCTTGCTTTAACAGACCACGATACCATCGACGGACTAAGAGAAGCACAAAAAGAAGCTACTTTGTTAAATATAGATTTTATCAATGGAATTGAGTTAAGCACGCGCTATGATCAGCATCGATTGATTCATATTTTAGGGTTAGGTATCGATTTGGACCAATCCGATTTTATGACAAAATACAAAGTATTTAGAAGGCATCGCGAGCAAGCACTGTCTTTTGTCGTCAGCGAACTTCAAAAAATGGGCATTGCCCTACGTATCGCTGATTTAGAGATATATCGAACGGGAAACTATCTTGATCGCCAAACCGTTGCAAAATGGCTTCATGCCAATAATTATGCCTCGTCTATCCCCCGTGCTTGGGTGCAAATCCTCGATGGGATTGCCTACATGCCTGAAGAAATCATTGACGTCCAAGGCGCTTTTGACATGATTCATGCCGGTCATGGGAAAGCTTTTATCGCTCATATTCATAAACCTATTGGTCTTAAGGGATTTAGCGACGACGACAAACTTTTTCGACTTGAAAAACTCAAGCAGCAAGGTTTGGATGGCATTGAAGCTTTTTATCCCACATATAGCGATGAAGACCGACGATTTATTCAACGCTGTGTCACTACGTTTAACCTCATGCAATCCGGCGGCTCGGACTTCCATGGTTCTAACCGCCCTGAGATTAGCTTGGGACAATTAAGCACCAAAACTACTTTGTAAGACACATCGACTGCAGATGTGCCATATGACTATAATTTTACGGAGGACATACTATGTCAAACACATCATTTTATTCAAAACTTAACAAAGATCAACGTTATATCTTGATTTGTTGTTTCTTTGTATTTGCTGTTAACGGTTTATATGCCATGATTTTAGGTTCTTTACTTCCTTTAATCAGTAGCGAATACAATTTAAATAATACCATTAGTGGCGGATTAATCTCTGCACACCAAGCCGGTAACCTCATTGCAGGTTTTATCGCCGGAATATTACCTGTCTATCTCGGACGTAAAAAAGCCATTATTTTCTTATGCAGCTTTGTTGTGATGGGATTTTTCATTATGATGATTACAGGCAATCCCGTTCTTTTGATTCTAGGCTTTTTATTTACAGGTTTAAGTCGCGGAAGTATTTCAAACTTCAATAATACCGTGGTTAATGAAGTCTCTAACAGTAGCCCTGCTGCTTTAAGTTTTTTACATAGTATCTTTGCTGTTGGTGCTCTTCTTGCTCCGTTTTTAGTTATATTATCTACATCCATTGGAGGCAATGAAGGATGGCGTATTGCCACAGGTGTCATTATTGTTCTTGCACTCATCTCCATGCTTTTATTTTCTCGCATGAAAATTGATGATGAAGCGCGAAAAAAACAAAAAGCACTTTCCTATGTTTTCTTAAAGGATAAGTACTTTTGGGTTGGAACCGGAATTTTATTCTTCTACTTATGTGCCGAAGCTGCAATTACTGGCTGGTTGGTTAAGTATTTTGTTGATACCCAGATTATGACTACTCAATATGCTCAAATGCTTAACTCATTACTCTGGGTCGTTATCCTTGCAGGACGTTTGACAACGACTTTTATCGGCGATCGTATTTCGAAGGAACTTATTCTCGTCTCTACAAGTGTTGGAACCGTTATTTTTTATACCTTGCTTTTATCCACCCAAAATCTTGGTCTAATTACTGTAGCTATTATGGGTCTAGGATTTTCAATGGCAGGTATCTACCCAACAACTGTGGCCACTGTCGGTAATACGATTAAAGCGTATCCTATGGCTATGGGTGTCTTACTGATGTTAGGTGGGGTCGGCGCCATTGCCATGCCAATCATCACAGGCGCTCTTTCCGATCAATTTGGTATCTTAGCCGGTATGAGCGCAATCGTTGGTGCCATTGCCCTAATGATTCTTTTTGTTATTATCAACGTGATTCACAAAAGAAACTCTCTCCAAAGCGAAAGTTCCATTTGACCTTGATGATAGCCCATTTCATAACAATCGGCCAACCGTTTATGGTTGGTCTCTTTGTTTGATATGGGCATTGTATTTGGGTAGACCAAATACGCCTTGTTTTCCCGTTCTAATTGTTCCAACTCTTCTAACGTACGGTTATATTCAATGTGGCGGCTTAGCATCGCCTCAACCACCTTAGGATATTTGCGATAATAGGCTTTAATCAGCCCTTGAAACTTTATCGGTTTTTTTCGATATCCTCGTTCACGTGTCAGCACAACAAAAAATTTATCATATCCATCATGCTTAGCAATATCAAGGGGAATCCCCCCACTAATACCACCATCAACATACATTTGTCCATTATAGATTGTCGGTGGCATAAAAAAGGGCATCGATGACGACGCACGAACAATTTTAAGAACATCCAACATTTCTTTCATATCATCCTTACTAAAATATTCCATATGCCCTTGTTCACAGTTAAATGCTCCAATTCTTAATTTCGCCGTATTTTTCCTAAATGTCTCATAATCAAAAGGAAGTGCTGCATCTGGATACGGCGTCTGTTCATAGATGTATTCTGCACGAAAAAAGCCTTCGCCTTTAAAAAAATACTTCCATCCTCCAAACTTTGGATCTAAAACCGTATCCACAAAAGATTTTTTCGTCCGCTCAATGTCTCTTGATAAATAGTTGACTGTATGGCTTGATCCTGCCGATATTCCCGTCACATAATCAAAGTACAATCCGTTTTCTAATAATGTTGTTGCAAATCCCGCTGTATAACTTGCACGCATTCCACCACCTTCAAAAATGAGTGCTGTATTTTTTATATTATTCGTAACCATAACTTCATTTTTCATCTAATTCCCTCACTTCCTGTGTCTATATTTTATCATAAATGACAAATAATTCTATTAATTTTATCAATTTTTAAAATTCTATAAAGACCCTATTAACACCTGATAAAAACATCGTTAAATATACATATAAAAGCCTCTTTTCCTAGAAAACTGTGGTAGAATGACGTAAGGAGATGATGACTATGCAAATTAATAAACCAAAAAATAATCCAAAAATTTTATACATTGTTATTATGATTTCAACATTCTTTTTTCTAAACATTTTTGTAATGCCAGCTCTATTAAACGCACAGTTTGAAGAAGTTGATTACGGAACGTTTTTAAACACCCTCGAATCCGGACAAATCGATATGGTTCAGGTAGAAAAAAACTATGTCTACTATTCACTATCCGATTCTGAGAACCTTGCGTATAAAACGGTTCGATTTGAAGACCCAAATCTTGTCGAACGTTTACACCAAGCCAATATTGAATTTGGAAAAGTCGTTGAAAAAGAGATTTCCCCACTTATGGGATTCCTCTTATCATGGATTTTACCATTTGCCCTTCTCTTTTTTATCTATCGCTATATCGGTAAAAAGCTGATGAAAGGCATGGGGCAGTCTATGGGTAATCCAATGCAATTTGGAAAAAGTAATGCCAAGATTTATCAAGACTCCGATAATCGCGTACGATTTGAAGATGTCGCAGGCGAAGATGAAGCTAAAGATTCATTAACAGAAATCGTTGATTACTTGAATAACCCTGAAAAATATACCACAATCGGAGCCAACATGCCAAAAGGAGCACTCCTTGTCGGACCTCCCGGAACCGGAAAGACCTTGTTAGCTAAAGCCGTTGCCGGGGAAGCTGGCGTTCCCTTCTTTTCCATATCCGGCTCAGAATTCGTTGAAATGTTTGTCGGTGTTGGTGCTTCAAAGGTACGTGACCTCTTTAAGCAAGCCAATGAAAAGGCGCCTTGTATTGTGTTTATCGATGAGATTGATACCATCGGTAAAAAGCGTGACAGCAACGGAATCTCAGGTAATGACGAACGTGAACAAACACTTAACCAACTTCTTGCTGAGATGGATGGCTTTGATTCTTCTAAAGGTGTTGTTATCCTTGCTGCAACCAACCGTCCTGAAACATTAGACCCTGCACTTCTTCGTCCCGGACGCTTTGACCGAAGAGTCCCTGTTGAATTACCGGACCTTAAAGGACGTGAGTCCATCCTACGTGTTCATGGTAAGAAAGTTAAACTAGGTGACGATGTAGACTTTACAAAACTTGCAAGATTATCGCCAGGTGCATCCGGTGCCGAGCTTGCCAACATCATCAATGAAGGGGCTATTCGTGCAGTTCAGCATGATCGACAATTTGTGACTCAAGCCGATTTGGAAGAGAGTATTGAAATCGTTATCGCCGGACATCAAAAGAAGAATAAGATTCTTTCTTCAAAAGAAAAACTTATTGTTGCTTACCATGAAGTTGGACATGCACTTGTTGCTGCATTACAAACTCAAACTGCTCCTGTAACCAAGATTACGATTATCCCTCGTACATCCGGTGCTCTCGGTTACACCATGCAAGCAGATGAAGAAGATAAAAACTTGATGTCCAAAGAAGAAATAGAAAACAAAATCGCTACATATACAGGTGGTCGTGTCGCTGAAAAGCTTATCTTTAATTCCATTACCACCGGTGCATCAAATGATATTGAACAAGCAACCAAGCTTGCTAGGAACATGATTACACGCTTTGGTATGGATGATGAATTCGGTATGGTTGCCTTTGAAACCGTATCCAATCAATACTTGGGCGGAGATTCTTCCCTAGCCTGCTCCCCAACCACTTCCGCAAAAATTGATAGCATGATTATCAATGTGGTTCAAACACAATACAACAAAGCGGAACAACTTCTTAAAGATAATTTAGACAAGTTACATGAATTGTCAAAATATCTCTATGAAAAAGAAACCATCACCGGAGAAGAATTCATGGAAATTCTCAACGCTCAACCCGATGTTGCATAAACAAAAAAGCCTGCCTCAGACATTGAGACAGGCTTTTTTACATAAACTTGACATCCACATCATCCAGTATTTATATTGTGGATGTATACTCTATATAAGATAGGAGGTGAAAAAAATGCGACCACTAAACATATGTATTGATATTGACGGAACTATAACCGATCCATATTATTGGCTTAAGCCATGCAATGAATTTTTTAAAAAAGATGTAGGTATTCACAACGTAACGGACTATGCAATATACAAAGTTATGGGTATCGAAAAAAAAGACTACGAGGATTTTTATGCTAAGTATAAATTTCGTTTACATGCAAACCCAACCTTACGCGAAGATGCCAAAACAGTCATTAACACTCTAAATCATATGCACCGTATTCACTTTGTAACTGCTAGAGAACAAGAACTTGAAGCATTGTCCTATATGTATCTTCGACGCCATAAAATTTCTTATAACAGCCTACATGTCATCGGCTCTCCCAACAAAGTCCATCATGCAAAGTTACTGGACTGCGATATATTTATTGAAGACAGTCTATCTAATGCTATAGAACTTGCAAATGGCGGATTTAACGTACTCTTACTTGATACACACTATAATCAAAATATTCCTTCACATTATGAATCGTTGATTACCCGTGTCTACTCTTGGCCAGAAATCAACGCCTTGATTCAACATTTTGCCACCAATTCTCAAGCCATCTCTTAATACTCTTCTAAAAAGCTATGCTTTTTCCCATCTTTTCTATATCCCTGAATTGTATCCATATTCACATTATGTGTTGCATTAAAAATATTCATCTCTACATAGGGGTTATCTTTTTGAAGTTTTTGGATAAGCCGTTTCATTTCTGCGCGCTTTGAACCACCACCCTGGCCATCAAGAACACAATTTTCTGTAAAACGACACGCACATTGAATGAATTTTAAATCATTGAGTTTCATCCACTCTTTGATGGTATCTTCGCGAATCAAATACATCGGACGAATTAATTGCATCCCCTCAAAATTCAAGCTATGCAGCTTTGGCATCATGGTCTTGATTTCAGCACCGTAAAACATACTCATTACCGTCGTCTCAATCACATCATCAAAGTGATGACCAAGGGCGATCTTATTGCATCCTAAGTCTTGAGCGTATTTGTAGAGATGTCCTCGACGCATTTTTGCACACATGTAGCATGGATTATCATCCATGTCCGCCACCGCTTCAAAAATCGTTGAATCATATATCTTTATGGGAATCTCAAGCATTGCCGCATTGTCTTCAATACGTTTACGATTAATGGCATTGTACCCCGGGTCCATGACAATATACTCTACATCAAAAGGAAAAATGGAATACTTATGAATCAACTGCATACATTTTGCAAGTAACATGGAATCCTTGCCTCCGGAAATACATACTGCAACTTTATCTCCCTCTTGAATCAGGTCATAAGTTTTTATTCCTTTCACAAACTTTGACCATATGGATTTTTTAAAGGTCTTATTAATACTTCGTTCAACTTCTCTTGCTCTATTCATCTTTTAACTTCCTCAATTCTATATCAAAGATTTTTTTAAAGGCTTCTATTTCCTCTTGTGTCGTTAAATGGCTTAAACTTATACGCAGTGTCGACCTGGCTCCTTTTTTGTCCTTCGTCAATGCATAGACTGAGCGTGATGGTGCATAAGGCGATGAGCATGCCGATTTGGTCGAGACAAAAATCCCATGCTCAGCTAAGCGGTTCTTTAATACTTCTGCTTTAACGCACGTTAACGTGATGTTCATAATATATGGGACACTCCTCTGCGTCGAATTAATCCGTATCCCCTCATAGCGTCCAAAAAATTCAAGCAGTTGCCCCTGCAGCTCTTTTACATAGGCATAGTGTTGTTCTTGTTTTTGTGCAAGCCCTTCCAGTGCTGTTGCCAAAGAATCAATAAGGCTTAGGGAAGGTGTCCCGCTTCGATAAGGTGATATGCTTAATCCCCCGTGATGAAGCGGTTCAATAATCACTGATTCCTTGAGCACCAGCGCGGCACTGCCATTAAATCCATAAAGTTTATGTCCTGAAAACGTATAACTATCCACATATTCTACGAAAACCGGTACTTTACCCACAGCCTGTGTTCCATCAATGTGAATAAAAGCATCTGAATGCTCGCGAACACATTTAGCAATTCCTCGAATGTCTTGATGGATACCTACTTCGCTATCGACTTCGCAAAGAGCGACAACAAGGGTATCTTCTCGAAGTAGGGATTGTAGATGTTCAAGGTCAAAGCGTCCATCTGCTTGAAGATTAACATAGTCAATCGTATATCCTTGTTTTTCAAGTTCTCCAATCGGACCCAACATCGAAGAATGCTCCAAAAAGCTTGTAATGATATGTTTTTTACGTGCACCATGCTCTCCTGCAATCCCTTTAATGGCTAAATTGTTGGATTCGGTTCCAGACGATGTAAAAATCAACTCGTTGGGCTTGATTTTCAATATGTCGGCAAGGCGATTTTTCGCCTCATCCAATCGCTGTTTTGCCTCTATAGCCAACGGATTATTTGCATTTGGATTCATGATAAACTGCCGTTCGCATTCGCCAAAGTTTTGAATAACCGCTTCACATGCAGGTGTATTTGCAGCATAATCTAAATATATCATAACAATGAATTCCTTCTTTCTTTTTATTTTTTTCTCATACTATACTTTTATATCGTTCCCATGTATAATACAAATATCTCAGTAGAAATGGAGCTTATGATGAAAGCAAAACTTGATTTTACCCCTGAATATAAACGTCGAATATGGATGACAATCCTTGGTGTATTGATTTGCGGTTTTTCTGTTGGCATGTTCAACTATTCTACCTTTGGTATGGATCCCTTCCAAGTCTTTGCACATGGAATCTCTTATCATATCCCTATCGGATTCGGTCATTTTTATACTTTACTTAATCTACTTATGCTTATCTTCATTTTTTTTATTGACCGATCAAAAATTGGCCTTGGAACGATAATTAATATCTTTCTTCTTGGGTATATTGTCCAGTTTTCTTCCTGGATGTTTATAACGCTCTTGCCCGTCCCTACACTTTTTAATCGAAGCCTTCTTCTAATCCTTGGTTTAGTCATATTGTGCTTCGGGTCTGCCCTTTACTTTACTGCAGATATGGGTGTCTCGACCTATGATGCTGTTGCGCTGATTATGTCTGAGAAAAAAATTGCAAAATTTCAGTATTGTCGTATATCAACAGATCTTTTGTGTACATTAATAGGCTTTATTTTGGGCGCTACTGTCGGTATCGGAACCGTCATTACCGCATTTTTTATGGGACCGGTAATTGCCATCTTTAACATAAAAATTGCCATACCTTTAAGATATGGCAAACATGCACATATTGAATAATATGTCTATTATAACGCTATCTTTCCAAAAGCTCAACTATAAGTCTTTATTGGGCTTTTTTTCTTTGCTTTAATTAAAAGTCGCGCCGTTACATGGGTAACTACTGCAGCTGGAACTATAAAGCGTGCCAAACCATGAATAACCTGTAAGCCTCCATACATATCCGCGGATGTGTACCAACCGTAATTCATGATTATTCCACTCACAATACTAAAGGCGTAATAGATAAGAATCACTTGTGTGGATATTTTAGCTACCTTTACAAGTGGTTTCCCTTTAATATTAAAGTTACTTTTTATCATCTGACGTATAAGGCGTTTGTTTTTTGAAAAAAGGTAAACACCTAGCGGTACGATGACTGTTGACAGTCCCAACCATGGATGTAGAGTATAAAAAACGATGTGCGTAGCACGTAGCCATCCCACAATGAACGTCGCTATATACAGCGTAATAAAGCTAAAGTGCCATTTTAAGAAATCATTGCGCAATACTCTACTCATTGCTTTCACCTCAATCTACTCGGTTACAATCCGTCCAACTTTAGGTACACGTTCGAGGTTTTTGACCCCATGGGGTGATTCATTTTTAATGGCATCGGTCAAATCACGCCCTGCTTGGAACCCGTTATGCGCTCCTTCTTTCCAAAAATCAGAATCTGACACATCATATATCATACCATCAACCGCCACATATGCTGGATTGCCATTGGTTCCATCATACATTGCCAATTCCTCAATAGTTAATGTGATTTCATCCATTGAAGTATCCTCTGGTTGTCCGTTATCATTTGAGGGTGCACATGCTGAAAAGATAAAACTTATTACAAATAACGCTAAAATCCATTGATTTGTCCTTTTCATATCTTACCTCCTAATTATAGTGCCTGGAGTAAATTTATATACATAGACATTATAACATAATTGATATTCATTATCAATTATGTATTGTTATGTTTTTTACGGTATATGCTTGGCGAGATGCCTTTATACTGTTTAAAAACCCGTCCAAAGTGCGTTTGACTTTCAAATCCAACCTTTTGAGCAATCCCGGATATCGAATTTTGTTCCTGGGTCAACAGACGTTCTGCTTCAAGAATACGGACTTGATTAATATACTCCTTAAGGTTAAATCCTGTTGTTTTTTTAAAATTTCGGCTTAAGTAATAAGGACTAAAAAAGAATTTTTTTGCCAAAAGCTCTAACGATAACGTATCACCATAATGTTCATTAATATATTGCACGACTTGACTTATACGGTTAAACATCGGATCATTAACTTCTAGCATAGGCTCGCCTACGCTATCAACTCCATTAGAGACTTCACGAATATATATAAGCACTTCCATAATTTTTAACATAATCCGTTGAATATTTTCTTCCGGACTGTCGTGATACCAATGATAAATCGCAAACATCATCTCACGTAATTCACTTTGTTGGCGAATGTCAAGTGTAATCACCGGCCGCTTGCTGTCAAATCCTTGAAACCAATCAAACCGACCAAATCCCGAGGCAAACCGCTTCAGTTCCTCTTCTTGAATATTAATCAATAAGCGTTCATGCTCCGGGCGTCCCGTAGAAATCGTTCGATGAATAACCGATGGTTCAATCAAAACTAGCATCCCTTTTTTTACATGATAGGTTGTGTTGTGAATAAAATAATAACGTTCACCTTCCAACAGGTAATATATTTCATAGCTATTATGAACATGCGGTAGCGGCATACTTTTGGTCATATGCCCTCTTTTTGTATATTCAACGAGCATCGGCCGCTGATTTTCTATAAAATCATAACGTTGCATCATATACCCTTCCTTTTCGCAAAAAATGTAGAATAAAGTCGTATTTTAGCAATTAATGTTGTTGTTTTCAACATAATTTAATTATACTATAGTATCATATAAAACAAAAGAATGGATTACTTTTTACAAGGAGGATTTTTATGATTCGTACAGACAACACTGTCTCTGATCTTCAAATAGCATATATCGGCGGTGGCTCTAAAGGATGGGCTTGGGGTCTTATGAGCGACCTTGCTACTGATAAGCAATTAAGCGGACATATCCGTTTATATGATATTGATCACAACGCAGCAAAAGCAAATGAAACCATCGGTAACCAATTAACAGCGTCTGACCCTACATTGGCAAAATGGAAGTATTCCATGGCTACAAGCCTTCAAGAAGCACTTACTGGTGCAGATTTTGTCATTATCTCTATTTTGCCGGGTACTTTTGATCACATGGAAATCGATGTGCATCATCCCGAAAAATACGGCATCTATCAATCTGTTGGCGACACCGCCGGTCCGGGAGGCTTAATGCGTGCGCTAAGAACAATCCCTATGTTCGAAACCATCGCAAATGCCATAAAAGATTATTCTCCTAATGCTTGGGTTTTAAACTATACGAATCCGATGACCATCTGTACACGTACTTTGTATCGGGTCTTCCCACAAATTAAAGCTTTTGGGAATTGCCACGAAGTCTTTGGCACTCAAAAACTTCTGGTTGAAGCACTTGCTGATATCAAGGGAATCACCGATGTAGCTCGTGAAGACATCAAAGTATCTGTTACCGGTATCAATCACTTTACTTGGCTGACCTCTGCTTCATACAAGGACATTGATCTCTTTCCTGTCTATCGAGACTTTGTAACCAAATACTATGAAAGCGGATATGAAGGCAAAAAAACCGGCAATTGGCTCAATGACTTTTTCTCAAGCGCACAGCGCATCAAGTTCGACTTGTTTTTACGTTATGGTTCCATCGCTGCTGCAGGTGATCGTCATCTTGCCGAATTTTGTCCAAATAAATGGTATCTTAAAGATCCTGAAACCATCCAATCATGGAAGTTTAGTTTAACACCTGTATCTTGGCGAAAAGAAAATGAACAAGATCGTATTCAGCAATCTAACGATTTGGTTGCAGGAAAGAAACCTTTTGAAATTAAAGAAACCGGCGAAGAAGGTGTTCTTCAAATGAAAGCTTTACTCGGATTAAAGGATTTAGCTACAAATGTTAACCTTCCAAATCAAGGGCAAGTACCTTATCTTCCAACAGATGTAGTTGTTGAGAGTAATGCGATGCTTCGCTACAATAGCATCTGCCCAATCAATGGCGGACAACCTAATCCGGCTGTAACTTCTATGATATCAACCCATTCATCTAACCAAGAAATGATTGTCGAAGCTGGTTTAACCCGAAATCGAGAACTGGCTTTCCAAGCATTTTTAAATGACCCACTGGTGAACTTATCTTTAGATGATGCTAAAGCCTGCTTTGACTATATGTATGATCGTGTGGCTTCGATTGACTAATATCGTGATACCCCTATAAATTTTATATAAAAATAGCTGTTGCCATCGCATATATGCGATGGCAACAGCTATTTTTTACCTTCTAAGTGATGGCTTTATTTTTCTTCTTCTGGTTTTTGCTCTGTGTTACTCTCATCTATTTTGGGGGACTCTGTTTTTTCTAGACAAGCCGTTAAAAAGCTTAATGCCAATCCTTGTCCCCACCCTTGTATCCAGTCTTTTGTAATGGATTGATATCCTTCGCTGTCTCGCATAACTGCTGTTCCACCAGATACATTAATCACTCTGCCATCTTCTGTAATACTTTCTAGAATTCCTTTTAAGGCTTTGTTCACATACTTGATGTGTAAAGGGTTTCCATTATCAAGCATAGCGGCTGCAATACCACATGATGCAGATATTTCCTCATATGAAGAAGGATCATTAATGATGGTGCGCCATAACCCATTCTCTGTTTGATATAATTTTAATGCAGCCAGTTGATCACGAACTGCGCATTGGACATCCATACACTTTGGATATAGATACCACTCCGGAAGACGTTTAAGTACTTGTGACATAGTATATGCCGCCCATGCATTTGCTCGTCCCCAGTAAAAACCGGACATGTGATCTTGATGGATGTTGTTATACCCGTGATACCATAGCCCGTCCACATCATCCATCAAATATTTAATATGCCAATAGTATTGATTAAGTGCATCTTCAATCAAGGCTTGATCCTTTCGCATAATACCAACCCTCAACAAGAAAAATCCTGCCATAAACAGGGTATCTGCCCACGCCTGTTCAGGAAAATCATTGTTGGCCGATACGGTATGTTGAAGCACTTGATCTCCAAAGCGCAGCGCATCATGGGTAAGATAATCCACTTTACTTTGAATAATCTCCATATACCGCTCATCGCCCGTCGCCTCATATAAGGTAATGAGCGCGTGTCCCATTGCACATGTATTCACTGTCCACACAGGTGTTCCAAGTTCGATATATTCATCAAACCAAGCTTTTAATCGATCAATATAGGATTGTTTTTTTGTAATCTCATACGCTCTTGCAACGCCATAAAAAGCAACACCACAAGGCCAGTCCCATTCCATATCCATCTGAAACGTCTTATCGACAATGGCATCAATTTTTTGTAATATTTGTTCTCTTTCCACATATAGTTTCATTATTATTCTCCTTCATTTAATCAAGTTTTCGAATTAAGGTATCAAAGGCTTCTAGCTCAAATCGTTCCACACCATCAGCCGTTTGAATCATTGTCGTCTGATGCTGGTCACTACTATTGATAGCCACTAAAATACGACTGTCTGGATAATACGCACATTCTGTATATAAATTATCCGTCATATATTTTGTATCTTCCCAACTGTCACCGGCATAGCGAATACTATTAAATAACATTCGTGTGTTTTCCATACTCAGTCTAAACGATGGCATATAGATTCCAATCCCTTGCCCAAAGCGGTTTACTGTATATTGCAGTTTGTCTCCTTCTGCTTTAAGGACTTTTGCCTGTCCATCGGATAAATAAATATTATCTTTGGTTTGAATAGTTGCTCCTTCTGGAATGAGTCCTTGAACGGGTTCTATCTCAAAAGACCACTTCCCATGGCTCACATAATCTCCAAGGTCTTGATAGACTCCCAGGACATGTCCCATACGAAATACTTGATCATAACCTTGAACTGCCGAGGGTTCATTGACTCCAATAAACGCTCCGCCTTCATAGACCCACTGCGTGAGGATTTCTACAATGGTATCATCTTCCCAGTGTTTTCCACCACTCCATGCTGACCCTGCGTAACCCGCATTGATGACAACATCTACCATCTTAAGTGCACCTTGTTTTATATCTTCAAAATCAATAAACTTAACATCGATTGCCAGACCGGATAAGGCCTCATTAATGTGAATCAGGTCATGGGTATCCGTCTCATGAAAATGTCCTGAAAGAGTCCAAGACCTCTCTTTTCCCCAGCTATGAAGTATTGCCACTTTGGGTTTGATAGCATAAGGCTTTCCTGCATGATGCAGCTTTTTAATCTCACGAAATTCATCGGCAATTTTTTCAATGTAATCGCAAAAATCCGGATAGGGTTCTACCAAATGCAAATAACCTCCAAGACCCATGCGATCGATTTTTTCCCGCAATAGCGCTCGACGAATACTAATCCAATAATTTTTCGCATCCAGTGTTGGGTCTCCACCCTCCATAAATGTGGGCTTACCTCCAAGACCTACGGGGAACAGATATGGATGCAGGCGAATCTCATGTGTCTTAACATCTACTCCTGAACACAGACGCGCTTCATAGCCCGAAAAGACACACTTAATCATCCCATCAAAACCAAACTCTTTAAATCGAGCATTATAGGGTTCTGTTCCAACCCAGCTATCATCATAAAACATATAGGCTAATTTATCATAGCCATGTACAATATCTATCAGTTTTTTTCCAAACTCAATGACAAAGTCATTGATAAAGGCAATCCAATCTTTTTTACGTTGGGTGCTTGGCATATGGCTGACATGAAGCTTTCCTCCATTAATAAAATCTTCTGCACACATGGCATAACCATATTTTTCTTCAAAAAGTTCCAAGGCTTTGACACTCACTGTAAAATCATAAGATCCCCAATCAGTAAAACGATGACGATTCTTAAGATCCTTTCCCCATATCCATACAAAATTATAGAACATCGATGTAAAGCGTACCACTGTGGTCTCTGGATGCTCTTCGCACCAAGTTTGCATCCAATCAAGCAGATACTCTTGGGTCTTTGGATATATGGGATCGATCTGCATTAAGTGTTCTTGCTCCCAGTTATTGGTGGTATGGTTATACATGGAGATCTCTTCCCATACACGATATGCCATAAAACTAACGGTATAGCGATGCCACATTGTTATATCTTTTATCTGTACTTCACCACTTTTTTTGTCATAACTCCACTGCTCTCGCTTAATTTCTTGATTGGTCGTTCGATCATATACCTGCCAATACTTCATCGCTTCTATCGAATCATTAATGCGAAACTGTTCATCAAAGTATACATCCATCAAAGGGATACGCACATAATCTTTGGTAGCAACAACCGGATCGCTCATTAAAAAGCACTGTTGAAGTTTATCTTGGTTTTCTTTTGCCCAGGCATTATGATTACGTATAATACATATTGTTGAGTAGATACCATGCCCTGCTTGAATAATCTCATCTGAAAGTTTGGTTCCGTCACTATCACGTATAACATCTGCACCCCATTTATTTGCAAGCTCCAATGTTAATTTTTCATATCCTGCTTCTCCCGGAAGGGTAAAGCTTCCTGATTCCTTGTTTACCATGTAAATCCTCCTCTTGCTTTCATAAATTGATATAATGTCCCATTATCGATGTGGCGTTCATGTACAAGTAACAACATAATGTTACGATCTTGCTCCGAGTACATAAACTCTCTTTTCCACTTGTAAAAGTGGGGGCCATCGCCTAGGTTTCGAACATATCCCATTAGTTCTTTAAGTATCCATGCTGTTTGACGTATATCCGTCAAGCAATCATTGGCATAAAATCCAATCCACTTATCATGTTCGCAATCGGTCATCGCTTCATACGCCTGACCATAAAACTCTGCGGCACGTCCAAGAAAATAAAAGGCTTCTTGATATGCTTTCTGACTGTATTTTTCATAAGCAATGCAAAACGCATAAGCTCCTTGAAAGCATTTTGCATAGATGCGTCCATGAAGCATAAGACTATCTTCAAATAATTGCTTCGCGCTTTCTTCTAGATCCAGTCGATAATATTCACAGCGGCGTTCAAATGCCGTATAATTATCCACACCTTTTTTTGCAATTTGTTTATAAAAAGCTATCTGTTCTTCCAGAGTTTGGGCCTTAGATGCCCACAAAAACTCCCTTGCCGCTTGGTCGGTACCTGACCACCACTGCGATGCCAAAATCCGAGTATTGTGATTGATGTATTGTTCTCCGATATGCTCATCGGTATGCTCTCCAAAAAAAACTGCCGCATCCCCGTACGCCTTAAGACTATCTGCAATAGTCTTTGCCGCTGCTTTTCCATAATATGTGTTTGCATAGGCCATTCGGTGCTGATGCACATCGATATCGCCCTCTCTCCACATACGAGCAATAAAGTCTAAGTAGTAGATGTGCGGTTTAATATTCGATGCGTTAATCATCCAATAGCTATTCCCATCATTGGCTAAGACATTTTTTAATTCTTCTTGATAAAAGGTTGGCGCATTGGTTGCCATGGTAATATGATTGGCCGCTTGAAGGTCATAAAAGGATACATGGTAGTAGATGCCTTGGCGCCCCAAACCTTTTTTAGGTTCAGCATTAACACGTGGATTGTGTAGCCCTTGGCGCCTAGAAACCATCTTGCCATATCCATTATCCGCCCATATTTTTATTATCTCTTGGGCAAGATCAATCCATCCCTCTCGATATAGCTCCATCGTCTCACCATATAAATTCACACAACAGATTGCATCCGGTTGCTCGGCTTTGACAAGTTCATATTGTTCTTGGATTAAGCGACTTATCAATTCACCTCGATCTTTATCATTGGCATATTTAGGGTCATTTGCCCAAAAAGGACAATCACCTTGCCCTCGAAATCCTAAATTCCAAATCACCTTCATATTTTTTTGTGATGCAATTGCTTCTCTCCAAAGTTTACGAAATAGCTCCGGGTGTTCATCAAATGATGGATTAAGCTCTGGATAAACCCGTGAAAACATCTCGCTTCCCAAAGGTTCTGCGTGATGTTGGGAAATCCAAAGCCCCATATCAGATGCTAGACATCTATACTTTATCGATGTCTTATCGGTCCCTGGAATTGTCATATTTCCACCACAGCGAAGGAGTGCCTCAAAAACCATCTCCCAAGGATAGTCATTACATCCATTCACCTTCCACGTGTCTAATAGAACTTCATCATTAATAAACCAACCCCGATAAGCTACATTGTACTTTGGGTTCGTATAGGTCATTATTGGAATATCTACGGATGTCTTTTTATGAAATTGTTGGTCGTTCCAAAACCAAAAAGGGGTAATCTGAAGAAACTGTTCACTCAGAAAGAGTAAGGCATAAGTAAATCCTAGTGAATCCCTTGCTTTAATATGCATCGTCTTCTCATTAGGAAACTCAATACAATATCCTTCTTGCGAAATTGCAGCTTCATGAATAAGACGAATGGTCGATGTTGTACCATCCGTCTTTGAAAGAATAAATTGCATGTCGCGATACATACGCTTAACACTTCGCAAAATAACCGCATCATCACTATCACTTACTAGACGCGTATTGCTTGTTAATATAAACACTGACTTTTTCATAACCCATTCCTTTTTCATTGAATAAATAAACGTACATTGACGTGCTTCTTATCTTATTCTAATAAAAAAGGACTGGAAAAAACAGTTAATAAAGTGTCTATCTTGTTGATTTTGATATGTTTTTATCCCTATATTAATCAATTCCCTTGCCTGAATCACTTACATCGAGAATTTCTGCCGGATAAGGCTCAAAAATCGTCTGATATTTTAAATATTTTTCATCAAAGCGAACCACCCATGCATGAATGATGGCAATAGGAACGCTAAAAGGAATTTTCTTCATATGATATTTTTCTAACGTATCTAGAAAATACGCTTTTTCCGTTGATGTTAATTCTTTTTTAAAGTAGCCAAAAAGGTGCATCAACATATTAATGTTGGTCCCTCGACGCAAAGGCTTTTCAAGACTTTTTCGCAACAAGGTCTCATAAGCCTCAATCACCTCATGTGTTTTTTTATTTTCATGGTTTGCAACAATTTTTCCAAGCGTTTTTTGATGCATTTGATGATACGCCATAAGTAGGTATTTGTTTTTGGTATGAAAATCAATCAGAGCCTTCATGGTCATCTTGTCGCGGACCTCATCAAAAGCTAAAAAGGTATAAATCTGGGTTAAAAAATGTTCGCGAAGATGATAATTCATCAAGCGACCTTCATCCTCAATCGGATAATCTTCAAATCCCTCTAAAACGGCTCGTCCAAAAAAACCGGTTGTTTTATCGCCTGTTGAAGGTGCCTTACCAAAGGTTTTATAAGTTTTTACATCTTTGATTCCACACGATGGCGATCGACTCTTAAGAATAAATCCATGGATTCTTTCTCCCTTTAACTGCTCCACTCGCCGGGCTGCATAACGCTGCATCTTTTCAGTTACATCTACCCCTGTTTGTGAAGAGACTAAAATCTCCGTCGCTTCCGGCTTAATGATACGTATGGCCTCTCGTGGAATAGGTAAGCCAATCTCCACCTCCGGACAGGCAGTGATATAGTTTACATACGGCTCTAACTTCTTAATGAATACGCTACTGATTTGGCTACCATCATAACGGCAATACCCATGTTCAATACATCGACTTAAAAATACTGTAGGCTTTTTTTTCAACTTACATTCTCCCCTAACTTTTCCTTCAGCTGTGTTAAAACCATTTCAGTTGCCGCAATCGTCGCATTGCTTCTAGCTAAAAACACATCGCCTCGCCCGATCCAGTCTTGCCCTTGATAATCAAAGAGTGTCTGTATCGTTGTCTCTAGTGTCTTAATATCTTCTTCTAGGTGCCCCGTAAGTCCGGCTTTGGTAAAGCGATAAGTTTTATCAAACTGGTCATTATATATGTCTTCATATATGTCAAAGTGATTCATGTATTGCCTCCTTATGTTTTATTGATTCCATCTGCCTTAGGATTTTTTTGGAAACCAAGGCAGAAAACTATTCGTTCTTTTTTTATATGCTGCATAATCCGGTCGATTAGCATACTTTTTTTCGAGTAAACGAACGCCGGACACATACCTTAAAAAAAAGGTCATCAACGCCGGACCAACAAGAATCCAAAGACCGTTTTGCGAAGATATGGCAATGAAAAAGATCCCAAACCACATGGCAGCATCCCCAAAATAATTGGGATGTCGGGTTAACGCCCATAGCCCCGTCGTCATGAGACGACCTTTATTCTCAGGATTATTTTTAAAAACTTTTAACTGATAATCTCCATAGGCTTCAAAGAAAAAACCAATGCCCCATATGCCGATGCCGACTATATTGAACCAATAAAGTTCTTGTTGCATCGTTGTATTACCATAGATTACAGGCAAGGTCACAATAAACTGAATGATGCACTGCAGCAGATACACATTGACAAATGCTTTTACAAGTACATATTTATCTCCCCAACGCTTACGCATATTCACATATCGATAATCTTCAGGCTTACCAATGTTACGTTTTGCGATGTGTATAGCTAAGCGAAGTCCCCAAATGGTAACTGCCAAAGTGATGATACTTGCTTTTAGTCCTGCCTCTGGATTACGCCAAAAAGTATATAAAGCTGAGACAACAAATCCAGCTCCCCATCCAATATCGACAATGGAGTTATCATGTAGGATTTGCCCTATAATAAAAACAATAGTAAAAAATGCCACCAATACGCCTAATGTTTCTAAATACATTATACATCCTCCTCCAAGATATACGACAAGGCCACAGCCCCTTCTCCTGCACCTATAGCTATAATGGATGATGTCTCCATAATATACTCCGGTGGCTTACCGATAAGCGTTGTCATACGTTTAGCTAAGTCTTTAGCACCTTGCACATTATTGACATGCACAACACTATATTCCAACACTTTGTTGGCTTTCATCAAACGTCGCATATGTTTATCAAGTTTACGATTACTTCCTTCTTGAGAAAAAGCAATCGCCTCAACACCGCCTTGCCCTTCATGGTCTAGGGTAATAATCGGCGTCATACCAACACCTCGAGCTATTGTTCCGGCTCGCATGCTAAGTCTCCCGGATTTAATCATATTATCAAGTGTTCGGATTTGAACTAAAATCTTGCTTTTTGTAATATCCGATTGAATTTGACGTAGGATTGCCTCATGTTCCATACCTTTGGCTATATATTGTGCGCATTTTTTGACTAATAAACCTTGAGCTCCAGAGTTTTGCTTTGTATCCACAACACTGATTCTAATTTTTTCCGGGTCAAACTTTTGCGCAGCTTTTACAAAACTGTTATACGTTCCACTTAATGCTTTTGACACAGTCAACACAATAATCGAATCATAATACGATGCAAGATAGTCCATGATGTTTTCTATTTCTCGCGGTCCCGGTTGTGATGATGTTGGCAAGACCTGATCATCTTTTGACATGTCTAATAACGTCTTTGCGCGTATGGTGAGTTTGTCTTTATATGACACATCTTTATACAAGATATCCAAATGAACCACATGGATTTGTTCCTTATCAATGAATGCTTGAGGAAGATCAGCAATGCTGTCGGTCACAAGAGCAATTGAACTTTTTCGCGCCTTTACGACAGCCTCTTGCTTAAGCATATCATCAATTTTTTGAAAAACAATGGTTCCCAGTGGATAAAGTTCTTCAAAAACTTGTGCCGGAGTATCCGTATGAATGTGGATGCGTAGTTTTCTTGCATTGCCTGCAACCACTACCGACGCACCTAATGTTTTTAAGCGCTGCTTTAGCTCATTATGTTCAATATCTGAACCTTCAATTAGACATTCCGTACAATATCGACCTCCATCGCTTCTCTCATGATTAAGCTTCCCAACAAAATAGGGACTATCTTGAATTTTGTCGATAATCATCGTTGGTTCGTGATGTTTATCTTTTTTCAAAAAATATAGGGCCCCCTCAATAAAAAAAGTAAAGCCTTGGGCACCGGAATCAACGACATCTGCTTTTCTAAGTACCTCTAACTGTTCCTTAGTCTTTTTTAATGCCTGTTGAGTGTGTTCATAGGCATATTCAAAAATCTCCGCTACAATCTCTTTACTCCTTGTGGCATGCATAAGTGCCACACCCCATTCACGCATAACCGATATCATCGTTCCTTCAACAGGATTTTCGATGGAATTATAGGCATACACTACTGCATCGTTACTCGCCTGGGCATATTCTTGAATTGAAATCACCTCTTTGTCCATTACGGATTCACTAAGTCCTGTAAGATATTGTGCAAAGATGATTCCTGAATTGCCCCTCGCCCCATATAACGCTGCATCTGCCACAGACTCAAGCGTTGCTTTAACGGTCGCTTTTTCTTCTGATTGATGAATAATTGCCCGCATCATTGATGCCAAATTGCTGCCTGTATCTCCATCTTGTACCGGAAACACATTGATTTTATTAAGCATTTCTTTATTATCAATAACTTTATGTGCACCATGAATAAATAGATCAAATACCTGTTTACTTGTAATAACCATGTACACCCCTCCTGCACTTTGTAGTTAGTCTTTATTAATAACAGCTATCAATAGATACTATAATCATAGCATTTTTTTATGCGTGCAACAAGCAAAATTCAACTGTATTATTGACAAAATCTAATCTTTTGATTACCATACAATGTAATAGATTCTACTATCTGCAAAAAGAACGGGTGACTATTATGAGACAACACTTTAATCGAATAAAAACGGCTTTTCCCCATACTATACCTGTACTGACAGGCTTTAGTTTTTTAGGTATCGCTTATGGGATTTTAATGACATCCAAAGGCTTTGGTGTTGGCTGGACTTTTTTAATGAGCTTTATTGCCTTTGCCGGTTCGGCGCAATACGTCGCTATATTGTTTTTAACCAGTGCCTTTAATCCAATATATGCTCTCATCATGACATTAATGGTCAACGCACGCCATCTTTTTTACGGCTTGTCTTTTTTAGATAAATTTGAACATACCGGTCGATTAAAGCCTTATCTGATTTTTGGTCTTTGTGATGAAACTTTTTCAATCCTTTGTACCATCAATCCTCCCCAGACCGTCGATCGAAAATGGATATATTTTTATGTGACTTTACTTAATCATAGCTACTGGGTTATTGGTTCTGTTATCGGCGGATTAATCGGTAATATGCTTCCCATTAACACCACTGGGCTAGATTTTGTCTTAACCGCACTTTTTGTTGTTATTTTTGTGACCCATTGGAAAAAGGCAGTCAACCGAAGACCTGCCTTAATTGGAATAATAAGCTCTGTTATTTGCCTATTAATCTTTGGTTCTGATCATTTTATCCTGCCATCCATGCTTGTGATACTCATTGCACTATCTATCAACAAGACAAGCACTCCACCATTAAAGGAGGACCTATGCGATTAACACCTATGCAAATATTTATCACTATACTTATGGTGGCCTTAGGTACAATGATTACACGCTTTTTGCCCTTTATCCTTTTTTCAAATCCAAAGCGTAAGACTGCCTATATCCACTATTTAGGGCAAGTGCTTCCCTATGCTGCAACCAGCCTTCTTGTCATATACTGCTTAAAAGGCATTCGCTTTGATAGCGTTGCTTCTTGGCTTCCTGAGAGTATCGCCATCATCTATATCGTGCTCATTCACACATGGAAGGAAAATGTTCTGCTCAGCATTGGAACCGGAACCCTGTTATACATGTTACTTGTTCAATATGTCTTTATATAAGGAGATTAACTTATGAAACGTGTCGCTGTCATTAGCGCTATCCTAGAAAAACCCGAAGAAACGCAACTTTTATTTAATAAAACAGTTGCCAGTTATAAGCACCTCATCCGTGGTCGCATGGGCCTTCCCCTAAGCGACGAAAGTCTTTCTGTCATTTGTATTACAGTGGTTGGTGATCTTAATGAGATTAATAGCCTCACCGGGAAGCTTGGAAAAATACCCGATATTCAGGTTAAGACCTCCATATCCAAAAAAGAAATTCTATAGCCTAGTTCTCTACGTATTCAGATAATGTCCCTTTGTTCTCATACTTGGATATATAAAGCGCCTGGTCGGCATAGTGCAACAACGCCTCGTAATCATTAGGCCATATCGGGATCCATACAAGGCCTCCTGAAAAATATATTTGTCGAATCGTCTGATCCGGGAAAACCAAAGGCGATTTTTTCATATCTTCATAAAAACGCTTTATCACTTCGCGTATTTCTTTCTTATCTTTAAATCCATGGAGCAAAACGACAAACTCATCACCTGAACGTCGACCAAGCAACATTTGATCTCTATCTGCAATTTTTTGAAGTCGATTGGCGCTTTCTCGAATATAGTGGTCTCCCCACTTATGTCCATAGGAATCATTGATTTTTTTTAAGTTGTCCAAATCAAACATTAACAATGCCGAAGTCTTTAGTGGCTTGGCATCTAATATTTTATGCATGTACGTTTTGAATGCACGATGATTGAGGACATGGGTCAGTCCGTCAATATCACGTTCCCTTTGTATTGCCAATTTTTGTTGAATATCCGGTGTTACATCTTGAATAATCCCAATATGGACATGTCCCATCTCCACTTTTTTTAGGCGAATCCACTGCTTACTTTCATGGATATAATATACATCTTGTTCTCCTTCTAGTGGTTCTTGGGTTATTTCCTCTAAAAATTCTTTAAAGCGTTCCTTATTGGTGATTTTTTTTCCAACGATACCAATAAATTGTTCTGTCATAAGAACTTGATCGCTACTATCCCTTATTTCAAATGCGCCAATGGGCATATCCAACAGACTAATAATCCTTGAGAGTCGTGATGCCACATCGATTCGCTCCTGACTAACTTCTTCCATAGCAAGCGCTAGCTCATCCACTTCTGCGACACCCGTTTTTTCAAAGCGTAGCCACTGGGTCATTCTATTTTCTCTGACACTTTTTGATAAGTTGACAATTGGCTTGGCAAAGCGATAGCTAAAAATATAGGCTCCCAAAATACCAAACACCAAAGAAACCAAAAATGCAATCAGCAAAATCATCTGAACTTGATAAACATATGCAAATAAATCTTTTTCATGCATCATCCCCACCAAGTACCAGGATTCTTGCTCAAAAGGAGTATGTGGCCGATATAGGTTCATCTTATCAAGGCTTAAATATATATCATCATTGTTATCAGTATTTTTTAGTCGATATATGGTCGCATCATCCGCTATAGGTTCAAGCTCAAGTTCTTCGTCTTGGTCAATATAGCGCTTTTGAAGCGCTCCTGCCATGATAATAGGCTCATGTTGTGATGCTTCATCCGCCTGATATACCAACATATATCCCAAGGAATCTTTTAACTTCAAATCAGTTGCAGGTAAAAACTGCGTTAAATAATTAATCGTTATCTCAATACCAACAATTCCACGCAATTGTCTTTGTTCATCAAAAATAGGCATTGAATACGTGATAATCTCCAAGTCCTTTTCCGTAAGCTTAAAAGGATTGCTCCAATAGCCTAGTAGCTTGGAATCATAACTCAAATCAGCCTTTTCCAAAGGTCGCTTAACAAAGGCATTATTGGAATCATTCAGTTCTAAATCATAACTCCATGTCTGATCTAGAGGAATCTTATAAGCTTTGGCAATTTCAGAAGGTCCTGTGACCATATATAAATCTTTGTTATCATAATCATTGGCCAGAGGATCATAGTCTCGAATGTGAAGTGCCGGATATTCTTGGCTCGATGCATCCATAGGTGCATCCACCAAGATCATAAATGCCCCTGTTCCTTGTGACGCACGAAGCATGTCGATGATATTGGTCGAAAGGCTATCTAGCAACATATAGTCATTCTCATAGGGTTTGGACAACTCATCCGAAATCTGTTTTAAATACGGATCGATATTCATCCATCGGTTTTTCATTTCGAGTTCTAAATAGGCTTTTCGCCCTTCCACTTTACTTTGGAAAGTTTCATATGCATTTAAGCGCGCCTGCTTTAATACGCCGCCAAAAATAAGCGCCGCCAATATAAAAATCGATTGGAGAATAATAATTGTCACTGCAAACGCAGGTAACTTAACAATAATTGAATTCTTTTGAGTATGACGATTACGCATATAATTCCATCCTTACGATTCTAAAATTCGCTCTGCCTCTTCAAAAAGTGATTGATACCACCGTTTAAATGCTTCCTCTGAAATAAGTTCCTGAACTTTTGCTTCTCGCGCATCCTCTTCAAGATTAGATGCTTCAAGTTGAGCTAAGTCCTTATGCACTTTATCGACTAAATGCGTCTCAAGCAAAATCCTCATCTCATAACTTCCTTTAAATGGTTTATTGTTATAAAAATGATAGGTATCAATCATTTTTACCGTCGAACGAATCGACGCTTCGATGGTTGGATTTTGTATGCCTTCTTCTTGCATCACCTTTAACATGAGCGCTTCATCAAGGGCTTCTTTTTTAACAGGAATATATCCTGTTGAAATGGCAAATCGGGTGTTTTGTTCAACTTCTGTAAACCAACGTAGGAATTGCGCTGCAGCATATTCATGTGTGTAATTACTTTTTGTCATACACATCCCTGCCCCCTGCTGCATCGTATACGCATCCCCCTCTTCATAATATGGATAAGGTAGCACTAATGGTTCAATCGCTTCGACGTTTGCTTGGCTAAATGTAACTTCCGAAGGAAAATATGAAGCTCCTGCGGTTGATCCTGTATAGGCAAGTACTGTTCCGGTCTTCGCATCATCTGAACTAAAACGTCCGGTCTTAACAAAATATCCTCGAATATAGGGAATATAAAACTGCTCCCACATCTTACGTGCAATTTCTTCACTTAGATTAAATTCCACTGAATTATCGGACGTATATACAAACATTTCTTGTCCCAATTGCATCGCCGATACAAGCATGTAATTTGCATTGGAATCAATGCCAAAAAAACCTTTGCCGGTTTTTTCATAGTACAACTTTGCGACCCTTAACAGACCTTCCCAAGTCGCAAGTTCATCTTGCTGCAAGTTATTGTCCTTGGCAAACTGCTCCCAGTAAGTCTTGTTCACATAAAGGTTTTCAGACGATTTTGCTATCGGCATAATATAGAGTTTTTCATCTGCCAAAAAACGCCCCTCTTCTAAAAACTCTTCTCGAAACATTCCTAATTCTTCCTGCGAAAAATACGTTTCTAAAGGAACTAAGTCTGCTACATCATGAATGCGAATTGCATTATCCGGATACGCCGCAAAAATATCTGGCATAGGTGGAGCTCCAATGGTTGCATTGGCTGACTCATACACGGCCATAGCCAGTTGATTAACATCTCCTTGACTTTGAGCATCTACAACAATGCCCATATCCATACCCACGGTTTCATTGAACTCTGCAATTAACGCGTCAAATTTATTTTTTATATTTCCATTATAATAATGCCACACAACTACTGTCGTTGGATTATTCGGATCCAGAGGACTTTTTTTGTCCGTCTCTTTTTGACACCCTATTAATAACAACGTAACTACAATAAGTAATACCATCACTTTACATTTTTTCATCACGTTTTCTCCTTGTGATTTATTAACATATACTAAGCACTATTATAACATATTTTTTGCGCAAAAATAATAAAACCGCAATCAGCTTTATGCCAATTACGGTTTTTTTATATTACATTATTGAATTTTTTCCTGGACATACTTCAAGAACGCTTCTTTTTGCGTCCCTAAGACGTCATCTGTTAGAATAAATCCATGTCTGGATGAGGAAATGATAATCACCATTCCCGGTTTTTGGGTAATTCCCTTAATGGATTTCCATTGCAAATGGGACGCTTCTTTATCTGATGTCACATGAACCCCTTGACTATTAAAGCTTATCTCCATCTGACCCGGGAGTTTTTCCACCTGTTTTTTTGCTTTTAAATAGACCAATCCTGGCTGAATAACAGTAAAAAGTCCAACACCTAAAAGCAATACCAATTTTAAGATAATACCCACCTGCATCCAATATTTTGCCGCAAGAAGTATCATTGCAATGGTAAAAATAATATTAATAAATCCAACCATCGATCCATAAGTTCCATACATCGATAACTTCCATATATCCATAGCCTTCGTTGTATACTTAAATGAATAATCCATCGTCTTCATTACGCAAATAAATTCGGTAGCCACATGCTAACTTGAGGAATAAAGGTAACAAGTAACAATGTGATAATCATGAGGATATAAAATGGCAAGGTGGCCTTAACGACCCGTTCCATCTCCACATTCCCCACTGCCGAACCGATAAAGAGCACCGCTCCAACCGGTGGCGTTAATAACCCAATACCACAGTTAAGAATAACCATAATACCAAACTGAATTGGATGAATTCCAATCGATGTAGCAATTGGCAACAAGATTGGTGTTGCAATCAAAATAATTGGCGCCATATCCATAATACATCCTAAAACAAGAAGGATTAAGTTCAATAATAGTGCTAATAATATTGGATTATCTGTAATATTAATTATTGCGTTAGCCGCTAGTTCAGGCACATGAAGTCTTGTTAATAAAAATCCAAAAATACTGGATGTTGAAATTAAAATCAGGACAATTGAAAGGGTATTAATACAATTTTCCAGTACATTCCATACACCTTTCCAGTCAAGTCCCCTATAGATAAATACACTAACAATCAAACTGTAGATAACTGCAATCGCTGCAGATTCCGTCGCAGTAAACACACCACCAACAACACCAACAACAACAATAAGGACTGCTGCTAATGCCCAGAATGAAATACCAAATTGCTTCAATAAGTTAATCACACTGAATTTGTCACCTTTTGGATAATTACGTTTAACCGAGATAATATATGAACCAATCATAAGCGTTGTAGCAAGTAATGCCCCCGGCATATAACCTGCGAGGAAAAGACTTCCCACAGAAATACCACCTGCCGTTGTTGCATAGATAACCATGTTGTGACTGGGTGGAACGAGAAGACCTTCACATGAAGATGTAATCGTAACTGCTGTTGAAAAGTCATCATCATATCCTTGCTCAACCATCATAGGAATCAAAATACTTCCAAGAGATGCTGTATCTGCTGCCGCTGAACCTGAGATTCCGCCAAAAAAATACGATGCCACGATGTTAACCATAGCCATACCACCACGCATCCATCCAACAAATGCATTGGCAAGCGCGATGAGTTTATCTGAAATACCTCCTGCACCCATAAGTACTCCCATGGTAATGAAGAAAGGTACCGCCATAAGGCTAAAAGAGCTGATGCCCTTAACCATTTGTTGACCAATAGTTGTCAGTGGTAATCCTTGATAAAGCAATGTCAGTACAGATGAAATAGCCACTGCATATGCAATAGGAAATCTTAAGAAGACCATAACAAAAAAACTACCGAGTAAAATGAGTATTGCTATACTTTCCGGACTCATGCTATATCCTCCTTCGCTACAAAAATTCCTTTTATGTGATTATATATTGATTCAACTTCAAATACCAACATCGCAAACCCTGCAACCGGAATTGGAAAATACATCCAAAATCTTGAAAGGCTAGGGATACTAACGTAGGTTCCTCGTGAACCAATTTGTACTGCATAGGACCAACCTACCACAATCATAACCACTGCAAGTGCCGAAACTGCAAAATCTGCCAAAAGATCTAAGATAAGAATTAATCTCTTAGGCAAATACCGATCAAATGCTGTCATGCGTATATGCGCACCTCTACGAATAGCTAGAGCTGCCGATAGAACCGCCATATATGCCATACATGTTAATACAACCTCTTCACTCCATGCTGGATCAGGAATAAACGGTACATATCGTCCTGTAACAGCCATTGTGGTAATTAAAATATCGATTATTAATAATATCTTACATATAAAAAGAACCACTTTATATGTAAAATCATATGCCGGTTTAATCTTATCAATCTTAGAAAAAATTGCTGGCATGCTTTACCTCCTTAATACATTCAAACACAAAGGAGGACACCTCCTTTGTGTTTGACTATCATTTTAGATTGTTTTGATTTTATTGGAAATCAAGAATTTGTTGATATAACTCAGAATTGTCTTTTGTTGCTTCAGCGATAACTTCCGCACATGCTTCTTGCCATGGTGCAATGTCAGTTACTTCAACAACATTTACGCCATCTTCAATTAGACCAGCTAATACTTCATTTTCAGCTTCTTCAGAAATCTCTCTGTTAAATTGAGATGCATATACTCCAGCTTCCATTAAGATATCTTGTTGCTCTGCTGTTAAACCATCCCAAGCTTCATCAGTGATAACAACTTGAATCGCTCCAAGTGTATGTCCATCAAGGATTAGGTTTGGTGCAACTTCTGGGAATGCATTTGATTTGTAGTTTGCGATTGGTTGTTCTGCACCGTCAACTACACCTGTTTGTAATGCTGAGTATAATTCTCCAAAAGAAACAACTGTTGGAGATGCGCCAAGAGCGTTAACCATTCCGTTCATAACTGGGTCATTAGACACACGAAGTTTCATGCCAGCTAAGTCTTCCATACCACTGATATCTTGTGTTGTAAAGAAATGACGGAATCCTTCTTCTCCGTAGAATAATCCACGTACACCACTACCATTTTCGTGTGGCTCAAGTAAGAATTCAGGTGCTAATTCAGAAGTTGCAAAGTTCCAGAAATGCTCACGGTTTGCAAATGTATAAGGTACGGATAATAATTTTGATTTTTCACCGCCGTAACTTGTAAGTGCAAATGCTGAGATACGAGACATATCGATCGTACCACCACCACCAAGCATTGTATCAAGAACGTCATTTTCTGAACCTAATACACCACTTGCTTGGATATCAATTTTAATTTTTCCACCTGAAAGTTCTTCAACTTTCTCTTTGAATGCTGTACCTGTTTGTCCAACAATCGTATCTAATGGGTTAACTTCTGCATAAACAAGTGTCACTTCAGGTTCAACAGCTTCTGTTGTATCTTCAGTTGCCTCTGCATCTGTTGTTGTCTCTTCTTCAGTTGTTGATGAATCAGTTGTTGTGTTCGCATCTTCTGTTTCTGTTGGAGATTGTAATCCACAACCTGCAATTGAAACCATCATTACGAGTACAAATAATAGTGATAAAATTTTCTTTTTCATGTTTCCCTCCTATGGATATTAAGATAGTTCTATATTTTGTTACTTGTTAAGTATATCACACATGTTGTTGGAGAAAATAGCACTCAAAAGTTCTATCCTAGCATAATTTTGCCATTGTATTATTCAGGGCTCAAAAATTTAGTCCGGTACTCCGTCGGCGTAATCCCTTCAGATTTTTTAAATACACGGGTAAAATAATTGGGATCCATATACCCTACACGGTAGGTAATGTCTTTTACCGTAAGCTGTCCAATACGAAGAAGGTCTTTGGCTTTAGCTATCCTGACATGAGTCAAATAATCTGTAAAACTTGACTTATATGTCTTTTTAAACATTTTCCCAAAGTAAAATGTGCTAAAACCAATCTCAAAAGCGACGTCTTCAAGGGTAATGCTCTGGTCATAGTTTTTCTCAATGTACTCGATGGCCTTATCCAATACTGTTGTTGTCTTATTGTCCTTTTGGGCTTCGATTTCTTCAAGTATACCATATAGATAACGGTGAATGTAGCGTTTGGCTTCACCTTGACTTTCTATATCCTTAATGTCATCAAAAATGTGGTCCGGTACGGCATGCTTAAGCTGGCTTTCTTTGTTTAAATAGCGATTAAGCAATATAAAGAACTCATAAAGGCGTAAGCGAATCGCATTCATATCATTATTGGCATAGATGATGGTTTCAAGAATATAATCTGCAATACGAATCATCTCTTCTTCATTACCATTAAAAATACTGACGCAAAGCTCATGTTCTTTAAAGTCCGTACTCGAGATATTTACACTTACATCATCTGCATTATCAACCAAGTCAATCAACATATTGCGAGCGGATGCCTTGGCTTGTGCAAAGGATTTCCAGAGAGAGGATATCTGCTTATAGGGCTCTCCAAATCCATAATATATCGGAAGATCTAACTGTTCATTCACATCTTCACTGACCATATGTATCTCATCTTCAATGGTTCGGATAATATTGAGTCGCTCGTCAGGTTCATAATTAAAGACAAGGATGTAGATTGTGTTTTTTAACTGACTCATCAAAAACTTAATATTGCCGGTTAAAAGTGTAGACAGCTTATCGACAAAGCGTTTGTTAATCATATTCCGGTGTAGAGTATTGGCTTTTTGCTGATTTAAGACCCCAATCTCAACGACCACACCAAAACCTTCAATAAATTCATTAACCATGAATTTTAGGTATTCATCTGCGTCTTGTTCATCAATCTCTCCATTCGCTACAGAATTGACAAACTCATTTTCAAGATAAAACGAGATTTGATTTAATTTGACTTCGAGGTTTTCTTTTTGTTCTTGAAGGCGCTTATCATTTTCAAGCTTTTGAATACATACTTCAATAATCTCTAGCGTCTTGTCTTTGGATGCCGGCTTAACAATAAACTCCTCAACACCTATTTTTATAGCTTCATGTGCGTATTCAAAACTGTCAAAAGCCGTCATAAAGATAATCTTTATCTCAGGTTTTTGTTTTTTTAATATATGTCCGACTTCAAGGCCATCAAGACCGGGCATCTTTATATCAAGTATCGCAATATCCGGGTCAAACTTTTTCGCAACGTCAACAGCACTTAATCCATCCGCAGCTTCTGCAATCTCCATAATCTGAAGTTCACTATTATTGATAATATATCTTAGAGCCTCTCTTTCAAGGGTCTCGTCATCGACAATCAATAACTTATACATATATTTACCTCATTTCTTTTTCCACACGTACAATTTCAACCAATGATGTGATGAAACTTTCTATCTAATATGATAAAATATTATGCAAATGAAAGCAAGGTGAAAAAAATGAAAAGTACGTATACGACCGGAGAAATCGCAAAAATCATTAATATACACCCAAATACAGTGCGTATGTATGAAGACCAGCAGCTCATCAGCGCCCCTATTCGAAAAGAAAACGGCTACCGCGTCTTTAGCCAATTGCACATTGACCAGTTTCGTTTGGCTCGAACAGCACTCGAAATTGAGGTTCTACAAAACGGTCTACGAAAACAAATGATTACCATAATTAAAACTACCGCTCGCCGTGAATATGATAAAGCACTCAAGCTTACCTATACATATATCACCTCTGTTGAACGCGAGATTGCACATGCAGACGAAGCCGTGGCTATTGCCAATGCGCTATATACTTCCCCCATATCTAAAGACGATGCCGCCCTAAAACGTCAAGAAGTTTCTGACCTATTAGATATAACTCCCGATACATTAAGAAACTGGGAAATGAATGGTCTTCTCACCGTCAAACGTCAAAAAAACGGTTATCGCATCTATACCTATGAAGATATTCAACGTTTAAAAATTATTCGCTCGCTTCGATGTGCTAATTACTCATTAGCCGCTATCTTACGCATGTTAAATGCCCTTGCACAAGATGCAAACTTAAGTATGGATCATGTACTAAATACCCCCTCACCCGATGAAGATATCATCTCCGTTTGCGACAAGCTTATCCATTCTTTGAATGACGCCAAAAAAAATGCGCTTCAAATCATCCATTACCTAAACGATATGAAAATAAAATACTAAACCCTCCACTATAACACCAGACTTCACTCCGGTGTTATTCTTTGTGTAGATATCTGTACAAGAAAGAAAAAAGGAGGAACATATATGGATTACATCCTAAACATTCATCAACTACATAAATCTTATGGATCACTCAATGCTGTCACTGACTTGAATATTCAGCTAAAAAAAGGGCAAGTCTTTGGTCTTTTAGGTCCAAACGGCGCCGGAAAATCCACAACGATTGAATGTATTCTTGGAACCAAAATTCCCGACAACGGGGATATATCTATTTTGGATATGCACCCTCGAAAAGACCGAAAGGAACTTTTTGAACATGTGGGCGTCCAGTTTCAAGAAGCCAAGTATCAACATATGATTCAAGTTCTTGAGCTATGTGAAGCAACAGCTTCACTCTACAAAGACCCCGAAGACATCTCTACTTTGCTCCAAAAATTTGCCTTAGCCGACAAAACCACCACCTATGTAAAAGATTTATCCGGTGGTGAGCGCCAGCGTCTATTTATTATTCTTGCACTCATTCCAAAACCTCAGCTTGTTTTCCTTGATGAATTAACGACAGGTCTTGACCCTCGTGCGCGACGTGATGTGTGGAATATTTTAGTTCAATTAAAAAAAGAAGGGCTTAGTATCCTCTTAACCTCCCACTTTATGGATGAAGTTGAACTGCTTTGCGATCAAATCTGTATTTTAAAAAAAGGTCAAACCGTTTTTTATGGAACCGTTCAAGAAGCAATTGCCAAAAGTCCTTATACAGCATTTGAAGACGCTTATCTTTGGTTTACCGATGAAGGAGGTCAAAACTTATGAAATCATTTTTAACGTTATTAAAAATCGAACTCAAACTATCACTGCGTGGATTAGATATGGTTATTTTTGCACTGTGCATGCCTATCGTTGTCCTTATCGTTCTAGGACTCATCTATGGCCAGCGCCCCGCTTATCCCGGAGCTGAATACTCCTTTATCGAGCAGTCCTTTGGAGCCATCACCTCTATCTCCATTATTGCCGGCGGTGTGATGGGCTTACCCCTTGTAATCTCTGATTACCGAGAAAAAGAAATCTTAAAGCGCTTCTATGTAACACCGGTTAAACCGATTAAGCTTTTGCTTGTTCAGCTTACCATCTATACCCTCTATGCTCTGCTTTCATTGGCTTCATTATTCATCATCGCCAAAGTATTTTTTTCATTCACAATGCAAGGAAGTTTGATGCTATTTATGTTTGGATGGTTAAGTGTATTAATCTCCATGTTTAGTATTGGAATGATGGTGGGTGGTATTGCAAAGAACTCAAAAATAGCCGGCATCATTGCCAGCCTTTTGTACTTTCCTATGTTGATTTTTTCAGGTGCCACACTTCCGTATGAGATTATGCCCGCATCCATGCAAAAATTTGTCAATATCCTTCCCCTAACCCAAGGTATTAAAATTCTAAAGGCGGCTACATTAGGATATTCTTTGGATAACATTCTCTTACCGTTACTCCTTATAAGCGGGCTTGCCATTATTTGCCTTTTCGTTTCTATTCGTTTTTTTCAGTGGGAGTAAGACTTTGTCCTGTTAAACGTCGATAAAATGTCTCAATCGTATTTTTCATCAAACTATTTTTTGGATAGATAAAATACAATGGACGATGGATATGACAATCCTGAATATCAAGATAGCACAGTTGTCTGTCAAGCACCTCTTGCCAGGCAACTTTTTCATACATAAATGAAATGGCATCCGTGTCCTTCAGGATTTTTTTAATAACACCAAAACTGCTAATTTCATAAATTTTTTTTGCCAAATGAATCGTATCATTGTTTTGATAGAGATAGTTTTCATAGATCTCACGGGTTCCTGAACCTTGCTCCCTCAAAATCAAAGGATATGCGTATGTATCGACGCGCTGAATAGTTCTACCTGCAAGGGGATGATTTTGTCTTGCCACCGGAAGAAATCGCGTCGTACAAAATTGCTTGTAGGCAAACAATGACTTATCAAAAATCCCTTCAACAAAGGCACAATACAGGGTATTATTCAGTAGCATTTCAATAATAGACTGTGTGTTTTTAACGGTCAACGATAGTGCATCATCGCTACGCCCCATGTAGGCACTTAATTCATCTGCCAAATAATATTGTGCAATCGACAGCGTTGCGCCAATCTTAATCGGCATCGCCACCTTTTGAAGTTGGTTCATCAACAAGTCTTCATTCGCCATCTGCAAATTTGCATAATGGTAAAGCGCTTCGCCTTGAGCTGTCAGATGAACAGATTTTCCGATAATTTGGATGAGCTTACATTGATAATGTTCCTCCAATTTTTTGATATGCTGCGTAATTGCAGGTTGAGTTAAGTTTAATGCTTTTGCTGCCTGGGTGTAATTCTTTAATTCAACAACTTTTAAAAAAGACTGTAGTTTTACATCTAGCATATGTATCTACCTCCTATTAAAATATTCACACTTTTCTCTATCATAACATATTTTTATGATTAATAATAAATCATCATTGGATTTTATTGTTATTATCCTCTACAATCATTGCATAACACATTAGGAGGTTCATCATGAAAAAAATCTATCAAATATGTCCCGGATTTATACTTGCCCTTAGTATCGCTTTGATTGCCCAATGGATTGAAGCTATGTTACCTATACATCTTATCGGTAGTTCTGTTCTTGCCCTCTTTATCGGAATGGGTCTTCATCAGTTTTATCGTCCGAATCAACATATGCGTATCGGTCTTAAGTTTACCTCAAAAAAAATCCTCAAATTCTCCATCATTCTTCTTGGTGCATCGTTGAACGTTCACACTATTTTAAGTGTTGGAAAACTATCCCTTACGGTGATGTTCTTTACTTTATTAACCTGCTTTGGTCTTGGACATTTTATTGGCAAAGCTCTTGGATTAGATTGGAAGCTGTCAAATATGATCTCTGCAGGTACAGGTATCTGCGGCGGTTCTGCCATTGCAGCTTTAGCACCTGTCATTGATGCAAAAGACAAAGACATTGCTTATGCTATGTCTGCAACCTTTTTGTTTGATATGGTTATGATTATCCTTTTCCCGATTATGGGTCAGGCGTTGCACTTAAATGACATGGCATATGGGCTATGGGCAGGAACTGCTGTTAATGATACCTCGAGTGTCGTTGCCGCCGGATATGCTTTTAGCGAGGCTGCAGGCAATTTTGCCGTCATGGTCAAGTTGACTCGAACCTTATCCATTATTCCCACAGTGCTTGTATTTTCACTCATTCACTTACGTATCCGTGCCAAAGACACGCACCAAAATCAGCAAAACACTGTTCGCACCACTCATTTATTTCCATGGTTTATTCTCGCGTTCGTCGGTATGGCCATACTCAACAGTTTCGGACTTTTTTCACCTGCTTTTTCCACCAGCTTAAAAGAATTAAGTAAATTCCTCATGGTCGCTTCTCTTGCCGCCATTGGATTAAATACCAATATCCAAGAAATAAAAAAATCCGGAGCACGTCCAATGCTTCACGGATTTATTATCTCTGCTCTTGTGGTTATTGTTGCCATTAGCGTCGAATATTTTATGGGAATCATCTAAATCATAGGTTTCCAAGAAAATACATACTCCATATTTTGAGGTAATCCATTTTCTAGCCCCTCCATCAGTTCAAAAGCGCCTATCTTGCCTTTTTGTCTTAACAAAAGATCAAAGTGGGCCGCTGCAATTCCCATATCAATACGTTGTATATCATATGTAAACCGGTCACTATATCCTGGTGTTTTGTATTCATAAAAATGCCAGATACCATCACGCCATACAATACGCCAAGGCTGCTTGTTGGACGCTGAGGGCGCTAGACGTACCATCTCCAATGCCCCCATAAACTCTCCGGCTTTTTCTTTAGTCAGTGGCGTCAAAAAGTCCGTGTCAAAAAACAGTTCATTCCATGGCTTTCTTTGGTCTGCTTTAACCACTTTACGCATCGCAATTTCTTTAATGTGCTTCTTGTTTGCCGCATATCCATAGGGCGATACAATGGGAAAAAGTGTTTTTTCCCCAAGGTTCATCGCCGCTGCAAAGCCTTTACGGTCAAAGGTTCCGCCTAACCAACATGTTCCTATATCCTTATGTGCCAAATAAAGGATTAATGTTTCAAACGCATATCCTAAAGCTTCTAGAGCCATCGGTACCTTTTCAACCGTTGCTCCGATATAGTGTCGCGCACCTTTAATGACACCGTACGTGCCTAGTTTTTGGTCATTCGAATTGGTCAATAAGTCCAAGTCATGAAAGTGTACCTTTACACCCAAAGGATTATCCAACTGTAAAACAAAAGCATCTATGTCTTTTTTTAATTCCTCACTTATGTCCTTATCACTATAATTACGCACACTATACCTTTTTTTAACGGCTTCATCCACGGAAAAATTCACTTTCATATACTTGCACTCCTCTCATTCTATCTTGATATACTTTCATTGGCAGCAGATGCTGTACTTCTCTTTTAACGCATATACTCTATAATTGCATCATGTAAAAATTTGGTCAGCCTCTTTTGCTCCACGTCAATATCAAGGGGCTTTTATAAATTTATAATAACATATTTATTTTATAAAACAAAGCAACAATATTATGTAAATAAAATGTTTTTAATTGACAATACTGTACGTCATACATTATAATGCAATAAAGGAGTTGATCTTATGGATGCGTCAAATAAAATACTTACAAATATACAGCAAGAAATGAAGCGCGGCACCCTTGTCCTCGCTGTCCTTACCCAAATGGATAAGCCTCAATATGGCTACAGCCTTATTCAAGCTTTAAATGACCAAGGATTGTCAATTGAGCAAAACACTCTTTATCCATTACTTCGTCGCCTCGAAAAGCAAGGGCTCTTAGAATCATTGTGGCAGGTCGAAGATAATCGTCCCCGCCGATATTATCAAATCAGTGCTATCGGAAGAGAAATTCGCGAACAGTTAACACACGATTGGCATACCATTAATGCCACCATGTCAAAACTTGTAGGAGGAGTACAATGATATCCAATTATTTATATACCATCGGAAAATATCTGCCGCCAAAACAAAGGGAGGAGATCTTATCTGAAATAGAAGCAAATCTATATGATTATCTTGAAGAAAATTATGGAAAAAAAGAGTATACAGACGCTGAATATGAAGACGCCATGCGTTCAATGGGTCCTCCTAAAAAAGTTGCCTCGGCATATATGAGCACACCTAGATGTCTTATCGGTCCAACATATATTGATGTCTATTGGTTAATACTTAAGATTGCACTTATCGGAACAGCTATTGGTATAACCGTCTCACATCTTATCACACTATCTGATACCACCGATATCTTTCCGACGATTTACACCATCCTCATTGACATTTGGCAAGGAAGTTTATCGACTCTTGGGATTGTAACACTTATTTTTGTCATCATTAGCCATCATGCTCCAGAAGAACCCATAAATGCTGATGAAGAATGGTCCCTTGACCTTTTAGAAAAAGCACCTGAAAGCCACCAGGCACTTTGCATCTCAGAACTTGTCTTTGAATCTGTTTTTATTTGCATTGCCCTTGTCTTTTTTAATCATCCTTCACCACCGGAAATTATGCTCCTGATTGATGAAAAAATCACGCCTTTTATCAATATCAGTGTACTTCGACCTTTTTTAATTTGGATCAATCTGATTCTAGGCGTTAATCTTTTGTTAAATGTATATCTACTTATAAAAAGAAGCTGGCAGCGAGCAACCCGAATTGCTTCTATCTTTTTAGATGTTGCAGGCATTATTCTTTTTTATCGCCTTATGATCTTACCTGATTGGATAAACTTTCCACTCTTAAGCACCGTCTTTGAACGTGAGCATATAGAATTTGGACAATCCCTTAATACCGGCTTTCGCATTGCTATTTTGGTTATCATCGTCTTGGCATCCATTGATATATTTAAGCATGTTCGCGCGATTATAAAACATACATAAAGGAGACATTCATGGAAATCATCGAAAAAATCAACACCTTGCTTTGGGGGCCTATCCTCATCCCCCTTTTAATAGGAACCGGAATTTTTTATACGATTCGTCTGAACTTTGTTCAGCGTTTAACCGGTCAAGCCTACAAGAGGGTCTTTAAGAATATAATGCGCCCAAGTCAAAAGGCTGATGCCAAAGGCATGAGCTCGTTTCAAGCTTTGTCCACCGCCATTGCAGCTCAAGTTGGGACAGGTAATCTAGCCGGCGTAGCAACAGCACTTGCCGCCGGAGGTCCAGGCGCCATTTTTTGGATGTGGGTCAGCGCGTTCTTTGGGATGGCTACCAACTTCGCAGAGGCTGTTCTTGGACAGTTATATAAGACTGAGGTTGACGGTCAAATCACAGGAGGTCCTGCATATTATATCCGCCACGGTATCAAAAGCAAGTTCCTAGCGGTCTTTTTTGCCCTTGCAATCATTCTAGCTCTCGGGTTTATGGGGAATATCGTTCAGTCAAACTCCATTGTTGAGGCGGCCAATAATGTAACCCAAATTCCTTCAATCTACATCGGAATATTTGTTGCTATTATCGTTGGCGCCATTTTGATTGGGGGCATATCCAGCATTGCTTCTTTTACAGAGAGAGTTGTTCCTCTCATGGCACTACTATATGTTATCGGAAGTTTTGGCGTTATTATCCTTAACTTTGACAACTTCTTTTCCGCCCTTCGTTCCATCTTAATTGGTGCTTTTTCACCACAAGCACTTGGTGGCGGTTTGCTCGGAGTGACTATCATGAACGTCATTCGATATGGCGTAGCCAGAGGGCTTTTTTCCAATGAAGCCGGCATGGGTTCCACCCCCCATGCCCATGCAGTGGCAAAGGTCTCTCATCCTGGTGAACAGGGCTTAGTCGCTTTATTCGGCGTCACGTTTGATACCATGATTATATGTACGTTAACCGCCTTAGTGATTTTAACGTCGGGTGCCATGGATAGTGGTGCGTCGGGTGTCGAACTTACCCAGATAGGTTTTGAGACTTCTTTTGGCCACTTGGGAACCCTTTTTATTGCCATTGCTATATTCTTTTTTGCACTAACCACCATTGTAGGATGGTACTATTTTGGCGAGAGCAATATCCGATACCTATTTGGTGCTAAGGCAATTCCTCTCTATAAATTTCTTGTTCTTGGCTGCATTATCATCGGTTCAAAACTAAATGTTGATATGGTTTGGGAACTTGCCGATTTGTTTAACGGATTCATGATTTTTCCAAACCTTATTGCATTATTAATTCTCTCACCAAAAGTTGTGGATGCATTAAAAGACTATGAAAAATATCGTCATCTACCTAAACAATCAGTTGAAAAATAATAGCCCTTGATATGTGGTTGCCCCCTCAATATATGCATCTATGTCAATCAAAGCACTCTTGCCCCACGTTGATACATTGACATAGTATTTTAAGGTGGCAGCATCTTTTATCAGCTCTGTAATCACAACCCAATGCGCTTCATAGGGTTCTAGCTGGCGATTAAAGTCAATCAGCATGGCAATTGGAGCATCCCCATTAAGCCCCATGATAATATAGTCAATAACATTATCCTTTGTAAAGGCTAGCGGATGCTTCACAGCTTGTAGCTGTACGCCTCTTGCATTAGCAAATTCCTCGACACCTTTTTTCATCTTATCTATCGGCCAGATTCCCAACCCAATCTGTGTTCCCGGTATACGCCAAGGAGCTAATACGGTATATATATCTTGCATATGCTTTTTAAAATTATCTTTAGAAAAATCCTCATATGCATATAGATTGGCGTAGTTTCCCCTTTTGCTTCGGGACATATATGCCGTAATATTTGCCGCTGCAACTGTTCCACACGCTGTTTTTTTTGCAATCTTCATGTCAAACCACTTCTGATCTGCTCCATAGTATATGTGCGTGCTATCCCATATCTTAATGAAATGTTTGGAATCCTTCAGTCCTGCTATTTTCATCTTTAACATCCTTTTTATTTATATACATCTTGTTATCTGCAGCAATATAGAGTTCATCAAGGGTCATCCCTTCTTGATAGCGCTCATATCCATAGCTAAAGCTTAAACCTTTTATCACCGGATCATCATGATGACTAAGCTGTTTTGCTATCTCATGTATAAAAAACTCTATCTCTGCCATCTCCTTGGTAATAATCACAGAAAACTCATCCCCACCTAACCGAGCAGCAAATCCAATATTGAGAAACACCCGTTTAATAATATCGGCAAAAGCAACTAAGGTTTCATCACCTTTGTTGTGACCATGAAAATCATTGATTTCTTTAAACGCATTCAAATCAAAAATAACAATTCCAAAATTTTTATTGGATTGGCATAGGTGGTTTAAATACATCTCATAGCTTCGTCGATTATATATCTTGGTCAGAAAATCTTCATCCGAAGGATTTGTCTCCAAAAAGATATAAATCACTAATAAGCCCAAGACAATGGATGTCCATGAAAAATATAGCTTCGAATCAAAGGTTTGAATAAACATACCTAAAATCGGAATAAGGAAGCACAAAAAATAGATTAACGCTTCATAAAATAAAAGTTTACGAATATTTTTAATGATAATGTAAAGCATAAAAAGATATATACCCGCAAGTGCCAAATAATGGAAAGACTTAAAATCGCCACTACTATAGCCATTGGTCACCGGATCTACCCGAAAATATATGGGGTAGAAAAAATTAATGATGAGTACTCCAAAAGTTGCAATACTTACATGTTGATAATATAAGCGTCTAAATATACGCTGCGGCGATTGAAAAATTCTAAAATCCACATAAGAAATCAACAGTCCTCCAATAATCGGTCCCATTAAAAAAAGAACAACATTCGTAGCGTATTCTAAAAAATACGCACCCCAAAATGTCATTCCATCAAATATCCACGTCAAAGGTTCAACAACAATGGCTATTGCTGTTGCCATAACAATTAACTTGATTAACTTTTTGCTATATGTCTGCACTTTTGTCAAACGAATGAATAAATATAGCACAAACAATATCATTAATCCAAAAATGTTAATCTGAAACTGTACGATATAATCCATACGCACCCACCTGCTCTCTATTTTTTACTGTCTGTCAAAACGCGTAATTTTACTTTCATAATTCGGTTATTCGTAATTTTTTCGATGTGAAACTCACAATGGTCAATAATAATTGTGCGCGTGATTTCTTCACTTGGAATATGTCCCAGCGCATGAATAAGCATGCCTGCAATTGTATCATAGTCTTCTGTATCCGTATCAAAATTTAACAATAAACGTTCATTAACCTCTTCAACTAAAACATTGCCTCGAATAAGGTATGTATTATCCGCTATTTTATGGATATCAGGTTCTTCAATCCTTTCATACTCATCTTCTATATCTCCAACAATTTCTTCAATGAGGTCTTCCATAGTGACAATACCGGAAAAGCCTCCATATTCATCCACCAAAATCGAAATCTTCTTTTTCTGATCTTGCATTTCCTTAAAAAGATCATCAATCCTTTTGCGTTCCGGAACAAAATAAGGCGGAATAAGAAGCTGTGTGATATCGACTTGCTCAAACCCTACATTATATGCTTCTTCAATAAAGTCTTTCATGTATAAAATGCCGATAATATTATCACGTGTCCCTTGGTATACAGGTATTCTTGAATGCTTAACCTGTAGAAGCTGCGGCAAATACTCTTTAATTCCCTTTTCAATATCTAGCACATATGCTTCTGTTCTTGGTGTCATAATCTCTTCTGCCGGTTTGTCATCAAGTTCAAAAATACTATTAATCATTGTACGTTCTGTTTGATTAATCGCTCCGTGTTCTTGAGCCACTTCAACAAGTGAGCGAATCTCTTCTCTTGATACTTTTTCTTCTAGATCGTCCTCACGAATTCCAAATAACTTCAACAAAATATTCGTTGATATGGACAATAGCTTTATAAAAGGCGTAACCAACTTTTGCACACCTATAATCGGTTTTACCGAAAAAAGGGCAATGGCTTCCGACTTTTTCAAGGCTAAGCGCTTTGGAAACAATTCTCCAAACACAAGGGTAAAATACGAAAGCAAAACCGTCACTAAAATCAAAGCAATATTTTGGCTGTATGGAATGTGTATAAGGTCTAGAACCTTCGCTAGATCATCGGATATTCCCGTTGCAGCATACGCACTTGAAAATAGTCCCGCCAAAGTTATGCCTACTTGAATTGTTGACAAAAATTTCGTCGGTTCTTGAATTAGTTGTTCCACCAACTGAGCATTTTTGTTGCCTTGTTCACTTAGCATCTTTATTTTATTTTTGTTGATTGAGACAATAGCCATCTCTGCCGATGCAAAAAACGCATTAATCAAGGTTAATACTACAATTAAAATCAAGTTCGTTCCTAGCGCCATCATATCCCTCTCTTGTCCATCAAAAAAATTAAACACCTACTTCAATTATAGGTCATTTTCCCCTTCACAGCAACATAAACTCTTAAAACACAGGAGTGAAAGGTAAAAAGGCAGAAAGATAGAGGTAGTCCCTCAGCCCGACTTCACGCAAGTGCCTAAGGGCTGAGGGACTACCTCTATCTTTCAACTGTTGTCGGAACGTTTCATAAAGAAAGCTCCCTTTTATTTATCGTCCTAAACCGATTTACGCGGATTTTCTACAGAATGTAAGTCAAGGTCATTGATGCGATGATAGGTTATATCACCTTCACCAAAAACAGTTTCCGTCTTTTTTGCAAGGTGTTCTAAAAATTTTCGCCATATATATGCGAACTTTCCTAACATATGATCACTTCCTTATCGCTCATCAATTATCTTCTACCTATATTATACATCATTTGAGAACGATTATCAATTCCTTCTTTTATGCGTTTAGATCATTAAAAACGGCTAATATATCTTCTCGCGATTTGGCAGGTGTTTTCCCTTCATACTTTTTAAACACACTCGAAAAGTAATTTTCATTATTGAATCCTACCATTTCTGAGATGTCAATTAAATTAAGATCCATTTCCAAAAACAATTTTTTCGCCTGCTGAATCCGATAACGATTCAAATAATCCGTCACTTTCTGTCCTGTCTCTTTTCTAAATAGTCGATAAGCATATTCTGTATTCAATCCGGTATCGCGACAAATCTCATCTGCTGTAAGCTTCTGATAATAATTATGATGCATATAATTTTTCATTGTGGCGCTAACATAATGTTCATTTTCAAGAGGACTTACATTCGTCAAACTTAAAATTTGCTTCATGATATCCAAAAAATATATCTTGGCATTAATCTGCCAGTAAGACTCTTGGTTCACATACGCCTTAACGATTTTTCTAAACAGATATTCGATTTCATTGACTTGGGGAACCTGAAGATATTTTGGCAATTGATATCCCCCATTAAAGATCGGATTGGCCCTAATATGTTCTCTATGAACCAGGTGATGTCCAAAAAGCATAATATACGTCTCTGCATTTTGATAATAGTCATAAATCCAGTCCTTATCATCATAATAAAAAAAGTCACAGTGGAACCAATAAAATTCTCCCGATGTATCCTCATCAAACCACAGTTGATGCGGTGTATTGGGCGTAAAAATAATGAGATCCCCTTTTTTTATCTTGTATTGCTCTTTGCCAATGATTGCATTGGCTGTCCCTTTAAAGCAATACATAAACTGATGATCATAAATTCGTCGCGTCCTATTTCGCCAAGCATCTCTGTGCTGAAGTCCTGCTTCACGAATAAATGGGCATAATTCGTCAAATGAAAATTCTGTTCGATTATTCACTTTACACCTCTTGTACTTGTTTTACATTATTATTAAGTTTAACTTCTGTTAAGATGACTGCCGTTAAGATAATCATCCCACCAATAACCACCTTGCCTGTTAATAGTTCCAATCCAAAAGCAATAGAGAATAATGTACCAAAAAGGCTTTCCATCGACATGATGATGCCCGCCTTTGAAGCCGTCGTCTGTTTTTGTGCACTTGTCTGTAAAAAATAACATAAGCAAGTACTAAAAAGACCGAGGTAAATGACAGCTGGCAGTCCCGTTGCATAATCTACTTGGGTAAATGTCTGGGGACTTTGAAATACTAATCCAATCAAGGAAAAAATACCTGCTACTGTAATCTGTATAAATGCAATGGTCATTGCCTTGCTTTCACGAACAGCAATCCCTAAATATGCAATATGAAGAGCAAAGAGTATTGCACAGGCCATAACATAAGCATCTCCTATGTTTAAAGCCACCTTGCCTTCCGGTGAAACCGTAAGAACTGCCACACCTAAGAACGTCACTATTGCCAAGATTACCGTTTTTATCTGAGGTTTTTTCCTTGTAAGCCCCCAGACAATAAACGGAACAATGACCACATTAGTCGCTGTAATAAAGGCACTGTTCGATACTGTTGTCATGCTTTGACCGATGGTCTGAAAATAAAAGGCCAAAAACAAGATGACACCTGCAATCCCACCACGAATCCACTCTTTTTTCTTGATTGTCTTTATCCGTCCACGCATACCTATAAGTAGCGCAATGCTAGCAATAGGAAATCGAAATGCCATAATCAGCATCGGTTGCATATTTGCATTAATCGCATATTCTGTTGCAATAAATCCGCTTCCCCAGATAATCGCTACAAGAAGCAACATTAGGTCTGCCTTACTTATCATTTTTTTCATCTAAACCTCTCCGACTGTTGTCATTTTTCCATTGATGTTGACTTGCACCTGTTTGCCCTTGACCTTAGGCGTCACTTGAACAGATTCATGTGTTATCTTAATGTTCAGCGGCACCTCCTCCCAGACTATGGAAAATTCAATGCCTTCCCAGTGTTTTGGAAGCCGTGGGTTAAATGTAAGGATGTTGTCACGGTCAACGGACATACCTCCATATCCAAGGGTCACCGATTGCCATGTTCCGCCTGTTGATGCCGCATGGATACCTTCACGGGTATTGCCTTGATTGTTGTATAAATCCACATATGCGGACCTTTCCAGGTATTCATATGCATGTTGCCTGTGCCCTACACGTAATCCCATCATACAATGTATGCTTGGACTTAAAGATGAACGGTGCAGTGTTCGTTGTTCATAATATTCATAATTGGTTTTTTGTGTTGCCTGATCAAAATCATGTTCCAGTAAAAACATAAGCATCACAACATCTGCCTGCTTTAAGATACACGTCTCACTACGTTTGATTCCTTTTAATGCTGCTGGTAAAAGGGGCATATTGTTGGCATCATACTCTTCAATGACAGCATGCTTTAGGTCAAAGTATCCTTCAAATTGTTCGATCAAACCACTGGTATTGTTTAAGTATATCTTGTCGCTTATAGCTTCCCATTGTCTATATTCTGCTTCTGATAGTTTGATTTTTTGAAGTAATTTATCATAAACTTTCGGCGCATGTTCTTGATACCGCTCTAAATAGCTCAATGCTTTTTTTATGTTCCATTTTGCCAAATGATTCGTGTATGCGTTATTGTCCACTGGTTCATGCCACTCATCAGGTCCTGTTACTTTATTGATTTCATACACATCTTTTTCATGATTATATTCAAGTCTTGATATCCAAAACCTCGCCGTTTCAACAATAATTTCCAACCCTTTTTCTTCTAGAAAGGCTTGATCTTTTGTAAAACGATAGTATCGGTCAACGCCAAAAGCGACTGCCGCTGTTACATGATGCTCATAATCAGCAACATAGCACCGATAACAACTTCCATCAGGTTCGACTGTCCAAGCCGGACATTCTTCATCGCCTGTATCTGCAGATTCCCAAGGGTATTTTGCCCCTTGATATCCATTCATTACAGCATTTTCTCTGGCTTTATCCAACAAATGGTATCGGTATGTCACTAGGTTTTTCGCAATATCCGGAAAAACATAGGTGAAAAAGGGAAGTATAAAAAGTTCAGTATCCCAAAACGCGTGCCCACCATATTCTTCTCCATGAATCAGCTTGGCTCCAATATTAGTCCGTGTGTCGCTTAGACTTGGTGTACTCATCAAATGAAAAATATTAAACCGGAGCGCATGTTGCATTTTGGGGTCTCCGTGAATAATTAAATCTGCCTGTTCCCAAAGTTTACCATAAGCTAGCTGGTGGTCCATAAATTCTTTTTCAAATCCGCGTTCCATGATTTGACGCAAATCTGTTGTTGCATCTTCTAAAACCGCATAGCTATCTCGCCCGGTACGTATGCTGGCATATTTTTCAATCATAATGGTTTGATTTTCTTTGATTTGTACATCCAAAAATTCAGACGCTAACTCACCGTATTTTCTAAATTTTCGACTTTTTAGGATATCTTGTCCGGACATATCCAAAACTTTTACTGCTGCTGTTGTTGCTATTGGAAGCTTAAAGTCTCTTGTTTGGCTCAGTACTCCACATCCTAAATCTTCAAGCCCTATAATGTCTAGCGTCTCTAAGTGTTTGACTCTAAACCGTGGAAAATCCATAAAATTTGTCACGCTGGCATCAATAATATTTTCAAATTCAAAGATACCTTGATAATTTAATGGTGTCAAGTAAATACGAAAAAGTCCTACATTATTATGACTGCGGCTTAAAAATTTGATTATCTCAACTTTTGTCTTTCGTCCATCATATGCCGTTGTAATATAATGTTTTGCTAGGAATCCTTTTTTCATATCTAGAACACGAATATAGTCTTCTAGTTTTTTACCACTTTCAATACCGATGGGATCACATTGATAGGACATCTTAAACTTTGCCCAATCTGGGGTATTACATAATTCCCTCTGAAAAGCTTCAGATTTGTCAAATACGCCATGAACATAATTGGCCGGAAGCATTCGCCGCACATCCGCTTCTTCATGACTTGCCCTGTTTCCCATATATCCGCTGGCAAGTCCAAAAATCGATTCATATGCCAGATTTTTTTGTGCATCGTAAGTACCTTCCACGACCAGCCACTCATCTTTAGATAAATACGCTGCTATTTCCTTTGAAAACATATCCCGCTTTAACATAGTTCACCTCTATTTAACAATCTTATACGCTAATAATTTATTTGCACGTGTTATTTCATCGACAGTGTCTGATGCATTATTGACAAAAGGCTTGATATACAACTCAAATTCAAAGTCACGTGTAAGGGCCTTATATTGTTGCATACGATCCGGTCCACAGCTTTGACTTCCCAAGCCGGAGTTGATTAAGTCACAATTAACGATAAGATTTGGGGCATGCTTTAGGTCGACTTGATGCATCGTCTGATACAGTTCTTGATCTAAAACATCACGCACGCTAAAATCCATCTGGTGACTTCCAAACTGGATGCCTCCTTGTGCATTTGCCAAGGACGCCCATCTTACGCCTGTACGATTCCCATTTTCCTGAGGAACCATATAGGGAAAACTCATTTTTGAATAGTCCATCGAATGAATGCCTTCATAAGCATTTGCTTTGCTATCGCAATAGCACTCTTGCGGTCCGTATCCATTGTATGTCACTTGCTCATATCGTTTAGGCACCTGCATTTGCAGACCAATCTTTGGCAAATGTTTGGGGGCTTTTCCGCTAAATCCACCGCTCCATTGCAACTGGATATATCCATCCTGGGAAATATGGTATGTAAGTTTCGTATCACACCCCCAGTTAAGCCCTCTAGCTCCTACACGTCCTTGAACATGAACAATCACCTCATGCTCTAGCACACTATATTGCATGTTATAGACATTCATCGTCATCGCATGTAAATGCATTGCCTGCCAATTTTCTTCGTTTTTGACATCATTATCCGTATACGCTCTGAAAAAATTGACACTTGGACCTTGGTCAAAGAACTTGAGCCCTTGCACATGATAATCATAAATGTATCCATCACGTTTTGAGATACTTAGTTCAAAATTTTCTCCGTAAATAGTAATATCTTTTCCACTTTCATTGACCCTAAGCTGCGCACTGATGTTGATTGGTTCTTGTACAGGTTCATGCAATAACTTAACATCATATCCAAGGACATAGGTTTCTTCCCATCCTACTATTGGCTCTCTAAATTCAAATTTTACCTCAAGATAACACCATTGCATGACATCAATATTTAACACTTTCGTTGGAATCTGCATATGACTTATCTGATGAGGTTTGATTACCGGCATCGGCTGTGTAACAGAGGTGATGACCTGTTGATTATAGCGCAAAGTATATGTCACATCCACCATGGAAGTATCCATAAAGTCAAATCGGTTTTTTACCCTAAGCTTGCCCTCGCCAATGTCCCATTGTTGAATATGAATATTTTCAATTAATTTTGCATATTCTCCTAGGGACGGTGTCGCTTGGTTATTAGCCATTATCATTCCATCCATGCAAAAGTTTCCATTATGAAAATCTTCTCCAAACTCTCCACCAAACAAGAATCTTTCTTTTCCAAGTGCATCGATTGAGTACACACCTTGATCCTTAAATTCCCAAATAAACATCCCCTGTATTCGCTTGGATTGTTCAATCAGTTCGACATATTCCTTAAGACTACCCGGACCATTGCCCATAGCATGACCAAACTCACATAAAATATGTGGCATTTGAATCTCTTGTGTATCTATTTCATAAAGTTTTCCTACACTTGAATACATGGTACTTGATACATCCACTGATGCATTATGCGCATCACTTTCATAGTGTATGGGTCTAGACGGTTCATGTTGTTTGCACCACTGATACATCGCATCAAAATTCACACCGTATGCAGATTCATTGCCCAGTGACCACATAACAACACATGCATGGTTTCGGTCACGTTCGACTATTCGTTCAATACGGTCAACATAAAGTGCCTCATAGGTTTTGTCATCACACATAAGTGTATCTGTCGCCACAACTTCAAGACCATGACTCTCAAGGTCTGCTTCATCAATAACATAAATCCCCAGTGCATTACATAAATCGTAGAAAAAAGGATTGTTGGGATAGTGTGACGTTCGTATTGCATTCATATGATTGTGTTTAATGAGTTGAAGCTCTCTTTTTGTCTCTTCATACGTTATAGCTCTTCCCGTCTTTGCTGAATATTCATGGCGATTAATACCTTTGAGCAACACTCTTTTTCCATTGATTTTTAGCACACCTTGATCAATTTCAATATGTCGAAAGCCAATACGTTGAGGAACGACTTCCATCACTTTTCCTTGGGCATCTTTCAACGTAAAAATCAATGTATATAGCTTTGGTGTTTCCGCGGTCCAAGGCATAACCCCTTCAAGAACAATCTGTCCATTTAAAGAGATAGCTTCCTGATGAGTCAGTAGCTTCTTTCCATCATATACTTTAAGATCAACTTGTCCTTCTCCACTTAATCGGATGTCCGTATTTAAGTATCCTACCTGTTCTTGACTCTCAAAATCCGGATCCAACACAAGGTTTTCTATGGAAAGGTTTTGCCGCTTAATCAAATACACATCTCGAATAATTCCTCCAAGCCACCACATATCTTGAGCCTCTAAATATGAACCATCACAATATTGATATACAACAACATGTATGTGGTTATTGCCTTTGTGCACAGCTTTTGTGATGTCAAATTCACTGGGATAGCGACTTCCCTGAGAATATCCGATACATTTACCGTTGACATATAAATGAAAAGCGCTTTCAACGCCTTCGAATCGAATAGCAATTGAAGCCACTTCTTGCTCTAAATGAAATGTCTTATGGTAAACACCTGTCTCATTATTATTGACTGGAACATAAGGAACATCAACAGGAAAATCATACCACATATCCGTATATACAAACTTTCCATGCCCTTCAAACTGCCAGTTTTTGGGTACTTCAATGGTTGTATAGTCCTTAATATCTGCTAGGCGCTCCATATCAACCAGTAGCGGAGATTCAAACCACTTAAAGTCCCATGTTCCATTTAGCATCATGATATGCTTGGACTGATTTTTATCATAGGTTAGCGCACTTTCTTCACTGTCATATGAATAAAAATGGGTCCGACTTGCTTTGCGATTTTTCGCTAAAACATTATAATTATTCCAATCAAAATCATTGATATTCAATATATTTATTCCTTGCATTACATTCACCTTATATCTCTCTATATATTCTTAATCCATTTTATTATTTTATTCCTGACATCGATACACCTTCAACAAAGCGTTTTTGGAAAAACAAGTATATGATTAGCACAGGTAATATTGTCACTGCAGCCGCCGCAAACAAACCACCATAATTGACCGTATTTTGTCCGCTAAACATGTTTAGGGCTACAGCTAAGGGCATCTTGTCTTTTGTATTTAACACAAGATATGGCCACAAGAAATCTTCCCAGTTCCATAAAAACAAAAAGATGGATAATGCTGATATCATATTCACGGATAATGGAACAGCGATTTTAAGAAAAATAGTAAATTCCCTTGCCCCATCTATTCGTGCGGCATCAATAAGTTCATTAGGAATACCACTTGTCATATACTGTTTCATCATAAATATTCCAAATGATGAATAAAGCGTCGGTAAAATAATTGCCCAATATGAATCAATTAAATTCACCGTATTTATCATTTGATAAAGAGGAATCACCATAATTAAGTATGGAACCATCATAGTAAATAAAATCATGGAAAAAATAATTTTTTTCCCCTTAAATTCAAATTTTGCTAACACATATCCACATAGCAAGCTTGTATAAATGCCGATTGCCGTTTTTACTGTCGCCAAAAATACAGAATTGAGAAAGTATCTTGCTATGTTAAAACTTTTAAATATATCCACATAGTTTTCAATCGTCCATCCACGTGGAAAAAATGTAGTCGGTACGGAAGTAATCTCTCGACTCGTTTTAAACGTTGAGAGCATCAACCAAAAAAACGGAAGAAACATAATCAAACCACCGATAACCAAACAAACTTTGAGTATAATCGCACCTATCTTATCTATCTTCATGATTCGCCACCTCTCGACAGTACTTTTAGCTGAATGACTGTAATAATCAAAATAATGATAAAAAGTATTACCGAAAGCGCAGATGCATATCCAAAACGATAATTTTCAAAAGCTTCATTATAAATCATATACGATATAACATATGTCGCCGTTCCCGGACCACCTTCTGTCATTACAAAAATCTGTACAAAGGATTGAAAATACGAAATCAACGATGTAATGACAATAAAAATAATGGTTGGTTTTAACATGGGTATAGTAATATGTCGAAAGCACTTGTATTGGTTCGCTCCGTCAATACTGGCTGCCTCATATAGATTCCTGGGAATATTCATAAGGGCTGCCATAAATATTACTACTGCATATCCAATATCTTTCCAGGCGGTCATAACAATAACTGCCGGCATGGCCAACGTCTTATCCATCAACCAGTTTTTTCCTGCAAAACCAAAGGCGGCTAGCAGCATATTTAAAAGTCCAACCCGTGGATGATAGACCCATTCCCATACCATAGAAACTGCCACAATCGGCATAATCACCGGTAAAAAATAAAGACTTCGAAGAATACCATCGTGCCTTTTTAATGAATACAGACCTGCGGCAATGACAAGACCTAATCCTGTTCGCAAAATAATCAGTGAACCACTAAACACAAATGTATTTTTCAGCGAAATCTTAAATAAGCTTGACTGAAGTATTGCAATATAATTATCGATCCCTGTAAATTCCATCGTATTTTGCAATGGATTCCAATTGCTGAAACTTCCAATAATACCATATCCTAAAGGTATAAAGAAGAAGATTATATTAAAAACAATGAGACCAAACATGGCTACAAATACAATGAATTTTTTTTGATCGTCGATTAAATGATATCTGAGTTTTTTTATCATAACTTTTCTTCCTTTTCATGAAGAAAGACAACGCCTACCAATTTAAACATCTCGGTATTTGATTGCCTTTCTTCTTTACTATCCTTATTGGAAAGCTACCTGCTCCATCTGGTGCAAATTGCTTACATCAATTGATTGTGCATCCATCTTAGCTTGTTCAATCGCATCTTCAACTGAAGTTCCTGTTAAAGCCGCTTCAAGCATTGTCCTATAAACTTTTTCCAAGTTACTTGGTACAATGACAACTTTCGCATCGCCGGAGTTATAGGCTTGTAAAACCGCATGTCCCGCTGTACCTTCTTCATATGCAATATCAACTGTTGTATTATTTGGCGCCCCGGAATTACCTTTGACAATATCTGTAACTGTCGATTCATCCGTTAGCATGAATTCAACAAAATCATTAAGCACCTCATATTTTGCTTCTGATACATTTTTGCTGATTCCAAATGTTAGTTCAGCAAAAGCCGTTGTTGTTCCCGGAACAGGGAAAGCATAAAGTTGTGCATCTTCAGGTGCCCAAAATTCCATCCAGCCGGCACCGTAGATAAAAGCTGCGGAATCTTGATACAAAGAATCTTCCGGACTATTTTGACCATAAGTCAAATAATCCATGTACCCTGCATCTGTCCAATCCAAAACTTGTTGCAATGCTTTTTCACTAAATACGGCTCCATTTGCATCCGTTAAACGCTCTCCTGCTTGATATGCCAAGTCATATAACATATGAAATGAATAGTCGTAACCGATAATACCCTTTTGTGCATCTGTATACTTTGAACTTTCAGCAAATAATTCTTCCCATGTCGTTGGGGCTTTGTCCATATCTCCTACGATTTTTTCATTAGCATACATAATCATACTTGTAAAGACTGTTGGAATTACAAGTGGTTTATTATTCTCTCCCAAGTACATATCTGTTGTCGATAATTGACCTAGGATATCCTCTGAAAGATTTAGTTCTCTAGATATAGGACCTAATGTATCCATATATGCGGTGTGTGTATAATATATATCAGGACCACGTCCATTGTTAACTTCAAGTGGAAGTTTTGTAAAGTAATCACCCCATGGTTGTTGCTCAATTACATAATTGAATGTTTTGCCTTCTGCTTCCATCGCTGTCTTATAATTTTCGAACATATTGTAATAGAATGAATATTCGACGTCATCGCCTGGAATCCATACAACAATTTCTTCTGTTCCTTCATTATCTCCTGTTGATTGCTCTTGTTGCGTGTCTGATGCTTCTTCTTGAGAAGGCGTGTCTGTGTCTGTTCCTTGTGTATTATCATTTCCACAACCTACAAATGCTATACTCATTACAATAACTAGTAAAACCGCCATATATTTCTTCATAATCTGTTCTCCCTTTTACAATGAAATAAGTTTATAATGGTTACATTCGAATGTACTTTACTCTTATATTTTAACATGTGCTTTTTAGTTTTTTCAAAAAAAAACTGTATAAAACTTATAAAAAATCGACATTTATGCTTTTTGTGTAAATGAAAAACTCTACAATTTTTCTTTTTTTTATCTTTTTTACATCTTCACTCTCCACGTCTATAGCAAATCGCCTGATTACCTATACCATTGCCTTGAACTAAAAGATGATCACTACTTGAAATGTCTATCGCTACAGCACAGTTTTTTATCGTATTATTAAGGATGCGAACATTATCTGCACATTCAACTGCAATTCCAACATTAAGGTCTTTATCGCTTCCATAGATCGTGTTGTTTTCTATACAAATGTTTTGGTGAATACCGACGGCTTTATGCTTTGCTTCTGTCATAACAGCAATCCCTGATGCATTTAAATATGTCCCATCACCATATCCACAGTCTATAATAGTGTTATGACGTATCTGAATGTTTTCACACCGTACAGATTCCCACCACCCGGTGGCTGTATCTACATGGATTCCCGTTCCTGTGCAGTTTTCAATACGGCAGTTTTCAATAATGACATTTCGCGTCTGTATTAAGCACGCTCTTGCTCGTACGGATTTAATATGGCAGTGAGCAAAGCGTAATGACGCTACATCATTCGTTTTGGTTAGTAAATCGCCCACCTGAATCTTATGATCTATCGCCTCAGCGAATGTAATGCGGGCACGCCATTTTTCCTTATCTACTACGACTTGCTTTACCCTGTTGTTCGGTGCAATCAACGATAAGTCCTCTACCCTTGCAAATTCTACTTCATCGCCACTTCTTGGGGCATCAAATATTTGATCTTGGGTTCCGTTTTCATTGAGGATGGTGACTTCAACTTGTTTGTCATCAATGATTTTTGTGATATAGTTATAAAAACCATGCACATTGACTGCATCATCTCCCATCCCCTCAAAATAGCACTCCTCAAAGTTAATCGCCCCTTCACAGCTAATAAAATGGGTCGCATCTGTTGTTGTCGACATAAGGTGATTTTTTTTAGGACGTACCTGCAATCGCCTAAACTCAAGGTCTGAACTATAATGCCCCACTACCCCCATCCCAGGATTTGTCAAAAGAACCGTATCTTCAATTAATACTTGCTTCGTCTCCAAAAAATATATACACGGACGATAATTACCCACGTGCCTAAGTACAAGAGTATCCCCAGGATTTAAATCTTTAGCGACATTTGCATCAAATGCATAGATATCCTCTTCTATTTTTCTTAGTGGTGACATGTTTCTAAACTTCCATACACAACCAAATCTTTTTTTTAAAGGATCATAGTCCATTAGAGCCCATATTGGTTCTTTTCCATTGATTTTAAAATCCGCATGACTTTTTACTCTAATCGTCTCCCCTTTGATTTCTTGGATTATACCCACACTAAAGGGTGGACGTTTCCATTCAATTGTAAACCCTGTAATTTTTACATCTTGGCACTTTGAGAAATGAAAAGGTGCAATCAAGCCTTCAAAAATAAGGGTTGAACCATTTCCGATAAGGGTCACGCCCTTTATTCCATTGAAAGAAAACCCTGTATTAAAGCTAATCCCATGTTTTCCCCAATGTGTATCATAATCTAATTCCCCTCGCATTAATGCATCAAAATCCTGTTTAGCACTTGTATCGGATAATAGATAATTCCCCTTTTCAAATTCAATAACTACCCCTTCTTTGCCTTGAACTTCCAAAAGTCTAGCTCGAATATAATCGAATAGATTTTCCCTTTTTGCTTGATCTTTTTTAATGTTTATATACATCGAATTCTCCTTTCACATGGTCTTGTAGCTAGGCGCTCTATATACTTTCTCATCTTATCATTTTTTTAGGGTTTCTTGCTTAAAAAAAATGTATAAAACTTATAAAGAATCGACTTTCATGTCTTTTCCATAAGATTTATACATTGCAATTATTCTATATTCTCTTTATTGTTCATCTATTTTTTATTGAACTCTCATACAGCTTTATATAATCCTCCACTGATATTTTATGACACAATTCAGCGATTAGTTCATACGGGATTTGTTCGATTTTTTTAAACCGTATACAGCTTTTGCCTATATCAAGTTTTGTAGAAGATCGTTTTTGATACTCATACACAAACCATTTTTTTACAGCCTCATCCATATATATTCCCATATGATATAGCGATATATAATTTTTTTGAGAGGCCAAGCTAACAAATGGAAGTGGTTCCCCTTCGGACGCATGATAGCCTAGAGGATATATCTCTAGCGGAATAACATAAGAAATCATTCCATACATCATCTGCTCTTTTACCTGCATGGGAAGATTTTCAGCTAAACACATTCGTATTTTTGCCATTGCTTCTTGGCGATTTACAGGTAAACTCTGAAGATACTGAGAAACTGTTGTTGCTTTTGAGATCATAGGATACTCCTTTCAAATGCATTCCAAATTTTTTTTTCATAGTCTTGTCTTAGTTTTGTCTGTCCATTAAATGTGAGTAATCCGCTTAATACACCCTGAACCATGGTAACATAAAGATAGTGGTAACCTTCTTGAATACCACCGCGAATTTCCCCTTGGCTATGCCCTTGCTCAAAAATCTTTTCTATGCCGTTTAGTATATTTTTCATTTGCTCTTTTTGTAACGTTTTGCACTTTGCATACAGCTGCTGATTTGGAATCAATTCAATGTTGTGTATAAATCTCAATTTTTCTTGATTGCTATAATACTTAATCACACCAAAATAGATTCCTCGTAAAATATCTATTGCTGGCTGCTTTTTAAGTTCATCATACACCGTTGTCAAGAATTGATAATGCGCACTTAATTCTCTCTCAACTGCCCGGTATATAATCTCATCCTTACTTGTAAAATGGCTGTATATGGAAGGTACCTTTATTCCTACATGTTTTGATATATCTGACATGGACGCCATATATCCCTTGATTGAAAACTCATGAATCATTGCATTAATAATTTTATCTTTCATATCCATTCTTTCCTCTTTTCCTAGCAAGTACTCGTTAGTAACAGATGAAAATACTAGCATTTTTTTTATATAAAGTCAAACACGCCTATTAAAAATGCGCCTTTTACGATGAAGTTTAGACACGTTCCATCATAAAAGGCGCTCTTACTTAGATTTTAAATCCGTCGACTGTCTCTTGTAGCTCTTGTGCAATCTTTGCTAAATGTTCACCTGCACTAGCTATCTCTTCAATCTGTGCCGCTTGTTCTTCTATTGATGCTGATGCTTCTTCTGTTCCGGCAGCATTTTCTTGAGCAATAGCTGATAGGTTTTGGACCAAGTCAATAATGTTTTCTTTATTGTTGGCCATCACTTTAACAGAATGGTTTAATTCAGACACAACTTTTTTCACCATTTCTGTTGCCTGTGCAATGGATTCAAACTTCAACTGCGTCTCTACAACGCTCTCAGATTGAACATCGATCGTTCCTTTAACATCGTTCATAGTATGAACCGCAAGTTCAGATTGATTTTTGAGTTCGTCAATGACTGCTTTAATGTCTTGGGTAAAACGATTGGATTCTTCTGCCAATTTGCGAATCTCTTCTGCAACTACAGCAAATCCTCTTCCTGCTTCCCCTGCTCTAGCAGCTTCAATAGCTGCATTTAGCGCTAATAGGTTGGTTTGGTCTGCGATACTTTGAATCATTGTACTTGCTTGATCAATCTTTTCTGCATTCGCATTATTACTAAGAATAATGTTATGAATATGTTTTGTTGCTTCATTAGACTTCTCACTGTTTTGAACAAGAATACTTAGAATTTTGAACCCTTCTTCTTTTTCTGCCTCAATCTTATCTGCTGCTCTATTTAGTTCTAAAATGTATTTTGCATCTTCGTCTAACAGTTTGCCTAGCTCATCAACGTTATTGGCTGTACTTTCTGTATCTTTGGCTTGATCTGTTGAGACCTTTGCAATCTCTTCAATTGTTAATGCAACTTCATCAGATACGAGGGCTGCTTGTTGAGAGTTTGTCGATAAGTTTTGTGAAGAGCTTGTCATCAGATGTGCTGTTTGCTCTGTATGTAAAATCACTTCAGCAACATGGGCTTCCATCTCTTTCATTGAATTGATCATAACACCTATCTCATCTTTACGCTTTAGGTATTTAAATGCTCTTAGTTGTGGATCAAAACGAAAATCTAGACGTCCTTGTTTTTGCACCACTTCAACAAGATCTAAAATCGGTCTTGAAATAGTACGACTAGCAAATATTGCAATAATAACTCCCAAGAATGATGCTCCCAATATAACACCAATTAGAATACTCCTTATTAAATTGATTTCTTTGAGTATCTCATTTTTCTCAGCACCGATGACCATAATCCATGGCGTGTTCTTTACAGGTGAAAAACTAGCCACACGCTCCTGCCCGTCAAAGGAATATTCGCCAAATCCTGTCTTTCTAAGAAGGATTTTCTCTTGAGTTAATTTTGCCAGCTCTTTATTACTGTCATCTGTTTTTGCCGCTTCGATAACATTATATTGATCGATTACAAGCGCATTATTCGAATGTCCGACAAATGTCCCGGCATCATTAAGAACGTAGCCATAGCCACTTTTTCCATATTCTACATCACTTGACATTTGGCTAAGGACAGTTCCTTCCTTACTTCCATATAAGATACCTGTTATCTTCCCATTTTTATAAATCGGTGTAGCTACAACTAAAATTGTCAGTTCTGTATTTTTACTGATAAATACATCCGACATATTCGTCTCACCACTAGCTGCTTTTTTAAAATAGGTACGTTCACTGATATCAATAGATTGTCCATCCTTAAAATATGGTGTTGTCTTTCCGTTTAGGTCTGCAATCGAAAACGAGGTATAACCTGTTCGCTGTGCTTCTTTAACAAAAAAATCCACTTTTTTATCATAAGCTATGGATGTGTCATGGATAATCCCATTTTGTGCTAAGGCTTCAATATACGTTAAATCAATATCGATACGTGATGATAGGTTTTTAGCTTCTATCTCTGCGATTTGCTGCATATCATAGCGTGCATCTTCCATCATCGTTTTACTGACGATACTAATGGTAATAATTCCCATAGTTGTAGTGACTAAAAATACAACCACAAAAAATAATAAAACTACTTTAAATTTTATTGACTTCATCTGTCTCTCCTTAATTGTGTATTAAATGTTTTGATGAGTAGTATTACTTTTTGTATGCATACATGTTTTATTTATTGTCTAGCTAGCGCTCGCTAGGTTGATACTTCCAAATAGTAGCACTATCATCTCTAAAAGTCAATAATATTTACTTTTTGCTTTTTGTTTATTTTTGATTTTGAATAAATTGGTCCATAAAGAGGATCTATCTTGTTCGTACAAAGCAGCTTTCCAGATGATCGTCAACCAATCCTACTGCCTGCATATAGGCATACATGATGGTCGTTCCCACAAAAGACATACCGCGTTTTTTTAAGTCTTTGGATAGTTGGTCACTTTCTTTTGTCGAGACCGGAACTTCACTGAAATCTTGATAATGGTTAATTCTTGGTTGCCCGTCAACAAAGCGCCAAAGATATGAATCAAAGCTCCCAAATTCTTTTTGAATCTCTAAAAAAACCTGCGCATTTTTTCTAGCCGAATATATTTTTAACCGGTTTCTTATAATACCTGCATCCTCACGTAACTGTTCTAACTCAGTATCACTCATTGAAGCAACCTTATGTGGATCAAATTGATGAAAAGCTTTTCGATATCCTTCACGTCGCTTCAAAATCGTATACCAGCTTAAACCAGCCTGTGCTCCTTCTAATATCAAAAACTCAAAAAGCTTTTGGTCATCATGAACAGGCACTCCCCATTCAACATCATGATAATGTGCATAGTCTTCTTGCCCGGCTTTATCTCCAAAGCATCGCATTATTGTTCCCATCGCCTCTCCTTTTCTCCGTTAACAGCTGTGATTATCACAATCTTCATCTTCAAATTCGATTTCTATGGTTGCATGTTCAATCTTTTCTTGGATAAGCACATGACGTATTGCTTGCTTCATCGGTACAAGCACCGTATTGTTGGCCCCATTATCAACCACAACATGTGTACTCAAAAAAATCTTCTGCCCTTCCAATGACCAAATGTGGGTATGATGAACGGACTTAACACCTTGTACGGTTTCAATCAAAGCTTCAACATCTTGAATCACGTATTCTTCTGGGACACCTTCTAATAAAATATTCAAAATCCCTTTGATATTCTTTATCACATTGTAAAGGACAAACAAAGTCAGTCCAATAGATAATAATGGGTCGATAATCGGCCAATCAAAAAACATAAGAATAATACTGCTAATTAAGATGACAACCCACCCAAACACGTCTTCCAGTAAATGCCATGAAACTACTTTCTCATTAATCGACTCTCCATGTTGTAATCGAAGGACCGCCATCCCATTAATTAATATTCCTAAGATGGCAAATCCAAACATCCCTTCCGGATGAACTGCTTCTGGATTAAAAATCCTGGGAATGGCTTTGGTTAAAATCAAAATGGATCCACCAAATAAGATAAAGCTATTTAAGAGTGCGCCTAATATGGAAAAGCGCGCGTATCCAAAAGAAAATCTATGATCCGGTTTTTTTTGTGCATAACGTTCTAGCCACCATGCAATGCCTAGAGATAGGGAGTCCCCTAAATCATGTAAAGCATCCGACAAGATGGCCACACTATTCGTTAAAAACCCACCAATAATTTCAATAATCGTAAATGTTAAATTCAATATAAACGCTACTTTTATATTTCCTTGGGAATGATGGTGATTATGATGTGCGTGTTGGTGTGTATGTTTAGATGTATGTTGATGTGTATGTTGATGTGTATGTTGATGTGTATGTTGATGTGTATCTTTATTCATTTTTAGTCCTCTTTCTGGTTTTGATCTGTTGTTGGAAGATAAGCATATCCTGGAACCGTGTTAAGTTCCTTGTCCCAATTGGCCTTATGTGCCAAAAAAATATGTCCTTGTGGTCTGATATGTACATGTGTATCTAGACTTCCTGCCGGAACGACAAGCAAAGTCCCATCAAACTGTATATTTGGAAGTGCCGACCCACATGTTTTACAAAAGCTTTTGATATGGCCATCGGATTGATAATTAAAGGTTTGAATATTCTCTTCACCAACAATCCAGCGAAGTGTCGCTGTGTTTGAAAATAGATTAGCGGCATGCGCCGATCCTGTATCTTTTCGGCAACGCTCACAATGGCATAGAAAAAAATTCTCAAACTCACCGATAATCTCAAACTGCACTGTTTCACATAAACATTTCCCTACATATTTCATAAAACTCTCCTCTCCATAAAGCGTCTTACTTTATTTCCATTCTGTTACGTCCATTTTGTTTTGCCTCATATAATGCTATATCTGCGGTTTTAATCAATGTCTTCATTGTATGACTAGCCTCCATAACCGCTCCACCAATACTGATGGTTACATGCTCTTTGGGATATATACAATCAATGCATGCGTCCCTTACAATGTCTACAAGTTTTTCACCAACACGCCTTGCTTTTTGATTGTCACAATCACGTAGTATCACCAAAAACTCTTCTCCTCCCCATCTGCCGATTGTATCTGTCCCCCTTAAATTTTGAGCTAACCGCTGAGCAACTGTAATAATGACTTGATCCCCTACATCATGTCCATAGGTGTCATTAAACCGCTTAAAATGATCAATATCAATCATAAGCAAGCAAAAGCTTCGTCCACATGCCATATAGGCATTAATTTCTTCCTTTAAGATATTCTCTATTTTTCCCCGATTATTTATCTGCGTTAAATTATCGGTATCTGCTAAGTGTTGTGTTTTTTTTAAAAGTTCCTGTGTATAATTAAAGATCTGGTCCCATTGATGCAAAAGCTTTATATGCACCATCTGTGTAATTGAAAACGTAAGATAAATCGTCGCAAGCAGGCTACTCATTATAAGCAGTGCCTCACTATGATATAGTTGACTATATTCTATAACTTGAAAGCGATTCAATCCTATGTACGCTCTCGTCCCATGAATGAGAATCAAAAATATATGGGCAATAACCACATGCTCTGCACATCGTCTATACACCGGCTCTGCTTTAACCACAATAAGGTAGATGGTATGAGCAAATACAGGAATAATCATCAGTGTAAATACCATCAGGCGCACTTGTTTATTTGGGTTATATAATGTATAAAAACTATATAGACTAATAAATATTCCCGTTGATATGATATAGGGTAGCAGCCGAACCTTTAAGTCCATAAATTCTGCCACACCAAATAAAAGCAATATCGCACCTATATAAATAAGTGTATTCGCAAAAACAATTGAAAAAATCGGCGATATGTCCGTATGAAAATTGGCCAATGTCAGCCCTATCGATTGGACTATAAGATCCGCAAACACTAAAAAAATTCCTTGATACTTGTGCCGGATGCGTTTCCAAGTTATCCCCAAAATTAGTGTACAAATATAATTTATAAACATATACATATCAATTACTGTTAATAAGTCAAGATTCATACGCACCTCTTTACTCATCAAAATAAGATCTTCTCACCTTCTATTCTACCAAATTGCTTGACTATTGGCTAGCTATGATACAAAGAAGCCACCATCCTAATATTAGGTGGTGGCTTTTATTGTAAATATCCATCGAATCTCTATCTGTTCTCCACGTTGATATCCGTAGAATAAAAGTTGTCGCTCATCTTGTGTCTGTGCGATGATATACACCGGATCATATGCAGATTCCTGTACCAAAGCGCTTATCGAAGCCAGCTCTATATCTGACTGTGCACGATATATCTTTCTAATCCCACGAATCTCTTGCTCATGTGTATCCTCTATAAAATCCGGAAACTGAACCCACTCTAGTAATTGTCCCTCTTGAATCTTAGCTTCATAGAGTCCTCCAACCAATGTCCACTCCCTCATTTCTTCTTGGCTTTGTACATAAAGCTGATTGTCTGAAGAGATATTAAACCGCGGCGCCGTTTCAGGAAAATATGTAAATGAATATAATGGTGCATCATAGATAACTTCTTCTACTTGATAGACATGTCCTCCAAGTTTTTTCTGCATCGGATTAATTGGATTAGAGACTAGGCTAATTACTGCAATGGCTACAAGAACAGTAACACCTATCGTTAAATAGGTTTTAGGCTTTTTAAAATTAAGGATATTCTTCACTCGCCCGATAACCTCACCTTCTCCAAATGCTAAAAGGGACAGATTATACCTTCTTCGACCTGTAGCAAAGTGAAGCAACGACTGTGAATACTCTTTTTTAATATGAGGACCTAGCTGATTTAAAACCATTTCATCACAAGACATCTCCATATCCTTTTCACTTAATCCATAGGCTAACCAGACCAATGGGTTAAACCAATGTATACATAAAACCATATAACTCATCACTCGGATTATAGGGTCAAAGCGCCGGATATGCATCTGTTCATGAAGAACAACATAGTGTTTTTCAGCCGCATCCAATGTATCGGGCAAGTATATTCTTGGAGATAAAATCCCTAAGACAAAGGGCGTCTGTATGGCTTTTGACACATAGATATTGTCTTTTTCTTGGTATGCACCCTTTAACTGTTGTCGAAGCTTGACAAAAGTTGTTATTCCATAGATAAGCAAAGCAATTACACCTACACTCCATATAATCGTTCCTAAAAAGCTATACACTTGCATAGGATTAACACTCTCCGCCGGTCTTGCCCCAGGCAAAGCACTTCCAAGGGTCTGGTCAAAAACCGCTATCCCCGTCTCTATCTTTGGCGTCATATCATATAAAATCTTCTCAGTAAATGGCGTCGGATTAACAGGAATAAGGCTAAAAACACTCTCAAGTGTCAGTGGAATGCTTAAGCGTATGAGAGCAATCCCCCATAAAATATAGGAATATTTTTTGGGCGCCTTACGTAGAGCTATGCGTAACCCTAAGATAAAGACAATGACCACACTTCCCATAAAACTCATGTTGAGTATGTGCATAAACATTTTCTCCATCATCGCTTCACCCCTCTTTATGTTCGTCGATAAGACGCTCAATCGCTTTGATTTCCTTGTCACTTAGTCTTTTCCGTCGTGAAAACGCTGTTAAAAATCTTGGTAATGATCCATCAAAAGACTCCTCTAAGAAGAATGCACTTTTGTTCGCAAAAAACTCTTCTTGACTCATAACGACCATAACGGTTCCTTTTTCATTGGTAAAAATTCCCCGATCGCATAAACGTTTTAACATCGTATAGGTCGTTGTCCGCTTCCAATTAAACTCTTTTGCGCCTATATCTATAATCTCACGTGTAGTTATCGGTGCCTTTTCCCATAGTATCTTTGCAAACTGCTGCTCCATATCTCCCAACACATATTTTTCCATATAGCCCTCCTTTGTCTAACATCATTAGACAAATATAGTCTAACACCATTAGACAAAATTGTCAATATGTTAAAAATCAAAAGTTTCTCTTGCATCGACATATGGAATCTATACTAAATCGCTAACACCGATTTAAATAAAAGTTGTGTTCCATAATTTGGATAACATATCTGAGGTATATCTCCTGCAAAAAACAAGTCTCTCTGTGGATAGTAAAAGGCAAAGGAGCCTGTCGAGCCACTGTGTCCAACAACTGTATGCTTTTTTCCAAAGGGATAGGATACATTAATACGCATATAACCACTATCATAACCAATCGGGTAAAATTGGATTTGTAGAGGATGAGGGTTTGACATTTTTTCAAGCATGGATTGTTCAAACAAGCGTCCTTGCCAAAAGCCTTTTTGGAAAAGCATCAATTCACGTGCCGTTGTTACACATCCTCCAGATGCAAAACTGCTAGCTATGAACTTCGGTCGCTCCAGTTTTTTCAACTTGTAATAGGTATGGGGTATCTCTTGTATTTGACTAGATGCCAAGTAAGTTTTTTCCAAACCTAAAGGTTCAAAAACAAACTGCTGATAAGCCTGACTTAATGGTAGCTTCGTTACTTGTTCAATTATTTTTCCAAGTAGGTCAAAATTAATATCTGCATAATACGCTTTATCTTTCGTTCCCGGTGCAAATCTAGCATCCATTTGTTTTGTCCAACCAAGCTCTTGTTCAAATGTAAACGAAAAATCTTGTTTTATCAACGATGCAACCCCCGTCTCCTTACTATTCTCATAATAATCGGGAAGTCCACTGGTTTGATAAAGCAAATGCTTTATTGAAATTTCCTGTGAATACTCTTGTTGTTTATAGATATGTAGTCCTGATAACTCCTCTTGGCTAAAGAACTTAGTTATCTTATCTTCAAGTTGAATGTGTCGTTCTTGTAGCATTGACATAATACAGGCTGTCGTATACATCTTTCCAATGCTCGCCGTTAGCATCGGCGAATCTATGCTTCGATTATATTCTCGACAATAACTATACGCTCCACTTGCATCCTCAATAATTAATACCCCTTCATGTATTCGTTTATTGTCTATCATCTTGTCAAATATCTTATCCACCTTATTTGTATTCATCAAACCCTATCCTTCCCTTCATGTTGCCTCTGTGCCAAAATTGCCATTAACCATTGCGGGTCCGGTAATGGCATCTTAGGATTTCTTGCTATCTCTGTCATATTACCATCAAAAGCATTCCAAAATGTATATGCCAAGCTAAGTGCATCCCCGTCACGGAATATACCTTGACGCTGTCCTTGCTCAATAATGGGGACCGATTCTTGAATAATATTAACGGTTGTCGCCATATTATATACACTTACGGGTGTTATCGCCGGATTTTGAGCCATGTTCATCAAGACAAACATCTTAGCCACAATTCGATCGGATTGAATATTTTGCATAAAGTTATTGATAACTTGATAAAGAGTCTCATATGGGTCACTAATCGCATCTGAAAAAACTTGTATTCCTTTTACACCATTTTGAACCAGCTCCATGTATAACTTTTCTTTGGATGCAAAATAATGAAACAATAATCCTTCACTCATACCTACCGCTTTTGCAATCTCACTCGTTGTCGTTGCCGCATATCCTTTTTCTACAAATAAGTCTAAAGCATTTTTCAAAATCAGTATTCGTCTTTGTTCTTTTTGTTCTTTTCTTGTCATTTTTCACCAACCTATTTAATTGAGTAAACACTCATTGAGTATTTACTCAATTATACTCATTGCGTGTTCATAGGTCAAGCGATATTTTATTTATCTTCTTCGTTTATAATTGATTGCATTGGACACAACAGTCGTTACACCTGCTGTCCCCGCCCCTAACGCCCATAATAGATTTCCTGTCATAACATGAACGATTCCGATAATCAATAAAATCACTCCTGCCACCACCCCAATAGTCGAACCTATTTTATTAACTTTTGGCGAGGGGTGTCTTAGCTGTTTTGAACGCTCAATCATTGCCTTTCTAAGATCCAAAGAAGCTTTTGTTACCTTGCCTGTTGATTCAAATAAACGCTCTTCTCGCATTTTCTACCTCCATCGTTTTGTTTTATTATTGTTGAAACCGACCGTCGGTCTTTAACTTGGCAAAAAAGAGACTGTATATCACAGTCTATATTGCACCTTTGTCTAAAACACATGCATTGTCTCATATTCATTTAAAAGTGCTTCAATTAAGTTGTCATCAAGAATATCTACTCCAAGTGAATCCATAACAAACTGCAAGTAATATAAGCGCTCTTTTGTTTCAACTTTATTACGTCCAAATAATGAAGGATTCGCCCAATAATTTAAAAGTAATAGAAAGATTTCTGCACAGTAGTCCGGCTGTTTGGTCATAATCGAGCCATCGTGAATTCCTTCTTTAATTAATCCACTAATCATGGTCGCATCTTGTTTTACACATGTCTGAATACCTCTGACTACAAAATACGGGTTATTGATCTGACCTGCTATTACTCCATCTAGGGCATGTGTCTTTGGGTCTGTTCCAAGATGATAAAGAATTTTTTTAAGTTTTTCTTTTCCATTACTTGCTTTTGTCCTTTGAATCGTCTCATAAAGAAAATCTGTAATATATTGTGAACGTTTATGCAGTACTGCTTCTAGTATCTCGTCTTTTGACTTGAAGTGATGGTATAAACCTCCTTTGGAAAGTTTAAGCGTATCTAAAATATCTTGGATACTTGTTTGGTCATAGCCCTTTTCAATGAATAGTTTCGCAGACGCCTCCACTATTCTTTCAATTGTTTGTTCTGGATGATTATGTCTTGCCATTAAAGCCTCCTTAAAACCGACGGTTGGTCTGTAAAGGAAATTATAGCGTTCTTTTGCATATTTGTCAATGACTATTCTTTTTATATCTATTGCTAAACATCTGAAAATCGAAATGTTCTTAATGCCAATAGTAGTGTAAGTAATGCAAGTAAAAATAACAAACCTAAATTCGTGAAATAGCTAAACCATGATAGATCAATCGCATCACGTAATCCACTGACAAACCATTGAAAAGGATTAAACATACTCATTATTTGTAAAAAACCGGGAGCATCATTTAAAGAATAAAATGCACTACTGCTAATCAACAAAGGCATGGTAATAATATTAGATAAAATACTTACATTGTTTTCTGTACGAAAATTATCTTTAATACACAGCCAACGGACCGTGGGGACCCTCAATGATGTTAATTTTTGTCTCGAAAATTTCTGTCAAAACTTTTGACTTCATTACCTTATCAACCGCTCCGAAAGCTGCAATCTTACCATCTTTCATTGCACATATCCTATCTGAATATTTTGCCGCAAAGTTAATATCGTGTAAGACCGTGACAATCGTTCGTCCAAATTCGTTAGCTGCATAGCGTAAGTGTTCCATCATCTGAACGGAACGGGCAACATCTAAGTTGTTTAGGGGCTCGTCTAATAAGACATACTCTGTCTCTTGGCATAGGACCATAGCAACATAGGCTCTCTGGCGTTGACCACCTGAGAGTTGGTCAAGATATCGATCTTCCAAATCCCTTAAGGCAAAAAAATCAATGTATTTCGATATAATCTGTTCGTCCTCTATCGTTAGGCGTCCTTTTGAATAAGGAAAGCGTCCAAATCCAACGAGTTGACGTACAGTCAGTCGTGTCACAAAATGGTTCTCTTGTCGAAGTACGGTTAAGATTTTTGCAAGATCATTGGATTTTGATGTTGATACATCCATATTGGCTACTTTAATGACACCTTCATCTTTATCCAGTAATCGTCCAATCATAAGCAGTGTTGTCGATTTTCCCGCTCCATTAGGTCCAATTAAGGAAGTCAACCCGGCTTTAGGGATTTCTATATTCACAGGTCCTATCGCCACTTCATCACTATATATCTTTTTTACGCTTTCTATCGTTATCATAATGTTCCCTTTCTCAATATAACAATCAAAAATGTTAGACCGCCAAATAGCTCAATAATAATTGACACAACTCCTTGAGCGTTAAATATATGATACATAAAAAAATACGACCCGGTAAGAATTAAAAAACCTATGGCAAGCGCCATGGGAAACAGGTATTTGTGATCGTAGGTCGGCACCATTTGATAGCTTAATGTTGCGACTAAAAAACCATAAAATGTCAAGGGACCGACTAAAGCGGTTGATACCGCCATCAATATAGACACCAAGACAAGATTAACGATGACCCCCATGCGATGATTCATCCCTAAGGACGTACTCATATTCTTGCCTAGCGCTAAGACGTTAAGTCGATTGGATGATGCCAATAGCAGACAGGCAACAACGATAACAATTGGGATGGCTACCGGAAAATAGGCAGCATCTGCATTGTTGACCGATCCAAACAATCGCGCCTGTAAGATATCAAACTCTGACGGTGCTAATAAACGTCGCATAAAGGATGACAAAGAACGTAATCCGGTTCCTAAAATGACCCCAACTAAAAGCATTAATTGTAGATCACCAAACTTTCCTGACAATAGCCATCCATATAAAATCAAACACATAATCACCATCATAGCTACTTGAAAGATAAATGAACCAATCCCTACAAACTGAATAAACGTCGTTGCTCCAAGAAAAAATATAGTCGTCGTATGAATCGTAGAATATAGTGCTTCAAATCCTAAAAGCGACGGGGTAATGACCCGATTGTTGGTAATCGTCTGAAAAGCCACCGTTGATAGGCTTTGACAAATCGCTGCAATCAACATAGCAATAACAGCTACTACACGCCGACGGACAACGGGAACAAATGAAGGCGAATCTATCGGTACCGGATTGTTGTAAACGAGAAGGCCATAAGCCGCTATAACCCCCAATATAATCAATATGCTTAAGATTATCCAGTACTTTTTTCGCTCTTTTTTATCACGAAAAGCTCCTGCCGACCGATTTTCCTTATCGATATATGCAATATCACTCATGCTTGTCTCCTTTGTTTCAATAAGATGATAATAAATACAATCGCCCCTACCGTCCCAAGAATTAAAGAAACCGGAACTTCAAAAGGTTTAATTATCGTTCGAGAGATAATATCACACAAGGTTATGGTTCCCATACCAAAAAGACACACCCAAGGTAGGTTCCCTCTAAGGTCATCACCTCTATACATGGATACAATGTTAGGCACTATTAACCCCAAAAAAGGAAGATTACCAATAATAGCTGCAACAATACCCACAGCAAATGAAATCAACCCTGTCCCCAGTAAAACGATACGATTGTAATTGACGCCTAAGCTAGTCGAAATATCTTCGCCAAGGCCTGCCAGCGTTAAACGGTCTGCAAAAATATAGATGCAAAAAGTAATCCCAACAATGAGCCATAAGTATTCATAACGCCCGATTTGCACTGAAGCAAATGATCCGACAAACCAACTTTCAATATTTTGTGTCATTTGAAAGAATAAACCAATGAAGGTTGATACTGCCGAAATCACCGCACCCAGCATCATACCGATAATCGGAACAATTAGCGATGAGCGTAGCTTGATTTTCCTTAAAAAAACAAAGAAAATCATCGTTCCCACAAAGGAAAAGATGATTGCCCCTGTCATTCTCTGGACTAATGTCGGCGCCGGAATCAATAGATACACTAGGACAAGCCCTAACCCTGCCCACTCAATAGTTCCTGTGGTCGTTGATTCTACCAAACGATTTTGCGTAATGAGTTGCATGACCAGACCTGCCATTGACATGGCAGCTCCGGTCAGCATCAACGCCGCAGTTCTAGGAACACGTGTTATAAAAAACATCTGCATACCATCAGATTGTCCATATATGTCATACACACCTGTAAACAACGAAATGCCGCCTAAGATAACAACAACAAGTAATGCTAACAGAAAAGATTTTGTAAAAACTGTACGCTTTGTCATTACACTATGCTCTTTCATATTACTGTTCAAAAGCTTTTGCCGTTTCTTCAAACAACTCTAGATACGTATGTATCGACTCGTTTGTATAGGTGTCTGCCGGTGCATAGATAATCTTGTCTTCGATGACCGCTTTTGTATTTTGAAGTGCCGGCGATTCATCAATAACGTCTTGAGCAGGAAGCGCATCTGTTATTGTAGAAATAGCCGCGTCACGATCAAGGACAAAAATCCAGTCCGGATTGCTTTGGGCAATGGCTTCTACAGAGATGTCATCTCCTTGATGGTCTGAGGATGCATTGTCTAGTCCCAAGGCAGGCACCCATCCAAAGATTTCATACATCGGTCCCCACACGCGACCTGATCCTGGCGCCGAAAAATTCACATCGCCTCCAGAGACAATCACACTCATCACGGTATCTGTTCCATTGTAAGCCAATCGTACTTGTTCAATTGCTTGATCAAAATCAGCATTTAATTGAGTCGCTTCTTCTGTCTTATCAAAGATTTGACCTAGGACTGTTGTTGAGTCTTTTAATCCATTCACCAAATTCTCTCCGGGTGATCCTGCGCTCTCAGATACATCAAAGGTAAGATCAATAACCGCTGCATTTGGCACTAATGCTTTTATGTCCGCATAAAAACTTGAAAAACGTTGTCCAACAATAACAAGCTCCGGATCAAGCGCTGCAATAATCTCTAGATTTGGCTCACGGTGATTTCCAATATCTTGAACCGCTTCATCTTGAACATAGGATATATCCCCAGGCATAACCGCTTTAGGAACAGCTGCCAGTTCAATCCCCCAAGTCGATAGCGTCTCAAACGTTCGATTATCTAGTGCAACAACCCTCTTAGGATTAACCGGAACTGTCACTGTTCCATGCATATCTGTAACTTCCACTACCTTCCCAGCTTCTTGGGTCGTCGTATCTTCTGATGTTGGGGTTTCTTCTGATGTTGGGGTTTCTTCTGATGTTGCGGTTTCTTCTGATGTTACGACTTCTTCTGATGGCGTTGCTTCATTGCCTCCAGATTGTTCACTCGTATTTGCACATGCACTCAGTAGCATGACAAATAATGCAAGCATAATAGGTATATTAATCATTTTTGTTCTTTTCATTTTTTCTCCTTTATCTAGGTGTCTCTAATTATTTTTTGATGTTCTAATATCAAATATAGCTTCTTTAGATGCATCTAATCATATTGACAAAAGATTACGCCATTGTTATTATTGATATTGATTATCACTTTCGTTATTATAACAGAGGATACTTCGACAGTATTTGATTATATTCATGCTTTTATTATTATATTTATTTGAAATGGGTGAAAAAATGAACGAATCTATGATAAATAACACACTAGAAAATTTTTTCATATGCACAAATTTACCTATATTAGCTTTATCCAAAAAAGGGAATATTATAGGTTCTTTTGGCTATAATACTATTTTTCAACAATTACTTGATGACAATAAGGTAACTGATTTGGCTCTTGAATACGATTTTTCTTCGAAGTCCCATAGATACAGTATCCAGTCATATAAGGGAGAGTTTCACTTTACCCTATGTTATATTGATAGTATTCGCTCTAAGAATTGTATTTATATACTCGGTCCTCATTCTTGCGGCACAAACCATGCCTTAGGTATTGTTCATAAGCCCAAATGCCTTATTCCGAATTTATTAAGCCTTTTATATGAGCTTGAGCAGACGTCCTTATCTTGCAGTCATTATCATTGTCAACATAGTTATCATATTAAAAAAGCAATTGATTGTATGCATGCCAGGTATGATGAAGACATTAGCTTAGATGATGTAGCGACATATCTTGATCTTAGCAAATCCTATTTTTGTACGCTACTTAAACGAGAAACCGGCAAAACGTTTACCTCCATATTAAATGAAATACGTATTGAAAAAAGCAAGAGCCTCCTTCTTGAAGATCATACTTCAATACTGGATGTCGCTCTTGCTTCTGGATTTAATAATCAAAATTATTATAATATTACTTTTAAAAAACTATCTGGAATGACGCCCTTGGAATATAAAAAGAAATACTTTTCTTAGGAAAAAATCAGCCTATTATAATATTAAGTGTTTTTTATAAGTGTTTTTTACGGAATGTCATTTAATACTCCAATAAATATCGGCATACTAAATTCATTGTCAACAAGCATGAAGAAAAATGGGCGATTCAAATTGATTATCTTCGGTTCATTAAGCTCAACACTCCCAGACTTCATTTCTATTGCGGTAATAGCTCCTGCCTTTGTCCCTTTTTCATTAACCTCAATTTTTGTCTTGTGAATAACACGATTTATGAAAATATTACCGTTAGTCGACTGCCCTAGAGCGCTAAAATTTGCTGCATTCATGTCAAAAGCATCTGTTATCCCCATTTTCTTTAATATTCCCGAAAGCTCTGTATCATAGTCGAAAGAAAATTTAGGCATAAATACCTGAACCTTTTCATCCTGCTTATTTTTTACAGCCTCAATAAGTACCTGTCCATCCAAAGATGATATAAATTCTTCTATTGTAAGCTCTTTATCAGGCAATAGTCCCACAAACGAGTATTTTTCATCTGCATAAGGCTTTGAAAACCCAATAGCCGTTGGGAGCTCGATATAACTGTATTCTGTGCTGTACATGAAATCGACAGTTCTTTTTTTAGCATCATGCGTTATGAACTCACCTTCGTTCACAAAATTATCTTGATAAATATCCAACCATTCAGCATCAAAAGAAAGGGCATTAATAAGATACATAACTGAATTTTCCGAAATTTTTTCATCCAAAATTTTTTCAATCTGTCCATGCGTTTTCTCATCAACCCAAGCATTGATATCATTTTTTGTGTTATTATCAAAAGGAGCTTTGTATATTTCTGCATCATAGTAATCTTTATTTGTTTGCAAAAACTCTTTCGTCACAGTCAAAGATGCTTCGTCCTTAAACCAGATTGAATTAGCAAGACTTACCTTATACTTGTCAGCTGTAGGAAGATAAGTATTATAAGCATATAAATATTCATTTAGGCTGCCTATATCTGTACCAAGAGCTTCCTCTAGCTGTACAAGGGTCTCATTTTTCGCACCATTTGCCACCATAGATAACGCACAAGTAACAGATAGTGGTGAGATAAGCATGTTTTTTTCCTCATAGGCTTCTTCAAAAAGACTAAGAGAAAAATCCATTACTTGTGATGTTTTGTCCACATGATTTTCTTGAGGATCATCAAGAACTATTGGTGCAATGTCATTGCGCTTAATACCTGACATTAAATTGTCAGCAGTCACCGCTGTAGATCCACTACAAGCAGTCAATGTAAGTATAGTTACCATTAAAAAACTTATTAATTTCATATAAAATACCTCCTATATAAGTTGGACGGTATTTTTCTAAAAATGTTCCCAGCGCATTATGCATATGATTTGCTCAATTTGGTTTTTATTTTAAATGCATTTGCATTGGGTAGGAAAGATATTCAACATTATCCATTTTTTCTATAGTGTAATATCCTGCTGGTGCTTGAAGAACCAATGGAATTCTATTCACAATGGTTGCACATGTATGCTCAACCGTTGCTGGTTTTTTAACAAAGAATGTTGTGTCCGGTTCTCCTGTAATCTTCCAGTCACACATGTCTCCATCTTCCGGTCCATAGACTTTACCAATACACTGCGTCTCAATGATTGGGCCTTGGAATGTCTCAGTGGTTACAACAGCACTCATACCGATACAGTTCCCCTTAGGAATCGTCTTTCCTAGTGTTTCTGAATATAAGTCCGTATCATAAAAATATGGAATACATTTTTGTGTCTGGGATTTAATGGTCCAGCCCATTTTAGAACATAATGCTTCATTTGAATTCCAGACATAGGCTGGTTCTAACGTTTCAGGGTGTGCAATTTGTTCTTCAAACTCCTCTGGCGTAAGTCCTGCACCATGTGCTTTGGCAAGAGCTAATCCATACTCCTCAACGTTGTAACTCACTGCACCTTCTATTTTATCGATTCGATGAACGCCTCCAGCAACACAGCCAATCATATTCACCCAGTAAATATCTTGCATACCTGAACCGGTAATTGTACAGTTGTTTTCTTTTGCAAGCTTATCTAACTTATTGGTTATCGTTGGAGCTGTTGTCCATGGATAGATTGCTTCTTCACACGTTGTAATAACATTAATTCCGCGGCTTACAAGTTTTTCATAGTGAACCATCATCTCATCCATAAAGCTAAACAAAGTAACCAGTGCTACATCTGCATCGCATTCGTCAAGAACTGCATCTGCATCACTTCTAATAGTAACCCCTAGCTTAACGCCCAGCTCTGCATAATCACCTACATCCATTCCTACGATAGCTGGATCAATGTCGATTGCCCCAACAATCTCTGCACCCTTTTCATAAAGATAGCGAAGACTATACTTAGACATCTTTCCACACCCATATTGAATCACTCGAATCTTTTCTTTAAACATTATTACATCCTCCTTCTAAAATTTTATTGTTGATTTTAGTATAAGGGTTATTGTTAGAATAATGTCAAGGAAAGATTGTTATTTTTTTAATAATATTTTAGGTTAAAATTTAATAGGTATCTGTAGTCTTAAAAACATACCCCGTTCAGCTTCTTCTAAAAGCGGCAATTCTGCTAAGACCTCACATATATAGTCTCCTACAATCGTATACCCCTTCTCTGCAATCATATCCAGAAGCCGATTTATATAGGCTTTTTCTTTTTCAAATTTATCGCAATAGATACATAGATAGATATTTGGCGGCACTTGGATGGTTAGGTTTTCAGGGACATAATCATTATCAACAAAAACAAAGATCTCATTTGAATAAAATTTTCTTTTTTCCAAGTTTTCTTTTGTTAACAACGTGCCTGCATTGCAAAAATAGATTTGTGGGAGTCTATTCGCTATCAGGCTGTTCTTTAATTTTCTTAGCATTTTTTCATACATTTCAATTCCATGATCATAAAAATTCAATCCTGAATCAATACAATACATCTGACGTTTTTCGATATATTCTAATATGATTGTTCCGTCGGGAGGCGCGGTTTCATAGCGCTCATAGCTTCGTAACGTACGTTCAACCGCTCGCATTTGATATTCTAACCCACGAATCTGCTCTTCTATCTGATGCATATTTTTATGAAGTACGCTTTTAATAAAAGAGGGTTCATTAAGGTCTAATTGCTTTTTAATGTCTTTAAGTGTCATACCTATGGATTTCATATATTGGATCATGTCCAAACGGGCACTTTGCTTGATGCTATAATAACGATATCCGGTTTCTTCATCTACTATCAGTGGTTCTAATAGTTGCATTTTGTCGTAATATCGCAGCGCCTGCTTCGATACATTATTAAGTTTTGCCATTTGTCCAATCGACAATTTTTCCATAACCACACACGCCTCCGTTAAATTTTTATCAATTCCAAACCTTATAGTCGTAATAATGATGTAACCGATGTTGCTACTGCTATAGCTACATCGGTTATATAGGTACTCATGGCAGACCTCTTGGGTCTATACTTTATCGACTTATCTTTAGCCTAGTATATATAGACCCAATTGTCAAGCGGTAGCTCAACACGTTTTTCCACAGTTATCTAAAAATCATCATATAATTATCCCCTAAATCCACATAGTCCTCCTTGTATAATCCAAATTGAACCAACTCTTTTTCAAGCATTTCAGGGGATATTCTCGATTCAAGCAAAGGTCCAAAAAATCTTTTTTCTTTTTTGCACTCAACGACCACAAGTTTCCCATCTTCCTTTAATACGCGTCTGACTTCTTCAAATACCCGTCTTGTCTGCAGAGGAAAATCCATCATATGTAATACTGTAGCAATCATACAAACATCTATTGTCCCCTTGTCAAAAGGGACTTCTCGGCGAATATCGGCAACAACCGGATATAGATTATGGATGCCCAGTTGTTTTGCCTCTTCTTCGAGTGTCTCGACTAGTTCAGGCCAACAATCTAGTGCATATACACGCCCAATCGTATCCACCAATATGGCTGCATGCATTGAATAATCTCCTGCGCCACAACCCAAGTCCAAAAAAGTATCTCCTGATTTTAGACCTATTTTTTCAAATACTTTTGTTGCGTCTTGCATATGAAAACTACTCGGTCCACGTCGATTTTTCTTGTCCCGGCAACGGTGTCCTTGATCTTTTTTATTATTATTGCAAACGGTATTGTTATTACAGGGTATATGATACATACGTTACTCCTTTCTTACAAATAATAGATAAATGAATCTATTTTTGTTTGGTCATTCTCATTTTTATTTCCATCAAAGGTCAGATTTAACACCGGTTTTGTTGTTTCTTCTTTAAATCCTTTTTGGAGCATTCCCAGTACAATACCTGTGTTTTCATAAATTGACGCCGATGTAATGACTCCATCTACCCTATCTGATATACACAGTTGCTTTGCTTGTCTATATCTGCCATGTGCCCCAGAAAAATACCCAAGTGTTCTATCTGCGACTTGAACTAGTTCATCAAGCTCATCTTCGTAAGGACTCCAACCCGATAGTGTATCGGCGATCTCTTGAATTCTAGTTTTGAATTGATTTAACCTTTGTTCCATGAGGTCAGATTGCTCATTTTTATTTTGATCTGCATAATCACGCCACATCATCCATAGCGTTTCTCCAAAGGGGCTGTATACAATTCGATGTCCTTTTTTCTCAAGCTCCTTAAACGTATTATTATTCAAGCGTTCATCCAATAATATGCCGGCTTCGCCTACAGCAAGAATCTTTTTGTCAAATGGTGTTTGCTCAAGCTGTGCTACAACTTCTTGCCCTATCTTCTTAAGCTGACTTAGGTTGAATTCTTGATTTTTTATACTTTCAAGCATTTTGTCTACATATTGTTGCCTTGAACTTTGAGGGGCACACCAAACTATATCCCCAGCAAGTAGGCATAGTATGATTTCATCAAAGACGTGCTCTTTTTCGCATAGGAGATCTTCCCAGTATGGCGATATGATGTCGGTGTTTTCATAACCTTCTTCATCAAATATAGTCCTAAGCAGCCGACTATATTGACCATCTGTTTCTGTTCCTTCATTTTGAGGAATGACAAATGCCGCTTCATCGATTTGCTCCTGTGTCAAGGTGGCTAACTGTGTGAAAATATTTCCCAAAAATGCCGTCAGTGAAAAATACTCTTCAGATACTGTAAATCTGCGCCCCATTTCTATAGATGCTTTACATGACGGTGGAAGGGTCTGGGCATTTACGCCTCTTTGTCTGAGTAATTCTTGATACATGTTACTGTATGGATACATATGTGGTATGTAAAGCGTCTTTGCTTTTTTTGTATCTGCAAGTTCAAGTTTTACATTTGTCTCTACATGTTCAATACTGTTGACATATGTTTGTATCGGACTCGCTTTTTTTATCTCTATATTTTTTATACTATTGATAAACGCTTCTACACGAGTTATGATTCCCACTCCAGATGAATGCTCATCGATTTCAATATGCAGATAGGGTTTTCCCTTCATTTCTTCTCTAAAATAATGCGCTAAGATAGAGTCAGGTCCACATCCGTGATGTGTAAGAAAAATAGCATATAAATTAGGATGTTCACGTATCAACTGTGCAGGTTCTATAATATGCTGTCCAAAAGGCCAAAACATATTGGGATGCTCTTTTGATATATCGCCTTCTGGCAAATCATAAAACGGAAATACTTTATATCCCATCTGTTCTAGTTTTTGAGGAATATTCATGTTAAGTACAGGATCAGCTACTCCATATATTTTTGATACCATCACAAAGGCAATCTCATCGGGTTGAAGTTCACTCATGACTTCTTGACTATTGTCTTGCATGCGTTCTTCAAAAGCGTTGGCTGCTTCTAGCCCCAAATCAAGTGCTTGGCGCGTTTGATCCGGTGTTTTGCCTAACTGCTCTCCTATTGTCAAAAAGCTCTTCATAATGGATTCTTTTCCCATATGAAAGGCCATCGTTGGAGACAATAATTTAATACCTTTTTTATCCAATTCCATTGCTCGATTCATGACTTTAAATGAAAGCTGCATAAATGCACAGCCATAGTTTTTTCGACTTTGAGAGCCTGGGTGGTCCACCGTCACCAAATCAGGAAAAAAGATATAATCTACTTTTTTTAACATCAATTCAGCTACATGTCCGGTAATCAACTTGATTGGAAAGCAGGTTTCATCCATAGCATATTTTTGTCCAAGGGCCAATGTATTTTCATCCGTCGGATCGGAGAGCATAACATCCATCCCTAAATTTTTGAAAAAAGTATAAAACATAGAGAACATGCCATAAGTAAAAAGTGCCCTTGGAATGCCCACTACTTTTTTTGAAGAGTTTTCCAAGACATAATCGTTAAATACTATTTTATTCACATTTTCATCATAGTGTGTGGATGCTATGGGTTCCGCCGTTATCTCTGCATTTTTTTCCGGGGCTTTTTGGATGGTTACATCAAACCCCTTAAAAGTACTAACAGTCTCACCCATCTCTTCCATGGCAAGAACTGCCGCCCCATAGGCACCGGTTACACTAAAAAATGGAGGTACAATGATTTCTTTTTTTGTTACTGCTCTAAAAGCGTTGACAACTCCTTGGTTATAGGCAAGACCTCCTTGCAAGAAGATTTTATTTCCTATTTTCTTTTGTCCGACAACCCGATCAAGATAATTTTTAACAATCGAGTAGCATAATCCTGAAATAATGTCATCAAGCTTTGCCCCACCGGCTAAGCACGAAGCAATATTTGTCTCTATAAAAACGGTACAACGTTCTCCTAAGGCAATCGGGCGATTGCTTTTAAGTGCTATCTGTCCAAAATCTTCGATTGCGATGTTGAACTTCTTGGCTTGTTCCTCGATAAAGGAACCTGTTCCGGCCGCACATATTTTATTCATCTGAAAATCTGCAACGGCTCCGTTTTCAATACGGATAAATTTTGAGTCTTGTCCACCAATCTCAAAGATCGTGTCTACATCTTCACAGATGTGAACCGCAGCTTTTGCCTGTGCTGTAATTTCGTCTTTGATTACGTCTGCGCCAATCATTTTTCCAATCATATATCGACCAGAGCCGGTTGTTCCTACCCCAATAATATTAATCTTCTCCCCATAATCCCTGTGTATCTCTTGTAGCCCTTTTTGAACTGCTTGCATTGAATTGCCAAGTGTTCGTAAGTATTTGCATCCGATAATCTCTTGATTTTTATCCATCAAAACCAGATTTGTACTTGTTGAGCCAATATCTATTCCCAAGTAGCATTCCACGTGACCGCGTATTTTATCTATAGCATTACAGTGATGCTTATCTTCGCTATCTCCTATCCCGTAGTCTGATAGTTTTGGAAGGATTATATCATCGTCTTGCATTAATATTTCATCCCCATGTTCTGTTCGTTCAATGAGTTCTCGGATATTGATAGGTAGTTTTTTTTCTCGTGCAATATTGGCAACACCTACCGCTCCAATATTTCCCAAACACTTAGGGAAAATCAAGTCTTCATCTTCTAATTCCAGTACTTCCTTAAGTGCCGTGTGAATCGCTTCATTGTGTGCAACACCTCCAGAAAATAAGATTGGCTTTTGGAGCTGCAATTTTTTTATAACGGTTCCTTTGTAGTTTCTAACAAGGGCATACGCTAAACCTAATAGAATATCTTCTACTGGAACGCCTTCTTGCTGATGATGAATAATGTCTGTTTTTGCAAAAACGCTACAACGTCCTGCGATCCTTGGTATAGACTTTGCTTTTTTTGCAAGATTGGAATAATCTGCTAAGTCTAGGTTAAGCCTTGACATCTGTTCCTCCAAAAACGATCCTGTACCCGAAGAACAATTAGAATTCATGGAGATCTCAATACCTGAGTTGTCATCTGCACTCAGTCCTGTAATAAATCGTGCACTTTCTCCACCAATATCAATAATCGATCCTACGCCCGAATGCTCAGCGATTGCGCCTTCAATAACTGCGGTTACGTCATTGACCGATGTAATACTCTTTTCTGAACTCAAAAACTTCGTCCCACTGCCTGTCACTGCTCCAAAAGTAATATCATCCGGGTGGTAATGCGTGACTAATGTCTTTAAAATTTTTAGCAATGTCTTCTTGATGCTTCCCTTATGCATTTGGTAATGACTAAACTTGATATTTTGGGCCTTGTCTGTCAATACGACTTTTACTGATGAATAGCCAATGTCAACTCCAATACTGTACATGTGTTTTCCTCCTGTGGTAATCTATTTTTTTGCATTTCGCTTAAATCAGCAAGATTGCAATTGATTATCATTTACACCATGCATGCATTATAGTACAATTACTATATACAAAGAGTATCTGCAGATACTGTCTATAATAAAATTTAGGAGGTTACCATGAGCTCTACATTATCTAGATTAGAGGATTGTATTTTGTTTAAGGGGAAGTGCTTGGATGAAATTAAAGAACTGCTTTCACAACTTCAAGTGAAAGAGGAAGATTTTTCTGAGGGTGAAACTGTTTTTTCTCCTATCGAACTTGCTGATAGAATTGGAATCATCCTCTCAGGTGCCGTTGATGTCCAAAAGCTCTTTCCAAACGGCAAAGTCGTTATTCTCGAAAGAAAAAATGCACCGGATATTATCGGTGCATCTTGTGTGTTTTCAAAATATGATTATTATCCTGATAATATTATTGCCCATAAAGCCACAAAGGTTTTGTTAATAACAACATCTGATTTGCTCCATCTTTTCGCACATGACACACAATTTTTATTGAATTTTCTTGAAGTTACTTCCAACGCTGCACTTCTTCTAAAGCACAAAATCGGAATATTGTCCTTAGACTCGATTCAAGAAAAAATCGCCGGATATCTTATCCACTATTTTCAATATGAAGCTGATGACAAGGAGATTTATCGTATCACTCTACCCTTTTCAAAAAAGGCTTGGGCAGAATATATGGATGTCTCTAGAACTTCCCTGTCACGCGAATTAAGAAAACTTGAAGCCGAAGGCATCCTTAGCTTCTATAAACGAACCATCACAGTCCTAGATATGAACCGATTAAACCAGATTCTTTCCCTATAGATACATGGGTACATTAATGTGGTGGCTACTTTACGACTTGTACACCTTGTACCCAAACCTCTTTTATATTTTCTCTTTGTGCAAGTAACAGCACTTTATGGAGCAAGTCTTCCTTGGACTTCTCCTGATTATATCTTGGCAAGTTCTCACAAATATCGACCACTTGTGCATCAAAAATATATCCTGGTTCAAATTTTCCAAGCTTTAGATTAAGCGCCAACCCACCGGCTACGGTTGCCATATAAAATGCCGTGTTCAATGTAATCGCGCTATTGTTAACACCTCTCTTGTCGCTAGGAAGGTTTGGATTAACTCCATCTTGCAGCATTTTGGATGAAATCACGGCTTGACGGATTGCTTGATACATGCTGGGACTATAGCCTCCCGAGATGTCCGTAGCCAAACCTATATTCACCCCTTGTTCCATCAGACGTCGTACAGGTAATACTGAATTGGCAAAGTAGCTATTGGATAGCGGACAATGGGCTATACTTGCTCCTTTTTGAGCTAGCAATTCTCCGTCTGACTCTTCTAAAAAATTAGCATGGGCTAAAATAGTTTTTGATGTTAATAATCCATAGGTATCTAATGCCTGTGCATCATTCATCCCAGTCTTTTCTTTGACATATCCATGTTCCCAATCGCTTTCACTTACATGAGACTGTATGTACACATCATGCTCTTGTGCAACCTTTCCAAGCATAATCAGTGCCTCACGGCTACATGTCGGTATAAATCGTGGTGTTACAACCGGATACGCCTTTTGATGATAGCGTCCTTGCACCTTTGTTATCTGGTTAATCAACTCCACTGTTTTTGATGCCGATGCACTTGCATTGGCATCTCTATAATATGATGGTGCATTGTCTTGTTCATCCATTGCAACCGTTCCGACAAACCCTCGTTGCCCTTTTTCTGCACACAGTTTGCTTAAAAGCAAGGTTGTCTTGGGATCGACGGTTGCAAAATACATCGCCGAAGTCGTTGCATTATTTAATGTCGTCTGAACAACTTCACTATAAATGCCATAAGCCGTCTCAACATCCTCAAGTTTTGATTCTAATGGGAAAGTATATTCTTGTAACCATACTTCAAGTGGTTTATCTAATGCCATCCCTGCCTGTGGCCATTGAGATGCATGTACATGCAAATCAACAAATCCCGGCAAAAGAATCTGATCTTTATCAAGTATCTTCAATCGACCTTCCAGCATATATTGCATACGAAGTTCATTATACTGGCTGGCTTCTTGCCCGACAACTTTTTGTATGATCCCGTCATCATCAATACATATCAAACACTGTTCTAAGTAGCAAACACTCTCTTTATCCCTGGAATAAAATCCATTGCCCTGTATCACTTGCTTAAACATAAACTAACCTCTTTTCTTACTATACACTCGAATTCGTATCACTATCTTTTGTCAAAAGTATTTTTGCTATTTCTTTTGCATATAGTGCAGCCTCTTTTTCTTCATTAAGGTATGCTTGCACAATTGAACCTTCGATAAGTATCATCAGCTGTTTGGCAACTTTCTCTTTTTGTTCAATGTGTGTCGACATAAGAATATCTAGGATCGTCTTATATAGCGTTTCTTTATGTTTTTTGGATATTTCATAGACACTTGGCTTTGTATGTCCTAGTTCGCCTGACGCATTGATAAATGCACACCCTCGAAATTGATCTTCATGAAACCATTGCTCAAGGGCATCAAAAATTGCCAGCACTTTATTCACAGGTGCATCTTCTTTTTCAATATAGCTATTGAGCCAATTCATCCATTTTATATCTCTATCTTCTAAGTATGCTTCAACCAGTTTATCCTTTGAACTAAAATATTTATACATTGTATTTAGAGCAACATTTGATTCTTCTACAATTCTATCTATTCCGACAGACTGAATACCTTCACTGTAAAATAAGGCTTCTGCTGTATTTATTATTCTTTCTGATGCAGATATCTTATCTTTTTTATTATTTTTTTTCATGGCGTAACCCTCCTGCTTTCTACATTATAGCAACATTAATATATAAATTCCACTTTAAAATCAAAATAGGCGTTGACAGTAGAACGATGGTTCTATATAATGGCATTACAAAGTAGAACGATGGTTCTACCAAAAATTAAGGAGGAACAATTATGAATAAAAAAGTAGAAGGTTTTAGATTAGGAATTTATGTTTTTAAGGATGCTGAAGTGATTGATTATGCAGGACCCTATGGAGTTTTTTCCACAGCAAGAAGATTAGATCCAGGTTTAGATGTATTTTTTATTGCTGACGCAAATAAACCAATCCAAACGCAAGCAGGGCTTACTGTCCTACCAAATTATACTTTCAATGATAACCCAACTGTTGATGCTTTTTTAATACCAGGAGGCCATGGAACACGTCAAGAGACCTATAATAAGACCTTACATAATTATATATTATCTCTCCCAGAAACCACTCTATTGACAAGTGTATGTACAGGTTCTTGGATATATGCGAATATGGGACTTTTAGATGGTCTCTCCGCAACGAGCCGAAAAGAGCCGGATCGAATTGAAGCTAGTCCATTTGGTCTTGTCCCAATCGAAAGACTTGCACAACTTGCTCCAAAATGTGAAATCAATCGGGCAAGAGTTGTTGATGCTGGACGAATCATAACCGGAGGCGGCATTTCTGCCGGAATGGAAGTTGGATTCCACCTATTGCGACGTGCCGGGTATGATGAAGATTTTATTATGGAAGTAGCACGTATTATGGAATACCATAAAGCATATGAAGTATTAAAAGATGACATCGACTATACAGCCAAAGAATAGAGCGACTCTGTCGCGTTACTCGAAGAGATATTATTCGCGACAGGAAAGGTTCTTGAGATGAACAATAGATACCACTAAAAAAAACCTTTCAAAACGAAAGGTTTTTTAGTGGTATCTCAGCCCTTATCTGTATTCTTTAACTTGATCGGAAAATATCGCTGCATTTGTTTATAGCCTAGCCCTTTTTCAATATCTTGATACTCTGGGTCTCTACCTTCTTCGTATAAGTATGGCATGTTAAACATTACATCACGTTGTGTATCAAGAACAAAATTTGTATTTTCAATCCATTGGCGCACTTTCTTCTCTACTTTATTTATACTTTCATTATCCTCATCAATACTAACCGCCATAGCATATAATCCTCCAGGATAATCTATAATCTTAAACGGAGTGACTTGATCTAGTGTGACCTCTTCTTTGACCGCACAAATCCATTCTGCTTTATCTTGTTTAAATAACAAAAAGTCAAAACAATCAAAAATAACAGGTTTATATAGTTGCTCATATTGCCATAATTGAAACATGTATCCGCCACTTTTGAACATATCATCCCATGATTGTTCTCCCACAGTCACCGCCCGAAACGGCGGTATTTTAAGCACCATGATATCGGGCACTTTTTTATCCAATCGCTCGGTTATCTCAAGCAAGCGGTTGATGTTGGATGGTTTTCCAATATAATCAATACTGACTAACTGCGTCTCAATCTCTTTCGCTTTATTATACAAAAGTTTTACATTGGAATTATCTGAAAAATTCAATGCTTCAATCTCATGTATAAAATCAAGAATAATGTCTTTCAACTCATGTAATAATGCCACTTCGTCATCAATATTATCTACTTTTTTACTCAACACTTCTAGAACAATCTCTGAGCCTGATGTGTTAAATACGCGCTGAATATCTTTAATACTAATGTTGAGTTTGCGAAGTATAAGAATTTGCTCTAGTCTTTTTACAGCTTTCTGATCATACATTCTGTATGCATAGTCTGCACTTCTTGAACTGGATAATAGCCCCATATCTTCATAATAGCGAAGTGTACGAGCTGTAATATCATATTTACTTGACACGTCTCTGATTTTAATTAGATTGCTCATCATTTACCTCTTTTCTAAAATATTTGTTAACCTTAGTATAAAGGCTTACCCAAAGGAAGAGTCAAGGCAAAATATATGCCCTGCGTCTTTAACTATTGTTCATCACTACAGTAGTTAAGAATTGCCCTATAGATGAAGTCGCTCAAGTCTTCATCACTAAATTGGTTTATATATTTTTTGAATCGACTATCGTAAGTATATGTGTGTGCAATACATTTGAGTATTTCCCTATCGCATTCGAAAAAATCTTGAAAGCTATCTGCCCACTGTTTTACAATGGCTTGTACTTCGTTAGATCCGGGAGATTTTTTTATATGTTCTCCAAATAGCATAAATATCTTGTCCATCTCTTCTCCAAATGCTTCAAAGATCTTTTCTTTTTCGGCATCGGTCCATCGCGACATATTTTCCTCATATTCTTTATATTTTTCTGTTTCACCATAAACAAGTTTTGCTTCACGCTTATGTTGCTCCTTTAATGGAAGCACACTTGCATCTTCAAAAATATCTAGTGCCAAGATGTTTTCTCCCGACAAATAGCGTTCTAAGTTTGACATCATTTTTTCAAGCTTTTGCCTTTTTTTAAATAAAATCTTGTAATGACCTTTTAGTACTTTGTTTTGCTCGTGCCGTGATAATCGTAATATACCAGCGATTTCTTTCAATGACAGGTCCATCTCTTTCAAGAAAAGAATAATTTGCAAACGTTCAAAATCCTCCACCGTATATAAGCGATATCCTTGAGCAGATATCTGTGTTGCCTTTAATAACCCTATTTCATCATAGTAGTGTAGCGTCCTACGTGTAATCCCTGTTATTTTCGTAATCTCCTTGACTGTATAAGACTGCTTTCTCATTTTCTCCCCTCGTGGCCTTTGGTTATAGCATAGTTGTCTATTCCAAAATCTCCATGTCATCAATCCATGCTTGAACTGTTGTGTCATCAAAATCACTTGTTGTGTCAAATCCTGATAATATTATTGCCCCGGGACACTCTGTAGTTATATTCGCTACAATCTGCCCAAATCCTCCACCGCCATGTGTACAAAACGGAATAATCGTTTTATCCTTCCAGTCAAAGCTACGTAAAAAGCTTAATAGTGGTGGTGCAAAAGACTTAAACCAGTTCGGTGTTCCTACAAAAATATAATCATAATCATCAACAGGTTCATTTCCAGATAAAAGTTTTGGACAATATCCTCTTTCAATTTCATTTCTTACTTCCTTTGTCGCTCCATGGTAGGTAAATGAATACGGTTCTTTAGGACATAGTTCTCGAATATCTCCATCCGTAATAATTGCAATATCTTCCGCCAAATTTTTTGTTGTATTTGAATAAGAATAATATACAACCAATATTTTTGCCATAAGCAGCTCCTCCAGCATCCTACAGAATGCGCTTTTCTACTTTTTTCTTAATTATAATCTGTAACGTAACGTAACTGTCAACCCCAAAATTTTAATATAGCAAGAAAGTTCTATTTTCTATAAAAAAAGCGTAAGAGCAAATGGCTCTTACGCACATAACAGATGTTTTATATACTTATTCTTCCATAAATCGCTTAAGCACCATGGCTGCTTCTGCCCTTGAGGCTTTTGCTCTAGCATCAAGTCTATTATTGGCTTTACCTGAAATAAGTCCCTCTTGATAAGCCCATTGCATGGCTTCAAGTGCCCAATCACTGATTTGTGAACTATCTGTAAAACTTGATATATCTCTTGATTGTGTAGTATTGATATTTTTATATTTTGCATAATTCATTAATATCACACTCATCTGTTCTCGTGTAATGCAATCCATCGGTCCGAATTTATTGTTATCGTATCCTTTGATAATTCCATTATCAAATGCCCAGGTTATCGCATAACTATACCAAGCATCCTTATCAACATCAGAAAATTGCTGACGGTTTGTATCAACTGTCGGCTCTTTCTCTAACCTATAGAGAATGGTTATAATCATCGCTCGGGTCATGTCTCCTTCAGGGTCAAATGTATCCTTAGCTACACCAGCCATTAGCTTATTAGCATTTACATAGCGAATCGCCTCAAAATACCATGCGGTGCTATAAACGTCATCAAATGGATTAACCCATGTTTTGGTTTGGTCATAGCCAATCGCATAAAGGGATAAATGATTGGTTGTAAAAATAACATGCTTGGTTTTTACGTCATACATGGTCGTTACCTTCTTGATATTGCCATAATCATCCACATACCAGACCACAATCCCTGAAGGTTCCTCCCCTTCTTTTAATGTATATGGAATACTTAAGGTGAGCAATCCTCCATCAAAATCAGAAATATATGCATCTCCCGCTTTAATCGAAATATCATATACAGGCGCTTCACCTATAGCCGCTTTTTGCTTTGCATTCAGTTCTTTGTCTTTATCTACTTTTCCTAAATTAATGCTAATGTCTGATGTACCTGCTTGCTTTGCAATCGATTCCAGTGTCTTATCCTCGATATCCATTATTCCCACTTCTGAGGCAATCGTTACCAGTCCTGTTTTACTATCTGCCAACGCCTTTATTGATTGGTTCTTCATCTGAACCGTCACCGCATCTACATTTTTTGTATTCTCTACATTAAAAGCAATTGTTGCTCCCTTGGCTATCTTTTCCAAGGCTTTTGTAACCATGTTGCTATCCACCGATGCTTGTGCACGTCGATTTTTCACCGTAGAGGTCACACTTGTTTTTACTTCCTTCTCATCACCAATAGCTGGTGTTGAACCACCTCCTACGCTGCCGCCTCCACCGCCTGAGCCGCCAGAAGATTTTGTTGTAATCGTCAAGGCACCACTTGTTACTGTTATGGTGTAGTTATCTGCACTAAGCGAAGATGGCGTACGCACAAATTTAATAGGATATGTTCCGTTAACTGTACTACTGGTCAACGCACTCACCCCATCTGCTTGATAGATTTTTATCGCAGGCATAGAATCATAACCCTTTACTACAGCTTTTGTGTCTTGACCTTTAAGTCCAATATAATCTATATCTGATGGCGTCGGAAGGTCTGCACCATTATATATTTTTAGATCCGCTGGCTTAATGGTTAATGCTGCAGGTGTTATTGTAAAATTCATAGGTCCCAGCTGTCCGATATATTGAGCATTTGTATCAGGTATTTTAACGGTCAACGAATACTCTCCTGTATCTTTGGGTGCTTGTGGAAGCGTCGTTGCGCCTGACCTCCAAATAAATTGAAAATCATCGCCTGTATAGATGATAGGTGTATTCTCATCGTTATAGGTTCCCACTGGCTTACCCACAGCCGCTATCGCATTGGCGTCATATTTTTTACTTTCCACCTTAACACCTGTGATAGTCACAAGCGTTTTATCCACCAGCGTTATAATGACTTTGGTATGAACATCTTCATAGTTTTGCATTGACACGGTAATAGGAATGGCTATAGAATCTCCAACGCTTCCTGCATGTGTTGAAAGCTTTATCCCCATGTCCGTCGTCTGCACATCACCATCAAGCATCGCCTTATCCCCCGTGACAGCTCCTGCCACAACACTTATTGTTCCACAATCTTGAGGCAAGGTGGATATCGCGATGTCAAGATTTGTATAGTCCATCGCATAGTATAAGGTTCGAACTGTATCTTTTATATTCGGTGCCAAAGCCTTGGTGATGGTTAAGATTGCAGGTTCTATTTTTACGAAGTAGTTCTTGCTTGAAGTCGAACCTGTAATTGTATATTCTCCTACATCAGACGTAACTGTAGCCGCTGTTGATAAGTTAATGCCCAAGTCTTGCTTCACATCATCACCAACTAAGTCCGTATTTGATATTGTATAGGTTAATTCAGGATTCGCCTCGCCAAAAACTTTGGTCTTAGTATCAACTTTTGCTGTAATATTTTTCTTATGAACCGTCAATGGATACGTTATGGCGCTCTCTCTATATGTTCCCTCTACTTTTGATGCAGTTGCTGTAATCTTCGCCTCTCCGGCACCAATGATGGTTAGTTCTCCTGTACTTGAGTTAACCGTAGCTACAGAAGTATCACTGCTTGAGTAGATAATTCCCCCACCGCCTGTACTTAAATTTGTTGCTTTTTTTCCAGTAATATCTGTACCATAGATTGTTGCAATTCCCCCATCGCCAGTATCCCATACAATGTCTTGCGCTACCAAACCATCATCTTGTATAAAATTCAATTTATGGGTTTCTTGTGTAAAACTCACCTTTGTTCCTGAGATAGTAGGATTTGTAAAAGCCGTTACATATACTGCCAAGTCCTTATCTCTTGTATCCGTTGCTAATCCAAAGCGTCCGCTAGGATATCGCTGTGTAACATAGTCTTGAAAAATAAGCGTTCCGTCTTCACTATGAGAAAAATCTATCCCTGTTCGCATCCCAATGTCAGATGTGCACATAAAGACTGTTGTTCTTTCCAAAGGCAAATCAGAAACTGTATATGTATATACTGTCTTATCTTCACCATCTATATTCTCTATATTTGTATTATATGTTGCTGTTAATTCATCCAAATATTTGTTCGTTATAGTCACATCGCAGTCAAAGGGAACTTCCTCTGAATACATTGTTTCTCCATTAACGTCAAACTCATTGTACAGTGTATATTGCTTGATCGAATGCACCCATTCATCATTAACCTTTTTATCGATAAACATGCTCGATTCAACCGTTGCCAATGGTGAAGACGCTAACCCACTCCAATCCGTCATATATTCTGATTCTGTAACATAGCTAATATATGCATCCGGATAATATGCATCAAGATCTTTTCTTGAAATTAGCGGCAATGTTGCATATCTGTCTTGGGAATCCAATTCAAACTTCATATCCGATGGTGGCATGTATGTACCCTCGCCTACGTCAGCTACAATCCTAACCATATAGGCATTGGAAGCCGGTGCATAATTTCCTGTTCCATCCGGGTTTTGGGTTGATCCTGCTAGCGCATGTACCCACCATATATCTCCAACCTCCCCCGTCGCTGTTACAACTCCGGTCGTTGGGTGTACCAATACTTTAGGTGACTCACTGTCTGGAAATGAAGAATAATATAGTATGGACCCCCCTTCTGTTCCTGCCGAATTCGTGGCAAGGATTTGTTTGGATTTTCCTTGTTCTATCCTAAGCTCATAATTTCCTCCACCATACTCATCAAATTGATTTTGATCAAATGTTAAAGTTTGCGAATGTTGATATGTAGGCGTTATCGCCTTATTCAGTGGATATATTTGTTGATTTACTGAATATATTTTATCGGTTTCATTCACTGCCGGATCTGTAAATACTATGAGATAGCGGTCAAAGCTATCATCTTCCATCGGATCAGTGGAAGTATTTTCAATCAAATCTTCAAATACTAAAACCCCCTCTGCATTAATTTCAAGTATCTTTTTTCTATAACCTTCTGAAGGATTGTCTGTATACACCAAATTTGCTGTACTACTTGCCGGCAACCCTTTGATTGTATACAATACCGTCGTATAATTTTCATCTGAATCTTTAATAAATTTGGTCACATCTATAGCTGCTTTTTTTGTCGACATAAAGTTCATCGTATAGGGAAATCGCACATACTCAGACTCTGTGTCATAGGCACTTGTTGATACAATTGTCTTTAGTTCAACCACATCATTACTGCCATTTAACTGATATTGCCAGGATTCTTCCGTGCTCTTACTCTTGATCTGTTCAAGATCGATTTCTTCTATCGCCATCCAATTATTTGAACGTATATTTACTGTGTTGATTCGACTAAAATGCACCCCATATTTGCAGTCATAATCCTTTTCATCCCATTTTAGTGTTGGTCGTGTTTGATAATACTCCCCTATTGAAACCTTAAGATTTTCAGGCGGTTGTGGTGCCTCAACCGTACCTGCCAAGACCTCCCCTTGCAACAAGGTCATTATCATACATATAACAATAACCCACGATAATACTCTGTTGTTCATAATCTTTTTTTCCTCCTTAATTGATTTTAATCACATCCCGTTTATTATATAAAAAGCCCCTCAATTAAAAAATTGAGAGGCTTCACATTTCTTGGTAAAATATTCACATTTTAGCGTTAAATTATCGGAAGGGATAGTATGACTTTTGTCCCTTGTTGTTGCTTAGATTCGATATGAAGACCATAGGTATCTCCAAAATAGGAGATAACTCTTCTTTGAATGTTGATAAGCGCTACATGGGACAGTCCTTCAACTTCCATACTTTCTTCTGTAGAAATATGATTAATCTGTACTTGAAGCCGTTCCAAAGCGTCTTTGTCCATTCCACACCCATTATCTTCAACAATGATATCGATTTTATCACGATACAATCGGCTGTATATATGTATCGTTCCCAAAATATTGTTCATTGCCTTACTACTATTAAATCCATGAACAATACTATTTTCTACAATCGGCTGTAAAAGCATTCTTGGCAATTTGATTTCCTCTAAGTAATCCTCCATATCAATCTCCACACAAAAACGATGTGGATAGCGTATTTCCATAATACCTATATATTTTCTTAGAATAAAAAATTCTTCTAAACCATTAATATAAGAATCCCCTTCATTCGCATATCGATAGAGTGAGGATAGCCCATCACACAGCAATCCTGCTTTACTATTTTCCCCTTGATTAGAAAGCGCTTTGATAATACTAAGAACATTTATCGTAAAATGTGCACTAATTTGCTTCTTAAGGGAAACGATTAAAGACTGCTGTTTGACAATTTCTGCCTCATGTAATGATAAGGTTGCTTTATAAAGCTCCCGTTCTTTAATCTCAATGCGGCTAATCATATTATTAATTCGATGTATTAATCCATCCAAATAATCATATCCTGTAAGTTTCAAACAGCTGTGCGTCTCACTATCATACGTCTCAACCTCCGTAATAATTTTTTGAATGGGTATAAAAAAATTCTTTTTCCATACACTAATAAAAGTCCAAAAAACAACGAGCAGCATTAAAATCAATATCACAAGGGCCAATAAAAAAAACAAATGTAAACTTTTATCTGTATCTGTATATGAAATAATCAGCTCAAATGGTGTAAATCCAATGTTTCTACGTATAACATGTGTCTGACTTTTTTCAAACTCGCCAATACGCATCCCTTGAAGCGCGGTTTGATTTGATGTAATAATCGTATCCATAGCCCCTAAGAGTATCGTTATATTTTCATCCCCTTCTGCTCTCAAAAACAGTTGCTGGATCTCTTTTTCACTAATAAGCATAACAATATGTCCACATGGGTTTTCTCCCGTATCAAAAATCGATATAGTATATCCAATATATCTTTCACCATCAAGTGAGATTTGAATATGCTTTTCATATTTATTGTTCCTGATTAAACCTTGTAAGCGTTTGATGCTGGTATTATTTAATTGTCCAGAAAAACGATAAAAGCGATTGTCATTAGAAAAAATAATGACTTTTTCAGCAAACATTGAATTTTTTATCATTGCATTAAGGTCTGTATTGACCGCTTCTGCCTTCTGATAAAATTCAATATGTTCTTTGGATAACAACATTTTTTTAACGTTGTCATTTTTTGACATCGCAAAAGAAACCTCTTCTAAGTGTAGAAAGGATTGATTTAACTGCGAGATAATGCGCAAAGATGTTTGCTCCATATTATGAATCGTATGCTGCTGTAAAATATTTTGCATCGACACATAGAAGAAAAACCATATGAAAAGTACAGCAATTCCAAGAGCAAGTAAGGTGAGTTCCAATTTTTTTAAGAGTGAATTCTTATGGGTAACCATTCTATTAATTAATATTCTCCTTTAATAACCCTTGAAAGAAATGGTCCAAATAATCTGTGTTGTTATCAATGAAACTGTTGGCGTAGTTTACCACATCCATATCTTCTAAGCTGACATCATTGCCATCTTGAATATCTTCCCGACATGACCATGTTCCCGGTGTAGAAAAAGGCATATAACCTTTGCCTGTTCCATCCGTTTCACCGAGTAAAAACCTTACAAAAAGTTTTGCCGAATTCGTATTCTTGCCCCCTGCAACTAACATAACACTATTGGGCGTATACACTGCTGCAAATGGGTCCAGTTCATAGATCGGTTCAAAATGGTAGCCAAGTTCACACAGCCTTAATTTACTCGACAGCATAATCCCTAAGTCATATCCGTTTTCCCCTGAACTTCCGATGCCTTCTGCCACCTCATCACTCGTATTCACAAAAACTATATTTTTTGCCGCCTGCTCCCAAAAATATTCACCTATCGACACCCCCTTGTCTAAAACAGGCTCCTGTCCAAAGTATGCCCTATAGGCAGCGAGCATTTTTTCTTCTTCTGTTAATACTGTCGCACAAAAACCATAGGTGCTAAATGAACTCAAAGGTGATGCCATGACAATTTTATCTTTATATTGCTCTTGGGTAATCTCCCATATATTGGAGATTGGACTTTGATTATAACGCGCACTATTATACGCAAATAAAATAACTTCATCCAAAAAATTCAACTTACTATTTATATGATTGCTTTTGATTTTTGGCTCAATATCCCATGGAACATAAGGTAAAATCAATCCAGGTTCAATAAGCTCATTATAAAGGTTACCCGCGCTGTCACTGCAGATAAGAATATCACATTCAAAGGCATTCGCCTCATAGTTATTGCGTATCATCTTAATCGCATCTTTACTTCGAATATCTTTTATTTCAACTGTCAATCCTGGATATGCTTCTTCAAAATACTTTTTTGTATCAAATAAGCGTGTTGTCACAGAATAGATAGTTAAAATGTCTTCTTTTAACGCCGCCTGATATAATGTATCTGGTGTTTGCTTTGCATCAAGATTAGCCGCTACTTCCCAGTCCTTTAAAAACATCTGTTGTGTGGTTTGTTGATTTGCGCTGCTTGTACATGCAATTAACAAAACGGATAATGCCGTGCAAATCAATGTCGCTATACCTATGTTTTTTATCTTCACTCCATTATCCTCCCATCAGCTCGTTACTACGCTCAACAAAAGCTTTCCACTGGTCCTTGGAATATATATCACATTCTCCGGTAATAAATTTTGTTATCATCTCATCAGTATATCTGGCTAATTCCACAGGTTCATCCACTTGGGCGGATATATAACGTATGTCTTCTTGGAGTCCTCTGTTATAAAAGGGCTCATAGACTTTTACCGCACGTGCATCCAAAAATTCTACCAAGGAATTATCCCCATTCCAAGCTACTCCGTCTATATACGTGGCATCAACATAGCGAACGCCTGCCCCTGCATAATTTTTATTTTGAGTTTTACTCTTAAGATAATTTAACGTCACAATTTCTGCTTTATTTCCATAAAGTGAGAGGTCTTCCCCAAGGGAAAATGTCCAGTCGACATCATACTCGCCAAAAGCTCCAATTAATGCGCCTTCCTCTGAAATCATAGCATCTAGGACTTTAAAAGCTTCCACAGGCTTCTTAGCATTTGCCGGAATAAATGCTCCAATCGAAGGTTTTGGCATCGTATATATGGCATTTTGATATCCATTGGGTCCTATTAACGGTGGCACTTGGACGTAGCACGATAAAATTGACGGTGCATTGGCATATATATTATCAACGATACTCTGACTAGCAAAGGCTCCCACAAGATCTTGCGGCGAGCACACCGTTTCTAATATTTGATTCTGAGAAAAAGAAAAACTAATCTCTGCCAATAAGTTTTCTGAATATAGCTTATGGCAATACTTTAATCCCTCACGAAACTCATCGGTTGTCGGAGAATAAATGGACACGCTATCTTTTTTTACAAATCGTAAATTAACTGGATCGTTGTACGCGAAAGCATTGAGAAGAAAGTTATAGCTTTGAAGGGCGTAGTCGGCCTCACATCCAACTAGCGGCAGTTCATCCCTAATACCGTTACCGTTAGGATCCCTATCATGAAAGGCTTTTAGCACTTCATATAGTTCTTTTGTGGTTGTAGGAATTTCAAGCCCCAAGGCTTTTAACCATTTGACATTTATCCAAAATGTCTGAAAGTTCTTACTGGTTCTTGACGTTTTTGCATTAGGAAAATAATACAGCTGCTCATCAATCAATAAGCTCTCTTTGAGTCCAGGATGCCCCGGATGATTTAAAATACTATAGTAGTTTGTCTTGTCATGGGTCAAGCTATTTAGGTTATAGACTAGCCCTTTGCTCACATGACTTAAAAACTCTTCATTCGTGACTATAGATTGATCTTGAGGTAAAATCACAACATCAATTTTTCCCGGCTCTGCTGTAAGCAATGCTTTTATATATTCTTTTTTGTATCCATGGGGAATATACTCAAATTCAATTGAGCAATTTGTCTGCGCTTCAAGCCAGTTTGTATAATAATTCGTCGTATAATCTTGTACACGATCATCTTGAACAATAGCAATGGTGATGACTTTTTTATCCGTCCCAACCTTCATTGCCTGTCTTTCAACTACAAAAACCATAATGAGTACACTAATTAATAGAAGTAGCGTTAAAAAACCAATCTTTTTGTGCTTTTTTTTAACATCCATTGACTCTATCCATTCCTATCATAGATTGTATTCGGGATAATTTTTTATGTTAATCTTGTTGAATATATTTACTTGGCGCCATTCCATAGTAGTCTTTAAACACCTTATTAAAATAATAGTAGTCAACATAGCCACATTCAATAGCTATTTCCTTAAACGAAAGATTACTTTGAAGAATGAGTGAAGCTGCATGCTTCATTCTTAGATTTGTAAGAAAACAGGTCAACGTCGTATTATAATATTTTGAAAAAAGATTACATATATAGCCTGGGCTCAGTGCAAATTGCTTTGAAAGCTTATTTAATGAAAATTTTTCTTGAAAATTATTCTCTAGATAGTCTGTGAGCTCAAGAAATGCAGGAGTGATGTTTTCTTTTGATGTATTGGGCGAAAATGCCCGTTTTTTGGAGAGTTTATTGGCTAGCCTTTCTAAAACTAATTGCAGCTCCTCTATCTGTACTGGTTTTAAAATATAGTCGAAGCCGGAATGGTTGAAAAAAGTTCGCGCATCATCAAAAGTACCATACGCACTTAACATAACAAATTCAAACTGCAAATTCGAATCAATCAACGATTTCATAAAGGCATGCCCATCAATATCCGGCATTTTTAGATCACTAAAAATAACATCCGGGCACAGCTGTGGTATACGCCGCAACGCCTGAACGGGATTGCTCTCATAACCGATAACCTCAAAACCGTTATCCATCCATGGAACCCTTTCAAGTAACTCTTGTAGAATTAGTTCATCATCATCAAGTAAAAAAACCTTATACATAACACTATCCTCACACTATTCATGTTCTATATGCAACGTTAAAAAATTCACTAATTACAATATTAATTGTTTTTCGTTGTAATGAACATATAAAATCTTAGGATTCGTTAGTAAAATCTTAAGTAATCCTCTTGCATATTCCGCTCTTTTATATAATTATACCACAACTTTCCTCCACAGTTTAAAAGAAAAAAGGCCTATTCATGTTATAATAGAATGATAGGTAATTGCGAAACTTCAAAATAAAAAAAGACCAGACTTCACCAATTGAAGAATCGTCATATTTTAAAAGTAAGTGTTATGTGTTTAAGCAATTAATGGTTTTACGCTCCTTATATATTGGTGTTTATTGATCTTGTCAGCCAAAACAACGGTTAATAATTGAGTAATCCCTGCGAGAAGTAAATCGGCATGTAATGTTTTTTCATTCTGAGTTTTGCGTTTGGCAATGCCTTCATGTTTCATTGGAAGTGTATTATCATAAGGGCATGTAGGAATACCCTCGCTATTAATAGAGCAGTCAGGATAAGATAACTTTGAACGTGCATTTAATAGTATAAAAGCCTTTTCGAATTTTAAATCATTAAGTAACAAAAATGTCCATTAATATAAAGTTGCTTGATTACATCATTAGAAGATGCATGCGTTGGCATAGAACCATAAGCTGCCTTGTTGGGATCATAAGAAGCATCCAGTTTTTTAGCTTCTTTATAAGCCTTAAGCTGTTTAATAATCTTATTAGCGTACTTTGGATTATTTTCAGAAACAAAGGCTTCAATACCAGAAGTATCAAAAATAGTCATGGCGGCTTTATCAGGATCAATCTTTTGACAGATAGGTTCTGTGATATCAACAAGATGGTCAAAAAAAGTTTGTATTTCAGAAAGAAAATCTTGTTTGAAACGAGTAAGCCTAGAGGCATCAGGAACACGAGAAAAACCACAAAAGTCTCTAAGTTCCTTTGAGAACTTAAGGAAAGTTAGTAAAAGGGTATCTTCAGTAATGGAAAAAATACGTTGAAGAATCAAAGCCCATAACATGGATAAAAGCCCATACTCTCTGGGTCTACCAGTGGAAGCATAGTATTTATTATAAAAAGTAACAGGAATATAATCACGAAGATTAAGGTTCTCTTCAAGAAGAGTAAGAAAGTGAGGTGTTATGCTATAAGAACGCTTATAACAATTGGAGAATTAGCTAAACTATTGAATATATCAACACATCAAATCAGATATTTTGAAGAAAAGAAAATATTTAGCCCAAATATAATCGATGAAAACGGGTATAGGCTATATGATATAAAGCAAGTATATCAATTAGAGCATATTTTACTTCTTAGAAAATTTAACATACCTGTAAGCCAAATTAGAAAATCTCTCAAGGATTATTCCCATCAAGAATATGTGCATATGATGCAAGAAAACCTATTCGATATCAACAAACAAATAGATCATCTCGTTCATCTTAAAAATCTTAGCCTTGAAGTTTTGGATAAAATCTCGGCTTTGGAAAGCTCCTTAGAAAAGTACCGCATCAACGACTTAAATGAACGTTTTATGAAACTAATTTATCACGTCAATCAAGCAGATTTTGTTTCAACAAAGACTTTTTATGACAACGCCTTGGAAAAAATAAAAAACCCCACCCTTTTTGATACGGATATTACATACATTTGTGATGACGATTCTCTCCATGTATGTACAACCTTCCTTAAGCCCAGTGTCGCTGATTATCTCTTAGAAGCCGGACAATATCTATGTTTCGGTTTTTTTGCCGATGATTATACACATGTACAAAGCCAAGTTCTTAGTTTTTTGAATTATATTAACGATAATAAGATTTCAACTAGAGGTAAATTAATCATATCTGAAAGCTCTTTGCTTTCTATTTTTAATAATGGTCAAATATACTACGAAATCCAAATATTAACTCATAACAAAGATGCTTCATCTCGTTCTCTTGTGCTTCAAGACTGAATACTAAAGTAGGCCTTTTCTATGTTTGCACACATAAAGATTAACTCTTTTTCATTAAAAAGATATTTACTCAAAAAACTTTTTGTTGTATTTACCCTTTCGAATCCAAGTCTCTTGTATAATGCAATAGCTTTTGTGTTTGAACTTGCTACATATAATGTACATTTGCTTAACTTCAAATCGTTGCTACAAAATTCTTTACAATGGTTTATCAATTTTGTTCCTATTCCCATCTTGCGTGCCTTAGGGTGCACCCCCACAAAATCAATATAGCCTTCATCTTGCCTTTGTTTTTTGGTTAACAGTGTAGCTCCGATAATACACTTCACCAAATTAAGCAAACCATACTTTTCTATAAGGCTTAAGGTGGATATATTAATTTTTTTGGATTCAATCGGATGATTTTTCCACTGTATATTAATAACACCAAGCACATCATCATCTTTTGTAGCTACAAAAAAACCTTCATGATTAATTTGGTCTGCAAAATTGACGTCAATTAAAAATTCCAGAAGCTTCTCATCACTCAAGCTTGTTAACGTCATCAATTTGCTTTTAAAGGCATGCAGAAAAATTTCACAAACACTTTGCGCATCTTTTTCCTTAAATCTTCTTATTTCTATTTCCTGTAACACATGCATATAATTCACCACCTATTTAATAGAGTTTATTAACATTGATAAGCAAATTATAAACCTTAGTACCGACCTAATGTCAATATAGAATATCTATTTTTTTCTAGACTAACTCCCGTTTGCATAGCCTTAAATTCGAAGCATCTCCTGTGCGTATTTTCTGTAATGCCATATCCCAAATGCATCTGCAAGCATCCATCCAATAGGAACTGCAACCCATATTCCTGCCATGCCAATCCCAGGAAAAGAGGATAACAGATAGGCAAGTGCAACCCGCGAACCTAATGAAATAATCGTCAGCACAATGGACATTTGTGTCTTTCCAAGTCCCCTATACAGCCCATAGAGCAAAAACAGCACACCAATTCCAATATACGACGCTCCGACAATTCGTAGATAATCTACCCCTATCTCAATAATTTGCGTTTGCTCTGGCTGGACAAAAATCAACATAAATTCTCTGGCAAAAACAACAACGATAAGTGAGCTCATTAAGCAAAAGCTTGCGGATATCTTAAGTGTTGCCAGAACGCCTTTTTTTATTCGGTCAAACCGCTCTGCACCATAATTTTGAGCTACATATGTTGCAAAGGCATTCCCAAAATCTTGAGCTGGCATATAGGCAAAAGCATCAATCTTTACAACCACCGCAAAAGCTGCACTAGCATAAAACCCAAAACTATTGACAAGACCTTGAACCATTAAAATGCCAAAATTCATAATCGATTGTTGAATCGCTGTGAGTGCAGAATAATCAATGACACTTCGCATGATACTTCGTTCAAGATGCATGTGCCTTCTATTTGGGCATAGATATCGCGCTTTCATCAAAAAATAAATAGAAATACACAAAGCAGATAATGCCTGAGCTATAAATGTCGCCCAAGCAGCACCTGCAACACCCATATTCAAAAAGATAACAAATACAATATCCAACGCTATATTTGTCAACGCAGCCACTCCAAGAAAAATCAGTGGCATAATCGTATTTCCAATGCTTCGAAAAATTGCTGCTATGAAATTGTAGATTGTCACAAAAAACATTCCACCAAGAATAATGGTCAGATATTGGCGTGTCATCTCAACTGCTTGCTTTGGAATATTTAGCCATATAATAAATTGCTCTAACAATACGTAGGACAAAAGATTGATGATAAGGGACGAAATAGCTACAAAAACAAAGGCGTTAAAAACACTTATTTTCATGGCTTCTAGTTTTTTTGCTCCATAAAGCTGGGCAAAGACAACTCCACTTCCCATACAAAGCCCCAAAACAATCGATGTCAAAAGGACCATCAGGGCATATGAAGAACCTACTGCCGAAAGAGCAGTAGGTCCAATTTTTTTCCCTACAATCAAGGTATCTGCTACATTATATAACTGTTGAATAAGATTACCTAATATCATCGGCAAACTAAAAACCACCAATGATTTTCCAATGCTTCCCGTCGTCAGATTATGTTCTAATTCACGCTTCAATGTTTCCTCCGTTATTTGTCGCTCCCCGAGCCTTATATTTTCTTAATCCTTTTGATACCGTATTATAGCACAAATAAAATATAACGCAAAAATCTTACTGACTAGGATTTAGTAACTTATACAGTTCTTGATAGTCTGCGTTCCATCTAAAAACATCAACTAGCCAACCTGAGCCTTCTTTCATCATTACAATATCTCCTGACACAGTCATCGCTTCATTGTCTCCATTAGGAAGTTCGATGCGCATTGAGATTAAATAGCTATAATAGACTCTTCCATCCGCATAATCTTTCATCTTTTTTAAATCAATCGAATCAATTATTACGTCATAGTCTTCTTGATCTTGTACCAAGACCTTCCAAGGTATATTGCGGTTTGCTACAGCATCTTCAAATCCCCTATCTGTCATAAGAACGCCATAGTCTTTTTTCATGGCAGCACCATATTCTTCAAAACCATAATCGCCCATTCCTTCGGAATCAAATAGGTCACGATAATATTTTGTCGATTCCAGTTCCTGTGGGTTCGTCATTATCTCAAGAAATTCTTCTGCATAATCTTTTGCATAGTCTTTTGCATCATTTTTTAAGTACATCATGAGTATGACAAGTGCCGCAACTATAATAATAGCACCTATAATGAATCGCTTTGTTAATTCCTTATTTTTTATCACGTCTTACTCCTCCTTTATGTGATATTAATTATTACACGTAGGTATATTGCTGTCTAATAATAAGCCCTTCTTTCAACCTCAACAATACCTGCTTGAGGTTCTAGTTTTAAGTCAAAAAGCTCTTTAACGATAAGAGTACCTACAAATCTTTGCTCTAACACCGACAGAAGCTCTGCCTCTTTTACCGCTTTACACAGATAATCCCCCTCCTCTACATATAGTGCATTATCAACATCTGGAAGCGGTGAGGGAACCTCAATAAAAATCTTAGAAACAACCTGTCCGTTTTTGTTGAAAAAAATCACACCTTGATTGAATTTATCCGTTATATCTAAGGCTTTACATTGCCTATACAGTTGGGAATATTTTGCACTTATTTCTTTGTAGTCCAAAATATCTCCATTCCAATCAACGGTCAAAAAACAACGCTTCTGAAAATGTTCTAAGCGTTCCTCCATACTGGCTTTTAATCCATTAGCACGTTTTATATGCTGTGACATCGCCTCTAAGAAGCGAAATGATGCATTTAATTGTTTGATTTTCTCTTCAACAATTTGTTCGCCATCATTAAGCAGGGTGCCAATATCTACACTTCCTTCCGGCGTCAAATAACTTTTAAACCGTTTTAAGGGAATGCCAAAATCAATACAAATAGAAATTAAATCTACAATAATAAGCTGGTCACTGCTGTAATAGCGATAACCCGTCTCTGGATTAACATATGCTGGTGGAAGAATACCTAACTTGCCATAATAACGTAAGGACTTTACACTGACTTTTTTTATCTTACTGACTTCGCCTATCGATAAATAATTTTTCATTATTTCTCCCTTCAACGCTTGACTCTCCCATTATAGCATAGTTTATACTCTATCCGATACAAAACTATTACATTGAATCATCAATGTATTATACAAAGGAGTACCTGAATATGCATTTAAAAAAACAATTTTTCAATTATGTCATCCCCTCTATTGGCGCTATGCTAGTTACCGGCTTATATTTTGTTGTGGATGGTATCTTTGTCGGTAGGGGCGTTGGAACCTTAGGATTAGCCGCAATCAATATCGCCGTACCCTATATCTCAATTTTATCAGCCATCACGATGATGATTACAATGGGTGGCGCAACACTCGCCTCGATTCATTTTGGAAAAAAAGAGCCCCAAAAAGCCATCACGATGTTTCAATCAAGTCTTCTATTGGTCTTTATTTTTTCCGCGCTGATGACTCTTATCAGTTTTTTCTTTTCTAAAAATCTTGCAACACTACTTGGCGCAAGCAATTTGCTCTTAACGGATACGGCCGATTACATTAAGTATTTTGTTATGTTTGGTGTGTTTTTTAGTTGCTCAAATACTTTGTCTGCGTTTGTACGAAACGATGGCAATCCACGCCTCGCCTTTTGGGGTATGATTGTAGGCGCATTGAGCAATATCTTTTTTGATTGGCTGTTTATCTTTCCGTTACAGATGGGTATCAAAGGTGCTGCCATTGCCTCCGGTCTTGGACAAATATTTGCTTGTCTTATGTTATTGAGCCATTTCTTTTTGAAAAAAGGTGCTCTGAAACTTGGTTTTCCAACGTTCTCACTTCATCGTTTGACGCAAATATTAAAAACAGGCCTTCCCGAATTTGTCACCCAAATGAGTCAACCTGTTGTCATCTTATGTTATAACTTTTTGATATTAAAGACTTTCGGTGAAATCGGAGTCTCGGCATTTTCCGTTATATCCTATATCTTAGTTGTGGTTATAGGAATCTTTATTGGTTTAGCCCAAGGTATTCAGCCCCTGTTAAGCCAAAGCTATGGAAAAGGTGATGCCATATCCGAGAATTACTTTTTTACTACAGGTATGAAACTCAATATTTTTCTAGCGGTTATTATGTATGTCATCATGCTTATATTTGGGAAAAATATTATTGCTGTATTCAACCATGACCCTGAACTAATCACACTCGCCTATGACTACATTCAAGTATATGGTATTAGCTTTTTGTTTGCATCGATTAATATTGTCTACACCATCTATTACCTTGCTACAAAAAGGACCAAGCAAGCTTTACTTCTCTCTGTTTTGAGGAGTTTTGTCATTAACACATTATGCATCTTCCTAATCCCAGCTTTATTCGGTAGAAAGGCTATCTGGGCAGGAATTATTGTTGCAGAAGCAATTGTCACTCTAGTTGCCTTCTACCTTCGCTCCCAAGGCTCACTAAAATCCTCTGACATCGTCTTTGGTGAACAATAGGTGCCTTAAAAAACCGTCGCTTGATTACGTCCCGATTTTTTTGATGCATACATCGCTTGGTCTGATTTATTATATAGTTCATTAAACGTGCAGTTTTTTAGCTCTTGTATATGTATTCCTATACTGAGTGTAATGTCCACATCACCATTGACAAATATTTGCGAGGCTAGTCGCTCTTGAATCCTATACACCAGTTGATCTACATCTTCTCTACTTGTATCCACGATAAACATGCCAAATTCATCGCCGCCAAGCCGTCCTACTAAGTCTTTTTCACGGCATGTTGATGCGATGATATTGGCAACTTCAATAATGACTTCATCTCCGATTTGATGCCCATAATTATCATTAACATCTTTAAACTTATCAATGTCAAATATTAATAACGCACCGGATCGATTCATATCGGCAATCGAATCTATGATTTTATTGACTTTAAGTTCAAAGCTTTCTCGATTCAAGATTTTTGTTAAGCTATCTTTTTGTGCTTTGTTCTCTAACCATTCTTTATGAAGTTTATCTGCAGTTATGTCTGTAATAAGAGATACCGACCCAATGGCCTTTTGTTTTTTTGATAAGTCATGCACTTTAATCTTATATATTTTCTTATGATTTTCCTGATGAAGTTCAAAACTCATGTTGTCTCTACCTAGTAATGCATTTTCCCATGTCGAATTTCCAAAAATAATCTTCTCCATCCTGTGAAGATCCTCGGAAAATATTTTTTTTGCATACGCATTTACATCCACAATTCTTCCATCAGGATTTGTAAAAATCATACCTATATCGATTTCATCGATAACCCAGTCCCGAGCTAAAGGAGATATCGACATAAAGTCGTATTTATAAATCCCTACTAAGATACATATAACCCCTATTAAAAACCCTATCGATGAAGGCACTTCCAACCCCGATACGTTACGTAACATCGTCTTAACGTAGGTGAACAAAAAAGGAATCAAAAAACCAATAAGAACCAGGTATACTTGGGTTCGGGTACTTTTTGTGGTCGTCCGTTTATATATCCAAAGCTTAATAATCGCGATAACATTCATAAGCGTATTGAGGCTTACGCATATCTTGCCAAACATGGTTTGTTCAACCGAAAGCTTTAAGCCGCCATCGATTGGCACAAGCAACACATTACTACGCATAATCCCATGATAATCATTAGTAAAAATCAGGAAGACACAGGTTATCGCAAAGATAAAATTAATCCTTCGCATTTTGTTTAAAACCTTATTCTCCGTATTAGTATAAATCATTATAAAGTTGTATGATGCTGAGGGTAATAAAAACAAGCCAATTTGTGATAAATTTCGAAACAAAAACTTCCCATCAAATGAAGTGCTTAGCATTTCAAATAAGGTGAACATTGACCCTAAAAAAATAAAACATATAACCAAGCTAAGTGCCCTGTTTGCCTTAGAATGCTCCTTTTTCGATACTATCATCAATGATGCAAAAATCAATACTAAAGATATGATGCTAATCGATATATACGCATAACTTAGCCTCACCGTGTTTCCTCCCTTTTATGCTTTTTATATCTAATATTATACCATTTAAATCGATTTATTCCATAAAAAAAGAAGCACAATGTGCTTCTTTTAAACATCCAGGAAAACTAGTACAAACTAAAAGTATAGTTTTATATAATTCCTATGAATGTTGGTATATCAACCGGTACCCCAATTAATTTTACATCAAACTTCATACTCGTTTCAATTTTACTACTTGCACTGTGTATACGAAAACTAATCTGCCAACCATTATTACATATTAGCTCCATAGTGTTATCACTGATTCCATTAGAATTTTCTGCATAATCAAAATAATATATTTTTGTAGGTAGTTTGACTTTCGACAGATTATATTCACTTTTTATGTTTTTAGTTTTTTTATTCAAAGATCCATCTAAATTATATGCATTTACTCGAATCATTCGTTTATTGACATCCAGTATGAATTTATAGAAGTCAAATTCTCCGAGTAAATATCTTACTAATCTTTTAGGAACTTCTTCTCCATATTGTTCATAAAGCCTCATAGTCTCTTTTTTGAAGGCATTTAATAAGGGTTTATAAACAACATTAACTTTATTCAGATTAATATTATTCCACTCAATACCTTTCAGCTCTTCTAGTTGCTCAAACACAACATTAATCTCGTCAAAATATTGTTCTGAACAATTTAATGACATCCATTTATCTCCAAAATCAATAGTTGGAGATAATCGGCTATGCTTAACAGCTTCATGGTTATGTTTCGCAGAAATACCAATTTCCCACTTTTCATTCTTTTGAATGATAATATCCCTTACATCTCCAGATTGTCCTTTTGCATCAGCTTGAATTGATAATTTCAATTTATCCTCTTCAGTAAAATCAATGAGATTAGCTTCTAATCTTTCTAAAATTTCTACTCCTTTTTCCGAACCACTAATCAATACTGATTTATGTACATCTTCAAGTTCATCAAAAAACTTCTTAGCAGTCTCGTACGCCGCACTTTTTTCTCTTAACACAAAAACCTGATCTTTATACCTCTTTGAAATCGCGTCCAAACATGCGAATTCAAAGGCTTTTCCATTTTGAGTCTGTTTAGCCATTTCCCCCTCCATTCATTTCATGTTTATGTAATCATTAATCATTATTCCTATTTTTTCCGCCAATTTTACAGGTACCGCATTACCTATCTGTCGATACTTAGACACTATATCACCACAAAATTCTAGTTTCTCTGGAAAAGACTGAATTAATGCAGCTTCTCTCCATGTATATCTCCTTGTTATTCCTTCTCCAAATATCCATTCATCTTTACTAATCTTTATCATATCCGGAGAACTTGGATGTAATGTTACTTGTTTTGCCATTGCAGGTATAGTGTATGAAAATTCATTCCAACCACGTTTGCGATTTCTACTCATAAATCGTGAAGAATATGGTGCAATGCATAAATCTTCTTCTTCAAAATCATTTGAATGGTTTAATACATCTTTAAGCACTATTTTTTCTTTAAGCTTTTCATTAATTTCAAATTTATCTTTTCTTTTTAGTTGCTTACTTATTCCAATAATAAAAACCCTTATGCGATCTTGCGCTACTCCATAGTCTGAAGAATTGACCATGTGTATACTAACATTATATCCATCTCCAGCTTTTTCAAAATCTCTCTTGATTTTCTTTATTATCTCTCCTCCACCTAACGTCAATATACCTTTAACATTTTCAGCAACAAATACTTCTGGTTTTTTCTCATTTACTGTTTCAACATAAAATCTGTATAAAAGATTCCTACTATCATCAACTTTTCTAGGTCCTGCTAAAGAAAACCCTTGGCATGGAAATCCTCCAAGGATAACCTCTGCATCTGGTAACGAATTAATTGATATATTTTTAATATCTTCATTTACAATTACTGAATCAGACCAACTTTTATGGGTATCACAAGCATCTTCATTAATATCATTTGCCCAAATAATATCATACCCCGCATTTTTAAAACCCATATCAAGTCCACCCGCTCCAGCAAATAATGATAATGTTTTCATGTCCAACCTCCAAGGGAACGTTTGTTCTTATTATAATATAACAGCTTATTTTAATCAAGTCTATAATAAATTTACATTATAGCATAACAACTTTAAAATTACATTGCAATTATAAAGCTCTTCACAATATTACTCTTTTCTAATTTTCATATTGACTTGCCAATTTATATATTCTACGTTTCATTTCCTTACGTATATGCAACGGCTCTAAGCACTCACATTTGTCACCAAAACTTAACAAAATATTATAGTAATATTCATTTTCTATGAAGGGAAACTGCACAATATAATACATTTTTCCATCTGGAATAAAATCAGCATAGGTGCAATAGTCAAGAATTTTATCCATTATCAATGTATGAATACGAAGCTTGATTTTTTTTGTTGATTTATAACCATTTCTGTAATATCTAATTGTGGTTTTTCATACTCACGAGGTTGGAAACACTCTTTTAATACTGTAAGCTTTGACATTCGAGAGAGTTTAAATAAACGGAAAGCATTTCTTTTACGACAAAACCCTTGCCAATACCAATAATTCCCTTTTAGAACCAGTTGATAAGGCTCAGCTAGCCGTTTGGTTTTATTGCCATGGCGGTCTATATATTCAAAAGAAAGCACTCTGTTGGTATCTAATGCGGTTTTAATTGCTTCAAAATATGGTTGTATATTTTTATTTCCCATCCAAGGACTTAAGTCGATATGTATCTGATTTGTTTTTAGTTCAATTTCTTTTATCCGATCAGTTGGAATAAAGCTCTTAACCTTGGAAAGGGCATTGACCAATTCATCCCCCTGCATCATGTTGGATAGCCCAGATACCCCCATCAAAATCGCTGAAAGATCTGCTGTTGAAAATACTTTCTTGTCAATCTTATACTTCTCCATGATTTCAAATCCTCCCCCTACTCCCGATATAGAACAAACTGGAATCCCTGCCATGTTGATAGTGTCTATATCACGATAAATTGTACGAGGTGAGACTTCAAATGTCTTTGCTAAGCTTTTTGCACTTACACGGTCTTTATCAAGCAGAATTAGAATAATGCTTATAAGTCTATCAACTTTCATCCATTATCCACCTTTCAACATTTCTTTTTTTAGTATAGATTGTTGCCATACTGTTGTCAACAATCGAGTGCTACAATACCAAGGTATACAATTCAACTCTAACAAGAAAACGGAGGAAAACTATAATGACAATCTATATTTACATTCTTGATTCTTTAGCTGATTGGGAGATAGGTTATGCTATTGCTGAACTCAATTCCGGTCGCTTTTTCAAAAAAAATGCAAAACAAATCTCGCTCAAGACCGTTAGCCATTCTAAGACACCTATCATCACAATGGGTGGAATGACTATTGTACCTGATTGCTCAATTGATGACATAATTGTAAGTCAGGCAACTATGTTACTATTACCAGGCGCAGATACTTGGGACAAGCCTTTTATGATGACACCCCCTCTGTCGCAGATAATAATCTTATAACGGCAAGTTCCACCGGGTCTTTGTTATGGACAAAGCAACTTCTTGAATTTTTAGATGTTTTTCAAGCTGACACATTAGAAGCCTGGTATATGTATTTTAGCACTGGTAAATCTAAGTATTTCTTTAACCTCATGCAAACCTTATCATCCTCTGCTGAATGTGAATAATTTTTGCAGTCAAAAGAAGCTGTTGCGTGTTGCAACAGCTTCTTTTGGATTATTTTACATTATCTGCACTTTTAGTCTACAAACAAACGATCAAATCTTGTCAAAATTGTAGCCACTTCTGCTCTTGTGGCATTTCCCTTTGGATCTAAGACATGATTATCCTTGCCACTAATCAATTCGTTTGCCACTGCCCATTGTAAAGCTTCTATCGCATAATTAGAAATCTGACTCTCATCCGTAAAATTATTTAACGTCGCCCTTTTTGATAGGTCATATCCTTTGAAACCGGCATATCGATAGAGAATAGCTGCCATTTGTTCACGGGTTATATTATCATTAGGTCCATACTTTCCATTGGAATAGCCGCGAACAACTTCATTTTGCTGTGCCCAGATTACACTGTTATAATACCAGCTCTTCTCCACAACATCTTCAAATACTGATCCCGTTGATACAGCTGGAGATTGTTCCATACGATGTAGTACCGTAACAATCATGCCACGCGTTGTACCAAGATATGGACTAAACTTGGTTGTCGAAGTCCCTGTAAACCAGCCTTTTTCCACTGCATTGACTACAGATTCATAAAACCACGCGTTTGTTTTTACATCTTCAAATTCGTCGCTATCATCTGTTTTTACCGTGTCCATTTTTTTGAACGTAACTTTTAATGTATGACTACTTGTTATTTTTTTAAAAGTATAGCTATCCTTGGCTCCAACACTCTTACCATCAATCATTACATCATTAACTTCATATCCTTGGTCAGGTTTAAAAGTAAAGGTTTTATCGCTTGCTTTTCTTACTTTTTCAATATGATCCGTACCACCATCAGGAGTGATGTTTCCATTTTCTCCTTCTATGATTTTGATGTCATAATAGGTATAGCTACTTCCTCCTGAACTGCTTCCATCATCCGGAACCTCCGGAACCGTTTGTGTCGCATACACAATGGCATATGTTGAAAACTTATCGGCTTTAAACGTCAGTGTGTGATAGGTGCTGTTATATTGAGCATCAAATTTTTCTACTTCCCCATCATGCACACGAATAATTTTGTATACACCTTTATTCTGAAGTTCAGAAGGTAAATCAATGACTATACTTAATGACTTACCTGCCGGAGGCTGTACTGTTTCATCCGGTATTCCATTAATAGTTTTGATAAGTTTTGCATCAAGGTAGATACCCACTTCTTCTTTTGACCCAAGATTTTCTTCCACAAGCGTCTGATCTGAAGGGTTACTTTGGGTGATATTTTTGACCAGTAGTTTAATTTCTACTTTGTTTGACAGGCCATCTCCATCTATAAACATATCTTCTAGATTATCAACTGCGATGGTTGGTACAAATGATCGCCCGTCATATCTTACCTCAACTGCGGTATCCCTATCACCTGATAATAAGATAGCATTCTGTGACGTACTTGCTTTCTTAACCGTAATACTATAGGTGTTCATTCTTCCTTCAGTATCTTGACTAACGACTAAACTGTATACACCATAAGGAATGTCTGTGATGCTATAGTCCCCTTGTGCATCTGTTGTTACACTTGCAACGGTGTAAGAATTGAATCCAGCAACCTTCATGATTTCTACAGCTGCATCTTCAATTGGATTTCCACTCTCATCTGTCACCTGCCCATTAATCGTACCTGTTTGTCTCGCCTTAAAGTTGGCTGCTATCGTTACATGTTCTGCCGGCATGATAAAGGTGGTTTGACTACGTGATGCATTTTCAAATATGACCCCTTCTGTGGTTGATGTCCATTTTTCAAAATATTGATCATGCAACATATCTGCTGTGATTGTTATTGTATCACCTGGGGATACAAAATAAGCACTTGCCTCGCCATCAATTATGTTGATTTCATATTCTTTAATTAACGCCGCATTCAAGTCTATTATATTCGCATTGTTGACAATAACTCCTGTAATCGTTTCTGTCTTATAATTTTCATAACCTATTTCTATTATATATGTTCCTTCCGGAACGTCAGGGATAATATATGTACCATCCTCTCCTGCAATAACTTCTGCACCTACTTTAGTATAATTTTCTCTCAGCAAGTTTATTGTGGCAGCAAGTCCTTCTTTGGTGTCCTTGTCTATAACTTTACCATGGATTGTATAAGTAATCGAAGGATATATTTTACCTACTGTAGCGGTATCTGCAATGGTGTAATAGTCTTTAACATTTTCACTTGAGATTTTTGCATGTTGAAAGTATACCGCATTGCCCCCTACAGTATTTTCAACTGTTCCTCCCCTTACTTCCAAGAAATTTACAGAAGAAATCGGTAGTTCTTTTGAATAATCTTCAAAACAGATTGTGCCTCCCGGATATTGCTCAGTCTCAGCACAGTCACTGGTGACCATCGCCGTACCACTTATGATTATCTTTCCTATTGTTACTTCTTCATTTTCTCCAGAATTCACACTGGCAATTGCACAGTATCTGTCATCTTCAAATTGATTGACTTTTGATACAGTACCACCGGATACATGGATGACACCTTCAGGCCAATTAATTACTGTTCCTCCCCAAGCTGTGGAAGATACTGTTCCACCGGATATATTAACAGTTCCACCACCTATGTTAATGATGGCATGATTGTATTTTTCTGTTGTTGTCATCAATACGCTACCACCAGATATATTGACAATACCTGTTGCATCGTTCCATAGAGTAACACCTATACCTTCTGATTCTACCTTTCCACGCACAATGTTAATTGTGCCTTCATTCACATTGAGAATGGCTCCGGCTTTACCTTTTGCTAAAACCTCACCTCCATCCACAGTAATTATACCCAGGTGATTTTTCATGGCTATCTGTTCTCCTGAGTTATCGCCAAAAGCTAAACTGTCAGCTTCAATCGTTCCACCGGATATATAGACTTCTCCATTACCTGAGTTTAATACTGTAGTAGCGTCAACACTAGTAGAATAGACTTTTAGGCGCCCATCGCCTGCTTCTGAATCATCGGTAATGGTCAATTTTCCCGTTCCTTGGTGATGAATCAACGTCAATCCAATCCCCTCAACCGTATGACCAGCTAGATCCATAGTAAAATTAATATCGTCTTCGATATTAACCGTTGATGTTAGGTTGATATTTGATAGAAGCACAATTGTATCTTGTTCAACAGCCGCATCTACTGCCTCTTGTAATGTGGCATAACTTATCTGTCCAATCTTGGCTTCTGCAGGTTTTGGATAAATCTTACCCACACGATTTGGCGTCTCTATGTTATAATACTCACCAATATTTAATCCATCTACAGTAGGATCTGCATAATATATAGCATATCCTTTTGTACTTGCCGTATTTTCTACGGTTCCATCAACAGATAGTACGACCTTATCTGATGAACTTGCATCAGGAACTTCCATAAGATAAATTGTTCCATGTGAAGGTGAAGCATTTTGACTGGTGATGGTGGCACTATTTTGAATAGTGATTTTACCTGTGGATTGATTTCCAATGGCAAGACTACTCGGTTGTGTCGCGCGAACTGTCGCCCCAATAACATGCACATCACCTACATTAACATTAGCAATGGCAAGGCTTCCATGACCTGTAGCAACTGCCAATGTATCACTTCCTTCTAGCCTTAGTGTACCTGTTCCCAAATTAGCAAGGGCACAGCTCATGTCCTCATAAGAGCTTGCCGTAGATTCGAACGTTCCACCGAGGATAATTACAGCGCCTGTGCTACTATTTGTAATCGCACTTCCTCCCACAGCATCGCTTATAATCTTTCCCTCACCTGCACTGTCCTTAATCGTCAGCTCTCCTGCACCGGCATGGAAAATACCTGCCTGTCCATCTGTGTTAAATGAAAGCACCTTACCATTAAGATTAATAGTGAAGTTATTGTTGTTACCAGCTGTATCAACAACGTCATCAACACCTGATAATCCCGTATAATCAATATCTTTTAATACGGTGATGGTTTGTCCTTCCAACACTGCATCGACTGCCTCTTGTAAAGTTTCGTATTGAACATCATCTATGGCCGCCGCAGGAAGCAAGGGTTCAGGAAACACCTTACCTACCGTTCCGCCTGTATGGATATAATAGTCGTTGACATTATCTTCTGTCACCCCAGAATAAATATTATAAAAGACTGCATACGCTTCGCCTTCACTTGCTGTATTTTCTACTATACCACCTTTTATTTCTAGTACGCCTTTTTCCATTACATTCCCGGAAGAATCCAAATGAATAGTCGCACGCTTAAACTCGGACGAAGATTTATGCGCTTGGCTAGTTACTTTAGCATCTCCACTAATCGTAATTTTTTTAGCTCCCCTTGCAGTAATTGTAAAGTCCATTTCTGATTGAACCAAACCACCTGAAATAGTAACTGTAGAACCTATATCGGTTTCAATCGCAACGCCTACATCTACAGCTTTTACAACTCCCCCTGTAATCGTCAGTGTCGCCTCGTTTGAAATAGCCGTACCATGTTCTGCCAGAACCTGAACCGTACCATTAGAAACGGTCAGTGTCCCATTATTCAAAATAGCCGTACCACCATCTGCCTGGGTCTGCACTGTAGCACCTACAATCTCTAGCATTCCACTGGTCTCGTTATGAATTACTGTGCAAAACTCGCCTGTTGATGTTAGCACACCACCGCCAGTCCCTGCGATGATTAGTGTTCCTGTTCCCTTATGGATGAGTGCGTCTGCTGAAGCTGAAATAGTGTTACCATTTAAATCAATAGTAAAATCATTTGCATTTTCCGGTGTTGTAAGCGTATCCATCAATGCGATATCGTTCATTACAAGAATCGTTTGCCCCTCTGTCACATGACTTATGGCATCCGTTAACTCTTGATACGTCGTCACTTCTATAGTTAAGTTATTTGCTGCTGATGTAGGTACTATTCCAAGCATCATGCTAAAAATTAAAAATAGCCCCAATATTCGTTTTTTCATAATGATATCCTCCGTTATATTATCACCAACGTGTGTGCTACACGTCAAAGTGAATTTCATTACTCTAATTTTAACAAAGGTATCCACTTTTTTTCTTGCACTTTACAACAAAAACAAGCATTTCACACCAAAACTTTCTCTTCATTTATAATCATGCTCAAGCCGCAACAAAAAGTAGCCACCTCTTTTTACAAAGGCAGCTACTTAGCAATCTATCTATTACAGATGTTTAGGACGTAAGCATAAGCGTGACCGACGATTGGAATTCTTGATCATGATAATCAAATTGTGCACTTCCGTTATACTTTTTGGCAATGTGTTCAATACTACCAATACCAAGTCCTCGGTGATTTCCTTTTGTCGATAAAAATCTGTTTTTTATTTTATTTGGATGTGTCTGAAAACTATTGTCCAACGTTATAATAAGCCTCTTGTTTAAGCACATGATATTTAATCGGATAAAGGGAATATCTATCTGGCTATCTCCTGCAGCCTCCAACGCATTTTCTAATAAATTGCCGAGTAACACTGACATATCAATATCTTGTATATTAATGTCTTTTGGAATGTCAATCCGAACTTGAAAATCAATATTTTGTTCTCTGGCAAGTTCTTGATAATAACCTACAATTAAATCAATCGTTGGATTTTCACTAATCTTTATCCACCTAGAACTATTTGCATAGTCCATAAATTCACTAATATATGTTTTTGCCTTATTTATTTCATTATTATTTAAGAAACCTTCTAGTGTAACCATATGGTGCCTTAAATCATGACGCATTCTTTGAGAGTTTTCTATATTATCATAGATATGATGATACTGTTGTCCCTGGATAATAAATTGTTGTTCTATTTGTAAATATTTTTGTTGTGACAATAATCTTTCATTGGCATAAAAGAGTATTTTAAAAATCACAATATAAATTAAAAAAACAGTAACCACGAGAGTAAAATAAAACGATATCTGCTCACGACCGATTTTTTCTGCAAGACTTATTGATATAGCTTCTGACTTTAAGAGAGAATAGAGTAAAACAGAAATTATTGCTAAGTAGTTGCTTTCTTTTGTTGTTATACTATCTGAAACAGGTACGTATGCCCGTTTGACTAATAGCAACAATAGCGGAATGGCTACAGCTGTTAATATAGCTGTAAGAATAAAAGCATGGGGTGTGAAAGGTAAAAACCGGGCTGTCTGTGATACGTTTAACACCAGCTTATCTACCAGTGTTACTATCACATAGATGATGCTAGCAGATATTACACCAAGCAAAAAGACAAAAAGTTTTTTTTGCCATGCCTCTCTAACGATATATAGATACCATATAGCACACATATAACGGCAAACTAAAAAAACTGAGTATGGTTTATTAAATACGGTATCTTGTGTAAAATTAATGGGTAAAACAGAAGCTACTGCAAAAAATAAAGAAATAGCAAAAACAAACAGCGCCGTTAACCACAGCGTATATCGCTTGGAAAATCTTAAATGCTCCTTAAATGGATAAATTGCAAACAAAGAATAGGGTGCTAACTTTAACAGACAGCCAAACAGCAGCTCAAAAACAATCATAACTTACCTTCCCTTACTAAAGAATAAAGAAACTGTTGATATTGCTTTTTAAGATCTTTCCTGTTTTTACGTGAAAGCATAATCTCTATGTTCCCTGGTAAAAAAATCCGATCATTAGAAACCTCTTCAATGCACCTCATATTCACAATATAACTGCGCTGAGCCCTCATAAATAAAGATTTATCTAGCATGTCAAATAATACCTCTAACGAACACTGTACCTGAACATGCTCTACTTTTGTATGTATAATAGATGTCCTATTAAAAATTTCTATGTAGATGATATGATTGGTCGGAATCGAAACCATACCCTTTGTTGACTTAACCTCAATCGTTTTATTTAACCGCATCTGCAGCTCCATAGATGTAAGGCAACGGTCCATAGCTTCCGTCACTGCTTTTTGCGTCAGTGGTTTTACTAAATAGTGTGTAGCATTAAGTCCAAAGGCTTCTATTGCATGTTCTAGGCTGGTGGTGATAAATATTATTTGACTTGTTTGGGCTTTTCTATATTGGCGCACGACTTCAGTGCCTTTTATCCCTTTTAGGTATATGTCCATAAATACGATGTCAAATTCTAATTGGCTTGAAAGAAAAGCCTCTCCACTGTCAAAGCAGTGAAACGTTGGCTTGATATGATTATATTCACAATAACTGTTCAGATAGCTTCTTAAGCTGTCTACTATATCCGGTATATCATCACACAGGGCAATATGCAAAATCGGCTCTCCTTCCTTGGTCAATATAAAGGTTGTTATCCCATATACATTTTTCATTTATAGAAGTTAAATTATAGCATATTATGATTATTGTATTCAATATATTCTTATACACTTAACACTCAAAACCACCCACCAATAACCATCTGTTATCATTGCTTAAGTACAATTGACCCATTCCCCAGCCAATCCCTTCTCCCCAAAAAGCCGCACAATCTGAGCACATAATTCCCCATGCATTCGCGTCTTTTAGTTTGCCATCTACCATATATTTTTCATTTGACAGTGTGCTACCACAGAGTTCGCATTCACATGGTGGATTAATATAATACTCTTTTAGTTCCTTACCTTTGTCAATATCTGCACTAGCGTCTAGCATCCGCTCGGCTGAGCTTCCATCCATCATACCACCATTATCTCTTGGAAATATCTTGCGAAAAATTTGCTTTACAAGTTTTTCATTTTTTTCTAGATACTGAAAATATAACTCAATGTGATTTATTGGATCACATTTTCTCCACCGGTCATCGCGCAACATAAAAAAAGTGCGCTTCGCACCTAAAATATCGCAGCGAAATGAACGATATGCACACCCTAGGTCTTCTGTTATATCAAGGTCTCGCTTCTCCCAACCGCCCCAAGTCATCGTCATTAAGAGTGCATCCAGCCTACCGTCATAATATTTATCCAAGATTTCATTCAACATCAACGCTTGCCCATTATCTTGAAGCCCTCCGTAGTATATTCTTACGGGCTCTGGGTTATGGACCACAAGATAGTAAGATGGTACATATAGACACCCATTTTCTCTTGTCGTTACCAGATATATTGTAAAAACGCCTGTAGCAGGATTAAATACTGAGACATCCACCTTAGCCATTGGAAACTCCTGCTTAATTTCATCTAAACACCTTAAGATATGATTTTTCCAAACACTGTTCTCCTTAAGTGTCGATTGTATTTGGTTAGAGACCGATTCCATGCCTGCTTGTTTAAAGACCTCAACTGTCCTCTTAAGCTTTTGTCCTGTAGAACCGTCTTCACCTAAGAGCTCCGAAATAATGGTTGAATCAGAGAGCAATGTGTTTTTTTGAAAAAATCCATAGCGTCTTATTTCTTCTATTGTATATTCCGCATTTTCCAAGAATGCGTTGATTTTTGCCGGATATCCAATTTCATAACAGTCACTATAAAACGATGGCTCCACAGCCACTGCGGATTCATGGAGATAACATAAACTTTCATTTTCATCCTGCATCATAAGAATTACTTCTTGTGCTTCTTCATATTGCTCCTTGTCAGAAGATAGTATTTCTAAATATTTTTCTTTTGGTAAGGTTTGCATTGCAAAATATGCTATGTATTCATAGGTTGGCAATGCTACGTCTTTTTTTACCTCAAGTCCACTTATGTTGCCCATTTGGATAATTGCATCTTTCATCGCAATTTCTCTCTCTGAAATAATTGGGTTTGGCAAGTGGATTACCATAATTATATAATCCTCTATCCCTTTGACTTTGCATGATTGTTCCATCGATTGGATGGCTCTATCTAGGCGCTCTTTATTTTCACACCAACACATATCATGCCAAGGAGCTATAAAGCGACCATTTGTTAATGGAAGCCAGGATACTGGCCACGTCTTTATCTTTGTAGAATCACTTACTTCAATTTGCACTCCCTTGACATTCAATTTTGTGTCACAGACAAATCTTGAAAAAGGAACCAGAAGCTCTCTCCACTTTGTTGACGCAACAATGACTCTAATTTCATTATCATTTGCCCCCAAGTGGGCTTTTACCCCTTCAACATATTTAAACACTTCATGTATGGCTTCCCGAGAGGATGCATCACTTTTTTTTAGTTCAATGATAACATGATTCCCGTTTTTATCTTTGGCATATAGGTCAATGAAGCCTTTCGTCCCTAATGAATGGGGTATGTATTGTTCTTTGCTTAGCAAAACCAACCCTTGTTCCAATACTTCAATATCCTTTGCAATCATATCCCTTAACGTTGCTTCTGTCATGTGTTCCCACCCCTTATTTATCTTCTTTTTGCCACTTTTTTTCATTTTATAATTGAAAACGCTTTACTTCAATAATTTTTTTCTTGTTTTTTTTATCCATTCTTGATTTAAGTACCTCCCTTTTGTCATGACTGCATATATCTCCATCGCATTTTCAATATTGTCTAAGGGATTGTTATCTACAATAAGTAAGTCCGCATCATTGTTGAGCTTAATTGTCCCTACCCTATCTTGAATAGCTAACATGCGTGCAGGATTGATTGTCACCGTTTCGAGAATTTCATAAGGTGTAAACCCTGCGCCTTCCATATATTTCATTGTTTCGTGCAATGAACTTCCTGCCGGTATCGCATGAGAATATTCATCCGTCCCTGTCACTATTTTCCCGCCTTGATTATGAAAGGCTTTCATATATTGAAGCGCCTTCTCCATACTCATACTCGTCTCCACATACCTTTCAAAATCATTTGTATCATGAACCATAGGTGTAGGACAAATCCACATATCCGTATCAATAATCTCCTGAATGGACTCTATCAACTTATCCACCTTATTATATTCAATACCGTGTCCATATAAGTGTTCACTCGACCACAGTCCTTTTTGCGCTGCATATTCTGCACTAATTTTATAGGGAACATGACCTGCCACTAAGATTCCTTTTACTTCAGCAATACGCATCACTTCATCAAATACATCTCTCGACAAGTTATTATATATTTTAATAAAGTCATAACCTTCATCGATGACCATTTCAATAGCAGGTAACACCTCATCGACTTGTTTTAGAACAATAGAGTCTCTAGGCCACATAGGATCTGGTCCATCAAACAAAGGGGTTCCAACAAACATTTCTGGTCCAAGCAACTTCCCTTTTTTTATACTCTCTCTTCGATCAAGATGTACCTTAGATCCTTGCATATTTCTCACTAAGGTAACTCCATAGGCCAAGAACCTTTGGTGAGTCTGTACCTCATTGGCGTGAACATGCATATCTGCAAACCCCGGTAAAATATATTTATCTGTGCAGTCAATTATTTCAACATCCTTGGGATAATTGATATGCTTGTCTTGTCCAATAAATGTAATAATTCCATTAGACACAAGAATTGAACCCTTAAAAACGTCCTCTTCATTTTCCATAGTAATGATTGTAGCATTTTTAAGCAAATACTTTTTGTTTTGAGCAATGTCAAGTTTTCGATATTCCAATTCACTATATTCAATTTTTTCGTCTTTTTGAAAAATAAGTGCATAAAAAAATACACATACGATAATTAAGCTCAATACGCCTAGACCCTTTTTCATTTTTTACTCACCCTCATTATTCTCAATCACCAAACGTGTTTATTCATTACTTCTCGCATTGATTCATTGTATCATATTTATAGATTTTTTCGATAGGGCTCTTCTCTTACCATATGTCCATATATAATTTTTAAGAAAAGGACAGGGACAAACCATCCAAACCCTTCAATCGGTAAAATGAGAAATGTATTGATTAAAACGGCTAATAACACCATCATCATGGAGACGGGCCGTTGTAAATATAATGGCGTCTTGTGTACAGTGATTGCCGCCGTCATAAAAATCAAATACCATAAAAGACCATATAACCAATCCATATTATTAAATACAAGACCTACAACAAAAGGTTGCACATGAATACCCGCGAATAACAAATGGTTTTTTAAGATTCTTCCCGACTTACCTTCGTCTTGTTTCGCTTCTGTATGATAAAACCGCTTACCGGAGTTCAAAGCGTTACTAATCATGCCTCCACCCAAATCAAATCCAAGTAGCACTCCAATAACAATCTGATAAATATTCCATTGAAGCTCACCATTTAAATTAAGAACGACCAATACACATGGGATGATTAAACTTCCCACATACCCTAGTATTCTCTCTTCCAAATAGGCTCCTGTACCATTAACAAAATCTTTTTTTCCAGAATACTCCCAATTAATTATTACGTCATTTTTCATCTTTTTCTCCCTTTACTCAATACATTTATAGTTTTCCCTCTAAGATAAATTCGACTTGTTTCTTCACTTCTCTCATCATGAACGCATATGTCATTAAATCATTATAGACAAATTCATTAAAAACAGTGATTGAGCATCCATATATACATTTGACGGCCGTTTGAACATCAAATTGTGGACTGATTTTTTCTTTTTCTATCAATGCTCTAAATAAAGCATCCAAATTATCCGCAATAATTTGATCTGCATCCATGTAGCTTTGTCGGCTACTTTTAGAGTCTACATCTGTAGCATCATAAATAATTGAATAATATTCCCGTAATAATGTCCGATGAATTTCTTTTGCATTTTTCACATAAAATTCAATGATACGACAAATCTCTTCAATGATTTCTTCTTTTGAATTGAGGTCAACCACATCGTTTTTATATTCGACAGAGGCTACATCTTCAAATAAAGCAGCTATAAAAAGCTCACTTTTTGACTTAAAATAGTTAAACAACGTTCCTTCACCTATCTCGGCTAGTTTAGCTATTTCTGATGTTTTAACATTTTTAAAACCTTTTTTTTCAAATAGATTTTTAGAAACATCAAGAATTTTTTTTCTTGTCATCATTTTCTTTTGTTCTCTTAATCCTGAAATAATATCTCCTCCTATAATATGAGTACACTCATAATTGAGTATACTCATATTATAGGGTTATACTTCTTTTTTGTCAATACACATTCTCAAACAAATACAGTTCTGAAAAAATAATGACCTTTTCACTTGCCATTACCATAACTTTTGGAACACGGTCTAATTATACTTTATTGGGTGATAATGCTGCAACAGCTTCAATTTCTACTAATTGATTAGCATATCCTAATACTGTAACTCCAAATAAGATGCTTGGGACATCATGTTGCCCAAATTCTGCTCTTATTGTCTCCCATGCACTTACCAAATCTGATTGTTCGTCAGATGCTACAAGAACTCGAGTATATGCTACGTCTTCCAAATTAGCTCCACACTCTTTTAAAGCTATCTTCAAGTTCTCTACGCAAAGCTTTGCCTGAAGTTCATAATTGCTTTGGTCAGGTACTTCCCCATTTTTATCAATAGGACATGCTCCCGCCATAAAGAACAAATCCATTCCTGAAGGTGTATGCCCTGCATATGCATAATCTACTTTGGCTAATTTTTTTGAATGCATCAATGCTATTTTTTTATTCATATTATCTTTTCTCCTTTTTATATACGATTTCTTCATTATTATATTAAGGCTTCTTGATTTTTTAAGAAAGATAATACTTTTTTCTATATCATTTTTTATACAAAAGCTACCATACATTAAATGCATGGTAGCTTTTGCTTACTTATCTTTTTTATATACGATTTTCTTAATACTACTATCTGATAGAAAAAACTCTTCTGCTAGATGTCGAATGGATTGCCCAGCTATATATTGCTTTAAAATCTTTTCATTTCTTTTTTTCAAATATTCTCGACTCTTAGTTTTTTCACCCCATCTTTTTCTCTTGTCAGTAGGAGAAGGGATGTACACATATTCCCCTTGGATATATTTTTGAATCTCTTTAACTAAATCCTCCGGTAATATTTTGTCGATTCTTACATATCGCATAAAGCTCACTTCCTTAATTTAATTTTTACTAAGGAAACAAAGCCTGTATATGTATGAAATTATCTGTCAAAAGCGACTATATCTCTTTCTCTGTGCAAATTGTCGCCAGCCTCATACTTACAGACTTTGCACAGAGCATATCAATCATTTTTCTATCCATGAGAAAAACATTCATGTTATCACACTCCCTATTTGTCGAATATTAATACCCTAATGCTTTTGCCACGATAATAACCTTTATCCTATCCTTTACAAATTGTCCGGTTATAGTAACAAAGTCATTGCAGATACGATTTGGACTTTTGCAATCCACACAATGTCCCAATTTCGTACAGGGTGTAGCTTTGTTCAATCTCTTTGCATCAATGGGCGCTGCATAGTTTCTTACTCTTTTTTCCGCATCTTCTATGTTTTGCACCAATTTGTTGATACCAGCTACAATAATTACTTGCTTGGGTCCATAAATCATAGGGGCAACTCTACTTCCATTCCCATCAATATTGTATAATTTTCCATCTTCGGTTAAAGCATTGGTACTGCACAAAAATGTATCTGCCAAAAAGTTCTGTATATAAAGCTTCTTCTTCTCATCACTTGTAATTCCTTCTTCGTATTTATCTAAGAAAACATAGTTTCCATTACGTACAAAATCCAATACTCCGGTTTCTATTAAAGTTAGTGAATCACCCACTCCTACAACAGAATGCTCCTCAATAAGCTCGTCTATGAGCTCTAATAGCTCCTGTTCATCTTGTACAAAAAACCCTTTCATATTATTTTTTTCCAATGCATCGATAGTCTTTTGTATCTGTTTACTGATAAACCAAGAAATATTTTTATCCATATGATCTCCTTATAGTTCCTTGTCACTCATTACCTTCTTTCGAATAATACTCAATCACCTTATCTAAAAAGACTTTTCCATCTAAATGCTCTATTTCATGACAAAAACATTTTGCCATCTCTCCTTCACCTGTTAACATCAGCTCTTCTCCATATTCATCAAGTGCTTGAATCGTAACAGATTGCGGTCGAATGGTTTTTCCAAAACGTCCCGGATAACTTAGGCAACCTTCAATGCATTCTTGGACACCGCTGCTTCCAATAATTTTAGGATTCACTAGTTTTAGATACTGATCATCAAAATCGATGACGATAAGCCTACGCAATATGCCTACTTGATTGGCTGCTAATGCTGCACCATTAGGCGTTATGTGAAGTGTATCCATCATATCGTCCAAGATACTACGGATATGGTCGTCTACTATCGCAACTTCTCTACACCTCTTGGTTAATACTTCATCCCCCTCAAAGCGCATCTCACGAATTGCCATTAGAACACCTCCTACTTATTGCAGCACGTGATTTTTTAATGCTTTCTTCAAATAAAAACACGTCCTCAATTGCACATCCAAACGCTTTTGCAATATCATATGCTATCCAGATCGAAGGCTCAAACTTTTCTGTCTCAATGGCATTGATTGCCTGTCTTGAGGTGCCGATTATCTGCCCAAGTTGCTCTTGAGTTATCCCTTTTTGTTCTCTTAGTTCTTTAATACGGTTTTTCACGAGTCCATTTTTCTCCTTTTTATTCCAAAAGTAAGGTTAACATTACTTTCATTCTATCAGCTACCACATTAAATAGCAAGCGAACATTATTTTCACTCCATTTTATGATACATAAAAAGACTAAGATGTGAAGCATCTTCTGCCCCACCACTTAGCCTAAAAAATGAATTGTCTAAGGTATTAAGACCCCTCCATGATAGCAGATAATTTCTTTTGCTTCATATGTCAGGATTTTACGTAGCGATGCCTCAGCCTCATCTATATCTAATGTATATTGAGGATTTGCGATTACCAACGTCCCATTTTCTAAAGCTGCAGCGTCCCCTGTAATCATAACTTTTTTCTGATTTACAAAGATTGAGACGTGACCTGGCGTGTGGCCTGGTGTTCCTATTATCGTACATCCCCCACACCAATCAAAAAGCTCTCCATCAACTACTTCCAAATCCACCTCAACCGGTTGTACATTTTTTAATATATTACAAAACTCCGCTCCAAAAGCTTTTTGTTCTTGAGGCAATTGGGCCTGCATGGCCTCTGCTTGTTCCAACCGCAGAGATTTTTGTTTACCTGAAATATACCTTGATTCTTTTTTACTTGCAACTACCTGTATATTTGGATACTTCTGTTTTAGTTTATATAATGCGCCCATGTGATCATGATCTTGGTGTGTAATTAGCACATGAGTCAAATCCTCGCAATAAAGATTGTGCTCTTTCATCGCCTTCTCTATAGCAGGAAGAAACCCTGTATATCCACAATCAATTAAAACCATATTCTGCTCATCTATTAATACCGTTGGATGAATTGTGTCTTCAACATCACCAAATTTAAATTTTATATCTAAAACAATTATTCTATTCATTAATTAAATCCTCTTTATTATAAATTTTTCTTTATTTGAGATTTTATATCATTATTTCTTTTTTCAGTATAGATTGTTGGCATACTGTTGTCAATCATCCATTCGCCCACTATCAAGGAAAGCTAGTTCCCTGTTGTTTGTATGCGCTTTAAATGATGCGAGGCATTGACTTAAATCAATGCCTCGTATCATCATTTCTGTCATAATGTGTCTATACTTAATTATGAAAGGAGCAACACATATGAAAAATCATTCAACAAACCCTATACGTTTTTGGAGCAAGCTATCCGGTCTATCCCTAATCATCATGGCATTAGCTGCAGGCTATGCCTATGGATTTGTTTTTAACCACTTTTATGTTCCCAACAATCTCTCCCAAACGGTCAACAACATTCTCGCCCTTAGACCACTATTTTTTTCCGGTGTAGCTACCTGGTGCCTTATCTTAATCTCTGACCTTATCGTTTCCTACGGGTTTTACCGTTTCTTAAAACCCATCCACCCGCACTATGCCATTGCTTCCGGATTACTACGGTTAATTTACTCCTTGTTCTTAGCTGTCGCGATTATTTTTCTATTCACTTATGCCATGGATCGTTTTTTAGTGTTTTGGTCTATGGGCCTTTTTATCCTCGGTTTTCATCTGATCATAACAGGTCTTGGCAGCTTATACGCCCCCAATATTCCCAAGGTCTTTGGACTCCTTCTTATCCTTGCCGGTAGCGGATATAGTTTAATTCACGGACTTGAGAACTTCATCCCCCAGGCAGAAGCCCTTGCGGCTTCATTGGAAATGGTACTGGCTATGGCATGCATGTCCTTCGAAAGGCCAAAGAAAAAAACATGACCGTAATCGGTATCAAATCCATGGCCCTATGTGAGCATAAAGCCTCCGATGATGTTAATCACCCCAAAGCTTGGTATCACCCTATCGAGGATTTTGAGCTTGCGCGTAAAGCTGTCAGCTATTCTGTCTCCCAGGGTGTAGACATTATTATCCCTCCCGGAAATTTTGAAGCTTTTAAATGGGCTGTTGAAATTGAACGCAAGGGACTAAGCTTAAGCGATGAAGAATTCGAAGCTTTAACAACTCTTGCCAACCAAACTGTCCCATTATTTCCTATAAAGAAACGCTAAAACAAAAAGGCTAATCCCCATTATCCTTGGAAAGATTATCTTCACGCCAGGAGTGTTTTCTAGAGAAAAAAACGGTGATGCAGTATATGGTCCTTACTGCATCACCGGTTTTTTTTATTTATAGGCATTTTCTTTTATTAACTTCAATCTATGGAATATCGATAAGAACTTCACTCGATAGTTCTATCGGTTCTTCCCCAAACTTAAACTGACTGGTAAAGGCTACTTTATAGGCGCCTGCAGGAAGTTTTTGTCCTGAAGCATCTGTATAGTCCCAAAGGGTTTCATAGCGAACATACCCTTCTTTTTCAATATCCACATCCGTGATTACCGTCAAGAAGCTTCGAACACTTGCCCAATTATAAACCTGGTCGCCATCACTATTATAGACATTGAAGTCAAACGTTTGACTTGAACTAAATGTAATGACCTGATCGGATTCAGTTTGATTATGGATATCAAATATAAATTCGACGCTATCACTTCCCACCTTCGCATCTAAGGACGCATCAAAGGCTTTTTCTTTTTCCACAATATGCCCTTCCGCTTTTAAGTAATCTAAGGATTGGACTAAAATCATCGCCGCTTCCCCACGCTTTAAAGGACTATCAGGCTCTATCAGCTCGTCTACTTGAGGTCCACCTTCTAGCCTAAATAATCGTTCAAACTCCATGGGACGTATCGGTTCATTTGGCTTGAGTGCCCTATCAACCGCCACACCATTGGCTCCGATAATGACAAAAGCTTTGGCATACCAGGCATCATTATCCGCTTCTAAAAAATAATCGCTTGCCAACGGCTCTTTTATAAAACGGAAGCGGTCTAAGTTAAGGTCAAAAACATTCACTGCCAGTTGAATCGCCTGTGCATTGGTTAAGAAATCATCCGGCCTGTACATACCATTGCCGACACCTTCCACATACCCTTCCATATATAACTGTTGGATTGCCTCTTGATAGACGTGATCCTGAATATCGCTAAAAAATTCTTGTCCGTTTATAGGTACCTGAATCCCTGTTAATAATATCATCAAAGCAAGTGGAAGACTTATTTTTTTTGTTAACATATACTTTCCTCCTTTGTTTACACTCTTTTATCTATCACTGTTATATACATTTGACGTATTCTTGAACGGATTTGTTCCAGGTGTTTCCGGCAGTTTTCCGATTACAAAATGAAACCGAAAACTAAAAAACGAATTTTGCTATTAGCAGGACTTTCCCACTAGATTAAAAAAAGCACCACTACTCATCAGATCATAACTAAGTAGCGGTGCTTCTATCTTTATACTATTTATTTTTCAATCGTTATTAACCTTGCATCTCCATCCCAACCAATGGTATAACCAAAGTTTTCAAATTCTCTAACCTTCACATAAGACACACCGTCTTCAATTATGAATTCATTAATATAAAGCTTTTCTCCATCTCTAAGAAGATAAGGTTTTTTCACTTCATTATCCCATTCAATGGTTTCACCAAATTTTTCTGCAATCATTCGTGTCGGTAAATATGAGGACCCGTCTTTAATAATTGTATCTATTAATCCGGTGTCACTAAGTTGACCTTGGCTAATATTCATCATTACATACATATCATAATCAACATAGATTTGCATTGACTTTGGCATTCGATCCAAATACTCAGTAAATGTAACTACATTATCTGTCGGTACTTCTACATCAAATGAATCGATCTCTTCAAATGACTCATTGATTGTCATCGTTGCATCAAAGGTCACACTTTCATCGACGATATCATTCACTTGCACTTTAAGCATTGTGTCACGTGTGAAAACATCATCTTCCTCACCTATTGTAAATGTCAACATAGACCCTTCAATATATGCTTTCATCATACTATTATATAGAACTAAGGCTTCTTCTAAGTCATCTTTGTATTGGTCTTTATTATCAATAAAGTCTTCTGAAGCATCTTTGAGCTCATCAACCAAAAGTTCTTTGTTCATCATATCCATTGCATACACACCGACTAAGAGACTATATTCTTCATCGCTTAATTCAAGTATATATTCTGATATGGCATCGACTAAGTCTTCGCTATTTTCTAAACTGTAATCCAAAAATCCTATAACTGTATCTCCAAGATTATCCGCATCAAACGTTATGGAATATTTATCATCTTCTTTTTCAACGATATCCATGGAATAGTCGCTATATACTTCTTCAAGCATCTGATCAACAAAACGTGAATATGCTTCTGATTGTTTTTGTCTTGCACCAGCATCTAACTGCCCTTTGAACTGTTCAGCTATTAACTCACCTTCTACTGAACTTCCTGAAGTAGAACCAAGTAAATTAGCATAAAATGTAATCAATTCCTCATCGGATATACTGATATATTCTATACCGCCAAACACCGAATCAAACTCATCATTCAATTGTATCATTTCTTCTTCTGTTACAAAACTTGAAAATACATCCTTTATCGCCTGAATATAATCATCTAACTTTACATATGTTGTATCCACATTTCTTATCACTGTCATTAAAGGAATAGATTCGTCAGCGTTATTTGAACTCAAGTCAAATTGGGCTACCGTTTTGTTATTTTTAACATCGGAGTCCATAGTATATACAAAACTATTATCATTAGTAAACGCTATAACACCATTAATAACTTCTATTTCTGAATCGTCCATACCACTTTCAAGCATTTCTTGTGGAAGTGTATCCAAAGAAAAAGAAACTTTTCCTTCACTACGTACCGGCTTTGAAAGCACTAATTCATTCAGGTCTTTGTACAAATTATAAAAAGATAATTCTTCTCTGGCACATCCTGCAAAAACACTCATTGTTAAAATAGTAACTAATAAAATGCTAATCATTCTTTTCATTCTTCTAAACTTCATAAAAATAGTCTCCCTTGTCTTTTCTAGATGTCTTTTTACATCATTCTATTTTAATTACAACTCACATTATAACATAGTCCTGTTATTCTTCAAACAAAATAATAAATCTTTTATTTTAGCGCACTTATCTTTTCTTATTTGGATTGCTCGGGAACCAGCCCTTGCGAACACGTTCCTCTTGTTCGATAAGTTCATGGATACTCCAAAGAGAAGAAAAACCAGTAATACCTAAAATAGAAGCTATCACTATACTATCTACAAACAAGGAAGCAACAATTAATGCCAAACCTACAATCAAAAAAAGTGGCCAGGCTTTTTTACCCATATAATATTCCGTTTTAATAACAATGGGATGAAAAATCCCAATAATTAGAAAAGCCACTGCTCCAATTACTAAACCTTGAAATTTCATAACGTCTCCTTAATTGCTATCTCTCAATAAACTCCATTATACGATTAACGGTTTCTTTTTGTTGTTGCTCATGACTAATCTTTGCTTTTCCATCATCTTCTTGCTCTCCGTAATCACCAAAATAAGCATGGTTACCGTCTTTTATTTCATAGATTTCATCAGCTCTTTTTACTTGTTCAAGATCCAAAAGCAAGTCATGGGTTCCATAAATTACTAAGGAATCAACGGGCGCATTATTGACAGGATACGCTCCAAGCAAAATCATTCCTTGCACTTTTTGATGATTTTTCTCCATATATTGACTAGCCATAGCTCCGCCAAGAGAATGACCTGCAATATACCACTGGTCAATATCTTCATACATACCAAAGACATCATTGGCCGCATTCATATCTAAGACAGCTAAGTTTCCCGGCATTTCAACTAAAACTGATCTTATTCCTCGATCTGCCAATTGCAGTAAAAGAGGCATATAAGCAATTGCTTCCACTTTTCCACCAGGATAAAAGATCATCCCCACCTTCTCATCCGATATGCCTTGCGGTTGTATAGATATATATTGCCCTTGTCTAGTGATTCTTGAATTATTTTCTTCCATAAGAACCTCTACATAGTCACTAGCCGCATAATAATCATTGACATAAATAATGGCTCCAAAGCCTAGTAAAACAAAAAATACGATGAGCCCGAGGACTATTTTTTTTACCGATTTTTTTTTCACTGCACTTCCTCTTTTCTTTCCTTTACTATATCCACCAATTCACTATCAACCACTTTCATCAGGTCTTCAAGTAATAAATCAACCTGCATCCCAATACGCCCTCCACTACATACAATTCGCCCACTATGGGATGCACTTACATGAATAAAGGTTTTAAAGCTTTTCTTCATTCCTATAGGAGAACACCCTCCATGGATATAACCCGTTGTTTTGAGCAAGTCTTTTTGCGCAATCATCTCAACCTTTTTTTCTCCAGCTGCCTTGGCGGCTTTTTTTAAATCAAGGGATTCACCTACCGGTACAACATACACGTAATAATCTCCACTATTGCCTTTGGTAACCAAGGTCTTAAAGACAATTGCAGGATCTATACCTACCGTTGTTGCTACTGTCACGCCATCTGTCTTACCATCGACAACAGTATATTCATGCACCTCATATTGAATCTTATATCGGTCTAAAATGCGCATTGCATTTGTTTTATTGTTTTTTGCCATTATGTATTCCTCCAGATTTTGTATAATTTCTAGAAAACGCTGTATGTATCGTACCATATAATTTTCTATCAATCCAATCTTTTATTAAAGGTTACTGTTGTGATTCCAATAAGTACAAAAATGATGCAGAGCATAGCCACTGTTGCCGACCATAAATAAGTGATAGAAACACCTTTAATAATGATGCCCCGCAAAATAATCAGAAAATGTGTAATCGGAAATGTAGCACTGATATATTGAATAAATCGAGGCATGGATTGTCTTGGAAACATAAATCCCGATAAGAGGACACTAGGCAATAGAAATGCCAAAGTTGCCTGTATGGCTTGTCCTTGGTTTTTTGCTATAGTCGAGACTAGCATGCCCATGGATAAGGCCCCAATTAAAAAGATGAGTCCCAATAAAGACAGTTCTAAAAAGCTTCCGGCAACCAAGACGCCAAACACCAGTCGACTTAATATCATAACAATGACAAAGTCATATATACCAATGATGATATAAGGAATCAATTTTCCTATAATGAGTTCAAAGGAAGTCACCGGGGTCATAATAAGCTGTTCAATGGTTCCAAGTTCCTTCTCCCTTACCATGGCTAAGGCGGTTAGAATAATAGTGATATTTTGAAGAATTAGCCCGACAACACCCGGGATATTAAACTTGGCACTTTCAAGTGTGGGGTTATATAAAACCATGGGGGAAGCTTTAACACCGGCTTGACGTATCGATGTCTTAAGATTTAGATTATAATGGTTGCTAATGAAAAGGGCATATTGTATGGCTGTTCTTGCAATGGTAGGATCTGAACCATCGACAAGAATTTGAATATTTGCCTCTTCTCCTCGCAAAATGGACGTAGCAAAATCTTTGGGTAAAATTAAGCCGACCTTAATATCCCCTTTTTCAATCGCTTCTTCTAAGCGACCGACAGATGTTAACCGCATGGTATCAATAAAATAATCCGCATGTATAAACGCATCAATGAGCATCTTGCTTTCGTAGGTGCCTGACGGGTCATAGATACCTAATTCAACATCCGTTACATCCGTATTAACGGCAAAGCCAAAAATCATCAACATCATAATCGGCAAGATAAAAGAGATAATCATACTGGGTTTATCTCTTTTTATATGTATAAACTCTTTTTTTGTTACCGTGAGCATGCGATAAAATCGGAAGTTAGACATGGATTACTCCCCCTTTTTTTTATCTCTGAGTGATGATTTCATTTCTTTATAAGACATCAATTGGTTAATGTCTTGGTCAGAAAGTTCATGGGCAATAAAAACATCTTCTAAATTATCAAAGCCTGACTTTTCATAGAAGGCTTTGGGTGTGTCAATATCGATTAGCTCACCACCATATATGAATCCGATGCGGTCACATACTTCTGCTTCATCCATATAATGGGTGGTAATAAACACCGTTACACCTTGAGCGGATAACTCTACTATGGTTTTCCAAAACTGTCTTCTCGATACAGGATCAACGCCGGCTGTTGGCTCATCTAAAACAAGAAGCTTTGGATGATGGATGAGGGCACAAGATAAGGCCAAACGTTGCTTTTGCCCACCTGAGAGGGTTTTAGCCAAGGCGTCTTCTTTTCCGCTTATCTCCGCCAATTGAATCAAGCGCTTGGTTTCATTAGCAATCGCTTGCTTACGCATTCCAAATATACGACCGTAAAAAGTCAAATTTTCTTTAACCGTTAAATCACCATATAGACCAAATTGCTGGGACATATATCCGATATTGTTTTTTATCGCTTCAATATCTTTTTTCAAATCATAACCAAAAAGGGTCCCTTGTCCGGAACTAGGAGTAATAACACCACATAACATTCGAATGGTCGTTGATTTACCTGAACCGTTTGGACCTAAGAGACCAAATATTTCTCCTTTTTTTATAGAAAAACTAATATTTTTTACTGCATGAATGTCTCCGAATCGTTTGTCCAACCCCTTAATGTCAACAATAAAATCAGTCAATAAAATCACCTTCCAAATCTACTGATAAGAGCATCCCCGGTCGAATGCTTTCACTCTCAAGAATTTTAACATCGACCCTAAAGACAAGCCGCTGATAGTCTTGTTCCGTTACAATATTCATGAGTGTATACATCGCTTCATGACCAATGGTTTGGATTTGTCCGGTGTAAGTTGCACCGGTAGACGTAAGGGTTAAAGGCAATAATTGCCCTACTGATATAAGACTTAAATCTTCTTCATTCACATAGAGGTTCATGTGGAGTTCATTAGGATTATAATATGTCGCTAGAATAGCCCCTATTGTTACAAATTCTCCCACGTCATAGTTAATAGATTCTATCTGGCCAAAATGATAACTATGAACCGCATAATCTTTTAACTGGATTTCTAATGCGTCTTTATTTTGCAGTGCTTTATCTAAAGCTAAACGGGCAGAATCTATTGCAAACTGATCACCACCGTTTTGAGCTATGGATAAGTTCTGTTTAGCACTATCTTCACTGATTCGGTTTAACGCATATTGTTGGCTCAAACGGTTAATTTCCGCTTGAGACTGCTGAATATTTTGCTCCCATTTTTCAATATTAAGCTGTGCATACTCTATTTCTGATTCCATGTCCTGTAGCTCTGTCTTAGCCACTACCCCTTCTTGGTATAGTTGACTTACAGACGCATATTGTTCATATAGTCGGTCATAAGTCACTTGAGCTTGTTCTAATGCAAGCTCTGCAGCAGTTTTGGCTGCTTTTGCAGCTTGAACAGATTGATAAACCATGGCATTGTTTGTTGCATATGTATCTACAGAATTTTCTAATATTGAGAGATTCTCTTCTCTGGCAGGTGCTTGGACTTGCTCTAAAGTCAACATGGCCGATGCCATGGCCGTATCTGCTTGGATAAGCTCTTGGTCCAAGTTATCATGATTGATTATTGCAATCAAATCCCTTGCTTGTACCTTATCCCCTTCATCAATGTATAATTCCTCTAAAGTGCCGCTAGCTGTTGCTTGAATTGTATAGTTGTTACCAATTGCTTCACCATAATACAGCGAATTATCTTCCGGTCTATATAGTACGGTTAAGAAATAGTAGATGCCAATACCTACAATGATTATTAGGAGTATCGGAAGCTTATTTTTCATAGCAGGTCTCCTTTCAGATATTCATCAACTTTCATTCTTATGCGTGCATCCTATATATTTATTATACCGCTTACACGTACAATTAGCCAAATAGAATTTAATCTTACGCCTTTTACTTACATAGTATTTTGGTTTTGTTTATTTTTTTCACTCAAATACAACTCTGGAAAACATATGATTTCCTCCTGTACCTCAATAGGAAAATCTTTTATCACTTGAAGTTTCCCATTTATCATTTCAACAATCGCTGATTCGCCTGTTCTATCTACTATATGATAATGCATGGGATACATAGATACAAAATAAGCATATTGGGATAACCCACTTTCGACTTCCTCAATAGTGGCATATAGATCTAGCTGCATTTGTATCCACTGCAATTCAGAAATTAAAGGTTTTTCCAATGCAACACTTGGCTTTTGAACTGAGTTATGCCACATCGATGTTATGCTCAGTCCAGCTTCATTAATGCCACACGTTGGAAGCTCTCTTCCAAATTGATTAAACGTCACACTCCCGTATTTTGATTTCCACCTAACCCCTCTATTTTCTTCGGTAAATAGATTTTCTATTGAACATTCTTCTGTTAAGGCTGCTTTACTGACAAATGGATTATTTGTCAGTATAAGACCATGTCCATAATAAAAATCATAATTCTGTCCTAATATAATTTCACTATTTTTTCTTAATTTTATTGACGTGCACATCGATCTACCTCCTATAATAAAACTACCTTAATGACTTATAATTGCCAATTAAATATGAATCTATCTTATCATCTAAAGCATGTTTTATTTTGACGCCTATTGCTATTTGCTTTCTACTTCAAAGTACAAATCTATTTGCGTTTTAGGATGATTGATGCCAAAGAAATGCTTCATATCATAGACCTCGAAGAAGCGACTCTTCGTTAATTTGAATGAAGAAAATGCAAATCGATGTTTACAATAGTAAGTGTACGTGTCCACAATATGTTCCTTAGACTCCTCCAAAATAGCACCTTTATGGGCGTATTTAATCCAATTACCTTCCCTCATCTCTAGACACATCATACCCATAGGCAAATCAATCGTATCATTATTAAAACTATGGAAATCAATAGCTACTCCGATAAATTCTTTAAACGTAGATGGTTGAACATCGCTATCAATAATATGACATATTCGATAAATAACTTCATCGAAATTAAACCTTACACCTTCAATCAAGGAAATGAACTGCTCCATTTTAGAAGGAATTGTATGCACTTGGTCATCATCTGATATCCACTCCATACCAACAAAGTAACATGTATCTAAATGCACTGCATTTTCCTCAACAGTAACTTTTCCATCCTTCGATTTTATTTCCATTAGAACAGAATCAAGATTTACTGGTTTTAATGCATGAAGTGCAGCAAAATCTTCAAGTGCTATTCTTCTTGATTTTAGAGGGGTTACACCCAATAACTTTTTAAAATTTCTTGTAAATACTTCTTGAGATTGAAATCCAAATCGAATGGCTATGGTTAACATATCTTCATTTTCTTCCCTAATCATCTTGGCAGCATAATAGATTCGAATCCTTAATATGTAATCTCCTACTGAGAATCCCATTATAGCCTTAAATATTCTATAAAAGTGATATTTTGAAATATATTGATCTGCAATCAAGTCATCAATCGATATATCCTCATTAATATTCTGAATCAATTGTTGATTTTCGCTATTTTTACTGAAAGTAAAGCAGTCACAAATTCACTTGAACTTCACTAAAATCAAAGGTTACAGCGTTGCAACTTTCCATATTTCCGTGAACATAAAAGGCATTGAATGTCCTCTGTACATTCAATGCCTTAAATTCATCTGGGGCTATTTTTATACTTTCAACTAATTTTCTTCCTTCTGGTACTATGGTTAGTATAGATTCTGCTGTTCTTGCAACTTCTCCAATCGTGTTAAGTGGAAGTCCGTATACAACTCCATTTGTTGTACTTATAATCTTATTTTGCATCTTCAATAATATTTAAGTCGACATATGCTAGTGCACTCAAGTAATAATATTGTTCTTGTGGAAGTGTTGATGAATTTTTTACCTCTGACATTTTTTCTCTCTCCTCTTTAATCTGTTATGCGTTCTGGCAATTCCTTAACCGCCTTTTCAATGTTCTCCAAGTTAATTATACTTTTTCCCCTTAAACTTATGTAACTTATTAATTTTCCTTCCTCATATAATTCTTCAGCACCATAAGATGTATTAATTTTATTTGTATTTAGGGTTTCATAATACTTTTCTCTGATATAATATATTGTCAGAAAAAAATACATTTCATTATTATTACTATTAAACCTTTCTTCAAAATACTCTTTATATATATTATGAATCATTTTAGCTTCCTTCTTAGTATCTAAAGGCTCATTTGAAAATATAAATATATTACATTTAGAAACTGCTCCTGTTTCACTCGTCTTTTGATGCTCGATGGCCTCATCATAATCCATAAGCTCCATACCTTGATTTTCCCGTTTAGAAAACACAAACCTATATTCAAAGTCTCCTTCTATTTTCCCTTCTAAAAATGACTTTAGATCCTGTGTCCCTTCATAAGACCAATATTGCGTTAAGTAGTCATCACTCCCTCCTCCATAATGAAACTCTACTCCATTATCGTCACACCTCATTTTTGATACCGGATAATATCCGAATCCTTCATTTCCTGTTCTCCATGTCTTTAACACTGTAAAATCTTTTTGATACTTTTCTTCCATCTCTGCTTCTGCTTCTTGTTCAAATTCTGTATAATCCGCTTTTTTACATCCACTAATTATTACTAACATAAAAATGATAAACACCATTATCTTTTTCATCTACCTCACTTTTATCCTTTCATCTAAATATTTGACATCAAATATAATATTTAAGCCATTTATATGAACTATCACAAAATATTCATGATATTTATTTACCAATAAGCTTTATGATTAATAAAAAAAACCTACTATCACTTTCGTGATACTAGGGTCTTAAAAACATAAAATAAATATATTGGATTAATGTCTTTATATTCCGCCCCACATACAAAAGTAATTAAAATATATTATTGCATACAAAATTCCACGTAAGTGGGGATTTTATTTAATTATAAATAGGTTTAAGGTTCAATGATATACCTCTGTTACTTGCATTCCCCTCTCAAAAAAATTATATCATAATATTAAATTAGTAACAATAAATTTTCTGCTTTTAACATCAGAAACAAAGTCCATTGACCATCTAGAATTAGCTTCTGTAAATGAAGGCTCAGACATACTACGTTTTTCATAATGACGACGTTTTTCTTATGCTTTAGAGCTAAACCTGCTTGCTTATATAAACGATATACACGTTTGTTATTCATGTTCTTCTAAAATTTTAATTATTTGCTCCTCGGTTTTTTTTTTATAATTTTTTTTGAACTCATTTGCAAACATTATTGAATGACGTTATAACTCGATTAACGGAAAACCATATCGCAGACAATACAATTATTCAAAGCAAGTATGGATTAGTCAATGGAATCTTGTTGGCATCTTCCAGACTCGAAGTGGCATACATAATAATACAGCTATTAGTATTAATTTAATTGAATACATTATTCATTCTGCTATTTTAACGGATGCTCTTTTATCAGTGTATATTTTCAGGGATATATTTTTTAAGTGTTGTTTCAAAAATTTGATATTGAGTATCCCGAATCTCTTTGTACTGGTGGGGTACTATATCTGTATCCCTTTCTATAACTATGGCTTTTTCACCTATCCAAATATTAGTTTTATAATATGTAATTCCCTCACTAGAATCACTAATCCATAGTGTTGCATCAGGTATATTTTCAGATAGTTCTGGCTTTGGAATAGACACAGCATCCATCAAAGAAAAAATCAACTTATTAATATCCTGTTTATTAGATAACGACGTTGAATTCGTAAAATCCACCCCGTTCACCATGCTATGATTCTCTGAAGTTACAGGACGACCTATCATAACGCTATAATCTAAAGGATTATGTTCACCATATATGTATACAAAAAACATTCCAAAAATTATCACCAATACTAAAACACTAATCTTTTTATTCATCAACTCTCACTTCCTATTTATGTATTATAATCGTACACTGTTCTAGTCAAGCAAAATTGTCATACCAGGGGATGCGGACAAAATCTTAGACCTTAAGAAAGGATTTTGTCCGCATCCCCTGGTTTTACAACTTTATTGTATCAGAACAATACATTACTATAATGGTTATCTAATAATAACGGATAATAAACCATTATCTATAGAGTAAATTTTATCACATAATGATGCAATGTCTTTATTATGGGTTACAAGAAGAAGCGATAAACCTTCCTCAATAAGAGAATCTAAAACTTTCATCACAGCATCACTAGTTTCAGTATCAAGTGCTCCTGTAGGTTCATCAGCCAATAATATTTTCGGGTTATTAACAATCGCTCTAGCAATAGCAACCCTCTGACGTTGACCTCCTGATAGGTTTTTAACTTTGGAAGTGGCTTTATGTTTCAATCCGACTTTTTCCAAAGCACTTAATATATGTTTGTTTCGTTCTTTTAAGGACAACTTTTTTTTCGAATAGAGTAATGGAATTTCAACGTTTTCCATAGCTGTATATCCTTCAATCAAAGCAAAGTCTTGAACAATATATCCAAAGAAACTATTTCGCATTGCAGCTATATCTTTTTGCTTAAGTTTGTTTACCTCTTGATTATCGACAATTAGATTGCCCTTATCCATAGGTACAAGTAATCCTAATATATTTATCAAGGTTGATTTACCACATCCTGACGCTCCTACTATTGCTATTTTTTCAGCTTTTTCTATTTCAATATTTATTCCTTTTAGAACTGTTAATTTTAGTTCTTTGCCATCTTGATATGATTTTACAATGTTTTCAGCTTTTAATAACGACATATCAAACATCCCTCCTAAGATATAGTACTATATTGTTAATATCAATTCTGCGTATTGGTATTATAGATATGATGACGGATAATATTAATATTAAAGAACTTTGGCTCACTAATGATACTTTTCCTACAATACCTGTAAAATTCAGAAAGGTAAATGCAAATAAAGTTGGAGGTCCTATTATAAAAAGAACATATATAAAAGCTCTGATATATAGCCCTTTCATTGTCTCCCCATATATCAAGCTAATTGTGTATTCTTGCATATTGTTATCCACAACACTCAACAAGTTATAAGTCAATCCTATTCCCATAAAAATAATTGCTGCTAATACAATAATTAAGAAGAATGTAATATTACTCTTCATCATATTGTTTTGGTTAAAAAGCAAATCATTATAATTTTTGGGTACAACTTTTATCAGATTAGAATTGTTTATCTCATCTGTAATCTTAAGAATATCATTTTCGTTAGAATCTATTGCTTTGAAATTTGTTTGAATTATCATACTATAGAATTCTCGATCTTTACTACTCATATATTTAAAAATTTCATTATTAAACTCCTCATAGGACATCAGCAACAATACTTTGTCATCTAAATTCATAAGGGCACTCTTCATAAAAAAACTCGAATTTTCAGGCAGTATCCCACCAATTGTATACTTATTCTTCTCTTCTCCAACTATGACTGTGTCCCCTACACCAAAGTTACTCACCTTAGACCCAATTAACATACTAGTCTGATTGTTTTTCCCATATGAATATGTAGAGGCAAATGCACCAATTCCTATAATCAAGTCGATATTTTTATTTTTTGTTATTTTAACACCATCAATATATGAAAACCCTTTATTCTCTAATAAGTATTCCTCCAAAGTTTCTTGTGAATCAGACTCTGAGGAATCTATGTTCCCAAACTCAGTATTGAGAACACTATCCCTGTAATATGTATCAAACATAGTTAGACTATATTTATCAAGTTTTGTTAACTGCACATAATAGTTAATATATGAACCAATATTACTAGCTATAACTGTGATAAGAACAACGAGTACTCCAATCTGCAATGAGAAAAAAAGAACTGAGCGTATATTCTTCTTAATATCCCTAAACGCAAATATTAACCGAATCACTTAAATACCCCCTTCTGAATAATTGATTTAAATGACATTATGCCCGAAATTATTAAAATCAATAGACTAACTATAGTATTAACAAAAAAACTGACAAGCATAAGAATCATATCCGCTTCAAGTCTAGTTGTTCTAAAAATCATCCAATAACAGAATACACCAATAAAACTTCCGACTATAATAGATGGTAACAATTTCTTATTTATTGTTCCAATAATCATTGATCTTGTTGCACCAAAAAGTACATGGATTTTTATTAGTTTATTTAATCGGTATAATGTATTTATATAAAATAACAATAAATTTATAAACACAAATACTAGAATAACCATTGCCATCATGTAGATGCTATTTGAAATAATAGCAGAAAAAATATCTTTAGGCTTTAAATTGTATTTTGATTCTGTTTGAATAATATAATTAGCCTTCTCGTAAGCAGGTATTATTTCATTTATAAAGACTTCATTAATAATTAATGGACTAACATGGCTAATATAAAAACTTCCCATAATAGTAGGCTCATAAAAATAGCTATATATATACTCTTTGTCTAAACTATACAGAGGATTATTTGTGTCATATAAATCAATAACGTTTAATAATTGTCCACCTAAACTCTCTACAATATTTGCATCGTCGGTATCCCTATTATAAAAAGATGATTCTGACAACAATATGTCATTACTCTTTGCTTTTCCAAATGGATATTTGTTACCAACATACTCTAAATAAAACTCACCAGGATCATATATTCCCAGTCCCATATTATCCTTATTATCAGAAATAAAGACCAAATCATTATCTTCTATTATCATTTGCAATTCATTTAATAAATCATTGCGTTCTTGATCACTAACTGCAATACTTCCGCTCTCATAAATTTTATATTTTACAGTACTAGAACTAAGAGAATATGGCGGACTGCTATTAGCATCAATCTGAATACTTGTATATTTAAAACTAAGCATAACAATAAGAGCTGTAACAATAGCTAGTACTAAAATAATTATTTTCGAAGTCTTCATAACTATCCTCCTATCCTTTTTAGGTTATATTTAGAGTTCCCACACTACCAAAAATAACTTAGAAAGTTTGGGTTGGCAACACTTTTCCAGACGACTATTTTAAAGTGAATGTTTCGATATTCAACAGGTGTTAAATAATTCAAAGCCGGATCTATTCTTTGGTTGTTAAACCAAAGAATAGAATCAGCTAGTTAATTATTTAGCTCGTTTAAATTGCCAAAAGTATAACTGATTTACAAATTCTGTTTTGATTACTTTTAAAATGGCTTCAGCAACTGCATTATCATAAGGAGAACCTTTCACGCTCAAGGATCTATCGATACCGAAGATAGTCAGTGTTTCATCAATTAGATGATTTTTGAACTCATTTTCACTGGCACTTTAGCCAATTATTTCTCGACTAAAGAGGTCAATTAATACACATATATAATTCCATTGACCATCAACTCGAGCATATGGATAGGTTACATTTAAATAGACAGTTTTCTTATGTGGATATAAAACAAACTCAAAGAAAAGAAGAGTCACTTATGGGTACACCAAAGAAAAAAAGTTGAACATTTACACCGGAATTCAAACATCAAATCATCTGACTTTATAAAAATGGAAACGCAAGAGCATTATCTTCAAAGAATAGGGTTTGACAATCTTGACACTACTATGTTTTTTACAACTTTTTTATTTCTAAGTTTAATTCTTGCTTTTCTTTTCTTCAAAATCATTGCTTCTATATTTAATCAATTACTTAATTTTTCTCTTACAATATCTCCCCCCTTTTCAAATAATTTACTTATTCATATATATTCATCCCCTCACAAGATGATGTTACATATTTTTGTAATGTCATTATATTGTTTATTATCAATATTGTCAATTGGGTTTTTTCTATTACCAAATCAACTCATTTAAAAATTGACACAATAATCCACTTATAGTATTCTATTTATTATACAGAAGACTTATAATTTTCTACTTTCAAGGAGGTTTATGAAAATGCCCACCCCAAAAAATAAATTCAAGATAACTAACCGTGAAAAAGATGTCCTCGAAATTCTATGGAATAGCGAAAAGCCATTGTTGGCTTCTGATATTACAAAGTTAGACCCTTCATTAAGCATCAGTTCTGTTCAACTGGCCCTAAGAAATCTCTTGTCAAAAAACATCATTGAAGTTGCAGATATTGTATATAGTGGTACTGTTCTATCCAGAAATTATCGTCCAACACTCAGCAGGGAAGATTTTCTCATAAATAGTTTCAGAAGCTTTGATAAAGCAATTAATACGCAAAATATTGTAGCCACACTTCTCAAACACGAAAAAAATGAGGCTGATACAATCACTAAACTGGAAGCTTTATTGAAAGAAAGAAAAAAAGAACTTCGTCAGGAGCAAAAAACTCAATCACCGAAAAAGGAGGATTAGAATGTCTTTTTCACTTTCTTCACTTCTGTCGGTTGTGTTTTTGTGCGGCATCTTCATCGTAATCGTTTGGCTTTATTTGCGTGATGTTCATCGAATGGTTCAAGTAGGAATACACACTATACTCATTATAATAGGTCTACTTGCCTTTCGCCTTATTTTCCCCATTGAATTTATGTTTTCCACTTCTTTGGCAAGTGAACATATCATGCCTTTTATGTATGAATTATTGCACATGTCTGTCATTGGTTTCTTGACCATAATAGATGCTTTATTGATTATATGGATTATCGGAATGGCTTTTGCTGCTTTTAAGATAATCCGAATGCACATTCTTTTTAGGCAAATCGTTAGGCACTTACCCATATTAGATGATGCTCACGTCAACGAAATCTTGCAGTCTATTACGCATAGTTATAAGAAGCCTACACCCTTTCAAGTGGTAACTTCTAATTTTGTGAATACACCTATGCTTTACGGTTTTCGTCATCCAAAAATCATCATTCCCGCTGTTGAATTAACAGATCAAGAATGGTACTTTATACTGAAACACGAAGTCACCCACTACTATAATAGGGATCTATATGTTAAAACTTTTATTCAGCTTTTGCTGATTATTTATTGGTGGAATCCATTTGTTTATCTTCTAAACACTCAAATGGATAAGATCCTGGAAATGAAAACCGATCTCGAAGCCACTAAACATTTGAATGAATACGAAAAAACACAGTATTTAGATTGCTTGTTAAGGGTTGCCAAGAGTATTTCTATAGATAATGATTACAATGCTTATTCTATTGCTTTTGGTTACAGTAAAACTTCTGTTCTTTCCCAACGATTCCATTTAATACTTGGCCTCAATAAGCCTACCTTCATTAAGTCTGTTACGAATGTTTTAATGTCTATTTTCCTTGTTATACTCTTGTATTTTTCATTTGTTATCGTTTTCGAACCGTATGCAATCGCTCCAGAACATGCTGCCGGAACAGTTGAGTTAACTACCGATTCAAGTTACCTGATCGTAAACCCAAATGGCGGTTATGATGTATATATCAATCATGAATTTTTTGCTACAACTCAAGAAATTCATGATTCTTTTGCAGACTTAACTGTTTATAATACAAAAGAAGAGGCACTAAAAAATGAAACAAAAAACTAAAAAACGAATTATATTATTAGCAGGGCTTATTATTTTCGCTTTACCCTCCAGCGTATCTGCAGAGACAAATGCCTTAACAATACAAGATTCACAATCTAGTCCAAGTAAAATCATTACACTTATAAATTCTACTGAAAATATTATTGTTCCATTTGCAGACATTATTGAATGGCGTTATAAATCGATTGACGGAAAACTATATCGCAGACAATACAATTATTCAAAGCAAGTATGGATTGGTCAATGGGAACCTTGTTGATTACAAATATAAAAAAAGTGAGCTACATAAGTAGAACTTTAGCTTTTGAAACTAAAATCACCTTACTATCTCACAAATCCTTGCTTTCCATCATTTTTTACTTTCCACTTCATCAATTCCGCTAAAATTGGGGAGAACTTCCCCCTCCCCAAATAACATCTATTAATGATTTATGATTCTCTGATACGCTTTTTATCAATCTTTTTGTTGCTGTTAGTTCTCCTTCATCTTTAGTTGCGTGATCTTCGCCTAGTCTTAACTATTCGTAATCCACAACCAATTTTACACCTTGACCTATCGTGGATAATACAACGCTGCTTTCTTCATATATTTTACTATCTTTGCAAAATAATTCTTTCTCATTTTCATTACTCCAGTTTTATACCATGGTAGCATAAAACAAACGAAAATGCTCCGAATTTGTGACATTTTTGAAAGCAACTAGAAAACCTGTAAAATATATGGTTTCAAGAATTTGAAGCTAAACTTCTGATAATAACCAACACTCTTGTTTCATAAATTCCTCCCAATTAATGTTCTCCATGAATTAGTTTTGAATTAGCTAAAATTTCAACAAACTGTTCAACCTCTTCAAGTTGAGGTAAGTGTGCAGAGTTTTGAAAAATTATTAGTTCTTTCATAGGCGCATCTAACTTTTTATAAAATTGCTCAACTAAAATGGTTGGTGTTATATAATCATATCTACCCGCAATAAAAAGAACTGGTACCTCCAATCTTTTCACCATATCTAATAAATTCACCTTGCTTATTTCATCAACTAACAAATTTGCTGATAATAGGCATGCCTTTTGATAGTGGATTTTATGACGCAACGAATACTCTTTAGAGAGGATTAATGACATGCCCATACTTTTAGTTGGCTTCGTCCTGAAAACGCCACCTATTTTTGCCTGACAAACTGCACGTATGTACATTTCTTTAGGGGAATATGGTGGTTTTCCTATTTGTTCAAGCATACCAATCACTTTTTTATTATGTTGATAAATCGCTTGTTCTTTTGTGTATTGGTATGCTATTTTTTCCGCTTCCTCAGAATTAACATGCTGCCCAATTCCAATATATGCTGAATATTTGTTGGGATTATTTTTTACTGCATAAGTTGCAATGATTGTACCCCATGAATGACCTGCTAAGATGATTTTTCCACAATTGAATTTCCCAATCAAGTAATCCGTGACTTCGTTCAAATCAGAGATAAATGTTTCTATATTGAATGTATCCTTAGAGATTTTTTTAGAATAAGACATTCCTGCACCTCTTTGATCCCACCTCACAACGACAAAGTGTTTTTCTAAATCCTTTTGGTAACTTCTAATATAACCTATTTCTGCTTGCCCTGGACCACCGTGAACAAATAACAATACAGGTTTTGCACTATCTTGACCACGTATCATCAAATACTGAGATACCCCACCTATCGGTATTTGGCAGATTTCAGAAATGTTATTGGAATAAACTTTACCATTAATATCTTGCATTCTAGATGTTTTCATATTTGTCTCCCTTTCTATTCTTGATACATACGTATGTATGTATATGTGTCAAAATTTACTGCCTTTTTAAGGGCAGTAAATTATTTTAATAACTCTTGTTTACCGAGCGTTAAAAAAAGTTCTTTTATTTCATCATCCATAAAAGGCACACCTAGCAATTCGCCAAGTTGCTGAAAAAATGAAACCTTATCAACATATTCTTCATAAGATACCTCAAATACATAAGGACTTAACCATGAAGAAACTAAAAGTGCAATCGTTTGTGCTGCTTGTTTGGGATATGCAGCATACATAGAGCCGTCCTCATTGCCCTCGATTAATAGCCTTTCAATATATATAGACATGATATTTACTTGAGAGAGTATTTCGTTCTTAAATACAACAGGATTATTTGACATCTTCTTCATTTGCGCTCTCATACTATCGCTTTGCTCTAAGCGAGGAAGAAAGTCTAACTTAATTATAAAATGTAGTTTTTCAAGTGCATTTAAGTCTTTCCGTTGGCTTACCGTATGAAATGGGTTATTATCATGAAAAGACTTATACATAACGCCTGCAATTAATTCTTCTCGTGATTTAAAATAGTGGTAAAACGCACCCCTTGTGACACCTAGTTCTTTCACCACATCTTCCACACTTACATTTTCTAATCCTTTTTCTGAAAATAGACGCATAGCAGTTTCCAATATATCTTGCTTAGTCTTTTGGCATGGATCATAGCGTGGCACTTCATCACCTCCAATACATACATATGTATGTTATCTCTATATTAGCATTTATTATCCACTGTGTCAACTTCCCAAATATCTTTTGGGGTCTAGATACACCTACTTTCTGTAATTTGTAAGAATTCAGAAGTATCGTGTCCCTGTTCTTGTTATTTGGGCAACTGAACTCTTCACCATCAAGTGTAGCAGTTCTTTACCGACCTTCTGATAATTAATTCCATAGCTTCTTTCACGTCCTCTATTCTCTGAATTATTGTACAGATCTATCGTTTCTTTACCCAAGCTCTCCGATAAGTCTTTTGAATCAGTGTATCTCCCTTGTATTTTCCATTCTTAAGTATTTTTTGGATAGTTGTAGTATCCCATTGTTCTTTCCCAGTGACTGTTTTAATGTCCATAGATTCCAAATACATTTTGATTTGTCCAAATGTGCGTCCTTGCAAATGCAACTCAAATATCTTTTTTACAATTATAGCTTGTTCTGCTACAATAGCAATTTCACCATTAATGCAAGTATATCCCATAAAATTCTTGTACTTCTTGAAAATATCACCCTTTTCGAACTTTCTCTGAAAGCCCCATTGAATATTTTCACTGATATTTCTACTTTCATCTTGTGCAAGCATACTTCGTAACGTAATCTCAAATTCTTTGTTTTGTTTGATTGAATCCAGATTTTCGTTTTCAAAATGCATATTAATCCCTCGCTCTCTCAGAAATCTTATGATTCTTAATAATTCCAATGTGTCTCTAGAAACTCTACTGATAGACTTAGTTAATATATAATCCACCTTGCCTCTTTTAGCCGTTCTTAATAAAGCGTCTAGTCCTGCTCTGCCAGTTCGCCTTAAACCACTACCAATGTCATAAAATACACCAGCAAAAATCCAGTTAGGGCAACTTTCAATCATGCGTGTATAAGTGTCTATTTGAATTTCAAGGCTACTCAATTGAACTGGCCCCGAAGTACTAACCCTGCAATAAGCGGCTACCTTAAACTTTCTATGTTCAATTGTCTCAGCTGGAATGTAGCGGATATTTTTCATCTATACTTCTCCTTATTGCTATTTTGGTCAAATGTCTCAAATCTAAATAATAAAAAAGGACATGAAAGCATCTACTCTCATATCCTTAATGATTGCATATTATTTTTTAATTATTCATTTTAGTCGTTTTTTCGTTGCAACAGGCATACAACCTCGCAATGCCTTGAGGCGACAAAAATGATGTCAGTACGACCTATTGATTTCTTGGAAAAAATAATCTTCAGGGAAAAAGAAAATATTCCCTATTAGCAAGTAATCGTTCAATTTCAGAAGTATCTAGCATTTCATCATATTATTCACAAATTATAACTTCATACTCATCATTATTCTCTGTAATTTTATTCCGTGATTATGGATTATTAAAACTTTTATATTTTCACAATTTCAATTGAGTTAATTTGAGCTTCACCTTTCCAGTGATAAACTATTAATTTTATTTCATCATTAAAGTAAGCTTCTAAACTTTCAGTCTCTCCCGAATCGATAATAGAATATTCAATTAACTCTCTATCAAAATATCTGATATATTCATCCCAATTTGTTTTGCTTGATAAGTCATCATTTATTTTTAGGTCATACGTTGAAGGTTTTTCTAAAACCATCCTATCAACACATAAAGTCCTTGGATTAATAAAAGAACTTAAATAATATTGAAGATGATAAGTGTACCATTCTTTATAATCATCTTTTATCAAATCGTCGGCCAATCCAAATCTAGCTATTAAATCTTCATATCGATGACCAATATAAATTCCTCCGATACCAATTTCAGTATAGGTCTCTTGAGTATCATCCAAAAGCGTTAAGTCACTTAATAGCATATAACCACAATCATCCGTCGTCATTTCTTCACTGTCTTCCCCAACATATTCAACATATACCCATCTCTCAGTATTTCTCATATTATCCTTAACAAGATACGTATTATAAATTAAGACCGTATCATTAACAATGCCTACTATTTCACTTGTCACATCTGGTATTCTAAACAAAGGGGCATTAATTGCTGTGGCATGTTTCAAAAAGTTAGAATCATATGTAGAATAAATATTATCAATTTCAATCAAATTCTTTGTTTCGAAATCATTTATCTCCCTATTTTTTTCATTTGTAATTTCCATTTCTTTTTCTATTTGCGCAAATTTAACAGTCAATTTTTCTATGTTTTTATTCATTTGGTTTAACATTAAAAGTAAAACAATTAATGAACCACTCAAGAATATTACAATAATTATAGTAAATATTGATAGTCTCCTCTTTTTTTCCAATTAGAATCCCCTCTCTTTTAATTTACTTGTTTTACACTTAGAAAGTATAAAAATTATTTTTTTACTTTATATTATAAATTGACACGACTAACTGTATATCTCGTCTAACTATAAACGACCGCAAATGACTTCAATTATTCAGTTGCGGTCGTATTAAATTTATATTCTAAATTCACAAAACTTCTCACTGATTACATTTTATATGTTTGGTACATATGACGTAAAATATGATGCTGGATCTATAGTATTAAGTTCTGTAGATGAATTTACTAAAGTTTTTATATCTGCAAATGAATCCACCTTATTTGATTGAAGTTGAATATGTGTGTGAGTCCCTTGCGGTGCTCCATAGTTTGATTCTGTACCAATTTTAGTTGAACTGTATATTGACTTACCGAGAACCATCGAGCTATCGATATCCAAATGCTCATAAATAACAGTAACATTTATTGACGAGTAGTAAACTGCTAGAAAAGATACTTTACTTTTAGACGTTGGTTTATTTATATATGTCACTTTTCCAGTTAAATCAAATATCGAAAATAAATCATCACCTCCCGTCGTACCTCTTTTAGCTTGGAAATCAATCCCTTTATGAGTATCTTTCCAATCTGTTTGTTTTGCCGAGGGTAATTCTCCCCACATATTATAAGTTCCTCTTATTTGACTATTATTGCTATTATATAGTTTATATGCCGCTTTCATAGCAGAAACAGAATCAAATTCAAGCATCATATTTTTTTCATCATAATAAGGATGTGTCTCCTGTGTCAAATATCCCCAATAATAATTAATTGTCCCATCTCTCCATGAAGTTGGATATGCATTCCCATGAAAACGACAGTTCATTTCACCAGCTAAAAGCGTCGAAGGATATGTACCATACCATTGGTGATAAGGTGTAGAAGCACTATCCATCTCAGTAGAAATATCTTGAGTTGACATCTTAACTAACTCATCACTTTTATTCTGAATATCTTCTTTGGATAAGTTTTGATTTTCATAATAATTCAAACCGCTTTCAATAATTTTTTTCGCTTCTACCTTAGTGAATCCTTTCTCAACTAAAATATCGATAGACTCCCTATTTTGTTTTTCCAAGTCATTAATCATTTTCTTCCTATCAATCATTTTAGGGATTAATGAAAAATCTTTAATTTCTGAAGTTTGAAATAATTCACTTATCTCAAGTTCTGTCATGTTACTTGCTTCTATTTCATTAATTCCATATGCCTTTAATAATTGTATCTTATCACTTTGATTCAGTTGAACATCTTGAACTGCGTTTATTGCTATACTAAATAATAACACAAAAACAATTATCATTGCTAAACTTCTTTTCATATTTTACCTCTTTTCTTTAGTAAGGTAGTGTCAAGTCTGACACTCCTATGTGTTTTGCAACTTTTTTATTCCCAAGTTTAATTTTAATTTCTTTTTTTACAAAATCATTGTTTTTATTTTAATTAATTGCTTAATTTTTTTCATAAAGCATATACACCCCCATCTCTTCAAAACTTCCTTGTTCCTATAGTATTCTATTTATTATCTAAAACATATAATATCAGGTATTTTCAAGGAGGTATTTAGAAATGCCCAAAAATAAAAACAGATTAAAAATAACTAATCGAGAAAAAGATGTTCTCGAAATTTTATGGAATAGCGAGAAGCCATTATTAGCTTCTGATATTACAAAGTTAGATCCTTCATTAAGCATTAGTTCTGTTCAACTTGCCTTAAGAAATCTATTATTAAAGGACATCATTGAGGTTGCAGATATTGTGTATAGTGGCACTGTTCTGTCCAGAAATTATCGTCCGATACTCAGCAGGGAAGATTTTCTCATCAATAGTTTCAAAAATTTTGATCAAAAAATAAATACGCAAAATATTGTAGCCACGCTTCTTAAACACGAAAAAGATGAAGCTGATACCATCAATAAATTAGAAGCATTGCTTAAGGAAAGAAAAAAAGAACTTAGCCAGGAGCAAAAAACTCAGGATTCAAAGAAGGAGGATTAGGATGTTTTTTTCAATCTCCTCATTGCTTTCCGTTATATTTTTATGCGGAATTTTCATCATATTCGTTTGACTTTATTTGCGTGATGTTCATCGAATGGTTCAAGTAGGAATACACACTATACTTATTATAATAAGTCTACTTGCCCTTCGCCTTGTTTTCCCCATAGAGTTTATGTTTTCTACTTCTTTGGCAAGCAAGCACATCATGCTTTTTGTTTATAAATTATTGCACACGCCGTTCATACCTACCTTGACTATAATGGATGCTCTATTGATTATATGGATTATCGGAATGGCTTTTGCTGCTTTTAAAACAATCCGAATGCACTTTCTCTTTAGGCAAATTATTAGACACTTACCCATCTTAGATGATGCTCAGGTCAACGAAATCTTACAGTCTATTACACATAGTCATAAGAAGCCTATACCCTTTCAAGTGGTAACTTCTGGTTTTGTGAATACACCTATGCTTTACGGTTTTCGTCACCCAAAAATCATCATTCCTTCTGTTGATTTAACAGACCAAGAATGGTATTTTATACTGAAGCATGAAGTCACTCACTACTATAATAGAGATTTATATGTTAAAACTTTTATTCAGTTTTTACTGATTATTTATTGGTGGAATCCCTTTGTTTATTTGTTAAATCTTCAAGTAGATAAGATGCTTGAAATGAAAACCGACTTAAAAACAATTATGAATTTAAATGCATATGAAAAAACACAATATTTAGATTGTTTGTTAAAAGTTGCTAAGCGCATATCTGCAGATAATAATTACAACGCTTATTCTATTGCTTTCGGTTATAGTAAAACATCCGTTCTTTCTCAACGCTTCCATCTAGTACTTGGACTCAACCAACCTACACTTACTAAATCTACAACAAATATTTTAATGTCTGTCTTTCTTATCATACTACTATATTTTTCATTTATTGTTGTGTTCGAACCCTATGCAATCGCTCCGGAACATGCTACCGGAACATTTGAATTAACTAAAGAGTCAAGTTACTTGATCTTAAATCCAAAGGGCGGTTATGATGTGTATATCAATCATGATTTTTTTTGCTACAACCCAAGAAATTCAGGATTCATTTGCAGACTTAACTGTTTATAATACAAAAGAGGAGGCACTAAAAAATGAAACAAAAAACTAAAAAACGAATTATACTATTAGCAGGACTTATTCTATTCGCTTTACCCTCCAACGTATCTGCCGAGACAAATGCGTTAACCATACAAAATTCACAATCAAGTCCAAGTCAAATCATTACACTCACAAATTCTACCGAAAATATTCTTGTTCCATTTGCAGACATTATTGAGTGGCGTTATAAAGCGATTAATGGAAAACTATATCTCAGACAATACAATTATTCAAAGCAAGTGTGGATTGGTCAATGGGAAGCTTTTTAATTCTTGGCATACAAAAAAGGAGCTACATAAGTGGCTCCTTCTTTATATATTATGTATCCTTGAAGATGTAAATTTCCTCAAAATCTAAATGTCATCTATATTTTGCCCCATTTTCAGGCCTCAAAAAACGTCATTTTCGACTCTTTTTTTCTCCCCAAAATCAATCCAAAACACAACTTCTTGTGGTCAAACTCTACTTTTTGTTTTCCAAACCACAATTCGTCATCAGAATTACCGTCTCCACATGCCTTGAGTAGACAAAAATGATGTGATGAAGACCTATTTTTGGCTAGGTGGAAATCCTGTCAACTAATTATTTGGTATCGTTTATTTTAAACATTACTTATTTTATCAAGCCTTCCAAAAGCAACAAGTCGATTATGATTACGAAGCTTTGTCATTGCGTTTGGGCTAGGATTCATATCATTATTTTCTTTTATAGCAATAATATTCAAGTCATAATTTTTTCGAAAATCAATTTCCTCCAATGTTTTTCCTGCCCACTTTTCATCTACTTGTATTTCAACAATGCCATACTCCTCTGATATTTCAATATGGTCTAAAACATTCGTTGCATTCAATGTATCTGCAATTCGTTTACCCATATCTCTTTCAGGATAAATTATTTGATCAACCCCTACTTTGATTAATAGTTTCCCTAAGGATTGTTCCTTTGCTTTTGCAATAATATATGAAGCTCCGGCTTCTTTTAATAACGTGGCTATAAACATAGAACTTGCAATATTTGAGGCAAACGCCATAATAACCACATCAAAATTTCTCACCCCTAATGTTTTCATAAATTTTTCGTCACTTATATCACCAACAAGCATTGAAGTTGCGAATTCTCTCCCTTGATTCATTGCCTCTGGATCTTTATCAATCAATAAAACTTCATTGCCTTTTCTTATTAAATTGTATGCTACACTTAGACCAAACTGACCTGCTCCTATTATTAAATACTGTCTCATAGATTTTCCTTTCTAGCCAACGATAACATTCTCTTTAGGATATCTGCATTTCGGATAATATTCTTGCTTCTTTGCCATTGCAACAAAAATTGTCAACGGTCCAACACGACCGAAAAACATTAATAAAGTTATAATAATTTTTCCAATAATTGTTAATGTTGGCGTTATTCCCATTGAAAGTCCTACTGTTCCAAAAGCAGAGACTGTTTCAAAAAATAATTCATCAAATCGGTGACCAGGTTCTGATATACTAAGTATCATCGTAACTGCAACAACCAAAAGTATGGATATCCCTACAATTGCAATCGATTTATCGATAATATCTCGCGAAATTCGTCTTTTATAAATCTGAATATCTGACTTTCCTCTAATGACAGCATGAATCGAAGCTAAAACAACACCTACAGTTGTAATCTTTACACCACCAGCTGTTCCACCGGAAGCACCACCTATGAACATCAACATAATTGTTAAAAAAATAGAAGATATTCTCAACTGATCTATGGCTATAGTATTAAACCCTGCCGTACGGGGCGTTACCGCCTGAAAAATAATAGCTAATGCTTTTTCCCCAAGCGTATATTCTCCAATAGTAGAAGGATTGCTGTACTCTAATATAAAAAACAATATAAAACTTGATGCTAATAACACTGCAGTTATTGTTAGAACAAGTTTTGTATGTAATGAAAATTTTGAAAACCTTTTTTTCTCTATTACCTCTAATATGACTACAAAGCCAATTCCTCCTAAAATAATTAAAACAGCTACAGTAAGCGTTATCACCGGATCATGAACATAAGGTGTCAAACTTCTGAATTCACCAACTAAATCAAATCCAGCATTACAAAAAGCCGAAATCGAATGAAAAACACTATATCCAATTCCTTTTATAAACCCATATTCCGGTATGAACCTAGTCGATAGAAGTAGTGCACCAACGCCTTCAATTATTAAGGTCATTATTAGAATATACTTACTTAATTTTATTAATCCGGAAATATTAAATTGATTCAACGATTCCTGAATAATAAGACGTTCTTTCAATGAAATCTTTCGTCCAAGAATCAAAGCCATAAAGGTCCCCATAGTCATAAAGCCAAGTCCACCAATCTGAATCAATGATAAAATGACAGTCTTGCCAAATAGAGTCCATTGCGTCGCCGTATCAACAACAACCAATCCTGTAACACAAACTGCTGAGGTTGAGATAAAAAGGGCATTTACAAATCCAACCGCTTCACCGGATTTTGATGCAACTGGTAAATTTAATAAAAGTGCACCTATTAAAATTGTCGCTGCAAATCCTATCACAAGGACTCTAGAAGGGTGTAACTCTCTTATTTGCTGAAAAACTATATATATTAATTGATTTGTTTTCTTTACGTATTTTTTCATAATTTAACCTTTACTTCTTCTAAATATTGCTTTCATATCTTTGATAATTTTAATAAAAGCATAAAAAATCACAAAAATTTCTAATCGACCAAATAGCATACCAATAATCTGAATCCATAATACTGGTAAAGGTGCACTTGGAGAAGTAATTCCAACTGAAAGCCCAACAGTTCCTATGCTCGATGCAAACTCAAACATAGAATCTCTTAATGTGTATCCATGAGCTAGCATTATTGCAACCCCAATAAAATAAATAACAAAATACAAAAATACAAAATTACTAATCTGTATAATCTCTTTGTCTTTAAGAAATACACTTCCTTCTGGCTTTTCTACTTTAATCTCTTTTATTGCTTTTGTCGGAAGCATAAACCCTTTAATATTTTTAACTAAGCTCTTAGCAAGTATATATATTCTATATTGTTTGATACCGCCCGCTGTTGATCCTGTTCCCCCACCAATAAACATTAATAAAACCATAACCATAATCCCGAAATCATTCCAATCTCCATATCCAACCGTTGAAAATCCCGTTGTTGAAAGTGCTGATACTAGCTCGAAAATACTGACACGTAATGTTTTATCCAAACCATCATATAATGGTTCGATGGAAAAGAAAGCCACAAAAGGAATGACTATACTTAATATAAACAACATGAATTTAATTTCACCAAGTTTAAAAAAACGTTTAATGTTTCCTTTTAAAAAGATATAGTGGGCCGCAAAATTAACAGTACCTGCAAACATCAAAATAATAGTAATAAATTCTATAATCGCACTGTTATATTCACCAATGCTGTTTGGAACCGTTGAAAATCCACCTGTTGACAATGCAGCAATTGCATGATTAACGGCATCAAAAACAGGCATACCTGCAAAAATATATAGCACTGCACCAACAAGAATATATCCACTATATATTGTCATGATTAATTTTGTTGATTTGGTAATGTTCGGCAACAATAAATCTGTTCGTCCTTCTGCACTATAAAGTCCTAATCCGCCAGGACCTATAATTGATGACAACATAATGACAGCAATGCCGGCTCCACCAAAAAACTGCATTATACTTCGCCACATTAAAAACATATGCGATGTTTTTGTCACATCCACAACAGATAATCCCGTTGTTGTCCATCCACTAACCGATTCAAAAATAGCTTGGGTAAAACTTAACTGCCCGGATAAAATAAAAGGAATGGCAGATATCAAGCATATAAGAAGCCAACTAATAACAACAATAATACCCCCATCTTGAAAGGTTATGGCAATATCATTTATCTTCTCTCTAGTCATTAACCAAATAAATGTTCCTAATATAATAACTATAGAAGCCGGAGTCACAAAACTAAACACTTCATTCATTTCACTAGGATAAAATATTGCCATCACAATTGGTAAAAGCAGTATAAATCCCATTATTATGAGAATAACCCCCAAGTAGTGAAGCATTAGACGATACTTATGTCGCATCATTGTCAAAAAATTCATTATTCCACCTTCCCTCGCAGAACTTTTAAAACATCCGACTGAACTTTTGGGTCGCTCATAATAATTAGTCGGTCTTTCTCCATGATGACTGTATTTCCTTTTGGAATAATTGCCTGTTCTTCTCTTAATATACAACTAATGATTGCTGCTTCCGGAAAAGTAAGCTCATGAATCGCCATACCAGTTACTGGATGTTGCGACATGATTTCAACTTCCATTAAGGCAATCCGATTATCCGCAATTGGCATAAGATTTTGAATATCATCAACCACTGCCCTCTGCTCAATTATCGAAGAAATAGCATCTGTTGTACTAATCACAGTATCTACACCAAGTTTTTTAAAAATAGTAATATTTTCCGGATCATTAACAATAGCTACAGTCCTCTTAATCCCATATATTTTTTCGGCAATTTGACAAATGACTAGGTTATCAGGATCATTGTCCGTTAATGCAATAATCATATCGGCATACATAACTCCAGCTTCTTCCATCATATACGGCTTTGAACCATCACCATAAACAACAGTTGCTTTAAAGGTCCTAGATATTTTTTTGCAAAATGTCTCATCTTGATTAATAATCGTAATCTGATGCCCTTTAGAAATAAATGCTTTTATAAGAAAATACACTTCTTTCTTACCACCTACGATAAATACATTCACCTACCTCACCGTCCTTCCATAATAATTCGTTTAAACTCGATTGCCGAGAGGGCTGTTGGTGATATCGTCTCAATATTTAATTCTTCATACACTTTTTCTTTTGATGGATCAGTCAATCTGGCAATTACATGCCCTACTCCGAATATACTTTTTGCAATCTGAGCCACCATTATATTAACGTTATCATGATTTGTTGTCGTAACTACAACATCTGCTTTATTAATTTTTGCATTGATTAAAACATCCGTTTCCAAGGCATCTGCTTCAATAGTAAATCCGCTAAACGAAACATTTAGCCTTTCAAAGGCATCAGCATTCTTATCAATAACAACCACGCTATTTGAGCTTGATTCACTAAGTTCATTAGCTAAATACCCACCAAGCCTTCCACATCCGACAATAATGATATATTGGTCTTTATTTACTACCATTCTCTTGATCATCCCCTTCTGTCTTTAAGCCATTAAGCCCCATATCAAGACCTTTCATTGAATAGTGATATTCTGTAGTCCTTGAAAGATTTTTATTGGCTGCAACATGAGAAGGATCTAGCGCAAGTGCCGCTCTGTAATGCTTTTGTGCCGCTCTAATATCTCTATTCATTTCATCCAAAACACCTAGCAAATTATGTGGTTCAGGTGAATCCACGTCCAACGCTATTGCCTTTTTTAGATATTCTATTGCTTTATCATATTCGTGATTAATAATACAATACTTGGAAAATTCCATTAAGTCATTGAAAGAGTCCAATTTATCCTCTTTTAATTCTTTTCTAGAAGTTACTTGCTCTACAACAGTTCTAATTTCTTCCGGTGTAAATGGTTTGCTTAAAAAATCAATTGCTCCTAGCTTCATAGCTTCAACCGCTCGGTCAATGGTTCCATATGCCGTCATCATGACAACATCTGTTTTTATCTGATTTTCTCTGATTTTTTTTAATAATTCCAAGCCTGAAATACCCGGCATTTTTATATCCATTAGTGCTAAATCGTAATTGTTTTGACTCAATTTTTCAAAGCCATCTTCCCCATTAACTGCAACTTCTACCTCATATTTTGATTCATCCAAACAATTTTTTATCGTCATACGAATATTTTTTTCATCATCTATTATTAATACTTTTGTCATACTCATTTTCATTCCTCCTATATATGTTTTTTTATAATTTCTATTAATTTTTGTGGTTCAAAAGGTTTGGTTATATATTCAATTGCTCCCATATCCATAGCCTTATCTATATCTTCTTTCTGACATTTTGCACTCATGATAATTATAGGAATTTTATTTATATTGGTTGCTTCCTTGAGTGTTTTACATACCATATAACCATCAATATCTGGCAAAACTAAATCTAACAATATAACATTAGGTTGATTTTCTTTTGCCATTTTGATTCCGTCAAAACCATTATCCGATATTTCAACTTCATATCCATGTCCTTCTAGATACATTGAAACAGAATTCAAAATGTTTTTTTCATCATCTATTATTAGTACTTTCATCATTTATATGTCACCCTCTTTCTGAATCATAGGTACCGTAAAGTAGAACGTTGTCCCCTTATCAACTTCACTTTCAACCCAAATATCACCTCCATGTGCCTTAATAATTTCTTGGCAAATAGCTAATCCTAGCCCTGCACCTCCAGCCTTCTCTTTACCTTGAATAAATTTGTCAAATATATGTGCTTTAATTGAGTCATTTATACCTGCACCATTATCTTTAACCCAAACTAACGTTTTTCCATATAACTCTTTTGCCCCTACTTCTACCTTACCTGTTCCATCTTTTGGCAAATATCTTAATGCATTTCCAATTAAATTCGTTAAAACCCAAGCTATTTTATTCAAATCCATTTTAGATAACTTCATTTTTTTAGGTAAGTTTGAAACTAAATCAGCATTAATTTCTTCAAACTGAATTTTAAAGACTTCCATCGAGTAATTAATCGTCTCTTTAAGCTGGTGCGATTGAAAGTCCATTTGCATTTTTCCTGATTCTAGTTTAGACAAATCTAATAACTCACCAACTAATTTGTTCAGCCTTTCCGAATCTTCTTTTATCGCCTCGACCAATTCCTTTTGCTTCGCTGTTAAGGTTCCCGGTATCTGTTCGAGTAATAAACCAACCCCCATCGTAATTGATGTCAACGGTGTTCTAAACTCATGAGATACTGTTGAAATAAAATCGGATTTTAGTCGGTCAACTTCTTTGATTTTTGTAATATCCTGTATTAAAGCAACAACACCAAGATGCCTATTTTCTGATGTCTGGACCGGCCTAACATTAACATTATAATATGATAAATCTTTTTGTGTCTCCACAGCAATTTCAGCATTTTTCTTACGTTGACGCTCATACGGTGCATCATTCATTTTTTTAAAAAGTGAAAATAAAGTTTCATTATTTACTGCTTCTAATAGATGACGTTTAAGCACATCTTTTTCATGAATGCCAAAAATCATTTCTGCCTTCTGATTTACCAGTGTTATCCGATTATCTTGATCCACCACGATAATGCCGTCACCAATGCTACTAACAATAGCTTCTGATTTATTTTTTTCTTCTAACAGTCGACTAATATTAAGTTTGTCATAGTCAACCAATCTTTTGGCCATCGTATTAAACTCCAAAGCTAACTGTGATATTTCATCCTGTCCTTCAATCTCAATTTGTTGATTATAATGACCGTCTGAAATTTCTTTTATTTTATCAATCAGTTTCTTTATAGGATTGACTATCCTATTCGATAGTATAGTAACAATCAAAATCCCAAGTAATAAGGCGATAGTAGATACAATTGCCGTTGATATCGTAGCCTTCTGCGCGATTTTTTGAGCAGAATTTTTTCTCTCCAACATGCTTGTTTGATTTAAGTTCAATAATTCTCTGCAACTTTCTTTAGTTGATTCAAAGGCTGTAAATAATTGATTATAATAATAATCATTCATTTCATTTGAATTTTTTTGCGGGCCTAAAGCTATAAAATTTGCATATAAATTTATATATTGATCATAGGACCTATTTATCGCTTCAATTACATCAGTTTCACCATTCTCAGTTATATTGTCTTCTGCTCTGGTCAGCCAATTCAGGAAAATCTTTTGATTATCATAAAAAGACGAAATCGTTTCTTCATTTTCTGAAAACATATATCCTAATATAGCACTATCCTGTCGTTCAATCGCCACCATCATATTTTGCGCTGATTCAATACTCCTGTAATTCGACTCCATGATACTGTCTATAGATCTACTAAGCGTATTGAAATTAAAAATTGCCCAAATGTTACTCATTCCAAAAATACATAATATGATAGCGAAAAACAAAATTAATCGGAATCGTATACTTTTTTTCATAACTTATCACCTCATTTTTTGCACAAAAAAAACCATGGAGATTCCATGGCTATTATCTAAAATAGAGTCTCCTCTTCCTACGCTGACGGGGTTAGCTGTCGGGCTCGGATTGAAAGAGTTATCCTATTCCATCTGGAAATTCGCCCCAAAATTTGGGTCCCCCGCTTCGATTGAATTAAGCGTTTAACAAATTTCATTATACTCTTATGACGACATTTGTCAATCTTTTTTTATTTACTGATTTTTCTTTTTATGAAATCAAAACGATCTAACTATAATTATAATTAAATATCTAGTTTCTTGCTTTACCTTAAACAAATCTTTGTATTTGCTCCTTCATATTCATTAACTAAAATATATTTATCATAAACTTCAATCTTACTCACCTTATTCTTCACTGTACTTTCATCATAACTTCCATCACAAATTAGTGTTGAAAGCTGTTCCTGTAGCCATGCCTCCTTTAGTGTCGGGGATAGGGAACATTTGTCTTTACCTTTTTCAATTCTAGTGGCGCATCTCCATAAAACTTTGCCACGTTCCGTTCGTCTTCGATAAGAAGCACCACAATCACCACATACCAAAAGATTACCTAGTAGATATTTTCCATTATATTTACTGTTATTTATTCTTACAGAACCATCTTCATGATGAACCACTCTTGAGCGCTTAGTCATTTCTTCTTGTACTTTGTCAAAAGTCTCTGCATCAACAATCGCTGGATGACTTTCCCTTACCAAATACTGCGTTCTCTGGCCTGTGTTTTTTACTTTTTTACCTGTCATAAAGTCTTCCGTAAAAGTCTTTTGAAGCAGTGTATCCCCCTTGTACTTTTCATTCTTAAGCATTTTTTGGATAGTTGTAGTATCCCATTGTTCTTTCCCAGTGACTGTTTTAATGTCCATAGATTCCAAATACATTTTGATTTGTCCAAATGTGCGTCCTTGCAAATACAACTCAAATATCTTTTTTACAATTTTAGCTTGTTCTGCTACAATAGCAATTTCACCATTAATGCAAGTATATCCCATAAAATTCTTGTACTTCTTGAAAATATCACCCTTTTCGAACTTTCTCTGATAGCCCCATTGAATATTTTCACTGGTATTTCTACTTTCATCTTGTGCAAGCATACTTCGTAACGTAATCTCAAATTCTTTGTCTTGTTTGATTGAATCCAGATTTTCGTTTTCAAAATGCATATTAATCCCTCGCTCTCTCAGAAATCTTATGATTCTTAATAATTCCAATGTGTCTCTAGAAACTCTACTGATGGACTTAGTTAATATATAATCCACCTTGCCTCTTTTAGCCTTTCTTAATAAAGCGTCTAGTCCTGCTCTGCCAGTTCGCCTTAAGCCACTACCAATGTCATAAAATACACCAGCAAAAATCCAGTTAGATCAATTTTCAATCATGTGTGTATAAGTGTCTATTTGAATTTCAAGGCTACCCAATTGAACTGGCCCTGAAGTACTAACCCTGCAATAAGCGGCTACCTTAAGCTTTCTATGTTCAATTGTCTTAGCTGGAATGTAACGGATATTTTTCATCTATACTTCCCCTTTTTGCTATTTTGATCAAATGTCTCAAATCTAAATAATAAAAAAGGACATGAAAGCATCTACTCTCATATCCTTAATGATTACATACTATTTTCTAGTCATTCTTAGCTGTTTTTCCGATGCAACAGGATTATGGATTCCACATGCCTTGAGTAGACAAAAATGATGCCGTTAAAACCCATTTGGGCCTTGGCGAAAGCCTAATTTTATAAACTTGCTCAACCTCACCGCGGTGGTAACCTAAAAGTTTGATTTTATGTACTCAAATCAAACCAAGTACAGGTTTCATTGCATAAATAGTGCTGGAAGCATTGAAATCGCTATATTTCCTATTGAATCCTATTTGAGTATATATTATAATTGATATATACTCAAATAGGAGGTGCACTAAATGCCTGCAAAATCATCTGGCGAGATTAAAACCCGGATTATCCATAGTCCCCAAAAGAATGGCGATATCTACGTTCTGGAACGAATGGATAGGTTATACTTAACTGGACAGATTCATTAAGGTCATATAAACTAATAAGAACAAATATAAGGAGACAACAATATGACCAAAAGAAAACGTCGAGATTTTACAGATGAGTTTAAAAATCAAATGGTTCAACTTCATCTAAACGGTAAACCAGCAAGTGAGATAATTCGTGAATATGAGTTGACAGCTTCTTCATTTCATCGTTGGGTGAAACAACATCAAAGTTCCGGATCTTTTAAAGAAAAAGATAATCGAAGCGATGAAGAAAATGAGTTAATAGTGCTTCGAAAGCAGAACCAACAGTTAAAAATGGAAAATGATATTTTAAAGCAAGCGGCGCTGATCTTAGGACGAAAGTAACTGTTATCCGGGCGAACCAAGACAAATACTCTGTATCACCAATGTGTAAAGTCCTTCAAATATCAAGAAGCACATATTATTATGAAGCAAAAGGTAGAGTGCAGGCCGATGAAGAATCATTGAAAAAGGATATTCTTCGCATCTTCAAAGCTAATAGACGTAATTACGGCACTCGTAAAATAAAGAAAAAACTCGAAAAAGAAGATAAAGTAATTTCTCGCCGCCGTATAGGCCGTATAATGAATGAATTAGGTCTCGTATCAAGTTATACAGTGGCTCAATTTAAAGTACATAAAACACCGGTAAACAATGATAAAATCGATAACGAAGTCAATAGAGAGTTCAGTAATCGGGACCAGCTAGATGTTGTCGTCAGCGACTTGACCTATGTACGAGTTGATGGGAAATGGAACTATGTGTGTATCCTATTGGACCTATTTAATCGTGAAATTATAGGCTATAGTGCAGGCGCTAAGAAAGATGCCAAATTAGTATATAAGGCGTTTACAACAGTTAAATACAAGCTCGATGACATAAATATTTTTCATACCGACCGTGGAAACGAGTTTAAGAACAACATAATCGATGGGTTGATTGATACCTTTAATATCAAACGTTCACTAAGTAAAAAGGGTTGTCCCTATGACAACGCTGTCGCTGAAGCAACTTTCAAAGTATTCAAAACTGAATTTGTATATCCGAATATATTTGAATCATTGGATCAACTAAACTTAGAATTATTTGATTACGTAAATTGGTATAACAATCTTCGTATTCACTCATCTTTAAGCTACCTTACACCCATTGAATACAAAGAAAAATTCCTTAGCGAAATTGTCTAATAAAGTGTTGACAATCCATTATATCATTGGAGGTTTTCTACTTGAAGCTAAAGCTAATTCTCCTCCACCCGCATAGCAGGTGGTTTTTTTGATTTCCTCACTTCGTTCAAAAATCACGCTAAAGCGTACAAAAAAAACCAATCCTTATTACTTCAAAAGGATTGGTCTATTTTGGATATTGCTCTATCCTCCGGCTTCAATAACCAGAATTATTATAATATTACCTTTAAAAAAATCACCGGTATGACACCTCAAGTTTATCGTAATACCCATAAGCATACATAGGTTCGTCTATACTCCATCTATAATGACCGTGAAACGAGCCCAATCATGGTCGTGTTTTTCATCTAGGTCTTCTCTGTTCTTTAGTTAACATATCATCATATCTCTTATGTGGTTCCGTTTGATACCAATAAGCCACACTCGACAAATCATCTTGTCTCTCAAAATTACCTTTATGACATGTTCCTATCTGTTGAATGGTAACCCTAATCGATTCATCAAACAGAATCGGATCAAGAATATGCCACCTATAAAACCCTCTTTGAGGAGGCGTATCATTATTATAATAATCTGAATGTACACTTTTGTCCTCTTTGGAATAATAAGGATACCCCATATATGGAGTACAGTATGTTCTTTCCACTGTTTCGCCATCAATTTGCTCTGCAAAACTCCAAGCTCCTCCAAAGTAATCTTCCATACCTGTCCCACATATTGTAGGATAATTATCGTCTCCATCAATATACATCTTCACTTCACCTTCTCCATACCAGTAACGCTCTAATGTTGTTAGTGCAATATACATACCTACAAAATGACCTTTTCCGGTGACTTGATCTAAAATAGTGTAATCTTGTTGTAATTGTGTAATTTTTTCTCGTCGCCAATTGGCATGAAAATATGCAATATCTTTTGGCAAATCTTCTGTCAGACAGTAATCAATTTGGTAAAAAAAGGCCGGAACCGTAACTTCATGTCGATTCTCAACAACGATTCTTGCTCTTTTTTTGAAGGGCATAGGAAAATAACAATTCATGCCTCGCGTTGGATTAACAGCAATTGGTTGAGAATTAATTTGACAATAACGCCCAAATCCATTACAAAAGAAATCCCCTAAGGGAACTTCTACTGATGGGTCTTTTTCATCATCCCAATACATTTTTAGTATAATATCACGTAATACAAAATGATCTTTTTCTGTCCTATCTGTCACCGTAATCCATATATGTTGAATGATACCACTTCCTGTAATATTTGCCAGTGTTGTTGAAGAACCAGGTTCTAAGCCTCGAATACATGGAGATCCTTTTCTTGAATTTCCTAGGTGACTTGCTGCCATTCCACCTCTTCCTTTTTCTCCATTAGGATTCTCTGCGTTAATACTTCGACTACTTCCATTTCTTAAAAGCGGTAATTGTCCTAAACCATTTGATGATAAATTATCCATTATATACCTCCTAAGCTTTAACTCCACCGGCCATTATCCCATCCATAATTTGCTTTTCAAAAATCGCAACGAAAAGTATAATCGGCAATATAATAATCCAACCCATTGCACTTACTAAATCCCACGGAACAGCATACATATTATCTCTAAGCGGTAATTGTGTTATTGCTGTTGATAAAACCTGTATATTATTTGAAAAGAATAACGGTGTAAAAAAATTATTTAAACATGTAACAAAGTTAATGATTGCAACCGTTGCAATAGCTGGCTTCAATAATGGCATTGTAATCCAAAAAAGTGTTTGTATAAATGTTGCTCCATCAATGGCGGCTGCTTCTTCCAATGAATATGGAATCTCCCCAACAAATCCACGAAGAATAATCACTGTAAAGGGAATCACTGCACTAATATATAATATTATTAATCCAGTATATGTATCATATAAACCTGTATTCTTCATAAATTCATATAGAGGTCTTGCTGTTACCACATCCGGAATTAACATTGATAGCAAAATAAATACAAATGCAATTGTTAATGCCTTAGAATTAAATCTTGAAAAGGCATAAGCAGCCATAATACAGATAATTGTACTTAATACTATTGTTATTCCCACAATTACAATTGTACTCATAACTTTTTCTATTAATCCAACATTTTGTATCAAAAAAGTATAGCTATCTAATGTTGGATGATTTGGAATGTAATCTATTGGAGTATTGAACAACTCCCCTGCAGGTGTAATTGATGAGATAAATATCCAAAAAAGTGGAAACAAGATAAAAAAAGATACAACTCCTGTTATTATCCATTGTACAACCCTATTTATTACACGTTGTTTCTTAATCAAAAAATCACTCCCTTTCTTAATATGCCAATTTCCTAACTAACTTAAGATTAATCCAACTAATGATAACCATGACTCCGAACAACATAACTGCAAGTGCAGATCCATATCCAATATTTAGATTAGTAAACGTTTCGGTTGTTATTCTATATGCTATTAATGCTGTATCTTCTCCAGGCCCTCCCGATGTCATAGCGTAGACCAAATCAAACATAACTAACCTCCACATAGTAAAAGGAATGCTTATCGTTAATACATTTCTCATAATCATTGGTAATGTAATATAGAAAAAGGCTTTTACTTTATTGGCACCATCTACACTTGCTGCCTCATAAATATCATTCGATATGAACTGTAATCCTGAAAGAATGAGTATTGCAAAAAAAGGTAAGTCCTTCCATAAATCCATTGCAATAACCGATAATCTTGCAGTATTGGTATGTATCAGCCAATTCATTTGAAAGCTAGGTACAAACCACCGCACAAAATCATTAATTAGTCCATAATCGTTATTAAAAGCCCACTTTGCAGCCATACCAATAACTACGGTTGGCATAGCCCATGGTATCAATATTATGGTCCGAAGATATCTTTTACCTTTAAATTTCATATTTAAGATTAGTGCCAAAACAATTCCTAATACAATATGAAAAAACATTGATACTACAACAAATATAAGTGTAAATTCAATACTTGTTTTTACTTTACCATCTTGAAAAACTTCTATATAATTTGTTAATCCGGCAAATTCATTAATACCTCTTAATAATTTTATATCATAAAAACTATTCCTTATTGTTTGAAAGACTGGATAAACTGTTGTAAATCCTCTTATAACGAGCACTGGAAGGATGAGTAACCAAGCCATCCATATCCGATTTTTCTTCATCAACATTACATTCCTTCCTATATTATATTAATGCAGAAAGGGAAATCCCTTTCTGCATACATCAATTATTGATATTTATCAACAAATCCTTGAGCTTGTTCACAAAATTCATCTAAAGTTATCTTATCTTGTACGTAAGCTTGAAATATTGTTCCCATGTCTGTAATGAACTCCATTGTCTGTGGTAGCATCGGTCTTCCCCTAACTACTGTTGTATCACGATATTCTTGATATATTTCTTTGATTGGATTTTCATCACTAATTTGTTCTGCAGCATCTGCTCGCGCAGGATATCTATCAAAATTCTCAAAGGAACTCATCATCCCTTCAACGCTTGCCATATATTGCAAAAAGGTTATTGCTGCCTCTTTATTTTCTGAGGCACTATTAAGCACATAACTCCATGAATCAGTAAAAACACTTCTTGTTTCAAACTTCGGCACCTGTGCAATATGCAGTTTATCTTCTCCTAACATCCCTGCACTTGCAAAATCTGTCCCCGTTCCCCACATAAAAATCATACCGTATTTTCCATCAATAAATTTTTGATTCATTTGCTCATATTTGTCTGCAATTTGATCTATTGGTGTAACTTCCCATGTATTAACCATATCATACATGAATTGTAGCGCTTCTCTATTGCCCGGATTCGTCCAGTCAAAGTAATCTCCTCCAAATAAATTTACAAACGTTCCTATTTCATTAAAAACATACGTTTTTTCCCATGAACCACCATAACCATATCTACCATCGCCTGTAGCTGCCTTTGCATAATCAATAAAATCTTCTTTCGTTTCTATTTTATCAAAGCCTAATTCATCCATTATTTCTTGATTAACCCAAAATGCCAAATAACCACTATAACTTGGTACACCAATGATGTTACCTGATTCTGAAGTAATCATGTCGTCTACATAACCAGTTGGCAATTGATTATATATCTCATCCGAGATTACAACATCTTGAAGTGGTTCACACCAATCCGTATTTTTAAAAGATGCAGCCATTTCATCGTTTATCTCAATAATATCTACAGATGTATCACCGGTTGAAAGAACTGTTGTGACCTTTTGTTGCCGGGTATCTGAATCTGTGGGTGCTGCTATAACATTAATATTGAGCCCTGTTGCATTTTCCGTTTCTTCTAGCCACTTGTCAAAATTTACATTCGTTGTCATGATACTGTACAACGTTAAATCAAAGTCTCCATTATCTTTCCCTTGTTCATTTTCTTCGATATTACTATTACCTGGTTCATTTTCTTCGATATTACTATTACCTGGTTCATTATCTTGCACCTCATTTTGGCATGCCGATAATACACCCAACACTAAAGAACACACTAATAAATAAACAATTTTCTTTTTCATTTCCATCCTCCATTCATTTTATTTTCTAATCACAATACACATTCTACATTTTGTTTTATATATTATAAATATGTTTTATTATGTTTATTTTATGTTTTATTAGCATTTTGCATAATTTCTTGTCAACCATCTCCCATTGTCATATAATGAAAACCAACTAATTAACTAGATTTTATATTCGAGGTGTAATTATGTCCCGCCAATCATTCTCAATAAATAATACATCCATCACTAAATATAGTAGTTTTAAAGGGAAACTGATTATTGCTTTTTTATTATGTTCATCCATTCCATTATTTTTGCTTGCTGGCGTAGCATACAATACAACCCTATCCATTGCACAGGATAAAACGGTTAATTCTGTCATACTCACTAATAACTTAATACAGCAAAGTATTGATTATCGCTTTTCACAAATCGAAACATTATCTGACAACGTACAATTTCAAATTCATCGCATTTATCTTCAACCCGAAGATCCATTAAGCAGTTATATTGACACCTTTAGCGATGTTAGGAATTCACTAAGTTCCTTTAAAGACGCTTTTTCTTTCTATCAAATCTGTGTTTTTTTTCCATCCTCATCATTTATTAGTAATGAAGGCTTAATGTTTCAAAATCTCGATAGTCTAAGAGATTATCATATCTCCTATGACTATCTGACCAATATAGGCACTTCAAGCAAATGGTTGTATGTGAGCGATATGAAAGTTCCCCATATGCTATCACCAAAAGAAAACAATATCGACACAATACTTAACATTCGTGCATTACCGAACAAACATACAACTTCTATTGATTATGTATATTTTATCGCAATTAAATCTGAAGAATTATCACAATTATTAACTTCCTCTTTCGCAAATACTACTATTGAAAGTTTCATAATCGATGACAACCGTAATATTATAGCGTCTTCTAATGCTGATTCTGTCAATCATAAGGTACAGAATCAGCTATACTCTTTACTGCTGGATAACACAGACAAAACTTATTTTAATTATAATGACTCTCAGTATATCGCCAGTTCTTTAAATAATGACTGGCACCTTATGACAAGGATTCCAAATTCTTATATTAAAAAAAATGTTGCTACTGTTGCTAACATTATCATTATTGCTTTTTTCATTATGCTACCAATCACTATCGCTATAATAATCATTATTTCCGGTAATCTTACAAAGCGATTAAAGAAACTCACTCACATTGTGGAGACAACCAAAATTAATCATACTCAAATCATAAAACCTCCTTTAGAATCATTTATCAACCAAAGAAATACAATAGATGAGATTGATAGACTTACCTATGCTTATTATAATATGGTGGATACAATTGACAATAGTTTTAACAATATTCTTAAATTATCACTAGAAGAAGAAAAATTGGAGTATCAACTATTACAGTCTAAAATTAATCCCCATTTTTTATACAATATTTTAAACTCAATATATTCATGTATGTCGATTGGACAACTAGAAATCGCAAAAAAACTCATATTAGATTTATCTGATTTTTATAAACTATCATTAAAAAATTCCAAACAACTTATCTCTATTAAAGATGAACTTCATATTGCAAAATTATATCTCAATATGGAAAAACTATGTAAAAACAATCGCTTCGATTGGAAGATTATGTTATCTCCGGGCGTCGAGCATTTCTTAATTCCAAAATTTACATTGCAACCATTTTTGGAAAACTGCATTATCCATGGTTTACAAGGCATTAATTATCAACTGCAAATTTATATTTCTGTTATCATTAATGACGATAAGATTCAAATAATTATTCAAGATAATGGAATAGGTATTTCACCTGATACGTTGAAAAGTATTCTCCAGTCTCTTCAAAATAATAGCAAGGAAACAGGAAAACACTATGGTATAAGAAATGTTAATATGCGTATTAGTAGCCCCCACTACGGGAACGGATTTATATCAATCAGTAGCGTGCCTAACCATGAAACAATAGTTACAATTACATTTGACCAAATTATAGATGAAAAGGATGATACCGAAGATGAATACTAAACCCAAAAAAGTAATGATAATCGATGACAACCATTTATCCGCTGAAGGAATTAATAAAAATATCTCATGGTCATCTCTAAACTTAGAAGTTTATAGTATAGAATATGACGCGCTATCTGCCTTAGAAGTTATAGATCAACAAAAAATCGACATTGTAATTTCTGATATTCAAATGCCCGGTATAAATGGGTTGGAATTGTCAAAAAAAATTCTTGAGAATTCCAGCACAACAAAAATAATCCTTGTCAGTGCTTATGATAAATTTGAATATGCCAAAGAAGGTTTACGCCTAGGGGTTTTTGACTACATAGAAAAACCTATCAACTATACCTATCTTATTGAGATTATTCAAAATGCAATCACTCAAATTGATGTAGTTGACTATCATAATATACTTTTAGAAAAAAGTCGTCCCGCAATAATATCGAATTTTTTTAGCACCCTTATCAACTATCCCTTTGACGAAGACCTATACTCCCTTACTAATTATCCTGATTACTTAGGAATACGTGTAAACTATAATTTTTACACGGTTATAGTAATTTCCATAGAAAACTTCAGTTCAATTAAAGATCAATATGGTATTCACAAGTATCATTTAGAATTACTTCAACTACAAGAGAATATCAATAAAATGGTTCAATCTTATGATTTACACTATGTTCTTAACGATTTACATCAACTCGTTTGTATCTTGGGCCATAATAATCATTCAAAAAAAGATTTTCATAAATCCATTCACCATTTAACTCATTCAATTAGTGTCTCAAATGATAATAGTCTCATCGAAGTTAATCTCGGTATAGGAACTGTTGCTAAAAACATTTGGGACATACATATATCTTATAAAAGCTCTTGTCGAGCTCTTGATCACCGTTTTTTTTATCCTCAGAAAAAAATCTTCGATGCACAAGATAGTGTAGAAAAAAATTTTTCTATTCACTTATTCTCTGAAAATAAAGAAAATCAACTTATACAATTTATTTGTAAAAAAGATTACAATGCAATTACACTTTGGCTTCACGAATTCATCGATGAGCTTCCTATCTATTATCACACAAAAAATTTAGTTTTTAATCGTATCTATTCTTTGCTTGGACGTATATTAAAATTACTCTATGAAATGGATATCGACTCATCACTGATAGAAAAAGAAATCGTATCTATGTATTCTTCTCTAGATACTATTACTCACATTAATGAATTGTTTGAAGTACTCAATAATATCTGTTATTCCGCCTGTTCTGAATTGGATATCTCTACAAAAACATATCATGAACAACTCTCTAATGCCGTTATAGACTATATTCAACAGAATTATTCTAATAACGATTTGAGTTTGAACGAACTCGCTTTCCATGTTAACACCAGCCCAACACATCTAAGTGCATTGTTCAAAAAAACGACGGGAACAAACATCAATGAAGTAATAACGGATGTACGAATAGGTGCTGCTTGCCAACTTCTGACAAATACATCTATTAGTTTAAAAGAAATAAGCGAGAAAATAGGTTACGTAAATCAATATTACTTTAGCTCTTGTTTTAAAAAGAAAATCGGTTGTTCTCCTTCTGAATACCGATCAACAAGGTGATATTATATTAATCGCGAAAAATTCATATTCCTCAATCAGGACCACTAGCTTAGCTAGTGGTTTGTCCTTGCCCTACAAGGGCCTGTTACCTGCTGCGTCTGTTGACGCATTGAATAGTCTGCCAACCGCACTACTATTACTGGCGGCTCCTAAAGGAGCTACTTTCTGCCTTTGTTCACTTGCTCACCCGTAAACGGGTCTATATATTCTTTTAAACTAATTTGGTCGGCTATATTATCTTCGTGTAGTTGTGTTCGAATATATTCTGCAATTTTTTTGGTGTTCTTTCCTACAGTATCCACATAATATCCTCTGCACCAAAAATGGCGACTTCCATACTTATACTTCAAGTTGGAATGTCTATCAAATATTATTAGAGAACTTTTTCCTTTTAAATATCCCATTATTTGTGACACACTGTATTTCGGTGGAATCCTTACCAACATATGTGCATGATCTTTACATAGCTCCGCTTCTAGAATTTCTATTCCTTTTCGTTCGCAAAGCTCTCTCAATATTTTTCCTATGTCTTTTCTTAATTTTCCATATACTACTTGACGCCTATATTTTGGTGCAAATACAACATGGTACTTACACTCCCATCTAGTATGTGATAAACTATTCTTGTCCAATGGACACCTCCTCTGATATTTTGATGCGGTCGGCAAACCAACATCATTATATCACTGGAGGTTTTCTGCTTGAAGCTAAAGCTAATTCTCCTCCACCCGCATAGCAGGTGGTTTTTTTGATTTCCTCACTTCGTTCAAAAATCACGCTAAAGCGTACAAAAAAAAGACAGCCATTTCTTATAAAAAATCGCTGTCTCAACAAAATGTCTCACCTTATGTTCTTAACACTTACCGGTTCCGTCTAGACGACATGCGTCACCGTCTTGCAACAGTTCTTCACCATCTATTACAGGAATTAATTCAGTGACTGCCTTTATATCGGGGGCTTGTGTATCCCCCATATTGTTATAACTAAGGACCTCCTCCAAATCAAAAGTTTTGGTTCCGTCTTCTTTTATAAAAAACGGAATACCGATTCTTCCGCTTTCAATGACTTCCTTAAACAGATCATCATGATCTCTAAATGCAAGAAACTCTTTCATGAGACTTGTACTTTCCGTTATGTTTCTATAGTCAAGCTCGACATCGTGGCGTCCTTCAATCTCTGCCTTAGCTGCAACACAGCCCGGACAAATCGGCGCACCATACATTTTAATTCGCATCGATATCACTCCTTTATACTGTCATAACCTAAAAGTTTGATTTGAGTACATAAAATCAAACTTTTAGGTTACTATCTCATTTGGCAATGTGTAATCTATGTATATTTTCTGTCCTTCCTGTTCTCTTCTAATACCGCTATTTCTGTCCAATGGAAAGGTTTCTTTAATAATCATAATTAATTGATCGGATTGTCTAATTGCTTTATATACCAAAGAGCTTCCACCACGGCCAATTAATTCACTAATTATATATATGTCTTTACATGATTTAATTGTCATACCCGGTCTAAGTTCTTCGCGAGAGTCCATCATTTATCCTCCAAAATAATATATTTACTCCATACTTCATTTAACTCAATAAATTTATCATATGCATACCCATCTATAGAATCAATTATCGATTCCATAATTATCATATCGTATTGGTTCCTTGCATAGAGTTTGCAGAATCCACATTCATCTAAAATAATGTTTACTGTATCAATGTCATTCGCACCTGATATAAGCAAGCATTTAAGAAACAAATCTCTTGGAATTTCAAGTATAGATTTCATATATTTATTCAATTGATTCATCAAAGATCTAGCACGTTTTACTGCCTTCTCATCATCTAATCCAATTTCTGATTGCACTAATAAATTTGCCCATTTTTTTAAATTAAACTTTTTATTAGCCTTTATATAGTTATTATCTGTTGATAATACTTTTGTTATACAACGTTTTAAAGTATTTTTAGACTCACTAAAAAGCATTATATTTTGTTCAATAAATTCTAATACTTCTTCTGGTTTTCTACTTTTCTCTTTCTGAAATCCACCTATATTGTCTTTAACAAAAGAAGTCAAGAAAGTATGGTATCTTTTTACACCAATTTTCTTCACTCCATTTATTAGCCAATTGACATCATTTAAAGTATATTTATTTACAATTGAAAAATAAAAGATAACATCATTTACGTTTCTATAATGTATCCATTTTTCTGCAATAACCTCACAGAAAAAATGTTCTGCAGCGTCAATGTCCATATCAAATAATATTGCTATTTCAAAAAGATTTTCCCGCTTAATACGAGTTCGACCATTAATCCAATTATCAACTTTTCTTCTAATACTATCTCTTGCCGTTCCATTTAATGGAGAATTATAAAGCATATCAACAAACATATCTTTTTCAACTTTCATTTGTTCTAGTAGTGAAAGTATAGCATTTCCTTGATTAACTATTTCTCCACTTTGAAATAATTTAATAAAATCCTCTTCATCTTTAATTTCAAACAACTTCTCTTCAAAATAATCTGTTTTATGCATTAGAGATTCTTTACTATCGATTTTTATCCCCATCCCCACTTATTAACTATAGACCTATGTTATTATAATTTCTACATTTAAAATAACCTTAGATATATTTTCTTATGCTATTTATGACCTCAAAAATATTATTATAACTATTGTACTCTTACGATAAATTGAATACAAGAAAAACATCATTTTTTTCTGTATTACCAAAAATTACAACATCCTAAACTCCGCTTCTATAATCACCTTTTCTTCTTCATGCCATAGGTTTTCCATCTCTTGCCGTGTTGCTACTGGGAAGTCTTTAGCATTTGCTTCTCCCATCTGAATTGGGGCAAGATGCGAAATAATTTCTCTACATAAATTCGGATCTGGGCACTGCATTAAAAATCCGCCAAATATCGATTCACAAATTAAGCGGTCACACATATCTGTCATGATAATCTTGTCTGCAGTATACGCATGTTTTCCAATAAAGTTGGCTATGTTTTCTGCCTTCATTGGAAACATATAATCGGTATGCATTCCATTGTCTCCCTTAAAAAACACACATGCATATCCAAGGTCTCCATCTTCTTGTAATTTATATAACTCATCTCTTGTCATTTGCTTTCACTCCTTCTTCTCTGCATTAATAATCTGCTTTCATTATATTATTCTCAATCAAAAAACCGCAGCTACAAATAATGCAGTTACGGCTATAGCTATTTTATATATTCACTTGTCATACTAAGTTATGGCCTATGTTCCTTATTCTTCATCGTAATCTACATCTTGGATCATTACGATTCCAGAATAAAATTGAATCTCTATTTTTAGTCCTTTATGTACTTTTATACTTTGTATGAGACGTTTCACGAGTTCTTGATTAAATTCTTGTACTTTAGGGTTTACTGTTGAAACCGTCTTATTCAAAGCATCCAACCGCTTTTCATAACTCTCTGCACGTTTTTGTACTTGAACACGCTTTAATTTGGCCTTTTTTAGAGTGTTTATCTGGTCGGATAAACGTTTATAGTCTTCATCAAAATCTTCGCTTACAATCCCTTGTTTTGCATTCTCTTCTATGAGTTTTAGCATGGTCTTTTCTAGCTTATTGATTTCTTCATCAAATTCTGTTTCGACACCTTCTGTACTGTAATTTCCAATCACCCGGATCACATTTTCTCGAAATACTTCGATAAAATCATCACTGTTTTCTATAACATCGTTAATGCCTTTCATAATGGCATCATGTAATTGTTCTTCCTTTAAGGTCGGCGAATTTTTACACGGTGACTTGGATCCATTTTTCAGACGATCTTCGCATCGCCATACTGCTGTCTTTTGTCCATATTTGGACCAAGTTTGTCTTCGGTATGCATGCCCACATTCGCCACACACCAGTAGATCTGTCAGAATATATTTTGAACTATATTTACTCTTTTCTTTTTTTGCTTTATTTTTTTTTCGTGTCACGGCCGATTTATTCAGACTCGCTCTTCTTGCTTTTTCCACTTGAACTTGGTGAAACAGTTCTTTTGGAATAATCGCTTCATGGTTATCCTCGATATAATATTGGGGTGCATAACCTTTATTCTTGACACGCTTTTTCGTAAGAAAATCAACCGTATAGGTCTTTTGCATGCAGGCATCCCCGCAAAACTTTTCATTTGAAAGCATTTTATCAATTGTACCCGGATGCCAATGATCTAGTCCGGTTACTGTCTTAATTCCATCTTCTCCTAATCCTTTAGCAATTTTCAAGACACTGCTTCCTTCAAGGTATTCTCTAAATATCCGTTTTACAATAGTCGCTTCTTCAGGTACGATGACTAGGTTTCCGTCTTCATCTTTTGTATAGCCTAAAAACTTTTTATGATTCACGGAAATAATACCATTTTCAAATTTTCGTGTCAGTCCCCATCGCGTGTTTTCACTAATATTTCGACTCTCTTCTTGAGCCTGGCTACTAAGTATGGTAATAAGTAATTCGCCACCACTTTCCATGGTATTTACGCCTTCTTTTTCAAAGATTACCGGGATATTTTTCTCCTTTAGTTTTCGAATATACCGAAGGGCATCAACCGTATTTCTGGCAAACCGACTTACTGACTTTGTAAGGACCAAATCGACTTTACCGGCCATACATGCATCAATCATGGTATTGAAATCCTCACGCTTTTTTGTTTGCGTTGCACTTTTTCCATCATCTGCAAAGATTCCGGCACACTTCCAATTTGGATTACTGTTAATCTTTTCTGTATAATAATCCACCTGGGCCTCATAACTGCCTTCTTGCTGTTCTAATAGGGTACTGACTCTACAATACGCTGCAACTCTTAGGGTCTTTTGCTCGACTCTGATTTGTTGATCATACTGAATTTGTGGTGGTATAATTGCCACTGTCTTTTTTGCTACTGCCATTGTTTTCATCCTTTCATTTATGGTCTAATTCCTGGCTTATAATTATGCCATTGATAAACATCACTTCAACCTTTCCTTCTTTGTAGATCTTTATATGGTCAATTATGGTCTCTAAAAGCCTTTGCTCACATTGGTTAATCGCTTGCATATCCCCAAGTGCTTCTTTTATAATTTCACTCTTGTTTTGATAGTCATCAATAACTGAACCTTGATAATAAAGTTCTGCACGTTTATATATTAGATGTGCTAATTGTGGTGATGAGAATTCGCCGTTTTTTTCAAGCACTTTTATCTCTTCTTCAACTGTTCTTAGTTCGTGGCTCATTTTAGGTCTTTGTTTTTTCTGTGGTTTATCAAGCATCCATCTTTTGTGTAATAATTCATTAACTGCTTGAATAAATATATATTCAAGTTCTTCTGTTGTGAAAAATATATTTCTGCAAAAGACCTTATTCTTATGCACATACTTCATGCATTTCCATTTCTTTTTATAGACTGTCTTGCCTGATTGCTGCGCATATACACTGTAATAACTACCACATTCACCACACACAATTTTTTGATAAAACGGATTTTGTTTTTGACTTCTATTTTTCTGTGAAGTTCGTCCAAGTCGAAGAACTTGCTCTTCTCTAAGTATTTGTGCCTGATTAAAGATATCTTCTGAGATAATCACAGGGTATGAATAATTCCCTTTATATTTGACATTTTTTAAAATCTTGCCAATGGATCCATGATTCCAATTCGGTTTTTTGTGGGCATTAAGAAGTCCCATTTCCGATAATTGCTTGGCAATGGATAATAAGGACTTTCCATGGATATAGTCTTCAAATATTTTTTTCACGACTTTTGCTTGTTCAGCTTCAATCTCTATTTTTCCATTAATCATCCGATACCCCATCGGCATATGTTTTTGAGCCATTAAGATTCACCTCTTTCCTCAATGCATTCTGTAAGTTCCAAGTTATTGATGAGTCGAAAAGTAATAGCCTTGTTATCTGAAATCACGATCTGATCAACTGTATGTATAAATAGGTTTTCATCATAAGCTGACATTAAGTCCGGATTATACTTGATAATTTCAAGCAATCGTTGTGTTCCTACAATTTCCTTATCATATCCATTACTTTCAAGTATGCCATTTCTTTGTTTTTTCGTTTGCTCAATTTCGATATTCAGTCTGTTTTGTTTTTCTATAAAAAGAGCAGAGTCCATATATCCTTTTTGTAAAACCCGACTTAGGATATGGCTCTGCTCTGTTAATTCCATTATTTTATTATTTAATCGTTCTAGCTCTTCTTCCTGCCCTTGACTTGTCCGTAAGTTTTTCAGAGATTCCAGTAGTGGTATTAAGATGAAGGAATAATTACTAACAAGTTTGTTCCACATATTCAAATAGGCATCTGTTATCACATCTTCTCTCACCGCTTTTGTGGGACAGCTTTGGGCATTTTTCAAATGTTTATTACAAGACCATTGGATCCGCTCATAGGGTTTACCAATATATATCTTCTGCCGTCGAAACCTTGTTCCACATTTTTTACAGGTAATCTTACTGCTAAATGCATATCGATTTTGACTTTTTCCACTTCTATCAAAACCCATTTTTTCTCGTCGATAGTCATATATTTCACGGACAATCTTTCCTTCTTCTCGTGTAATTATCGGCTCATGATTATCTTTAATCAAAAACTGGGGTTTTTGTCCATTATTTGCTTTACGAATAAATGGCAGACTTTCTGTCGTGTAGGTCTTTTGTAAAATCAAATCTCCTTCATACATGGGATTTGTTATTATTTCTAATATAACACTGTCATGCCACACTTTTGCATGACGTATTGGTGGGATTTTGTCTTTTGTTAAGTCCTTTGCAATCGTATAGGATCCTTTTCCACATAAATACTCGTTAAAAATACGCCGAACAATTTTTGCTTCATTTTCATCAATGACGATTTCTCCTTGGTCATCTTTCCTATATCCATATGCTAGGCAGGAAAGATTATAGCTTCCATCCCTAAATCTTTTCTGGATTCCCCATCGACTATTGGTGGATATACTTTCGGATTCACCTTGAGCTATGGAACTTAAAATCGTTAACATTTGCTCACTTTGTTCAGATAAGGTATTAATATTTTCTTTCTCAAAATATATGGTTACACCTAATGATTTTAGCTTTCGTATAGCCTCAATACTGTCAACTGTATTTCTTGCAAACCGAGTTACCGACTTTGTAATAATGATATCGATATTTCCGCGCTCACATTCTTGCATCATACGAATAAATTCATCTCGACGTTTAACTTTCGTCCCACTTCTTGCTTCATCCGCAAAGATTTCTACAAATTCCCATTCTTCGCGTTTTTCAATATAGCTTTTATAGTATTCAACTTGGGCTACATACGACGTATGCTGCTTACTCGAGTCGGTACTTACACGACAATAGGCACAAACACGTTTTTTAGGCCTAAGTTCATGTAATACTTTCTGTCTGACCGGTTCAATTTTTACAACTTTTTTTTCCATCTTCTTATTCCTCCTTTCCAAGGGTGACCCTCGTCTTAGCAACACACACTACTCCAAAGCCACCGAGAAAGCAAGTGTTTTTACACATATACTTTTTCAAGTTGGGGAGAAAATGATTGCCGGTTCAAACCATCGATTTTTTCATACTCCTCTTCGCTTATAATGCCCCTTTGCAGCAAAATGCCAAGCATCTTTAAGGCCATCTTATAGTGCACTTCTTGTCTTAATTGTTCCTTAGTCATTTTCATGGCATATCTCCTTCATCATTTTCTTTATTGCTTAATATCACAAAAATGGGGACTATTCTCTGCTATTTCGCGAAAACGATATGCAGAAAAAATAATCCCCATGAATTCTAATATTAATAGGTTTAATTAACGTTAACGTACTTTATTTGACACTACCTCCCAAGTACAGGGCGATTTATAAACTGAAGTCAGTTACACTTCATCATAGGCATCTCACCTCCCCCGGGATCTCCGCAGGCTGCCCCCATTGCGATGTCTGTGGCTAGGCAGAAGTATCATTATAGGCTAATGCTGTTTTTGCAAAACAATCGAACTGTTTCCATATTTCTCTTAAAGATTGTTTTAAGGTCAGAAGGGTCCGCTCGCACCTTAACTTGGCCGCTTTAATAAAATCAGAAGAGAAAAATCCACTTACATGGATTCAACTTTTGATTTTACAGGAGGTCTTCGCGCTTCTACCTATGTTGCTTGCCTTTTTGGGGCACATTAGCTAACGTATTTATAAAATCGGTTATGTGATTTTCAAAGTACAACTGATCGGATAAAAATACCCTCTCACTTACTTCAACGTTAAGTGAGAGAGTTGCACACCTTAAATTTTTATTTTTCTAAAATATGTTCTAATTTTTTGAGAATTCGCATCTTGCGTTTATGAACCGCATTATGGTATACGCCCATCTTTAGGGCATATTCTCTTTCAGTTTGACCTTCATAATAAAGGGCAAAAATAAGTTCATACTCATCTTTAGTCAGCTGTTTTAAAGAATCACGAAGTTTATTGATCATCAATTCACGAATAGCCACTTCTTCTACATCTAAGTCACTGTCGGGAAATTGAACTTCGGATTCAATTAAGCGCTCTAATGAATCTTCTTTACTTGGTATGAAAAAAGCTTTTTGCTTTTCTTCATCCACCTTAAATTTTTCTGCTTTTAGGTCGTATTCGTGATAAAGCAACTTTCTTTCCCCTTTTCTTAGCACTTCAATCACTTCATCACTTGCATCCGGATACATCTTCCTATAATTGGGTATACGTCTTTCTTTTGCCATTTGTCTTTCCTCCATTTCTGATTTATGAACTGTTTCATGTCATATACAGAAAATGGTGGGGATCGACTCTTGGCTATTACGTGGTATGTCAGGCTTTCCATCTTTCCTCCTAAAAAAAGGCAAAGAAAAAGCCGGAAATAACAAAAATGTTATTTCCGGCACTCTTTGCCTCACGTTTAATAAAGGGTAAAAAAATAGTCCCGACATCAAAAGATATCGAGACGTTTTTGCTAGGTATTCATTAGCTACCCCATATTACACATTATAAGGTGTTTGAAGTTGAAAGTCCGTGCACGCTTTATTCGTATTATGTTTGTACTCCGTTTAAATTAAGTTCACTTCTCGTTCGCATGGTGTATGTCTTTTATATGCAGTAGAATATAATCGATTATTAACTGTTTTGTGCCTGTATTTTACTCTTATTTATATCACTTAAAAAAGAAGGTGCGCCTTGTTCAGTGTCCGTTTCATTAAAAATCACTTTATATTTAGGCAAGGCATAGCCCCAGAGTGCAATGCCAAACAACTTGATGGCTTCTTTTTTGCGCATATAAAAACTTGTTCTTTCGAGTGCTAGGCATTCTAATAGTTCTTGCTCTGTCATTCCAATAGAATTCACATAGCATTTTGCTAAAATTTCATGATACACTTTGCCATTCGAATGATAATTGTAAATTTTAAGCATGGCAGTATCAATGAGTTCAATAATCCAAGCCGTTTCAAAGATACACGATATCTTATCTTTGAATTCTTCTTTCTTTTCTGTCGGTGCAAAATCACTTAAATACGTCAGTGCTACATTAAGATCATGACCATAGTACGATTCACATTCTTCCCATACAAAATTAACTTCTTCTATCGTTCTCCATACCACATCTCTGTAGATTTCAAGAAGTAACTTTGCTTTGTGAAAGACTTGTTCTTCATCAAGGTGCATTCCTTCATACATACGTGAAATGTTTTTCATTGCTTTTGTTGTCCTCATCATCGTCCTCCGTTCATTGATTTGGGTTATATTTTTAGGCATTAATTTGTGCCACACCATACATTTTTATTGACATAATGTGAAGATTAGATTAAAATGAATAGGAAGTTATTCTTCACATTTTTCATTATATGTGAAGAACATATGTTTGTCAATATAATTTATTTACATGTGATTTGTGCATACATATCTGCACATAGAAGGAGGCTACTATGAATTTCGGTGAGAAAGTCAAAACTTTGAGAAAAGAAAAGGGACTTACACAAACAGAACTTGGACAAGAAATCGGTGTTTCGCTACGCACGATTATCAGCTATGAAACCGGTAAAAGCCATCCTAAGAAACGCGACGTTTACACCAAGTTAGCAGAATTTTTTAATATAGACCAGGAATATCTCCTTACTGAAGACGAAGAATTTATCACTGAAGCCAAAGAAAAGTATGGTTCTCGCGGAGGCAAACAAGCTTCTGAATTAGTTGCAGAAATTGGCGGACTCTTTGCCGGAGGAGAACTCTCGGAATCAGATAAAGATGCCATTATGCGCTCACTACAAGAAGCCTATTGGAATGCTAAAGAAGAGAATAAAAAATATACCCCTAAAAAACACAGAAAATAAGTGTACGATTTATGGGACATTGAATTTGATATAATAATGATGACGGGGATCGGGAAATGCCCTTTTACGGAGGTGCTCATTTGATTAATTCAATCGGAATATATGAAAAAGCAGAACGGCTTGTACGAAAGACAGGTACAAACAATGTTCTGCAAATGGCTAATGATCTTGGCATAAAAATATATTATGAAGACTACGAAAATTTATTAGGAATGTATACTTGTAAATGGCGACAGCGTATGATCTTTCTCAACAGTAACTTGGAAGATTCTATGCTTCAAATGGTTTTAGCCCATGAACTCGGTCATGACTTTTTACACCGTGATTTAGCCAATAAAGGCTTAAAAGAATTTGCTCTCTTTGATTTGAAAAATATCACTGAATATGAAGCCAATGCTTTTGCCGCACATCTGTTACTTGATAATGATCAAGTCTATCAACTTGCAATGGCCGGTAACGATGTGGAACAGATTGCTAAGACGCTAAACTCTCACATCAACTTGTTGCTCATAAAAATGCAAGAAATGAACCGGTTAGGATTTAACTTTAATCTGTCAAATGTTCCAAGAAGTGATTTTCTGAAGAAGGTTAAACCTTGAATATTATTTCTATTTGGATATGACATCTATTCTTAAAATACTGCTGAATCGATAAGATCTGGAGTTTTAAATTTAACCGAAAAAAAAGAATTGCACAAAAAAATTGCACTTGATTTATTAATACATTTCATGTAAACTGAATATACTGATTTAGCCATCACTTCTAGGAACCTATTCCATTTATGGCTAAGTTAAACCCTTATTAATTATTTATACTCCCCTCAAAAAATAAACCCCTGTGGTTTATTTTTTTACATTTATCTTTATAGCCTCCAAACATTAAATCTTGTTAAAAAATAAAATTTTATTATCTTTTTTAATATAAAGATTACAGAAAGCTTTCATAATCAATTTTAAAAATCAACTAATCGAAAAGGTATCTTTTTAAACAATCAAGCATTTCTCTCGCTAGTATATCTCAGAATACTGAAAGTAACAAAATGGCATAAACCTTTACAGCACTAGACTAAATTATCGAATAAATTTGTGTTAATTTTAAAAGAGAGCATCAAAAATCATATGTGATACTATGAGTAGCACCCTTTTTTTGGTCCATATTTAAAGTTAAAATGTTCATTATGAAATCGATTTTTCGTTATGATTTTGGGCAAATTCGGATGGTGTCATGTGTGTTAGTCCAGAGTGAGGT